>ERZ1023282.11-NODE-11-length-183581-cov-8.672744_pt1 | contig 183581 bp, 159 predicted proteins | sample MGYA00521262_ERZ1023282 | MGnify/ENA primary metagenome ERZ1023282 (study PRJEB32759, sample SAMN07749867) | skin metagenome | biome: transportation; feature: city; material: polyester macromolecule | host: Homo sapiens | place: Hong Kong:KT line | collected... | reverse complement strand
ATCCCGTACGGCCTGATGCATCTCATCAGCCACCGGCTCCAGATACGGCTGCTGTTCGGCCCACTTTTCGGGTGCCGCCTTCAGGGCAGCAATGACCGCGCCGCATGCCTTCGGATCCCTGAATCCAAGGCTCTGCAGCAGTGGCGCACCCTCACCCTGCTGCAGCTTGAAATAAAACTGGCCATCCTTTTCGCGGTACTGCTTGAGAATGGGCTTGCGCACCGGTTTGCGGACGGCTTCGGCATTCCCGGACACAGAGGCATCTCCTGCCGTCGCGCCGCCGATGGTTTGCGAGGCCGGCGTGCCGCCCGTCGCCGGTGAAGCCGTTGCAGCATCCCCGGCTCCTGCACCACCCACCACCGGCACCGCCCCCACCAGCGAACGGATGCCCACCGCGTGACGCACCGCATCCAGCAGCCGGCGCGCCTCCACCGTGCTGTCCGTTGCTCGCCGCAGCATCACCGCCGTTCGCAGCAGCGCCTCCACCTCCGCCGCCGCCTCCGCCGCCGCCGCCGCCGCCACCGCCTCCGCCACCACCCACTGCGTTGCAGCGAATGGTGAGGGTTGCGGACTGGAAAATCGCGGTGGTCAGGACCGAGACAAGGCCGGTGACGCCACCGCCAAGTTCAACCGTTGTGGATCCGGGGCCCACGGACAGGAAGAGGTTCTGATTGGTTCCCAGAGTGGTGACAGATGCGAGAAGTGGCGACCCTGCTGCCGTGATGACCAGTTCATCGCCTGCGTCGAAATTGGCTGAAAGTGTCGTGTTAAGATTGGCCAGACTGCCGCCAGACAGGTCATACTGTCCTGCGTTGGCGGCGTCACAGCCTGCTGATGCCAGTGCTGGTGAGGATATGCTCACAAGACCGGCTGTGGCGCAGAGCAATATGGCCATGCGGCGGTGGGTGGTTCGTGTCGGGCTGGCACATAGCATTTGCAACCTCCAGTTGTATTTCGGGGAGGCTGCTCTTTTTGCGGTTAAGAAGTCGTTAAATTGCGACTTATGGTTGAATTGGTGGTGTGTTTTGTCCCGCGTCGTGACGTCATTCGTGGATGCTCTTCGAGCCTCAGATGTGCAGGTTTCTCCGGCAGAGACGCTGGATGCGATGCAGGCGCTCGATCAGATCGGATATGGCGACCGTGTTCTGCTGAAAACGACCCTCTCGCTGGCGCTTGCGAAGACGCCGGAGGAAAAGGCCAGTTTCGAAGAGGTCTTCGAGCGGTTCTTTTCTTTCGAGACGATGGAAAACAGCACGTCTTTTTCCGATTTCGACGAGGCCAATGACAATTCCGACGATCAGCCGGAAGGTGATGGCACGGACGACGACAGCCCGGAGGACCAGGATGCTGCCGGCAGCGGCGCCGCCGGTGGCGCCGGCGGGGAGAGCGACGACGGGCCGCCATCGGCGGGCGGACCGCCGGATGGACAGCCGGGAAATGCCGCTGGCGTTGAAGAGGATCAGGAAGGCACCGCCGCGCTGCCGCCTCAGAGCCTTATGGAAATCCTCCGCACCGGAGACCGCACGGCGCTGGCAATGGCAATTGCCCAGGCCGGCGAACGCGTAGGCATACGGAACATTCGTTTCTTCACGCAACGCGGGCTTTATGGCCGCCGCATTATGGATGCGATCGGGGCGCAGGAAATCACCGACCAGATAATCGCCGCCGAGCGTGCGGAAGGGCCGGGCGGGCCAGGTGTGGAGCGCCTCAAGGGGCTGCGCGAAATGGTTCGCCAGGACGTTGATGACTATGTCGAGCGCAATCTGCAGCTCCATGCGCAGAATGAAGGCCGCAAGCTGCGCGAGGAAGTTCTTGAGAGTGTGCGCCTGACAAACGTTGAAATGCGTGACTTCGCGATGATGCGGGGGCTGGTGCAGAAGATGGCGAAAAAGTTGATCTCGCTGCATTCGCGCCGCAGGAAACGGGCCCGGCGCGGCCAACTGGATGTGCGCCGAACCATCCGTCACAACGTGGCTTTCGACGGCATTCTGTTTGATACGCACTGGAAGCGCCGCAAGGTCGACAGGCCTGAAGTCATGGCGATCTGCGATGTCTCCGGTTCAGTCTCAACCGTGGCGCGCTTTCTGCTGATGTTTCTTTATTCCCTCGGCGAGGTAATGCCGAAGGTGCGCTCCTTTGCCTTCTCAGGACATCTGGGCGAGGTCACCGACCTCTTCGAGCAACACGACATCGAACAGGCCATTCCCCTGATCCTGAAAGAGTACGGGAACGGCTCGACGGATTACGGCGCGTCGTTGCAGGATTTTTCAGATCTGGCGCTGAATGACATCAACAACAAGACGACGGTCATTCTCCTGGGGGATGGCCGCTCGAACTTCACTGATCCGCGAACGGACATCATGAAACTGATCTACCAGCGGGCGAAGCGGGTGATCATCCTCAATCCGGAAGCTGAGGGGTTGTGGGGTACGGGCGACAGCGAGATGCTCAAGCTCAAACCGTTCAGCCATCGGTCGCAGAGCTGCGCATCGCTGAAGGATCTGGAACGCGTGGTCGACGATATCTTGCGCAGCGCCACGTAAGGCGGGAAAGTCTCTGTGAGAGGGAGACTGTCATGGCTGCAGCTGCTCCGGACCAGGCGTCCGATCCGCAGATTACCTTTCGCACCAAGGGCATCACCAAGGTGTATGACACCGGTGATGTGCAAGTGCATGCCCTGCGCGGTGTTGATCTCGAGCTCTACGAGGGTGAATTTGCGGTGCTGCTGGGGCCATCCGGCAGCGGCAAATCGACACTGCTGAATATCCTTGGCGGGCTCGATACGCCGACCGAAGGGCGTGTGTGGTTTCGGGATATTGAGCTCACGGCTGCGAGTGAGCGGCTGTTGACGCGCTACCGCCGCGACAATGTTGGCTTTGTCTTCCAGTTCTACAATCTGGTGCCAAGTCTTACGGCTCGCGAGAATGTCGAGCTGGTGACGGAGATTGCCCGTGAGCCCATGGATGCACGTGACGCGCTGGCGCTGGTTGGGCTTGAGCCGCGGATGGATCATTTCCCGGCTCAGTTGTCGGGCGGTGAGCAGCAGCGTGTGGCGATTGCCCGCGCGATTGCCAAGCGGCCGGACGTGCTTCTGTGCGACGAGCCGACGGGCGCGCTTGATTCCGAGACGGGTGTCATCGTGCTGGATGCCATTGAGCGGGTAAACGCGGAGCTTGGAACCACCACGGCGGTGATCACCCATAACGCCTCGATTGCCGATATGGCTCATCGGGTTGTGAGCTTTGCCGATGGCGCGATTGCACAAGTCCGCGTCAATGCCGAGCGCAAGCCGGCGCGTGAGATTTCCTGGTAGGCGGGGAAGCCATGTTCCATAGCCTCCTGCATCCCCTCGACAAGAAAGTGCTGCGTGAGCTGTGGCGGGTGCGCGGCCAGGCCTTGGCTATCGCTGCGGTCATCGGTGCCGGGGTGGCCGTGCTGGTGATGATGTACGGCATGCTCGGATCTCTCGAAGCGACGCGGGACGCGTATTATGAGCGGTACCGCTTTGCGGATGTCTGGGTGCCGGTGAAACGGGCGCCGGAGAAGCTGAAGGATGATCTGGCGCGGGTGCCGGGTGTCGCATCCGTCGAGACGCGGATCTTCGTGGACGTGACGCTGGATGTGCCGGGCATGGTTGAGCCGGCCACGGGCCGGATGATCTCGCTGCCCGAGCATGGCCGGCCTGCGATCAACGATGTTGTTTTGCGTGATGGCCGCTGGCCGGAACGCAACCATCCCCGTGAAGTGCTGGTGGATGAGAGTTTTGCCATGGCCCATGGTTTCGGGCCGGGCAATGAGGTTGCGGCCATCATCAATGGGCGCAAACGGACGCTGACAATCGTCGGTGTCGTTCTCAGCCCGGAATTCGTTTACGCGATTGCACCTGGCGAGTTGATGCCCGATGCGGCGCGCTTCGGCATCCTGTGGATGAATGAGGAGGCCTTGGCGGCGGCCTATGATCTTGATGGGGCATTCAATGAGGCGCTCCTCAGACTGTTGCGTGATGCGCGGCCCGACGATGTGATCCACCGGGTGGATGCCCTCACGGACCGGTATGGGGGAGGGGGCGCCTATCTGCGCGAGGACCAGCTCTCTGACGCCTTTCTCAAGAGTGAGATGGACCAGCTGCGCAATTTCGGCGCGGTGTTGCCGCCGATCTTCCTCGTAGTTGCTGCCTTTCTGCTGAACGTGGTGATCAGCCGGATGATCGACCAGGAGCGCGAGCAGATCGGGTTGCTGAAAGCGTTCGGCTATTCCGACTGGGCTGTCGGACGTCACTATCTGAAATTCGTCGGTGCCCTGACGGCAATCGGCATCCTTGCCGGTATTGCGGGCGGTGCCTGGATGGGGCGCGGCATGGCCGGGCTCTACACCGACTTTTTCAAGTTTCCCTTCCTTTACTACAAGGCTGACCCGGCGGTCTTCGCGCTTGGCGCTGGTATCAGTGCGCTGGCTGCCATAGGCGGTACGCTGGCCGCCGTGCGGCGGGCCGCCTTGCTGCCTCCTGCCGTGGCGATGCGGCCCGCGCCTCCGACCCGCTATGGCAAGTCTCTGATAGAGCGGCTGCTGCCGCACAGGCTGACGGACCAGCCGACCCGGATGATCCTGCGTCACATCGGACGCTGGCCCGTGAGGTCCGGGCTGACGGTGGCGGGCGTTTCAGTCGCAGTTGGTTTGCTGGTTGGGTCGAGCTTTGCCCTCGATTCCATGGACTACATGATCGACGTGAATTTCTACCAGGCAGAACGGCAGACGATGACGGTGATCTTCGAAGGAGAACGCCATGTCGACGCGCTGCGGGCTGTCGAAACCTTGCCGGGGGTCATGGCTGCCGAACCGTTCCGGATGGTCGGCGTGCGGTTGGTCAACGGCGTGCGGGAGAAGCGGGTGGGCATTACGGGTCTCGTGGAAGCGCCGCAGATTTCCCGTGTGCTGGATGCTGATCTGGTGCCCGTTGCCCTGCCGGAGGCGGGTCTCCTGCTGAGCGATTACCTCGCCAAGCTTCTGGATGTGCGGGAAGGCGAGGTGCTGACGGTTGAAGTTCTGGAAGGCCGCCGCCCGGTGCTGAGCATCCCGGTGGCACGGATCGTTGAGAGTTACATCGGGCTCAATGCCTATATGCGGCTCGGCGCCCTCAACCGGGTCATGCAGGAAGGGCATGTGGTTTCGGGTGTCTACCTTCTCAATGACAGCGCTGTTCAGGACGAGCTTTATCGGGACATCAAGGAGACACCAGTCGTCGCCGGGGTCACGCTACAGCGCAAGGCCGTCCAGACATTCCGGGACACGGTGAATGAGAGCTTTTCCATGACCGTGATCTTCAACGCCATGTTTGCGGGCTTCATTGCCATCGGTGTGGTTTACAACGCAGCCCGCATCTCCCTGTCCGAGCGGGCGCGCGAGCTTGCAAGCCTGCGCGTACTGGGATTCAGCCGCGGCGAGGTTGCCTATATCCTGCTGGGTGAACTGGCCCTGCTTACCGTCGTCGCTTTGCCTATCGGCTGTCTGTTCGGGTTCGGTCTCGCTCAGCTCATCGGCAAGCTTGGCATGGAGACCGAATTGTTCCGTGTGCCGGTCATCATCGCGCCGTCCACCTATGGCCTGGCGATGCTCGTCGTGCTTGTCGCGGCAGCGGTGTCCGGCCTCATCGTTGGGCGCCGCGTGGCAACGCTTGATCTTATTTCCGTTCTCAAGACGAGGGACTGATCCATGTCCATCCGAACCATAGGCGGCCTTGTGATCGGCCTGGCCCTGCTGGTCGCCATCGGCCTGGCCTTCATGCCGCAATCGGTGCCGGCCGATCTGGCGACAGTCTCGCGTGGTGCCCTGGCGGTAACGGTGGATGAGGAGGGGCAGACTCGGGTGCGTGATGTCTACACAGTCTCCGCTCCGGTTGGCGGACGTGTGCTGCGTATCCGCGCGGAGGTGGGCGATCCGGTGACGCAGGGTGAAACCGTGGTGGCGACAATCCAGCCCACGGACCCCTCCTTCCTTGATGCCCGTTCGCTTGGCCAGGCGGAAGCCCAGGTGAAGGCTGCCGAAGCCGCGCGCACATTGGCCGCCGCAGATGTGGAGCGGGCCCGGGCCGAGCTTGATTTCGCCCAGTCCGAGTATCGTCGTGCGCAGCGCCTGGCGGGCAAGGGCACCATCTCGCAATCCACACTCGACAAGGCGCGGCTGGATATGCGGACGCGGGCAGCAGCGCTTGATGAGGCACGGGCCGCCCTGTCCATGCGTGACTTCGAGCTGGAGAATGCGCGTGCCCTCCTCATCCAGCCGGGCGAAGCTTCCGATACGACACCACCGGAAGGTGGAACCCTGGGCTGTTGCGTTCCGGTTCGCGCGCCGATTACCGGCCGGGTGCTGAGGGTAATGCAGGAAAGCGAAGCCATCGTTCAGCCGGGTGCACCGCTCATCGAGGTGGGCAACGCGGATGACCTGGAGATTGTCGTTGATCTCCTGTCGGAAGACGCGGTGCGGGTGACCGAAGGCGACCGGGTGGTCATCGAGGATTGGGGCGGACCCCATGACCTCAACGGTATCGTTCGCAGGGTTGAACCGTTCGGTTTCACCAAAGTGTCGGCGTTGGGCATCGAAGAGCAGCGGGTCAATGTCATCATCGATTTCGAGGACGCGCCGGAAAAATGGGCCGAGTTGGGCCACGGTTATCGGCTCGACACACGCATTTTCGTGTGGGAGGCGGAAGATGTGCTGAAACTGCCGGTGAGCGCCCTGTTCCGGGATCAGGGCCGATGGGCAGTGTTCCGGGTGGTTGATGAGGAAGCGGTTTTGACCCCTGTTGAGATCGGCCGCCGCAATGCGCTGGAAGCGGAGATCCTGTCGGGGATTGAAGAGGCTGCCAGCGTTGTCATTCACCCCAGTGACCGGGTTGTGGACGGCGTGGGCATCGAGGCCCGTGGTTTACGTTAATCGCAAGGGGCCTGCGTCCGGCGGCTGCCAACGGCGCGGGACTTGCGTAAACTGAGACGCTGGCCAGGTAGAGCGCACAAAGGCGCATGGGGTGGGTGCATCTGTTGTCGGGACGGCACAGCGCGCAGGGATTTCGGTGTTTGCCGCGAGAATCCGGCTCTTCCACCTGCCTGGGCCGGTTGCGCCTGCGTGACTCTTCGGGGCGTCTGAGGCACCATTCGGTCTGCGTGGGGGCGCATGAAATTGTATTCGGGGGCGAGCGTGACGCGCTTTGTCGTGAATTGGGGTGGTTTGCCGGCCAGGTGTCTGGGCGCGGCATTCGCATTTCTGGTATGGGGGCTGACCCCTGCAGCTGCGCAGCTGTCTGGTCCGGCGACGGATGCGGCAGCGCATGCCGCAGCTTCCGCGGTTCCGGCTGCCATGGCTCCCATCCCCGACAAAGCCAATCGGGCCAAAGCCGACGGTCCTCTCAACGTTCATGTTTTCGGCGATAGCCTGGGCGACGGCGTGTGGGCCGGCCTCTACCGCAAGCTGCCCAAGGCTGACGGCTACAAAGTCACCAAGCATTCGCGGGTTTCAACGGGTCTTGTTCGCAAGGACTTCTACGATTGGTCCAAGGCGGTTCGGCAGATTGTCGCTGCGCACCGGGTGGATGTGGCAGTGGTCATGATCGGCACCAATGACCGGCAGGCGATTGTCGAGAACGGACGTCATGCCCTGCGGTCTGCCACGTGGGAGAAAATCTACACGGCGCGGATCGATGACCTGACGCAGGTGCTGAAGGATGAGGGAGCGCAGGTCTTCTGGGTGGAGCTGCCTGCCATGCGGTCACCGCGCTTCGGGCGTGACATGCAGTATTTCAACTCCCTGTTTGAAGAGCGCGCGGCGGCCAATGGCATCACCTATGTACCCACATGGCAGCGCACGCTCGGCGACAATGGGGCGTATTCGGCCTATGGCACGGATGACCGCGGCCGCAAGCGCAAGATGCGCACCAATGACGGCATTCATTTCACGATGAGCGGCTACATCAAGCTCGCGGGATTTGTCACAGATGCCATGGCGGATGTACCCGGGCAGCAATCCGATGCCCAGCCCGCAGCTGATGTCATTCCAGCGTCGGTTAAGACGCCGGTCGCGCCGGTTTCTCCTGCCTTGCCTGAGGTGACGGCACCGGAAATTGCAGCCCCGGCGCCAGTAGCACGCCCGGCACGTTCCGAGATCATGCCGTCCGGGCTGGACGGTCAGCCGGAAGACGTGCAGCGGTCTGAACGGGCGGGTGTCTCGGAGGTTGCGTCCGGCATCGCTCATGCGCTGTCTGAGTTGCGTGGTTTCGTGCTGCCGGAGGCCAAGCCGGGCCGAGCAGACGACCTTCGTCAGCCGCAGGGCACGTCTCCGTCAGACCCGCAGCCAGGCCAGTGATCCGCCACCTATGTCTTGCTGTCGCTATTGCGGTAGCAGTGTGCGGGGTCACCCGTGCCCAGGAGCTGGAAACACCGGGCGCGGAGATCATGCAGCCGGACGCGCTTGAGACCTATTTCCGTGCACGGGAAGCGGGGCAGGGTGTGCGTGTGCTCCATCTCGGCGACAGCCATATTGCACGGGACAGTTTTTCCGGTGATCTGCGGCAGATGATGTCGGGCGATATGCCGGGCGCGCGGGGCTTGCTGCCGCCCGGGCTCGTCTACCCCTTCTTGCAGCTTCGCGGTGTCGAGATCGATGCTTCGGAAGGCTGGACCATCTATCGTGCCCGGGACGAGGAGGCGTTTGGGCCTTTTGGACTCATGAGTGCCAGGGCGGAAGCGGCTGCGGGATCAAGCCCAACCCTTACGCTGTCCGGCTTTGAGGTGCCTGCGGATCGCCTTCTTGTGGGCTATTTACGACAGCCCGATGGCGGCGCAGTGCAAGTTCAATTTGACGTTGCGGTGCAGGCAATCCCCACGCAGGGTGACGAAGGTCCGGCCTTCGCGGCCTTTGCGGTACCTGAAGCAACGCAGATCATTCGCATCATGCCGGCAGGCGATGGGCCGGTGGCGTTGCTGTCGATGGTGCTTGAAGCAGACCGTCCGGGGACCGTGGTTAGCAACGCGGGATGGCCAGGCGCGACATCTGGGATCATGCAGCGGTGGGACGATGACGTGTTGCGGCTGGAGCTCCAGCGCCTTGATCCTCACCTCGTCATTCTGAGTTACGGCACGAATGAAGGTTTTGATGATGAGCTCGATCTCGATGCCTATGAAGCGAACTTCCGCGACCAGATCACCCGTCTCAAGCGCTTCGCGCCGGACGCATCCGTCCTGATCACCGGTGGGCCCGACGGGACGCGGTTGCCTTTCTATGCGGATACGGAAAGCCGGGACCCGGAGGAGTGGAAATGCGCGCCTCTGAGCGATGCTGAGCGGGAAACCTATGCCGCCCTGATCGCGGCAGAAAGCGTGTCTCTGCTGCGCTGGCATGAGCCGCCCATGTTGAAGCCTGTCCTGTCGGTGCAGCGGGAGGTCGCCAGGGACGAGGGGCTGGCGCATTGGAACTGGCGGGAGGCCATGGGGGGGGCGTGCGCGGTGCATGACTGGCGGCTGGCTGATGATCCGCAGCTGGCCGGCCCGGACCACGTGCACTTGACCGGGGAGGGGTATGCGCTCTCCGCGCGGATGCTGATGGACGCGCTCAATGGCGCGTTTGTGGCATGGCAGGGGGACGGGAAGGGGCAGGCTGTTCCATAACGGCACAGATGCGTCTTCGGGGGTAACCTGGGGTTAGGAAATGGGACGGGCGCTCGGTGTCCGGCTCCGCCTGGCACCATTGTGAGACGCTGCGCGGACATGCTGTTTCCAACTCTGGATTTTGCGCTGTTCTTCGTGATCGTGTTTCTCGTCGCATGGGAACTGCGGCGGGATCTGCAGGCGCGCAAGCTTGTCCTCGTCTTCGCCTCCTACTTTTTCTACGGCTATTGGGATATCCGCTTCACCCTGCTGCTTGCCGGGTCTTCACTGCTCAATTATGCCGCCGGGCGGATCATCGGTGGGCTGAATGACGGCGCACTGCGCAAGTGGGTGCTGGGCATTGCTGTTGCGCTCAATCTCGGTGTGCTTGCCTTCTTCAAGTATTACGGCTTCTTCCTCGCATCGCTTGCTGACCTGCTGGCCGCGGTGAACCTCGAGCGGGACCTGCCGTTTCTCGAGATCATTCTGCCGGTGGGGATTTCGTTTTTCACCTTCCAGGGCATTTCCTACCTCGTGGACGTGTACCGGAGGCATGTGGATGCCTCGCGCTCGGTACTGGATATCTTCCTGTACATCTCGTTCTTCCCGCAATTGGTGGCAGGGCCCATCGTTCGCGCGGCGCATTTCCTGCCGCAGCTTGAACGCACGCCGCATGTGAACCGGCGCATGGCGGGGCTTGCGGTCGTGCTGATCCTGGTGGGGCTGTTCAAGAAGATGGTGATCGCCAATTACCTGGCGACGGAACTTGTCGATCACGTGTTCTTTGATCCGACCGCCTATGGGGGCGGTGATCTGCTGCTGGGTGTCTATGGCTATGCGGTACAGATCTATTGCGATTTTTCGGCCTATTCCGACATCGCGATCGGCGTGGCCGCGTTGCTGGGGTACCGATTCCCACGCAATTTCGACCATCCCTACCGGTCGGCTTCGCTGCAGGAATTCTGGCGGCGGTGGCACATATCGCTGTCTACCTGGCTGCGCGACTATCTGTACATTCCGCTCGGCGGCAGCCGCGGGAGCACCTTCCAGACCTATCGCAACCTGTTCCTCACCATGTTCCTTGGGGGCATCTGGCATGGTGCGGCGTGGACTTTTGTCTTCTGGGGCGCATTCCACGGCGCAATGCTGGGTGTTGAACGTGCAGTGACGCGCCGCTGGGACGAACTGACCGGGAATGGCCACCATTATGGCGGTGGCCTAATGGCCGCGTTGATGGGTGTCGGCCGGCGAATTCAGGGTACCTTCGCCACGCTGCTGGGCATCGTGCTGACGTTCCATCTGGTGTGTTTCGCCTGGATATTTTTCCGTGCGTCGAGCTTCTCCGGCGCCTGGAACTATGTGGCAGGTCTTGCGGACTGGTCGCAGCCGGCCCAGTTCGCGTCTCCCTTCATTGTGGGGCTCATTGCCTTTTCCCTCGCCGGGCAGTTCCTGCCGTCTGGCTGGGCCATCGGTGCGGGGCGGGTCCTGCAACGGGTGTCTTGGCCGGTTCTGGGGCTGACGCTGGGATTTGGTATTCTGCTCATCGAGGCCATGGCACCGGAAGGTGTGGCGCCCTTCATCTATTTCCAGTTCTAGGGAGCGGCCTGCCATGATGGAACATATCGATCCGGAAGCCGACGCCTACGAACCCGGCTTTGAGATGACGCCCAAGGCACAGCTCAATGCAGAGGGCGAGACGCGCAAGACGTTCAAGCGTGTCCTGCTGGCCATGTTGCTTGGCCTCTTCGTCCTGTCGCTTTTTCATTCGGCTTCGCTGGTCACCTATGTTCGCGGCCTGCCCATCGGCCCGGTGGAAGACACGATCATCGCGGTGACGGAAGCGTGGCACGAGCAGATGCAGCGCAATGGGCTGACCGCGCTTTACGGCGAGCTCAACGCTGCTGTCGTGGCCATTCACGACGCAACTTGGAAAGACGTGGATGCGCTTCTGTCGCAATCCAGGACGGGTGATGCCCCCGAAGAGTTGCGGGGCGGCGTCGAAGGTTAGATCGGCATACAAAAAAGGGCCTCAGCGGATTCCACGAGGCCCTTTTTGTTCTGGAATTTGCTTTGTTTCTGGAGCGGAATGTTTTTTTGGCGCTTGGTTTTGGAAATAGAGATGGTGTTTTGACTGCTCCTAGAAAACGAGGCAGTCATGAAACTTCCAACCCAACTCCTTCAAGACGTTAAGCTTCTGCTTGAAGTTATCGGCTTGCTTGTAAGTGTTCCGCTGGCGGCTGTGTCACTACTCAGTCTTTCAGGTTTGTTGATCTAAGGTTTGCAAGTTAACGCGGCAGGGTCGTGCTGCCCATCAGCGCCTTGTCCACGGCGTGCGCGCACTGGCGGCCCTCGCGGATGGCCCAGACAACCAGGGACTGGCCGCGACGCATGTCGCCGCAGGCAAACAGGTTGTCCTTGGTGGTCTTGTAGGCTTCGTCGCCTTCAGTGTCGGCTTTGACGTTGCCGCGGGCATCAAGCTCGGGCGACAGGTCGTCGATCATGCCTTCGTGCACCGGGCTGACGAAGCCCATGGCCAGAAGCACGAGGTCGGCCTTGATCTCGAATTCCGAGCCTTCGATTTCCTGCATCTTGTCGTCCACACGCACACAGGTGAGCGAGGTCACCTGACCGTCTTCACCGTTGAAGTGCTTGGTCATCACGGCGAAGTCGCGCTCAGCGCCTTCCGCCTGGCTGGAGGAGGTGCGGAACTTGAGCGGCCAGTGCGGCCAGGTCATCAGCTTGTCTTCCTTTTCCGGCGGGGCCGGCATGATTTCAAGCTGGGTGACGGACACAGCCCCCTGACGGAAGGACGTGCCAATGCAGTCCGACCCGGTGTCGCCACCGCCAATGACCACGACGCGTTTGCCGCCGGCAAGGATCGGCATGATGTTGCCCAGCGGCTCGTCGCCCACGCGACGGTTCTGCTGCGGCAGGAAGTCCATGGCGAAGTGAATGCCATCAAGATCGCGGCCCTCGATGGGAAGATCGCGAGGCTTCTCTGCACCGCCGGCAAGGGCAACGGCATCGAAGTCTTTCATCAGATCGTCGGTGGTGATGTCCACACCCACGTGAACGCCTGTCTTGATGGTGACGCCTTCGGCTTCCATCTGGTCGGCACGGCGATCAATGACGTGCTTTTCCATCTTGAAGTCGGGAATGCCGTAGCGCAGCAGGCCGCCGATCTTCTGGTTCTTCTCAAACAGGGTCACGTCGTGGCCAGCGCGCGCCAGCTGCTGGGCGCAGGCCATGCCAGCCGGGCCGGCACCGACGACGGCCACCTTCTTGCCGGTCTTGTGCGCGGCAGGCTGCGGTTTCACCCAGCCCTCTTCGATCGCCCGGTCGGCGATGGCGCATTCGATCGACTTGATCGTTACCGGCTTGTCGATGAGGTTCAGCGTGCAGGCGGCCTCGCACGGGGCAGGGCAGATGCGGCCGGTTACCTCGGGGAAGTTGTTGGTGCTGTGCAGGTTGACCGCAGCTTCTTCCCAGTCGGAGTTGTAGACCAGATCATTCCAGTCGGGGATCTGGTTATTCACCGGGCAGCCGTTGTGGCAGTAGGGAATGCCGCAATCCATGCAGCGCGCGGCCTGGTTCTTGACGCCTTCCTCCGACATCGGAATGACGAATTCGCGGAAGTGGCGGATGCGGTCGGACGCCGGCGCAGTGGTGCGGTCCTGGCGGTCGATCTCTAGGAAGCCGGTGACTTTACCCATCGGACTGTTCCTTCATGGTCGAAAATTGAAATTCTGAAGATGCAACGTGGTCCAGGGACCGCGGGCTTATTCGCCCGCGGCCTTGAACTGCGTTGCGGAGTTTTCGTTGGATGCCTTCATCTCTTCCAGCGCGCGGCGGTAATCCACCGGCATCACCTTCACGAATTTCGGCAGGTACTGGTCCCAGTTGTCCAGGATCTCGCGGGCCCGGGCGGAGCCGGTGTAGCGGGCCTGGTTCTCGATGAGCTGGCGCAGGCGCTCGGCATCGAAGCGGGTCATGTCGGTCATCACGTCGACGCGGCCATGGGTTTCGAGGTCACCGCTCTGGTGGCCTGCTTCCATGGCATCGTCCTCGGCTGCGATGTGCTCGAGCTCGACCATAGAGAGGTTGCAGCGGCGTTCGAAGTCGCCCTTCTCGTCCAGCACATATGCGATGCCGCCCGACATGCCGGCTGCAAAGTTACGGCCCGTCTCACCAAGCACAACCACGACACCGCCGGTCATGTATTCGCAGCAGTGATCGCCCGTGCCTTCCACGACGGCGATGGCACCGGAGTTGCGGACGGCGAAACGCTCACCGGCAACACCGCGGAAGTAGCACTCGCCGGTGATGGCGCCATAGAGCACCGTATTGCCGACGATGATGCTCTTCTCAGGCACGATCTTGGCAGTCTCGTGCGGGTAGATGACGATGCGGCCGCCGGACAAGCCCTTGCCCACATAGTCATTGGCCTCGCCGGCCAGCTCGAAGCTGACGCCGTTGGCGAGCCATGCTCCGAAAGCCTGGCCGGCCGTGCCGGTGAGCTTGACCGAGATGGTGTCGGGCTCGAGACCCTTGTGGCCGTACTTCTTGGCGACCTGGCCGGACAGCATGGCACCGGCAGAGCGGTTCATGGAGTTGATGTCCGTCTCGATGGTCACGCGCTCGCCATTCTCAAGGGCAGGCTTTGCCTGCTCTATAAGCTTGCGGTCGAGGATGTCGACAATCGGGTGGCTCTGTTCTTCGCAGTGATGGATGGCCACGCCGGGCTTGTCTTCCGGACGAGCAAACAGGCGGGACATGTCCAGCCCCTGCGCCTTCCAGTGTGCCACGGCCTTGGTCTGGTCCAGGGCATCCATGTGACCGGTCATCTCGGCCAGGGTGGCGAAACCCATTTCCGCCATGATGGCGCGAAGTTCTTCGGCGACGAAGAAGAAGTAGTTCACCACATGCTCGGGCAGGCCGACGAAGCGCTTGCGCAGCACCGGGTCCTGGGTGGCGATGCCAACCGGGCAGGTATTGAGGTGGCACTTGCGCATCATGATGCAACCGGCCGCGATGAGCGGTGCCGTGGAGAAGCCGAACTCGTCAGCACCCAGAAGGGCGCCGATGGCGACGTCACGGCCGGTGCGGAGACCGCCATCCACCTGCACGGCGATGCGGCCGCGCAGGCCGTTGGCAACCAGCGTCTGATGGGTTTCGGCAAGGCCGAGTTCCCACGGGGAGCCGGCATGCTTGATGGAGGTCAGCGGGGACGCGCCCGTGCCGCCTTCAAAGCCTGAAATCGTCACGTGATCTGCACGCGCCTTGGAAACGCCGGCGGCAACGGTGCCGACGCCGACTTCCGACACGAGCTTCACGGAGATCGCGGCTTCCGGATTGACGTTCTTGAGGTCGAAGATCAGCTGCGCCAGATCCTCGATCGAGTAGATGTCATGGTGCGGGGGCGGGGAGATAAGGCCCACACCCGGCGTCGAGTACCGCACCTTGGCGATGACGGCATCCACCTTGTGGCCGGGCAGCTGGCCGCCCTCACCAGGCTTGGCGCCCTGCGCCATCTTAATCTGGATCATGTCGGCATTGGCCAGATACTCGGCGGTGACACCGAAACGGCCCGAGGCGACCTGCTTGATGGCGGAGCGCATGCTGTCGCCGTCCGGCAGCGGGGTGAAGCGGTCAGGCTCCTCACCCCCTTCGCCGGTGTTGGACTTGCCGCCGATGCGGTTCATTGCCTTGGCTAGCGTCGTGTGTGCTTCGCGGCTGATGGAGCCAAACGACATGGCACCTGTCGCGAAGCGCTTGACGATTTCCTGGGCAGGCTCGACCTGGTCGATGGAGAGCGGCTGACGGCCAAGCTCTTCGGCGTTCTTGAGGCGGAACAGGCCGCGGATTGTCAGCAGGCGCTTGGACTGGTCGTTGATGGCCTTGGCGAAGGCATCATACTTGTCCTGGCTGTTGCCGCGCACTGCGTGCTGCAGGTCAGCAACGGAGTTGGACGTCCAGGCGTGGTCCTCGCCGCGGATGCGCTGCATGTATTCACCGCCGACGGCCAGGGACTTCTTGAGCACCGGGTCGGTTGAGAAGGCGCGGTGGTGGCGCTGGATGGTTTCTTCCGCGATCTCCGGCAGGCCCACACCTTCGATGGTCGTGGCGGTGCCGTAGAAGAATTCACGGATGAAGTCGCTCGACAGGCCGATGGCGTCGAAGATCTGCGCCCCGCAATAGGACTGGTAGGTGGAGATGCCCATCTTGGACATCACCTTGAGGATGCCCTTGTTCACCGCCTTGATGTAGCGGGTCTTGATGGTGGCATCGTCCAGCTCTTCGCCGAGCTGGCCCTTGATGGCGATGAGGCTTTCAAAGGCGAGATAGGGGTTGATGGCCTCTGCGCCATAGCCGGCGAGGGCACAGAAATGGTGCACCTCGCGGGCTTCACCCGTTTCGACCACGATGCCCACGCGGGTGCGCAGAGCCTTGCGGATCAGGTGGTGGTGTACGGCGGACGTGGCAAGCAGGGCGGGGATCGCCACGCGATCCTCGCTCACCAGCCGGTCCGACAGGATGATGATGTTGAAGCCTTCCTCGACGGCGCGCTCGGCCCGTTCGCAGAGCGCGTCGAGCGCCGGCTTCATGCCTTCGGCGCCACGGTCGGCGGCGAAGGTCGTGTCCAGCGTCTTGGTCTGGAAGTGATTGTCGGCGATGTCGCCAATGGCGCGGATCTTTTCCAGGTCCTCGTTGCGCAGGATCGGCTGGCGCACTTCAAGACGGCGCAGCTCACCCTGGTTGTGCAGGTCGAGGATGTTCGGACGCGGGCCGATGAAGGAGACGAGGCTCATCACCAGCTCTTCGCGGATCGGGTCGATCGGCGGGTTCGTCACCTGGGCGAAGTTCTGCTTGAAATAGCCGTAAAGCAGCTTCGGCTTGTCGGAGAGGACCGCGATGGGCGTGTCGGTGCCCATGGACCCAATGGCTTCCTGGCCGGTGGCCGCCATGGGGGCCATCAGGGTCTTCACGTCTTCCTGGGTATAGCCGAAAGCCTGCTGGCGCTTGAGAAGCGGCACATTCGGCTGGGGCGGAGTGCCGCCCATGTCCGGCAGTTCCTCGACATTGATCTGGGCCTTGTCCAGCCACTCCTGGTATGGCTCAAGGGAGGCAAGCTCTTCCTTGATCTCTTCGTCAGAGATGATGCGGCCTTCCTCGAGGTCGATCAGCAGCATCTTGCCCGGCTGCAGACGCCACTTCTCCACGATGCGGTCTTCCGGGTAGGGAAGAACGCCCATCTCGGAGGCGAGGATTACGTGATCGTCGTCGGTGACGAAGTAGCGGGCAGGACGCAGGCCGTTACGGTCCAGCGTGGCGCCGATCTGGCGGCCATCGGTGAAGGCCATGGCGGCGGGGCCGTCCCACGGCTCCATCAGGGCTGCGTGGTGCTCGTAAAACGCGCGGCGCTTGGGATCCATCAGCTCATGGCCGTACCAGGCTTCCGGGATCATCATCATCATAGCGTGGGCAAGCGAATAGCCGCCGAGCACCAGAAGTTCGAGCGCATTGTCAAAGCAGGCCGAGTCAGACTGGCCCTCGACGGTGAGCGGCCAGATCTTCTTGAGGTCATCCCCGAAGATCTCGGATTCCATTGAGCCCTTGCGCGCGGACATCCAGTTGACGTTGCCGCGCATCGTGTTGATCTCGCCATTGTGGCAGATCATGCGGAAGGGCTGGGCCAGGGACCAGGTGGGGAAGGTGTTCGTCGAGAAGCGCTGATGCACGAGCGCCAGCGCGGACACCATCCGCTCGTCCTTGAGGTCGAGATAGTACTTGCCGACCTGATCGGAGAGCAGCATGCCCTTGTAGTTGAGGACGCGGGACGACAGCGAGGTGACGTAGGTGTCAGCCGCAGTCGTGACGTCTTCCTCATAAAGGCTGTTCCAGATTTCCTTGCGGATCACGAAGAGCTTGCGCTCGAAGGAGTCCTGATCGGCGCAGTTGTCGCCTCGGGCCACGAAGAGCTGCTTGTGGACAGGCTCCGTCGGCAGCACCGAGTAGCCGAGATCTGAATTGTCTACCGGCACATCACGCCAGCCGAGGAATGTCTGCCCCTCGGCGGCCACGACTTCTTCGGTCCGCTTCATCACGCGGGCGCGCTTTTCATCGTCCTGCGGCAGGAAGAAGTGGCCAACGGCGTAGTTGCCTTCGGCGGGCAGGGTAATGCCGAGGTCGCCGGTCACTGCGCGCAGGAATTCATCCGGCATCTGGATCAGGATGCCAGCGCCGTCGCCCGCTTTCGGGTCGGCGCCAACGGCACCGCGGTGCTCCAGATTGCACAGGATGTTGAGACCGTCCTCGACGATCTTGTGGCTCTTCTTGTTCTTGATATTGGCGACGAAGCCAATGCCGCAGGAATCTTTTTCGTTGCGCGAGTCATACAGACCCTGCGGTGCGGGGTAACCTGCCGGACGGAACTGACCTTCGGGGGTCTTCGTCATGCCGCCAAACCTCTCAAACTGCGGGGTGGCGCGGCCCACGTCGCTGGCCGCCCACCCGAAAATCCAAACCAAACGGACGCTTTCCACATGCCGGCCTCACCGCCTGCCTGCCCCAATCTGGGGCGGAAAGTCCGCACGACAATCCGGCGTCACCGGATCAACCCGTCTCCTGCATTGGCACCCCGTTGAACACCGGAGCATCAGAGGACGCGGGCCGACTGAACGCCGCCTTATCGCGAATTGACCTAGGGGCCCTCGCTGACCGCTCCTGGAGCATCTGTTGCGTCGCTCGCCAGGTAACCGGCCAGGAAGACCTGAGCCTTTGGACGGGAGAGTATCCCGGAAGTGATCCCGCTCCTTTGCGGGGGATCTAAACCCGGGCTGCCGCTCATTGCCGGCGGCGGCCCCCTTCGCCCATGCCAAGCGGGCCTGAAACGCGATACGTCGCCCCAAGCCCTGCCGAGCGCGCGGAGTGTGCCAGAATGAGGGGTTCAGAATCAAGGTCAGGAATAGTGACCTTTTTTATTGACGCCCCTACGGAGTCCAGAGGCCCGGCTCCCTCAGAATCACTTGGCGTGCAGAGTCCTGCAGAGTCAAAGCTTCCCGGGAATTAACCATGATTGGGGTGCGGAGAATCAAGCTCATGTCCTCACGCGGTCTCACATCGCTTTTATGACGCTCACGCGGGACGTGATTTCCGCAGAAAACCGGGATTGTGCAAGACTTCCCGTGTCGCAAGGGCGTTTGCTGACCGGCGGTGTCCCCCGCCGCGTTTGTCCGGTTGGCAGGCCCCTTGCGCGCTTCTCTCCCTCAAATCACCAGCCCGAAATTGAGGCTAACCGCAAGGCGGTTGGCCAGGCCCCGCGGCACGCGTGTTTGCCCGAAAACAGACGTGCCTCGGTCTGCATGTCGGCCATGCCCACGCCGCTTCACAGCTGTTTGAGACGGTGAGACGGCTTCGTGAGTTCCCTTTTGAGCTTCTGTCGCCGACGTTGGAGATCGCGGTGGGGGAGCACCGAAAAGTGTCATCTTTAGAGGAATGAACTCATGAAGAACGCATCCACTGCCGCTCTCGCCGCCGCTGGTGCACTTGCCGCCGCGCTGACCATGTCTGCCTCATCGGCATCCGCTGCGGACGCGGCCGGCATGGAGAAGTGCTACGGCGTCGCGCTCGCGGGTGAAAATGACTGCGCGGCCGGTCCGGGCACGTCCTGCGCAGGGACGTCGAAGATCGACTACCAGTCGAATGCGTGGAAGCTGGTCCCGGCCGGCACCTGTGCCTCCATGGAGACTCCGCATGGTACCGGCACGCTTGAAGCGAACGACTCACGCCTTCCGTCGTAATCCCAGCGCGTGAGTTGAGAATGACCCGGATGGTTCCGACACAATTGGCTCGGGCTGCGTCGTCCCCCTCGGCGCAGGCGGCATCTCCGTCCGCCGCCGGCATGGCCCCGGTCCCCCCTCAAGGGGCCGCCGACCAGCCGCTGGGATCATCCGGGCATTCGACCTTTGCCCAGCACGACGTATTGCCGGCGTCCGCCGGGATCTCGCTGAAACCCAGCCATTACGCCACTATCCTGTCCGACGGTGCGCACACGGATTACTTCGAGGTGCACGCCGAGAACTATTTCGGCCGTGGCGGCGCACCGCACCGCTATCTTACCGCCATTCGTGAACGGCATGCCCTGTCCATCCACGGGATCGGCCTGTCGTTGGGCGGTGCCGAAGCGCTTGATGCGGACCACCTTGCGAGACTGCAGGGCCTCATTGACCGGTACGAACCAGCTCTTGTTTCAGAACATCTGGCCTGGTGTGCCAGTGGCGGGGCCTATTTCAATGACTTGCTGCCAGTGGCGTTGACCAATGAGGCGCTCAACACTGTGTGCCGTCATGTGTCGCAGACCCAGGATGTTCTAGGGCGGCAGATTCTGGTGGAGAACCCGGCAAACTATCTCGCATTCGAAGTCAGCGATATTCCGGAGGCGGAGTTTTTGTCGGAGATGGCTGCGCGTACGGGCTGCGGTCTGTTGCTCGATATCAACAATGTTGTTGTAAGCGCCCACAATCTGAAATTCGACGCCGGCTCCTATCTTAATGCCTTCCCGATGGCTCTTGTGCGGGAAGTCCATCTTGCGGGGCATGCGGATGACAGGCGCGGGGCGGCACATCTCAAGATAGATGACCATGGCAGCGCACCCGGGCCGGAGGTCTGGGACCTCTATCGATCTGTCATCGCGCAAACCGGCCCCGTGCCGACGACGATCGAGTGGGACCGGGATGTGCCGCCATTGGCGGATCTGGAGCGCGAGGCCCAAACGGCCCGGTCGATCCTTCAAGGTGCTGAGGGGGCAGTTGAGGCTGCCGGGCGGGGAGCCTGATCCGATGTCCCGCCTCTCTGATTTGCAGGCACGCTTTGCAGCGTCCCTGCGTGACCCCGACAATGGGCAATCCATGCTTGATATCGCAGCACTTGGCGCGGACTCGCTGCCTCAACGGGCGCGGTTGGATATTTACCGGAACAATGTGGCATCGAGCCTGATCGATGCGTTGGCAGCCCTTTATCCCGTGTGCCGGCGGTTGGTTGGCGATGATTTCTTTCAAGCGACAGCGCGGGCCTATCTGGATCGTTCAATGCCGACCCAGGCCTCGCTGATCGGTTTTGCCCCTGACTTTGCCGGCTTTCTCGTGAGCTTCGAACCGGCGCGGCAATTACCCTATCTGCCGGACGTTGCCCGGCTCGAACACGCCTGGCACAGGGTCTATCACGGCCCCGATGCATCACCTGCGACTGCGGGTGACCTCAAGGCTTATGCGGACGCGCGTGGCGAAAAGGAACTCGACAAGCTGGTGCTTGGTCTTGTGCCCGCCCATCACCTGCTGATGTCCCCCTATCCCATATCGCGAATCTGGGAAGCCAATCAGCCTGCCCGGGATGGGAAGCTTGCCTTCTCTGATGCCGACAGGAATGAGCGCGTGTTCGTTGTGCGGCCGGGTGTCGACGTTCATGTGCTGAGAGTATCGCCGGGTGCCTTTGGTTTGTTGTGCGCAATCCAGGGCGGCATGTCACTCGGCCGTGCATTGATCGCGGCTTTCGAAGAAGAGCCGGACTGTGATCCCCAGCAGGTTTTCGCCCAGTTGCTGACAGCTGGCAGTTTCATCTTGCCGGAGGATGCACGAATACTCCTTCCGGCGCATGCTTCCGGAAATGTGTGATGACCGAACCCACCCCTCGCACCGCGCCTTTCGATCTTGATCTGATCCGCCGGTTCAATGACCTGCTTGCCCGCGTGCCGGAATGGCTCGTGGCGCTTGCCGCGCGCGTTGCACTTGCCGGCGTTTTCTGGACGTCAGCACGCACCAAGGTAGAGGGCGTCTTTTCCATCAAGGAGAGCACCTATTTCCTGTTTCAGTATGAGTATGCCCTGCCGGTGATCCCCTATGAGTGGGCGGCGGTGACGGCCACCATTGCCGAGCACGTATTTCCCATCATGCTGGTGTTGGGGCTTGGCACGCGCTTTGCCGCCTTGGGATTGCTCGTCATGACGGCCGTGATCCAGGTTTTTGTCTATCCCGGTGCCTGGAACCTGCACCTGCTCTGGGCCACGGGCCTTCTTTTCCTCCTGTCACGGGGCGGGGGACCGCTCGCGCTCGATCATCTCATCGACAGGCGCTTTACCGGGAGTGCGGGCGGCGCATAGCATCGCGCCCATGCATTTTTCTTCCGACAATGCGAGCGGTGTCGCTCCGGAAATCATGGAGGCCCTGGCGCGCGCCAATGAGGGGCCGGCCTGGGCCTATGGGCGGGATGAGATTACCCGCCGTCTCAATCGTCTGTTCTCGGACTTGTTCGAGCATGAGGTTATGGTCTTCCCCGTCTCAACGGGGACTGCGGCCAATGCCCTGATCCTGGCTGCGCTGACACCGCCATGGGGTGCCGTTTTCTGTGAGCGGAACGCTCACATCAACGTGGATGAGAACGGGGCTCCGGAGTTCTACTCAGGTGGCGCCAAGCTCGTGCCGGTTGACGGGGAACACGGACGGATCGGACGGCAGGCGCTGGAAATGGCCATCGATGCCATGCCCGGCGGAGACGTTCATCACGTCGTGCCGCACGTCCTGAGCCTTACCCAGGCGACTGAGGCCGGCACGGTGTATGGCGTGGATGACGTGACGGCACTGTCCGGGCTGGCCCATGAGAAGGGTTTGAAGGTCCATATGGACGGGGCACGGTTTGCCAATGCGGTTGCCCATCTTGGTTGCAGCCCGGCTGATATCACCTGGAAGGCCGGCATCGATGCGCTGAGCTTTGGCGCCACCAAGAACGGAGCGATGGCGGCGGAAGCCGCTATTTTCTTCGATCCGGCATTGGCGGCGGGCTTTGAGGAGCGCCGCATGCGCGGGGGGCATCTGCTTTCGAAGATGCGGTTCCTGTCAGCACAGCTGGAAGCCTATGTGGCAGACGATCTGTGGCTGCGGCTGGCGCGCCATGCCAACCGCATGGCTACCCTGCTCGCTGATGCGGTCACGGAAACACCGGGCGCAGATCTCCTGCACCCGGTCGACGGGGACGAAGTGTTTGTGCGGTTTGGGGACGTCACGGTGATCCGGCGGCTGGCCGACTCAGGCGCTGCTTTTGTGCCCTGGGCACCGCGGGAGGGCATCATTCGCCTCGTTGCGTCCTTTCAGACGACCGAAGATGAGGTGCGTCAATTTCGCGCTGCGCTGCAACAAGCGGTGAGTGTTGCGGGCTGAGCTGATCAGGCATTTCCAGCTAAACCATTGAGCATCAAGGGGTTGGCCTCCTTCTCCGGAAGGAGTGCGACTCACGACAGGATGCCGCAGGTGCGAAATGACGCTGCGACCGAAGCGCCCATTTGACTGAAGTCAATGTTGTGCGGAAGGCGATCCTGCACTTAGCGTGGCATGACGGACTGCCCGTTTTCCGTAGCGGGCAGGCAGGACTTTTCATGCGGGGCTACAGCGGGTCATGAACCAAACCAACTCACCACAGACGCCGATGGCCGATGACGGCCGGCTCACCACCATGGGGTGGGGCGCCATTGGCCTGTTCATTCTGGGGGCCTTTCTGGGCCTCTTCGTGATTTCCGGTGCTAAGACCGGGCCGATGATGCTGCATGGCGCACTCATCACCCTGTTCTGCATCCTGGCGGTCATGTGGATCGGCGACCGGCACTTTGATTTCCTGAAGCGTGGCCCGACGCCGCGCGCGCCGGACGGCGTGCAGTACAATGATGCCGTGGTGCGGTGGGGCGTCATCGCTTCCACCTTCTGGGGCGTGGTCGGTTTCGCGGTGGGTCTGGTCATCGCCCTGCAGCTTGCCTATCCGACGCTGTTGACGGGCATTGCCGAACTCAATTTCGGACGCCTCCGCCCGCTTCACACCTCCGCCGTGATCTTCGCGTTCGGCGGCAACATCCTGATCGCCACGTCGTTCTACGTGGTCCAGCGCACCTGCAAGGCGCGGCTGGCGGGCGACATCGCGCCGTGGTTTGTGTTCTGGGGCTATCAGCTGTTCATCGTGTTGGCGGCGACCGGCTATGTGTTTGGCATCACCCAGTCGAAGGAATATGCGGAACCGGAATGGTACATCGACCTCTGGCTCACCATCGTGTGGGTGGTTTACCTGCTGGTGTTCCTGGGCACTCTGTGGAAGCGCCGTGAGCCGCACATCTATGTGGCCAACTGGTTTTATCTCGCCTTCATCGTCACCATTGCCATGCTGCACATCGTCAACAATCTGGCGGTGCCGGTGTCGCTGACGGGCGACAAGTCCTACATCCTGATGTCCGGCGTGCAGGACGCCATGACCCAGTGGTGGTATGGCCATAACGCGGTGGGTTTCTTCCTGACCGCCGGCTTCCTGGGGCTGATGTATTACTTCATTCCCAAGCGCGCCGAACGGCCCGTCTATTCCTACCGGCTGTCGATCATCCATTTCTGGGCGCTGATCTTCCTCTATATCTGGGCCGGTCCGCATCACCTGCACTTCACAGCGCTGCCTGACTGGGCGCAGACCCTCGGCATGACTTTCTCGATCATGCTCTGGATGCCGTCCTGGGGCGGCATGATCAACGGCCTGATGACGCTGGCCGGTGCCTGGGACCGGCTGCGGACCGACCCTGTGATCCGCATGCTCGTCGTGTCGGTGGCGTTCTACGGCATGTCCACCTTCGAAGGCCCGCTGATGAGCGTTAAGGCCGTCAACGGCCTGTCGCACTACACGGACTGGACCATTGGTCACGTGCATTCCGGTGCCCTTGGCTGGGTGGGCTTTGTGTCCTTCGGGGCGCTTTATTGTCTGGCTCCGTGGGTGTGGCGCCGCGAGCGGCTCTACTCGCTTGCGCTGGTCGAGTGGCATTTCTGGATCGCGACGCTCGGCATCGTGCTCTACATCACCGCCATGTGGGTGTCCGGCATCCTGCAGGGCCTGATGTGGCGTGCCTATGACGAGCTCGGCTTCCTCGAATACTCCTTCGTGGAGACGGTGGAAGCGATGCATCCCTTCTACGTGATCCGTGCGCTGGGCGGGCTCCTGTTCGTCATCGGCTCACTGATCATGGCCTACAATCTGTACAAGACCGCCAAGGGCGAAATCCGCGAAAGCGAACCGCTCGATGCAACGGCTGGCCGCGCTCCGCAGGGCCAGTTCGTCGCGGCGCCGGCTCACTAGGGAGGGCCAGAACCAATGTCACTGTTCAGCCACGCTACGCTTGAACGCAACTCCCTGATCCTGACCATCGGCATCCTGCTGGTGGTCTCGATCGGCGGCATCGTGCAGATCGCACCGCTCTTCTTCCTCAATTCGACGATCGAGGAGGTTGAAGGCATGCGGCCCTATTCTCCGCTGGAGCTGGCGGGCCGTAACATCTACATCCGGGAAGGCTGCTATAATTGCCACAGCCAGATGATCCGCTCGCTGCGCGACGAAGTGGAGCGCTATGGTCATTACTCGCTGGCTGCGGAAAGCATGTACGACCATCCTTTCCAGTGGGGGTCCAAGCGCACAGGGCCGGATCTGGCGCGCCTGGGCGGCAAGTATTCCGACGCCTGGCATGTGCTCCACATGGCAGACCCGCGCGCCGTGGTGCCGGAATCCATCATGCCCAATTATCCGTTCCTGGCGGAGACGCCGCTTGAATATGCGGATATCGAGGCGCATCTGCGGGCCAACCGCACAGTGGGCGTTCCCTATACGGATGAAATGGTCGAGAACGCCCGCGCTGATCTCGAGATACAGGTGGATGAGTGGGGCGACTACGACGCCATGCTCGCCCGCTATCCCAAGGCACAGGTTCGGGATTTCGACGGCAACCCGGAGATGATTTCCGAACTGGACGCACTCATCGCCTACATGCAGATGCTCGGCACGCTGGTCGACTTCTCGGCCTATCAGGCCGAGGGCGAGAACCTGCGCTAGGGGAGGTCTCCCGTGGGATACGACGAAATCAGGGGCATCGGCGGCGCAATCGGCCTTGTGATGCTCTTCATCGGGTTCATCGGCGTCATCGCCTATGCGCTTTGGCCGGGAAACCGTAACCGCTTTGACCGGGCAGCCCAGCTGCCGCTGGAAGACGATGCCCCGAATGGGGATATGCCTCGCAAGGAAAGGCCGTCCAAATGAACGACAATACGCATCAGTCTGCCCCGGACGAGCATGGCCATGTGGACGCGCACACGGGCGTCGAGACCACCGGCCACGAGTGGGACGGCATTCGCGAGCTGGACAATCCGTTGCCGCGCTGGTGGCTGTGGACGTTCTATGCCTGCATTCTCTGGTCTGTGGGCTACTGGGTCCTGTATCCGGCCTGGCCGCTGGCTGCGAGCTACACCAAGGGCGTGCTGGGTTACTCCCAACGCGACGTGGTGACCGAGCAGATCGCACAGTCGCAGGCGGCTCTGCGTGTCTATGACGATCAGATCCTCGCGGGTGACCTTGCGGATGTGCCTGGCAATCCGGAGCTGCATTCAGTGGCGCTGGCGGGTGGTGAAAGCGCATTCGGCGATAATTGTGCGCCGTGTCACGGTCGCGGTGCCCAGGGCTTCAAGGGCTATCCGAACCTCAATGATGACGCCTGGATCTGGGGCGGCACGCTGGCCGATATCCAGGCAACCATTCGCCATGGCATCCGCTGGTCGGCCGATGAGGAAACACGCATGAACGACATGCCGAAGTTTCTTGATGACGGCATCCTGAGCAGTGCTGAGGTGAGCGATACCACGCAATATGTGCTGTCGTTGTCGGGGCGTGAGAGCAATGCCGAAGCCGCTGCACGCGGCGGTGAGATTTTCGCGTCACAGTGCGTTGCCTGTCACATGGAAGGCGGCGTCGGCAACCAGGAACTCGGTGCGCCGAACCTGACCGATGCCATCTGGCTCTATGGCGGCGACGAAGAAACCCTCTATGCGTCAATTGCACACAGCAGGCGCGGCGTCATGCCCGCTTGGCAGGGGCGCCTGGATGAGGCGACGATCGCCAAGCTTTCCCTCTACGTTCATTCGCTTGGTGGCGGTGAATGAGGGGGCGAGTCTAACCATCCGTAGGCGGATGGCCGGAGGGGAGGTCCGGCACCGGACGCTGCGCGGGTGACACATAACCCGCAGGCGGACCGGCCTGCGTGTCCCGGCTAGGAGGGGCAGGAATGACGACGTCTGACCAGATTGCGACTAATGGTGCAGGCATGGACGGCGGAGCCGGGGACGGGCTTGTGAAGCTCGCTCAGGAAGCCGCCGCCAATGTGTCCGGCGCAGCCTCCCCGGCACGGGCTCATGAGAAGGTTGAGCGGCACGATGTCGAGGCGGTGAACTCCTCGTCGCAGCGCTCGCTTTATGCCAAGCGCCAGCCTATCCATCCCAAGCTGGTGCACGGCACCTTCCGTAATCTCAAATGGGCAATGATGAGTGTTGCCCTCGGCGTCTATTACCTGCTGCCGTGGATCCGCTGGGACCGCGGCCCCAATGCGCCGGACCAGGCCGTGCTGCTCGACATGCCGGGGCGGCGCTTCTACTTCTTCTTCATCGAGATATGGCCGCAGGAGATCTACTTCATCACCGGGCTGCTGGTGTTGGCGTCTCTCATTTTGTTCCTTGCGACGTCCATGTTCGGTCGCGTGTGGTGCGGCTATGCGTGTCCGCAGACCGTGTGGACCGATCTGTTCATCATGGTCGAACGCATGGTAGAAGGGGACCGCAACAAGCGCCTACGGCTTCAAAAGCAGTCAATGAGCGCGGGCAAGTTCGGACGCAAGGTGTTGAAGCACGGGATCTGGCTGCTGATTGCTGTGGCGACCGGCGGCGCCTGGGTATTCTATTTTGCTGATGCGCCCACGCTGGCGATGCAGCTTGTCTCGTTTGAAGCCCCGGCCGTCGCTTATCTCTTCATCGGCGTTTTCACCGTGACCACCTACATGCTTGGCGGCCTCGCGCGTGAGCAGGTGTGCACTTACATGTGCCCCTGGCCGCGCATTCAGGGTGCGCTGGTGGACGACCAGTCCTTCCTGGTGAGCTATCGCGTGGACCGGGGTGAACCGCGCGGCCCCCATCGCAAGGGTGAGAGTTGGGAAGGGCGTGGCGACTGCATCGATTGCAAGCAATGCGTCGTTGCCTGTCCCATGGGTATCGACATTCGTGATGGTGACCAGCTGGAGTGCATCCAGTGTGCGCTGTGCATTGATGCCTGCAATGACATCATGGACAAGATCGGCCGGCCGCGTGGACTGATCACCTATGACAATTTCGACAACCAGGAGCGCCGGGCGAAGGGCGAGAAGGCACGGACTCGGCTGATCCGCCCGCGCACGGTGCTGTATGCGCTGCTGATCGCGGTGGTTGGCTTTGTGATGCTTGGTGTGCTGGTGACGCGTTCGACGCTGGACGTGAATGTGCTGCGCGATCGCAATCCGCTCTTTGTGACGCTGTCCGACGGGTCCGTGCGCAACGGCTATGAGGTCAAGATCCTCAACAAACGCAACGAAGAGCGCGTGTTCATGGTGAGCGTGGAAGGTCTGGACGGCGCGACGCTGTCAACCCTCACCGAGAGTGGTCTCAAGGAACTGGCCGTTCCGGTTGCTCCTGATCGGCTGCGCAATGTGCGGCTGTTCCTGGTTCTGCCGCCGGATGGTGCGGATGCGCTGTCGGATGGCCGGGCCGACATCCGTTTCGTGATCACGGATAGTGCTGATGGCCAGCAGGTGGTGAATGACACCACCTTCCGCGGGCCGGATTTCTGAGTGACACTGGCATGCTGACGAGAGGCCGGGACTGACCATGAGCAATGCAGACACGCGCGGTTTTCGCCTGACAGGGTGGCATGTGCTTGCCATCTTCGTGCTGTTCTTCGGCGTCGTCTTCGCGGTCAATGGTGTGATGACCTATGTGGCTCTCTCCACTTTCTCAGGCATCGAGACCCCGAATGCCTACCAGGAAGGCCGCGACTTCAATGAGCGTCTTGCAGCTGCGGAAGCCCAGAAGGCATTGGGTTGGGATGTCTCCATCGAGGAAACCTTTGAAGCGGCGGGTGACGGGGCGGAAGTGCGTGTCCTGATTACCGCAAGAGATGCCGGCGACGCTGCGCTGGCAGGCTTCGGCGGCACAGTGACCTTCTGGCGTCCGGTGGTTCAGGGTGAGGACGTGGTGACGGACCTCACGGAAACCGCACCCGGCGACTATGAAGGGATTGCCCGGCTGCCCGCGCGGGGGCATTGGGAAATGCGGCTCGAACTCGATACTGGTACGGACACTCCATACTATCTCGAGAAACGGGTATGGGCAGGCGGAAGGCAACCCTCATGACCGATGTGTCCGCTGACGGTGCCGGGCTCGGCCAGGACGTTCCCGACATACCAGACAGCTATGTGCGCGCGCTCGACGATGGCGGCGCGGTGGTGCATTTCGTCGTTGACGGGGTTCATTGCGGCGGCTGCGTAAAGAAGGTCGAGCGGGCGGTGAACGCGCTTGCAGGTGTCACCAATGGCCGCATGAACCTTTCAACCAAACGGCTGACCGTGGCCTTTACGTCTGCGCAGGTGCGACCGCGGCAGATCGTGTCGGCCATTGTCGATGCCGGGTATGGCGCGCGGCCCTATGATCCTAAGACGCTGGAGAGCCAGCAGGCGCGCGAAGAGAAGGAACTCATTACCTGCATGGGCGTCGCCGGGTTTGCGGCGGCCAATGTGATGCTGCTGTCTGTGTCTGTGTGGGCCGGGCATTCCGGTGGCATGGAAGACGCGACGCGCGACATGTTCCACTGGATTTCCGGCCTCATCGCCATGCCAGCCGTCGCCTATGCGGGGCGGCCGTTCTTCCGGTCCGCCCTGCGGGCCTTGCGGGCCGGTGCCATGAACATGGATGTGCCGATCTCGCTGGCGGTGTTGCTGGCAGCAGGCATGAGCCTTGCGGAGACAATCGCCGGGGCAAAGCATGTCTATTTTGATGCCAGCATCATGCTGCTGTTCTTCCTGCTGATCGGCAGGACGTTGGACATGAAGATGCGCGGGCGGGCCGCGCTTGCTGCGCAGAACCTTCTGGCGCTTCGGGCTGATGCGGCAACCGTCATAGGTGATGATGGTGTGGCGCGTGCTCTGCCGGTTGAGGCGTTGCGGCCCGGGATGGTGGTCGCTGTTGCCACGGGGCAGCGGGTTGCGGCTGACGGAATTGTCGTCGACGGTGCGTCGGACCTCGATACGAGTCTGATCACCGGAGAAACAGCACCTGTGGCTGCAGCGCCCGGCACGCAGGTTTTTGCCGGTACGCTGAACATGAGTGGCCCCTTGCGGGTGAAGGTGACAGCGGGCGACGACGAGTCCCTGCTGAGCGAAATCGTTCGGCTGATGGAAGCCGCCGAGCAGGGGCGCGACAGCTTTGTGCGGATCGCGGACCGGGCTGCACGGGTCTATGCGCCGGCGGTGCATATCCTGGCTGCAGCGACCTTCATCGGCTGGTGGCTGGCTGGCGGCCTTGTCTGGGACGAGGCCCTGAAGATTGCCATCGCCGTCCTCATTATCACTTGTCCCTGCGCCCTCGGCCTGGCGGTGCCGGTGGTGCATGTGGTTGCCAGCGGGAGACTGCTGTCGCGCGGGGTACTCCTCAAATCATCGGACGCGCTGGAACGGCTTGCCGAGGTGGACACGATTGTCTTCGACAAGACGGGCACACTCACCCATGGCGCACTCACGCTGGACAGGCATGGCGTTGATCCGCACCAGTTGGAACTGGCAGCACAGCTGGCGCGTGCGAGCACGCATCCGCTGAGCCGAGCCCTCGCGCAGGCAGCAGGCGATGGTCCGGCGGCGGCCGATGTGAGCGAGCATCCGGGGCAGGGGCTGATGGGCGATGTCGGCGGGGTGCCGGCGCGGCTGGGGAGTGCAGAGTTCGTCGGTGCTGGAAGCAGCTCCGACCACGCAGCACTTGGCCCGGAGATATGGTTTCAGGCGGGAGACGACGCGCCGGTGCGGTTCGGTTTCACGGATACCCTGCGTAAGGATGCGGGAGCGGTCATCGACTGGGCACGGTTGCGTGGGCTGGATGTCGTGCTGTTGTCCGGCGACCGCCCGGGCACTGTGGCGGCCATGGCGAGGCAGGCAGGTATCGACGCATTCGAAGGTGGCTTGCTGCCGCAGGACAAGATCGCGCGGCTCGAGGCCCTGGCGTCCGATGGCCGCAAGGTCCTGATGGTGGGTGACGGGCTCAATGATGCGCCGGCTCTTGCTGCGGCCCATGTCTCCATGTCGCCTGCAACGGGGGCGGATGTGAGCCAGGCTGCGGCTGACCTTGTCTTTCAGGGGCAGGCCTTGGCTCCCGTGACCGCGGCCATCGACGTGGCGGGCCGAAGCCGTCAGCTGGTACTGGAGAATTTCGGGTTGTCGCTGGCATACAACGCGGTAGCGGTGCCGATCGCCGTTGCCGGGTTCGTCACGCCGCTGATCGCAGCCCTGGCGATGTCATCCTCTTCCATTCTCGTGACGCTCAACGCGCTGCGTTTGCGGCTCGGCCATGTGGGCATGAAGAGTGATGGAGACGATCTCTGATGGACGTTCTGGCGTTGCTCATCCCTGCCGCATTGTTTCTTGGCCTTCTGGGCCTTGCGGCATTTCTATGGGCGCTGAAGAGCGGCCAGTTCGATGATCTTGATGGGGCGGCAGAACGAATCCTTTTCGACGACGATGATGACGCCCCGCCGCCAGGACGCGATGGGGGTGACAGTCGGTAGAAAGTCGACAGATTGCGGCTGGTGAACAAAAAACGCGGGGCTCCATCCGGGCCCCGCGTTCTTTATGCAGCTGGTCCTGAGTGGGATCAGGCAGGTTCTTGAGGGGCGCTCTCCGGGGCCACCACGTCCTTGTAGGCATGCCAGGTGGCATGACCGACAAGGGGGAAGGTGATGATGAGGCCGACGAACAGGCTGGCGATGCCGAAGACGGTCAGCACCATGATCAGCCATGCCCACAGGGCCATCGGCCCGAAGTTTTCCTGCACCGAGCGGAGGCTGGTGAGGACGGCGGTGACGGCATCAACATCCCGCTCAAGGAGCATCGGGACCGACACGACGGCTACAGAGAAGACCGCGGCCGCGATGAGCCCCCCGACAATCGTGCCGATGACCAAGAGGGACAGCCCGCGCGGTTCCAGGATGAGGGCAGGGAAGAACTGCTCGAAGGGCGGCATTGCCTCCAGGCCGAAGAAGATGGCGAAGAGGAGGGTGGCGACCCGGATCCACGCAAGGAACATGAGCATCAGGATGATGCCGACAAAGGCGAGTTGGACCGGGGACGCAGTTGAAACCAGTGCGATGTCGGCACGGGTGACCGGCTCGCCAGCCTGCAGGCGGCGCGACATCTCGTAAAGGCCGACGGCCAGGAGCGGGGCGACAATGAGGAAGCCTGCCGCAAGCACGAGGATCAGCGAGAAGAGCCCGGCGTACCAGAGCGCTGCGGTGAGACCGGCGGATACGCCTACGGCGACGAGGCCATAGCCAAGGCTCAGGCCAGGACGGGTCCACATGTCCCGCCAGCCTGCTGCCAGCCACCGCCAGGGCGCGTCCATGGCGACGCGGTTGATGGCGGGGGCGGGCTTGGCAGCACCATTGCTGCCGGTATCTGCGTGATGATGGGCCACATCCTGTGTGGTCATATTGTCCTCCCAAACGATACGCGGGTGATTTCCACTCCTGCAGTTTGTGAAAATTATGCGTGTATTTGCCGCGGAAGGGAATTGATCAGGCGCAAAAAGTGCGCCGGTCGCCGTTTGGCCATGATGAAGCTATATTGGCGGCATCATGCTTGTTTTGCTGGGTTTCCGTCGCGTAGCGCGGCCAATATGGCGGGCCGCACCCGGAATGGCGCTGGCCATGTCGATCTCTGCCGGGCTGGCGTCCATCGCGCAGGCGGCGGACGATGCCGCACGCGCGGATGTCCCTCCGGCTCCCGGCCCACAAGTCCCCCTGATCAGCGACTCGCTGCGGCTTATTGGCGACCGCGGCTATGCAGTTCGTCTCGACGGCGTGCCTGATGGCCTTGGCGGCGCGTTCGAGGAAGTCTCGCAGCTGATTGCCCGAAAGGACGAACCACCGGCAAGTATCGGTGGTTTGCGCAGGCGCGCCCAATCCGATGTGACGCGCATGAACAAGGTGTTGCAGTCGCGGGGGTATTTCGAGGGCACCGTTGCTTACCGGATCGATCTTGGGCTGCCGCAATCTGCATCAGCAACTCCGGCGGACGGGACAGTGGTGCCTGGTGCCGCGCCACCGGTTCCCGCGCCGCCAACACAGCCGGTCGAAGTGGTGGTGCAGGTCGATGCCGGTCCGCAATATGTGATCGGCGACAATCAGGTCTCTTACCGCGAACAGGCAGAAGCGGAGTCCGTCAGCGACAGTGAGGCGGCATTGCCGTCCGACCTGTCAGCCTATGGTATTGTTCCGGGTGCGCCTGCGATTGCGGCGGATATCATCGCCGCTGAGAAAAAGCTCGTCGATGATCTGCATGACCGGGGCTACCCCTTTGCCAAGTCTGGCGGCCGGCGGGCGCTGGCGGACGTGGACTCCGACAGGCTCGCAGTCACGACATTTGTTGAGCTGGGTGCCCGGGCCCGTTTCGGGGACTTGACCGTTGACGGGCTGGAGCGGGTAACGCCCGGGTATATCGACCGGCGCAAGACATTCGAGGATGGCGAAGTCTTCGATCAGCGGAAGCTTGACGACATGCGGGCGGGGCTCGTCCGGTCCGGCCTTTTTGACGGTGTGCGCTTTCAAGTGGGCGAGGCCGTGAACGACACGGGCGAAGTGCCCGTGACACTAACGGTGAGTGAGCGCCCGCCGCGCACAATCGGCGCCGGCGCGAGTTACTCGAGTACCGAGGGCTTCGGCATCAGTGCCCATTGGGAGAACCGCAATCTTCTTGGCGAAGGGCAGCATCTGCGTCTGGAAGCGCGGATTGCGCAGATCGAGCAGGAGGCCGAGGCGCGATACCGGGTGGCTGGCTTTCGCCGTGCTGACCAGACGCTTGAGCTGGGCACCATGGCGGGGCGCGAAAGCACCGACATTTATGACCGTGTCGGTGGCTTGCTGACGGCCGGCATCGAGCGGCCGCTGGGTGACAAATGGACGGGGAAGGCAGGTGTCCTGTTCGACGGCGCGCAGGTGGACGAAGTCGGCGAAGCGACGGAGACGGCCCTTCTTTTCGGTGTGCCGCTTCAGGCGACGTACAACGGAGCTGACAGCCTGCTCGATCCCCGGGACGGCTATCGCCTCAGGCTCGCCGCCACGCCCTATGTCGGGCGGTTCAACGATGAACTAGCCTTCCATGTAGCCGACGTGGAACTGCGGACCTATGTGCCGCTGGACGAAGAAAAGCGGCTCGTCTGGGCGACGCGTGCGCGTGCGGGGTCGATCGTCGGTGCACGGACGGGCGAGCTTCCGGCGGATAAGCGTTTTTATGCCGGCGGTGCCGGGTCAGTGCGTGGGTTCGAATTCCAGGAGATATCACCGCTGGGCACGGATGGCGCTCAGGAAGGCGGGCGCAGCCTCGTGGAGTTCTCCAATGAACTGCGCTGGCGCTTCATGGATGATCTCGGCGTGGTGCCGTTCATTGATGGCGGTATCGTGACGGACTCGCCACTGCCCGACTTCGAGGAGGAGGTCGCGTGGGGTGGCGGGCTTGGTTTCCGCTATTACACCTCCTTCGGGCCCATCGGGGTCGACCTGGCCTATCCCATCGCCACGCCCTCGGACGAAGAACCGAGCCTCAAATTCTACGTCAAGCTGGGTCAGGCCTTCTGATGCAGTGGGCCGATGACCGGATGGACTGGCCGCGGATGCGCGGGCGCGGGCTTAAGGCCGCGCGGGTTGCCGCGGTGGCTGTTGGCGCGGGCCTCAGTGTGGCAGTGGGGCTGGTCGTCCTGCTGTTGTTCGTGTTCCAGGTCACGCCCGTGCGGGTAGCTCTCGCGGATCGCGTGCTGGGCTCCCTGGCTGAGGGAGACGGCATCACCGTTACGTTTGATGGCTATGGCGGGTTGTGGCCGGTTCGGCTGACAGCGGAGCGTGTCGTTGTGCGCGACGGTGGAGCCTTGCTGGCCGAGATAGAGGACCTCTCCTTGGGATGGCGTCCGCTCGCGCTTCTGTCCGGCGAGGTGCATGCCACGGAGATAGTGGCGGCGCGGACAATCATCCATGCCCTTCCGTTTGGCGAGAGTGACGAGGACGAAGACACACGGCCCGGTCCGCTCGTCCCCTCACTGCCTGTCGCGGTACGGGTCGACGAGCTCAGGCTTTCAGAGGTGATGCTGGCGTCTGGTGTCGCTGGCACTGAAACCGTTGTGCTGACTGCCCAGGGGCGCGCAGGCCTTGCCGGCCGGCGGGCTGATCTCAGCCTGTCTGTCACGCGCACCGGCGGTGCCCCTTTCAACCTTTCAGTTGCCGCGTCCCTGGGTGAGGCGGTCGCACCACAGATTGATATCTCCCTGCGGGATGGCACGGTGGAGCAACCGGGACTGGTTGCCGCTCTGACAGGCGACCCGTCGCTCGGCACGCTGGACGTTACTGCCTCATCATCCGGCGACCTGTCTGACTGGACTTTCGATCTCGCCGGGCAGATTGGTGCCTATGGTGATGTCACGGCAATTGCGCAGGGGCCTCTTGGTGACAATGGCCGCCTTGCAACGAAATTGCGCTTCTTGCCCGGTGCGGCGCTGGCCGACGTAAAGCAGGTCTCACTGGACGGCGATCTTGCCTCGGAGGGTGGTGTCCATGCGATGCAGGATGCCCGGCTTTCCTATGGCGAAACTTCCTATACGGGCGCAGTGACGCTCACTGACCCGTTGTCCGCTCCGAAGCTGCGTCTGTCAGGTCAGCTTGCCATGCTGGATGCGCTGGTCGGTGAGCAGCTGCCTGAACCCTTAACCGTTGATCTTGATGCAACCTCAGACGCCGGGCTGACCCGAATTGAAGTTACGCGGCTGACGCTATCAGCACCCGGACTGATGGCGGATATGTCCGGCGACATCGACCTCTTTGCCGACATGGCGTCTGGTCAGGCTGATGTGGAAATCTCAGGCACTGACCTGTTGCCTCTTGGGGGTGATTTGACGGCGCGGGTTGATGTGCAGCGTCTCGACTTTGCCGGCGCCCTGACCGGGCGGTTGGACGCGCGCTACGCGCCGGCGCTTGGCCCAGATGGGGAACCCAATGCGGTGCTTGGCGAGGTGGTGACCCTTGCGGGCCGGTTCACCGGAACTGCCAGTGGCGGTGATGGGGGTACAGGCAGCGTTGAAACGATTGTCGAGAGCCTGAGCCTGACACCGGCATCGGGCGCTTTCGACATTGCCGCTACCGGCCGTGTGTCGGCTGACGCCAGCGACCTTGCCCTGACCGCTGATGCAGATGACCTCTCGGTATTCTCGTCACTTGCCGGCACGCCGCTTGGGGGGCGTGCCAAGGCCGAGGTGACACTGACCGGGGCATTAAGTGCTCCGCAACTTGCTGCCGCCGTGGATCTTGATACAGCGCGCGTGGCCGGGGTTGATCTGCAGGGGCGCCTCAACGCAGACGGGAGGCTGACGCCTGCCGTCGACCTGACCCTTGCGTTTAACGGGCGCGCGGCAGGTGAAACGGCGCGGGCTTCTGCCCGAGTAATGCAGGACCAGCGTGAGACACGGCTTGCGGAGATCGAAGCTTCCCTGCCCGGACTGGTGGCGTCGGGGGATGTGGTGCTGGGACCGTCCGGCGCAGTTGACGCTGACCTTGGTGTTGATGTGGCGTCGCTTGACGCGGTGGGGCGGATTGCCGGTGTGCCGCTGAAGGGTCAGGGCAATCTCGCGATCAAGAGTGTTTCAGAAGAGACCGGCAGCCAGATGACCGCGAAGGGTGCCTTCAAGCGGATCAAGATTGCCGATCTCTGGATCGGCGGGGCCAGGCTCGACGCAACGCTCGCACCTGAGGAGACACTTGATGCCACAGTAAACCTCCGGTCTCTGGCCGTCGGCGGCGCGGAAGCAGATCGCGTGAGGATCGGCATCAACGGCACGGTGCAACGGCCCTCTGTCGCTTTCGAGGCAAGCGGTGTCCAGCCGTTTGACGGGGCATCGGAAAACGGACGTCTATCTGGCCGGGGTGATATCGATGTGGATGGCGCAAAGGCATCACTTACCGAACTCGAAGGGCGGCTTGCGGATGTTCCTTTTTCCGTGGCGCAGCCGGTACGGCTTTCCTATGCGACGGGTGTGAGTGTCGAAGACCTGTCTCTGCGTCTTGCGAGCGGCCGTGTTGAAGGGAGGCTGGAGCAGAAGCCGGGCAGGCTTGACATGGATGTGTCTCTTGCAGCGCTCCCCCTCTCTCTTGTCAGTGTCTTGACCGGTGCTGAAACCGGCATTGGCGGAACCTTGGAGGGCACGGTGAAGGTGTCAGCCAGCGGGGTGCACGGGGAGGGCACTTTCAATCTGACGGCAGCCCCGGTGGTTCCTGGTGCTCAGGTTACGCCCCCCAGGGTTGCCATGGAGGGCACATGGGACGGCGCTGAACTCGTAGCGGAGCTGACGGCGGAAATGCCGGGCACGCGTGACCTCATGGGATCAGCACGTCTTCCTGTCGGCGTGCGCAATGGTGTGCCTTTCCTGAAGGAACGCGCGGCGCTGACCGCTTCGTTGTCCGGGGTCGTCGACCTCGGGGCGGTCTGGCCGCTCGTGCCGGTGGATGGTCACCGGATGGCGGGGTTGATGGATGTTGATGTGTCGGCATCAGGCACGCTCGTGGATCTGGATGTGGCCGGCGGCGCGACCATGAGCGACGGCCTTTACGAGAATTACGACACGGGGCTTCTGCTATCCCCCCTCAAGGTGAAACTGGATGGCACCGGTACGGGCGGCACCTTGGAGGTGGATGCGCGCGACGGTGCGGAAGGGCGTCTGGCGGGCGAAGGTGTGCTTGACCTGACCGACCAGTCCGACAACCGCCTGGATGTTTCCATGCAGATGACGCGCTTCCGCGCGGCCCGGCGGGATGAGGTCAATGCGGTGGCCAGTGGGACAGTCACGGTTCTGTGGCCACGTGGTGTGGATGGGGCGGCGACGCCGGTGACCATCGGCGGGGACATACAAGTGGACCAGCTGGACGCCCGGATACCGGACAAACTTGCGTCTGACGTGACAGTGATCGACGTGACCAAGGTGACGGGCGACGGCGTGCCGGTTGACCCGGAAGCCGAGAAATCTTCTGAAGAAGAGGCGGATGATCCGCCCGGCATCGTTCTGGATGTTGCGATCAATGCGCCGCGCCGGGCCTTTGTACGCGGCCGGGGGCTGGAATCGGAATGGAGCGGGGCGTTGAAAGTGACCGGTCCTGCTGATCAGCCTGCCCTGGTCGGTAAGTTTGAAGTGCTGCGCGGCACGTTTGATTTTCTGGGCCGCAGCTTCAATCTATCAGGCGGTACGGTGGAGTTTACCGGTGGTCAGGACGTTGACCCCTATCTCAACGTGAAGGCGGTCTATGAGGAAGATGGTTTCCAGGCAACCGTGTCTGTCACGGGACTGGCGTCTGATCCGCAGATTGGCCTCTCGTCGATACCCGCCTTGCCGCGCGATGAAATCCTGTCACGGGTGCTGTTTGGCACCGGTACCGGCCAGTTGACGGCGCTCCAGGCGGTTCAGCTGGCGGATGCGGCGGCCAATCTCGCGGGCGCGTCATCTGGCGGCGGCGTGCTGGATGCGATGCGCCGGGCACTGGGGGTGGACGTTCTGTCCTTTGGCGACGATGGGGTTGAAGTCGGCTCCTATGTGCGGGACGGCGTCTATGTGGGAGTTGCCCAGGGGCTGGACGCGGGTTCCGGCGAGGTGAACGTGGAGGTGGAACTCACCGACGACATCTCACTGGATGGCGGCGTGGGGACCACAGGTGACACGAAGGTCGGTGTCACCTGGGAGCGCGACTACTGAGCCCCGGAAGACCCGGCACTGCGCGCTGTGGGCGTGTCCGGTTGTCTTAAAGGGCGGTTAAACCTTGGCTGCCAGACTATGCTGATCGTACATCCGCAATCCGGTCTCACAGATGCCGGGATGCGGTGTGTGCCGCCTGACGGCGGCAGTTTCCATGAGGAAGGCATGGTCATGGTATCGATGACCCCGGATGCGGAAATCACCCTCGATGAAGAGGATGTCCAGCTTGATGACGAGCTTATGGCGGCTATTGCCGCGGCTGAAGCTGCGGTTGAGAGCCTCGCTGAAGACTATCCGGCACAGCTTTCCCAGGATGCGGGCACACTTGCAGACGCGCTGACGCGTTTGCGTTCTGCTGCTCCCTATACGGAGGAGCATGCCGCTGCATCGGTCGATGCCTTTGGCGTGCTGCACGATATCAAGGGGCAGGCGGGATCGTTCGGGTTCGATATTGCGACGCGGCTGGCGGGGCCTTACTGCGAGGCACTTCGCGGCATGCGTCAGGTCGCGCCCGGCATGATCGATCTGCTTGATGAAGCGACGTCCACACTCTGTGACATCGCCGTGGCAGCCGAACGGGAGGAGTTCGGACCCAGGGTCGACGATCTGCTGCGCCGCCTTGCTGAGTGTTCCACCCCTGCCGGCAAGTAGCCCGGTCGAGCGGCGTTCTACTCCGCAGCTTCGGATACGGGAGCGGCAAGACTTGTGCGTGCACAGTTGTTCGCTGCATCCGCACGCATTTTCAGGAACCTGCCGATACGCGTAATGGCATGACCGCTCTCCGGCATTTTCGGGAACGCCTGGAAGACATGCATCATTCCCGGCCAGATTTCGAGCGACGCGTCCACACCTGCAGTAAGCGCTTTGGCGACAAGCCTGCGGGAATCATCCAGCAGGATTTCCTCACTGCCGACCTGCACCAGGAGTGGTGGCAGGCCGTCAAGGCAGGCGTGCAAGGGGGATGCTATCGGGTGGGTTGGTGATGTCGCCTGCAGGTAGTGACGGGTTGCCAATGCGGCGGAATCAAGCCGCAGCATCGGGTCTGCCTTGGCCTTGGTAAGCATGGTGAGGCCTGTCAGCGCCAGGTCCGTCCAGGGGGACAGGAGGGCTGCGCCCGCGGGCAACGGCATGCCTGCCTCACGCAGGGTCAGCAGTAACGAGAGGGTCAGCCCGCCGCCGGCACTGTCGCCTGCCACAACGATGTCCGACGCGGCGTAGCCCGAGGCGAGCAGCCATCGGTACGCTGCCTCCGCATCTTCCACGGCTGCGGGGAAAGGATGTTCAGGCGCCAGACGGTAGTCGATCAGCAGGGCATCAAAGCCTGCTTCACGGCACATGCGTGCGACCATCAGACGGTGCGTGGCCGGACTGCAGACAACATATCCGCCGCCATGAAGATAGAGCAGGATCTTTCGCGACCGCTGAGGTGTCGCGCCATCGGGCACGGCATCAATTGAAGGCCCATAGATCCATTCGCCGGGCACACCATTTGCCGAGACCGGGCTTGTTCTGATCCACGGGGCCTTGGCGTTGAGGCGACCTGCCATCCGGTTGACCCGTGCGCGCATGACGGCCGGGTCGGCGTAAGGATCAAGCGGCCTCTTGACCGCAAGACGGAGGAAGAGAGCGGTCAGCCTGCTCTGCCAGCTTGCCATGGGATCCTCGCAGGGTCTTGGCAGGGACGTATTTTGTGGCGACGCGGGAACGTCGCCGCAGTGTCATCGATTTGAAATCATACGGCTTGGTGTGTCGAGTCGTTTTGCCCACATGTCGCGCATGGAAGCCATGCTGACAGAGATGGAAAACGCCTGTGTCTCGTGCACGGCATGCAAAGAAGCGCGACCGCAGTCCGCGATCGCGCTTCCATCCGTGTGAGAGCTTTTTTCCGTCAGGCGATCAGGCTGCGTCGGCCGTGTTTTCGATCACCTTGCGGCCATTGCCGTTGGCGCTGGACTGGATCGCGATGGTGCGCGGCTTCAGCGCTTCGGGGATCTCGCGGCGTGTGTCCACGTGAAGCAGACCGTTCTCGAGCTGTGCGCCGGTCACCTGCACGTGGTCGGCAAGCTGGAAACGGCGTTCAAAGCTGCGGGTGGCAATGCCGCGATGGAGGAAATTCCGGTCCTCGTCGCTTTCGACCTTTTTGCCTGAGATGGTGAGGGTCTGATCCTTCACCTCGATCTCAAGCTCGTCCTCGGTGAACCCTGCGACCGCCATGGTCACGCGGTACTCGTTCTCGTCCACGCGCTCTACGTTAAACGGCGGATAGGACGGTGCCTGGGCGTCAAGCCGGCTGGCGGTATCAAGCAGGCCAGCGAGGCGGTCAAAGCCAATGGCACTGCGGTAAAGGGGGGAAAAATCATAAGCACGCATGAGACATAACCTCCTGATGAGCGTAATGCGTATCAAGCTGCATGCGCCTTTCACCCTTGGATGCCGCCCCGTGCGGGCACGGCGGTGAAAGGTGATGAAGCCCAAAGCGGACCCGACAACCGGCGTCCGCTCTTGATATTTGGGAACCCGCTACGGGGGCGTCAAGGGGGAGCGGGTCATGCCCGCCGGGTTTGGAATCGCCAGAAAACCGCCAATCCCACGGCAAGGAAGCAGCTCAGGGCCACATGCTCCCAAAGAGTGCCCCAGGGCAGGATGACCGCCGACCCCGCAACCCCCAATACCAGGCGGGACAATGGGGGCAGGGTGGCGGCGAAGTAGCCCTGAAGCGAGGCGGCGAGCGCCATGAATGCGGGCAGCGCCATGAGTGCGGTCACCAAGGGCTCGATGCCCGTTCCGGTGACCAGCGGCTGATAGACAAAAAGCAGCGGCACAAGATAGAGGCCCTTGGCAATTTTCCAGGCAGAAAGGCCCGTTTCCATGGGCCGTGTCCCGGCAATTGAGGCGGCGGCGAAGGCGCAGAGAGCGACCGGCGGCGTGACGTTGGAGTCCTGACTGAGCCAGAAAATCACAAGATGGGCTGCAAGCAGCATGGACGCGAGGAGGGGCGGCGAAAGGAGACCATCGGCCAGTGTCGCGCGTATGTCCGCGGGCAGGGCTTCGAGCAGGGTGGAGGCCTGCGTCTCCGTCATTTGCTGACCGACAAGTGCTGCGAGATCGGGCGCGGCAAGGAGGGCATAGGCGGCAAGTTCCGGCGTGCTGCCACCAGCCATCAGGGTGCGGACCAGTTCCGCGTCCACCATCAGGCCATAGATGGCCGGTGCCGACAGGGTGGCGAGCACGATGTAGCTGGCCGTAACCGGTAAGCCCATGCCGAGAATGAGGGAGGCGAGGGCAACGAGCACCAGGGTCAGCAGCAAACTTCCACCGGCCCAGCCGGACAGCATGAGCGAGAAGGTGTTGCCTATGCCTGTCATGCCGACCACGTTGACGATCAATCCGACACAGAGCAGCAGCATGGCAGTGGGCGCCATGGCCTTTGCACCATCGGCGGCGGCTGCCAGGACGTCGCCGAGCCGCATGGGGGTGCCGGAGAGCCATGAGCTTGCCACGGTGACAAGGATGGCGATTGCAGCGGCGAAGACCGGTGTGAACCCCCAGATCAGCAGACCTGCGAGAGCGGCTATTGGCAGGAGGAAATGCCAACCCTGGCGGAGGACGGGGCCAACAGGTTCCGCATCGGTCTCAGGGGTGAGGCCTAGCCTTGCGGCTTCGAGGCGCACGAAGACACCGACGGTGAAGAAATAGAGGATCGCGGGCAGCACCGACACTGCGATGATTTCCAGGTAGGAGATCTGCGTGAAGGAGGCCATGACGAAAGCACCTGCCCCCATGACAGGCGGCATCAACTGGCCGCCGGTGGAGGCTGCGGCTTCGACGCCGCCGGCAAACTTCGGGGGAAAGCCCGCGCGCTTCATCAGCGGGATGGTGATGACACCTGTCGAGACCGTGTTGGCGACGGCAGACCCTGTAATCGACCCCATGAGACCGGAACCGAGAATTGCCACGATCCCCGGGCCGCCTGTCATGCGCCCCGCCGCAGCACGGGCCAGCGCCAGGATGAAATCGCCTGCGCCGGAACGCACCAGGAATGCACCCAGCAGGATAAACATGAACACGAAGGTCCAGGAGATGCGCGCGATCGGGCCGAACATCCCGTCGGTGCCGAAGTAGCTGCGGAACAGAAGTGTCTCGGCGGAGAGGCCTGCGAAGGCGAAGGCGCCGGGTACATGGGGGCCCCACAGCACCACATAGGTGAGCGCCAGCAGCGTCAGCACAGGCACCACCCAGCCGGTGGTGCGGCGCGCCAGCTCCATGACGATGGCGATCGCCGTGAAAGCCGCAATCCAGTCGGACCAGATGAAGCTGACGCCGCGTGCGTAGAGTGCGTCCTCAGCCATGTAGAGGTAGATCGAGGTGGCCAACGCGCCAGCAGCTATCAGCCCATCAGCAATGATGCGTAGGGCGCGCGGCCCGGAGGCCGGGAACAGCAGGACACAGAGGACGGCAAACAAGCCGAAGTGGAACCCGGCAGCCTGTAGCTCCGGCAATGTGCCGAACAGGTTCGCCCACAGATGAGCTGCGGAGACGACGACAGCGAAGGCGATGCCAAGGCGGCCAAGCGGTGCGGCTGCAGGCATGCCGCCTGTGCCTGATCCCGGCTTATCAGCCATGCGGTAGTCTCCCCCGTTTGTGCCGGCTCAAGCGTCAGGGCTTGAGGCGCTGCGGCACTTCTAGGCCCGCTTCTTCATAATAGCGCAGGGCGCCAGGGTGAAGCGGCAGGGGCAGACCCGTGACAGCGCTGTCCAGGGCCATGTCCTTTGTTGCGGCATGAATGCCTGCAAGGAACGGGAGGTTCTCGTAGACTGCCTTTGTCAGCTGATAGACATCTTCGTCGCTCACATTGGCGTTCACGGCGAGGAAATTGGGTTGGGCGATTGTGGCGACATCCTGCTGCTGGCCCGGATAGGTGCCGGCGGGAATGGTGAAGGGCGACCAGAGCGCGATGTCATCACCCAACGCCGCATTGATGATTGCCGTGTCCTCAAGGCTGAAGGCCAGAACCACAAGATCTCCGTTAGCTGCCGCGAATGCCCGGGTCACAGCGCTGACGGGGACACCCGCCGGGGTGTTCATGCCGACGGCTTTGCCGTCCTGAATGGCATCGGCGCTTGGACCGTAGCCGAGACTGATGACGTCAAAATCTGCGCCCGGCTCAATGTCAAGCGCCGACAGGATGTGGAGGGCCGAACCTTCGGAGCCTGAATTGCGCTTGCCCATGGAGAAGGGTTTTCCCAGACCCTTGAGGTCATGGATTGTTCTGGTCTTCGTATCATCCGTATGCAGAACGAAATGCTCGACGTTTCGCCACAGCATGGTGACCGCACGGAGGTTTTCCTGCGGTCCGGTGTTTTCGAGCTGGCCTGTTCCGGTAGCGGCCCACGCGCCATAGAGGCCTTGAAGGATGGCGAACTGGGCTTCGTCTTCCCGCATCAGTTTCACGTTCTCCCCGGAACCTGCTGAGCTGATGGCGGACAGGGAGAAGCCGTATTGCGGTTCAAGCTTGAGCTTGCTGAGTGTCGCGATGGCGACGCCGACGGGGTAATAGGTGCCGCCGGTGGTGGCCGTGGCCATGATGTATTGCCGGTCCTGCGCATGGGCGGAAAGAGCTGCGGTCAGCAGCGTGCCTGCCGCCACGGCGGCAGCGGCGATGTGGCGGGCATGTCGGGTCAGGCGGCGCATGGGTAGTCTCCCTGGAGGTCCTGGCAGTCCGAAACGGCTGATTTGCGCGGGATAGTATCACGTGCGCCTGCCGCCTCCAGAGAGGCTGCTTTGAGCGTGACTGATTAACCATACAAGTCGTTCATCTAACTGAGATTTTGCTCATCTTGATGATCGAAAGGTTAACGCGGCATGCAGGAGGAGTTCAGGCGCGCGGGACGATGCTTCCAGACGGGGGAATGGCGTTCAGGCCGGAGGCAGGTGCCGGGCTGAATGCACCGCTGGTGGGCGGGGCATCAATGCTGCGCCCGGCGAATCTTACCGACAGGAGCGCTCACATGAACTCTCGACTGGCTTTGGCAATCGCCGGTTTGGCCGGGGCATTTGCCCTTGGCCTGCTGACCGGTGCACCCGCACACGCCGCGGTACCGGCAGGGCTTGCCGCTACCGCGGATGCTCCGCTGGCAGCCACGCAAATCGATCACAAGCGGCCGCGTCATCGCGGCTACAAATATCACGGCGGCTGGCGGCAATCGCACTGGCACAAGCGGCATTACAAGCAGCATCGCAACTATCACTACGGTCCGCGCTACCGCCATCACGGCTACGGCAATGTGCGGCCGTTCAAGCACTTCGTCCGGATCCTGTCCGGTCATGGCTATTACCGTTTTGGCCGTCCGACATTTCATGGCCACGGACGGCACTGGACGCCTCACTATTATGTGAATGCCCATGATGGCTACGGCCAGCGGGTCCATCTGCGGGTGTGTGCCTATACCGGCAACGTGCTTGGGTGGCGCTATCACTAGGTGATGACGCCAGGGGCAGGGCCGCCTTTATCGGCGGAATAATGGGCGTTTCCGGCGATGCCGGGGACGCCCGTTGTCTGTTGGACAGGCGGTTTCCGGGACTCGTCTGACCTGAGCCTGCATGCCGGGTTGGGTGAGGTTCATAAGTGTGAGCCCCGTCTTAACGGGCCACCCAGAACGGGTTCAGCGCGGGTCGGTCAACTTCCTTCTCACGCACCGGGGACATGCCGGTGCCACGACGTTCCTGCCACCGCGTGCATGGGTGGCCAAGCTGAACCGCCCGCATGAGCAGCAGCCGGGCAAAAGAGAAGGAAGCCATGAAATGAAGAAGTATCTGATCCTCGCAGCCATGGGTGGCGCTCTTGCCGCCACTTCTGCCATCGCTCCGGCGCAGGCGGGCGGCTTTTCGCTGACCATCAGCAACGGCAATGGTGGCGGCATCGTTTTCGCCAATGGCAAGGCGCATCACTACAACAGCTATGACCGTGGCTGGCACCGCACTGATTTCTATCACCAAGCGCGGAAGGCCCATGGCGGCCAGGGCAAGAACTTCCTCTACATTCCGGGGGTGGTGAAGAAAATCCAGCAGCGCACCGGCAGCAAGGTGACGGACATCGTGTTCCGAAATGGCGTTTATCACGTCAAGGGCTATGGCCCGCGCGGCGGTTTCAACCAGGCCAAGGCTGATCCCTATACAGGCCGTCTGTTCGACGTCAGCCGTGCGCACAAGACCGAGCCTACCCCGAAGCGGGCGCTCGGCATCCGCAAACTGCTGTCAAATCTGCGCCATGAAGGCTTCAAGAAGTTCGACCGCGTGGACCTCAAGGGCCATGTCTACAAGGTGCGGGGGCTCAACCGCCGGGGCCGGCCGGTGCTGATTACCGCCGACAGCCGCACGGGCCATATCGAGAATGTGCAGAAGGCCAAGCGATACAATCTGCATGCCAAGGCGGCCCCACAGCGCAAGCCGTTCAAGCACTGGACCGGCGGGCTGAAGAAGCACAATTACTCGCACTTCTCCGGCGCTACCTACGTTGCCGGCGGCAATGACTGGAGCGACCACTACCGGGTGAAGGCGCGCCACGGCAAGCGCAACGTTGATCTGCGGATCTGTGCCTATACCGGCAATGTGCTGGGTTACCGGTACCTCTAAGCCGCAACAGAGGTGCTCTCCGGGAGGGTGCCCGGGCTTCGGCCCGGGCACCTTTTTTATATGCGGCGGGTCAGGCCATGCTGCGGAGATAAGGGCCGCGCTGATGATCGAGCGTCGGCCAGGCCCAGTCGAGCCACTCATTCAGCTTGGCGCGGGTTTCACGTGGGTCGATCAGTTCGTGGACGGAGAAACCCTCGGCCCGGGGGAAGGGGGATTGGGTGGCGGCCAGCATCTCTTCCAGCTCGCGGCGCTTGGCGTCAGGGTCGTCGGCTTCTGCGATCTGGCGGCCAAAAGCGACGGCCACACCGCCTTCAACTGGCAGGGCGCCTGTCTCTGCGCTGGGCCATGAGAAGACATGGCCGCCGGGGGCGAAATGGGCGGCGCCTGCCACACCGAACACCTTGCGGATGATGACGCTCGCCCAGGGCACACGGCCATTCATGACAGCCGCGATGGCTTCGGCCCCTGCACGGATGGTGCCGGTGGTTTCGGAATCGGGGCCGATCATGAAGCCCGGCTCATCGACCAGCGCTACCACGGGCAGGTTGAAGGTGTTGCAGAAATCAACAAAGCGCCGCGTCTTGCGGGCGGCGTCCGCTGTCATGGCACCGGCGTAGTAGGTGCAGTCATTGCCGAGGATGCCGACGGGGCGTCCTCCGAGGCGGGCGAGACCTGTGATGAGGGAGGGTCCGTAGCGGCGGGTCATCTCAAACCAGCTGCCGTCATCCACCACGGATTTGATGATCTTGCGCATGGCATAGGGCTTGCGGCGTTCGCGCGGGACGATGGAGAGGAGCTTGTCGTCGGCGCGGTCCAGCGGGTCATCGTTTGGGAGAATGGGGGCGGCCTCGAAGACGTTCTGTGGCAGGTAGGAGAGAAAGCGGGCGATGTCCTCCAGCGCTGCTTCTTCTGTCTCTGCCACATTATCGATGACGCCTGACTTTGCGTGCACGTCCGGCCCGCCCAGTTCTTCCTTGGTCATCTTGTGGCCGGTAGCGCGTTCGACAACGGCGGGGCCTGCGATCAGCACCTGGGCGTTTTTGGCCATGACCGAAAAATGCGAAGAAACAAGGCGGGCGGCGGGCATGCCTGCAACCGGGCCAAGCGCTGCTGCGGCAACGGGCACGGTGCCGAGTGTCTTTGCCACCGACAGGAAGCGCGGGGTCGCAAACACTGGATCACCGACGGGCCGTGATTTGCCCTTGTTGCCGCCGGAGCCTGCGACTGATCCGCCGCCGCCTTCATGCAGGCGGATGAGCGGTACCTTGTATTGCAGGGCCACGTCCTCGGAATAGACGCTTTTGCGCAGGCCGGCGGGGTTGGGTGAGCCGCCCTTGAGGGTGAAGTCTTCCCCCCCGACGATGACGCGGCGGCCGTCCACCTTGGCAAAGCCGAGCACGAAATTGGCGGGGCTGAAGCCTGTCTGATTGCCGTCCTCGTCGAATTCCGGTGCACCTGCGCCCTCGCCCAGCTCCTGGAAGCTGCCGTCATCGGCCAGGTGGGCGATGCGTTCCCGGATGGTGAGGCGGCCCTTGGCGTGCTGCTTGGCAATTCCTTCCTCGCCGCCCTGCTTCTTGGCGTCGGCGCGGCGGGCGATGATTTCCTTGGCTTCGGCTTCCCAGGTCATGTGTCGTGTGCTCATTGTTCGGGATGCAGCAGCGGGCTGGTTTGCACCCGGGCGGCGTTGCATCGTATTGGATCAGGTCGCCGGGCAGCCTATCTGCAATCGGCTGACAACAAAACGCGGAGCCGCGCCTCATGACATCTCCTGCCTCGCTGACGGACATTCCCGAGAACCCCTGTCCCGAGGGGGCGGAGGCGTTCTGGTTTGCAGGATATGACGGGCGGCAGCTGCGCGGGGCGGTGTGGCCTGCCACAGTCGATACGCCGCGCGGCACGGTGCTGCTGTTCAGCGGCCGGACGGAATTCATCGAGAAGTATTTCGAGGTGGTGACGGAGCTGCGCGAGCGGGGCTATGCGGTTGCCACCATGGACTGGCGCGGGCAGGGGCTGTCCGCGCGGATGACGGGCAACCGGCTCAAGGGACATATCGATGATTTCAGCGAGTATGACCGGGACCTTGCCTGTTTCCTCAAACTGATCGGCGACCGGCAGTTGCCGGCCCCCTATGTGGGCCTTGCGCACTCCATGGGCGGCAACATCCTGCTGCGCTGGCTTTATCTGCAGGACACGGGCGCTGCCCTGGCGCGTGGGCTCCCGAAGCTGGAAAAGCTGGTTCTCAGCGCGCCGATGGTGGACATCGCGCTCAAGCCGTGGATGAAGGGGCTGATGCGTGGTTTCGGCTTTACCGGCATGGCGCTGGGGCTGGGAGATGCCTATGTGCCCGGCGGCGGCGACAAGCAGGCGGTGGGCAATGAGAGCTTCGACGACAATGTGGTGACGTCGGACCCGGAGCGTCATGCGCGCCAAACGGCGATCATCAAGGCGGATCCCAATCTGGCGCTGGCGTCTGTCACCTGCGGCTGGGCCGGGGCTGCGTCTGAGAGCATGGACTGGGTGCAGAGCGATCAATTTGCGCGGGCCATCACCACGCCGGTGTTGTTTGCTGGGGCGGAGAAGGATTTGCTGGTGCCGGATCAAGGTGTTGCGGCGCAGGCACGGCGGATGCGCACGGGACAGTATCTCAAGTGCGTCGGCTGCAAGCATGAAATTCTGATGGAGCGGGATGACTTGCAGGCACCGTTCTGGGCAGCGTTTGACGCGTTTCTGGCGCCGCGGACGGCCTAGGCCTGCGAGAGGATTTCCAGCGCCTGACCGTGGATGCGCCGGTCGCCTGACGCGATCATGCGGCCGCCTGACTGGGCAAAGGCGTCGCCTGCCCTCAAGGGGCGGCCCTGCCAGTCCGTGACACTGCCGCCGGCGGCCTCGATGACCGGCACGAGCGGCAGGATGTCGTAGGCCTGGTTACCCGCTTCCACCACGAGATCCATCTGCCCCATGGCCACCATGGCGTAGTTGTAGCAATCCCCGCCATAGCGCAGCAGCTTCACTCTATCGGCGAGGGTGCGGAAAGCATCGGCTTCGCCGCCCTTGGCAAACATGCGCGGATCGGTGGCGCCCATGACCGCATCATCAAGGTCGGTGCAGGAACGCGCCTGCATCGGGGTGCGGCCGGTGCGGCCGATCAGGAAGGCACCGGACGGACCGCCGATGAAGCGCTCTCCTGTATAGGGCTGGTCCATCAGGCCAACCGCCGGAACACCGTCCTGCATGGCGCCGATGAGGGTGCCCCAGGTGGGCAGGCCCGACATGAACACGCGGGTGCCGTCGATGGGATCGATGACCCAGGAAACGGGAGATGTGCCGGGCTTGAAGCCGTATTCCTCACCCAGAATGCCGTGGTTCGGGAAGCGGTCATCGATCAGCGCGCGGATGGCGCGTTCGCCCGCCTTGTCGCCTTCGGTTACCGGATCGAAGGCGCCGCGCGAGCGCTTGTCGCCTACGTCCAGCGCGGTGCGGAAATAGGGCATGATGGCAGCGCCCGAGGCGTCTGCCAGCTCCAGGATAAAGCCTTCAAGGCTCTTGGGATCATCGCTGCTCATAGGCTCACGGGTAGCCCGTCGGGCGCGAGGCCGCAAGCGGGTTTGGCCTGTTATTGAGCAGCGGCCGCAGCGTTGCGGTGGCGCTTGCGCTCATGGGGATCCAGATAGCGCTTGCGCAGGCGGATGTTCTCCGGGGTCACCTCAACGAGCTCGTCGTCGCCGATATAGGAGATGGCCTGTTCGAGCGCCATGGGCTGCACCGGCGTCAGGCGCACGGCTTCGTCCTTGGACTGGGTGCGGATATTGGTGAGCTGCTTGCCCTTGAGCGGATTCACTTCCAGATCGTCCGGGCGCGAGTTCGCGCCGATGATCATGCCCTGATAGACCTTGGTGCCAGGGGTGATGAACAGTTTGCCGCGATCCTCAAGGTTCCACAGGGCATAGCCCACGGCCTCGCCATCGCTGTTGGAAATCAGCACGCCGTGGTGGCGACCGCCGATTTCGCCGGCATACGGCACCCAGCCATGAAACAGGCGGGACATGATGCCGGTGCCGCGGGTGTCGGTCAGGAACTCGCCCTGATAGCCGATAAGCGACCGGGCCGGGCAGATGAAGGTCAGCCGCGTCTTGCCGGCGCCGGACGGGACCATGCCCATCAGCTCGGCCTTGCGCTGGGTCAGCTTGTCGATGACGACGCCGGTGAATTCCTCGTCGACGTCGATCTGCACTTCTTCGGCGGGCTCGATCTTCTGGCCATTTTCATCTTCGCGCATCAGCACGCGGGGGCGCGAGATCGACACCTCGAAACCTTCGCGGCGCATGGTTTCGATCAGGATGCCGAGCTGCAATTCGCCACGGCCCGCCACCTCATAGGCGTCACCGCCGGGCACTTCGGAAATCCGGATCGCCACATTGCCTTCTGCCTCGCGCAGCAGGCGCTCGCGGATGACGCGGCTTTGCACCTTGGAGCCCTCGCGGCCGGCCAGCGGGCTGTCATTCACCATCATGGTGATAGCCAGGGTCGGTGGATCGACGGGCTTGGAATCCAACGGTTCAGTGATGGAGACATCACACAGCGTGTCGGACACGGTTGCGGATTTGAGACCGGCAATGGCCACGATGTCGCCGGGTTCGGCGCTGTCGACGGGTTCGCGGAGGGGCCCGCGGAACGCCAGGACTTTCGTGACACGGCCGCGCTCGCGTTCTTCGCCTTCGCGGGTCAGCACCTTGATGGTCATATTCGGCTTAATGGTGCCGGCCTTGATGCGGCCGGACAGCAGCCGGCCGAGGAACGGGTCGGACTCGATGCCGGTGGCCAGCAGCTCGAAGGGAGCATCCTCGCTTTCGAGGTCTTCCGGTGCCGGCACGTACTCCACAATGGCGTCGAGCAGGGCGTCCATGCTGTCGCCGGTGGTGGCTTCGGTGGCAGACGCCCAGCCTTCGCGCGCGGAGGCATAGAGCACCGGGAAATCGAGCTGCTCGTCGCTGGCATCAAGCCCTGCGAAGAGGTCGAACACGGCCTCATGCACGTGGTCGGGGCGGGCGTCCTTGCGGTCCATCTTGTTGATGACGACGATCGGGCGCAGGCCCAGCGCCAGCGCCTTCATGGTCACAAACTTGGTCTGCGGCATGGCGCCTTCAGCGGCGTCCACCAGCAGCAACACGCCGTCCACCATGGAGAGGATGCGCTCCACCTCGCCGCCGAAATCGGCGTGGCCCGGCGTGTCCACCAGGTTAATGCGGATGCCCTTCCACTCGAAGCTTGCGACCTTGGCCGAGATGGTGATGCCGCGCTCACGCTCCAGATCGCCGGAATCCATGGCGCGGTCTTCCACTTCCTGGCCTTCCCGGAAGATGCCGGAAGCCTGGAACAGCTTGTCCACCATGGTGGTCTTGCCGTGGTCGACGTGGGCGATGATCGCGATGTTGCGGCGTTCCTGGGTGGCCATGGAAACCTGTCTTAACTGGGTGGCAGAATGGGGTAATAGACGCAGAAAGGGCGCGGAACCGGGAAACTCCCATTCCGCGCCCTTCTACGAGGACTTTTCTGGCGCCGGTATAGGGCCCGGACGCCGATCTGTCGAGTGCCCGATAGAGCGGGGCACTATTCCTGACGCATGGCCTCGGCTTCGATCAGCAGCTCGATTTCAGAGCCCACGGCCGGAACACCGTAATCCATGCCCCACTGGGTACGGTCGAGCGTGCCTGTGGCGGAGAAGCCTGCGACATATTTCTTGGAGAAGGGGTGCTCTGCCGCCTTGTTGAGGGTCACATCAAGGGTCACCGGGTGGGTTTGGCCCAGCATGGTGAGATCGCCGGTCACCTTGGCGGTGTTGTCGCCGGTCACTTCGATGGCGGTGGAGGTGAAAGTCATCTCCGGATATTCGGCCACGTTGAAGAAATCAGCGTTGCGCAGGTGCTCGTCGCGTTCCTTGTGGGCGGTGTCGATGCTGGCCGTGTCGATGGTGACGTTAACCGTGCTGGCGGTGAGGTCGTCAGTATTGATGACAATGTCGCCGGACACCGTGTCGAAATTGCCGATGGTGCTGGAGAAGCCCACATGGCTGACCTTGAAGCTGGCATGCACGTGCGTGTCATCAATCACATAGGTGCCGCCCTGGGGCGTTTCGGCCTGCGCGGCCGTGGCAAGCAGCGCCCAGATAAGGGCAATGGCTGCGAGTGCGCCCGTGGCGACCATCAGGGGGCGGTTGCGGTTTTCCTCGGTCGCGGCGATGGCGCGTGCTGTACGGCGTGACGGCATCTCAGTAACTCCCTTGATAGCGGGCAATATGACGGGTGATCCCCTCTCATGTGAGAGCGTATCACGCGCGCGGCAAGAGGCCAGCGATATGAGAAATGCCCGAGGCTACGCTGGTAGGTCCGCGTTATGAGCGGCGCAGCAGGCGCGGGCGGTCCTGAGTAGGCGGGCGCTGGATCGCCAGATTGCTGATGAACTGACGGGTGCAGGCTTCCCAGGAATATTTGAGTGCAAATTCGCGGGCCCGCTCCGGCGAAATGCGGACGGCCATGCGGGCGGCGCTGGCCAGGTCATCCCGCAGGCAGCCCACCGGCGCGTCGCCGATCACGTCCTTCGGGCCCTGCACCGGATAGGCGGCCACAGGCGTGCCGGAGGCCAGGGCTTCCAGAGTTACCAGGCCGAACGTATCGGTCTTGCTGGGGAAGACGAAGCAATCGCTGGCGGCATAGTGCTCAGCCAGCTCTTCACCGAATTTGGGTCCGGCGAAATGCACGTCCGTGTGCTTCGCCTTCAGGCTTTCCAACTGCGGGCCACCGCCAACCACGAGCTTGGAGCCGGGCAAATCGAGATCAAGAAACGCCTCGATGTTTTTTTCCACCGCCACGCGGCCAACATAGAGCCAGATCGGCCGGGGCAGACCGAGGAAGTCACCCTTCTTCAGGTCAGGGCGGGGACGGAACAGCTCGACATCCACCCCGCGCGACCAGATGGCGGTGGAGGGGAAGCGGCGCTGCACCATTTCTTCCTGCAGCGACCGGGTGGCGACCATCATGGTGGTCGCGGGGCCGTGGAACCAGCGCAGGAAGCGGTACCCCCACGACACGGGCGTGCCGAAGCGGGCGTTGATGTATTCGGGAAAGCGCGTGTGGAATGACGTGGAGAAGGGCAGGTTGTGGCGCACGCAGTAATTGCGGGCAACAAGGCCGAGGGGCCCCTCGGTAGCGATATGGATGGCGCTGGGTGCGAAATCGCGGATGACCTTACCCATCCAGCCCCACGGCCATACCGCCAGGCGGATTTCGGGGTAGGTGGGCGCGGGGATAGTGACGAAGTCCTGCGGCGTTACATACCGGATTTCATGGCCGAGCTTGGTGAGTTCCTCGCCCAGTTGCTGGAGGGTGCGCACCACGCCGTTGACCTGGGGTTCCCACGCGTCGGTAACGACCAGCACGCGCAGGGGCTTGTCCGTTTCTGCGAAGGCGAGATGAACGTCATCGCTGTGGCGGGGTGCTGTGTCCGGCAATGTGGTCACGCGCGGCATGTCCGATGTCATCAGATTGTTCACGCAACGCCGCCTGCGACTTTGAGCATGTCCGATGCGGCCACCGGTACATGGCCGCTGATCACGACTTCCTCGTCATCATCTTCTGCGGTGATGTCGGGTACCCGGTCGGAGACCGAAGCGGTAATGATGGCGTTTTCTGCCGCAGCGGCCAACTCTGGCTCTTCAACGGGAAATTCGTCGTCCGAGGCGGACGCAGAAGCGAGACCCAGCGCTTTTTCGCGCTCCATGCGTTCGGCTTCCTGGTCGGCGGCAAAACGGGTCCAGTGGATGATGGTGAAGGTGCCGTTCATGTCTTCGGCAAGAGCTGTACAGCTTTCCACCCAGTCGCCGTCGTTCATGTAGGTGACACCATCCATTTCGCGCATTTCCGCGTGGTGGATGTGACCGCAGACAACGCCATCAACGCCCCGGTCGCGTGCTTCCCGGGCAACGGCATCCTCATAGTTGGAGATGTACTCGACCGCGTTCTTCACTTTGTGTTTCAGATAGGCGGACAGCGACCAGTATGAGAGGCCGAGTGACCGGCGCAGGGTGTGCAGCATGCTGGAGCAGGTGAGGGCCACGTTGTAGGCCCAGTCGCCTACATGGGCGAGCCACTTGGCATAGCGCACGACGCCGTCGAACTGATCACCATGCAGGACAAGGTAGCGCTTGCCATTGGCGGCTTCGTGGATGTCCTCATTGATGACTTCGACACCGGCAAGGGTGACGCCGACATAGTCGCGCAGGGCTTCATCGTGATTGCCCGGCACGTAGATCACGCGGGTGCCTTTGCGCGCCTTGCGCAAGATTTCCTGGATGACGTGGTTGTGGGCCTCGTTCCAGTACCAGGAACGGCGGATGCGCCAGCCGTCGATGATGTCGCCGACGAGATAGAGCGTGTCAGCCTCGTTGTGGCGCAGGAAGTCCGCCAGCAATTCTGCCTTGCAGCCCGGCGTACCCAGATGCGTATCGGAGATGAAGAGGGTGCGGTGCTTGCGGGGCGGGCGGACGATCAGATGCTTGCGCTTCACGCGCTTGCGGCCCCGGCCGCGCAGCCCGAAATGGCTCAGGCGTTCGCGGAAGCCCTTGGGGCGGAGCGGGTGGTCTTGGCCGCCCTTTCCGGTGTTCTTTCCAGCGTCCGACGCGTTGCGTGTCAGCGTGCCTGTGAGTGTCATTTGTGCCGCGACTCGTTGTGCAAATCAATTCGTATACGGAGGACTTGATTTTCTGATTGTTTCGAAGCACATCTGCGCTGGATCGAAAAAGGTCAATCGAATCAAGGTCTCCCGGCCTCAACTTGCGCGGACTATCCCGACGGGGAATGAACGTTTTGTGACGGTGAGGTGAACCCTTTGTACGCTGAGAAATTGGTAAACGGCGGTTTTCCTGCGCAGGGGCGAAGCTCCTCCGTGCGGCGTGCTGTCACGCTCATCTACAATCCGGTTGCCGGCTGGCGTCGTCGTCGGAAGCTCATTGAGGTGGTGGAAGCGATGAACCGGCGCGGGGCGATCGTCACGCTACGCGAAACGGGCGGCCCTGGAGATGCCGAACGCTTTGCGCGCGAGGCGGCGGAAGCCGGCGGAACGGACATCGTGGTGGCAGCCGGAGGTGATGGCACCATCAACGAAGTGGCGAACGGGCTGGTCGGTAGTCAATTGCCGCTCGGGGTGATCCCTATCGGCACGGCGAATGTGCTTGCCATCGAGATTGGGTTGCCCACGTCAAGCGACGAACTTGGGGCGCTTCTCCTGGAGGGGCGGGCGCGGGAAATCGGTGCCGGCCGCGTCAACAAGCGCTTCTTCCTGCTGTGGGTCGGTGCCGGGTTCGACGGGCGGCTTGTGCACGCGATTGACCCGGTGAAGAAGCGGCGCTTCGGTAAGCTCGCTTTCGTGTGGGCTGGCCTGAGGCAGATTGTATTTCCGGGAGGGCCACGCCTGCGTGTCAGTGACGGGGTGCGGGACGTTGTTTGTGGCTGGGTGGTCGTGGCCAATGCCTGCCATTACGCGGGCAAGTTCAGGCTGGCGCCCTCCGTCCGGTTTGAAGATTTGGGTCTTGTGACCCTTTGCATTCCCGCCCGCGGACGGCTTGGTCTTGTCGCGGCCACGATCGCTCTGGCGCTGGGGCGGCTCGAGCGCACGCGTGGCGTTGACGTGTTGCGGGGGCCTTCGATCCATATTGCCGATGACGGGCAGGACGAGGTTGACCCTGTCCAGGTGGACGGGGATGACATGCTGACACTGCCGGTGGATGTCGAATGCTGGGACGTTTCCAAAGCGCCCCAGATTCGCCTGGTGATGCCTTAAGTCCCTGTCGGCTTGTTCCTGTTTGGGCTAGCGCGCGGCGACGTCGTCCATGCCGTGATGGGTTCCCATGCTGCCATCGGTGATGGTGTCTGGCTTGTCGATCGCCGGTTTGAAGCTTCCGCCGGGCGGGAACATCTCATGCAGACCGATGGTGCGGCTGTTGGCACCCATGATGCGGCAATGATGACGCTTGAGCATGCGCGGATCGTCCACGCCGCAGGAGTGGGCGACCATGCCGACCTCCTTGTGCATGGTGGTGGCATAACGATAAACCCGCTCGGCCTTGTCAGTGGCCACTAACCCGCGCTGCAGGTGCTTCTTGTGGGTTGCGACGCCGGACGGGCATTCATTGGTGTTGCACTGAAGGGCCTGGATGCAGCCGAGCGCGAACATGAAGCCGCGGGCCGAGGTGACGAAGTCTGCGCCGGCGCACAGGGCCCAGGCAACGCCGGAGGGGGTGGTGAGCTTTCCGGAGGCGACCACCTTGATACGGTCACGCAGGCCGTAGACCAGAAGCGCATCAACCAGCGTGGGCAGGCTCTCTTGGATCTGCAGGCCCATATAGTCGATCAGCGGCTGTGGCGCGGCGCCTGTGCCGCCATCTGCACTGTCGAGCGTGATGAAGTCCGGTGCGCTTTCCTGACCGCGGCGATTGATCTCTTCACACAGGCCGGACAACCAGCCATAGGCCCCCAGCACCATCTTGATGCCGACGGGTTTGCCGGTGACCTCACGCACACGGGCGATAAAGTCGAGCAGTTCGCCGACCGAATTGATTTCAGGGTGTCGATTGGGGCTGATTGAATCCTTGCCCTGCTTGATGCCGCGGATCCTGGCGATTTCGTGGGTGACCTTCTCACCGGGCAGGATGCCGCCCTTGCCCGGCTTGGCCCCCTGGCTGAGCTTGATCTCGAACATCTTGACCTGATCGAGCTCGGCGATGGCGCGCAGCTTGCCGTCGTTGAGGCTGCCGTCATCGTTGCGCACGCCGTATTTGGCGGTACCGATCTGGAAAACGATATCTGCACCGCCTTCGGTGTGAAACGGCGATAGCGCGCCCTCGCCGGTATTCATCCAGATGCCTGCCTGCTTGGCGCCGCGTGACAGGGCCTGGACGGCCGGCTTGGAGATGGCGCCGTAGCTCATGCCCGAAATGTGGAAGTATTTGTCGGTCGTGTAGGGATGGCGGCAATAGGGGCCGACTGTCACGTTGCCCGGCGGTTCGGTGGCGTCACCCAGTTGCGGGAAGGGGCAGTTGACGAAAATCTTCGTGCCCACATGCGCGAGGCTGCGGGTGGAGCCGAAAGGCACTGTGGTATCCACGCCCTTGGCGGCGCGATAGACCCAGGCGCGCTGGGCGCGGGGGAAGGGCAGTTCGGCGCGGTCATCGGCAAAGAAGTACTGGCGGAAATATTTCCCCAGATCCTCCATCAGGTAGCGCAGGCGGCCGATGACCGGGTAATTGCGGCGGATGGCGTGTTTTGTCTGGGTGCGGTCGATGACATAGAGCGCAAAGACCAGCAATACGCCGGCGCCTATGGCAAAGACGAAGAGCGCCGAGAGAAGATCCACCGCATCTGCGACGGATGTGATCTGCAGGGCAGAAACAAACTGTTGCATGTTCTTGATCCCAGAAGCCGCAGGGCTGACCGGCCTGTTGGCGGTACCGGCAGAGCCAGGTGTCTATCCAGCGCCGCGCGAAGGTTGAGCGCGCGGATATGTTAGGTGGTCCGGCCGACAGGCAGGGCGCACATTGATGCCAATTCCACGTGACCCTGGTGTTACCGTTCCGTGAGAGCGTCCTGCCGGTGTTGTTGCCACCGGCACAGAGGCCCGCAGTGTCAGCGCGTGGTTACGGCCCCGGTCGGCAGGGCAAGACGTGCTTCCTGATGCTCGCGCTGCGGGTCCGCTATGTCGATGCCGCGGCGCAGGCCGGGAATGAGCGTGGGACGTAGGCCCAGAGTGGCGGCGTCTACCTGTGTGACCTGTTCGGATGGAGCAAGCGACGCGGTGACGATTGTGGGATCACCGGCTTCCATGACGGGCAGGGCGGGCGACGGCTTCATGGCCGGGACCGGCATGCGGGCCGCGATGGCCTGGCGTTCACTGATCAGCGTCTTGTCCACACGGGCGGCGTATTTCTCGCGCAGCTTGGGATTGTAGCTGTGATAGCGGGCACTGGCGGCGCGCCAGCTCCCGTGGCGATCCTTGAGGCGGCCCAGGAAATCCGCGGCATAGGCCATGTTGGCCGCCGGGTCGAAGGCTTCGTCCAGGCTTGTAAAGGCGCGCGGATGATAGCGTAGATTGACCTGCATGCAGCCCACATCGATGGAGCGCATGCCTTTTGCCCTGAGACGCTCGACCGCCCAGATGGCTTCCTGTTTGTTGGCGAAACGATAGCCACGGCCATTGGCGTTGATGGTCCAGGGCCATGCAGTGTGCGCTCCGTCAGGACCTCGGCGGCCTGTCTCGACAAGGCTCATGGCCTGGAGCAGCGCGTGGGGCAGGTCCGTTGCCTTTTCCACCCTGTGGGCGGCGTCACGGCAAAGGGCCCAGTCGCTCTCTTTTTCAACGCCGGCGGCTGGCGCCGTGGTGGGTAGCACGCAGAGCGCCGACACAGCTAAAGCGGCTGCAAGTATTGTGTGGGGCCGGATAGCTTTCCCGGAACGGATGGCGGCGGACCGTGCACGCGGCCCGGCACGCCTGCCTGCTGCTTGCTTTGTCACCTGTCCCAACCTTCCCTGGCGCCGACTTTTGGGTCGGCCGATCCACCTTTTCATGAAAAGGATGCGCGCCATTGGTTAATGGCGTGTTACCGGGAAAATTAGGTGTCGAAACAAACGGTTATGGGTGGTTGTGCGATGCGGTTTTGAAATTGTGCAACGCAGCAAATTTTGAAACTGGCTGATTTCCTCGCATTTATGTCCAGCAGCTATGCACTGAATTGCGTGATCGCACGTCAGCCATGCATCAATGCGGGGTCGTGAGAGGCCTTTTCTCTTGAGATTTGTGCGGTGCAATGCCACTTTACTCGCACGCGGCATCGTGAGCGCTCAGCCCGCCTTGCCGCTGCCCTTCCTGGGCGTTTCCTCCCTGAACTTGGGCCGTCTGATTTTCAGACGGCCCCTTTTTTTGTGCGTTTTCCGGGAGAATTGCCCGAGCTTCTGCCGTGGCAACCACGCAGGCGGCACTGTTCTACTCGGCGGAGAGGGCGGTTGGCGGGACTGTTGGTGCAAGGAAGGCCCGGTCTACCAGCGCAAGGCGGGTGACGAACTCGCTCATGTCACGGGTCAGCTTGTGAATGCCCCGGCCACGGGTGACCCGTGTCTCGTCCATGTAGAGCGCGCGGTTGATCTCGATCTGGAGCGCATGGAGCCCGTGAGCGGGCCGACCGTAATGTTCGGTGTTGAAACCGCCTGCATAGGGTGTGTTGCGGGTCACCACATATCCGAGATCCGTGAGGATACGCTCGGCAGCATCGGTGAGCGCCGGTGCGGCGGACACGCCATAGCGGTCTCCCAGCACGATGTCGGCGCGCGGCACCATGGGGTCGTCCTCGATGGGGCCTGCGAGGGAAGGCATGGAGTGGCAATCGATCAGCACGGCGCAGCCGAAGCGGTGGAAGGTGTTTTCCAGGAGCTCCGACAAGGCCTGATGATAAGGCATGTAGAGGGTGCGGATGCGGTGATCTGCTTCCGCATAGCTGAGGGGTGCCCGGTAGATTTCAGTGGAATCGGCCACAACCCGCGCAATGGTGCCCAGACCGCCTGCCACCCTGACCGAGCGGGTATTGGCGTGCGGCGGTAGCGTGTCATGGAACATGGCCGGGTCGAGCTCATAGGGCTCGCGGTTGGTATCCAGATAAGCGCGCGGGAAATTGGCGTGCAGAAGCGGTGCCCCCAGTCGCGGCGCTGCAGCAAATATTTCGTCCACGAAGCTGTCTTCCGAGCGCCGTATCGACAGGGCATCCAGCCGCGAGGCGGCCAGGAAGGCCTGTGGGTAGATGCGGCCGGAATGGGGTGAATTGAGGACGAAGGGAACGGTCTGGGTTTCCGGGCGGGCAACAGTGAAAGGCGGGGTGAAGTCCTTGTGGGCGGCAGCCTTGGCCGTAGCGCCAGCCTTCCTGTCATCCCCGCGATGTCGCGCCATTCTTGAGCTCCCGGATGCAATGCGATTGGGTCGCATCAGCTATAGGTAGAATGCGCGGGGGGTGTTTTCACGGTCAAGGGCGGTGGGCGTTGCGGTTTTGCACGGTTTTTGGGCCGTGTTTTCACAAGACTTTCTGCCGTGCGGTAACTGCTAACCCTCCGTTTACCAATGGGTTTCTATAAACGAACAACAGCGGTCGGCGTTGGTTTCGTGCCGAATCGCACAAGAAATTGAGCGGGAATTCGGGGGCTCACCACCATGGCGCGTATTCTGCTGGCCGAAGATGATGAAAGCATGCGCCGTTTTCTGGCGAATGCGCTGCAGAAGGCGGGGCACGATGTCATTTCCTACGGAAGTGGCGATCTTGCCCATGAAAAGCTCATTGGTGACGTGTTCGACGTGCTGCTGACCGACATCGTGATGCCTGAAATGGACGGCATTGAGCTGGCGCGGCGGGCCGCAGAGCTCGATCCGACCCTGAAGATCATGTTCATCACCGGATTTGCGGGTGTTGCCCTCAATCCGGAATCGGACGCACCGAAGGAAGCCCGCGTGCTGTCCAAGCCCTTCCATCTGCGCGAGCTTGTGCAGGAAGTGGATCGGTTGCTGGCCGCCTGAGGCAGGTCAGGCAAACTTCACATTTTCGGCTGGTTCTTGCCGCCCGGCAGTTGCACGCGCCGGGCAATCCCGATATATGGTTCGCCCTCCTGACGGATCGCGGGCCTTGCCCGGGGGGCTGTCACCGGGAAATGGGCGCGTAGCTCAGTGGGAGAGCACTACGTTGACATCGTAGGGGTCGCTGGTTCAATCCCAGCCGCGCCCACCATTTCCTGAAAGCAAAAAACGCCGGAGCAATCTGCTCCGGCGTTTTTGTTTTGACGTCATCAGACGGAAGCCCGCTACCACTCGATCCGCTCGATGCCTTCGAAGCTGATCTCGCTGCCGTCGGACAGGGTGATGACACCGGTTGCGTCGCTCGAGAGGTCGAGCGAGTCGTCATCCTGAGCGCTGATGGAGCCGGTATCGAGGGAAATCGTCCAGTCGGATGCTTCCAGCGACGTGCCATCGGCATTTTCCAGGCGGATCGTATCGGTCCAGCCGGTGCCGCCGTCAGCAGTGTCGCTGCCGTCTCCCATGCCGAAGAGGAACAGATCCTCCCCGCTGCCGCCGTCCAGGCTGTCATTGCCCGCACCGCCGCGCAGGATGTCGTTGCCGCTGCCGGCCTGCAGGGTGTCGTTACCGTCGCCGCCCAGCAGCACGTCGTGACCGGTGCCGCCGTCAAGGAGGTCGGCGCCATCGCCGCCTACCAGCAGGTCGTTGCCATCATTGCCGCGAATGGTGTCGTCGCCATCGCCGCCGTACATGCTGTCATGACCCGAACCGCCATGCATGGTGTCGTTGCCGCCATAGCCGCGGATCTCGTCATTGCCGTCATTGCCGTTGAGCTCGTTGTTGCCCGAGCCGCCAATCAGCAGGTCATCCACATGGGTGCCGCTTTCGGTCCCGCTGGTGGATGCATAGATGACATCTTCCGGCGCCCAATCGTCCGGCGTGCCGGCATGGCCAAGATAGGTGGCATTGTTATCGCCATCAGCGGTGAGGGCAATGTTGTCGAGGGAATAGTACTCGGATGAGTCCGTTGTCTTGCTCTCGAACTCGATCGTGACCCTGTCCCCTTCGGGAATACCAGTAAGGCTATAGGACTCGGTACCGTTCATCCCGTCCTTGCCGTCCTGGACAAGGAGCTCGGTCCGTTCTCCGTCGACGACGGCATATGCCCTGAAGAAATCGTGGTGCGAACCCGATGATTCCATGCCGCCGGTAGCAGTCAGGTCGAAGCTCAGTGTCAGGCCTGTGCGGCCGCTCACATCAATTGGTTCGCTGCGCCAGACCAAGACAGACTGGTCCGCGTCGGACGTGTTGGTTGTCTGTGAGAATTCGTAGGCTTCGTTCTGTACGCCGTGGTCAGTGGATGACCCGTAGTCCGACAACCCGGTGTCGGTGGACCATGAAGTGTCACCATTGTCCGCGGTAGTGCCATTGGACAGCCCGGAGAAGTTTTCGCTCCACAGGGTTTCCGAAGCCGGTGCGCTTGCCACGTGAACCGGCAATTGTGCCGTGACCGTTGAGGTGGCGCCGCCTTCGCTCTCAGTCGACGTTGCGTTGACGGCAAGTGTCATGGTGCCTGTGAAGGACGAGGGCGGTGTCACGCTGACGCTGTCCAGGTCCCAGTTGCTGACATCCACTGACGTGTTGCCGCTGGTGGCCGTAAAGGTGTTGTTGCCATCCGTAAGCACTGCGCCTTCCGGCAGGGCCGAAATGGTCACAGCCAGGGTCTCTGAGCCATCAAGATCCGTGAGGCTCGCGGAAATACCCGGCAAATCAATTGCGGCGTCTTCTGTGCCACTGGCAGCGCCATCGAGCGTTTCTGCCATCTTGATGTTGTCGAGCATCATCCCGCGGCCGTAATCGACATCTGTTCCCGCCGCTCGGAACTCGATTTCAGCGGGGTTGCCGTCGCCGGTCAGCGTGAGCGTGTGAGACTGCCAGTTCAGCGCACCGTCATTGGTACCGTCGGCGGAGATCGTTGCCACCACCTGGCCGTCCCATACGACTTCCATGCGGTTGACCGTCGCGTCATAGCCCTGGCGCGGGGCGTAGTCGAAAGTCACCGTATAGGTGCCGCCATCGACCGTATCCACGGAGCGGGCAATGTTGGGGGCGTCCTCATAGGTGTCGGTCGGATCGTTGTTCAACTCAATATGTTCGATCGACCCTGCGCGCGAGCCGTTGCCGTCCTCCCCTTCGTCACGCACCTCTACAGATGCATCCGACGACCAGCCATTCTGGGCGGCAACTTGATCGCCGCTATTGTCGATGGCCGTACCTGACCAGCCCTCGAAGTCCTCTGAGAAGACCGTGCGGGATGTGCTGCCGAGGGACAGGGTGGGGGCAGAGGCAACTTCATCCACATCGCCCACGGCGATGCTGAAAGTCTCCGTGTAGGTCGCACCGGCGGCGTCCGTCGTCGTGATGTCGAGAGATACAGTCGCGCCGGCCTCGTGGTCCAGGCTGACACCGTCTTTCAGTTTCAGCTGGCCATCGACCACTTCGAAGCGGTTGTCGGAGACGGCATAGCTGTGCGTGTCCCCTGCATCCGCATCCACGACGCCCAGATTGCCGATGACAGCGCCTGCCGCGTTTTCCATGACGGAGGCATTGTCGAGGGTGATGTCTGTCGGTGCCTCATTTGTGCTGACCACATTGATGGTCGTCACCTGGCTGACACTTGCGGTGTCCGCATTGCTGGCTTCGGTTGCGGTCGCCGTGACCGTCAGGTCAAAGCTGCCGGTGAAACCCTGCTGCGGGACAACCTGCAGGGCATCTACATCCCAACCGGTCACGTCAGCTTCCGTGTTGCCGGCAGTGGCTGTGAAGCTGTTGGTTCCGTCAGTGATGGTGACGCCGACAGGCACGCCGCTGACCGCAAGGGCAAGGCTTTCTGACCCATCGGTGTCGGACAGGGCTGCGTCGATGCTGAGCGCGGCAAACCCGTCCATGGGAGCGGTGATTGTATCTGCGCTGTCGGTGGCGGTTACCAGCTGGCGGCCGGATGTGTCAGGGCCATCCCACTCAAGCTTGAGGCCGGCATCGCCTGTGTTCTCGAAGTACCGGACTTCGATCACATGGGGGCCATCGGAAAGGCTGATGGTTGCGGACTGGGTGGAGAATGAATGCAGGCTGTCATGATCGATGACCAGTTCGCCATCGATGTAGAGATGCGCCCCATCATCCGCACCGAGATAGAAGGTGTAGTCACCGCCGGTGTCGACCGTGATGTTGCCTTCCACCTTAACGCCGAAGGTGTCTGTGTCACCGCCTTCCCAGAACGATCCTCTGCCATTCTGGTAATCGATGTTCGTCACTGTCTCGCTGGCAGCCGGAGCGGCGTCCCAATTAACGTCGGAAAGGCGGCCCAGATGCGAGTCCTCGCTGTAATAGGTCGCGGTGAAGCCCTGGGACAGGCTGAGCGACGGTGCGTCGGCGTCAGCCGTCACATCGATTGTGGCCGTACCCTGGACCGTTGTCGGACCATCCTGAACATCGAAGGTGATGTTCACATCTGCAGCTGAGTAATCGTCGGCCGGGGTAAAGGTCCAGGTGCCATTGCCATTGTCGACGATCGTGCCCGCCGAGGCATCGACCGTCACATTCTGGACCGTAAGGTCGCCATAGCCGTCATCGTTCGTGTTGGCCAGAAAATCTGCCTGGGTGAATGTGACAGCGTTGTCTTCAACGGTAGCGCCGAGGTCAACCTCGCCAACCACCGCAGTCTCGTTGACGTCGTCAACGGTGATGGTGAAGGTTTCGGTGCGCGACAGGCCGCCCGCGTCGGTGGTGGTGACGTCGAGGCTGATGGTGTCTGCAGCTTCGTGGTCGAGGCTCACGCCGTCCTTCAGCTTCAACTGGCCGTCGACGACCTCGAAGCGGTCGTCAGAGACGGCGTAGGTGTGGGTGTCGCCTGCATCGGGGTCGGTTGTGGTGAGCGTACCGACGACGGCACCGGCGTCGTTCTCCGCAACGGAGGTGTTGTCGAGGGCGATATCCGTCGCAGCCTCGTTCTCGTCGCCGACTGAGATGGTGAAGGTCTCGGTGCGGCTCAGGCCGCCTGCGTCTGTCGTCGTGACGTCGAGGCTGATGGTGTCGGCCTCCTCATGGTCGAGGCTGACGCCGTCCTTCAGCTTCAACTGGCCATCGACGATCTCAAAGCGGTCATCGGACACGGCATAGGTGTGGGTATCGCCGGCATCCGGGTCGGTGGTCGACAGGTTGCCGACGACGGCACCTGCCGCGTTCTCGGCGACGGAAGTGTTGTCGAGGGCGATATCCGTCGCGACCTCGTTCTCGTCGCCGACGGAGATGGTGAAGGTCTCGGTGCGTGACAGGCCGCCGGCGTCAGTGGTGGTGACGTCCAGGCTGATGGTGTCAGCGGCCTCGTGGTCGAGGCTGACGTCATCCTTCAGCTTGAGCTGGCCGTCGACTACCTCGAAGCGGTCGTCGGAGACCGTGTAGGTGTGGCTATCACCTGCGTCCGGGTCGGTGGTCGACAGGTTGCCGATGACGGCACCAGCCGCGTTCTCAGCCACAGACGTGTTGTCGAGGGTGATATCCGTCGCGACTTCGTTGACGTCGAAGATCTCGAGGGTAACGGTTTCGGTATAGGTGTTGCCGGCGCTGTCGGTGACGCGCAGGGGCAGGCTCACGCTGGCCTGGGCTTCGTGGTCGAGCTCGGCGCCGGGTTTCACGAGGATTGCGTTGCCGACAATCTCGAACATCTCCGAGCCGCCGACGATTTCGTATGAGAAGACTTCGCCGGAATCCGGGTCGATGGCGCTCAAGACCGCGACGACTGTGCCGGGGGCAGCGTTTTCAGGCACCCCGGCATTGTCGAGGAGGATATCGGTCGGGGCCTGATTGATGATCTCGTTGGACACGACAATGTTGTCGTCATCCTCCGGCACCTCGGACTGTCGGGGCGGAGCGGCGGGTGCGCCTGTCGCGGCCGATGCTGCCTCGGACGCGGAGTTCTCGCTCGAAGTGGCGTCATCGGTGAGCGCATCCGCAAGGCGTGCGATGCGATCCGTGAGTGCGTCGAGGGACGAGATGCCGGATTCAAGAGCGGTGTCGAGAGTTGCATCATCCAGTGTGGGGACAGGGGTCGCGCCAGACTGACCTGCCTCGCCTGCAAACCCTGTGTTGCCGGATGCATCAGAGGCCCGATTCCCGAAGGGAGCGGCAGGCTGACCGGAGGCATCTGCCGGTGCGAGGCCAGACGACTGAGAAGCGGGTGCGCCCGTCAGGCCTGTGTCGACGCCAGGTGTGCCGTCGAGGCGTGTGCCTGTGTGCGTGTTGGCGTTTGCCGGGTCGTTCTCACCTGCAAGAACTTCGCTCTGACCATAATCACGGACACGGTCCGCATTATCGTCGCGGGCTGCCGCGCGCGCCGTGTCGAGGCGAAAGTCCTCCGTAGACGGTGTCTGGGAGGCGGGCCGGCCCTGGGTCTCGTTACCGCGGGGGGTCTGACCTTCAGCCATGTCGAACTCCTGTTGCCGCTGTGCCAGCCCTTGCTTTCTGGGGCCGGTGGGGTCGGGCGCATACACGCGCCCACGCTTACGACAAGTTTGTTCGGTCAGGCGTTAAGTCTTGATTTAGAGACGTGGTAAAGCCGAATGCGCGAGACACTCGCCCAATACGGGTGATTTACCAATTTCACGACCTTCCGTGGTCTGAGAAATCGAGCAAAACGGGGATCGATAAAACTTGAATTAACTAAGTCGCAAATTTTGGGATTTACCAATTCAGTCTTTAGACGAGCTCGATTTGGAATTAGCGCTTAAATGACCGCAACCCGGACCGCGAACCGGCGTGACCAGGATCACGTGCTCGCACCGCCGAAACTCGGCGCTGGTGTCTGGATTGCGTCGCTTGCGATCAACGTGCTGGCGCTTGGCCTGCCGATGGTCATTCTCCAAGTCTATGACCGTATTCTTCCCAATGAGGCACTTGGGACCTTCGCGCTCCTGCTGGGCGGCCTTGCGGTCGTGCTGGTACTGGATGCCACGCTGAAGATTGCGCGCGCCCATGTAGTTGGCTGGGCTGCTGCGCAATACGAACATCAGACGGCGACGGAACTGGTCGGGCGCTTCCTCTACGCAAGCCCGACGGAGATCGAGAGCGCACCGCCAGGTGTGCATCTGGACCGCCTGCAGGCCATCGACACTCTCCGCGAGTTCTACGGCGGCCAGTCGCGGCTGCTGCTTGTGGACCTGCCGTTTCTTGTCCTGTTTCTCGGGCTGATCTTCGTGATCGGTGGTGCCGTTGTTCTCGTGCCGGTCGCAATGATCGGTGTCCTGGCTATCGCGTCTTTCTTCGCGGGGCGCGCTCTCAAGGAGAGGCAGGCCCAGAGGGCGCTGCTGGATGACCGGCGCTACAGCTTCATCATCGAGGCATTGTCGGGAATCCAGACCATCAAGAGCATGGCCATGGAGCCCCAGATGCAGCGGCGCTATGAGCGTCTGCAGGCAACGGGTGCGGCATCGGCTTACCAGTCGATTGTGCTGGGCAATGCGGTGCAGACGATTGGCGGTGTCATCTCGAACCTGACAATGGTGCTCATCGTTTCGGTGGGTGCCCTGTTCGTCATTGACGGAAGCATGTCGGTTGGTGGTCTTGCGGCCTGCACGTTGCTTGGCGGCCGGGCGCTGCAGCCGTTGCTCCGCGGCATGAGTGTATGGACCCAGATCCAAAGCCTTGACATCGCGAGGGCGCAGGTGGCGGAGCTACAACAGATGGATCATGCGCCGGCGCAGGAACCCCAGCATCTGGATGGGCTCAAGGGGGTCGTGTCGTTCCGTGATGTGACCTTCCGTTATCCAGGCCAGGAGCAGGCGCTGCTCGACAAGTTCAGCCTGATCGTCAAGCAGGGCGAGATGCTTGCGCTGACGGGCCCGGAGGGGGACGGCAAATCCACCTTGCTCAAGCTCATCATGGGGGAGCTTGCGCCGGAGGCAGGCAATGTCACCATTGATGAACATGATGCATCCGGTGGTGAGCGGGACAATCTCGCGCTCGACATTGCCTATGTCCCGCCGGTGGCAACGCTGTTCAAGGGCACGATCCTCGAAAACCTGACCATGTTCCGCGAAGGTGATGCGATTGACCAGGCGCGGGAGGCTGCGCGGATGATCGGGCTCGAAGAGGACATTCACCGGTTGCCGCAGGGCTATGACACGGAAGTCAGCCAGGGTGTGTCGGACGAACTGCCCGGCGGCATGATGCAGCGGATCATCATCGCCCGGGCCCTGGCGCGGAATGCCCGCGTGCTGCTGTTCGATGAGGCGAATGCAGGCCTTGATCGCAAGGCGGATACGCAATTGATGGATGCCCTTGCCAAGCTGAAGGGGACGATGACCATCGTTGCCGTCAGCCATCGGCCCTCCCTCATCCGCATGGCTGATCGTGTGGTGTCCATCCACAAGGGCAAGGCCCGTCTCAATCATTCCTTCGCACCGCCCAAGGCCAACCCGGCGCCCGCCCAGGCGGACGACGGGGATGCGGCTGCTGCGGTGCCGTCTTCAGACGCTGACCGGCCCATCCAGGCAGGAGGTGCCGCATGAGCAGCGCACATGCGTCATCCATGCGCCCGGGATCGCGGCTTGAAACGCTGCTGCATGGCGGCGGGCTGTCGAGCTTCCAGCCTACTTCTGCAACGGGTGCCTGCCTGGTGCCGCTGCTGAACGCGCTTGGCTGGCGCGGCGAGGCGCGGCATCTGGCGGAAGCCCTGCCTCACTTTGCGGATTCTCTGGACCTCAACGACCTGCGTATGGTCCTTGCCAATCTTCATTATGTGACAGTCCCCGAGCGCACGACCCTGGCTGATCTGCGCAGCGAGCTATTGCCCTGCCTTTTCGCGCAAGACGGCAAGACGGCCGGTCTCGTGCTTGAGCGCAATGGCGACATGCTCACTGTGCTCGACGGAGTGGTTGGTGATGTCATGGAGGTCGAGGCCAGCGCCACGCTGGGTACGGCCTATTATGTCCGCAAGGCGAGCGACGCGCTTGAGGAACAGGAGAAGGCGGCTCAGGCCAACTGGCTGGGGGACGTGATCGGACGTTTCCGTGGTGTCATCTGGCAGGCGTTGGCGCTGACCTTCGTGATCAATCTCTTCGCCGTCATCGTCCCGCTCTTCATCATGGGAGTGTATGACAAGGTGGTTGCGACGCGCTCGGCCGAGACGCTTGGGTTCTTCCTTGGCGGTGTGCTGTTGGCGCTTGCAGCCGATGTCGGCTTGCGGCTGGTGCGCGGGCAGATGCTTGCCTATGTGGGCGCTCGGCTGGACATGCTGATTGGTGCGGCGGCGTTTGAAAAACTCATGCATATGCCCGTCAGCATGACGGAGCGTGCGCCGATCGGGGCGCAGATCGCGCGGCTCAAGCAGTTTGAGACCGTGCGCGAGGTGTTTACCGGGCCCCTGGCAGCGGCGGCGCTGGACATGCCGTTCGTCATTCTCTTTCTGGTCGCCGTTTTCATGATCGGCGGGGTTATCGGCTTCGTGCCGGTAGCACTGATCTTTGGGTTCGTGTTGCTGGGGCTGGTCTCCTGGCCGCTCAGCAAGGCCCGGGTGCAACGGCTGGGTGATGCCCGCTCGGCGCGGCAGGCCTTTCTGATCGAGGCAATCGACAATCACCGGGTGGTGCGCCAGTCGGGCAACGGGCTTCACTGGCGCAACCGCTTCCGTGACCTGTCGGCCAAGAGTGCTGCCGCCCATCACGGGGTATCCCATCTCGGGGTCATAGTTCAGACGATCAGCCAATCGATGATGATGGCTGCCGGCGTGGGGACGCTGGCCGTCGGTACGCTGATGGTCATGGAAGAGATGATGACCATCGGTGCGCTCATCGGCACCATGGCGCTGGTTTGGCGCCTGCTGGCGCCGATCCAGGCGGCGTTTCTGGGGCTTAACCGTATCGAGCAGGTGAAGCAGTCCCTGTCGCAGGTCAATGCGCTCATGCGCCTGCAGGTGGAACGGGCGCCCAATCAGCACACGTCCTTCTATCGCGATTTCAAGGGGCAGATCACCTTCAGCAAGGTCAGCTTCCGCTATACGCCCAAGGCCGAGCCGGCGCTTGTTGGTGTCGACTTCAAGGTAAAGCCCGGCGAGATGATCGCCATAACCGGCTCGAGCGGGTCGGGCAAATCAACCATCCTCAAGGTGTGCTCGGCGCTTTACATGCCGCAGGCGGGTGCGGTCGGTATTGACGGCAACGACCTCCGGCAGCTCGACAAGGGCGATCTGCGCAACGCCATTGGCTATGTGCCGCAGCGGACTGCGGTCTTCCATGGGACTATCGCCCAGAACATGCGCCTGGCAGATCCGACTGCAAGCACGGAACGCATTCACAGGGCTTTTGCTGAAGCGGGCCTGACGGATTTCATCGCGTCGCTGCCTGAGGGTATCGAAACGCGCATGACGGACCAGTTCCAGCGCCGGCTTGCCGACGGGCTGCGCCAGCGTTTCGCCCTGGCCCGGGCCTATGTGAAGGACGCGCCCATTTACCTTCTTGATGAGCCTGCAAACAATCTTGACGACGAAGGTGACGAGCTTTTGCGCCAGAAACTGGCGAAATTGAAAGGACGTTCATCCGTTTTAATGGTTACTCAACGCCCGTCCCATATGAAGATTGCAGACCGGGTTGTGGTTATCGACCAGGGGCGCGTTCTGATGGACGGGCCTCCGGACCAGGTCCTTGCTGAGTTGTTTGGGGGCTGACGGGTGAAACTCGGGCTTCACAGAATAAAACGCCGCTTGCTGGGTGCGCCGGATGAAAAACTCCTGGCGCTGCCGCTGGCGTTGGAAGAAGGCAAGGCACCGCGCGTTGCGAGCCTGATCCTGATGGTCGTCAGCGTCTTCGTCGGTCTCGCCATCGTCTGGGCTTCGCTCACGACGGTGCGGGAGCTTGCCGTTGCGGGAGGCCAGGTAGAGCCTGCGGGCTCTGTCCTTACTGTGAAGCACCTGGAAGGCGGGGTCATCGGAGACATTCTGGTCTCCAATGGCGAACTGGTGGAAGCCGGGGACACACTGGTGACGTTCCAGCCGACCCTGCTGGGCGCGGATCTGGACCAGGCTGAGGTCAAGGCCGCAACGCTTGCGCTGACGGCTGAACGGTTGAAGGCCTTCATTGAAGAACGTGCCCCGGAATTCGACGTGGCGCCGGCCTATGCGCATCTCGCTGAAGAGCAGCTTGAAGCCTGGCGGCTTCAGTCTGCGTCGCGCGGAGAGCAGCGGGCGGTTGCCACAAGCCGCATTGCACAGCGTGAGGCCGAACTCACGTCGCTGAAGAAGCGGGTGGGGAACCTGGAAATCCAGGTGGAAATTCTGGAAGAGCAGATGGAGATGCGCCGCGGGCTTGCGGAAAAGGGCCTGGTGTCGCGCATCGCATTTCTTGAAAGCCAGCGCAGTGTCGAGCAGACCCGCGGCGAACTCATTTCAACGCAGGGCCGCGTGGCGGAAGTTACCCAGGCCCTGATGGAATCGAACAGCGCCCTGTCGGAGCTGAATGCGCGGCTTGTGGATGAAGCCAAGCGCGAGCGGGCACAGGCGCTGGGCGAACTTGCCGAAGTGGAAAGCCAGATTGCCAAGGCCGAAGACCGGGTTAAGCGCCTCGCCGTGCGTGCCCCGGCCCGCGGCCTTGTAAAGGGCATTACCGTTCATTCGGTGGGGGATGTGGTGCGGCCGGGTGACCCGGTGCTTGAAATCGTCCCTGTGGATGACGTGCTTGTCGCGCAGGTGGAGGTGGACCCAAAGGACATAGGCCACATCACCATTGGCGACCGCGCCCATGTGCGTATCACCACCTATGACCCCGCGCGCTTTGGTCAACTCGAAGGCAGCGTGTCGAAAATTTCCGCGTCCACCTTTGAAAACGACCGGGGTGAGCATTTCTATCACGCCACCATCGCGCTGGACCGGAATTTTGTCGGCAGCGATACCGACAAGCATCTGGTGCTGCCGGGCATGGTGGTCACCGCGGAGATCGTGACCGGCTCCAAGTCGATCGTGCGCTATCTGCTGAAGCCGGTCTTCCGATCTCTTGATACAGCCTTCTCAGAACGCTAGGCCGTTTTTTCTTGCACCGCTTATGTTGTGGCCAGCGCCGCCTTGCAGGCGTCTCGGTCCTGCAGGCGTGTCCAATAGGCCGTCAGGTTCGGGAAATTGGGCAGGATGCCGAACAGATTGGCCAGATGCAGGCTGTAGCCCATCATGATGTCAGCCGCCGTGAATTTGTCGCCGAGGAGATAGGGCTTGTCGCTGAGCGTGTCTTCGATGACCGCCAGCATCTCGGCAACTTTCTTCGCACCGTCTTCCGCGACGGCTGGGATGCGTTCGTCTTCCGGGCGAATGACTGTGTGCTGAGCAATGGCCGAGAGTGGGGGCATCAGCGTGGCTTCAGCGAAATGGAACCATTGCAGGTAGACGCCATATTGCGCGCTATCGGTGTCCGGCATCAGACGGCCATTGCCATACGTCGCCAGAAGATATTCCAGGATCGCGCCGGACTCGAAGAGGCCGGTGTCCCCGTCGACCAGCGCGGGCACGCAGGCGAACGGGTTGAGCTTGAGGTAGGCCGGGTCCTTCAATGCGTCCGGGGTGAAGGGCAGCGTCTTCAATTCGAATTCGAGGCCGAGCTCGTTGAGAAGCCAGAGCACGCGCAGGGAGCGGGTGTTGGCGGCATGGTAGAGCGTGATCATGATGGCGATGTCCCTGACATAGTTGTGAGTTTGAGCGGGAGCCTAGCGCGCTTAAAAGTGGACGCAAGAGCAGGTGTTTGCCTGCAGATGTACCGGTCCTGACATGTGGAGTGGCGGTCAGATGGATAATTCGGCAGGGAATGTGGTGAAGGATGCGGTCAAGGCCCAGTATGGCTCCACCGCGCGGGGCGCTGAGGCGCTGAACCGCGAGCAGACTGCCAAGGTGGCCAATGAGTTCGGCTATTCGCAGGCCGACCTCGCCGACATTCCTGATGCTGCCAATCTGGGATTGTCCTGCGGTAATCCGATTGATGCCGCCGGGCTGCAGCCGGGCGAAACCGTTGTCGATCTCGGTTCCGGTGGGGGGATCGACATCTTCCTGGCAGCACGCGACGTGGGCGAGCGGGGCCGGGCCATCGGCATCGATATGACTGAAGACATGATTGCGCTGGCGCGGCGCAATGCCGAGAAGACCGGCACGGCGAATGCGGAGTTCCGGCTTGGTGAAATCCATCAGATGCCGGTGGACGATGCCAGCGTCGACTGCGTCATCTCCAACTGCGTGATCAATCTGTGTGAGAACAAGCAGGCCGTGTTTGACGATGTGTTCCGCATCCTCAAGCCGGGCGGGCGTGTGGCGGTGAGTGACATCGTCTTGACGCAGGCCTTGCCGCCGCAGCTGAAGGAAAGCCTGGATGCCTATGTGGGCTGCATCGGTGGAGCTGTGCCGGCACAAATCTATGCGGACATGCTGGCCAGGGCCGGCTTTACCGACATTGTGGTCGCCAACAAGAATGTCGACCTCAATGTCTATGGTGAAGTGGATGGGCAGGCTGCATGCTGCAGCACGCCGGAGCCGGAAACTGCGGCGTCCTCCTGCTGCGGGTCGAGCGAGGCAATTGCGCAGGACGTGCATGGCGGGTTGCGGCAAGTGCTGACGGAAACAGACCTCAACAGCTATGCCGCCAGCGCCATCATAAAGGCGACCAAGCCCGCAGCCTGACGCGCTTTGCGGATCGCAATGAAAAAGGCCGCAGCGGCATCCCCGCTGCGGCCTTTTCTTGTGCTTATGCGTTAGGTCAGGGCGCTACACTGGACATGACGATGGAGCCGGAAGCGGCGAACATGCCGCCGACGCCATGACACATGGAGATTTCAGCACCGTCCACCTGCGCCGGTGCTGTGCCGCGCATCTGGCGGACGCTTTCCTGCAGGGCGTACATGCCATACATGCCCGAATGCATGTAGGATAGGCCGCCACCATTGGTGTTGAGCGGCAGCTTGCCGCCGGGACGGGTGTTGCCTGCTTCGATGAATGCGCCGGCCTCGCCGCGTTCGCAGAAACCGAGATCCTCAAGGCCATAGATCGGCAAGTGGGCGAAGGCGTCGTAGATCATCAGATGGTCCACGTCTGTGTGGGTGATGCCTGCCGACCGCATGGCCTCGGGCCCGGCCACCCGGAAGGCGCGGGAGGTAGTGAAATCCTCCATCTGGCTCACCATCGGCGTCTCGGTGCTCTCACCTGTGCCGAGGATGTAAACCGGCTTGTTGGGGAAGTCCTTGGCGCGGTCTGCTGATGTGATGATGAGGGCGCCGCCGCCATCGGTAACAAGGCAGCACATGAGCAGGCGGAACGGCCAGGCGATCATGCGTGAATTGAGCACATCATCGACGCTGATCGGATCCTTCATATAGGCGCGGGGGTTCATCGCCGCCCATTCGCGCTGGACAACGGCGACGGACGCCAGTTGCTCCATGGTGGTACCGGTTTCCTTCAGGTAGCGCAGCACCGGGATGGTGAACATGGAGGGCGGACCCATGACGCCGTAGGGCACCTCGAACTGGCCGTTGAGGCTGGTGGGGCCGCGGCCGCCGCCGCGGTTGACGCCAACGCGGCTCTTGCCGCTTTCGCCATGGGTGATCAGCACGGTGGAGCAGAGGCCCGCTTCAATGGCCGCCATGGCGTGGCGCACATGCAGCATGAAGGAGCAGCCGCCGACGGATGTGCCGTCGACCCATTTAGGTGTGATGCCGAGATAGTAAGCCAGGGTGCCGGGGTTCTCGCCGGCGGTGGCGACGCCATCGATGTCGCCGGGCTTGAGGCCTGCGTCTTCCATGGCGTTCAGGGCAGCGTCCGCGTGCAGCATGATCTCCGACAAATGCGGGATCTTGCCGAGGTCGGTGGTTTCAGCGGCGCCGACAATGGCTGTTGTTTTCTGTCCCATCTGTCTGGCTCCTGTTACGCGGATGCGGGTTTGAACTTGGGTAGGGCGATGTCGTCCGACTTGTCCTCGAAGGTGACTTCAAGGGCCATATCGAGCTCAAGCGCTTCCGGCGTTTGCGGGCAGCCGACGATGTTCGTCATCATGCGAGGGCCTTCTTCCAGCTGCACAACGGCAATGGAATGCGGCTCCTCGCCAAAGTCCGGACGCGGACGATGGTTGATGACGTAGGAATAAAGCGTCGCCTTGCCGGACGCTTTTTCCACCTGCACGTCGCGCGAGCCGCAGGCGGGACAGAAGGGGCGGGGCGGGAAATAGGCGGTTTCGCAGGACGAACAGCGCTGGATACGCAATTCGCCTGCCTTGGCGCCTTCCCAGAAATGCGCCGTCTCCGGCGTGGGCTGCGGCAGGAACTGTTTTGGTGCCGACATGGAACTCTCCCTTACGCGTTTCCTCATGGGTGTGGTTCGCGCGGGAGGATAGCGGGCGGAGCAGCAGACACAACAGAAGGTTAATGCGGCGGGACTTGTTAACCATGCGCTGTGTCAAACTGGGAAACGGGGGGCGGAGTGCTTATGTTGCAGGAGTTGAAATCACCCCTGCCGAAAGGCTCTTGAGATGTCTCTTTTCCGTCGCGTTGCCCTGGCTTCAACCCTGCTTGGGGGGATCGCCATGCCGTTTGCCGCGCAGGCGGAAAGCGAGGTGATCATCTGGCCGGACGCAGAGCCTGTTCACACGAGCAGCCTTAACGGGCAGATGCATCTGGGCAGCCTGTCGGGCGGTGTCGGCAACAGCTACGGTGCCATTTGCTGCTCAGGTAGCGGCGGGTTTGTGGTGGTCGGCGGCGGTGTCAGCCGTGGCGGGCAGGAGGGCGACATTGCGTTCCGCCGGTCGCGGGATGCAGCCTTCGGGCGGACGCTCGGCGGGCTGGCGACGGACCGCGCCTTCCGCTTCCGCGCCAATAGCATTCAGCGGTCGGGATTTTAATCCTGTCAGCCTTCTGAACCTGTCAAGCTTGGTGAAACGTCACGAAGCTTGAGAGCGGCTCACGCTCCGAGATGAGCGTGTTTACCGGTTCGTCTTCCTTGGCGTAGCCCAGCGACATGCCGCAGACGATATATTCCGTGTCAGGAATATTCAGCTCGTCCTTGGTGATGGTCCAGAAATTGTTCCAGGCGCCCTGGGCGCAGGTGTCGAGCCCGCGCGCCTTGGCGGCCAGCATTACGGTTTGCAGCATGATGCCGATGTCGAGCCAGCTGTTGTATTCGAGGTCCTTGTCGATGGTAAAGATGAGGCCGACCGGCGCTGAGAAGAACTCGTAGTTGCGGCCCCATTGACGCCAATTGGCCTCCTGGTCGCCCTTCGGAATGCCAAGCAAGCCATACATCTCCTTGCCCAGGGTGCGCATGCGCGTGACGTAGGGTTCCTTGCGCTTGGTGGCGCGGGGATATTCGGAGGACGCATCCGGCGTGCCCTCGGCGCGATGGGCTTCGCGGTAAGTCATCACGCGGTCCACCAGCCGGTCACGGGCAGCATCCATCACCACATGCACATGCCAGGGCTGCACATTGGTGCCGGAGGGCGCGCGGCTGGCGATTTCCAGCAGGTCTTCCAGCAGGGCACGGGGCACGGGATCAGATTTGAACGCGCGAATGGAGCGGCGCTCACGGATGGCGTCGTCTACATGCATGGTCGTCAAGTCCTCGGGTCAGGCCAGTGGCATTCGGTATCAGAATGCTCAGAGGCCTAGCACAGCTTTGGACATGATGTTGCGCTGGATCTCGTTTGAGCCTGCATAGATCGAACCGGCTCGGTCGTTGAAGTATTTCGGCACGGCTGTCACCCAGCGTTCCGGGCCGACCGGCGGCAGATTGCCCTCGGCTTGCGGCGCGTGGGGCACTGGCCCGCCGGGTGCCGTGTAGTGGGGCTGGAAGGGCATGCCATAGAAACCGGCGGCCTCGATGCCGAGCTCGGTCAGGTGCTGGCTTACTTCGGTGCCGCGTGTCTTGAGCATGGAGGATTCCGCACCGGGCGGGTCGCCGGCGGCAAGCGATGACAGGATGCGGTGCTCGGTGAATTCCAGGGCCGCGATCTGGACTTCGGCTTCAGCCAGCTTGGTGGCAAAGGCCGGGTCGTCGATGAGCTTGGCGCCGGTTCCCTGGTCTTCTTCGGCGGCACCTGCGCGGATGCGGTTGAGGCGGGCATAAAGGCCCGGCGCATAGGCGTTGCCGCGCTCGAACTGCAGCAGATATTTGGCGACGGTCCAGCCCTTGTGGATTTCGCCGACGACATTCTCTTTGGGCACCTTCACATTGTCGAAAAAGACCTGGTTCTGAATGTGCTCGCCGGTGAGCATGAGCAGCGGTTCGACGCTCACGCCCGGCTGGTCCATGTCGATCAGCACGAAGGTGATGCCTTCCTGCGGCTTGGTGGACCCGTCAGTGCGCACCAGGCAGAAAATGCGGTTGGCGTAATTGGCGTGGGTGGTCCAGATCTTCGACCCGGAGCAGAGGAAGTGATCGCCTTTGTCTTCGGCCTTCATCTGCAGGGAGGCCAGGTCAGAGCCTGATCCGGGTTCGGAATATCCCTGACACCAGAAGTCTTCGCCGGACCGGATGCGCGGCAGGTACAATTCTTTTTGTTCCTGGGTGCCATAGCCGATGAGTGCCGGGCCGATCATGCCCACACCCATGGGGGAGAGAGACGGCGCGCCGGCCTTCGAAAGTTCTGAGGCGAAGATGTATTGGCGCATAAGATCCCACCCAGTGCCGCCATATTCCTCCGGCCAGGACGGGACGAGCCAGCCCTTGCGGTGGAGTATCTTGTGCCAGCGCATGGTGACGTCGTAGTCGGCATAGACACTGGTGCCCAGGCGTCCGGCGCGCTTCAGATCCTCGTCCAGATTTTCGGCCAGAAAGGCACGCACCTCGGCACGAAAGGCGTCATGCTCCTTGGTCAGCGCAAGGTCCATTGCGGTTTCTCCCTGATGTGAATTCTTGTTGGTGTCTTTGTTCGCGGAAAGTCTAACTGCCCGGACGCATCACGTCTTGCCGGATCGCGGGGAAGTGAGGGGGTGTCCGGCGGGATTGGGATGTTTACGCCGCGTGCCGCTGCGTCAGAGGCGTGAATTTTCTTTGCCCGTGGGCTTGGAAGCGGCGGTTATCGTTCCATCTTTCCGGCCATGCGGAAGAAAGGTGACCTGCCGACGAAGATCTGCGCTGCCTGCGGGCGGCCATTTGCCTGGCGCAAGAAGTGGGCGCGGGATTGGGATGCGGTGCGCTATTGCTCGGAGCGCTGCAAGGGCAATCGTCGGCCGAAGACCTAAAGGCTATCGAGATCCTCAAGCAGGTTTGCCGCCCGCTTGCGGAGCGCAGTCAGCTTGTCACCGTCCATCTTGCGCAGGGAATTGAGGACGAGCCCCATGCGGTGGTTGCCGTCAAAGCGTTGTTCGTGCCGGGCAATGAAATCCCAGTAGAGGGCATTGAAGGGGCAGGCGTCTTCGGTGGCCTGTTCCTTGACGTTGTAGGCGCAGCCCTTGCAGTGGTCCGACATGCGCTCGATGTATTTGCCGCTTGCTGCATAAGGTTTGGAACCGAGGATTCCGCCATCGGCCCACAATGCCATGCCATGGGTGTTGGGAAGCTCCACCCATTCATACGCGTCGGCGTAAACGCACATGTACCAGTCATTGACTTCATCGGTATCAAGGCCGGCCAGGAGGGCGAAGTTGCCTGTTACCATCAGGCGCTGGATGTGGTGCGCGTAGGCATGCTGCTTCGTCTGGCCAATCGCCTGTGCCATGCAGGCCATGCGGGTCTCGCCGGTCCAGAAGAAATCAGGCAGCGGACGGTCGGCGCGCAGGATGTTGCGGGTCTTGTAGTCAGGCATTTCATGCCAGTAGACGCCGCGCACGAATTCGCGCCAGCCGATGATCTGGCGGATGAACCCTTCGACCGCATTTAGGGGCGCGTTGCCCGCCTCATAGGCTTTTTCCGCTGCCGCACACACCGCGTGGGGATCGAGCAACCCGACATTGATGTAGGCCGCGAGGATGGAGTGAAAGAGGTGCGGATCGCGGTCTGTCATCGCGTCCTGATAGTCGCCGAAACAGGGCAGGGCGTGGTCGATGAAACGCTTCAGGGCATGCTCGGCCTGGTGGCGTTTGACGGCGAAGCTGAACGGGCGGGCATCTCCGAAATGGTCGGCGAATTCCGCTTCAACGAGATCGAGGACCTCTTCGGTGATGTCGTCGGGGGTGAATTGAGACGGGCCGGGGAAATCCATCTCGTCCGGCAGGGCCTTGCGGTTGTCCTTGTCGTAGTTCCACTTGCCGCCTTCCGGTTCGCCGTCATCGGTCATCAGAAAGCCGGTCTTGCGGCGCATCTCCCGGTAGAAGTACTCCATCCGCAATTCCTTGCGGCCCTTTGCCCAGTCGTTGAACTCCGCAAGGCTTGCGATGAAACGGTCGTCCTCACGCAGATCGATGTCGGCGTTCAGGTCCTGGGACCAGCTTTCCATGTCTTCCTGCAGGCGATACTCGCCTGGCCGGGTGACGATGAGCTTGTCAGCCTTGTGGCGTTTCAGCGCGCGCTCGGCTTCACCCTTCAGCGTGCCGGTATTGCCCCTGTCTTTCAGCTTTATGTAGTCGACGTTCACGCCGTCGGCCTCGAGCTCGTCTGCGAAGTGACGCATGGCGGAGAGGACGAAGGCGATCTTCTTCTTGTGGTGCTTCACATAGGTGCATTCGGCCATCACCTCGGCCATCAGCACCACGTCGGTGTCCTTGTCGATGTCACAGAGGGACGACAGGCCGGGGCTGAGCTGGTCTCCGAGGATGAGGCGAATGGTGGTCACGGGTGGGTCAGCCTCTGGTGCGCAGGTGGCTTCGGCCGCCGTCGACGCGCATGACCTGGCCGGTGATCCACGGGCTGTCCGGCGACAGCAGGAAGGCCGCAAGGTTTGCCGCATCCGCCGCTTCGCCGAGGCGGGGGATCGGGTGCAGCTTGGCAATGCCTTCGGCCATCGCGTCCGACGAGACGATGGGCGCTGCCATGTTTGTTTTCATCAGGCTCGGTGCCACCACATTGACCCGGATGTCCGGTGCAAGATCCGCGGCGAGGGCCCGACCGAGGCCTTCCACAGCGCCCTTGGCGCTTGCGACGATGGCGTGGTTCGGGAAACCCTGCTGCACCGCAATGGTGGAGAACAGGACAACGCTTCCCTTGGCCTTCTTGAGGGCGGGGGCGGCCTGCTGCACGGCGAGGGCGGCTGCCACGCTATTGAGCCGGAAGGCATTCAGCAGTTCGTCAGCCCCGACCCGCTTGAGGGGTTTCAGGTCGATCGAACCGACGCAGAAGGCAAGCCCCACGAGACCGCCGTCATCGCTGCAGGCGGCATTAATGATGCCTGCTCGGGCGTCATCGTCTAGCACGTCGCCGGGATGGGCTGTGGCGCCCAGATCATCCGCAAGGCTGTGCAGGGCGTCTTCGTTGCGGCCGCTCAGGGCGAGGCTGTGGCCTGCTTCGGCAAGCCTGCGGGCAAGGGCGCTGCCGACGCCTCCAGTTGCTCCGAAAATGAGGATGGGGGCGCTCATGCAGCCTCCTGCAGCTTTGTGAAACCATGCCATGCAAAAGCGCCGTATGGACCGGTGCTCCTGACGTGAGCTATGTATCTGGCCCCATTCGGCAAGGCACATGACCCCAAATAGCGACAAGAATCCGGGCGCGCCCAAGGGCGACGACCTGCCAGGCCTGCAGCAGACCAGCCCCGAAGAGCGCAAGCGCGCCTTCGGGATTTTGTTCTTTTGCCTGTTGTGCGTTGGAATGGGGCAGTCGCTGTTTTTCGCCATTCTGCCGCCGATTGCGCGTGATCTCGGTCTTTCCGAAGTACAGGTGGGCGCGATCTTTTCGCTGTCGGCCCTGCTTTGGGTGCTGTCCAGCCCCTATTGGGGCCGAACGAGTGATGTGATCGGCCGGAAGAAGGTCATCCTTATTGGTCTCGCGGGATTCGGTGTATCGACCATCGGGTTCGCCATCTTCATCTGGATGGGGATGAACGGGATGGTGAGCATCGCCCTGCTGTTCCCCATGCTGGTGGGTGTGCGTGCGATTTTCGGAACATTCGGCTCCGGCACCATGCCCGCCGCGCAGGCCTATGTTGCGGACCGGACAACGCGGGCGGAACGCGCGTCGGGCGTTGCGACGATCGGCGCTGCCTTCGGCATGGGGACGGTCATCGGGCCGGGCGTGGCCGCGGCCCTGATCGTGTTCGGGCTGCTTGCGCCGTTCTTCACTGTCGGGTCGCTGGCTTTTCTCAGTGCGCTGGCGATCTGGTTCCTGCTGCCGGAGAGGACGCGGCCGCGGGAGCGCGAGGACAAGAAGAAGCGCCTCAAGGTCATGGATACGCGTGTGTGGCCGTTCCTGACCGTCGGTGTGCTGACGGCCATGGGTCAATCCATCGTCGTTCAGGTGTCGGCCTTCTATTTCCAGGATACGCTGTCTTTGAGCGTCGAGGATGCTGCCCAGATGGTGGGTATCGGGATGATGGCCATGGCCATGGCGACGCTGTTTGCGCAGCTTGTCCTGATACAACGGTTCAACCTGTCAGTTCAGATGATGCTGCGCTCGGGCACGGTGGTGATGCTGGTTGCCTTCGCGCTGATGATCGCCGGCGGCAATTACGCGACGCTCGTGATGGCACTGGTGGCGGCGGGGCTGGGGTTCGGCCTGCTGCGGCCGGGTCTTTCGGCTGCGGCGTCCCTGAGCGTCGAGCCGGACGAGCAGGGAGCGATTGCCGGCTTCATCGGGTCCACGGCTGCCATGGGGCATGTGGTCAACCCGTTTATCGCCTTGCCGCTTTACCAGATCATGCCGGAGGCGCCGTTCATTCTGGCGGCGGTCCTGATGGCCGTCATGGGTGTCTTCATCGTCCTGCATCCGCTGGTTTCAAGCGTGCGCTCCGGGGTGGATGACGATGATGACCACGACGGTCACACGGTGCCGAAAGGCTGATCTCGCCGCTGTAGGGAGGAGACCTCGTGTCAGCGACTGACCCGCAGACGCTCCGCTTCCCATGCACCAAGCAGGCCGTGGATGGCCATTGTGAAGGCGTGGGGCTGATCGAGCATCACATGGTGGCGGGCTTCGGGAATTGAGAAGACGGGTGTTGTCGGGCCGCCGAGTTTGCGGTGGTGGTCCATCACCTCCTGCTGCCCGTTCCATGACAGGCCGCCCATGACCACAGCTTTGCGGCAGGGCATGTCGCGGAAGCGCTCGTTGAGATCGCGGCCGAGGGTCAGCCCGTAATAGATCTTGGGATCAAATTTCCAGGTCCATCCGGTGCCGCCTGCCGTCCGGCCGAGCTTGTCCGGCTCGGGCGTTGCTTCGCGCAGGCTCTCACGCGCGATGGTGTCGAAGATGAACCGGTTGGCCAGTGGCTGATCCGGGGCAAGCCGGAAGCGTGCCAGGGCTGTCTCCAGATCCGGGTAGACACGGGTCGGGCGGGGCGGAGGATTGTCTTCGAACCATTCCTCATGGTCTTCCGGCGGCCGGACACCGAAATCCACAAGCACAAGGCCGCCGAGCTTGTCGCCATACTCCGACCCTGCGACGAGGGACACGAAGCCGCCGAAGGAATGGCCCACGACATAACCCGGGGCCATGGCGGCATCCTGGGTGACGGCAAAGATTTCCTTGGCGTAGCTTTCGCGCGTGTACCTGTCCGGGCGCCAGCCGCTTTCGCCCATGCCGCCGAGATCCATCGAGGCGACCTGGAAATCGTGGGTGAGGAACGGTGCAATATGGGCGAACCAGCGGGCATGCGCGCCGTTGCCATGCACGAAAACAATGCCGGGCTTGGGCGCTTCGCCCTGTGCGGGGGCACCCCAGAGCAGGTAATGGATCGGGGTGCCGTCCACGGTCACATATCGGCTCTCATGTGGGGCGGCGAGGGCGCGGGTGTACCAGAGCGGACGCTCCGTGATCTCGATGAGCGGCTCTTCCAAAGGGGCGTTCTGGGGCGGGCCTTCGGGCTTGTTCTTGTTCTGGGGGCGCTCTTCATAGGTCATGGGACGTATGTACTCTTTGCAATACCGGCTGCGCGGTCGCAGCCCTGGGGGACACATTCATAAATGACTGGGCGTCACCATTAGCCGAAGCGCGGGGGGCAAGGCTAGATGGGATTTGCGGGCCCGGAGCACTTAAGCAAGCACTCCGGGGAGCCGTCCGGCGTGGTTGCCCGAGCTTCCGGCGGAGTGGGCCGGACGGGCCTGACATCTAAAGTTGACATGGAGGCGGGGACTGCTACATTCCGCGCCCAATTGGCCGGGCGAGCTCCCGGCCTTTCCGTGTTTTATGGGCAGCCCGCGCCACTTTCCGGCGGCTGGCGGCGCCGACAGGAATGACGGTCGAGACCGATGAAAGTTCGCAATTCTCTCAAGTCGCTGGCCAAGCGTGACAAGAACTGCCGTATCGTGCGCCGCAAGGGCCGCCTTTACGTGATCAACAAGGTGAACCCGCGCTTCAAGGCGCGCCAGGGCTGAACCTGATCCGGCCCTGATGCGGCTGCCGGGGACCTACCATGGCAGATCAAAGCGTCAGAGCAGTCATCTTCGATCTTGGCGGGGTTCTGATTGATTGGAACCCGCGCCTCATCTTCCAGGAGCACTTCGCCACCCATGGGGTGATGGAGGCGTTCATGGCGGATGTCTTCTGGCAGGCGCACAAGGCCTGTCATGACAGCGACGCGCCCTTCGAGCAGACACTTGCGGTCTGGCGCGACAGCCATCCCCACTACACCCACGCTCTTGATGCCATGGCGCATCACTGGGACCGCGCCATCATGGGCCCGATACCGGAAACCGTTTCCGTGCTGGACGCGCTGGTGGCGCGCAATGTGCCCGTCTTCGCGCTGACCAACTGGCCGGCCCAGACATGGCCGCCTCGCATGGCTGAGGGAATGATGCCGTCCGGGGCGGATGATGTCTTCGGGTTCCTGGGGCATTTCAGAGATATTCTCGTGTCCGGTCAGGAGAAGCTCGCCAAGCCGGACCCTGCCATCTACCGGCTGGCGATGAAGCGGTTCGGCGTTGGACCGGGCGAGGCGCTGTTTGTCGACGACCTGGCCGCCAATGCGCGTGCGGCAGATGAGGCCGGTCTTGTGGGCCACCAGTTCCTGTCCGCAGAGCATTTGCAGGGACATCTTGAACGGCTTGGACTGCTCTAGCCTGAATCCACGGATATGACCGGTTTGAGCGCTTGCCGCGCGGAGCGGGAATCGTCACCATCGCGTCACAAACAAGGGGCTGATCCTGTTCGGGTGCAGGGCGGGGCTCCACAGCATGTCGCTGCGGCACGGCACATCGTTGCCGTCGCAGATGGGGAGAAGGGGAACCATGTCCGGCAAATTCATGATCTATGGCGCCACCGGCTATACGGGCAAGCTGACCGCGCGGGTGGCAGCGGAAAAGGGGCTGAAGCCTGTTCTGGCGGGGCGCAACGCCCAGAAGCTTCAGAAGGTCGCTGAGCCTCTGGGGCTTGAATGGTGCGCGGTATCCCTCGACCGGCCCAATGCACTGGACAAGGCATTGCAGGACGTTGATGCGGTCCTGCATATCGCCGGACCCTTTTCCGCCACGTCCAAACCGATGCTGGATGCGTGCCTGCGGACGCGGACCCACTATCTGGACATTACCGGTGAGATCGGTGTGTTCGAGGCCTGTGCCGCCCGGGACAAGGACGCGCGCGAGGCCGGCATCATGGTGCTGCCGGGCGTGGGGTTTGATGTCGTGCCAAGTGATTGCCTTGCCGCTCACATGAAGCGCCGCATGCCGGAAGCGCAACGCCTTGAGATGGGCATTGCCGGGCTTTCCAATCTGTCTCATGGCACGGCCAAGACGATGGTGGAAAGCATCAGCGAAGGCACGCGGGTACGCCGGGACGGCCGGATTATTTCGCTCAAGAAGCCGCCGCGCCGCACCATAGACTACGGGCAGGGCGAGAGCGCTTCCATCGCTGTTGGGTGGGGGGATGTGTCGACCGCCTATCACTCGACCGACATTCCGGACATCACCATCTTTTTCGAGGCCTCCAAGGACATGGAGCGGATGGCGGGACTCGGGTCCGTGGCACGCTGGGTCATGGGGACGGGGCCGGTGCAGCGCTTCCTGAAAAAGCAGATCGACAAGCTGCCCGAGGGGCCGAATGACGCGGAACGTGCCGCGGCAAAGGCAATCCTTATCGGTGAAGTGACCGACGGTGCTGGGAATGTCATGCGGTCCCGGCTGGAGACGCCTGAGGGCTACACGCTGACGGCGGAAACGGGTCTGGAGATTGCGCAGCGGGCTGCGTCCGGCGAGATGACGCCCGGTTTCCAGACGCCATCGCGCGCCTATGGTGCGGATTTCATCACGGAATTCGACGGCGTGCGGCGCGAAGATCTCAACATCTGATGCCGGACCGGGCGCGGCCGGGCCCGCATCTGACCGTCACGCAGTCGTGTGGCGGAAGGGCCTCGCCATGGCCGCAATCCGGGTCATATAGTTGAGTATGGCACTCTGGCTGACCCGACTGTTCGCGCCTTTGAGGCTGCTTCCGGCAGTGGCAATGCTCGTGCCCCTGCTGGCAGCGGGCAGCGCCCATGCGCTGGGCACGTCCGATCTCGATGGCTTGTTCGACAAGCTGGCCGAAGCGGAGAGCCCGGCGGAAGCTGACCTGATCGAGAACGAGATCTGGCGGCTCTGGCTTCAGTCCGGCAGTGCCACGGTGGATCTCATGGTGGCCCGGGGAACGGAAGCGCTGCGGTCACAGGACTATGCCGTGGCGCTTGATCTGTTTTCCATGGCGGTGGAGCTGGCGCCGGATTACCCGGAGGGCTGGAACAAGCGTGCGACGCTTTATTACGTCATTGATGACTATGAAGCGGCAATTTCCGACATCTCTCAGGTGCTTGTCCGGGAGCCGCGCCATTGGGCGGCGCTGATGGGCCTTGCGGTGATGATGGATGATCTGGACCGAAAGGACGCGGCCCTGACCGCCTATCGGCAGGCTGTCGCGATCAACCCGCAGCTCGACGATGCGCATGAGGCCATCAAGCGGCTGGAGGTGGAAGTCGAGGGACGGGGCATCTAGCACTTCCACGCGACCGACACCAAGCCACCCAACAATTTGTCATCACACCGGAGACCCCAGGAGATGGGACGCATCATGGGCATCACGCTTCTCGTGCTCGCGGCGGCATTCGGCAGCCTTTACGCTTACACCCTGTGGTTCGTGAACCAGACCGAAGAGCGCTATCCGCCTCTCGGCGCCTTCGTGGAGGTTGAGGGCACGCGTCTGCACTATGTGGACAAGGGAGAGGGCGTACCTGTCGTGCTGGTGCATGGGGCCAGCGGTAACATGCGCGACTATGCCAACTCCATATTGGGTGATCTGGCGCGGACCCATCGGGTCATTGCGTTCGACCGGCCGGGACATGGCTGGAGCGAGCGCTCAGGCATCGACGACATCCATGACCCGGCCGTACAGGCACGGCTAATCAATGCCGCCGTCCGCAAGCTGGGTGTGGGGCGGCACGTGCTCGTGGGCCATTCCTGGGGCGGTGCGGTGGCCATGGCCTATGCGCTGGATTATCCGGATGACCTAATCGGTCTTGTGCCCATGTCGGGTGCGACGCATCCGTGGCCCGGCGGCGTTGCCTGGTATCATGATCTTGTCCACACGCCGGTGGTCGGCGGGTTTTTTCTCCGTACGCTGATGGTGCCAGTGGGGCAGCAGCTCAAGGGTGCGGGTGTCGTCGGCAATTTTGCGCCCGACGAGGCGCCGGAGGGATTTGCGGATGCTATCGGGCTGGACCTGCTTTTCAGGCCGACCACCTTTGCCGCCAATTCGCAGGACGTCCGAAACCTGAAGGCGGCGCTGGCCCGCCAGTCCGAGCGATATGGCGACGTTGACGTGCCGACGATCATCATTCACGGCGGTGGCGACCGGTCCGTGAGCTTCAAGCTGCACTCGGTGCCGCTGCATGAGGCGATTGCGGGATCAGAATTGATCCGGTTGCGCGGCACGGGTCACATGCCGCATTACGCGGCGCCTGAGCATGTGCTGGACGCGATTGGTCGGCTTGCACGCGGCGAGGCGCCCCGGTCCGGCATCACGGTCGTGGAAAAGGGCGCACTGCTTCAGGTCGCCGCCGCGGATTAATCGCCGTTGGCCAAATGGTCGTAGAAGGGCTGGTCGGCTGACCTCTCAGCGACAAAGGCTACGCGCAGCATGTTTGTGGCACCGGGCGTTCCCAGCGGCACGCCGGCCATGATGACGATGCGGTCACCCACCCGGGCCATGCCCTGCTGGAAGGCAATCCGGCCTGCGCGCTCCACCATGTCATCGAGGTCTTTCGCATCCTCTGTCAGGACGCAGACAAGGCCCCAGACGAGGGACAGGCGGCGGGCCGTCTTCGGCTCCGGTGTCAGTGCCAGCACCGGCAGGCGGCTGCGTTCGCGTGCCGCCCTGAGGCCGGTGGAGCCGGAAGTGGTGTAACAGATGATGCAGGCAGCATTGAGGGTCTCAGCCACGCTGCGCGCTGCATTGCTCAGGGCATCCGGACCTGTCGGTTCGGGCTCGGACCGCTGGGCGTTGATGATCTGCGCATAGTTGGGGTCGGTCTCGACTGATTCCGCGATCCGGTTCATCACGGCAACCGCATCGATGGGGTGTTTGCCCGCAGCGGATTCCGCAGAGAGCATGACCGCGTCCGCGCCTTCAAAGACGGCGGTGGCCACGTCGGAGACTTCCGCGCGGGTCGGCACCGGGTTTTCGATCATGCTCTCGAGCATCTGGGTGGCCACGACCACGGGCTTGCCCGCCTTGCGGGCAGCGCGGGTGATGCGCTTCTGCAGGCCGGGCACGGTTTCCACCGGGCATTCGACACCGAGATCGCCGCGGGCAACCATGAGGCCGTCGGCCATTTCGAGGATGGCGTCGAGGTCCTTGATGGCCGAGGGCTTTTCGATCTTTGCCATCACGGCGGCACGGCCGCGCGCGATCTTCTTGCATTCGGCGACATCCTGCGCCGACTGCACGAAGGACAGGGCAATCCAGTCCACATCGAGATTGAGGGCCGCTTCGAGATCACTGTGATCCTTGGCGGTGAGGGCGGGGATGGGCAGCACAGCGTCCGGGATGTTGACGCCCTTGCGCGATGTCAGCCGGCCGCCGGCGATGACGGTGGTGATAATCTCCTCGCCGGAGTTCTCCTCCACCCGCAGATTGATCTTGCCATCGTCCAGCAACAGGTGGTGTCCCGGTTCGGCGACCTTGAAGATTTCAGGATGCGGCAGCGGGGCGCGGCCGGCGTCACCGGGTGCCTTGCCGAGATCAAGGACGAAGCTCGATCCGTCGGCGAGCTCGACCCCGTCTTCGCCCATGTCGCCTACGCGCAGTTTCGGGCCCTGGAGGTCCACGAGAATGGAGATGGGGCGACCGGCGCTGGCCTCGAGCTCGCGGATCATGCGCACCCGGCGGGCGAGATTGGCATGATCGGAATGGCTCATATTGAGGCGGAAGGCATCCGCGCCGGCCTCATGCAGTGCTGACACCTGCTCGTAGGTATCGGAGGCGGGACCGAGGGTGGCGAGGATCCGGACATTGCGATGACGCACGGGGCTAGCGGGCTCCCTCGATGAGGCTGCTCAGATTAGGGCGCGGGTCGCGCTTGCGGGTGGCTTCATCCAGCCGGACGATCCAGTTGGGCGAGTTGTGGGTATCGACTTCCATGAAGCCTGCCGTGTGATGCCCGCGTGCTTCGCAGTCCGTGCGGCCTGGGATGGTGAATTCGCCGGGCGCCACACACAGGGTGGAATAGCCGGACCAGCCGCCGCCTGCGTCAAAGTCGATGGCGAAGAGGTAATAGAAGCGGGCGTTGAGATCACTCTCGATGACCGGCGCGCATTGGCCGCCTTCCAGGTGCCACCAGCCTTCCGAGACCCAGGTGTCCGCCTTGTAATAGCCGAGTGCGACGCCCACGCGGCTTGCCGACTCATTGCACACATCCAGGCTGGCGGAGGCCGGTGATGCAAGGGCCGTAAGGCCGGTGAATCCGGCCAGTGCTGCAAACAGGAAAGTGGCCGGAAATCTTGTCAGCAAAAGGCAGGCTCCCATGCCGGGGCGGCAGTGTATCGGGCTGGCGGGCAGGGACCGATTGGCCCCCAATCCCTCAAAAACAAATCAGACGGCAACCTACCATCGGGGACGGTGACTGTCAGTCGGTTGGTTGTGACGATTTTGCAGGCTAGCTCTCTGGAACAGGGCAGGTGAGGCCTTATAGTCGAGGCATGTCTCAGGCTGTTGCGTCATCCCCCGGCATGGCGGACGGGTTCCGTCCGTTTGAACTCGTCAATCCGGCCGGGCGCGGGCATGTGATCCTGCTGTGCGACCATGCCTCCAATGCCATTCCCGAGGCCTATGGCACGCTGGGGCTGCCACGGGCGGAGCTGGACCGGCATATCGGCTGGGATATCGGGGCCGGGGAGGTGACGCGGCGGCTGGCCGAGGTGCTCGACTGCCCGGCAGTTCTTTCGGGGTTTTCCCGCCTGCTGATCGACCCCAACCGGGGCGCGGATGATCCGACACTGGTGATGAAACTGTCTGATGGCGCGGTCATCCCGGGCAACAGAGATGTCGACGCCGAGGAAGTGGCCTCGCGGCGGGCTGCTTTCTGGCAGCCATATCAGGATGCGATCGCCGGTGTGATTGACGCGGCCACGGCATCCGGCGAGGTGCCGCTCATCATCTCGATCCACAGCTTCACGCCGGTGTGGCGCGGCAGGCCGCGGCCCTGGCATGCGGGCATCCTCTGGGACAAGGATCCGCGTCTGGCCCATGCGCTCATCGGCGCGCTGCGGCAGGAGCAGGGGCTCGTGATCGGCGATAATGAGCCCTATGTGGGGCGCCTCAAGGGCGACACGATGTACCGCAACGGCACCCAGCGCGGCCTCCCGCATGCGCTGGTGGAAATCCGTCAGGACCTTATTGATACCCACCACGGGGCTGCGGAATGGGCCGGCAGGCTGGCCTCCATAACTGCGCAGCTGCTCGCCGCCCATCCGGACCTGGCGGCGGTGGAGCATTTCGGGTCCACTACGGACAGGTAGAGCCAGAAAGGGGCGCCGGGGATGAACCGTCCTGCCTTCACGCTTGGGGTTGAGGAAGAATATCTGCTGGTGGATCGGGAGAGCCGCGATCTGGTGGCCGAGCCGCCCGCGGACCTGATGCCCACTTTGTCCGAGGCTATCGGCATGCAGGTCTCGCCCGAATTCCTCAAGAGCCAGGTTGAGATCGGGACATCGGTCTGTGCGACGCCTGCAGAAGTGCGGCAGGAACTGAAACGCCTGCGCGGCGCGGTTGCGGACGTCGTTTCAGGCTATGGCTACGGCTTCATTGCGGCCAGCACACACCCGTTCGCCCGCTGGACGGAGCAGCATCACACGCAGAAGGCGCGCTATGACCAGATTGCGCGCGACCTGGCAGCAGCAGTGCGGCGCATGGTGATCTGCGGCATGCATATTCATTGCGGCATCGAGGATGATGATCTGCGCATCGACCTGATGAACCAGGTCACCTACTTCCTGCCGCACATGCTGGCGCTGTCGGCGTCTTCTCCCTATTGGCAGGGGGAGGACACGGGCATGGCCTCTTACAGGCTGACGGTGTTCGACGCTCTGCCGCGCACCGGCATCCCGGATTCCTTTGACAGCTGGCAGGAGTATCAGCGCGTTGTATCGCGGCTGACGGATGTGGGCGCGATCGAAGACGCGAGCAAGATCTGGTGGGATATCCGGCCGTCCGTGCGCTGGCCGACGCTCGAGGCCCGCGTGGCAGATGTCTGTACACGGATGGAAGACGCGGTGGCGCTGTCGGCGCTCTATCAGTGCCTGTTGTCGATGCTGTTCACGCTGCGTGAGAAGAACCAGCGCTGGCGTGTCTATCCGCGCGTTCTGACGGAAGAAAACCGCTGGCGGGCCCAGCGTTATGGCGCCACGCGCGATCTTGCCGATTTCGGCAAGGGAACGATGGTGCCCATGGGTGATCTCGCTGATGAACTGGTTGGCCTGCTCAAGGAAGAAGCGAGCCAGCTCGGCTGCATCGAGGAACTTCTCCATGTGCCGCAGATCGCCCGCCGGGGCACATCATCCCAGGCACAGCGGCAAGCCTACGAGGAAGCACGCGCAGCAGGGGCGGATCATGATGAAGCCCTGCGGATGGTGGTGGACTATCTGATCGACGCCACCATGTATGAGGTCAAATCCTGACACCTATTCCGGCCTGATGTATCGGCCGCCGTTCAGTATCTCATCGATTGGAGCTAGTCATGGCTGACACTACACAAACCGACCTCGAAGCCGCCGCGTTTCGCCGCCTGGTGGCGCATCTTCAGGAGCGGACCGATGTGCAGAACATCGATCTGATGAACCTCGCGGGCTTCTGCCGCAATTGCCTGTCGCGCTGGTATGCGGAGGAAGCGGAAGCGCGGGGCGTGGATGTCAGCAAGGACGCGGCCCGCGAGCACGTCTACGGGATGCCCTATGCGGAGTGGAAGTCGAAATATCAGACCGAAGCGTCGGCAGAACAGAAGGCGGCATTCAGCGAGGCGTCCAAGCAGCACGGCTGACGCTGGGGCAGGCGCGCCGTGACCTGAAAGCGGTTGAGGGCTGCGGGCAGGTTGGTTAATGTCCGCGCCCTTCCGGCTCGCATGGTATTGCCATGTCGGGGCCGGGCCCTAGACATCATCATCCAGCTTTCGTGAGGACTCCCATGGCGGACACCGGCGGCATTGCACGTGACCAGCTCAAATCCATCGTCGAGCGTGTTGAGCGTCTCGAAGAGGAAAAGGCGGCACTGGCGGCCGACATCCGCGACGTCTATGCCGAGGCAAAGGGCAATGGCTATGACGTGAAGGCCCTGCGCCGCGTGGTGCGCGAGCGCAAGCTGGATCGGGCAGAGTTCCAGGAGCAGGAGGCGATCATCGATCTGTATCGCCACGCGCTTGGTCTCGAGGTCTGAGCAGGCCGTCTTCAGACCAGGCTGACAGCCTAGTCGCGTACCTGGATGCCGAGATCGCGGACTTTGCGGTACAGCGTTGACCGGCCAATGCCGAGGCGGCGGGCGACTTCCGACATATGGCCTTCGTATTTTTCGATGGCCAGGCGGATCATGTCGGCTTCGATGTCCTCGAGTTTTTTCAGGTTGCCGCTTTCATCCAGCGCCGAGATATCCCCCGGCAGGCTGGCATAGGGTGCGTCATCGCTGTGGACGGCACCAAGGGCTGCTGCATCCGCAAAGGGCGACCCCTGAGGCGCGGCCGCATAGGCAGCCCCGTGGCTGGCGACCGCATGGCCGGCCGGGGCGGGCATGTCGGCGCCGAGGACGGCAGGCTGGATGTCCGGCAGGCGCGGTTTCGGCCGGGCCTGAGCACCGGCGAGGCTCGCAATCTGCGGGAAATCCTCAAAGCTCAACACGCCGCTATCGCACAGCACGACAGCGCGGAAGACCGCATTTTCAAGCTGGCGGACATTGCCCGGCCAGGTGAACCCCTCCAGCAGGGCACGGGCATCCGCATCCACACCGCTGATGGGCTTGCCTTCCTCGGTCGAGAAGCGGGCAATGAAATGGTCCGTGAGCGGTGCGATGTCCTCGCGGCGTTCGCGCAGGGGCGGGACCGCCACGGGGAACACGTTGAGACGGTAATACAGGTCTTCCCGGAAGGTGCCGTCCTGCACGGCCTGGATGAGGTCGCGATTGGTGGCCGAAATCAGTCGGATATCCACCTTGACGGGCTTCTTGGCCCCGACCGGGTCTACTTCACCTTCCTGCAGGGCGCGCAGCAGCTTGACCTGCATCTCGAGCGGCAGTTCGCCGATTTCGTCCAGGAACAGCGTGCCCCCATGGGCCTCCTGGAACTTGCCGGCGTGCTTCTCGGTGGCGCCGGTGAAGGCGCCCTTTTCGTGGCCGAAGAGGATTGATTCCACGAGGTTTTCGGGAATGGCACCGCAATTGACGGTGACGAAGGGGCGTCCGGCGCGGTCGCTGGAGCCCTGAATGGCGCGGGCGATCATTTCCTTGCCGACGCCCGACTCACCTTCGATGAGAATCGGGATGTTGGACTGGGCCGCGCGCTCGGCGATCTTGCCGACCTTGCGCATGGCGGGGCTCGCGGCGATCAGGTCGTCGAAGGTGAGCTGCCCGGTCGAATGCTTCTTAAGGCGCGTGATTTCCTTGCCGAGGGCCTCGAGCTTGAGGGCGTTGGCGATGGAGACCTGCAGGCGTTCAGGGCTTGCGGGCTTGACCACGAAATCACGGGCGCCGGCCTGCATTGCCTTCACCACGGTATCAATACCGCCATGGCCAGTGAGCACGATGAAGGGAAGGTCGGGGCGGCCGGAATGGACGCGCTCAAGCACTGCCCAGCCGTCGGTTTCGGGCATCACGAGATCAAGCACCACGAGGTCAACCTCGCCGCCACGGTTTCCCTCAAGGGTGGCGATGGCTTCATTGCCGCCGGAGGCGGTAAGAATCCGGTGGCCATCGCGCTCGACAACGGCGGTAATCAGCCGCAGCTGGGCCGGATCGTCGTCCACAATGAGAATAGTCTTGGCCATGCCGGCTCCCCGAAACCAATGCCCGATACAGGCGCGAACGCAGATACACTGGACGGCAGGCGCGCCTGCGGGCCGGGTGGGTGACACCTGACCTTCAAGCGCCGGGGAGCAAGGAACATTTTACGAACGATGGCCCCGGGCAGCGCGATCCGCGCCGTCGATGAGGGGCACTATGGTCCGCCGCCGGTTAAGGAGGTTTTTAGAGCCGGTGCATTGCTGGCGGTAAATGGGGGCGTGCAGTGTGCCAGACAGGGAAATTGAGCCTTATGGTAAACAAAAAATGACGGTTTGCCGGGGTGTTGCGCAAACGTGACTCCTGTTGCTCAAGGGAACTATCTGCCGGGAATTTGGTTGCTCAGTGCAGGTCTGTGTGCGATGAGAGTCGCGGATACGCGGACTTGGTAGTTCCCGGGCGGGTCCCGGCCACCCGTCGGTTTCGGGGGGTGCGAAGGCAAATTTCGAATGACGGAGAGTGGGATGAACATGCTATCCCGGCTTATTGCGGTGGGGGCGTTTTTTGGTCTTGCAGGCTGCGGCCTCGGTGGGACTTTCCATGTGGAAAGCTTCCTGGACCAGGAAATTTCTGGTGACGACTTCTACTCGTGCCTCGCGGCCGAGTATCAGGATCGTGCGACTTCGGAAGTCTATGTAGACTGCGAATGGCGTCACTCGGTTCTGTTTGCAGAAAAGGGTCGCGCGGCGCTTGCCGGCGGTCCGGTTGAGCCGTTTGATCCGGCCAATGTACCCTGGGGCCGCAAGGTCCTGGACAGCGAGCTGACGGAACTTCAGGACGCCCGTGCGCGCCTGATGACGGCTCTCGACAATGGCGGTCGTGACGACCGCGGTTGCGCCTGCGCCAAGGCACAGCGTTACTATGACGGCTGGGTCGAGCAGGCTTCCGATAACGAACTCGGTGTTGACGGTGCTTTCTTCGGCGGTCGCGGTGGTCCGGTTCAGCCGGCGCGCGTTGCCTCCGAGAAGGTCGCCTTCTATGAAGCCCTCGAGGAATGTGAAGCCGCTGCGGCTGACCAGGACTTCGTGATTTACTTCGGCTTCGACAAGTTCAACCTCACTTCCGCTGCCATGGCAGTGATCGACGAGGTTGCTGCTTACACGAAGGAGTTCAACGACCCGACGGTTAACGTTGTGGGCCACACCGATACCTCCGGTTCGGTTGCTTACAACCAGGGCCTGTCTCAGCGTCGTGCCAATGCTGTCGCCAATGCTCTCGCCTCTCAGGGCGTGACCGTGGGCAATGTCGGCGCCGTTGGTGAGAGCGAGCCGGCTGTGCCGACCGGTGACGGTGTGCGCGAGCCGCTCAACCGCCGCGCTGTGATCGAAGTCCGCTAAGCGGACAAGGTCAGGAGCGACTGAACCAGTCGCCCCAACGAGAATTGAAGGGCCCGGTGTTTCACCGGGCCCTTTTCTTTTGCGCCGATGCAGCCGTGCTGCCGGATGCGGCGATTGAACATTTGATTGCAGCGGCGTGACCGCCAATATCTAGCCACAGGCATCGTGCCATGATGGCAGCTGATCGCCCGCCCATTCCGGCCTGACCGGGCCACTTACAGCATTCGAGTATCCTGCATGATTGCCTCTCCAGATGGCGCTCTCTCCCCGACATCCGATACCAGCGAATACCTTCCTGCCTGGGACCTGTCGGATCTCTATCCCGCTAGGGCTGAAGATGAAGCGGAGGGGGGATTTGCCGGCCGCGCAGCAGCGCTTGCCGATCTGGCCGTGGCAGCGGCGGAAGCCGGCAGGTTTGCGGAAGCCTATGCGGGCCGGATTGCCGACGCGCTGCCGGACCCGGCCGGCGGCGCACTGCTGGCAGAAGCGATCAAGGCCTATGAGGCGCTCGATGAACGCATGGGCCGGGTCGCCTCTTTTGCGGGGCTCATCTACGCAACGGATACGACGCGGCCCGCCTATGCCAAGTTCTACGGCGATGTGCAGGAGAAGCTGACGGCAATCGGCAGCACGATCCTGTTCTTCAGCCTGGATATCAACCGGCTCGAGGAAGAGGCGCTTGAGACGGCCTATGGACAGCATCCTGACCTCGCCCGATACCGCCCGTGGCTGACTGCGGCGCGGGCGTGGCGGCCCTATCAGCTCACGGATGAGCTGGAGAAGCTGCTGCTTGAGAAGCGCGTGTCCGGCGCATCGGCATGGAACCGCCTGTTCGATGAAACCATGGCGGGTCTGCGATTCGAGCTGGATGGCGAGAAGCTGGTAATCGAGCCGGCGCTGAACACGCTTAGTTCCAAGAACCCGGCCACGCGCGAGGCCGGCGGGAAGGCCCTGGCTGAAACCTTCAAGGCATCCATCGGCACCTTCACGCTGATCACCAATACGCTGGCCAAGGACAAGGAAATCGAGGACCGCTGGCGCGGATATGAGGATGTTGCCCAGTCGCGGCACCTGTCGAACCAGGTCGAACCCGAGGTCGTGGCGGCCCTGTCGTCGGCGGTCGAATCGAAATTCGAAAGCGTGTCCCATCGGTACTACGCGTTGAAGGCGCGGATGATGGGGCAGGAACGCCTCAATTTCTGGGACCGCAATGCGCCGCTGCCTGACAGTGATGACAGGCGGCTGAGCTGGAACGAGGCGCAGCGGACCGTGTTGGATGCCTATCGGGGCTTTGCTCCGGACATGGCGGACATCGCCGGGCGCTTCTTCGGCTCCGGGTGGATCGATGCACAGCTGCGCGCCGGGAAGTCACCGGGTGCGTTCTCGCACCCGACGGTCCCGAGCGCGCATCCTTACGTCCTTCTCAACTACCAGGGCAAATTGCGGGATGTGATGACGCTTGCCCATGAGCTCGGCCATGGCGTGCACCAGGTGCTGGCGGGACCGCAGGGGCAGTTGCTGTCTCAGACGCCGCTGACGCTTGCGGAGACGGCGTCGGTCTTCGGCGAAATGCTCACCTTCCAGGCCCTGCTCAAGCAGGCGCCGGACGCGACCGCGCGGCGCGCCATGTTGGCGTCGAAGGTTGAGGACATGATCAATACGGTCGTGCGGCAGACCGCGTTCTATATGTTCGAGCGCAAGGTTCATCTTGCCCGCCGCGAGGGCGAGCTGACGGCGGAGGATCTCGGCCGCATCTGGCTCGACGTGCAGGCGCAAAGCCTGGGCCCTGCCATCACACTCAATGAGGGATATGAGACCTTCTGGTGCTACATCCCGCATTTCATTCATTCACCGTTCTACGTCTATGCCTACGCTTTCGGTGATTGCCTGGTGAACTCGCTGTACCGTGTTTATGAGGGCGGTCATGCGGGCTTTGCCGAGGCCTATCTCGACATGTTGCGGGCGGGCGGCACCAAGCATCACTCGGACCTTCTTGCGCCCTTCGGCCTTGATGCGCGGGACCCGGCATTCTGGGCGGGCGGGCTGTCGGTCATCGAGGGACTGATAGACGAGCTTGAAGGGCTGGTGGCCTGATCCATGGCAGATGGTCCGAAGACGGAAGAAAACAGACTCAGCGGCCGGGCGCGGCGCTATGCCCGCGTTGGCGGGGGTGTCGGTGGCATTGCCGCGAAGATGGCCGGTGCGCGGCTGTTCGGTCTTGAGATTGATGATGCCAAGGTCGCAGCGGAGCTGAAGGACGCGCTTGGCGGCATGAAGGGGCCGATCATGAAAGTGGCCCAGATGCTGGCCACGATCCCCGATGTGCTGCCGGAAGACTATGCCATGGAGCTTGCGCAGCTTCAGGCCAATGCGCCGCCCATGGGATGGCCTTTCGTGAAGCGGCGCATGGCTTCGGAGCTTGGCGCTGGGTGGCAGAAGAAATTCGGCTCGTTCGAGCGCGATGCAGCGGCGGCGGCCTCGCTGGGGCAGGTGCATCGGGCGGTGACCCATGATGGTGTGCCGGTGGCGTGCAAGCTGCAATATCCGGATATGCAGTCGGCCGTTGAAGCCGACCTCACCCAGCTGGAAGTTGTTTTCGCCATTCAGCGGCGGGTGGACGGGTTCATCGATACTCGGCAGATGGCGAAAGAGATCGGTGCCCGGCTGCGGGAGGAACTGGATTACACGCTTGAGGCGCGGCATATCGGGCTTTACCAGCACATGCTGGCTGATGATGCCACCATTCGTGTGCCCGAGGTGATTGATGATCTGTCGACCAAGCGGCTGCTGACCATGACCTGGCTCGACGGCGTGCCGCTGCTTGATTTCCGGCAGGCGCCGCTTGAGGTGCGCAATGAAATCGCCAGCGCGATGTTCCGCGCGTGGTGGCACCCGTTCAGCCATTTCGGCGCAATCCATGGGGACCCGCATCTCGGCAATTACACGGTGCGGGAAGACCACGGGATCAATCTGCTGGACTATGGCTGCATCCGGAAGTTCCCGCCTGCCTTTGTGGCCGGCGTGGTCGAGCTTTATCGGGGGCTGCAGACCGACGACCGCGACAGGGTGGTGGCTGCCTATGAGAGCTGGGGGTTTGAGAACCTCACCAACGACCTTGTGGACATCCTCAACATCTGGGCGACCTTCATCTACGGCCCGTTGCTGGACGACCGGGTGCGCACGATCGCGGATGGGATTTCGCCCGGCAAATATGGCCGGCAGGAGGCTGCGAAGGTCCATGCAGCGCTCAAGTCCCATGGCCCGGTAACGCCGCCCAAGGAGTTCGTCTTCATGGACCGGGCGGCCGTTGGGCTTGGGGGCGTGTTCCTGCATCTGGCCGCGGAGTTGAATTTCCACGACCTGTTCAACGCTGAAATCGACAAGTTCAATATTGAGGATCTTGCTGCCCGGCAGTTGGAAGCGCTCGAGGCAAATGGGCTAGAGTTGGCGCCCTGATTCACGGCGGGGCTCAATGCCACGCCATGCCGAGAGAAATGAGATGCCTGACAGCGTTGTACCCGAAACCGGTGTACCAGCGGATTTCGAGGTCACGACCTGGCGGGGCGGCTTCGGCAACCAGGTGGGGCCCATCTATCAGCGGTTCAGCGCTGACGGTACCTGGGCGCGAGGATTTCTCGTTACCGACAAGCACACGAACGGCTTCCAGAACTGTCATGGCGGCATGCTGATGGCCTTTGCGGACATGGCCTTCGGGTCGGTCGTGACCTATGAGCTACACCGGTTCTGGGTGACGGTGCGGCTGGTGACTGATTTTGTCTCGTCGGCGCAGCTTGGCGAGTTCGTGCAGGGCAACGCGGTGATTACCGGCACCGAGGACGACTTCGTGACCGTACGCGGCCATATCTGGACGGGTGGAAACAGCCCCCAGACGGCAGGCGCGCGCACCATCATGACGGGCACGGGGCTGTTCAAAATGCTGGGGGAACGGCCGGGTCAATCACCTCTGGACGTACAAGCGAAACCGCAAAAAGCGTTGTAAGACGGCTGCTTGCCCGCGGGGGCGCTTGCCGCCTATAGTCCGCGTCAACTTTACGCATCCTTAGCAATTGGCAACACCAAGAAGGAGATTGCGCGCATGTCTGAAGGCAAGGTTGAAGCCTTTGAAGTAGAGCGCTGGGGCAAGGAGATGGACCCGGAGGAACATCTGGGCACGTGGGATGGCTTCATGGCCCTCACCAAGTACGGCACGATTGCCGTCGTCCTGATCCTTGTCTTCATGGGCATTTTCCTGCTCTAGCGGCAGAAAAAACCGGGGCAGGGGTGCCGGCCGGGCCGACAGGGCGCGGACGGTGGACATGATCATTTCTCCTGCCCTGAAAAACGGCTCAAGGGGTCCCGCAGCCGCCATGCGGTCTAGCGGGGCTGAACGAAAGCCCCATCCAACAGGGCGGAGAAATATGAAGCTTGCTATTCCCAAGGAGCGGCGCGACGACGAACCGCGCGTTGCCGCCTCGCCGGAAACGGTGAAGAAGCTGACCCAGCTGGGGTTCGACGTGGTGGTCGAAACCGGTGCGGGTCTCAAGTCATCCATTCCGGATGCGCAGTATCAGGAAGCCGGTGCGACGGTCAGCAGCAATGTGCTGGGTGATGCCGACATCGTCTTCAAGGTGCGCGGTCCGGAGACCGAAGAAATCAGCCAGATGAAGCGCGGTGCCGTTCTGGCCGCCATGCTGAACCCCTATCAGAGCAAGGAAACGGTGGATGCGCTGGCGCAGGCCGGCATCACGTCGTTTGCCATGGAATTCATGCCGCGCATCACGCGTGCGCAGTCCATGGATGTGCTCTCGTCGCAGTCGAACCTCGCCGGTTACAAGGCGGTGATCGATGCGGCTGAACTGTTCACCCGCGCCTTCCCGATGATGATGACGGCTGCCGGCACCGTGCCGCCGGCCCGCGTCTTCGTGATGGGCGCCGGTGTGGCAGGCCTGCAGGCCATCGCCACGGCCAAGCGCCTGGGTGCGATCGTGTCGGCAACCGACGTGCGCGCGGCGGCGGCTGAGCAGGTGGAAAGCCTGGGCGGCAAGTTCGTGATGGTGGAGCCTGATGAAGGCGACACCGGCGAGACAGCCGGCGGCTATGCCAAGGAAATGAGCGAGGACTACAAGAAGCGCCAGGCAGCGCTTGTTGCGGAGACCATCGCCAAGCAGGACGTTGTGATCACGACCGCGCTGATCCCGGGCCGTCCGGCGCCGGTGCTGGTGACCGAAGAGATGGTCCGCAGCATGAAGCCGGGTTCGGTGATCGTCGACCTTGCCGTGGAGCAGGGGGGCAACTGCCCGCTCTCCAAGCCGGGCGAGATCGTTGACGTGGATGGCGTGAGGATCGTCGGGTACCGCAATGTGCCGGGCCGCGTGGCGGTGGATGCCTCCAATCTCTACGCCAAGAACCTGCTCAACTTCATCACGCCGCTCGTCGACAAGGAGACGGGTGCGCTGGCCATTGACTGGGAAGACGAAATCATCACCGGCACGCTCATCTCCAAGGATGGGCAGGTGGTGCACCCGGCACTCAAGGAAGGAGCCGCGTAATGGAAGCCGCAGCTATCGATCCCTTTATCTTCCGGCTCTCGATTTTCGTGCTCGCGATTTTCGTCGGCTACTACGTTGTGTGGAGCGTGACGCCTGCCCTGCATACGCCGCTGATGTCGGTGACCAACGCCGTGTCGTCGGTGATCATTGTCGGTGCGCTCATCGCCGTGGCTGTCGATCTCGGCAGCAGCGAAACCGCCGGCATGTCACGCTGGCTCGGACTTGGCGGTGTGGTGCTTGCGAGCGTCAACATCTTTGGCGGGTTCCTCGTCACCCAGCGCATGCTGGCCATGTACAAGAAAAAAGACCGGAAATAGGGGGCCGCTGAATCATGTCTGCAAACCTCGCAGCGCTCGCCTATCTCGCGTCAGGCGTGCTTTTCATCATGGCGCTTCGCGGGCTTTCGAGCCCCGAAACGTCCCGCCAGGGTAACCTCTTCGGTATGGTCGGCATGGCCATCGCCGTGGGGACGACCCTCATCCGCCAGGACATCACCGACCCCACCGTGTGGACCTTCATCGCCGTGGGCGTGATCATCGGCGGCGGCATTGGTGCCATCATCGCCAACCGCATCGCCATGACGGCGATGCCGCAGCTGGTGGCCGCGTTCCACTCGCTGGTTGGTCTGGCCGCCGTGCTTGTCGCCTGGGCGGCGTTCATGTCGCCGGAAGCCTTCGGCATCGGTGTGGCCGGCAACATCAAGATGGCGTCGATCATCGAGATGGGGCTGGGTGTGGCCATCGGTGCCATCACCTTCTCAGGCTCGGTCATCGCCTTTGCCAAGCTGCAGGGGACGATGTCCGGTGCGCCGATCATCCTGCCGGGCCGTCACCTGATCAACATCCTGCTGGCCGCCGCCATCATTGGCGGGGTGGTGTGGCTGTGCATCGACCCGGCCAACCAGACGGTCGAAGCGTTCCTGATCATCACGCTTCTGTCGTTCATCATCGGCTTCCTGCTGATCATCCCGATCGGCGGGGCGGACATGCCGGTTGTGGTGTCGATGCTCAACTCGTATTCGGGCTGGGCCGCGGCAGCGCTGGGCTTCACGCTTGAAAACACCGCACTGATCATCACCGGTGCCCTTGTCGGTTCGTCGGGTGCGATCCTGTCCTACATCATGTGTAAGGGCATGAACCGCTCCTTCATCTCGGTGATCCTTGGCGGCTTTGGCGGCGAGACGGCCACGGCTTCCGGCGAGGTCGAAACCCGTCCGGTGAAGCAGGGCTCGGCTGATGACGCTGCCTTCATCATGAAGAATGCCGGCACCGTCATCATCGTGCCGGGCTATGGCATGGCCGTGGCGCAGGCCCAGCACGCGCTGCGTGAAATGGCCGACATGCTGAAGGCCGAAGGTGTGGACGTGAAGTACGCGATCCACCCGGTGGCGGGCCGCATGCCGGGGCACATGAACGTGCTGCTGGCGGAAGCCAATGTGCCGTATGACGAGGTGTTCGAGCTTGAGGACATCAACTCGGAGTTCTCGCAGGCGGACGTTGCCTTCGTGATCGGCGCCAATGATGTGACCAACCCGTCCGCGAAGACGGATCCGGCCAGCCCGATTTTCGGGATGCCGATTCTCGACGTGGAAAAGGCGGGCACGGTGCTGTTCATCAAGCGCGGCATGGGCTCCGGCTATGCCGGTGTGGAGAACGAGCTGTTCTTCCGCGACAACACGATGATGCTGTTCTCGGACGCCAAGAAGATGGTGGAAGAGATCGTGAAGGCGCTGAACTAGGCGCACCACCCATCATCACGCAAGGAAGGCCGGAGCGGATGCTCCGGCCTTTTTTGTGCCTGGCGCCTTCAGTTGTGCCCGGTGTTCCCAGGACACCAGAAACAAAAACGCCCCCGGGATACCGGAGGCGTTTTTTCAATGTCTGATGGTGCGAAGCGCGTATTAGCGCTTGCGGCCCTTCTTCGGCAGAAGGCCTTCGCGCTGAGCGCGCTTGCGGGCCAGCTTGCGGGCGCGGCGGACGGCCTCAGCCTTCTCGCGGGCACGCTTCTCAGACGGCTTCTCGTAGTAGTTCCGCAGCTTCATCTCGCGGAAGACACCTTCGCGCTGAAGCTTCTTCTTGAGCGCCCGGAGGGCTTGATCAACATTGTTGTCGCGGACCAGTACTTGCACGCAATCAGCTCCCTTCGAGCTAAAAAGTTGACCCCAGCGCGCCAGATTGAGCTGCGCAAATGGGTATGAATCGGTTTGGATTTGACGGTTTCCGGCGGAAAACGCGGCACCCTGCCCACATGGCAAAGCGCGCAAAAACCACAGCCGGATATGCCGTCAGGCATTCCAGAGGGGCGGTGTGTACCAAATGAACACCCGCTTGTCCACCTTATGTCGCAGAAGTGACGGGTTTTCCGCGCGCTCAGGGCAGTCCATATAGGAGCTATGAGCATTCTCAAGATTGCCCGTATGGGTCACCCGGTGCTGGTGCAGAAGGCGAAGGCCGTGGACGATCCCACGAGGCCGGAAATCCGCCAGCTTGTGGCCGACATGGTGGAAACCATGATTGATGCCAATGGGGCCGGGCTCGCTGCACCGCAGGTGCATGTGCCGTTGCGGGTGGTGGTCTTTCAGGCGCCGCCTGAACGGGTGCCGGTGGAGGTGGAGGCCCAAGACGGCGCTGCTGAGGAAGCCTTTGACCACACGGCTCCGCTGACGGTGCTGATCAATCCGGAGATCGAGGTTCTGACCGAAGACCGGGCCTATGGGTGGGAGGGGTGCCTGTCGGTGCCCGGACTGCGCGGATTGGTGCCGCGGCCGACCCATATCCGCTACACAGGTCTGGACCTCAGTGGCGACCGTATAGAAAGGGAGGCGCGGGGTTTTCATGCCCGCGTGACCTGCCATGAATGTGACCATCTGGAAGGAATTCTTTATCCCCAGCGGATGGATAATCTGCAGGACCTGATTTTCGAGACCGAGGCGCGCCATTGGGGCAGCGCCCGCCCGTCGGAAGCGGAGACTGCCTGATGTCTAAATCTGCCCCCCGCCAGCAGAAGGCCAGGAAACCCATGAGTGCCGAAGATCATTACGAAGACGTGCGCGCGCAGATTCTCGATGCCGCGCTGCCTGATGTGCCGTTTGACGGCTGGACCGGCAAGAGCATGCGCGAGGCTGCGAAGAAGGCCGGTGTCGAATCCGGGCTGGCGCGGCTGGCGCTGCCGGGCGGCACAGTGGATCTCGTCCGCTATTTCATTGCCGATGGTGACCGGCGCATGGCGCTGGAGCTTGCCAAGCATGACCTGCCCGCGATGAAGGTGCGGGAGCGCATCACTTTCGCAGTGCGGACGCGGCTTCAAGTGGACGAGCACAATCGCGAAGCGTTGCGGCGGGCGACGGCATATCTGGCGCTGCCGACATCTGGCACCGCGGCACCGCGAGCGCTTTACGGCACGGTGGACGCCATCTGGCGGGCAGCGGGTGATACGTCCACGGATTATAATTTCTACACCAAGCGGCTCATTCTGTCGGGCGTTTACACGAGCACGGCCGCGGTGTGGTTCGGTGATGATACCGACGGCTTCGAGAAGACCTGGGCCTTTCTCGACCGGCGTATCGAAGATGTGATGCAGATCGAAAAGGTGAAGGGCAAGGCGGAGAAAGTCCTCAGCGCCTTGCCGTCACCTCTGGGTCTCATGGCGCGGCTGCGCTATCCGCTGGGCCGCTAGGCGGGGTCAGGACGCTGCCGCCCTCTGTTCGCCCAGAAACAGCACCTTGATGTCGCCATTGGCCTTGATGCTTGCCCACAGCAGGTAAGGGGCGAGAATGGCCATGCCGAACAGGGTGCCGATGATCCCCAGCACGATGCCGCCCGGTGAGAAGTGGTGCCGCCAGGCGAGCCACAGGCCGGACAGGGTCAGGAACATCAGAAAATCCAGGTTGAACTGGCCGGGCCAGCCCATGGCGGCAATGTCGCCGAAGAAAATCTGATAGAGCCCGAGGCCGTGATTGACGGCGACGACGGCCGTATAGCTGAACAGCACCACGATCAGCAGGACGAGATAGATCCGGAAAGCTTGCATGGGTTCATTCCCTCTGGTTGGCAGCCCGGCCGGAAATGGCACGGGTCGGTATCAAGCCGTGCGCCAGAGAATGGGCGCAGGAGGGAAGGGCAGCAATTACCCCTGAGGTCAGTCGCTCAGGGCAGGCCGGATCAGGTTTTGGGGGAAATGCGGGTGATGTGGCCCATCTTGCGGCCGGGGCGCGCGTCGCCCTTGCCGTAGAGATGCAGGCCCGCCTGGGGCTCGTGCGCCAGGGAGAGCCAGGCGGTCACGTCGTCGCCGATGAGGTTTGTCATCACCGCGTTGGAGTGCCGGGCCGGTGAGGCCAGCGGCCAGCCGGCCACAGCCCGCATATGCTGTTCGAACTGGCTCACGGCACAGGCTTCCGTCGTCCAGTGGCCGGAATTGTGGACGCGCGGAGCGATCTCGTTAACCACGAGCTTGCGGGCGGTGGATGTGACGAACAGCTCGACCCCCATCACGCCGACATAATCGAGCTCGGTCGCGATCTTCTCAGCCAGGGTGCGGGCTTCGGCCTCCACCGTGGCGTCATAGCCGGAGGGGACGGTGGACGTGTCGAGGATGTGGTTGCGGTGGGCGTTGCTGGCTGGGTCATAGGCCGCCACATGCCCATCGGTGTCGCGGGCGACGATGACGGAGATCTCGGCTTCAAAATCGACAAAGCCTTCGAGGATTGACGGGGCCTCGCCGACGGCCTGCCAGGCGGCTGCGGCGTCGTCTGCCGTGTCGATGCGCGTCTGACCCTTGCCGTCATAGCCGAAGCGGCGGGTCTTGAGGATCGAGGGCGTGCCGATGTCCGCGAGCGCCGCTTTGAGGTCCTCAAGCGATGCCACATCCGCGAAGGGGGCCGTGGCGATGCCGAGATCGCGCATGAAGGTCTTTTCGGTCAGACGGTCCTGAGACACGGCCAGAGCGCGGGCACCGGGGCGCAGCGGCTTGTGGCGGGCGAGGATCTCCGCCGTTGTGGCCGGGACGTTTTCGAATTCATAGGTGATGGCATCGACGGAGGCGGCGAAAGCCTCGAGGGCTGCTTCATCTTCATAGGCTGCGATGGTGTGGCCATCGGCGACCTGGAAGGCCGGGCTGTCTGCTTCGGGGCAGTAGATGTGGCTCTTGAGGCCGAGGCGGGCGCCTGCCATGGCGAGCATGCGGCCGAGCTGGCCGCCGCCGAGAATGCCGATGGTGCTGCCGGGGGGGAGGGGCGCCATGCTCAGTCTTCGACCGTCTCGGGCACACCGTCGGTCTGGGCTGCGCGGAAGGCGTCGAGCCGGGCGGCGAGGGCGTCATCACTCGTTGCGAGAATGGCTGCCGCGAGCAGGCCCGCATTCTTGGCGCCGGCCTTGCCGATTGCCAGGGTGCCGACCGGTATGCCGCCGGGCATCTGGACGATCGACAGCAGCGAATCCTGGCCCTTGAGGGCGGCGCTTTCCACCGGCACGCCCAAGACCGGCAGCGGCGTCATGCTGGCGGCCATGCCGGGCAGGTGTGCCGCCCCGCCGGCGCCGGCAATGATGACCCTGAGGCCGCGCGATTTGGCGCTGGCAGCATAGTCATAGAGCCGCTGGGGCGTGCGGTGCGCGGACACGACCTTTGCCTCGTAGGGAACGCCGAGCTGATCCAGTGCTTCGGCCGCATGGGTCATGGTCGGCCAGTCGGACCGGCTGCCCATGATGATGCCGACGACGGGGGCATTTTCGGTGGTGGTGTCGCTCATGAGTGGCCGTTTCAGCTGCTCCCGGGGCGATCCGGCGCTCACCGCCTTCAGACAAGGTGGAAAGGCGCCAAAACAAGGCGCCCGGGACGGGCCCGGGCGGGAAAGCGCGGAAGTATATGCAGGGGCGGCGCAATGGCAAGCGGCGGGTTCAGGTGCCGCGGGTCTTTGCTTCTGTCCCGGATTGGGCCGGGTTGTGGCGGACTTTGGTCATTTTCAATAGTTTGTTAAGGCTGTTGGTCTACAGAAACCATGTGGCAATAGGCAGAATTTCAAGACTTTTGCCGTCAAATACCTGAAACCGGGTGATGGTGCCCGGAACCCAGGATGGGGTCCGTTAGGGCTTGAAGCGACGGGGAGCACCATGAAGGTTCAAGGACCGCGGCGGCCGGGCACAGTTTCGTCCGTTCGTGCAGCAAGCCCGGCGGCCCGGGCGTCGGCTGCGGGCGCAGCCGGCTCCGTGACCGGTACACGCCAGATTGCTGATACGGCGTCCATCATGGGCGTCCCCGAGGCCGAATTGACGCCGAAGGTGCGCGACGCGCTGATGACGCTGATGTCGGAAGTGGATGCGCTGCGGCGGGAACTGACCACCATGAAGGGCCGCCTGGAGGCGGTGCAGCAGGAAGCCGATACGGATTCGCTGGTGCCGGTGCTCAACCGCCGTGCATTCGTGCGCGAGATGTCGCGGATGATCTCGTTCTCCGAGCGCTACAAGACGCCTGCGAGCGTGGTGTTCATCGATCTCAACAATTTCAAGCAGGTGAACGACACCTACGGCCATGCGGCCGGGGATGCTGTGCTTGAATATGTGGCGAGCACGCTGGTGGAGCATGTGCGCGAATCCGACATTGTCGGCCGCATAGGCGGTGATGAATTCGCCGTGATCCTGGCGCAGGCCAATGAGGAAGATGCGCGGGAGAAGGCCGAGCGGCTGATGCATCTCATCGCGGATACTCCGCTGGAGATCATGGACAAGAAGATCCCCGTTTCCGTGTCACCGGGGGCTGTGGCCTTTGAGCCCGGCGAGGATGCGGCGACCGCGCTGGCGCGCGCGGATGAGGCCATGTACCAGGCCAAGCGGCGGCGCAAGGACAGCGAAGGCTCCAGCTGAGCCACGCAGGCCTCGGGCTTCAGGCGATGATGTCGGGGACGAGCTGGTCCTCGATGAAGCCGATCTCGTCCTTGATGGCGAGCTTCATCTTTTTCAGGCGGCGGATGCGCAGCGGGTCTGCGGCCCCGCTCATTTCCAGGGCATCGATGGCGGCATCAAGATCGCGGTGCTGCTGACGCAGCCGGGCCAGCTTGTCGCGCAGGCCCTCTTCATCCGTGTCTGTGCCGTCGGGAGTATCCTCAGCCATGCCGCCTCTTGCGCTGTGCGTCGCCGGTGATCCGATTCCGGGCCGCGCTGCCTGTTCGGCACGGAAAGCCGCCCATCCGGGATTCGCCTTCTAGCGCGCTGCCCAAGGGGCCGCAAGGTCATGGAAACCATGGGGAAAAGAGATGCCGATTTTCCTTAACAGGGGTGTGAAAAGGAGTCAGACTTCTAAGTCCGTCAACACCGATAAGGGAGGCCTGACGCATGTCACTTGAAGTCCATATCCACGAACTTCACGAGCGGCACCGGCAATTAGAGGCGGAAATCGATCGTGAGATCCTGAGCCCGTCGGGCGATGATCTTGCCATCGCGGAACTGAAGAAGCGCAAACTGCGCCTCAAGGAAGAAATCGAACGGCTGGAAGCGGACCTGACCCGGGCCGCCTGAGACCCAGCCACACCCCCACATTCAGATGCAGCCTGCTTCCTGCCCAAAGGGAGTGCAGGCCATGCAGGTCAGAAGACCGGAAAAGCGCCAGGCACTGTCTGGCGCTTTTTGTCTGTGGAGTCTTGTAATTTGATATTGAATTAGTTTGGGCGCCCTCCATATGATTGGATATCAAATTATATGGAGGGCGCCCGATGCCACAGACACGCCGCAGATTTCTTCGTATCGCTGGAACCTCAGGGCTGGTGCTGGCTGCAACTGCTATCGGGGGTGGGGCTGCGTTTGTTGCAACCCGCCGTCCTGACAAAGCCCTGGCCCCATGGGAGACCGCCGGCCAAGCCTATGACGATCCGCGGTTGCGGGCGCTGTCTTATGCGATTCTCGCTCCGAATCCTCACAACATGCAGCCGTGGATGGTGCAGCTGGACGGGGATGACGGCTTCACGCTGCTTTATGACCAGGACCGCATGCTGCCGGAGACAGATCCGTTCAACCGGCAGATCGTCATCGGGCTGGGGTGTTTTCTCGAGATCATGCGCATGGCTGCGGCGGCGGAGGGGCTGCGGGCCGACATCCAGCTGTTCCCGGACGGCGAGCCGGAACCGCTGCTGGACGGGCGGCCGGTCGCCAGAGTGCGTCTCATGCGGGATGGAAATGTGGTCCCTGATCCGCTCTTCGCCCACCTATTTGACCGGCGGTCAACAAAAGAACCGTTCGATACGTCACGACCCGTTGCGCGGGAAATTTTCGCGCAATTGGAAGCGGTGGCCGGGGATGGGGTTGCTGTGGGAACCCTTCAGCACGCGGATGAAATTGCGGCCATGCGTGAGCTGACATGGCAGGCGCACATGATCGAAGTCGAGACTCCCCGCACTTATCTTGAGAGCGTGGAGGTGATGCGCTTCGGCAAGGCGGAGATTGAAGCGTCTCCCGATGGCATCGACATGGGTGGGCCGTTGCTCGAGGCACTCAACCATGCCGGGATTCTTACGCGTAAGAGCCTTTCGAATATGACCTCTAGTTCATACCAACAGGGGGTTGAGCTCTACCGGCGGATCATCCATTCGGCCATGGGGTATGTCTTCGTCAGTACCCAAAATAATTCGAGAACGGAACAAATCGCGGCCGGACGTGACTGGGTACGGATCAATCTTTCGGCAGTGCAGCAAGGGATTTGCGTGCATCCGCTCAGCCAGGCATTGCAGGAGTACAAAGAAATGCATGCCAAGCTGGATGATGTGCATGAAATGCTTGGCCAAAGGGGCAGGCGCGTGCAAATGTTAGCGCGCGTTGGCTACGGGCCCGCTGTTTCTCCCAGTCCACGCTGGGATCTGAAGCATAAGCTGATTTTATGACGTCTATTTCCGAGTACCATGAGTTTGCAGGATACTTCCCACGACATAAGTCCGTCCGATGATCCGGACGATCCCGTTCTCTTCACCTTCTTCAACGAGATCGGCATCATCGACCAGCTCGCACGCAATGCGTTCGAGCGTGTGTTGCCGCGCGGCATGACGGTGCCGCAGTTCGCGGTGCTCAATCACTTCGTCCGTCTCGGCGGCCCGCGTACGCCGGCGCAACTTGCAAGTTCCTTCCAGGTGAGCCGGGCAACGATGACCAATACGCTGAAGCGCTTGAGCCAGGCGGGCTACATCGTGGCGGAGCGTGACCCGGAAGACGGGCGGTCGAAAAAAATCGACATTACCGATGAAGGCCGCGTGATGCGGGAGCAGGCCATTGGCGGTCTTGGTCCGCTGCTGATGGAATTGTCCCAGCGGTTTGACCTTGCGTCCCTCGCCAACCTCATTCCGGTGTTGCAGGACGTGCGGTCGGAGCTGGACAACAGCCGCGAACTCGCTGACGAGATCGCCACCCGGTACAACATCTGAAATCTGTTCAGGACGCGTAGGCAAATCCGCGTGGGCACCGTGCAGCCTGCGAGGGCTGCCTGCCTATCCGGCGATCATGCTGCTTGCGGCGTCGTAGACGAGCTTGATGCCGACGAGGGTCACACCCGCATAGCACAGCCGGTAGAAGGGCTCTTCCGGGATCATGTGGTGGAGCCGCACGCCGAGCATGATGCCGATGGGGGCCAGCGGCATCAGGACGAGGGCCGTCGTGAGATTGGTGGTGTCGAACTGGCCCAGCGCCAGATATGGCGGCACCTTGATGAGGTTCACCGCCCAGAAGAAAACGACGCTGGTGCCCACATAGAGGGTTTTGTCCAGCCGCTGCGGCAGCATGTAGACCTGGAAGGGCGGCCCGCCCGCATGGGCTACGAAGCTCGTGAAGCCCGCCACCATGCCCCAGAAGCCGCCCTTGGGGATCGAGCGCCCCGGCGCACCCTCACGCTTCTGACCGGTCCAGAAATCCGCGGCGAAGGCCAGCGCGACGATGCCGACAATGAGCGCCACGTGCTCCTCGCGCACCAGGCTCGCGGTCAGCCAGCCGATCAGGATGCCGATGGCGGCGGCCGGTACGAGGATCCTGAGGTTGGGCATGTCGAACTGGCGGCGATAGGCCCAGAGACCCACCACATCCATCAGCAACAGGATCGGCAGGAGGATCGCTGCTGCCTGAAGCGGCGAGATCACCAGCGCCATGAGCGGCACGCCCAGGATGCCGAATCCCGCTGCAAACCCGCCCTTGGAAATGCCGACGATCAGCACGGCAGGAATGGCGGCGGCGTAGAACCAGGGATCTTCGATCATGTCAGCGTGTGCGTCTCTGGGGAGCTGCGGCCGGTATGCCGGCAGGCTGTGGGAAAATACGTGCCGCCGCTATAGGCTACCGGCGGAAAAAGCGCAAAGACGCTGAGTGATTCAAGGCAACGGACCGGGTGGAGACGACGAACCGCGATGAGTGAGTATCACGAGACGTATGAGGCATGGCGGCGTGACCCGGAGGGGTTCTGGGCGGACCAGGCGAAGGAGATTTCCTGGGACAGGGAATGGGACACAGTGCTGGACACGAGCACTTACCGGAACGGCCAGTGGTTCGCGGGTGGCATGTGCAACACCGCCTATAACTGCCTCGACCGCCATGTGGATGGAGGACGCGGGGACCAGCCCGCGCTGATCTATGACAGCCCCGTCACCGGCAGCAGCAAGACCTATACGTATGCGGAGCTTCGCGACGAAGTCGCTACCCTGGCCGCCGTGCTGGAGGACATGGGCCTTTCAGCGGGCGACCGGGCAATCATCTATATGCCGATGATTCCGGAAGCCGCGATGGCCATGCTGGCCTGTGCGCGGATCGGGGTCATTCATTCGGTGGTGTTCGGCGGTTTCGCGGCTCATGAACTGGCGACACGCATTGATGACGCAAAGCCGAAGGCCATTCTGCTTGCGTCCTGCGGCATCGAGCCCGGACGGGTAGTCGCCTACAAGCCGCTGGTTGATGAGGCCATCGCGCAAGCGGGGCACAAGCCGGACCGGTGTCTTGTTCTGCAGCGGGAGATGGAGCAGGCGGATATGACGGCGCGGGACCTCGATTGGGCCGCCTGCATCGATACGGCCCGCACGTCCCTGCGCAAGGCGGATTGCGTATCCGTTGAGGCGACCGACCCGCTCTACATCCTCTATACGTCCGGGACGACCGGGCAGCCCAAGGGTGTCGTGCGCGACAATGGCGGTCACATGGTTGCGCTCAACTGGTCGATGAAAGCCGTTTATGGCGTGGATGCGGGCGATGTCTTCTGGGCGGCGTCTGATGTGGGCTGGGTCGTGGGCCATTCCTACATCGTTTACGGGCCGCTCCTGGCCGGGTGCACGACTGTTCTCTACGAAGGCAAGCCCGTGGGTACTCCCGACGCGGGTGCCTTCTGGCGGATTATTTCGGACTATGACGTGAAGGTGCTGTTCACTGCGCCGACCGCGTTCCGCGCGATCAAGCAGCAGGACCCGGACGGGGATCTTGTCGGCAAGTATGACCTGAGTGCGTTCAAGATGCTCTTCCTCGCCGGTGAGCGAGCGGACCCGCCCACTGTTCAGTGGGCGGAGGAAAAACTCGGCGTGCCCGTCATCGACCACTGGTGGCAGACGGAAACGGGCTGGGCCATTGCTGCAAATCCGGCGGGGCTGGGCCTGCTGCCGGTCAAACATGGCTCTCCCACCGTGCCGATGCCTGGTTACGACGTGCATGTGCTGGACGATGCGGGGCATGAGGTCGCGACGGGGGAGACGGGGTCCATTGCCGTCAAGCTGCCGCTGCCGCCGGGATGCCTGCCGACCCTGTGGGAAAATGATGGACGCTTCCGCGAGGCCTATCTCGATGAGTTCCCCGGCTACTACAAGACGGCGGATGCGGGGTTCAGGGATGAAGACGGCTATCTGTTCATCATGGCGCGCACGGATGACATCATCAATGTGGCGGGTCACCGGCTGTCCACGGGCGGCATGGAAGAAGTGCTGGCCGCGCACAAGGACGTTGCCGAATGTGCGGTGATTGGTGTGGCCGACGATCTCAAGGGTCAATTGCCGCTGGGCTTCGTGGTGCTGAAGGCCGGCGCTGACCGGGCCGCGGACGAAATCGAGCGGGAATGCGTGGCGCTGGTGCGGCATGAGATCGGCCCCGTGGCGGCGTTCAAGACGGTGGTGGTTGTCAAGCGGCTGCCGAAGACGCGCTCGGGCAAGATCCTGCGGGGAACCATGAGCAAGATCTGCGACAATGAAGAGTGGAAGATGCCGGCCACCATCGACGACCCGGCCATCCTCGACGAGATCACCGCAGCGGTGACCGAGCGGGGATATGCGTCAGGGCGAAATCAGTAGGGTCATCAAGAAAGGCGTCACCACGTGGTGACGCCTGCGGTTGCCAAGAGGCAGAACAGGACAAAGCCATGGAACTGGGGGACAAGGTTGCCATCGTGACCGGCGCGGCGCGGGGCATCGGATACGCCATCGCGTCCCGCTATGCCCGCGAGGGCGCCCGCGTGATGCTGGCCGACGTGGACGAGGATGCCGGTGCCGAGGCTGCGGACGTGATCCGCGATGCGGGCGGTAATGTGCAATTCGTCGCCTGTGACGTGGCTGAGCGCCTCGATATCCACAATCTCGTCGCTGCGACGCTTGAAGCCTATGAGCGGGTGGATGTGCTGGTGAACAATGCCGCGACAGTTCATGCGGCGGATTTTCTCGAGCTGTCGGAAGCGGATTTCGACCGGGTGATGCGGGTCAATCTCACCGGGGCGTTTCTGGCCGGGCAGGCGGTGGCGCGGGAAATGAAGCGGCAGTTCGAGGAGGACGGCCGCAACGGCGTGATCATCAACATGTCGTCGGTCAACGCCGAAGTGGCTATTCCCGACCAGGTGCCTTACGTGGTTGCCAAGGGCGGCATCAACCAGCTGACCCGCGTGATGGCGGTGGCGCTGGCGCGCTATGGCGTGCGGGTGAATGCCATTGGCCCGGGATCGGTGTCCACGGGCATGCTGAAGGCTGTCAATGCTGATGATGAGGGGCGGGCGCGGCTGATGTCCCGGACGCCCATGGGCCGCATCGGGTCACCGGACGAGATTGCCGGGGTGGCGGCGTTCCTGGCGTCAGATGACGCAAGCTACATCACCGGCCAGTGCATTTATGCCGATGGCGGCAGGCTGGCTCTCAACCTGACGGTCGAAAGCCAGACCTGACCATGTTCGGCTAAGCTGCCGCTCAGTACTTGTCGTCTTCGTCTTCGTTATTGGCGACGGAGCTGCCGCCGAGGCTGGAGAAGACCGAGTCCACGTCCGGGCTGGCCCCGTCGCGGCGATCCTGATCCTGACGGTCGTCGTCATCCATGACCTGGCCGAAATCGTCAGACAGGGTGGTCTTGCCGGCAGCGGCATCGGCCAGCGCCTGGGTGGCGGGGGCCAGCGTGCCCATATCCTCAACGGACTTGCCTGCCTTCTTGGCTTCGCGCTCACGGCGGCGCGCGGCCTTCTGCACGGCGGCATCGAGCTCAAGCTGGGTGCACAGGCCGAGGGTCACCGGATCGACCGGCGTGATGTTGGCCATGTTCCAGTGGCTGCGGTCGCGGATCGACTGAATGGTCGGCTTGGTGGTGCCCACAAGCTTGCCGATCTGGCCGTCGGTGAGTTCCGGATGGTAGCGGACGAGCCAGGCGATGGCGCCCGGGCGGTCCTGCCGGCGCGACAGCGGCGTGTAGCGCGGGCCCTTTCGGCCGGTCTTCTTCGGTTCCGGCAGCTCGTGCTTGGGCTTGGAGATCTGCAGCTTGTAGCCGGCATCCGCTTCGCCGCGCTTGATTTCGTCGCGCGACAGCTGGCCGGCAGTGACCGGGTCCTGGCCCTTGATGCCCATGGCGACATCGCCATCGGCAATGCCCTTCACTTCGAGCGCATGCAGGCCGCAGAACTCCGCGATCTGGTCGAATGTGAGGGAGGTGTTGTCCACCAGCCAGACGGCGGTGGCCTTGGGCATAAGCGGTGCAGTCATTTCCGTTTGATCCTTCGCTGGGGCGTGGATGGAGCAGCGCCCGTGCCGGTACAGGCAAAAGGGAGCGCTGCGCGCCGCATGGGTCTCATGCAGCCCCTGATCATCCAATTGGTTGAAGGGATTAGCCTCCTTATAGGCGCTTCGGCGCCCGGTGGAAAGTCCCGTTTTTTCAAACCGCTAGCGGCCCGGTGCCCAAATGATGGTCACCGGGTTAGCGGGCCTGCCTAGTCCATGGTGAGAAGGATCTTGCCGATATGGCCGGAGCCTTCCATGCGCTCATGGGCCCTGGCTGCGTCCTTGAGGGGGAATGTGGTGTCGACCACCGGGCGGACACGGCCCTGTTCCACGAGCGGCCAGGCGTGCAGGCGGACTTCGGCGGTCAGGCGGGCTTTCTCATTGAGATCGCGGGCACGCAGGGTCGAGCCGCGCAGGGTGAGACGCTTGAGCATGACCGGGAGCAGGTCGACCTCGACCTTGGAACCGGACATGTAGGCGATGTTGACGATGCGGCCCATGCGGGCGGCGGCCTGGATGTTGCGGGCCACATAGTCGCCGCCGACCATGTCGAGGATCACGTCGGCTCCCTTGCCGCCGGTCTCCTCCTTCACCACCTCGACGAAATCCTCCTCGCGGTAGTTGATAGCGCGTGCAGCGCCGAGCTCTTCACAGGCCTTGCACTTGTCCGCACTGCCGGCGGTGGCAAGCACCTTCACGCCAAGCGTCGCGGCAAGTTGGATGAGGGTGGTGCCGATGCCGGAGGACCCGCCATGGACCAGCAGGGTTTCGCCCGGCCGCAGCTGCCCGTCCTCGAAGACATTGGTCCATACTGTGAGAACGGTCTCCGGCAGTGCGGCGGCTTCCACGAGGGAGACATTGGCGGGGCGGGGCAGGACGCTGCCTTCATGGACTGTGGCGTAGGCGGCATAGCCGCCGCCGGCCATGAGGGCGCAGACCTCGTCTCCTTCCTTCCACAGGCTGACGCCGGGTCCGGTGGCGACAATGGTGCCGGAGACCTCGAGGCCCGGCAGGTCGGACGCGCCGGGAGGTGCCGGGTAAAAGCCGATGCGCTGGACACAGTCGCCGCGATTAACCCCGGCGGCGGCAACCTTGATCAGCACTTCGCCCTGGCCGGGCTCGGGCGTGGGCCGTTCCACGAGCTTGAGGACCTCCGGCCCGCCGAACTCGGAGATTTCGACGGCGGACATGGTGGCGGGGTATGTGCTCATGGTCTGGATGCCTTATTGTTCTGGGAATGCAATTTCCTGGTGACTGGAAACTGGCAAGGGTTGCCGGAGCGTTCAAGACGGGAGGCCGATGATGGATGAGGATGATGTGGCGCCGGAAGCGATCCTGAGCCTGTCGAAGGCCGAGATCGAGGACCTGTCCGTTGGTGAGCTTGAAGCCCGCATCGGGGCGCTTGAAGCCGAGATTGAGCGCGTGCGGGCCGTTATTGCGCAGAAGCAGGACAGCAAGTCCGCAGCCGAAGCTGTGTTCGGCAAGGGATGAGACCCCTCTGCCTTGCTCCATTTGTGGGTCACGGGACGGCTGCGCGACTGGTTTGACCCGAAATGACACTGGACGGGGCAGGAGCGCCTGAAATGACCGGAACAGGATTAACAGGCGTTAACCATTTGTTAGTGTCCGATTCGTACAGTGTATTTGCGTAATCCGGTTTGCCCGGGTTTTGGGGTGGCTGCCGCCATACCCATTTGACGCCTCCCTGTTGAACTCCAAGAGCCGCGCTCTCTCGCGGCTCTTTTTTTCTGCCTTTTTCCCAATTTTTGCGGTCAGGGCCGTTCTGCCCTAGGCTTCGGCCCCTGCATGTCTTGGGGTTTGCCAGACGCTTTGGGGGCGGACTGGCATCGTTCTTGAAATTCCACCGGCATGGGCGCGTTCCGCTGACGGGATGTGCCGAAACGGGTTTAAGAACGAGACAGTGGGGCTTTTCATGGGCACGGTTGACGATACCTTCGGCGGCGTTGCGGGCGGCGATATCGAGGCAGGGCAGGAGTTTTCCGTGCGCAGCTTCGCCGGGTCGGCGCAGTTCGAGCAGATGTTCAAGGACGGCATGGGAATGGTCGAGGAGGCTGCGTCCTATCTCGACGGCCCGGGCCGGGACCATTCAAAGACATTGTCGCGCAAGGGTGCGCTGGCCTATGCGGCTGAAAGCATGCGCCTGACCACGCGGCTGATGCAGGTGGCGTCCTGGCTGCTGGTACAGCGTGCGGTGGCGCGCGGCGAGATGACGGTGGCAGAGGCCGCCTCCGACAAGTACCGCCTGGGAGCCAAGGAGCTTTGTTATGCCCGGCCGATCGAGGGCGCGGATGAGCTTCCCGCGGAGCTGGCTGACATGATCTCGCAGTCGCGCCGGCTTTATGCCCGCATCGACCGGCTGGACAAGATGATGCACGGCGACGCGTCAGAAACCGAACCGAAGACGGCGGTGGCCCGCCAGCTTTCCAAGATCGAAAGCGCGTTCCGCCAGATGCGCCTGGACGGGCAGCTCCACTGACCCACTCCGACAATCGGGACACGAAAAAGGCCGGTGCAGTGACGCACCGGCCTTTTGTCTGTGTGGCTGTCGCTGCCCCGATGGGGCAGGTGCCCGGGCTTAAACGAAGCCCTTGAACTTGTCCTTGAAGCGCGACAGGCGGCCGCCGCGGTCCAGCAGGCGCTGCTCGCCGCCGGTCCAGGCCGGATGGGTCGACGGATCAATGTCCAGCACCAGCTTGTCGCCTTCCTGACCATAGGTCGAACGGGTCTGGTACTCGGTGCCGTCGTTCATGACGACGGTGATCATGTGGTAGTCCGGATGGATATCTGCCTTCATGGCCCTGATCTCTCTTAGAAGTGTCTCAAAAATCCGCGCCAGGGTCTCGATCTTGCCCGTCGCGGCACGTCCGACATGTCTCTTGAAGACGGGCGATATACCGGCTCAGGCAGGGAAAAGCAATAGGGTGGCCATTTTGTTGCCGGTTGCGGCCTGCGGCCCCATGTTGCCGGGGGTGGGTCTTTGATAAGACTGCGCCTCCTCTCCGGCGGCACCGCTGCCGATCTGCGGTCCGTTCGATGCCGCCTCACTGCCACTTTACTGCCCTGGGGAGCGCCTTTTGAGCGATCTGTCTGCCACTCCCGAAAGCCGGCCGCGAGGCCGGGGCCTGCGGCCGCTGGTGTCGCTGATGCCGCTGTTGCTGCGTTATCCGGGCCAATTGGCCGGTGCGCTGATCGCGCTGGTGGCCGCGACGGTTGCTACCCTGGCCATCCCCATGGGCGTCCGCGTGATGCTGGATGACGGATTTTCCGCCGACAATGCCAGTTCGGTGGATGATGCATTTCTGCTGCTGATGGTCCTGGCGGTTGCCATGGGGGTTGCGTCCGCCACGCGGTACTTCTTCGTGACGCGGCTGGGTGAGCGGGTGACGGCTGATCTGCGTACCGGTGTTTTCGGCAATCTGCTGATGTTGTCACCGCAGTTCTTCGAGACGGTCAGGACGGGCGAAATCCTGTCGCGGCTGACGGCGGATACGACGCTTGTGCGGGTGGTGCTGACGTCGAGCCTGTCGGTGGCTCTGCGCAATACGTTCCTGTTTCTGGGGGCTGCCGTAATGGCAGCGCTGACGGCGCCGGATCTAAGCGCCATGGTGCTTTTGGCAGTTCCGCTGATCGTACTGCCGCTGATCGGCTTCGGACGGCTGGTGCGCGGGCTGTCCCGCGCCTCCCAGGACCGGCTGGCGGATACAGGCGCCTTTGCGTCGGAGGCGCTGCAGGCGATCAAGGTGGTGCAGAGCTTCAATCATGAAGGCCATGACCGGCAGCGCTACCGAGGTGTTGTCGAGCGCGCCTATGAGGCAGCGCGCAAGCATGTGACGGCCCGGGCCTTCATGACGGCGATCATCATCACCCTGGCCTTTGCAAGCATTGTGGGCGTGCTGTGGATGGGCGCGCGGGCGGTGATTGCCGGGGACATGACCGGCGGCACGCTGAGCCAGTTCGTCATCTATGCGGTGATCTGTGCGACCAGCCTGGCGGCTCTGAGCGAGGTGTGGGGCGAGTTCCAGATGGCGGCTGGGGCGGCGGAGCGGCTGTCGGAGTTGCTGTTTGCCCGTTCCGAGATTGCCGTGCGGGCGCAGCCGGTGGCATTGCCGGTGCCGCCGCGTGGCGAGGTGCGGTTTGAGGGCGTGGATTTCCGGTATCCGTTGCGGCCGGAAGCCTCCGCACTCGACCGGTTCTCGCTTGATGTGGCGCCGGGGGAAACGGTGGCGCTTGTGGGCCCGTCGGGGGCGGGCAAGAGCACCGTCTTCCAGCTCCTGCTGCGGTTCTATGATCCGCAGGCAGGGCGCGTGTGCATTGACGGCGTCGACCTCAAGGATGCGGACCCGGACGATTTCCGCCGCCGGATTGCCTTTGTGCCGCAGGAGACCGTGGTGTTCGGCACATCGGTGCGGGAGAACATCGCCTATGGGCGGCCTGATGCCAGCGAGGCTGACATCAGGGCGGCTGCCGAGGCGGCCCACGCGCATGAATTCATTTCGCAGATGCCGGATGGCTACGACACGCTGCTTGGGGAGCGAGGGGTTACGCTTTCCGGCGGGCAGCGCCAGCGGCTGGTGATTGCCCGGGCGCTGTTGCGGGATGCACCCATCCTGCTGCTTGACGAAGCGACGAGTGCGCTTGATTCAGAGAGCGAAGCGCTGGTGCAGGACGCGCTGGAGCGCCTGATGGCCGGGCGGACGGTGCTGGTGATCGCGCATCGGCTGGCGACGGTGACAAAGGCGGACCGGATCATCGTGATGGACAAGGGCGGCATTGTGGCCCAGGGCACCCATGCATCGCTGGTGCAGGAGGGCGGGCTTTATGGCCGCCTGGCAAAACTGCAATTTGATGTGGACAGGCTGCCGGATGCGGCGGATATGACTACCCCGGAAACGGAAGAGACTGCGGCCATTGCCGCTGCCGGCCATAAGGCCGGATGACGGCCCGAACGGGCGCATCCTGATTGGGACTTGAGGAGAGGGGAGCCGGGCATGAGCCGGACACTGAAAATCTTGCTGATTGTTGCCGGCCTCGTGGTGGTGATCGCCAGCGTGTTTTACGTGCGGACCATGACCTGGATGGGCGAGTTCACGTCCATCAACCGCTACTTCACCGGTGAGAGCTGCACACGGGTGCAGGGTGTTCCGGGGCCGGAGGATATCGCGATCGATCGTGATCGCGGCATTGCCTATATCTCGGCCTATGACCGCCGCCTTGCGGCCAGTGATGACCCGGGTGCTGGTGCCGTCCGCGGCGGCATCTACATCATGGACCTGAATGCGCCGGCTGAGGGGCTGTTCATGCGGCCGATCACGCCGATCCTGCCTGACCGGTTCCGCCCGCACGGCATTTCGCTGTTCAAGGGTGACGACGGGCGCCGCACTCTGATGGTGGTCAACCATCCGGGCGGCAGCGAGCACACGGTCGAGACTTTCGATCTTGGTGCGGACAATGTGCTGACCCACCGCAAGACCGTGGCGGACCCGCTCATCATGTCGCCCAACGATGTGGCGGCGGTATCTCATGACGCGTTCTACGTGACCAATGACCATGACCGTCCGGGGCAGGACGGTCGGACCATGGCTGCGCTCTTTGCATCGGAGATTACGAGCGTTGCCTATCATGATGGCGAGACGACGAGGACGGTGGCCGACGGGCTTGCGCTGGCCAATGGCGTGGCGGTCTCAAATGATGGCGGCAAGGTCTATGTGACGGAGACCCTGGGGCGCAGGCTCCGGATCTACGCCCGCGACATTGCCACGGGTGACCTTGAGGAGACGGACCGTGTCTTCCTGGGAACCGGCCTCGACAATATCGACGTGGCCAGGGACGGGGCGCTGTGGATCGGCGCGCACCCCAAGCTTGCGACTTTCCTCGACCATGCGTCTGACCCTGCCAATCTCAGCCCGAGCCACATCGTGGTGGTGCGCGAGAATGATGGTGGCGGGGGTGTCGGCTCCACGGCCTATCTCGACAAGGGAGCGGAGCTGTCTGCGTCTTCAGTCGGTGCAACCTACAGGCAGCGGCTGGTGATCGGTGCCGTGTTCGACCCGGCAGTGCTGGTGTGCGAGATGGGCGGCTCTGTCACCGCGGCGCCTGCGACGCCCGCGCCGGACGCCGAATAGATCCGCTCACAGCATCTGACACGGGCCACGCCTTGAGCTATGGTCTCGCCGTCATCTTCCGGGGGAAGAGCATGGGGGGACTTGGTTATGCGCGGCATTTTGCTGTTTTTCGTTCTGTTGCTGCTGGCGGCGGCCGGGCGGCTCTTATGGGTCGTCGTGCCTGCGTCCGGGGCGTTTGCATCGCTTGAAGCAAAGCGGGTGGAGACCTGTAGCCGTGTTGAAGTGGCGCCGGGCACCGAAGATGTGCAGGTGGACCGGCAGACCGGCCTGGTTTTCGTTTCTGCTTCCGACCGCAGGTCGCCCGAACAACCGTCCGGCGGCATTCATGTCTTTGACCTCGCCACCATGGGATCAGCCCAGCTGGTTTCACAGGATGCGCCGGACGACTTCCGGCCGCACGGGATTTCGCTGTGGCGCGGTGAGGACGGGGCGGCCCGGCTGTTCGCGATCAATCACCCCGCAGCCGGCGGTCATGCGGTCGAGATATTCGATATCGGTGATAGCGGTGTCCTGAGCCATGTGCGCTCGGTGTCGTTTGACGCCATGTATTTCCCCAATGATGTGGTGGGCGTCGGGCCCGAGCAGTTCTACGTGTCCAACGACCGGGCGCGCATGGGCGGTCTCGTGCGCGCAGTCGAGCCCTATTTCGGTTTGCCCCTCACCAGTGTCGCCTATTGGGATGGCACGGACGGGCGAATGGTTGCGGACCAGTTGATCTATGCGAATGGCATCAATGTGAGCGCCGATGGGGCGTCGCTGTATGTGGCGGAAGTTCTCGGGCGGCAGGTGAGCATCTATGACCGTGATGCTGCGTCCGGTGATCTCACCTTCGTGCGGGCGCACAAGGTCGGCACCAACCCGGACAATATCGATGTGGATGAAGACGGCTCCCTGCTCATCGCCGGCCATCCGCGCATATTCGATTTTCTGGCTCATGCGGAAGACCCCGCCGCCGTCGCGCCGTCGGAAGTGGTGCGGCTTGATGTGCAAAGCGGCGACGTGACCAGCGTGTTCGTTGATCTGGACGGTGCAATCTCCGCCTCGAGCGTCGGGGCCGCGGGGGCGGGGCATCTTGTGGTCGGCGCTGTCTTCCAGGGGCATGTCCTTGTCTGCCCGATGGAGACTTGAGGTCAGGCCGCTGAATTCGACCGTTGAACCGGGGCGTAATGAAGGGCAAGCCATGCCCGGAGCTCGTCGATGAGGCAGCCGAGATTGCCAACCTGGCAGTGATTGTGGGCCTGTTCCTGGCGCGAAAACACACGTGCGGTCACGGATCTCGCACGTTTCAGGTGCTCAACCTGCCTGTTGAGCTGGTGGAAGGGGACGAGATGGTCTTCCGTACCAGCCATTGTCAACACCGGCTGGGTGACAAGGTGTGAAAAGCTTCGGGTGTTGAAGTTCTCCATCCAGCTGAGAAGGGCATAGGCATCTGGGGTGCCCGACACGTTGTATGCGTGTTCCAATGCCCAACGGGTGAATGGTTCCCGGCGTGCGGCGAGGCTGAACAAGCCATTTACCAGGGTCCGTGCCTGCCATTCGCATAGGCGGTTGACGATTTTCTGCATGCGGTCGGGCAGCCGCGCCAACATGCATTCCCGGAAGTCCTCCATGACGTCACACTGAATGACGCCGGAGATGCGCGGTTCGAAGGCGGCAGCACGCAAAGCGAGATAGCCGCCGAGCGATATGCCTATAAGGGCGCAACTTTCGATCTCAAAGTGGTCCAGCACCGCTGCGACCGGGCGTTCCCAATCATGGGGCATCGTCAGCCCGTGCCCTGCAAGGGCACCTCCCTGGCCCGGCCCGTCAAATAGGATCACGTCATATCCATCGCGCCGCAGTGCGTTGGCCATGTGGAAGAACTCTTCCATCGAGCTGTCGAACCCACCATGGATCACCAGTGTGCCCCGTGCTGGGGTTTCTGCTCCCAGCAGGGTGGCGGGCAGGGCGCCCTCGTCAAAAGGGACCTGATGACGTGTGTGTGGGATGGACGCATTGGCTTTGTAAAAGTTGTCCAGATAGGCCTCATAGGATTTGTGGCGCCTGTCATCGGACCAGCTCATGAAGAACTCGGCGGCGCGAAAATAGAACGCTGTAGCTTCTCCCTCGCCGGCAGGGCGCGCCTTGTTCGCGGCGTCGAGCATGACTGGCACCCAGTCGTCATATCCTGAAATCTGGGATGAGAGGGTGCGTGTCTCTTCGAGGTTCCAGTAGGGAAGCCAGCGGTTGAGGGCGTAGTTCAGAGCTTCGTCAGGGTGCAGATCATAGTACCGCGTTGGAAAGGCCTTCATTTGATGTCTCCCAGCGTTGGGGCGCTCAAGCCTGCGGTTGCGAATGTCTTGAGCTGTGCGACGATTGCGTCGTCCGGAATCGGGGTGTCCTCTGCGAGGATGTCTCGCGACAGGTTGCGGCGGACGGGATCGCTGAGAGCGTGGCCCAGGGCGCCGATGACGAATGTCAGTCGTACCGACGCTTCCGCCGCGCTGAGATGGGGCAGGCAGTTGTGCAGTGCTCCGAAGAAGGCCAGGGAATAGTCTCTCAGGTCAGTCGCAAATATCTCTCCGATTTCCGGTGTTGGATCGGTGAGAGTGCGGCCGAAGAGCTGGAGGAAGCGCTGTGGGCCCGGGCCCTGGCGGGCCAGTTCCACAAGTGGATCAATGAACGCGTCGAGCAAATGGGCAAGGCTGGGTTGTCCTCCCTGCTGCAGGGCGGAGAGCCTTGCCAGGCGTTCTGAGGTGAGTGGTGCAAGGCGTCGCAGGAAGACGGCTCGGGTAAGGCCCGACTTGCCGCCGAAGTGAAAGCTCACAGCCGCCACGTTGGCCTTTGCCGTGTCGGTGATCTGTCGAACTGATGTCGCCGAGATGCCGTTGGCCGCGTAGAGCCGCTCAGCTGCGTCCAGCAGTCTGGTCTTGGTGTCTTTTTTCATGCTCAGAGCGTACGCTAGAACCCGAAACTAAATCAAACGTTTGTTTTAGTTTCGGGCCTGACGCGGTGCGGCTGATGACGGGTGGGAGGTCCTAGCGTTCTGTTAGCTTGAACTCGATGCGGCGGTTGCGGCGCAGGGCGTCCGGGTTTTCGCCTGCGGCGAGAGGCTGATACTCGCCGAAGCCTGCGGCCAGCAGCCGGTTGGGGGCGACGCCCTCATCGGTGAGGAAGCGGACCACGGAGATGGCGCGGCCGGCGGACAGGTGCCAGTTGGAGGGGAATTCCGGGGTCGAGATCGGCTGGCTGTCTGAATGGCCGTCGATGCGCAGCACCCAGTTAATGTCCGACGGCACGTCCTTGGCAATTTCCTTGATGGCGGTGGCGATCTTGCGCAGTTCTGCTTCACCGGCCTGGTTGAGGGCCGCGGAGCCTGAATCGAAAAAGATCTCGGACTGGAAGACGAAGCGGTCGCCGACGACCTGAATGTCGTCGCGGTTGCCGAGGGCCTGCCGAAGGCGGCCGAAGAATTCTGACCGGGCGCGGGCGAGTTCCTGGACCTTCTGGGCCAGGGCGGAGTTGAGGCGGCGGCCGAGATCGGCGATCTGCGCCTGGCTTTCCTTGTCCTTGGCTTCGGCGGCCTCAAGGGCTGCTTCGAGGCTCGCGAGCTGGCTGCGGAGAGCGGCCAATTGCTGGTTGAAGAGTTCGACCTGCGCCTGGGCCTCCGCTGTCAGCTCTTCCTGTTCCGACAGGGCCGCGCGAAGCCCTGCGGCTTCCTCACCGCCGGCTTCGGCATCAGCCAGAAGGCCGGACAGGCGGGTGTTTTCCTGTTCCGCGGTTGCCAAGGAGGCCGAGAGGGACGCAAGGGAGCTTTCAAGGTCGGCGCTGCGGCCTTTTTCGAGGGCCAGAAGGTCCGTCAGCTGTGCGATCTGAGCCTGCATGGATTGCAGGGCCTCATCACGGCCGGTGATTGCCTGGCTCAGATAGAACTGCGCCAGCATGAAGATGGAGAGCAGGAAGATGATGACCAGCAGCAGCGTGGCCATGGCATCGACAAAGCCGGGCCAGTAATCGGCGCTGCCCTGGCGCAGGCGGCGGGAGGCGAGCGCCATGGTCTAGCTCCGGTCCTGCTGGTTGCGGGCGGCCAGTTGGGCGATCTGTTCAAGGACAGGGCGGAGGTCCGCCTGGTTGCTGGCCACCTGTTTCAGGAGGTCGCTTTCAGCGCGCATCTGGTCGGTCAGCATCGACAGCCGCTCGGTGAGGGCCATGAGGGACGCCGTGATGGCGGAGCGCTCACCGGATGAAGAGCCGAGGTCCCGCTGCATTTCATCAAGACGGCGCGACAGCTCACCGAGCAGCGGGCTTTCCTCACCGCCGGCCGCATCCAGCCGGGTGACGGTGGACAGCCATTCCTCAAGCTCGTTGTAGAAACGGTTCTGGGCCTGGCCGGCCTGCAGGTCGAGGAAGCCGACAATGAGGGAACCACCGAGGCCGAGCAGGGAGGACGAGAAAGCCGTGCCCATGCCGGTAAGCGGCGCCTCAAGGCCTGCGCGCAACTCCTCGAAGACATCGCCCGCGCCGCCGCCGGCCGGTGACAGGGTGCGGATCGTTTCAGCGATGGACGAGACCGTATCCAGCAGGCCCCAGAAGGTGCCGAGCAGGCCGAGAAAGATCAGCAGGCCGATCATGTAGCGGGATATGTCCCGGGCTTCGTCAAGGCGTGAGGCGATGGAATCGAGAATTGACCGCATGGCAGGGGCGGAGATGGCGACCCGGCCCTTGCGCTCGCCCAGGAGGGTTGCCATCGGTGCCAGCAGACGGGGCGGCGGCGGCAGGGTGAGGCCGGGGTCGGCCCGGCGGAAGGCGTTTACCCACTTGATCTCGGGGCTGAGGACCATGACTTGGCGGAAGGCGTAGAGCACACCGATCAGAAGGACGCCCGCAATCAGCCCGTTAAGCGCGACATTGGCCAGGAAGGCTTCCTGAAGCTGTGGCCAGAGGACCGCCAGCACGAGGCCCACGATCACCAGAAAGGTGAGCATGCGCGAGATGTGCCTGCTCGGCTGAGTGAGGCTGAGCGTGTCGGCGCCGCTTTTGGCCATGGGCTGTCTCCTGATCCACAGTCCGGGCGCATCTCGTGCCCGGTCCCCTCGCTGTGCCGCGCACGGTTACCGCGTCCGCGTGCCCCGCAGTGTGCCATGGTTTGGGGCAGCAGTGTGACGGCAGTGGCTTGCGGGATGTGTGGGTATCAGCTGCCGGAGAAGGTCACGTCCACCCGGTCGGCGGGGCCCGTGTCGGTGACCCCGCCCAGAGCCCGCACGTCGATGCGGCTCTTGTCGATGCCCAGATCAATCAGATAGCCGTGGACAGCTAGGCCGCGGCGGAGGGACTGGCGGCGCGCATCGCTGGCCTTGTCGCCCGGCTCGCCCGCGTAGGCGCGCAGCTCGATCCGGCGGCGGTCATAGCGCAGGGACTGGCCGATGGACTCAAGTTCCGACCGGGCCTCGCCGAGAATGGCGACACTGCCGGGGTCAAACAGGATGCGGGCAATGGCCGGGTCCGGCTGGGGCAGGGGGGGCGCTGCCGCGGGGGCGGGCTGCGGCGCTTCGGGTGCAGCCAGGGCGGCGCTTTCCGTCGGCGGGGCCTCGGTTTCAACTGGAGCCTTCGCCTGAGCCTGAGCTGGAACCGGGGCCGGTTCGGGGGTGGAGGAGGCGTCCGGCGTGGCGGTGGCCTGGTTCACAGCCTGTGTCACTTCAGGCTTTGGTGCTGCAGGCGCTGCGGTGGCAGCCTTGGGCTGTGTGGCCGGCTTTGCCGGGGCAGGCTTGGCCGACGCCTTTTTGGTGTCCGGTTCAGGCTTGGGCTTTGCGGCGGCGCGCGGGGCCGGGCGGGGGCTTGGCTCCGGCACATCCGGGTAGCGCAGCGTGGGGACTTCCCGCGTTGCCGTGTCCGACCCCGGATAGCGCAGAATCAGGCGCGGCTGTTCCGGTTGGCTGCCGCGCAGGCCGAGGGCATCAAGATTGACGTCGACATCCCCGTCAATGCTCTGTGCGGTCGCTGAGGTTGCCGCAAGTGACAGGGCGACAGCCAGGCAGGGAAGAAGAGTGCGGGAGAAAAAACTGATCATGCCGGGCACGCGCAAGAGCACCTGAAGAGGGGAGAATGCCCCGCTGAGCGCGGCATTCCTTTAAATCATGGTGCTAAGGGGTTAACCGGTTGCGCGGCGTGCGTAAAGCCCCGGCAGCCTGCGGGGGGCTGTGTGCCGGGCGCGCGTCAGCCGGCGGCGCGGCCTGCCTTCTTGATCATTGCCTGCAGGTGCGGCAGCAGGTCGGCATTGGCGGCGATGATGCCGTTGGTATCCATCTTCTTGTCAGCGCCGTTGATGTCGCTGACAAACCCGCCTGCCTCCTTGACCATCAGCACGCCCGCAGCGATGTCCCAGGGCTGCAGGCCGTGTTCCCAATAGCCGTCGAAGCGGCCTGCTGCTACCCAGGCCAGGTCCAGGGAGGCTGCGCCGAAGCGGCGGATGCCCGCGACCTGCGGCATGATGTGATCGATCTCGCGGGTGAACTTGGCGTGCCAGTCCAGGCCCTTGAAGGGAATGCCGGTGGCAAACACTGCCTCGTCGAGGCGGGTGCGCGCGGCGACGCGCAGGCGGCGATCATTCAGATAGGCGCCATTGCCCTTTTCGGTGACGAACAGATCATCCGTGACCGGATTGTAGATGACGCCGTTGACCAGCTGGCCATCCCGCTCAAGGGCGATGGAAATCGCGAAATGGGGAATGCCGTGCAGGAAATTGGTGGTGCCGTCGAGCGGATCAATGATCCAGCGGTGGGTCTTGTCCGGCCCTTCGACCGCGCCGGATTCCTCCATCAGAAAGCCGTAGCCTGGCCGCGCCTTGGACAGCTCCTCGAAGATGATCTTCTCGGCCCTGAGATCGGCGGCGGACACGAAATCGCCGGGGCCTTTGCGGGACACCTGGAGATTTTCAACCTCGCCGAAATCGCGGGCGAGTTTGCGGGCCGCCTTGCGGGCGGCCGTGACCATCACGTTGATGACAGGACTGTTGAGGGGCATGGGGCGATCTGCTTGCGGCGTTCGGGCGGGTCGTTTGCGGGCGGACTTGAGTGAGACTGGTCGGCTGTGATCTACGACTCGGCGCGCTTCACATAGGTGACTTCGTTGGTGTCGACCACGATCTTCTCGCCGACGCCAACGAAGGGCGGCACCATGGTACGGACGCCGTTTTCAAGAAGGGCGGGCTTGTAGGAGGAGGCCGCCGTCTGGCCCTTGATGGTGGGCTCGGTTTCGGTGACTTCGAGGGTGACCTGCTCCGGCAGGTTGATGCCGATCGGCTTGTCCTCGTAGAGCTCGAGGGTCACGGCCATGCCATCCTGAAGGAAGGCTGCGCGCTCGCCGACGAATTCGGCGGAGAGCTCGATCTGCTCGTAGGTCTCGTTGTCCATGAAGGTCAGCATGTCGTCGGACTGGAACAGGAACTGGAAGTCCTTGGTATCGACCCGCACGCGCTCGACGGATTCTGACGAGCGGAAGCGCTCGTTCAGCTTGGTGCCGTCGATCAGGTTCTTGAGTTCGACCTGGGCATAGGCTCCGCCCTTGCCCGGTTTCACGCTCTGCACCTTCACGGCGGCCCAGAGGCCACCCTTGTGCTCGATGACGTTGCCGGGGCGGATTTCGTTACCGTTGATCTTCATGTCTCGCGGGCCTTCATGCGGATTCTTGATCTTGGGGGACGGGGGCGAGAGTGGGTATCGCGGGCGCCCCGTCAGGCGGCCTCACATGCACCACTGACGCATTGTGCGCAAGGGGGAGGGCTTCAAAAGGTGAAGAAGCCCGGAAGACGCGGGAAAGACGCCTTCTACCGTGCGGCGCGCCCGTCGAGCCATTGGGCGGCGCGCGCATCTCCGGTGGCGCGGTCATCGGCGGTCAGATGCTTGGCGAAGCGGGCGTCGAGTTCCTTGTCCTCGAAGCCTGCGCGGGTGGACAGGGAGTGCCATTTCCAGGCTTCCGCCATGTCCGCCTCAACGCCGCGGCCCATCACGTAGAGGCGGGCAAGGCGGTTTTGCGCCACGAGGTGGCCCTGATCCGCTGCCTTTGCGTAGAGTTCTGCTGCCTTTGCCTCATCCTTCCGGACGCCGAGGCCCTGATAGGTTAGGTAGGCGAGGCCGGATTGGGCATCTGCGACACCCTGGTCGGCGGCGCGCTTGAACCATTTGGCGGCGACGGCATTGTCCACCGGGCCGCCGAGGCCCTGGGCGGCGATCAGGCCGAGATTGTATTGCGCATCCGCGTGGCCCAGCTCGGCGGCGCGGGTGAACCATGTGCGGGCGGTGGCGTGGTCCGGCGTGCCGTCATTCAGAGCACCTGAGGCGTGCAGGGCCCCAAGATTGAATTGCGCGTCCGGGCTGCCGGCGTCCGCCGCTTCGCCGAACCAGCGCGCTGCTTCTGTCAGGTTCTGTGCCGTGCCGACACCTCGGACGTAGCGTAGGCCGGTTTCAATCTGCCCGGGGACCGAGCCGTGATTGGCGGCGGCAAGGTAGAGGCGGGTCGCCTCGTTATCCCGCGCTTCCCGGTTGGCAGGATCCATGCCCGGCGGGGTGAGGGTGCCGTCATCGGTGAGAGTTGCCAGGGCATAGGCCCCTGTGGGTTCGCCATTGGCGGCGGCTGCACGGAGCCACCGGCCTGCCTCGAACAGGTCGCGCTCAACCCCGTTTCCGTCGGCATAGAGCTGCCCCAGCAGGGCTTGGGCGGCGGGGTCGCCGTTTTCTGCGGCGGTGCGGAGAAAGGCTGCGGCGCGGGCCGGCTCGCCCTGTTTGAGGGCGTCAACGGCATTGGCCACTTCCGGTGACACGGTCTTGACGCCGCGCTCGGTTGCGGGCGGCGCGCCGTCAGGCGGCGTCTCTGCCCTGGCCGGAAGCATGGCTGCGGCGAGCAGGGCCCCGGCAATGACGGGCATCATGCGGGTCTGCAGGCGGAAGCGGGGGAAAGGGAGGGTGACTATCGGCGTTGGTTTACGCATCGAACTCCAGCAGCGACATCGGCGTCGCGGCGATCACCTCATTGATCGCCTTGACGGCTTGGGCCGGACCCCCTTCGTCCGAGGGGTAGGACCATACGCCAGATGAGACCGCAAGGAAATCCGCGCCCGCCGCGACGAGGGGCGCTGCATTTTCGACAGTGATGCCGCCAATGGCGACACAGGGCACCTCGAAGAGCTGCTGCCACCAGGAGAGGATTTCCGGCGTTGCCCGGGTCGGGGCCTGCTTGGTGGCGGTGTCGTAAAACGCGCCGAAGGCCACGTAGTCCGCGCCTTCCTCGCCGGCCTTCATCGCCAGATGGCGGCTGTCATGGCAGGTGACACCGATTATGGCATCCGGGCCCAGCAGCTTGCGGGCTTCTGAATAGGGGGCGTCGTCCTGACCGATATGCACGCCGTCGGCCCCCACCTTTTTTGCAATGTCGGGCCGATCATTGATGAGGAATGCCACGTCATAGTCGTGCGCGATGGGGATGAGGGCCGTGGCGGCCTCAATCACCTCGTCGTCGGGCACATCCTTGAGCCGAAGCTGGACGCAGGCGACGTCACCGGCCTTGAGCGCTGCTTCGAACACGCGCGAAAACGCCGCCACGTCATCAAGACGCGGCGGCGTGATCAGATAAAGGCGGCAATTGGAGGCGCTAGGCAGCTTCTTTCTCCACCTGTTCGGTCCAGTTGCCGGTGGCGGCGAGGCCGTTCATCCGGGCGCGGTGCAGGAAGGCCGCCTGCGCCTTGGACCAGTTGTTGTTGTCGCCGCCCCATGCGGCCAGGGGCGCTGCCTGCAGCGCGCGGCCATAGGAGAAGGACAGGTTCCACGGAAGATCATAGCCGGCATTCATGGCATTGAGATGGGCCGTTGCATCGACATCGGACTGGCCGCCAGACAGGAAGACGATGCCGGGCACTGCCGACGGGACACAGGCTTTCAGCACCTTGACGGTGCGCTCGGCCACTTCCGCGACGCTGGCTTGAGTGGGGCAGAGCTTGCCGGAGATAATCATGTTGGGCTTGAGCACGGTGCCTTCGAGATCGACGCCGGCGAAGTAGAGTTCCTGATAGAGCTCCTTGAGGGCCCAGGTCGTCACTTCCTCGCAGCGGGCGATGTCGTGATCGCCGTCCATCAGCACTTCCGGCTCAATGATCGGAACGATGCCGCGCTCCTGGGCCAGCGCTGCGTAGCGGGCCAAAGCGTGGGCATTGGCATGGATGCAATTGTGGGACGGCATGGAGGTGTCGCCGCCACGGGAGATGTCGATCACCGCGCGCCACTTGGCGAAACGGGCGCCGAGGTCGTGATATTCGGCAAAGCGCTCGCGCAGGCCGTCGAGGCCTTCGGTGACCTTCTCGCCGGGGCTGCCTGCCAGGTCCTTGGCACCTGCATCGACCTTGATGCCCGGCACGGAGCCTGCGGCCGTGATGAGCTCGACGAGCGGGGTGCCGTCCTGGGCCTTCTGGCGGATCGTCTCGTCGTAGAGGATCACGCCGGAGATGTAGTTGTGCATCGCCTCGTCGGTGCGGAACAGCATCTCGCGATAGTCGCGGCGGCTGTCCTCGGTCGAGGTGGTGTTGATCGAGTCAAAGCGCTTCTTGATGGTGCCGGTGCTTTCGTCGGCGGCAAGGATGCCCTTGCCGGTGGCGACCATCTTCTGCGCGATGTCGTGGAGTGTTTCGGTCATGGCTGGGCAGTCCCCTCATACATCGCCAGTCTGGGTGCCGCGGGTTCAGGCGCGGCTGAGAGCCTCCACGCCCGGCAGTGCCTTGCCCTCGAGCCATTCGAGGAAGGCGCCACCCGCGGTGGACACGTAGGAAAAGTCGTCAGCGGCGCCCGCATTATTGAGGGCGGCCACCGTGTCGCCGCCACCGGCGACGGAGGTGAGCTGACCCATCTTGGTCAGCATGCCCACATGGCGCGCGGCGGCGTTGGTGCCGTTGTCGAACGGCGCGATCTCAAAGGCGCCCAGCGGGCCGTTCCAGACAACGGTCTTTGCGGCTTCGAAGCGGGCGGCCAAGTCTGCGATGGTATCGGTGCCGACGTCCAGAATCATGTGGCCGTCGGGCACTTCGGTGGCAGGCACGGTCTTGCAGGGTGCCATGGCCTTGAACTCTTCCGCCACGACAACGTCACGCGGCAGCAGCACCTGGCAGCCGGCGGTCTCAGCCTTTGCCAGAATGTCGCGCGCGGTATCGCCGAGGTCGTGCTCGCAGAGGGAGGCTTTCACGTCGATGCCCTGGGCGGCGAGGAAGGTGTTGGCCATGCCGCCGCCGATGACGAGGTAATCCACCTTGCTGACCAGATTGCCGAGAAGGTCGAGCTTGGTGGAGATCTTGGCGCCGCCAACAATGGCCACCACGGGCTTCTCCGGCGTGGCAAGCGCCTGGCCGAGGGCGGTCAGCTCGGCCTGCATGGCGCGGCCCGCATAGGCAGGCAGGCGGTGGGCGATGGCTTCGGTCGAGGCATGGGCGCGGTGGGCGGCGGAGAAGGCGTCGTTGACGTAGATATCGCCCAGCTTGGCGATCTCGTCGGCGAAGGCGCCGTCATTGTCGGTCTCGCCCTTGTGGAAGCGGGTGTTTTCCAGGAGCACGACGCTGCCGGGCTTTGCGGCGGCGATCACGTCGGCGGCGGACCGGCCGATGCAGTCATCCGCGAACGCTACATCAAGACCGGCTTCTTCAGCAACGGCGGGGGCGACGGGCTTGAGGGAGAATTCCGGGTTCCGTTCGCCCTTGGGGCGGCCGAAATGGGACAGCAGGACCACGATCGCGCCCTTGCCTGTGAGGTCGCGGATCGTCGGCACGATGCGTTCGATGCGGGTGGCGTCGCTGACGGCGCCATCCTTGACCGGCACGTTCAGGTCGGCGCGCATCAGCACGCGCTTGCCGGTGACATCCTGGCTGGCGAAAAGATCATCGAGGGTTGCAAACGACGTCTTTTCACTCATGGCACAGTCCTGAATTTCCGAGGGTCTTGGGGGTGGTTCTGGGTGTCTGGATCAGAGAGGGGCGGAAGCCTTGTCAGCTTCCGCCCCTGGTAGTCGTTGCCGGTATCAGATGAGCTTTGCCATCGCGACCGCGGTGTCGGACATGCGGTTCGCAAAGCCCCACTCATTATCGTACCAGGACAGGACGCGGCCCATCTTGCCTTCGATGACCTGGGTCTGGGTCAGGTCGAAGGTCGAGGATGCCGGGTCGTGGTTGAAGTCCATGGACACGAGCTTGCGGTCGTTGACAGCCAGCACACCCTTGAGCGGGCCGGAGGCCGCTGCCTTCATGGCGTCGTTGATGGCGTCCACCGACAGGTCCTTGTTGGCGGTGAAGACGAGATCAATCATCGACACGTTGGGGGTGGGCACGCGCACGGCGGTGCCGTCGAGCTTGCCGGCGAGCTGCGGCAGCACGAGGCCGACGGCCTTGGCGGCACCCGTCGAGGTCGGGATGATGTTGCTGGCAGCGGCGCGGGCGCGGTGCAGGTCCTTGTGCAGGGTGTCGAGCGTCGGCTGGTCACCCGTATAGGCGTGCACCGTGGTCATGTAGCCGCGCTCGAGGCCGAAGGTGTCGTCCAGCACCTTGGCGACCGGGGCCAGGCAGTTGGTGGTGCACGACGCGTTGGACACAACAGTGTACTCGGCCTTCAGGTCCTGGTGGTTGACGCCGTAGACGACCGTGAGGTCAGCACCGGAGGCGGGGGCGGAGACCAGGACGCGCTTGGCACCGGCGGTCAGGTGCGCGGACGCCTTTTCCTTGTCGGCGAAGATGCCGGTGCATTCCAGCGCAATGTCGACGCCCAGATCGCCCCACGGCAGCTTGGCCGGATCACGCTCGGCGGTGACCTTGATTTCCTTGCCGTTGATGGAGATGGAGGAGTCCGTGTTGGTCACTTCGGCGGGGAAGCGGCCGTGGACAGTGTCGAACTGCAGCAGGTGGGCGTTGGCTTCGGCGGAACCGAGGTCGTTGATGGCCACCACTTCGATATCCGTGCGGCCGGACTCGATGATGCCCCGGAGAACCAGACGGCCAATGCGGCCAAACCCATTAATCGCGACCTTCACGGACATAATGCTTTCACCTTTCAACGGAGTGCGGAATGCCGCGCTGATCCAGGTGCCGGGCCAGAAGCCTGACCAGTGATGGAGCTTGGTTCCGCGCGGGATTGGGCGTGGGTATAGCGAATGGTCCGGCGGGTGAAAAGGACCACTTGACAGGAATCCCGGCGCGCCAAACCGCCCGGGGTGATTTTTCGGGAGTGAGCGTTAATAGGGGAGGGATGCGGGTGCCGCTTTCCCTCCCCGATTGCCGCAGGGACGGCCTTGCGCCGTTTCCCCTGGGATGGCCGTGCGGGGCGGCCTTGAGACCGCCCCGGGCCGGGTGTCCTAGAGACGTTCGCGGACGGCCTGGGCCACGGCGTCCGGCGTGATGCCGAAATGCTCATAGAGCTGCTTGTAAGGAGCGCTGGCACCGAAGCCCGTCATGCCGACGAAGCCGCCGCTGTCGCCGATGAGGCGGCCCCAGCCCTGCTCTATGCCCGCTTCCACGGCCACGCGCACGGTGTTGGGGCGGATGATGTCCTCCCGGTAGGCGGCGGGCTGCTCGAGGAAGAGGTCCAGGCACGGCATCGACACCACGCGGGTGGAAACGCCTTCGGCCTGCAGCTGCTTCTGGGCGGCCAGGGCGATCTCGACCTCCGAGCCGGTGGCGAAGAGGGTGGCCTTGGCGTCGCCATCGGCCGGGGAGAGCTCGTAGCCGCCGCGGGCGGAGAGGTTCTCGTCGGTGTGCTTGGTGCGCACGGTCGGCAGGTTCTGGCGGGTCAGGGCGATGACGCTCGGGCGATCAAGCGCCTTGAGTGCCAGTTCCCAGGCTTCTGCGGTCTCGACAGCATCCGCCGGGCGGAACACGTTGAGATTGGGGATGGCGCGCAGGGCGGCCATGTGTTCCACCGGCTGGTGGGTGGGACCGTCTTCCCCGAGGCCGATCGAATCGTGGCTGAACACGTAGATGGCGCGGCGCTCCATCAGGGCCGACAGGCGGACCGAGGGGCGGCAATAGTCGGAGAACACCAGGAAGGTGCCGCCATAGGGAATGAGGCCCTTGTGCAGCGCCATGCCGTTCATGGCGGCGGCCATGCCGTGCTCGCGGATGCCGTAATGGATGTAGGAGCCGGAGAAATCGTCGGCAGTGACGGATTTCTGCGATTTGGCGCGGGTGTTGTTGGAGCCCGTCAGGTCGGCGGAGCCGCCGACCAGCTCCGACACCACATCGGCCAGGCCGTTGAGCACATTCTCGGAGGCCTTGCGGGTGGCCACCGACGGCTTGTCGTCACTGAAGGCGCGCTTCAGCTTGTTGACGGCGGCGTGCAGTTCGTTGGGCAGGGAGCCGGCCATGGTGCGCTCGAATTCACGGCGCTGGGCTTCGGGGGCGGCGTCCAGGCGCTCGGCCCAGGCTGTGCGGGCCTTGCTGGCGCGCAGGCCGGCGACGCGCCAGGCGTCGAGCACGTTCTGCGGGATCTCGAAGGGGGCGGCTGACCAGCCGAGGGCCTTGCGGGTGCCTTCGATCTCCTCGGCACCGAGCGGGGCGCCGTGGGAGCCGGATGTGCCTTCCTTGGTGGGGGCGCCGAAGCCGATCCTGGTCTTGCAGGCGATGAGCGAGGGCTTGTCGGTTGTCTGCGCGTGCTCGATGGCAGCGGCGATGGCATCCGGATCATGGCCGTCGATGCGGGTGGTGTCCCAGCCGGCGGCTTCGAAACGGGCCAGCTGATCGCCCGATTCAGACAGGTCCAGCGCACCGTCGATGGTGATGCCGTTATCGTCGAACAGGACGATCATGCGCGACAGCTTTAGGTGACCGGCCAGGGAAATGGCCTCGTGGCTGATGCCTTCCATCAGGTCGCCGTCGGAGGCGATGACATAGGTGAAGTGGTTCACCAGATCGTCGCCGAAACGCGCATTGAGCATGCGTTCGGCCAGTGCCATGCCGACGGAGGTGGAGATGCCCTGACCAAGCGGGCCGGTGGTCATCTCGACGCCGGGGGTGTGATCCACTTCCGGGTGACCCGGCGTGAGGGAGCCCATCTGGCGGAAATTCCTGATCTGGTCGATCGTCATGTCCTCGTAGCCGAGGAGATGCAGCAGGCTGTAGATCAGCATGGAGCCATGACCGGCGGAGAGCACGAAGCGGTCACGGTCGGCCCAGTTGGGATCACGCGGGCAGAACTTCATGAAGCGGGTGAACAGGACGGTGGCCACGTCGGCCATGCCCATGGGCATGCCGGGATGGCCCGACTTGGCGTTCTCGACCGCATCCATGGCCAGGGCGCGGATGGCGTTGGCCATCATCGCGTGGTCGGCATTGGCGGATGAAGATGTGGAAACGGGTTTGTCCGCCCCGGCGGAGGCGGTGTCTGCTGCTGTGCTCATTGCGTGGTTACCCTTGGGGTTGCCCTTGGTCCCGTGAGCGCCCCTGTTGAAAGCGCATGTCACGGCTGCCTCAAAATCTCCCCATGCCGGTCTTACGCCAGTCTGCCGGGAAGCAAATCGGTTCAGGTGCAGGGGCGCTGGTCCCTAAGCTCAGCGACCCTGTCGAATTGGGCCGGGAGAATGACGAGGTGGTCTTGCAACGTCAACATGCCCATGGCACCCCGTGGGCGGGGATTCATGTGGCGTTGACCAGCCTTGAGCGCGGTGCATACGTTATGTCACAAACCTGTTGCATATTCGCCGCGCTCGCGGGGCGGGGCGCGGCAGCCTTAATCGGTGTATTTCATTCAGTATCTCCTACGAGTCGGGATCGGCCTCTGACATATGAGCAAGCTTGATTCAGCCATGGAGCGGTTCTCCGCCGCTCTCGATCAGCTGGAAGCGGGAATCAACCGGCGCAGCATCAAGTCCCAGAACGCATCTTCCGCGGAGCGGGAGATCGCGGCGCTGCGCGAGGACCGCTCGCGGCTGGCCGACGAGCTGGACCAGGTGAAGTCGCAGGCCAGGCAGCTGGACGAGACTGCCGGTGATGTATCGACCCGGCTGGAAGAAGCCATTGCCGGCATCCGCGCCGTGCTGGAGCCATAGGAACGCGCCGATGCCGCAGGTAACCGTGAAGATCAATGGCCGCAGCTACACGCTGGCCTGTGACGATGGCGAGGAAGAGCACCTTGAAGGGCTCGCCGCCTATCTGGACAAGCACGTGACCACATTGGCCCAGGGCGTGGGGCAGGTGGGCGACCAGCGGCTGATGCTGATGGCGGGGCTTCTGGTGGCGGACGAATTGTCCGAGGCGCTGGGCGAGGTGCAGGCCCTGAAGGACGAGGTGGCCACGCTCAAGCAGGACCGCGTGGGAGCTGCGACCAAGAGCCAGGACGCGGAAAACCAGGTGGCCGAGGTGCTGGAAGCAGCCGCCCGCCGCCTTGAAGACATTGCCGGACGCCTTGAGGCTTCCTAAGTAAGACGGCTACAAGATCAGGGCTGCCTGGTGCGCCAGGAGCCATATTGCTCGGGGCCTTACGGTCTCCTAGGGAGCTGTCCCTGCCTCGGCCCGTGGGCTGGGGTATCACGGCGCCCACCTACTTATGTAGGTTCCCGGGGATCTCCGCTCCAGCGGCCAAGGCGGCCCTACCTTGTATCCTTCTTCCTCGAAGTCCCCTGAATGACCGAGCCCTCCTTTCCAACAGCCGGTGCACAGCCCGTCAGCAAGGCTGAGCTGCGGCGTCACGCGGGGCTGGTGCGCCAGCGCGAGGCGCGGCGGCTGGGACAGGCGGCCGGTGACCGAATTGCGCGTCACGTGCTGGATGCGGTGCCGCTGCGGCCGTTCGAGATGGCAGCGGGCTACTGGCCCGTGCGGGCGGAGGCTGACCCGTTGCCGCTGATGCTGGCCCTGAAGGCGATGGGGCACGGGCTGTGCCTGCCTGAGGTGGCGGCCCGCAATGCGCCATTGCTGTTTCGCCGCTGGCTGCCGGGCGAGCCGCTGACGGCGGGGGCATATGGTATTCCGGCACCGGGGGCGGGGGCGCGGCTGGTGACGCCCAGCTTGGTGCTGGTGCCGGGCGTGTGGTTTGATAGACAGGGTGCGCGGCTGGGCTATGGCGGCGGGTTTTATGACCGGACGCTTGAAGCCCTGCGGCGCGGCAGACGGCCGACGATTGTCGGCATTGCCTATGACGCACAGCTGGGGGACAGGCTGGCGCGCGAACCGCATGACGCGGTGATGGATTTTGTTGTGACCGAAAGGCGGGTCATCCGGACACGGTAGTTTGGAGAGCGGCCTTGTCGGCGAGTAGGAAATTGTCCTGATGCGACTGATGTTTCTGGGTGACGTGGTGGGCCGGGCCGGCCGGGAAGCCGTTGTGGATGCCCTGCCGCGGCTGCGTGCCGATCTCGATCTCGATTTCGTGGTGGTGAACGGCGAGAACTCCGCCGGCGGCTTCGGCATTACGGAAAAGATCGCCACCGAGATTCTGGACGCCGGGGCGGATGTGATCTCCGGCGGGAATCACTCCTGGGACCAGCGGGAAGCGCTTGTGTTCATCGAGCGCGAGCAGCGGTTGCTGCGGCCGGCGAATTATCCTTCCGGCACGCCGGGGCGCGGGGCCGGGCTGTTCGAGGCGCGGGGCGGACGGCGTGTGCTGCTGGTGAATGTGCTCGGACGCGTGTTTATGGATGCGCTGGATGATCCGTTTGCCACCGTGGAACGGGAACTGGCGGCCGCACCGCTGGGCGATGTGGCGGATGCGGTGATCGTCGACATGCATGCGGAAGCAACTTCCGAGAAGATGGCGATGGGCCATTTCTGTGATGGCCGGGCGTCGCTGGTGGTGGGGACGCACAGTCATATTCCGACGGCGGACGCGCAGCTGTTGCCCGGCGGGACGGCGTATCAGACCGATGCGGGAATGTGCGGCGACTATGACAGCGTGATCGGCATGCAGAAGGATGAGCCGGTGAACCGGTTCACCACCAAGATCTCTTCCGGGCGTTTTCAGCCTGCGGACGGGGATGCGACCGTGTGCGGCGTGTTCGTGGAGACGGACGATGCGACCGGCCTTGCGACCCGCGTTGAGCCAATCAGGCTTGGCGGGCGGCTGAAGCAGACAATGCCGGGGTTGATGGCTGCCGAGTAGGCCCGGTCTAGCTTTTTCGGGTCGGAATTCTCTATAACCCCGGTCACTCACCTGACATGACTGACGCAGCTGGAGCTTGAGCCCATGGCCGGCCACTCACAATTCAAGAACATCATGTACCGCAAGGGCGCGCAGGACGCGAAGCGGTCGAAGATTTTTGCCAAGCTGGCGCGCGAAATCACCGTGGCCGCGAAGCTGGGCATGCCGGACCCGGCCATGAACCCGCGCCTGCGCGGCGCCATCCAGGCGGCGCGGGCGGAAAATATGCCCAAGGACAATATCGAGCGCGCCATCAAGAAGAGCCAGGGCGGCGACGACGCGAATTTCGAGAATGTCCGGTATGAGGGGTTCGGCCCCGGCGGCGTCGGCATCATCGTCGAGGCGCTGACCGACAACCGCAACCGCACGGCCGGTGAAGTCCGTGCTGCCTTTTCAAAGAATGGCGGCAATCTGGGTGAAACGGGGTCGGTGTCCTTCATGTTCGATCAGGTGGGCCGGATCGAATATGCCGCTGATGTGGCGGATGCAGACGCGGTGTTCGAGGCCGCGATCGAAGCAGGTGCCGATGATGTGACGTCGGATGATGACATCCACGAGATCATCTGTGCGGCGGACGCGCTCAATGAAGTGTCGACGGCGCTGGAAGCGCAGCTGGGTGAGCCGCGCAAGGCGGCGCTGGTGTGGAAGCCCCAGAATGTGCTGGATGTGGATCAGGATGCAGCCTCAACGCTGCTGAAACTCCTGGATGCGCTGGACGACAATGATGATGTTCAGCAAACCTATGCCAACTTTGAGATTTCCGATTCGGTTCTTGAGAGCCTGACAAGCTGAGGCGCCGGTCCCCCAAGGGGCGGCCTGCTTGGAAGGCAGGGCAGGCTTGATGGCATCCTCCATCCCTAATTCTTCCGGCCACCGGCGGCGTCTGCTGGGCCTTGATCCGGGCCTGCGGGCCACGGGCTGGGGTATCGTGGATGTCGAGGGCTCGCGGCTGTCGCATGTGGCAAACGGCACGGTGACCTCGCAGGCCCGTGACAGTCTGGCCGAGCGCCTGTCGGCCATCCATTGCGGGCTGGAGGCTGTCATCCGCGAATTCAACCCGCAGGAAGCGGCCGTCGAAAGCGTTTTCGTCAATCGCGACGGGCAGGCGACGCTGAAGCTTGGCCAGGCGCGCGGGGTGGCGATCCTCGCCGCCGCGCAGGCGGGGCTGGAGGTTGCGGAATACGCGCCCAACCACATCAAGAAATCCGTCGTGGGCGCGGGGCATGCGGACAAGCGGCAGATGATGACCATGGTAACGATGCTGCTGCCGTCATGTGATCCGCATTCGGAGCATTCCGTGGATGCCCTGGCGGTGGCGATCACCCACGCCCATGGCAGCGCCGGGGCCGCGCGGGTGGCGTCTGCCATTGCAGGTGGGCAGGCATGATCGGCAAGCTCAAGGGCGTGGTGGACGAGACGGGGCTCGACTGGGCGCTGATCGACGTGGGCGGTGTATGCTATCTGGCGTCATGCTCGGGGACCACATTACGGCAGATCGGCGGGCCCGGGGAGGCTGCCATCCTCCATATCGAAACCTATGTGAGGGAAGACCAGCTGCGCCTGTTCGGCTTCGCGACTGAAGCGGAGCGTGAATGGTTCAGGCTGCTGCTCAGTGTTCAGCGGGTGGGCGCCAAGGCGGCGCTGGCGATCCTGACGGCGCTTGATCCGCAGGCACTGGCGCGGGCGATTGCGTTCAAGGACGCCAAGGCTATTGCGACGGCGCAGGGCGTGGGCCCCAAGGTGGGCGAGCGCATCGTGGCCGAACTCAAGGACAAGGTGCCTGCATCCCTTGCCATGGCCAGCCAGGCCGGCGGGGGTGCGGGTGAGGGGGCATCGCCCCCGCCGGATATGGCCCCCAACACCGCCGAAGCGGACGCTATCTCGGCACTGGTCAATCTCGGCTATGCTCAGGCACAGGCGACGCAGGCTGTGTCGCGGGCTGTGACCAAGGCAGGGGACGATGCTCCGGGGGCGGAGCAATTGATCCGCATGGGGCTGAAGGAATTGGCCGGGTGATCCGGCCAGGTAAGGGAAAGTGATGTCGGACCGCGTGGTGCATGCCGATTTCCAGGCCGAGGACGGGGCGGACCAGAATATCCGTCCCGGGGCGCTGGATGCCTTTGTCGGCCAGGCGCGGGCGAAGGAAAACCTGTCTGTCTTCATCCAGGCGGCGCGGTCGCGCGATGAAGCGATGGATCATGTGCTGCTGTCAGGGCCGCCGGGCCTGGGCAAGACGACGATGGCGCAGATCGTGGCGCGGGAGCTGGGCGTCAATTTCCGCTCGACCTCCGGGCCTGTGATCGCCAAGGCGGGGGATCTGGCGGCGCTTCTGACCAATCTCGAACCGCGGGATGTGCTGTTCATTGACGAGATTCACCGTCTGTCTCCGGCGGTGGAAGAAATACTTTATCCAGCGATGGAGGATTTCGAGCTTGATCTGATCATCGGTGAGGGACCGGCGGCGCGGTCGGTGAAGATCGACCTTGCGCCTTTCACCCTTGTGGGCGCGACGACGCGGGCCGGGCTTCTGACCACGCCGCTGCGGGACCGGTTCGGCATTCCGGTGCGGCTTGAATTTTACACCAACGACGAGCTTGAGAAGATCGTGAGCCGGGCAGCAACGATCCTGGACGCGCCGCTGACGCGCGACGGGGCGCTCGAGATCGCGCGCCGGTCGCGCGGGACGCCGCGGGTGGCGGGGCGGCTGTTGCGGCGGGTCCGGGATTTCGCGGCGGTGGCGGGGGCGACGGAGATCAACGCTGTGACCGCGGACAAGGCGCTGAACCGGCTTGAAGTGGACAATCGCGGGCTTGATAGCCTCGATCACCGCTATCTGCGGACCGTGGCGCTGAAGTTCGGCGGCGGCCCGGTGGGCGTGGAAACGATCGCCGCTGCCCTGTCGGAAGCGCGGGACGCGATCGAGGAAGTGATCGAGCCCTATCTCATCCAGCAGGGCTTTGTGCAGCGGACCCCGCGCGGGCGGCTGCTGACCGGTGCCGCCTTCGAGCATCTGGGACTGAGTATTCCGGCGAAGTTCGAGGGCGTTCAGACGCGGCTTTTTGAAGATGAGTGATCGGGTGGCGGACGAGCTGGGCCCGGCGGGCAGCCTGAGCGATGACGGGCTGCATGTGATGCCGGTGCGGGTCTATTACGAGGATACGGATGCGTCCGGCATCGTCTATCACGCGAATTATCTGCGCTTCATCGAGCGGGCGCGCACGGATGTGCTGCGCTGCGCGGGGCTGGACCACCGGCGGATGATGGATGCCGAGGATTCAACGGCTTTTGCCGTGCGGCAGATGGACATCCGGTTTCACGCGCCGGCGCGGCTGGATGATGCGCTGGAGGTGCGCACCCGGTTCACGGAACTGAGGGGGGCGCGCATCCGGGCGGCGCAGAGCGTGTGGCGCGGGGAGGCGCTGCTGTTCGAGGCGCAGGTGGAAGTCGCGGTGCTGGATGAAACGGGCCGGGCCCGCAGAATTCCGGCATTTGTGCGCGACGCGCTTGCCGCCTATGTTGGTTAACAAGCTGGATGTGGACCAATCTGTTTCGGGGCGCTTCGTTGCGGCGGCACACGCCGCAGTTTCGACACAAAATCACGGGAACAAGGCGGAAAGGGCGGGATGCCGTGACTTTCCGGCTGAATATCTTTGTGCCGCGCGGCAGCTCTGCCGCGGGCGAAAATCGCTGCCCCTGAGGCGGCGAACAGGACGCGAACCCAAGACCAGGACGGGGTGACGATGGAGCCGGATCTCATCACCAACGCGGCGGCACAGGTCGCCGAGACGGATTTTTCACTGATCAGCCTGTTTCTGCGGGCGGATATCGTGGTCAAGGCGGTGATGATCGGGCTGTTCGCGGCATCGATCTGGAGCTGGGCGATCATCTTCGAGAAATGGGGCCGGCTGCGGACCGTCAACCGCAAGGCCGAGCGCTTTGAGCAGGTGTTCTGGTCGGGCCAGTCGCTTGAGGACATCTACCAGAATATGGGCCACCGGCCTGATCACCCGATGTCGACGCTTTTCGTGGCGGCGATGCGGGAGTGGCGGCGTTCGGCTGAAATCGGTTCGCGGGCCATTCACGGGCTGCAGGAACGTATCGACCGGGTGATGACCGTGTCGATCGCGCGGGAAACGGCGCGGCTGGAGCGGGGGCTTCTGTTTCTGGCCACTGTTGGCGCCACGGCGCCCTTCATCGGGCTGTTCGGCACGGTGTGGGGCATCATGAACGCGTTCCAGGCGATTGCCGCGACGCGCGACACGAACCTTGCCGTGGTGGCGCCGGGCATTGCCGAAGCGCTGTTCGCCACGGGGCTTGGCCTTTTGGCCGCCATTCCGGCGGTGATTGCCTACAACGCCTTTTCCACCTCGCTGAACCGCTATGCGACGCGGCTTGACGGGTTTGCGGACGAGTTCTCCGCCATCCTGTCCCGTCAGATCGACGAAACCCGCGAAGGAGCCTGACCATGGCAGCCGGTCCGATGAAGCCGGCGGGGGGCGGCGGAGGCTCATCACGCCGCCGCAGCCGCCGTCCGCGCGCGCCGATGAGCGAAATCAATGTCACGCCCTTTGTGGACGTGATGCTGGTGTTGCTCATCGTCTTCATGGTGGCCGCCCCGTTGCTGACGGTGGGGGTGCCCATCGACCTGCCGCAGACGAAGTCGCAACCGCTCCAGGAAGACACGGAGCCGCTGACGGTGACGGTGAACGCGGATGGGGAGATCTATCTGCAGGAAACCGTGGTCGAGATCGACGAGCTGTCGTCGCGCCTGCTTGCCATCGCCAAGGGCGGCTACGAAGAGCGCGTCTATGTGCGCGGCGACAAGAACGTGGCCTATGGCGACATCATGCAGGTGATGGGCACGCTGTCGTCGGCTGGTTTCCGGCGCATCGGCATGGTGACCGAACAGAGCGCACCTGACAGCGCGGACAAGAGGTAACCGGGAGCAGATGCGCGGCGGCGTTCTCATCTCCGGTCTGTTGCATGTGGCACTCGTGGTGATCGCGATTGTGGGCCTGCCTGCGCCGTCGCTTGCGCCCGTCGATGTGGCACAGCCCATTCCGATCGAGATCGTCGAGATCGATGAATTCACCCGCATCACCCGTGAGCCGGAGCCTGAAGCTGAACCGGCCCCGCCGGAACCTGAGCCCGAACCGGAGCCGCAGGATGCACCGGAGCCGGAGCCCGAGCCGCAGCCGGAACCCGAACCCGTCTCCGAGCCGGAGCCTGCGCCGGCGCCTGAACCCGCCCCGGCACCGGCTCCCGAGCCTGAACCCGCTCCGGCTCCTGAGCCTGAGCCCGTTCCCGCGCCTGAGCCCGAACCTGCGCCGGAGCCTGAGCCGGAAGAAAAGGTGAATGTGGCGCCGCCCGCACCGCCGGCGCCGCGCCTGCGCCCCACGCCGCCCAAGCCCGTGGTGCAGGAGCGCAAGCCTGCCTTCGATCCCGGCCGCATTGCCGCCCTGCTCGATAAGCTGCCGGAAGAGCGCAAGCCCGCGCCCCAGCGGCCGCAGCCTGCACCGGAAACCCCGCAGCAGCCGCGCGTCGGGGCGCAGACATCGCTGACGATCTCAGAGCTTGATGCAATCCGGCAACAGATCAGCCAGTGCTGGTCACCGCCTGTCGGTGCCACAAATGCGGCTGATTTGGTGGTCACCATGCTGATATGGCTGAACCCGGACGGTTCCCTGGCGCGTCCCCCGCAGGTGAAGGGTGGACCGCTGGTGCCGTCCTCGTATCAGCGGGCTGCCCAGGATGCGGCGCTGCGCGCGGTTCGGCGCTGTGCGCCTTACCGTCTGCCGGTAGAAAAGTATTCGTCCTGGCGCGAAATCGAATTGACGTTTGACCCCAGCCGCATGTTCGGCGGCTAAGGTCGATCTAACCGAATGATCCGGGAGACGGATATGATCGCTGGCAACACGGAACGTCGGGGGACGCGTTTTATGGGGTGGGTGCCCGTTATCGTGCTGGCTGTGCTGATGATGCCCGGGGCGGCGCTGGCGCAGCTGCGGATCGACATCACGCAGGGCAATATCGAGCCATTGCCGCTGGCGGTGACCGACTTTGTCGGCAGCGATGAGGCGGCCGCTGAAACGGGTGACAAGATGGCCGGTGTGATCCGCGCCAATCTCGAGCGCTCGGGCCTGTTCCGGCCGATCAGCGAAGCGGCCTTCATCGAGAAGATTTCTGACCCCAACACGGCGCCGCGCTTCGGTGACTGGCGCATTCTTGATGCCCAGGCGCTGCTGACGGGTGGTGTGACCCAGGAAGCGGACGGTCGGCTGCGTGTCGAGTTCCGGCTGTGGGATGTGTTCGGCGAAGAGCAGCTGATCGGCCTGCAGTACTTCACCAAGCCGGACAATTGGCGGCGGGTGTCGCACATCATTTCTGACGCCATTTATGAGCGGCTGACGGGCGAGACCGGTTATTTCGATACGCGCATCGTGTTCGTGTCGGAAGCGGGCCAGAAGGGCCAGCGGGTGAAGCGGCTGACCCTGATGGACCAGGACGGGCACAATCCGCGCTTCCTGACCAATGGCAGTTCGCTGGTGCTGACGCCGCGCTTCTCTCCGACCAACCAGGAGATCACGTACCTCTCCTATGCGGGGGGCAGCCCACGGGTCTATCTCTACAATATCGAGACGCGCCAGCAGGAAGTGGTGGGCGAGTTTCCGGGCATGACCTTCGCGCCGCGCTTCTCGCCGGATGGCGACAAGGTGATCATGAGCCTGCAGCGCGGCGGCAACGCCAATATCTATGAGCTCGACCTGCGTACGCGGGCGACGCGGCGACTGACCAACTCCCCGTCGATCGATACGTCGCCCTCCTACGGGCCGGCGGGGCGCGAAATCACCTTTGAAAGCGACCGGGGCGGCACGCAGCAGATCTATGTGATGAATGCGGATGGCTCGAATGTCCGCCGCATCAGCTTCGGCGAGGGGCGCTATTCCACGCCGATCTGGTCGCCGCGCGGGGATCTGATCGCGTTCACCAAGCAGTATAAGGGCCGCTTTCTCATCGGGGTCATGCGCCCGGACGGCACCGGCGAGCGCATTCTGACCGAGGGCTATCACAATGAGGGGCCCACCTGGGCGCCCAATGGCCGCGTGCTCATGTTCTTCCGCGAGACACCGGGGGAGCGGGGCGGGCCGTCGCTTTGGTCGGTGGATCTCACCGGCTACAACGAAAGGCAGGTTCCGACGCCGGGATTCGGCTCGGACCCGGCTTGGTCTCCCTTGATCCGCTAGGGTGGTTGCGGCTACCGTCCAGCCTTGGGATCCAAGGGCATTTAGGGGTGTTTCCGGCGTATCTGTCCCATCCGGGGCGAAATGATTGGAAACCTTCGTCACATTCCGCGGTTAGGCTTGTTCCGGAGAACAGCGGGACGAGCCACATGCTGCGGCAGGTGGCGGCAAAGTTTGGAACGCAGTCCATTCCTGTTCTTGGGTTTGCGGTCCGGGGTGCAACCAGATTGTTGGGCTATATCGGCCCGCGTTGGCAGGAGACTTTTTGATATGACCACTGCGTTGATCCGTTCGCGGACAATGACTTTCGAGGGGACGGCCAAGGGCGCTTCCTTTGGCTTTTCGGGCCGCGCCGTGAAGATGGCGCTGGCCGGCCTCGCCGCCCTGGCGCTTGCCGCGTGCAGCTCCGATCCGGAGCAGCCGACCGTGCAGGCCACCACCGCTCCGGCTCCCGCCGCGCCGGCCGGGCCGACCCCGGGTTCGCAGCAGGACCTGGTGGTGAATGTCGGTGACCGCGTCTTCTTCGACACTGACCAGTCGTCGCTGCGGGCCGATGCCCGCGCCACGCTGCAGCGTCAGGCTGCCTGGCTGAACCAGTACCCGAATGTGCGGGTGACGCTGGAAGGCCATGCGGACGAGCGCGGCACGCGTGAATACAACCTTGCGCTGGGCGCCCGCCGCGCCAACTCGGCCAAGGACTACCTGGTGAGCCTCGGTGTCGCGCCGTCGCGCGTCCAGACCATCTCCTTCGGCAAGGAGCGCCCGGTGGCGCTTTGCTCCGATGAGAGCTGCTGGGCCCAGAACCGCCGCGCGGTGACCGTGGTGACGCAGGGCGCAGGCTCGTAAGCCACCTGCGATCCTGACAACGGAACGGGGCGTGCATCCTTGGCGGATGCGCGCCCCTTTTCGTTTGCCGTGCGGTTCAGCGCGCGCCGGTGGTGCTTGCGCCGGGCCTCAATTTCGACAAGCTTGTCGGGATATTTTCCGTTCCGCTTTTCCGCCTTCCGTGAGATCCGTCATGCCGAAATTCCGCATTGTTCTCCTTCTTGCCGCGGGGCTTTTGCCCGCGATTGCCGTCGGTAGCGTGCTGACCGCGGGGCCCGTGGCAGCGCAGCAATCGGTTACCGATACGCGGGCGCTCTATGACCGCCTGCTGCGGCTGGAGCGGGACCTGCAGGATGTGCAGCGGTCGGTCTATCAGGGGGGCGGGCAGGCCCAGAGCCTGGCGTCCGGTGCAGGGCAGGCGCCGAGTGGTGCGTCTTTGAACGCGACGGATGCGGCGCGGATTTCCCTGCGGCTTGACCAGATCGAGCAATCGCTGCGCGACATGACCGGGCAGGTGGAGCGACTGCAGTTCGAGGTGCGGCAGGCAAACCAGCAGCTGGAGAATTTTCGTGCGGATACGGATTATCGGCTTCGTGAGCTGGAAGGCACGGGCGGCGGGTCGCGACAAGTGAGCCAGGCACCACAGGCTGCCGCTCAGGCGCAGATGCCGCAGCTGACGCCGCCGCCGACTGAAAAGCCGTTGAGCGCGGCCCAGCAGGCCAGCGTTGGGACGCTGGGTGCGGTGTCAGCAGGTGCTGCGGCCTCCACGTCCGGGGCGGCGCCGCGCCAGCTTGCAACGCCGTCGACCGGTCTGCCGGAGGGCGGGCCGGATCAGGCGTATAAATATGCCATGAGCTTCCTCCGCCAGCGGGATTATGCGGCGGCGGAAACGGCATTCTCCCAGTTCCTTGAGCAGTATGGCGACACGAATCTTGCCGGGAATGCCCAATACTGGCTGGGGGAGACCTATTATGTGCGCGAGCAGTATCAGGATGCCGCGCGGGCCTTTCTCACCGGCTATCAGCAATATGCGTCCAGCCCCAAGGCGCCGGACAGCCTGCTGAAGCTGGGGATTACCCTGGCAGCGCTTGGGCAGACGCAGGATGCCTGCCTCACCCTGGCTGAGGTGCCGCGGACCTTTCCCAATGCACCGCAGAGCGTGAAGGCACGGGCCGAGCAGGAGCGCTCGCGCGCGGGCTGCGTCTGACGGCGGTGAGCGGGGCGGGTACAGTTCCCTCAGCCGAGGCGCTTCTGGCGGGTGTTGATCTGCCGGATGGGGCGCCGATTGCGGTGGCGGTGTCCGGCGGGCCGGACTCGATGGCCTTGTTGCATCTGGCCGCGGAGCATGGGCGGCTGACGGGCCGTGAGGTAACGGCGCTGACGGTGGATCATGGCATCAGGCCGGAAGCCGCGGAGGAAGCGCTTCAGGTCGCTGCATGGTGTGCGGCGCTCGGGGTTCCGCACCATATTCTTGCGTCTGATGCGCCTGCGCCGACTGCGGATATCCAAGCTTGGGCGCGGCACCTGCGCTACCGGCTGATGGGGGCATGGTGCCGTGAGCGAGGGGTAGCAGCGCTGCTGGTCGCCCACAGCCGTGATGACCAGGCAGAGACTTTCCTGCTGCGGCTGGGCCGTGGCAGCGGCGTGGACGGGCTGGCGTCGATGGCACGGGACGTGACCCGTGAGGGCTTGCGTATCCTGCGGCCGCTGCTTGCGACCTCGCGGGACGATTTGCAGGCCTTTCTGGCAGAGCGCGGGCAGGACTTCATCCAGGATCCGTCAAATGACGACACGCATCACGCGCGGGTGCGGATGCGGCGGCTGATGCCTGCGCTGGCAGCCGAGGGGATGACGCCAGCGCGGCTTGCGGAAACGGCCGGGCGGCTGGCGATTGCGCGGGATGCGCTGGATGGGTGGATGCGGGCGCATGTGAAGGCCAGTGTCCGTTTCTTCGGCACCGGCCACGCAGTGATGGACCGGGCGGCCTTCTGTGACGTGCCGGAGGATATCGGGCTCAGGGCCCTGGCGGCGCTGGTGCGGGGGGTCGGCGGCGGGGTCTATCGCCCGCGGCTTGCGCATACGGCATCGCTGCTGGCGCGGCTGCGTGAGGCCGGGTTCAAGGGGGCAACGCTCGGCGGTTTGCGGTTTCAAGCCCAGGGTGCAGAAGTTCTGGTGTGCCGCGAGGGGCGGGCGCTGGCAGGGCCTGCGCGCCTGCGCGATGGGGAGTTTGATTGGGACGGGCGGTTTTCGGTCCGCGTGGATCATGCAGCCGCCGCATCCCTGCAGGTGGCGGCGCTGGGGGCTGCAAACTGGCGGGATATCCGCCATCAGCCTGGGATTCCCCAGCTTCCGGCGATGGTCGGCGGCAGCCTGCCGGCGCTCTACCGGGAGGGTGAATTGGTGGACATCCCCGGCTTTTCCACGCCTGACAGGGCGGGGGATCTGTCGGCGCGGGCGCTGTTCGTGGCGCCTGCACGGGCCGGGCTGGCTGCGGGACCAATTGCCACGGGGCAGGCCAGGCCCTGATTGGAACAGGGCTAAACCCTTGATGATCAAAGGGGGTTAACCGTGATTGGAATAGCTCTAATGACTGGTAATCCTTTATTGGCTGCCTATGTTTCACTATGCTGACTGATAGGCAGAAACCTGCAGCGCCAGGGCGAGTTGTGCCCGGGCGCGCTGAATAGGACAAAGCTTCCCGTGAACAATTTCCGCAACTTCGCGCTCTGGGCCATCATCGCTCTCCTGCTGGTCGCGCTGTTCAATCTCTTCCAGACCCCCACGCAGCAGGCTGGTGGCGGCAGCGAGATTTCCTTCTCGCAGCTTCTCGCCGAGGCCGATTCCGGGGCGGTGTCGGAAGTGACGATCCAAGGCGAGAAGATCACCGGCTCCTACTCCGATGGCCGGACCTTCTCCACCTATGCGCCGCCGAACGCCAATGTGACCGAGCGCCTCTATGAGCGCGGTGTGACGATTTCGGCCCGGCCGAGCAATTCGGATTCTCCGACGCTGCTGAGCGTGCTGGTGTCGTGGTTCCCGATGCTGCTGCTGATCGCGGTGTGGATTTTCTTCATGCGCCAGATGCAGGGCGGCGGCGGCAAGGCCATGGGCTTCGGCAAGTCGAAGGCCAAGCTGCTGACCGAGCGGCATGGCCGGGTGACGTTCGATGACGTTGCAGGCGTGGATGAAGCCAAGGACGACCTGCAGGAAATCGTCGAGTTCCTGAAGGATCCGCAGAAGTTCCAGCGCCTGGGCGGCCGCATCCCCAAGGGTGCGCTGCTTGTTGGCCCTCCGGGCACCGGTAAGACGCTGATTGCGCGTGCCGTGGCGGGTGAAGCCAATGTGCCGTTCTTCACGATCTCCGGGTCGGACTTTGTGGAGATGTTCGTCGGTGTCGGTGCGTCCCGTGTGCGCGACATGTTCGAGCAGGCGAAGAAGAACGCGCCGTGCATCATCTTCATCGATGAAATCGACGCCGTGGGCCGCCATCGTGGCGCGGGCCTTGGCGGCGGCAATGACGAGCGCGAGCAGACCCTCAACCAGCTGCTGGTGGAGATGGACGGCTTCGAGGCCAATGAAGGCATCATTCTGATTGCCGCTACCAACCGTCCGGACGTGCTGGACCCGGCGCTGCTGCGTCCGGGCCGCTTCGACCGCCAGGTGGTGGTGCCGAACCCGGACATCATGGGCCGCGAGAAGATCCTCAAGGTGCATATGCGCAAGGTGCCGCTGGCGCCGGATGTGAACCCGAAGACGATTGCGCGCGGTACGCCGGGCTTTTCCGGTGCGGACCTTGCCAATCTGGTCAATGAGGCGGCGCTGCTGGCTGCCCGTCGCGCCAAGCGGCTGGTGACCATGGCCGAGTTCGAGGACGCCAAGGACAAGGTGATGATGGGCGCCGAGCGCCGCACCATGGTGATGTCCGACGACGAGAAGAAGCTGACCGCCTATCACGAAGGCGGCCACGCACTCGTGGCGCTCAACGTGCCGTCCACCGACCCGATCCACAAGGCGACGATCATTCCGCGTGGCCGGGCGCTGGGCATGGTGATGCAGCTGCCGGAAAGCGACAAGCTGTCGATGAGCCGCCAGGAAATGGCATCGCGCATGGCGATCCTGATGGGTGGCCGCGTGGCCGAGGAAGTGGTGTTCGGCCATGACGCGGTGACGGCGGGTGCCGGCTCGGACATCGAGCAGGCCACCAAGCTTGCCCGCAACATGGTGACCCGCTGGGGCATGTCGGATGATCTTGGCCCGCTGGCCTTTGGCGAGAACCAGGAAGAAGTGTTCCTGGGCCATTCGGTGGCGCGCAACCAGAACATGTCCGAAGAAACCGCCCGGCGGATTGATGCCGAAGTGACGCGGCTGGTGAAGGAAGGCCACGAGGAGGCCACGCGCATTCTCACGGAGAAGCGTGACCAGCTGGAAATCATCGGGCAGGGGCTGCTCGAATATGAGACGCTCTCGGGCGACGAGATCAAGGCGCTGCTCAACGGCCAGAAGCCGACGCGCGATGAGGACGACGACACGACGCCGGAGCAGGGGACAACGTCCTCCGTGCCGACGGCGGGCCGCCGCCACTCCAGCGAGCCGGGCTCCGTGCCGCCGGGGGCCGAGCCGCAGGGCACCTGACGGGCGCGTCTTTTCAAAACACATGAGTGGTCATGAGGCCCGGAAGCGATATGCTCCCGGGCCTTTTGATTATTCGGACCCTTCCATGACGACGCCTGTACTTCTCGGCATTCTCAACATCACCGCGGATTCCTTTTCAGACGGCGGGCGCTACCTCGACCCTGCCGCCGCGCTGGCGCATGGGCGGGCGCTGATGGCGGACGGTGCGGACGGGCTTGATGTGGGGGCAGCGTCGAGCCACCCGGATTCCCAGGACGTGGGCGCTGCGGAAGAGATACGCCGTCTTGAGGCCGTGGTGCCTGATCTGGTGCGGGCGGGTATCCCCGTATCGATCGACAGTTTCGAGCCGGATGTGCATCTCTGGGCGCTGGAGCAGGGGGTGGCCTATCTCAATGACATCCAGGGGTTTCCGCATGCGGACATCTATCCCCGGCTTGCGGCATCTGATGCGCGGCTGATCGTCATGCACGGGGTGCAGGGGCGGGGACGGGCGCGGCGGCAGGATGTACCGGCCGGTGAGATCTGGGGGCGGCTGTTTGACTTCTTCGATGAGCGTGTGGCCGCGCTGACGCAGGCAGGGGTGGCGCGGGACCGGCTCATTCTTGATCCGGGGATGGGGTTCTTCCTCGGGACTGACCCGGATGTGTCGCTGACCGTGCTGCGCGAGATGGCCAAGCTTGAGGAGCGGTACGGCCTGCCGGTGCTGATTTCCGTCTCCCGCAAGAGCTTTTTGCGGGCGATGACGGGGCGGGATGTGGCCGATATCGGTCCGGCGACGCTGGCTGCTGAGCTGCACGCGGTGCGGCAGGGCGCGGCATTCATCCGCACCCATGCGCCAGGCGCGCTGCGGGATGCCCTGGCGGTGATGGCGGCGCTTGAGGCTGAGTGATCCCGGCCATGCCCCCGGCGCATGGCACTGGGGGTGGCGGATCAGGGCATTAACCGGTAACACGCTGAAAACATTCGTTAACTTTCTTATCAAGCACAGCGGCTATAGTGCGCCGCGATGAGGCGGCCTGAGTGCCTCAGAGCGTGCGGGGGACGACATGTCACGTAAGTATTTCGGCACGGACGGCATTCGTGGCCGGGCCAACCAGGAACCGATGACGGCGGCGACCGCCCTGAAAGTGGGCATGGCGGCGGGCCGCGTGTTCACGCGCGGGGAGCACCGCCATCGGGTGGTGATCGGCAAGGATACGCGCCTGTCCGGCTATATGATCGAGAATGCGCTGGTGGCGGGATTTACGTCGGTGGGCATGGATGTGTTCCAGTTCGGTCCGCTGCCGACGCCGGCTGTTGCCATGCTGACGCGCTCGCTGCGGGCGGATCTGGGTGTGATGATCTCGGCCTCGCACAACAGCTATGGCGATAACGGCATCAAGCTGTTCGGGCCGGACGGTTTTAAGCTCTCCGACGAGGTGGAGCAGGAAATCGAGCACCACATGGACAACGGTCTGACGGACGGACTGGCGGCGCCGTCGCGCATCGGCCGGGCCAAGCGCATCGAGGACGCGCAGGCCCGTTACATCGAGTTTGCCAAGCGCACTTTCCCGCGCCGCCTCAGCCTTGAAGGCATCCGCATTGTTGTCGATTGCGCCCACGGAGCGGCTTACAAAGTGGCCCCGACGGCGCTGTGGGAGCTGGGCGCGGAAGTGTTTTCTGTCGGCGTTGACCCGAACGGCACAAATATCAACGAAGGCTGCGGCTCTACCTCCACCGACATGATGGCGGGCAAGGTGCGCGAGCTGCGGGCGGATATCGGCATTGCCCTTGATGGCGATGCGGATCGCGTGATCATCGTCGATGAGCATGGTGAAGTGGTGGATGGCGACCAGGTGATGGCGGCCATTGCCACGTCCTGGTCCGGCAAGGACATGCTGCAGGGCGGCGGCATCGTGGCCACGGTGATGAGCAATCTCGGCCTGGAACGTTATCTCGAGGGCCAGGGTCTGAAGCTGGCGCGCACCAAGGTGGGCGACCGCTATGTGGTGGAGCATATGCGGGCGCATGGGTTCAATCTCGGCGGCGAACAGTCCGGGCATGTGGTGTTGTCGGATTTCGCCACCACGGGGGATGGCCTCATCGCAGCGCTGCAGGTGCTGGCGGTGATGGCGGAAACAGAAAAGCCGCTGAGCGATATCTGCCGCCTGTTTGACCCGCTGCCGCAGCTGCTGCGCAATGTGCGTTTCCGCGACGGGGCGCCGCTGGAAGACGACGAGGTGAAGGACGCCATCGAGACCGGCACGCAGGCGCTGGGCAATTCGGGGCGTCTGGTCATCCGCAAGTCCGGCACCGAGCCGCTGATCCGGGTGATGGCCGAGGGCGACGACGAGGCGCTTGTGACCCGGGTGGTCAACGACATCTGCACAGTCATCGAGGCCCGCGCGGGGTGACCCGGCTTACCCCTTCAACGCCTGCGCGCGTCCTGATCATTGCCGGCTCCGATTCCGGCGGCGGGGCGGGCATCCAGGCTGACATCAAGACAGTGACGGCCCTTGGGGGCTATGCGGCGACGGCGATCACGGCCATCACGGTGCAGGACACGACAGGCGTTCACGGTGTGGAAGGTCTGCCTGCCGACCTTGTGCGGCGACAGATGGACGTGGTGCTGGCGGATATCGGCGCGGACGCGCTGAAGACCGGCATGCTGCATTCCGCCGAGATCATCGAGACAGTGGCAGAGGCGATCGACGCGCTGGAGGATGTGCCGCCGCTGGTGGTGGACCCGGTGATGGTCGCAACGTCCGGCGATCAGCTGTTACGGCAGGACGCGGAAACCGCCTTGCGCGAACGACTGCTGCCGCTTGCCTTCCTGGCGACGCCCAATGTGCATGAGGCCGCGGTGCTGGCGGACATGCCGGTGCGGACGGCCGGGGACATGCGCGAAGCCGCGCGGGCGCTGCTGAGTGCCGGCCCTGAATGCGTGCTGGTGACGGGCGGCGACCTTGGCGGTGACATGGTGGTGGACGTGCTGGCGACGCCGACGGAGATCCGCACCTTTACCAGTCCGCGCATTGCGACGACATCCACCCATGGCACAGGTTGCACGCTGGCCAGTGCGATCGCCACGCTGCTGGGACAGGGGCGCGAGATTGCTGACGCGGTAGATGCCGCACGGGACTATGTGCACATGGCCATCGCCCATGCGCCGAAGATCGGCAAGGGGGCGGGGCCGCTGGACCACGGCTGGGTGCTGCGCGACACGGACTGAACGGCACTTGGCGGCTACGGTGTATCAGGCGGCGCTGAGTGGTCCTTCCTCCAGAAGATCCTTCACGATACTGATGCCGCGGCGGCATTCGGCCATGTCGGCGGGCGGGCCGAGGGTTATGCGGACATGCCTTCTGCCCGACGGGGCGGTGATGGCGAAGTCCTCGTCCGCGGCGATGGCAACGCCGCGCATGCGTGCCGCTTCCACGAAATCATGCACGCGCCAGACCTCCGGCACCGGCAGCCAGAGATGGGCGCTGTGAGGATGGATGTCCGGCAGCCACGGGCGGAGGAGCTCCGCTGCCATTTTGTTCCGTTTACGGATTTCCACTTTCTGGCGGGACAGCAGGTCGTGGGCTTCGCCGGTTTCGATCAGGTGGCGTGCGCACTCCGCGGTCATCGGCGGAAGGCCCTGGCCTAGCGCGTGCTGGGCGGCGCGGGCGCGGGCGGCATGGCGCGGCGGGCACAGCATTGCGCCGATGCGCAGGCCGGGGGCGACGGATTTCGACAGGCTGGATACGTAGAAGCTGCGGTCTGGGAGCAGGGCCGTGATCGGCAATTGCGCGTCCGTGAACACGCCGTAGGTATCGTCTTCCAGAAGCATAAGGTCATGGTCTTCGGCGATGGAGGCAATGGCCCTGCGGCGGGCGGTACTCATGATCGCGCCTGTGGGGTTGTGCAGGGTGGGGATCAGGAAGACGGCGCGGGCGCGGTGGGTGCGGGCGGCTTCCTCCAGTGCATCGGGGACGAGACCTTCGCCGTCGATGGCCACAGGGCGGAGGCGGCGGCCCATGAGCTGACACTGGCTGGCAATGATCCTGTAGGTCAGCGCCTCGGTGAGGATCAGGTCACCCGGATCTGTGGCGACGGCGATGGCGGTGGCGAGTGCCTGCTGGGCACCGGCGGTGAGCACGAGCCTGTCCGTGTCCGGAGTAAACCCGTCCAGTGACAGCCAGGATGCCATTGCGGCCCGCTGGGAGGCCGAGCCGGCCGGTTCTTCATAATCGGCGATGCGGGTGCGGAAGGCGGGATCGCGCAGGAGCGTTTCCATGGCGGCTGCCACGGCGCCGTTGTGGCCGACGGGGGCGGGCAGGTTGGTGCGCATGGGGATCAGCCCCACATCCCGCATCGCGGAAAACTCAGCCGAGCCCGCCCCGCGCGTCTGCCTGCCGGGATCCGCGATGCCGCGCACGAAAGTGCCGCGGCCGACACTGCCTTCGACAAGGCCCCGGCGGGCGGCCAGCTCATAGGCGCGGCTGATGGTGCCGACGGTGACGCCGAGATCGAAGGCAAGGGGCCTGTGCGCCGGCAGGCGGTCTCCCTGCCGGAGGTCCCCTGAGGTGACGGCTGCTTCGATGGCGTCGGCAATGGCGACATAGCGCGGGCCGGACGAAGGAATGAGATGAGCCGGGAACAATGTCATGGTGTCAATATAACAATTGAATGGGTGCAATTTGGTTATAGATTGCCGGGACACCAGATAGAAGCGGTTTTCAACAAGGGGTGCTCGGGTCATGGAGTTCAGGCTTTTTCAGGTTGATGCGTTTGCGGCGCGGCCGTTCGAGGGAAACCCGGCGGCGGTGGTGCCGCTTGATGCCTGGCTGAGCGAAGAGCAGATGCTGGCGATTGCGGCAGAGAACAATCTGGCCGAGACGGCGTTCTTTGTGCCGGAAGGCGAGGGATACGACCTGCGCTGGTTCACCCCCACCGTCGAAGTCGATCTGTGCGGCCATGCGACACTGGCGACCGCGCATGTGATCCTGAGCCGGCTTGCGCCGGAGCGGGAGGCGGTGTCGTTCGAAACGCGGTCGGGCACGCTGACGGTGACGCGGGGCCGAGAAGGCCGCTACGCGATGGATTTCCCCGCACGGCCCTCGCGCCCCATGCCCGCGCCCAAGGATCTGGGGGCGATGATCGGTGTGCAGCCCCGCATGGTCTTCACCGGTACCAATCTCATTGCGGTGTTCGACAGCGCTGCCGATGTGGCGCGGCTTAACCCGGCATTTGAACCGCTGGCGCGTTGCCTGGGGCCGCGCAACCAGGGCCTGATCGCGACAGCGCCGGGGGATGACGGGTCCGGATTTGATTTCGTGTCGCGTTTCTTTGCCCCGGCTCACGGCATCAATGAGGACCATGTGACCGGCTCCGCGCATTGCGACTCCGTGCCGTACTGGGCGAAGAAGCTGAAGAAGCCCGAGCTGGTTGCGCGGCAGATTTCCCCGCGGGGCGGGACCGTGTGGTGCCGGCTCGATGGAGAGCGCGTGGTACTGGAAGGTATGTGTGCGGATTATCTCGACGGCACCATCACGCTGGGGCCGCGGTCGTGAACTGGGACCTGCTGGGCGCTGCGGCCCTGTTCGGGCTTGTGGTGGCGGGGACGCCGGGGCCTGCCAATCTCAGCCTGATGACCATGGGGGCGACGGTGGGGTTCCGCCGGTCGCAGCGCTATCTCATGGGCATCTGGGCCGGCGGGCTGGTGGTGACGGCGCTGGTGGGGCTTGGTGTCGGTGCCCTGCTGCAGGCGGAGCCTGTCATCTACCGGGCGCTGCAGCTTGCGGGCTTCTTCTACATCTGCTGGCTGGCCTGGCAGCTTGCCGGGATGACAGGAAGCGGCCGTACGGAGGCTGCGCAGCCGTCGTTCTGGGCGGGGGCGGTGCTGCACCCGATCAACCCCAAGGCCTATGTGATGAATGTGACGGCCTTTGCGAGTTTCACGGCGCCGGGCATGGCCTATGGCCTGCAGGCGGTGATGACGGGTGTGACGCTGGCGCTGGTGATGATCTTCTGCACCACGAGCTGGACGCTGGGCGGAGATGTGCTGCGCCACTGGCTGACGCAGGCCCGCTATGCGGCCGTGCTGCGGCGGGGGCTGGCGGTGGCCATGGTGGCCTCGGTCGGCGTGCCGATGCTGCTCAGCTGATGTCCGTGTCCTGGGGTGCGGGCCCGGTTGCGTGCTTGGGCGCACGGCGGAGTTCGGCCACGGCGATGCCGGCCAGGATGAGGACGAGGCCCGCGAACGCCCACATGCTGGGGCTTTCATCCAGCAGCACGATGCCGGCAATGAGGGCCACCGGCGGCACCAGATAATTGGTGATCGACATGAAGGTGGGACCTGCCTCGTCGATCAGGCGGAAATAGATCACCGTGGCGAGGCCGCTGGCAAAGATTCCGGTGCCGACGACGCCGAAGATGGGCCACCAGCCGGGCAGGGCATCAAGTGACGGCGCCTCGTTGAGGGGCATCAGCGACAGGGCCAGCGGAAAGGCGATGAGGCAGGACAGGCCGTTGACCATCATGGCCCGCTGCCAGACATCCATCTGCGGCATGTTGCGGGCGATGATGGCGTTTGCCGCGAACATGACCGCGCCCAGCAGGATCGCCAGCTGGGACAGGATCTCGATGTCACTGACGCCGACCTCAAGGAGCGCTTCGGGGCCGACAATGAGGGCCACGCCGCTGAGGCCGATGACGAAGCCCGCGAGGCGGCGCGACGTCATGCGTTCGCCGGGCACGAAGACATGGGCAAGGGCCAGGGTCATTAGCGGCATGGTGGTGACGAGGATCGAGGCGAGACCGGATTCGACCTCCTGCTGTCCCCAGCTGATGACATAGAAGGGCGCCATGTCGCCCATGATGGCGAGGGCGATGAGCCACAGCCACATGCGGCGCGGGATGGGCGCGATACGGCCGAAGGCAAAGGCCAGCGGGATCAGCACCAGCGTGGCGACAAGCTGGCGGAATACCACCACCCATTGCGGCGCAAAGCCTTCAAGGGCGATGGCCGTGAAGGTGAAGCCCGACGCCCAGCACAGGGTAAGCAGGCCGAGATCGACCCAGGCAGCGGTGCTGCGGGGGGCGCTCAAGGCGACACCGCCGGGCGGTGTGGGCAGCGATATGCGGGCCGTTGAAGCATGGGCGCGATGTCGCGCGCGCAGCGGGTCAAGTCAACCGCGCAAAAGATCAAATCATCTTGCTGCCAGCAGTGACGGCATGCTCCTCAAGCAGGGCCGATGCGGGGCAGGCGTTCATCCGGCTCCTGTGGCCATTCATCCAGCAGGGCGGTCATCAATTCCTTGCGGATGGCGGCGCAGGCGGGGTCATCCCAGCGGTTGATGCGCTGCAAGGGGTCGTCCTCAAGATCGTAGAGCTCGCCCTCGGTGCCGTCATAGATGGAGCCGGGCCGGTAGGCGGTCAGCACATGGGTGCGGGTGCTGATGGTGCGCAGGGCGAGGGTGTGTTCGGCCTTGTCCCGGTCACCGGAATTGCGGTGCACGCTGTCCCAGCCGGTGAGCACGGTCTCGCGCGCCTGGTCGTCTGCTTCGGTGGCGGATGCCGGAAGGGGGGCACCCTCCATCCATTCCGGCACGTCGAGGCCTGCCAGGGCGCAGAAGGTGGGGGCGAGGTCCACATGGCCCACGGGATTGGGCACCGCGCGGGGGTTGCCGGCTTCCGGGCCGGTGTCGTGGTCGGGGGCCGGGCGCCAGAGGAAGGGCAGGCGCATGAGGGCGTCCACATGGAAGGCGCCCTTGAACATGAGGCCGAAGTCGCCCTGCATCTCGCCGTGGTCCGTGGTGAAGAAGATGTCCGTGTCGCCGTCCCAGCCACGGGCGCTGATGTGATCGAAGACGCGGCCGCAGGCCTCGTCGATCAGCTCGTTTTCGATGTGGTTCATGGCGTTGATCTCGCGCACCTGATCGTCGGTGAGATCGCAGGGGCGGAAATTGGGCGGGAACTCGAAATTGGTCCGCAGGCTGCCGTCCCAGGCGCCTTTCCAGTGGCGGGGCTTGCGCTCAAGCAGTTCGGCGCGTTCCTCGTGGCTGCCTGCGTAGAGTTCGGGCAGGTCGAGGTCGCGCCAGTCAACGCGGCCGAGTTCGGATGCGGGCGGATCCCAGGGGTGGTGCGGATCGGGGAAGCTCATCCAGATGAACCAGTCTTCTTCCGTATCCAGACTATCAAGGAAGGCGATGACGCGGTCGGCCACCCAGTCGGTGTGGTAGAGCTCGCGCGGCATGTCGTTGACCCAGCACTGGATGGCGCCGGTATCCGCCCCGCCGATATGGTTCTGCTGCCCGGTCTCGGACACGATGGGGTAGAAGCCGCCGGTCTGATCCTTGTGCTCTTTCTGCATCCATTGGTCGTAGTGAAAGTTGCCGGTCATGAAGTGGTTGGCGAGTTCCATGCGGTCAAAACCGCGATGGGGACCGGTTTCACCGCGGCGGGCCATCTCGTTTTCATAGAAGCCGGGCGGTGCCATCCAGGGCTCGAAATGGGCCTTGCCGATCAGGGCGGTCTTGTAACCGGCAGTGCCCAGCACATGGGCGACGGAAGGTGCGTCTTCCGGCAGGGCGACACCATTCATCCAGACACCATGGGTGGCCGGGTATTGGCCGGTGACGATGGTGGCGCGGGCGGGCATGCAGACCACGGACTGGTTGTGCGCCCGGGTGAAGTTGATGCCCGACTGTGCCAGCGCATCAAGGCGTGGGGTGCGCGCGACCTTGCCGCCGGTGCAGCCCAGCGCGTCGTAGCGCATCTGGTCGGTGGTGATGAGAAGGATCTTGCGTCCCATCCGGTGGTATCTCCCTGGAAGCGTGTGCTGGGGCCACCCGCGTTGCGGGCGGCCGGGCTCTTGTTGGTTTTCCGGGAGAATGGCGCATGCCACCGAAGGAAACAATGCGTGTCATTAATTTGATGTCGATGGAAAAAGCCCGCGGTCGCATGGGGCGGCCGCGGGCTGGTCTTGTCAGGTCGGTGGCCTCAGGGGCCCGCGGGTCAGGCGGCCTTCTTGTTGATGCCGCCCATGGCGAGTTCGCTCATGGTGAGGTCGCCGGAGCGGGTTTCCTTGAGGCAGTCCTCGAGGGCGCGGGCTTCTTCGTCATGGCCCAGACGCTTGGCGAAGGTCCTGACGCAGCCATAGCCGGCAAGCGCGTAATGCACCATGCGCTGATACTGGGTGATGATGACGGCGTCCTGCACCTCGTCATTGGTGAAGTCTGCATCCAGGGCGTGAGCCTGGGCTTCCTTCACGATGCCTTCCATGCCCTTGCAGAACTCGGCAGTGGGGGACTCGCCGTGACCCTTGATCATGGCGTCGAGGGCGGTCATGCCGTTTTCGATGCCGATGACACCGGCTTCGAGGGCTTTCTGAAGTTCAGGATCCTTGGCGGCGGCGGCGAGCTTCTGGGTGGTAAGCCGCGCCTGCTTGTTGGCGCTGTAGAGGTCCTGCAGCTGGTCGATATAGACGTCCTTGAGGCTGGCAAAAGCCATGATGTGCTCCTTCCGGTTGGTGTGAGCCTGGGGGAGTAACCGGGGGCGGGCGGACATGTTCCGACGGGCAGGCAGTTAACGGCCCGGTAGGCACGGCAAAAGCTTCATTTGACCTTTGAGGGGGGCTCGCCTATGTACGGCGCGGGCCACGCTTCCCCAACGAAGCGCGACCCTCTGCAAGGAGGGAGATACACCATGGCAGATACTACCAATGGCGGCGCGCCTGCAGCGGCAGCGGCCAAAAAGCCGGGCATTCGTCCGGCAAACCCGAATTTCTCGTCCGGCCCCTGCGCCAAGCGCCCCGGCTGGACCCTTTCCAACCTCGAAGATGCATGCCTCGGGCGCTCGCACCGGTCCAAGCCGGGCAAGGCCAAGCTCGCTTATGCGATTGACCTGACGCGTGAGGTGCTGGGCATTCCCGACGACTACAAGATCGGCATCGTGCCGGCGTCCGATACGGGCGCTGTCGAGATGGCGATGTGGTCGCTCCTGGGTGCGCGGCCAGTTGATATGCTGGCGTGGGAAAGCTTCGGTTCCGGCTGGGTGACGGATGTCATCAAGCAGCTGAAGCTGGAAGACGCGCGCAAGATCGAAGCCGGCTACGGCGAGCTGCCGGATCTGAGCCAGGTCGACCCCACGCATGATGTCGTCTTCACCTGGAACGGCACCACCTCCGGTGTGCGTGTGCCGAACGCAGACTGGATTGCCGCTGACCGGGAAGGCCTCACCATCTGTGACGCGACCTCTGCGGCCTTCGCGCAGGATCTCGACTGGGCCAAGCTCGATGTCGTGACCTATTCCTGGCAGAAGGTGCTGGGCGGTGAAGCCGCGCATGGCATGCTGATCCTGAGCCCGCGGGCGGTGGAACGGCTTGAGAGCTACACCCCTGCCTGGCCGATGCCGAAGATCTTCCGCCTCACCAAGGGCGGCAAGCTGATCGAGGGCATCTTCAAGGGCGAGACGATCAACACGCCGTCCATGCTGTGTGTCGAGGACTATATCGATGCGCTGGAATGGTCGAAGTCGATCGGCGGTCTGAAGGGCCTGATGGCCCGCGCCGACGCCAACATGGCTGCTCTTACCAAGTGGGTGGAAGAAACCCCGTGGGTGGATTTCCTCTGCAAGGATGTGGCGAACCGCTCCAACACGTCGGTGTGCCTGACCATCGTGGATGAGGCGCTGACGGAAGAGCAGCAGGCGGCAGCATCGAAGAAGCTGGCAAGCCTGCTGGACGCTGAAGGCGTTGCCTATGATATCGGCGCCTATCGCGATGCGCCGGCGGGCCTGCGTATCTGGGCCGGTGCCACCATCGAAGTGGCTGACATGCAGGCGCTGCTGCCGTGGCTCGACTGGGCCTATGCGGAAGCCAAGCAGGCCGAAGCGGCCTAGGCGCCAAGAGACATGACGCAGGCGGGCAGGGACACCTGGCCGCCTGCCGCTCACCCTGACCCCGACATAGCAATTCACCTTCGAGGAGTTTCCCCATGCCCAAGGTGCTGATTTCCGACAAGCTGTCTCCCGCCGCCGTGGAGATTTTCAAGAACCGTGGTCTCGACGTGGACTTCAAGCCCGGCCTCGACAAGGACGAGCTTCTGTCCATCATCGGCCAGTATGACGGCCTCGCCATCCGCTCCGCCACCAAGGTGACGGCGGATGTGCTGGAGAAGGCAGACAACCTCAAGGTTGTCGGCCGCGCCGGTATCGGTGTCGACAATGTCGATATCCCGGCTGCGACCGCCAAGGGCGTGATCGTGATGAACACGCCGTTCGGCAATTCCATCACCACGGCCGAGCATGCTATCTCCATGATGATGGCGCTGGCGCGCCAGATCCCGCAGGCCAACGCGTCCACCCATGAAGGCAAGTGGGAAAAGTCCAAGTTCATGGGTGTCGAGCTGACCGCCAAGACGCTGGGCGTCATCGGCTGCGGCAATATCGGCTCCATCGTGTGCGACCGCGCGCTGGGCCTGCGCATGAAGGTGGTGGGCTATGACCCGTTCCTGACGCCGGAGCGGGCCAAGGAAATGGGCATCGAGAAGGTGGAACTGGACGAGCTGTTCAAGCGCGCCGACATCATCACCCTGCACACGCCGCTGACCGATGCCACGCGCAACATCATCGACGCGGCTGCGATCGAGAAGATGAAGGATGGCGTGCGCATCGTGAACTGCGCCCGCGGCGGCCTGATCGTTGAAGCGGACCTCAAGGCAGCGCTTGAAAGCGGCAAGGTGGCCGGTGCCGCGCTTGACGTGTTCGCGGAAGAGCCCGCCAAGGAGAACGCGCTGTTCGGCCTCGACACGCTCATCGCCACGCCGCATCTCGGAGCCTCGACGTCCGAGGCGCAGGAGAATGTGGCGCTGCAGGTGGCCGAGCAGATGGCGGATTATCTGCTGGATGGCGCGATCACCAATGCGATCAACGTGCCGTCGGTGTCCGCCGAGGATGCGCAGAAGCTGGGCCCGTGGATCACCCTGTCTGAACAGCTTGGCCTGTTTGCCGGCCAGCTGACCGAAACCGGCATCGAGGAAGTGACCATCGAGTTCGTGGGCGACGCCGCCGAGCTCAACACCAAGCCGCTGGTCAACTCCATGCTGATGGGGCTGATGAAGCCGATGCTGACCGACGTCAACATGGTGTCCGCGCCTGCCATCGTGAAGGAGCGCGGCATCAAGGTGAACGAGACCAAGAAGGGTCAGCACGGCGCCTATGAGGGCTACATCATGCTGTCCGTCACCACCGAGCGTCAGACGCGCTCCGTTGGCGGCACGGTGTTCGGCGATGGCAGCCCGCGCATCATCCAGGTGAAGGGTATCGGCATGGAAGCCGCCCTGACGCGCGATATGCTGTATGTCACCAATGACGACAAGCCGGGCTTCATCGGCGGCCTCGGCACGGTGCTGGCGGATGCGGGCATCAATATCGCCTCGTTCAATCTCGGCCGCGTGGCGCCGGGCGGCGACGCCATTGCGCTGATCGACGTGGATCAGGAAGTGTGTGCCGAAACCCTGAAAAAGGTGATGGCGCTGCCGAATGTGAAGCAGGCCAAGGCGCTGAAGTTCTGATCGAACCGGCAAGCCAATCGACATCAGGGGGCGCGTGCCGGTGCACGCGCCCCCTTTTTCGTGGGATTTGGGGGGCGTGCAGCGGTGCGCCCGTGATATGCACCTGGTGCATTTGAGATTGCAGCGGGACTCGCTATAGTCCCGCCGCTTTCCGGACATTTACAGGATTATAAGCGATGGCGAATGTAGCGGTCGTCGGCTCCCAGTGGGGCGACGAGGGCAAGGGCAAGATTGTGGACTGGCTGTCGGAGCGCGCTGACGTGGTCGTGCGCTTCCAGGGCGGGCACAATGCGGGCCATACGCTTGTGATCGACGGCAAGGTGTTCAAGCTGTCGCTGCTGCCGTCGGGCATCGTGCGGCCGGGCAAGCTGTCGATCCTCGGCAATGGCGTGGTGCTGGACCCGTGGGCCTTCGTAAAGGAAGCGGATCAGATTTCCGGTCAGGGCGTGGCCGTGACGCCGGACAATCTGATGATCGCCGAGAATGCGACGCTGATCCTGCCGGTGCATCGCGAGCTGGACGAGATGCGCGAGAGCGCCAATTCGGGCACCAAGATCGGCACCACCAAGCGCGGCATCGGGCCGGCCTATGAAGACAAGGTGGCCCGCCGCGGCCTGCGTGTGGTTGACTTGGGCGATCCGGACACGCTGCCAGCCAAGGTGGAGAACCTACTGGTGCACCACAACGCGCTGCGCCGGGGCAACAATCTCGACGAGATTGAGGCGGGGCCGATTGTCGAGGCGCTGAAGGAAATCGCGCCGCGCATCCTGCCCTTTGCCAAGCCCGTGTGGCTGGTGCTGGATGAGGCCAAGAAGGCGGGCAAGCGTATTCTGTTCGAAGGCGCGCAGGGCACCCTCTTGGACATCGACCATGGCACCTATCCGTTTGTCACCTCCTCCAACACGATTGCCGGGCAGGCGGCGGGCGGCACCGGCATGGGGCCGGGGTCCATCGGCTATGTGCTGGGCATCACCAAGGCCTATACGACGCGCGTGGGCGAGGGGCCGTTCCCGACCGAGCAGGACAACGAGGTTGGCCAGAAGCTGGGCGAGCGCGGGCATGAGTTCGGCACGGTGACGGGGCGCAAGCGCCGCTGCGGCTGGTTTGACGCGGTGCTGGTGCGCCAGGCGATCAAGACCGGCGGCATTGAAGGCATCGCGCTGACCAAGCTCGACGTGCTGGATGGCTTCGACGAGATCAAGGTGTGCACGGGCTACACGCTGGACGGCAAGCCGCTCGACCACCTGCCGGCGGATGCGCCGAGCCAGGCGCGGGTCAAGTGCGAATACACGACGCTTGAGGGCTGGTCCGAAAGCACCGAGGGCGCACGCAGCTGGGCGGATTTGCCGGCGCAGGCGATCAAGTATGTGCGGCTGATCGAGGAACTGATTGAGGCGCCGGTGGCGCTTCTGTCAACGAGCCCTGAGCGGGATGATACGATTTTAGTGCATGATCCGTTTGCGGATTAAGTGAGGGGTAAGGGGTTGCTAGAGTTCTGCGGTCGCATTGCCCTGTCTGCTTCCAGTATGTCTCAGCAACTCCCATGGGCCCTCCGGTCAAGCCGGAGGGCGAGCGGGGGGTGTTTTGGTTGGCCCCTCCATCCCACACCGCTTTCCCTCCGGCTTGACCGGAGGGTCTATCTGACTTTGCGGCCGCTATCCGTGCGCGATGTCTTCATAGAGATCGCGCCAATGCGGGTTCATGTGGTCGATGGCTTCTATCTTCCAGCGCCGCAGCCATGATTTGAGGCGGCGTTCGCGCTGCTTGGCGGCGTCACGGGTATCGAAGGCCTCGTAGTAGACGAGCCTGGTCAGGCCGTGGTCGCGGGTGAAGCCAGGGACGGCTTTGGTGCGGTGTTCCCAGACGCGGCGGGCCAGATCATCTGTGTGCCCGACATAGAGCGTGCCTTGTGGCCTGTTGGTCATGATGTAGACACAGAAGGGCATGGGGGAATTGCAGCCTCCCATGGGCCCTCCGGTCAAGCCGGAGGGCGAGCGGGGGGGGTAGTTGGCCCCTCCATCCCACACCGCTTTCCCTCCGGCTTGACCGGAGGGGCTATCTGAGGGGGCTAGTTGGCTGCCACCAGCGGGCCTGCTTCTGCGCCGAGGGCGCGCAGCCGCTCCTGCCGGATGTCTTCTATGACCGGGGCGAGGACTTCTTCGTGGAAGCGGTCGCAGCCGATGCAGAGGTTCTGGTAGTCGTTGCCCTTGGGGTCTTTGGTCTTTGACTTCTCGTAAAATGTGCCGACGTCCCAGCCGTGGTTGAGGCCCATGCGTTCCGGGTGGCCCATATTGATGGCTTCAAAGGCGGGGTGGCCGACGAGACTGTCGAGGATGTCGGTCAGCTTTTCTTCGGTGATGTTGCCGATGGGGGCTTTGGTCTTGAGGCAGCAGGGGAAGACATCGCCTGTGGGGTCGATTGAGACTTCGGAGCCCGCATAGCGGTGGTTGAGGAAGCCCAAGCCGCCGGACCAGGCGTTGCAGAAATTGTCCTTCAAGGTTGCGCGGCTGAGGCCGTTGTCCCAGGCGCGGCCGCGGGGCCAGATCTTGCCGATCCAGGCGTCTTCTGTGGCGCCGAAGAAGAGATAGGTCGGCCCGTCATTCTTCTGCCATTCACCGAAACCGCTGCGGGCTGAATGCTCCGTATAGCCCGTTTTTTCAAACATCATGTGCAGCTTGTCGATCAGCGGCTTGCGCTTGTCGCCTTCCAGGCCGACGTGGAAATCATCCATGCCGGAAATAGCGATCATGCGGATGCCGCGCTCGCGGAGGTCTTCCAGTATCTGTTCGGTGACGAGGTCACCGGTGGTCTGGATCGAGATGTCAACGCCGCCCTGATTGCGGTATCTGGCGTTGAGCGCCTCCAGCACCGGGTAAAGCACACGCTCGCGGACGGGGTCGAGCAGCACTTCGCCGCCGGCCATGATGATGCGGCCGCGGCGCTCCTTGAAGCCCGCCTCGCTGTCATCGGGCGCAGACGTGTCGAGATAAGTCATCCGCTCTGGCAGGTTGGCAATGATCCTGGGGAAGGCGTCCTCCGCCTCGCGCACCACGGCCTCCAGCGCGCCGCGCACATAGGGGCGGAAGCGGTCTTCATAGCAATGGGTGCATTTGCGGTGGCAGGCCCAGTTGAGGACCCAGTAGATCGATTCCATGGCGCGTCCGGAAAGTGAACCAGTCCGGTCCGCAGCATGTGCGGGCGGTGCCGGGGGGTCAAATAACGGGTGGGTGAGGGGTTTTCGCGGGGGGCAAACGGAGTCACACTGCAGGCGTTGTTCCAAGGGGTGCGCCGCCGGTGCGGTGCTGAGATGGGCCTGGGCCTGAACCCTTTGAACCTGATCCGGGTTATGCCGGCGAAGGGACTGGGACCTTGAGCGCAGCCATTCATGTGACGGCTTTCGGCGCGCCTTTTTCCTCCTGACGTTCGCACTCCCGGCGATGCGGATTTGTGCGTGGGCGTGGTCCTGCGCCGACACGGAGGGATGCCCCATGAATATTCATTCGTCGCCCAATGCCCCCACAACGGACGATGTGACCACCGGCCCGCTGCCGGCCTCGCGCAAGGTCTATGTGTCGCCGGAGGGGATGGCTGATGTGCGCGTGCCGCTGCGCGAGATCGAGCTGGAGCCTTCCGCGATGGAGCCGCCGGTGCGGGTCTATGACACGTCGGGCGTCTATTCGGACCCGGAGGTGGTGATCGACATTGAGGCGGGTCTGCCGCGGACGCGCACGGCGTGGGTTGAGGAGCGCGGCGGGGTCGCGGCCTATGACGGGCGCGATGTGAAACCCGAAGACAATGGCAATGTGTCGGACGCGCATCTGGCGCGGGCCTTTCCCGTCAGCAACCGTCCGCTGGCAGGCGACGGGTCGCGGCCGCTGACGCAGTATGAATGCGCGCGGGCAGGCATCATCACCAAGGAAATGGAATATGTGGCGCTGCGCGAGAATATCGGCCGCAAGCAGGCGCTGGAGAGTGCCGCGGACGACGTGGCGCAGGGGGAGAGCTTCGGGGCGGAGATCCCGGAATTCATCACGGCTGAATTCGTGCGCTCGGAGATTGCGCGCGGGCGGGCGATCATTCCGGCCAATATCAATCACCCGGAACTGGAGCCGATGATCATCGGCCGCAATTTCCTGGTGAAGATCAACGCCAATATCGGCAATTCGGCTGTGACGTCGTCGGTGGCCGAAGAGGTGGACAAGATGGTGTGGTCGATCCGCTGGGGGGCGGACACGGTGATGGACCTCTCCACCGGCCGCAACATTCACAACACGCGTGAATGGATCATCCGCAATTCGCCGGTGCCGATTGGGACGGTGCCGATCTACCAGGCGCTGGAGAAGGTGAACGGCATTGCCGAGGACCTGACCTGGGAAGTGTTCCGCGACACGCTGATCGAGCAGGCGGAGCAGGGGGTGGATTACTTCACCATCCATGCGGGCGTGCGGCTGCCGTTCATTCATCTGACGGCAAAGCGGGTGACGGGCATTGTGTCGCGCGGCGGCTCGATCATGGCCAAGTGGTGCCTGCATCACCACAAGGAGAGTTTCCTGTACACGCATTTCGATGAGATTTGCGACATCATGCGGAAATATGACGTGTCGTTCTCATTGGGGGACGGGTTGCGGCCGGGCTCGGTGGCGGACGCCAATGACGCGGCGCAATTCGCCGAGCTTGAAACCCTCGGTGAGCTGACGAAAGTGGCTTGGGAGAAGGGCTGCCAGGTGATGATCGAGGGGCCGGGGCACGTGCCCATGCACAAGATCAAGGTCAATATGGACAAGCAGCTGCGCGAATGCGGCGAGGCGCCGTTCTATACGCTGGGCCCGCTGACGACGGACATCGCACCGGGCTATGACCACATCACCTCCGGCATCGGGGCGGCGATGATCGGCTGGTTCGGCTGCGCCATGCTCTGCTACGTGACGCCGAAGGAGCATCTGGGCCTGCCGGACCGTGACGACGTGAAGGAGGGCGTGATCACCTACAAGATCGCCGCCCATGCCGCGGACCTTGCCAAGGGGCATCCGGGCGCGCAGATGCGCGATGACGCGCTGTCGCGCGCACGGTTCGAGTTCCGCTGGCTGGACCAGTTCAACCTGTCGCTCGACCCGGAGCGGGCGCGCGAGTTCCACGACCAGACCCTGCCCAAGGAAGCGCACAAGGTGGCGCATTTCTGCTCCATGTGCGGACCGAAATTCTGCTCGATGAAGATCAGCCAGGACGTGCGCGACTACGCGGCCGAAAAGGAAGCGGCAGAGGGCATGGAAAAGATGGCCGAAACTTTTCGGAATACCGGCGGCGAGATTTATCAGGACGCGGAGAAACTGGAACAGGTGAAGGTGTCGAATGAGGCGCTGAAGGGGTAGGGGTGCCGCCTGCCCTGCGGCACATGGCCGATGCGAGTGGGCCCCGGATCAAGTCCGGGGCTGCGGGATATCAGTTTTTCGTCTTCCCTCCGGCTTGACCGGAGGGCCTATGGGCGGTCGCCATCTCAGATAGACCCTCCGGTCAAGCCGGAGGGAGAGCGGGGAAGAAAGATCAACTTGCGGCTTGTCAAAATCGGCAAATCACCTCAGCCTCAATGACGGTTTCAACGTATTGAAAGGAGGTGATCCAATGTCGAGTGTCACGCAGCGGGGCTTTGGGTCCTTGTCGGTCGCGGGTCTATTTGGGGCAGCCTCTGAGGGGGTCCGCTAGCCGGAAGTGCTTTTAGCCTTGGGGTTTCCACCCCGCTGAAGTCACGGGAAAGGGCCGTGCCTGGCAGAGCGCCGGGGCGGCCCTTTTTTGGGTCTGGAGGCTTTTGGTTCTGGAGGGACGATGGGACAGGCACAGCCGCTTCCCGCGGCGCTGGAGACCATTGAAGCGCGCGCGGCAGCACTTGGCTTTGACATGAATTCCGACCGCGAGGTGGGGCGTCTGCTTGCAGCGCTTGCCGCGTCGAAACCCGGCGGGCGGATGCTGGAGCTCGGCACCGGATGCGGGCTGGGCGCGGCCTGGCTGCTGCACGGGATGGATGCGCAGGCATCTCTGCTCACGATTGATACTGATGAGACGGCGCAGGCCGTGGCCCGCGACGCGCTGGGTGCGGACGGGCGGGTGCGGTTTCTGATCGGGGATGGCGGCACCGCGCTGGCCCAGATGGCGGCTGCTGAATTCGACCTCGTTTTCGCCGATGCCTGGCCAGGCAAGTTCTCCCATCTCGATGAGGCGCTTGCTGCGCTGGGCCCCGGCGGGGTTTACGTGATCGATGATTTGCTGCCGCAGCCCAACTGGCCGGACGGGCACCAGGCCAATGTGGACCTGCTGCTGGCGGACCTGGCGGGGCGGGACGGATTTGTCTTTGCACAGATGGGCTGGGCCACCGGGGTGGCGATGCTCGTCAGGCAGGCGGCGTAGGGGGCTTGCCGGATGGGGTGGTGCGTCGGGATATGAGGCTGGTAGCGGCCAGCACCAGAAACGCAGCCAACCACACATAAAACCCCGCGCCCAGCCGCTCTATATAGGCATGGTGCGCAATCCAGTTGGTGGCGGTGAAGGACAGGAGCCCGATGCCGAAGGCGGCCGCGGCCAGCCCGGCGGCGAGGCGGGGCCGGTGCCGGATTGCGGCGATCACGGCTGCGGCGAAGAGCGGGTTGGCGAGCCATGCGACCTGCAGGACCATGAGCCCGTACCAGCCGGTGAGCAGGATCCGGTAGCCCTCCACGGGAGGATAGTCCCTGAGATGCAGGCCGGGGAGGGCGAGGGAGATTGCGTAAAGCAGCAGTGCCAGCCCGAGGCCTGCCTGCTTTAGGGGCATCGGCTCAAGGCCCAGTTGCGGTGCTGATTGTGCTGGTGCCGATTTTGACCTTGCCGAGTGTGAATCTGCCGATTGTGGGGGTGTCGGGTCGTCATCGGACATTGGACGTCCTATGTGTTCTGGTGTGATTTGTGCGGCACGCGAAAACGGTATCTTATTCCGTCAATGAGCGCGCGTCTCCGCGCTGCCAGACATGCCGATCAAGACCGGAGGTTTGCCCGATGATGTTTCTGCGCAAGAAGGCCGAGATGGTGTCAGCCGATGCGGCGCTGCCGGGGCGCGACATGGCGATCCCGACCGCCTCCACCCATTTCGTGAACGGCCAGCCGCTCAAGGGGCCGTATCCCGAGGGGCTGCAGCAGGTGCAGTTCGGGCTCGGGTGCTTCTGGGGGGCGGAGCGCAAGTTCTGGGAACTGGATGGTGTTCATGTGACGGCCGTGGGCTATGCGGGCGGGGTGACGCCGAACGCGACCTATGAGGAAGTGTGTTCGGGGCAGACCAACCACACCGAAGTGGTGCTGGTGGTGTTCGACCCGTCCAAGGTGGGCTTCGAGACGCTGCTCAAGACCTTCTGGGAGGCCCATGACCCGACGCAGGGCATGCGGCAGGGCAATGATGTGGGCACGCAGTACCGGTCTGCGATCTATACGTATACGGATGACCAACTTGAGGCGGCCAAGGCCTCCAAGGCCGCCTATGAGGCGGCGCTCAAGGGGCAGGGCTTCGGCACAGTGACCACCGAAATCCGCCCGGCGCCGGAATTCTATTTCGCCGAGGACTATCACCAGCAATATCTGGCGAAGAACCCCGATGGCTATTGCGGGCTCGGGGGGACCGGCGTGTCCTGCCCCATCGGCACGGGCGTGGCGGCGCAATAGCGCCCAGGCCTGATTGACCGAGCAGTTGATGCTGAGATTGATCCAGTAGGTGCGCCCATTCGTAAGGACTGCCAGACAGGCATTTCCTTGCGAGGGTTCATATGCGGCGCGTTCTTTTTTCGGCTTCAGGTGTGATCGGGGCTCTCGTGTCCGGTTTTCTGGCGGTTTCCAGCCAGTCGCCGGCCCGGGCCGCGTCCGTGGATGAGGTCCGCTCGCTTTACGGTGAGGGGATCGAGTTCGGAATTTACCGCAATGGGTCGCCTATCGGCCGGCACAGCGTGAGCTTTGCGGCCGAGGAGGACGGGCTCCGGGTCAACACGGACTTCGACCTCAAGGTGGGCGCGCTTTTCGTGACGCTGTACCGGCTCGATTATGCGTCCGAGGCCCTGTGGCGGGACGGCAAGCTGGTGGCGCTTACCGCGCGCACAGACCAGAACGGGGACGTGGCCGAAGTCGAGGCGCGGGCCGAAGGGGATGCGATCCTGGTCGAAGGGCCGAACGGCCCCTATGAGGCGCCGCTGACCGTCTATCCCACCAATCACTGGAATGCCGGCGTCATCGGTACCGACAAGGTGATCAACACGATCACCGGGCGGGTGGCCGATGTGCGGCTGGTGCCGAAGGGGACGGAGCAGGTGGAGACGGCCCACGGCGTGATCGAGGCCACGCGCTACCAGTATGAAGGGCCGATCGACAACGAGGTCTGGTATGACGCCCGGGGGCGCTGGGTAAAAATGCGGTTTCCGGGGACGGACGGCTCGACGATCGAGCTGCGCTGCCGCAAATGCAAGGCGGTGGATGTGGCGGACGCGGATTTCTGATCCGCGCCCGGCCTGATCCTAGTTTGCGTATTCCTCGGCCTTTTCACGGGTGGCGCGGATCTCGTCCTTGTGCGCGGCCCGCATGGCCTTTTGCAGCTTTTCAAACGCACGAACCTCGATCTGGCGTACGCGCTCGCGGCTGATGCCGTATTCCTGGCTCAGCTCTTCCAGGGTCGAGGGCTCATCCTTGAGCCGGCGCTCGGTGAGGATGTGCATCTCACGCTCATTGAGGGTTTCCATGGCGGTGTGCAGCATTTCGCGGCGGCGCGTCAGCTCCTCGTTCTCGGAAACGACGTCCTCGGCGGTTTCGCTTTCATCCACCAGCCAGTCCTGCCACTCGCCGCCATCGGCGTCAGCGCGCAGGGGCGCGTTGAGGGACTGATCGCCGCCATTGGACATGCGGCGGTTCATGTTGATCACGTCCTGCTCGGGCACGCCCAGCTTGGTGGCGATGGCCTGGACCTGGTCGGGATGCAGGTCACCGTCTTCCAGCGCGTCGATCTTGCTCTTGGCCTTGCGCAGGTTGAAGAACAGCTTCTTCTGCGCCGCCGTGGTGCCCATCTTCACGAGGCTCCACGAGCGCAGGATGTATTCCTGGATCGAGGCGCGGATCCACCAAGTGGCGTATGTCGAAAAGCGAACTTCACGTTCCGGTTCGAACCTCGCTGCGGCCTCCAGCAGCCCAACATGACCTTCCTGGATCAGGTCACCGAGATTAAGGCCGAAGTTCTTGAACCGCGAGGCAACGGCAATGACCAACCGCATGTGGGACAGAGAAAGTTTCTCCAGAGCCTTTTCATCTTTGTTGTCCCGCCACTGAATGGCGAGCTCCAGCTCTTCCTCACGGGTCAAATACGGCGCTTTCATCGCCGCTTTCACCAAATGCCTTCTTTCACTCATAGACGTGGACATGTGTAGCACTCCAGGCGTGACGTTAGTGATACTACGGACCCAAAGTCAGAATAGATCACTTCGAAAACGCACGGACGCACGAATACGCACAATGTCGTGACAGAAGGGTAGAGAATTGCTGCAGTCTAGATTAGCGGGCGTGAAAGCGTTTCGATATGACTGCCCGCTGATCTCGAAGAGGGTTGCTCGATGTTGGACGTAAGAAAAAGGCCCGGATTGCTCCGGGCCTTTTCGCAAATGAAAGATCAGCGATCAGCAGCCTTTCAGGCGGCCTCTTCAGTGTCGTCGCCATCTTCGCCATCTTCTGCCGCGGCAGCAGCTGCGGCTGCTGCTTTAATGCGGCTTGGTGACTTCGCGAGGTTCTGCTCGATTTCCTTGATTGCTTCGGTTTCCGAGCATTTGTTCACTGCGGCAATTTCGCGTGCCATACGATCCAGGGCAGCTTCGTAAAGCTGGCGTTCGGAGTAGGACTGCTCCGGCTGGCTCTCCGAGCGGAAAAGGTCCCGGACGACTTCCGAAATTGCAATCAGATCGCCGGAGTTGATTTTCGCTTCGTATTCCTGGGCACGGCGGCTCCACATTGTCCGCTTGATGCGCGGACGTCCCTGGACTGTTTCGAGTGCCTTCTTGACAGCAGCCGGGTCGCCGAGCTTCCGCATTCCCACAGATGCGATTTTCGCGACCGGGACGCGAAGTGTCATCTTGTCCTGTTCAAAAACGATGACGAGCAACTCCAAAGAGTGACCTGCTACGTTTTGTTCTTCAATGGCGGTAATCTGGCCTACGCCGTGAGCCGGGTAAACGATGTACTCGCCAGTCTTGAAACCTTGACGCTGCGCGGTCTTTTTGGTGTTTGTTGCCATACTCGTAGTTTCTCCTGCGCAGTTAGCGGTCTATTGCAGACCAGAAATGGACCGCTGAAACGGTCCTTGTTTGTGCGGCACGCAATCGCTTTGACGTCCAAATCTTGGAACGCCTGTTGATATGCGGCGTGTCGGGCTGGTCAGTCGTCGAATTCCACTCTAGAACCTTGCTTGGATACATAAGCTGTCGGGATCACTCGCGGCCCGGAAGATAAAGATCACGGGACACGTAAGCACGACTCCGTTTTTGGGGTTATTCTCGTGGTTGGCGACTATCGAAACAATGTAACATACTCTTGTGGAAAATTAAAGAGGAACTCTTTCGCGGGCGCGAAACAGCATTAAGGCCCGAGCGAAGGTTCCGCTCAGGCAGCTGTAATCAATAGTGTTTTGAACTTATCTCAGGTTGCGGATGTCGAGATTTACGAATTTATCGCAACTTCAGATAAGCGAATCATGCCGGCGGATTTGGAGAAAAGTACTTCTCCAGTTTGTTCTCCTGCCCGTCAAATTTATCTGCATCGGGCATTGGATCTTTCTTTTCCGTAATGTTCGGCCATTTTTCCGAATATTCGGCGTTGATTTCGATCCACTTCTCGAGACCTGGTTCCGTATCCGGAAGAATTGCTTCAGCCGGACATTCCGGCTCGCAAACACCGCAGTCGATGCATTCGTCCGGGTTGATGACGAGGAAATTTTCGCCTTCATAGAAACAATCAACTGGACACACCTCAACGCAGTCGGTGTATTTGCACTTGATACAGTTGTCTGTGACGACGTAGGTCATCGCAATCCTCTTTAGTCAGAGCATCGGGTACGAAAGTTGTAACCGGATGCAGTCATCTGGCGTCGGTTTGATGCGCAGGCTCTGACCTCTGCTGCCTTTATTATTGCAGTTGGGTATCGCTTTTGGCAGGCGGGTGCAAGCGTTCAACAGGTCGCATCGCAGCTCTGTTTGAGAAAGCTATTTCCTTTTTTTCAAGATTCATAAAACGGATCAGGCTCATAGAGCTTTTAGTGTTCATCCTCTTGCCTGAAAGCATCCATTTTGCGCCGGTCACGTTTTGTTGGCCGCCCGCTGCCAGGCTCCCTCTGGCCAGGGGGTGGAGGTGGCGCTTCGGCCTTTGGCGGCGGTGGCGGGGACAGGTCTTCGTAGAGTTTTTTTGCTTCTTCGTAAGGTCCGCGCCGAGAGCCAAGTGCAACCACTTTCAAAACAAGAATGCGACGTTCCAAGGCAATGGTTAAAACGTCGCCGGTTTTGATGGTCTTGCTGGCGGAGGAAATCTTGTCCTTGTTGATCCGGACATGTCCGCCTGCAGCCAGTTTCTGTGCAAGGGAACGGGATTTTGTGACCCTGGCGTACCAGAGCCACTTGTCGACACGCAGGCTGCCCTGATTTGAGGCGGCAGCCGACTTTTGATCGTCGCCCGGAATTACTTCTTGTCCTTGTCGCCCATGTTCTCCTTGAGCGCCATCAAGGCTGCAAAAGGCGAGTTCGGGTCGATCGGCTTGTCTTTCGGTGCTTTGTCGCGGCGGTTGCCCCCATCAAAGGGTTTCTGACCGGCGCGCCCCTTGTTCGGACCGCCTTTGCCAGGTTTACCGTGGCGGCGTTCTCCTGGAGCGCCTTTGGGACCTTGCTGCTTGCGATTGTCACCACCCCGGCGTTGGTCTTGGCGGCCGCGCGGGCGGCGGTCTTGACGGCCTGGGCGCCAGATTTCGATGGTGACAGTTTCCATTTCCGGTTCGCCGGCCGGCGTTGGTTCTGCCGTCTGGGCATCCGCGGCTTCTGAAGCTGGTGCCTCTGCGGGCGTTTCAGCGCCGGCAGTCGCGGGTGCTTCTTCGGCAGCTTGTTCCGCTGCAGAAGTCTCAGAGGCTTCAGCTGTTTCAGTAGCAGCAACTTCGGTCTCAGCACTTTCGGCAGGCGCCTCTGCCTCAGTCGCGGGTGTGTCCGTAACTGCAGCGGGTTCGGCTGTGTCTGGCGTCGCTTCGGTGGCTTCTGCTTTTGGCGTTGCCGGACGCTGGACTTCCTTTGTTTCCAGACGGTAGCCGAGGGACTTCAAAACAGCGGAAAAATCTTCGCCGGCACAGCCCAGCAAAGACGTCATCGCAACCGTCACGGTAAAGCCGCCACCGGTTTCGATTGCCCCTTCCGGCGGAGCGACTTCGCTGTCGAGCGGTTTCCAAGCAATCAGCGGACGGATGAGATCGGCAAGACGCTCCAGGATGTCAACGCGTACAGCCCGCGGGCCGCACACGCGGAACCCGACAACCTTGTAAAGCGCCGGCTGGATTTCCGGGTTGACCGGAATGGATGTCCGGCCTGAAGCGGACAACTGCGGCAGCTCTTCCATGCCGTTCATGTCCAGCTCGCCGTGCTTCAGGGCCCAAAGCTGGGCAAGCAACTGGCTTGGAGCCGGTTTTAAAAGTGCCGGAACAAAAATTGTGTAAGCGCCGAAGCGGACACCGTGCTTGCGCAAGGACGCGCGCATGTCCTGGTCCAGCTGACGGATTTCGTCAGAGGCGTCCTGGCGCTCCAGGATGCCGAGGCCTTCGACAATCCGGAAAGCAATACCGCGCGCCAAGCCCTCAAGCCCTTCACCTGTCTTCAGGTCCATCAGCGGTTTTAAAAGAGTATCGACCTGGGCCTTTACCCAAAGATCCAGACGGTTCTGCACGGTGTCGCGCGCCGGGCCTGTCAGGTGCTCGTCGGCCAAAAGCAGAGCTGCCGGGGCCAGAACATCGTCGGTCGGGGACAATTTGGCCACCGGCTCACCGCGCCAGCGGATGGCGCCATCCGATGTCAGGACAAAATCACTGTTCTCTGATTTGCCAAGCTTTTCCGCACGGGATTCGATTTCCGTGGTCAGGGCTTTTTGTGCGGCAGCACGGACCGTTTTTCCGTCCGGGCCTTCGGCCGCCGCATCAGGGGCAAACCGGAAGCCAAGCAGATTTCCGATGTGCTGACCTTCGACGAGCACATCCCCACTCGATGTAATTTCCGCTTCCAGCATTGCGTTCTCTCTCAAACGTCGCATCAATACACTTGTCCGCCGATCCACGAACCGCTGTGTCAGCCGGTCCTGAAGGGCGTCAGATAGTTTGTCTTCTATGCCGCGGGTCACGTCCTGCCAATGGGCCGGATCGGCCAGCCAGTCAGGGCGGTTCGCAACATACGTCCAGGTCCGGATGTGAGCGATCCGGTTCGCGAGTGTGTCGATATCACCATCTACACGGTCTGCGAAGGCCAATTGACGGGAGAACCAGTCATCTTCAATCGCATTGTGGCGCATCAGGTGGTTGTAAATGGTTGCCAGAAGGTCCCCATGATTGGCCGGGGCGATCTTCCGGTAATCGGGGACCTGACAAACATCCCATAGCAGTTCTACCGATTTTGCGCCCTTTGCCATGTCAGAAATTGCGCTATCGCGCAATAAATGTTCAAGCGCCGTGATGTCGTCGCCTGTAGGCGCGCGGGCCAAACCCTCTTCCCGAGGCGGCAAGTCAAGGCTGCGGCGCAATGCATTGGTGGATGAAAAATCCAAAGCACTGTTGCGCCATTGCAGCACTTTCAGGCTGTCAAAATGGTGGCTTTCGATCTGTTCGATCAAATCATCGTCCAGCGGATCGACGCGGCCGGTGACCCCGAAGGTGCCGTCTTTAGTGTGGCGGCCGGCCCGTCCGGCGATCTGACCCATTTCCGAAGGCGTCAGCTGGCGATACTGATACCCGTCGTATTTCCGGTTGCCGGCAAAGGCGATGTGATGGACATCCAGATTGAGGCCCATGCCGATTGCGTCGGTGGCTACCAGATGATCGACATCGCCGTTCTGGAACAGGTCGACCTGCGCATTCCGGGTTCTTGGGCTCAGCGAGCCAAGGACGACCGCCGCTCCGCCCCGCTGGCGGCGCAAAAGTTCGGCGATCGAGTAAACCTCATCGGATGAAAACGCGACGATTGCTGATCGTGCGGGCAGGCGGGAGACCTTTTTCGATCCGGCATAGGAGAGGATCGACATGCGCGGACGGGTGACAACATTCAGCCCCGGGATCAGCCTTTCAAGAAGCGGGCGTGCTGTGGCAGACCCCAAAAGGAGTGTTTCGGAGCGGCCGCGCAGGTTCAGGATCCTGTCCGTGAAGACGTGGCCGCGGTCGAGATTGCCGGCGAGCTGCACTTCGTCGATGGCGACAAAATCGGTGTTCAGATCGAGTGGCATGGCCTCGACCGTGGACACCCAAAACCGCGGCTGTTTCGGAATGATCTTCTCTTCGCCGGTGATCAACGCAACGACGTCAGTCCCGGCGCGTTCAGCAATCCGTCCATAAACCTCCCGTGCCAAGAGCCGCAACGGCAGCCCGATCAAGCCCGACGGCTGCGCCAGCATGCGCTCAATCGCAAGGTGCGTCTTGCCGGTGTTGGTTGGCCCGAGCACGGCTGTGACCGTGCGGGAGCGGGCGCTCGGCGGTAATTGCAGGGTTTGGGGGCGTGACATAGAGGTGATGTGGTCAGAAATCTCAGTGTTTGGCGCGCCGTTCCGGCGGCCTGCTCTCCCAAGGCACGTGCCCTGAACTCGGATGCGCGTGTCTAGCATAGGCGTTGTGGCTCTGTCCTGCCCTTTTTCGACGCGCCCCCGCTATTCCTTCGTTGGATCAATGTGTATTTAGAAAGTTGTGGAGAACGACTCTGGAACAAACCGAAACCGAATCGCGGACTCTCGGGGATTCAGGATTTGTTCCCTACAAAATGTGGATTTGGATCCATCTTTTAGTACGAAATGCTGAATCTGGTCAGGGATTTGCGCCAAATCACCTTGTGTCTTCAGTTCAGGGCAAAAATCCTGTCAATCTCCAAATCGAAAAAAGATTCGTTTTCGGGCATGCTGCGCCTTTCGCCATTAACCATGGACACATGCAGAACGAATCGCTGACGAATCGGTGTTTTGATCATGTTTTTGATTTGTTCCTACCCGATCTGGTAGGTTGTCTTCTCGAAAGACCAATTGGGCGCCTAAAAAATCACCCGAACGTTTACGATTTTCCGCTTAGTTGACGGGATAGTGTTTCAGATTGGGGCGTGGTTTGGCGTTCGCACTGCGAAGTGAGGCGGGCCGCCAGCAGAAAAATCTCCCATAAGTGCTCATCCCCTGGCGTAGGATTTGTGCCCATTTTTCTAAGGTTTATCGCCGTCAGAGCAAAAATATTTCACTTTCTGGAAAAAGGACAAGCATGCTGCCCCTTTTCAATTGGCTTCGACGTAAGTAGAAATCTTGCCGAAATGTGCCTTGCATATTGCGGATTATTAGGGGGAGTGGGCGTTTGGCGATAAGAAAAATTCTCGTTGCGAACCGGTCGGAAATTGCAATCCGGGTTTTCCGGGCTGCCAACGAACTCGGTCTGAAGACCGTTGCGATCTATGCCGAGCAAGACAAACTGGCTCTGCATCGGTTCAAGGCCGATGAGGCGTATCAGGTCGGCAAGGGTCTTGGCCCGATCGAGGCTTATCTGTCCATCGACGAGATTATTCGAGTTGCCAAACATTCCGGCGCTGACGCCATTCACCCGGGCTATGGCCTGTTGTCGGAAAGCCCGGAATTCGTGGATGCCTGCGAAACGGCTGGGATCACCTTTATCGGGCCAAAATCCGAGACGATGCGCCGTCTGGGCAACAAGGTGGCCGCCCGCAACCTGGCAATCGAGGCTGGCGTGCCGGTCATGCCGGCAACGGACCCGCTACCTGACGATCTGAATGAGATCAAGAAGCAGGCTCTGGAGATCGGCTACCCGGTAATGCTGAAAGCGTCCTGGGGCGGCGGTGGCCGGGGCATGCGCGTCATTCCGGACGAGGCAACTCTTGAAAAGGAAGTGCTGGCTGCCAAGCGGGAAGCCAAGGCCGCCTTCGGCAAGGACGAGATTTATCTGGAGAAACTGGTTCAACGGGCGCGCCACGTCGAAGTCCAGATCCTTGGGGACGGTGAAACCGTTGTTCATCTCTTCGAGCGGGATTGCTCGATCCAGCGGCGCCACCAAAAGGTGGTCGAGCGGGCCCCGGCGCCTTATCTCGATAAAGCCAAGCGCACAGAGCTTTGCGAATACGGCCTGAAAATCGGCCGGGCGGTGAACTATCGCGGTGCAGGCACCGTCGAATTCCTGATGGATGCAGACACCGGCGCGATTTACTTCATCGAGGTAAACCCTCGGGTCCAGGTCGAGCACACGGTGACCGAAGAAGTCACGGGCATCGATATCGTCCAGGCACAGATCCACATCGCCGATGGTGAAAAGATCGGAACGCCGGAAAGCGGTGTCCCGGCGCAGGAGAACATTCGCCTCAACGGTCACGCCTTGCAATGCCGGATCACCACGGAAGATCCGGAGCAAAACTTCATTCCGGATTATGGCCGCATCACCGCGTATCGCGGCGCGACCGGCTTCGGTATCCGCCTCGATGGCGGGACCGCTTATTCAGGGGCGGTGATCACCCGGTTCTATGATCCGCTTCTTGAAAAAGTGACGGCCTGGGCGCCGACGGCCGAAGATGCGCGCAAACGCATGGACCGCGCCTTGCGTGAGTTCCGGATCCGCGGCGTCGCGACCAATCTGGTGTTTTTGGAAAACATCATCGATCATGCCGATTTCCGCGCCCAAACCTATACCACCCGCTTCATCGACGACACGCCTGCGCTGTTTGAACAGACAAAACGCCAGGATCGGGCGACCAAGCTGCTTACCTATATCGCCGATGTCTCGGTGAACGGGCATCCGGAAACCAAGGACCGGGTCCGTCCGCCGAAGGATGCTGCTGCGCCGGTCGTGCCGGATTTCGGCGATGAGAAACCGAAGGGAACGCGGCAGCTTCTGGATGAGCTCGGTCCGAAAGGCTTTGCCGACTGGATGAAGTCGGAAAAAAGAGCGCTTCTCACCGACACAACGATGCGTGACGGCCACCAGTCTTTGCTGGCGACCCGCATGCGCTCCCACGACATCGTCAACATCGCGGATGCTTATGCGACCGGTCTGCCGACGCTCTTTTCCCTGGAATGCTGGGGCGGTGCGACGTTCGACGTGTCCATGCGATTCTTGACGGAAAGCCCCTGGGAGCGGCTGCATCAGATCCGCGAACGAGCGCCGAACATCCTGCTCCAGATGCTATTGCGGGGCTCGAACGGGGTTGGTTACACCAACTATCCGGACAATGTGGTCAAGTTCTTCGTCCATCAGGCAGCCGAAAACGGCGTGGATCTTTTTCGCGTCTTTGACTGTCTGAACTGGGTTGAGAATATGCGCGTTTCCATGGATGCGGTCCAGGAAACCGGAAAACTCTGTGAGGGTGTGCTTTGCTACACCGGCGATATGCTGGACAGTGCGCGTCCGAAATACGATCTCAAATACTATGTTGGCCTTGCCAAGGAGCTGGAAGCAGCTGGCGCTCATATCCTCGGTATCAAGGATATGGCTGGCCTCCTGAAACCACAGGCGGCCAAGATCCTGGTAAAAGCGCTGAAAGAAGAGGTCGGCCTGCCGATCCACTTCCACACCCATGACACCTCTGGCATTGCGGCCTCCACCATTTTGGCCGCCGTTGAAGCCGGGGTCGATGCGGTCGATGCGGCCATGGATGCCTTGTCCGGTCTGACGTCGCAGCCGTGCCTTGGATCTATTGTGGAGGCGCTGCGGGGCACGGATCGGGATACGGGCCTTGATGCGGCGACAATCCGCCAGATCTCCTTCTATTGGGAAGCCGTTCGCGCGCAATACCGGGCCTTTGAAAGCGACCTTCGCTCTGGAGCTTCAGAGGTTTACCTCCACGAAATGCCAGGCGGCCAGTTCACCAACCTGAAGGAACAGGCACGGTCCCTCGGTCTCGAAACACGCTGGCACGAAGTTGCCCAAGCGTATGCCGATGCCAACCAAATGTTTGGCGACATCGTCAAGGTAACGCCATCCTCCAAGGTGGTCGGTGACATGGCGCTGATGATGGTGAGCCAGGGGCTCAGCGTTGCCGATGTTGAAGACCCGGCCAAGGACGTTGCCTTCCCGGACAGTGTTGTGAAGATGCTACACGGTGACCTCGGCCAGTCTCCGGGCGGATGGCCGAAGGCAATTCAGGAAAAAGCGCTAAAAGGGGAAAAGCCGATTACCGTTCGCCCGGGGTCCCTGCTGGAAGAGGCGGACCTTGAAGCTGAACGGGCAGCCGCGGCGGCTGCAACAGGTCACGACATCGATGATACGGAGCTGGCATCCTATCTGATGTATCCGAAGGTCTTCACGGACTTCGACAAGGCGCAGCAGCAATATGGACCGACTTCCGTGCTGCCGACGCCGGTCTATTTCTACGGTCTTGAATCAGGCGACGAGATCTTTGTTGATCTGGAGCCAGGTAAAACGCTTGTGGTCCGCTGTCAGGCCATCGGTGAAACCGATGAGAAGGGCGAGAAGAAAGTCTTCTTCGAACTCAATGGCCAGCCGCGCAACGTAAAGGTTCCGGACAGGGCGCATGGTGCGGTCGGGGCAGCTGCCATGCGCAAGGCCGAAGACGGCAATGCGGCCCATGTTGGTGCGCCTATGCCCGGCGTTATCTCCACGGTTGCGATTGCTGCCGGACAGGAGGTTAAGGCTGGTGATGTGCTCGTCTCGATCGAAGCCATGAAGATGGAAACAGCCCTTCACGCCGAGCGCGACGGCAAGGTCTCCGAAGTGCTTGTCACGCCGGGTGCCCAGATCGACGCTAAGGATCTCCTGGTGGTGTTCGAGGCATAAATAATGGGCCGCGCAAGCGGCCCTTTTACTCCTCCAAGCGATGCAAAGAGTGTCTCACTCCGCCGCTTTCAAGCGGTTGTACTGAACAGGCGCTTCAGCTGTGCCGATCCAAAGGTCAAGAAACCGGTCCAGCCAAGCGCGGACCGCGGTGTCGTAGACGAAGCGTCCGGCAAAATGATCGCGGCGCTGCTGCGCGCCGTGGTGGACAAGCGGATTTCCTTCCTCGTCATCGGCGGCACCGGTTCCGGCAAAACCACCCTGCTCTCCGCGCTTTTGGGAACCGTCTCCGAGCGCGAACGCATCCTCGTTATCGAGGACACCGCCGAGCTTTCCCCACACCACCCGCACTGCGTCAGCGTGGTCTCGCGCCGGGCCAACGCGGAGGGAAGCGGCGAGGTCACGATGTCACAACTGCTGCGCCAAGCGCTGCGCATGCGGCCGGACCGCATCGTGGTGGGCGAGATCCGCGGCCGCGAGGTAGTGGACCTCCTCGCCGCTCTCAACACCGGCCACGATGGCGGCGCCGGCACGCTGCACGCCAATTCCCTCTTTGAAGTACCAGCCCGCATGGAGGCGCTCGCCGCCCTCGGCGGCTTGGACCGGGCGGCGCTGCACTCGCAATTGGCGGCGGCTGTGCACATGGTGCTGACCATGGAGCGCACCCCGCAGGGCCGCCGCCTCGCCCATATCGGTGTGCTCGAGGGAAACCCAGTGACCCCGCGCATCATCTGGAGCGCCGAAGATGGCCCGGCAGACGGCTTCGCGGAATTCTCCGCGCAGCTGCTGGGAGAACATGCCGGGGAGGCCAGCCATGCTTAGCTACCTCTTCCTTGCCGCCGCGCTCCTTATACCCGCGCCCTCGAGTGCCGGCCGCTTGGCCTCAGCCACGCGC
>ERZ1023282.8-NODE-8-length-199617-cov-6.754272_pt1 | contig 199617 bp, 225 predicted proteins | sample MGYA00521262_ERZ1023282 | MGnify/ENA primary metagenome ERZ1023282 (study PRJEB32759, sample SAMN07749867) | skin metagenome | biome: transportation; feature: city; material: polyester macromolecule | host: Homo sapiens | place: Hong Kong:KT line | collected... | reverse complement strand
CGCAGGCGCATGGGGAACACGCCTTGCAGGGTTTGCAGGCGCACGTTGGACGCGAGGAAGGTCCAGAGGGCGAAAAACACCATCATCGCCGCCATCGCCGTCAACGCCCAGCCTTTTTCGGCAAACAGGGTGGCGGGCGTGTATTTGCCGAGCCAGTCCACGACTTTGCCCATAAATTGAAACAGCAGGGCTTCCATAATGCCGATACCGGCGGTAAACACCGCCAATACGGCAATCCATTTGCGCAAGCCTTCGATGTTGCTCCAGATAAACCGCCACAGCCCTTTTTCAGGCGTTTTCGGGGCGGCTTCGGGGTAAGGGTCGATTCGGGATTCGAACCATGAGAATATTTTTTGAATCATTGTATTGGGTTTAATTGAGAGAGAATGGATTTCAGACGACCTCTACGGTGGGGACAGGTCGTCTGAAAACAAGTATCGGGAGTTAAAGGCATTATTTTACGGGAAAAAACGGCGGGAAGACACTGTAAGGAAGTCGGCGTCGGAGTCGGCGTCGGAGTCGGGGTCGGCGTGGGCGTGGGCGTGGGCGTCGGCGTCGGTGTCGCTGCAGGACGGCTGTCACTCGTCCGGGCCGGCCCAAGAACTGCGGCCGCGCCACCGTCATAAGTCACGGCCATTCGTTGCGCGAACGAAAAGCAGCCATCATCATTGAGCCCGGTGCCGTAGTGAGAGCCGATCAGGCGATCCGCGACGATACCGGCTCCCGAAGCTCCACTGGAGGTTCGACCCATGACCATTCGGACCTGCCATCCGGGGATGGTGCCTTCGGGGGTGAAAATGTTGAAGCGCTTGACCTGGTCGCCAAACGCATACTGCTGGGCTCGCCCGCCGGCATGGTGAACAATCTCGGCAGTGGCTGGAATGGCATCGGTCGCGTCGTATCCCTTCAGAATGGCGCCGGCGGCAGCCGGCGGGTTATCGTCGAGGCGCAGCAGAAGCCCGTCTTGCACCTCCGCAACGATTGCGGCGCCATGGACCTGACCCTTGTTGGCCGCAAACAGGTAGGTTTGTAGCTCACTTCCGCAGGGGCTGAGGGACCCAAAAACGGTGACAACCTCACTGGCAGGGGCGTCAGCACAGTGGGTTGCCGTTAGGACATAAGGGGTCTGTGTGCCGAGGCTGTCGGCAATAAGGGTCCCTGAGCACTGCGACACGTTGCCGAACAGCACAACGACGCTGGAAGGGTCGGCGGTGCCGCCAGATTGGCACGCATAATTGACGATCTCAGGGCAAGAGGCGGCCTTTGCTTCAGCGGCCATCGCAGAAGTCGCTGCGCCGCCACCATTACCAACCTTGCCGAAAGGAGAGCCACCGGCCGGCGCCCCTGGCGCGCGAAAGCCCACCTGGAACGACCCGATGAAGAAGCGAAGGTCGGCAAGGCGGTGTGATGGCACCAGAAGCTCGATGGTGATCGTGCTGGCGGGCCGATGCAGGATCCAGAACTGACCTTGGCTCGTTTCGTCAGGCCCGTACGTCTTGTCGAAATCGGGATGCATCGGCAGCCGGACAGACATTGAGCTGCCTTCGGGCAGGTGGATGTCTTCAATATGTGCGCCGATGGATACGCCATCCGGGGTGGAGACATCAAGAGTCCATTGGTGCATGCCGTTAGCCAGCTCGACCCACACCCCGTCCGAAAGCGCCACCGGAGTTCCGACGTTGTAGGCAAATCGGTCCGGTGATTCGTCAGCGGCCTTGGTCTGAGGCACAGATGGGAGCGAGACGACCCCTGTTCCGCTGATCAGATTCAGGGGGTCGACGTGAACGACTTCACTCGCACCGCTGGACGGAGAGTCGATCGGTCCGGAGCAGGCCGCCAGCGCGATTGCACTGATCCCTAGGGAGACCGCGAGAGCTGAATTCATGGGACTGACTTTGTTGGTGTTCACGGTGATATGAGCGGAATCATCTAAGTGACTAGGTTCGGAGCCTGCACGGCATTTGCATAGACGGCAACAGGGCGCGGCTGATTCGGGGAAATGGTCACCCCCACGGTCTAATCCACCATGAAGCTCAATACCGTCGCTCTACTCACGGCACTGATGATTCCGCTGACCGCCGTGGCGCAAACGAAATCCTCCCGATCGCAGGAATCACACCTGGCGAAACGTGCGGACCATGGGACTGAACAGCGCGAATCCCGTGTGGATCTTTCCGCCTTTCGGGGGTCGACCTTGGCTGGGCGTGACAGCGCAGAGTCAGGGGGGCTGCCGCCGGCGACCTATGAGCATGAGACCCGGGATCCGGGAGAAGCGATGTCAATCATCACCGCTGGAGATACCCCATGAAGCAACTTTCACTCGCTGCCGTGTTGGCAATCGTCATGATGCCGGCCGCGGTACATGCCGAGCGTGCAGCGATCGATCCATCTGTCATGCGCGGATCAATTCTGTCGGGCAGTGATTCCACAGGGGACCAGCTTCCCGATGCTACGTATGATCCCGGTGCGGGAGGAGGCTTCATCAACCCCGAAGACAACGACGGTGGTGGTGGCGGGCAGACATCGATGACAGTGGACCTTTCGGCCGATACAGCCAGGTATACCGTTGGCTACGATTCAGCTGCACGGGTGACATGGTCGTCAACCGGAGCGGCGAGCTGCAGCAATCCAGAAGGCACACTCTTCTCTGGGAGCAATCTGAATGGCAATCGGCTGCTCGGAGTTGCTGCCGGAGAGAGAACACATACGTTCTCGTGCAACGACTTCGCAGGAGTCAATCGCACCGATAGTGTTACGGTTGAAGGCGTACTTCCACCTTCAACGCGAGTCGAATTTCTTGGCGGTGGGGCAGTGCGTAGCTCCGCTACTGTGTTCTCGTCTGGGATTCTTACTAATCCCAACTTCCCCCCATATGCGCGTAGGAACACGCCCTACGCCTACAGGGTAGTAGATGGTGCTGGATTTCTGTGCAAAGCCTCCAATGTCGGTGGAGCAAGTGTATGGTCAGGCATTGACGATCAGCAGCAGTACACTCAGATTCCAAGCGCCGGCACGGTTCTGCCAACACACGGAGTATTTGGAACCAATACAACCATTGCATGCGGTCGATACACCGAGCGCTCGCCGTCCGTGGTCGTCCAAAAGGGCTTCGTTCCGGCACACATGCGTGTCATTGAGCGACTCGGATTTCCGACTCCTGGTGCAAGTATCGACACGCCGTTCGTCACGTTTGAGGCGCCCAGGTACGCGCGCCCGAATACCTGCAGTGTGAGTTTCAACGGACAGGCGGCGTCATTTCAGTACATCCCGGTAACGCTGGATGGATCGGAAACGATGGATGGGATATCAGGATCCATGCTGGAGCTTCTGGAGGCGCACGTGGTCGCTCCGCATGTGAGCGCCTCTCTTGGAGAGCGCAGCTACTCAATTGATGCCACGTGTACGGATGTGTTCGGAGATAGCAGCACCATCAGTTCGAGCGTTCGGATTCGGAATCTGGCTCCCCAGTTGGCAATTGATAACTCTGCAGCGGATCGCCTCTACTTGTTGGCAAATGGCATTGCAAATTACATTGCCGTTGACGGTATTAGTGCCCGAATTGCGTCGAGTCAAACGAACCAGTCGCGATGTTCATTGAGCGTCAATGGGGTCGCGCAGTTTACGGACAAAGTCAATGGAGGGAGCTCAGCGTTTCTCGACAATGACATGATCGCTGGAGGCTCAATTACCAGTCAGCGAGTGCAAGCATGGTCAGTTCCAAAGAATCAACTTCCCACAGGGCCGGTGAGCATTCAAGCAAGCTGTACCGACATTGATGGGACTCATACTCTGTCGACTTCCGTGTCGCTCTAGCAGTCCCAGGTGGGGGCGGGCGAGGCGGAAGCAGATTATCGGTATGCTGCAGGTTCTGGGCAGACAAAGGACGGGACCACCCGTCCTTTGTCGTTTCTGGTCCTGCGGGGGGCAGGCACGTCTAAAGAGATATCACTATCAAGTGGGGTTCTCACGTGCGTATTCAATCCTTCATTGCTGGCGCTGCATTGCTGACCAGCTCCGCGGCCTGGTCGCAGACGGTTCAATTTGCCAAAGGCGCCTTCGCAGTCAATGAGGGAGCCGGCACGCTGAGCGTCGAAGTTGTCCGGTCCGGGAGTCTGATCGGAGAGTCGTCGGTCACCTTCTCAACATCGGGCGGCACAGCTGCTGCAGGTGTTGATTTCACGGATGTCAGTGGGCGGTTGCAGTGGTCGAGTGGAGATGGCGCATCGAAAACCATCTCAATTCCGATTACGGATGACGGTTTGGCAGAGGGTGATGAGTTCTTCGGAATCTCGCTGTCGGATCCGACGGGCGCCACGCTCGGGGCCACAATATCGGCACAGGTAACGCTGGTCGACAACGATGGCGTGCAATCGGATTCGAGCGTTCAGCTCATCAAGAGCTCCTATTCGGTCAGCGAGGGCGGCGATAGCGTGGAGATCAGTGTGGTCCGGCAGGGCACGCTGACCGGGTCCGCCGCCGTTAGCTATGCCACATCATCTGGGACTGCGACAGGTGGAACCGATTTTGTCGAAACATCGGGCTCCTTGAGCTGGGGGGCAGGAGAGGGGGGTGCCCGTAGCATCACGGTCGAGATCCTCAATGACGAGATCAATGAGCCCACGGAGGAATTCACTGTTCAGCTGAGCTCCGCCACCGGTGCAGTTATCGGTGCGCCGAGCACGGCCTCCGTGCTGATAGGGGACGATGATGACCAGTCGATACCAACGCTGGTCTCCTTCGCCAAGGGCGCCTACTCTGTTGATGAAGGCGCCGGAACAGCATCGATTGGCATAGCGCGATCCGGTGGACTGACGAGTGCGAGTAGCGTGAGTCTCGTGGTAACGGGTGGGTCTGCTACCGCAGGGCAGGACTTCCAGGATGCAGCGGCGACTGTTGTCTTCGCTTCTGGTGAGGGTGGTGTCAAGACGGTGACGCTTCCCATCGTCGACGACGGCAATGAAGAGCCGGCCGAGACGGTCAATCTGCAGCTCGTCGCGCCAACAGGCGCTGTGCTGGGGTCACCTTCAGCCGCGACGCTCACGATCCTCGACAATGATGGAGCGAATGCCGACAGCCAAGTCGCCTTTGTCAGTGGCGTCTACTCCGTTGGCGAAGGCGCCGTTGAAATCGAGATCCCAGTGGTTCGGACCGGGACGCTCACGCGGGGCGCAAGCGTTGCTTACTCAACGCTGAGCGGCAGTGCGTCAGCCGGCGACGACTTCGAGAACGTCGGCGGCTCGCTGATATGGGCCGCCGGCGATGGCCAGGCCAAGGTTATTCGAGTCCCGATCATTGCGGACCAGGTGGGTGAAGGCGACGAAACATTCACCGTACGCCTCTCCAGCCCCGGTGGAGCCAGGCTTGGGGCCATTGCTGAGGCAACCATCACGATCCTCGACGACGAGGGTGGAGTCACTCCGACTATTAGCTTCGTGAAGTCCCGCATTGGCGTATCGGAGGGAGCCGGCACGGCGGAGGTGGCGGTGATCCGATCCGGCTCCGGAGCGGGTGCCGCGACAGCAAGCATTTTTACGTCAGGAGGATCTGCCACGTCGGGGGCTGACTTCGATGACACCGCTGAAACTGTGTCATGGGAAAGCGGTGAGGTCGGTGTGCGCCTGGTGTCGATCGCCATCATCGACGATGCCGTGGTTGAGACCGTCGAGACGATCGATGTCGGATTTGCTGGGGTGACCGGCGCCCAGGTCGGCGCGATCGGAACGGCTACGGTCGAGATCCTCGACAACGACGTAGTGCCTACCGGGGCATCCGTGCAGTTGGTGGCCGGCGAAGTATCTGCGTCAGAGTCCGCGGGCGCAGTGGAGCTGACGGTCGTTCGCACGGGCCCGGCGAGCCTCCCGGTTTCGGTGAACTATCGTCTGGCGGGTGGTACGGCCAAGCCGGCGGTCGATTACCTTGACTCGGCTGGGGTTCTCCGCTGGGGGGCAGGCGAGAGCGAGCCCAAGACTATCTCCGTCGGAATTATTGACGACAGCGAGGTCGAGGGCGCCGAAGTCCTGACCGTGGTGCTGGAATCGCCGGAAGGCGCAGACCTGGGCTCGACTGCCAGCGCAGTAATCTCCATCGTTGACGACGAGACGGTATCGGCGGGCGAGCTGCGCTTCGCAAGTCCGTCAATTACGGTGTCGGAGACGGCCGGCGCAGCGACCTTGATCCTGCGGCGGGTCAATGGGAGCGCCGGTGGGGTTGAAGTGAGTGTGTTCGCAGAGGGCGACACTGCCCGATCAGGAATCGACTTCAGCATGCCGTCGACAGACGTGTCGTGGGCTGCAGGTGATGTAGCAAACAAGTCGCTGGTGATCCCGATTATTGACAACGCTCAGCGTGACGGCGATCGGCAGTTCCGCGTCCGGATGTCTGAGACGCTCGGCGGGGCTGTGGTCGGGTCGCCGTCGGAGGTTCTGATCACGATCGTCGACAACGAGGTCGATGCGCCAGGGCAGATTCAGCTGGTGTCCACCAGCGTAGACGTCAGCGAGGGAGGTGGCCAGGCTTTGCTCTTTGCCGAGCGGGTGGGAGGCACCTCCGGGTCGGTATCGGTGCAGTTCGTGACCAACAGCGGCTCCGCGCTCGCGGGCCAGGACTTCCAACAGACACAGGGGTCAGTTACCTGGGATGACGGCGATGCCGGAACGCGCGCGATCGCCATTCCGGTTCTGGATGACGCCTTCAATGAAGGAATGGAGGCGTTCCAGGTGGTGCTGACCGGGCCGACTGGAGGTTCGACAATTGTGCCCGGAAGGAGCACAGCCACGGTCAACCTGGTGGATGACGACGGTCAGCGCGGATCGCTGACACTGACAGTCAATCAGACCAGCGTGGAGGCACAGGCTGGCTTCGTGCGTGCTGTTGTGACGCGGTCGGGTGGGGCATCTGGAGCTGCCTCGGTAGAGGTGCGGGCGACCAACGGATCGGCTATCGAAGGGACGGACTTCTTGCTGGGTGCAGGTGGTATCGAGACCTTGACGTGGGGTCCTGGTGAATCGGGGCCCAAGGTAGCCACCATCTCTTTGCTCGCCGGTGAGCCGGGGACACCATCGAAGAGCTTCTCGCTGTCGCTCCAGGGCAGCACGGGAGCCACCATCGACGGCGGCAGCAGTCTGGTCACGGTCAGCATCGCCTACCCCCGTGTGCCTGAAAATTCAGGAGTTGGTGGTGGCGGGATGGGCCTTGGGCTGTTGGCCCTATTTGCCCTTTTGGGGCTTCTGCAGCAGCACAGCCGAAATCGCCGAGCTAGCTCAGGCTCAACCGAAGGGGCACAACAGTGAGCGAGAAGCCGGAAACGTCAGGGGCATCAACGCGCACGAAGTCCTCACAGGTGGCTTCCGGCTTCCTTTTCGCGACGATTCTGTGGGGGGCAATGTTCTTGGCCTACTCCAGATTGGAGGTGCCCGGGACCATGATTCACGGTGATGAAAGTGCGTATCGGGCTGCTTTAGCAATATCGTCACTGCGCGGGAGTTTCAGTCTGTTCGGATCTGAGGACGACGTGGAGGCTGCGCTGGGGCCAGTGCGCGGGGATCTTGGTGAATTACCAACGACTGCTACGTTTCAGCTGCTGTTGAAATGGTCTGATGCCGACCTGAGCAGCGGAGTCATGACGTTACGAGATGGGATGGTCAAAGACTTTGCGCCTGAATCGAAGGCTCGATTCAGGGAGTTGGAGCAAGCAAAGATGGCTGATGAGTCGAATGGGCTACTTGTCGAGGCGAGTATGGCAGCGTCGATGATTTCGCTTTTAGCGGCATCGCGCGCCGAGGGGGGGTGGATCGATGACGGCGCGGTCAACGCAGGCCTGCGAACCCTCCACAGGAGCGCGCTGCAGCGAGCAATGGTCCCTCACCACGCCTTGGCAGATCCGGGTCTGCGGATTCGCTGCGCGCTGGGTGGCGAGGCCGGGTGCCCGACGCCGATCAATCCAGATATTCTGGCCTCGTGGGTCGAGAGAGGGGGACTCGCTCGATGACGTTGGCTATCGACCTTCGAAGCGGTGCAGCGACAGTGGCCTGCTATGTCGGCGAGGCACTGGGTGCATTTCTGGTACTGGCATGGAGGGTGGCGCAGGATGTAGCGGTCTGTGTACCTCTGCTCACGTTCTGGTGCGCGGTGATCGTCGGGATGGCTGAGCCGCAGGTGTTGAGTCACGTATTTGCGCAAGGGCTCGACGGCACGTTTATCCGGGGCTGGGTCTTTTACATGAGTCTGTTCACCGCATTCTTGGCGTTGCCCGTCAGGGCGGCATTTTCGAAAGCTCGCCCATCTGCTGAGTGAGTGATCTGGCCGAACGCATTCCCTTGGCATGAAGTCGTGATCCTAGACAGGGTTGCGGGGGACTTGAGGAACTGTAGGACTGAGGGCCCAGTGGAGGACACATGGCGCTCACGACGGAAGACCCTACACCCATCCAGGAATGCAACGATGGACTGGCGCACAAGCGCGCTCTCAAGGCGAGCAGGAAGCGGCGAGCAGCGCTGTCCACCCTGGTGGCAGATGCCTTCGGCGCGGCCGGCGAGAACCCTCTTCGAACTTCTGACATCTACGAGCATGCGGTTCGCCTTGGGGTCGTTCCTGAGGCGGATTCGGAAGGCCGCTTTTCTGCTGCGTGTTCGAGCCGACCGCACCCCCTCGACCGAAGAAACATTCGTTGGATTCAGCAGTCGCTGAAGTTCGACGGGATGATCGAGCGCGTTCCCGAAAGGCCCGGCTTTTGGCGGACTACTCGGAAGGGGCGCGAGGCGCTCACACCGGCGCCAAAGGGGCGGATGCTGGTCGCATTCTCCACGCGACTAGGATTGGCTGTTTGGGCCGATTGCTTCGCATTGCCAAGTGCTCTGAACGAGGACATCCATCTCTATCTGAGCTCGCCTCCCTACGCACTGGCGGTACCGCGGGATTATGGAAACCCCACGCCAGCCGTCTTCGTCGACTGGCTGTGCGTAGTGCTTGAGCCGATCGTCGAGAGGCTGGCGAGGGGGGCAAGCATCTGCCTCAACATGGGCAATGACCTGTTCGAGCCTTCGCTTCCTTCGCGACACCTCATCAACGAGCGGCTAGCGATCGCTCTGCATGATCGTCTCGGCCTGAGCCGGATGGATACCCTGGTGTGGGAGAACCCCAACAAGGCCCCCGGACCGGCAGCATGGGCAAGCAAGAAGCGTGTTCAGCTCAACGCAGGGTATGAGCCAATTCTCTGGTACTGCAATTCACCGGCCGATTGCTTCGCCGATAACCGGAGGGTGCTTCGCAAGCATTCGTCGAGCCACGAAAGATTGCTGGCTCGGCGTCAAACAGAAGGGCCTGGCGGCCGTGAGAGCCGTTCACGATTCAATGGCGAGACTGCCGGCGCGATACCGCGCAACGTGCTGCGGTTTCCTACGCCATGCCCTCGACAGAGATACTTGAAGCGTGCGGCCGAAGAGGCTGGATTGCCGGCACACCCCGCTACGTTCCCGATGACGTTGGCTAAGTTCCTGATCGAGTTCCTCACAGTTGAGGGGCAGCTGGTCGTGGACGGAATGGGGGGGTCGCTGCAGGCAGCGAAGGCCGCCGAGGAGGCCGGGCGACGATGGGTCGTCGGAGACATCCACGGTGAATACCTCGGCTTGGGCATGCTTGATTTCGCTGAATCACGAGTCTCGCCGGTTTTCTTGGAGTGGTTGCAGAGCCGGAGGCGGCCCATCACCCCGCCGAGCGAGTGACTGCGCTTGCGGGGCGTGACGCGGCCTGCTGTGGTGTGGTTAACGGGAGGGTGATATGGACTGGATGAAGACTGCTGAGCAGGGCCATCAGATTGTGGCTGGAAGCGAGCGGTTGGCTCGTGATCTGAGGGTGCGCTTCAATCGTCAGATGCGAGAGAAGGGGCAGCGCGGCTGGCTGGCGCCGGACATCCTTTCGATGAGGAGCTTCGTGCTGGCCTTGTGGGAGCAGTCATGGCCTGATACGCAGCTCTTGAATGGAGCGCAGGAACTCGCGGTCTGGCTTCACGTGATTCAGGCCAGTGAGGCCGGAAAGCAGTTGATCGCTGCAGGGCCGGCAGCTCGGAGCGCGCGGTCCGCTGCCCGCTTGGTCATGCGTTACGGCGGCAACCCTCAGGCGTGCGAACGACCTCTCCCTACTGATGATGAGCAGGCGTTCAACGCCTGGTTCAGTGATGTTCTGCGTCTTGTAGACGCCGGAGGGTTCGTGCTGGAGGAGCAAGTGGCCGTGCACGTGCTGGGCTTGATCCGAGAAGCTGGCTGGAAGTTGCCGGGACCAATGACATTGCTCGGGTTCGAGCGCGCGAGCGGGGTGACGCGGGAAATCGTTCAGGCTTTGATCGAGAAGGGCGCTCACGAGCATGTGGAAGCTCGACGGCCGCCCGAGAGTGCCGATTGGATCGAGGTGGCCACGCCGGGGCGGCAATATGAGTGGGTGGCCAGCGCCATTCGCCGTGAGTTGGATGAGGCGCGGGCCGCGGGGCTGATGGCGCCATCGATCGCCTTGTTGGTCGACGACGTGCGGGAGGCAACGCCGCGCCTGGAGGCGGCGCTACGGGATCGAGTGTCGCCACAGGCCCAGGGCAGTGGCAATCAGCAGGGGCGCTTTCCGTGGCGGTATGCCAGGGGGGCGTCACTCATGGAGCACCCCTTGATCGAGGCGGCGCTGGATTGCCTGACACTGGAGTCGGGGCCATGTAGGACTGAAGACGCATCCCGGGTTCTGCTCTCCCCCAACCTCTTCCACGATGTCTCAGCCCGGCACCGCGCAGAAGCGGATCTGCGCCTACGGCAACACGCCGGTTCAATGTGCGGGCTGGGCCGGTTGGTTGATATCCAGCGGCCTCTCCAGGCGCATCAGAATCCCCTGGCTGGTCGTCTTGAGGCTTGGTGGACGTCGGCAGAGCAGGGCGGCGGCGCGGCGATGCCCAGCGAATGGGTCGAGAGATGGCTCAGCTCATTGGTGCTCGCTGGCTGGCGCGGAACGGTGGACGATCAAGAGTGCGATCTGGCGTTGCAGCAGGTTCTGGGACGCTGGGAGGAGGCCTTGGATGCTTTCCGCGCGATGGATAGGCAGCTCCGGGCGGTGTCACGGGGGGCCGCACTACAGTGGCTGCGCGAGGTACTTGCCGACGTTCCCACTCAGATGTCACCCGAGCACGAGCAGCCGATTCAGATCCTCAACTACGCTGATGCTGACGGCCTGCGCTTTGACAGGGTCTTCGTCTGCAATGTGAACGCACACGTACTTCCCGCTCCGGCCGCCGGCACGGGGTTTGTGAGTGCCGAGATCCTCGAAGCCATTGGTGTCCCCGATGCCACTCCGGAAGGCGCGCTTTCATCATGGCAGCACTGGGTTGGCCTGTTGGGGGCTATGGCGCCTAAGGTCACTCTTGTGGTGCCGGCGGCAACCGACGACGGGGCGGAGCTGGTTCCGTCCCCGTTGTTCGTGGACTGGGAGTTCGCCGGCTCATGCAACGTGAACATCGGGCCTGGACCACTGGCCCAGCTGGTTGGGGGAAAGGCCTTGGAGGTGCCGGGGTGCGAGCCTCAGCTTCCGGCGGTAGTGGATGCGCAGCTCGAGGGCATTCGCGGCGGCACGGGGATCATCACGAGGATGGCCGAAATGCCGTTTCTGGCATTTGCGAGGTATCGGCTCGGGCTGTCGGAGTTTCCGTCGGTAAAGGATGGCTTGGACGCGCGTGATCAGGGGATAGCCCTTCACAAAGCGCTGCAAGTGGTCTGGACCAAGATCAAGACTCAGGAAGCGTTGCAGGCGATGGGTCAGTCCGAGGTCGAGCTGCTGGCGCGGACCACTGCCGAGGCGGTTTGCTTGGAATGTCTGCCACCAAAAGTCTTTGGGCACGGGCTCGTTGCAGCCGAATCGACTCGGCTCGCCATGCTGTTGGTGGAATGGCTGGCGCACGAGGCGCGGCGGGAATATCCGTTCGAGGTCGTAGCGATGGAGTTGGAGGCGTCCGTGACAATCGGAGGCATCAGAACGGATGTAGTGGTCGACCGGGTGGATCGCATCAGCGTCGACGGCGAGAGTCGCTTTCTGATCCTCGACTATAAATCATCGGCCAGTCTCAAGGTGACCGATTGGGACGCTGCGGACTTGGTGGAGCCCCAGTTGCCGATCTATGCCGGGTTCGTCGACTGGCCCTCGCACGGGATCCCTCGTATTGATGGAATCGGTTTCGGTCGGGTTCGACGCGGGAACTGCGGGTTCCTCATTCTGAGCAATTTCGCGAGCCGACTGGTCCCGGGAGCGCGTGACGGCACCGGCAGCGGCACACCGAACTGGGGGGTGGTCGTAGACGGGTGGCGGATGGCGATCACCGAGCTTGCGGAGCGGTTTATGGCTGGGGACATTGAGGTTGTGAGGTCTGCGATGCAGGCGAGAAGTTTCTCGAAGGACCTATATCCCTTACTGCGAAGCGCGCCACCGATGAACCCGCAATCTGAGGAGCCGATTTTCTGATGATCGACAATGATGAAGTTGCGCGCAGTCGCGCCGTGGATATTCGCATCAGCCCACTGGTCAAGGCTCCCGCCGGGTCGGGCAAGACGACACTCCTGGTGCTGCGGTACCTCAATGCGTTGCAAACCGTGGATCAGCCAGAGGAGGTCTTGGCCCTGACGTTCACCAATAAGGCGGTGAATGAAATGCGACACCGGATCGCGGAAGCGCTTGCACTCGCCGACCAGGACGAGGCGAGCGTGCCTGTCCACGAAAGAGCGGTGCGAGCTGCGGCGGTGGCAGTGGCCACTCGGGACGCGGCGAAATCCTGGAACCTCCGCCAGAACGCGGCGCGAATCAGGGTCATGACCCTCGACAGCTTGAACAGTTACCTGGCCGGGTTGGCGCCAGTGGTCAGCGGGTTCGGTGGATCTCTCAACATCGAACAGAAGCCTGACCTGCTGTACCGGGAGGCTGTGCTCGACCTCCTGGCTGACTTGGAGGGTGCCGGCGCCGAGGATTCCGGATTCCGGGCCGCGCTCGCCCGGGTTATGGCAGTGGGGGAAAACCGTGCTGATCGGCTCATTGAACTCGGTGCCACGATGTTGGCTTGCCGCGACCAGTGGCTGTCGGCGGTGTACGAGATCGCCAGCGGCGGGCGGGTCGACGGGATCGCAACGCTGGTTCGCGCAATCTTCAACCAGCGTGCCAGGTCCGCCCTCTCCCTGTTGGGATCACCGCTGGAAACGATTGGGGAGCTGGGGCGGGAGCTGCAGCTGTGGGACGGCGATATCAGTTCGTCGAGTCCGCCAGACATGCGGACGTGGAAAGCCGTCGCGACAGTTCTGCTAACGGCCGATACCCGAGAGTCGTCGCTTCGGAAGAAGCTGACAAAGGTCCAGGGGTTCGAGCCCAAGATGCCGCGCACAGTAGCTGCAAATGAGAGCCTGGCCATGATTGCCGGCGTTCCAAATGCGGCTGAGGCGCTTGGTGCGATCCGCGACCTCCCGGATGCAGATCTACTGGAATCGGCTGAGGGGCTGCAGCAGGCACTCGCGCAAGTTCTGGTCCGTCTGGTGGCGCATCTCACCCTGGTGTTTCAGCGTCGGGGTGGAGTGGATTTCATTGAGGTCAGCCTTCGGGCTCATGCTGCTCTCACCGGCGCAGGTGGCACGGTGCCACTGGCGGAGCGCATGGACTACTCGATTCGTCATCTGCTCGTTGATGAGGCGCAGGACACCTCCCAGATGCAATACAGGATGTTGGAAGGCCTCACCGCCGGTTGGGAGCGGGGGGACGGTCGAACACTCTTTCTCGTTGGTGACCCTCAGCAGAGCATCTATGGATGGAGACAGGCAGAGGTGAGGCTTTTCGTAGAGATGTGGGAACAGCGGAGGCTTGGTGAGGTTGAGCTTGAGCCACTGACACTCACCCGCAATTTTCGGTCTCAGGATGAGATCGTGGAGTGGGTCAACGAACTCAGCGCGTGCGTGTTCCCAGCTGTCGACGATCCTTACCGGGGAGAAGTTGCGTACTCGCCAAGCGTGGCCACCCGTGGAGGGGGTGGGCGAGTTGAACTCCTGTCCTTTGCCGGTGACGTCGGCGAGGGGGAGGCGCGGGCTATGGTGGCGCGGCTCAAGGAGATCGATCCGAGTGAGTCGGTTGCAGTGCTCGTTCGTGGGCGCTCTAGCCTGAGGCAGCTACTTCCGGCCATGAAGGCGGCCGGGATCAGTTTCGCATGTCAAGACATCGATGCGTTAACGGAGACCGATGCGGTGCGGGACGTGCTGTCGCTGGCAAAGGCCCTTTGGCATGAAGGTGATCGAGTGTCGTGGGCAGGGCTTCTGCGGGCTCCGTTTGTTGGTATGTCATGGTCGGACGTCCTGGCTGCATGCAAGGGAAGAACGCGCGGCAGCCTCGTGGGCTCCCTCAGGCTCGCGCTGGAGCGTGGCGCCATCTCCGACGATGGCGCGATTCGGGCGCGTAAGCTCATCGAGGTGCTGTTCGACGTCGCGGCCGAGCCCGGCCTCGCGGACTCGTTGGCTGACCGGGTGATGGCTGTCTGGACGCGGATGGGCGGGCCGTGGGTGGTCTCGGCCACCGAGCTCGAGGACGTCAATACCACCGTACGTCTACTCCGGGAACACGAGCGCTCAGGGTCGATCGAAGACCTGGGTGCCTTCGAACTGGCTCTTCAGAAGCTCTACGCCTCAACCGGTGGCGGCTGGGTGCAGATCATGACAATGCACAAGGCTAAGGGCCTTGAGTTTGATCATGTGTTCATGCCTGGGCTCTGGCGCGCACCACGTCCACCCGACAAGCGCCTGCTGGAAATGCACGTCTTACCCGAGGGCCCTCTTATGGCGGCGCTCCCGAATGGGGAGCGGGACGAAGCCGCGGATGCCTTGTATTCACTCGTCAGCCGCCTGAGCCGGGGGGCTGCTGCTGCTGAGGAGCTCCGAGTTCTGTACGTCGGGGTGACGCGCGCAAAGAAGCGACTGACTCTGACTCTCGGTGCCTCAGATGCGCGAGGAGAGAACGGAGAACTGCGCATGTTGAACCCGACATCCCCGCAACGACTCCTGTGGTCGGTTCTCGAGCCCCGGGTTCGTGATTGCCTGGCTTTCACGCCGCCGTCGATCGTGACGGCGAAGGAGTCGATGCCCGTTCGGGACCGGTTGCCGGCAGACAGTGTTGGACGGTGCGTGGTCGATGGGTACGTGCCAGACGACGATGCAGCGATTCGTCCGAGCGAGGCAGTGGTTCGGGAGAACATCAGTGTGGGTGACCGCGGCCGTGAGGTTCACGGAAGGGTGATGGGAATTCTCTACCACGAACTGATCGATAAGCTCGTCAAAGGGCGGCGCGGGGAGGAGCTGGTCACGGAGCGCGAAGAGATTTCACGGGCGTTGGCTGCCGGCATGCGGCGCAGGGGGATGCCCGAAAGTCGAGTTAGCGATGCGGTCCGCACGGTCATTGCATGGGCGGAGGCGACTGTTACCGGCGCGAACGGGAAATGGATACTGCAAGAACGTCCAGTCGAGCTGAGTGAGCGGAGGGTGGCCGGATATCGTGAGGGCCGGTGGGTTGCTGCGATCATCGATCGATTCTGGATCGAAGAAGGCAAAGGCTACCTGGTGGACTACAAGACCTCGCCTGACGCCGCAGAGCACATTGATAGCTACCGACCGCAGCTCGATGAGTACCGACCGATCCTGGAAGCCGTCTATGGCTGCCCCATCAGCGCGTTCGTCTACGTTCCCCACAGCGATTCGCTGATTCCGGTAAACTAATCGAGCGTTCAGGAGGGGGCGATTTGTCGTTGCATGTCGGTCTATACCGGCATGTTTCGAGAACGGCGACCATTACCCCCTCATCTTGGCCTCAAGCTCCGCCATCGAGACCTGATCGTGGAAGTGTGGGGGCCGGATGGGGCGCAGGTTGAGCGTGCGGCCTTGGGGCTGCGTTCAGAGCTTCAGCGGGCACGGCTCACTGTGAGGGGGCCGGTTTCGCTGAAGGGTAAGCGCCTGTTCAGCATGGATGCTAGGAATTACTGTGAGCGCGTTTCTGGAGAAGTGGAGATTGTGTGCCACATCCGGCAGCTGCAGGTGTTCGACGCAGATGAGCGAGTGATCGAGCGGCTGCAGATGCTGCACGTGCCGATGGGAGTTATGTGCCGGGTGAGAACCCGGGGGCATACACCGTTGGTCGGAAGAACGATTGCGGTTGTAGGAAATATGCGTGACTAGGGATGGTCGCATTTGCTAGGGGTGGTCGCATTTGCTATCTAATCACGGTTAAGTAATCTCGTGACCATCCGGACTGTTTCGACGAGGACCACTCATGACATCTGACACGACGCAACGCATCAGCGATGCCAGTGTGACTGGCATCGAGTATCTCCAGTGGGTGCTGGAAAAATCTGCAGAGCCTTACCGCTACTGGCTGCGATCGCTCCAGTTCATCCTCCTGGGCCAGGTCTCCTTGCTCTGCCTTCTTCTTTTGCTGGCTCGGGTTGATGTGGCCAGCATCCTCATGCCTGCTGTGGGCAGCCTCGTTACCCTTTTCGCGGTGATGGTGGCCATCTATTGGAGGCGAAGCATCGTGCGGCTGCCACAGGAATTTACCGCCACCGCGGCCGGGCTGGTTGAGTTTGGGAATCTGGGTGAGCTGAAGACCCGGGTTGATGAATATGCCACCATGAGCTGGGAATCCGGTAGAAGCTGGTTGGCCCAAGGGCTGAGGGATCTAGCTGCTGGGGACGAGCGGATTCCGGCGCTCGAGGCGCGCCTGCGCGGTGTGTAGCAGCTGAGGGCCCGGTGCCCCGGGCCCCGAGCTGGGTGAGTGGTTACAGTTCCTGCATTCGAGCGAGAATCACAGACTCGGGATGGCCTTCAGCCCACAGTCTGGAGGCCTCAATTCGTCGGGCCCACACTGCACTCGCCTCGGCGACGACCTCATCAAGCCGCCGCAGGCGATTTCCGGCGTGCTCCAGGTATTCGGGCGTGAGCTCGGTGGGCTTGAGTGGCAGGGCGGCCAGTTCCTGCAGTTGTCGTGCGACGGCCGCGGCGGATTCAGAGAGCGCTGCCGCAGCGGCCAGGGCCTGCTGGCGGTGGAGTGCAATTATTTTGTCCATCGGGGTTCTCCATGAGGTGAATCCCGATGATGTTGCCTCGGTATCGCCCGCTGCCACTAAGCGATGTCAGAGGTGTGAGGGCCACATATTCCATTGCCAGAGCCACGGAGCAGTTGAGGCCCTCGTCAAGGCGAATTTGTGAGGCCCTCCTATTCCATTGGACATCCACGGAACATTTGCGGCCCTCAAGCTCAACCTACTAGCTGCCGGCCATCTAACGACTCGAGTTCCTGCATGTGGTCCACGGGGGAGACCGGAGCAGGATACTCAAGCGTTTGGTTTCCAAACTGGGTCCGTAGGAGCTCCCAGTAGGGCATGCCGAGAAGTGCCCCCGCCATCTGCGCGGCAACATTCCCGCAGACTCTTGTGAAGTAACTCGAGCGTTCGTTTTCATCCGTGCTCGAGAAAGGGAGCGTGTTGTAGCCAGCCGGAAGGCGCTCGCGCCGCATCCGCGCGAACAGCGGCGCGATGTCGGACTTGCTCCGCATGCAAAGCGCAGACGTCATGTAGTCATACATCGATAGCGCCACTGCACGGTCGGCCGGCGACTCGCCGGCGGGACGAACGGCCCACGAGGGGCTGATCGACAAGAAGGCGGAATTTGTTGCGGTGGCCGGTTAACGGCCTCAGATTTCTACGTACTTTCCGAGAGTTAGCGTTAAGTAGGCTGAGTATAGGGGCAATCTCCTACGCAACTCACTCTCCCCCGGCGCCATGCACGGCCGGTCACTGAAGGCCGAAGTCGTTCTCTGTCGTCACGGTCATGGGAAGCCTTGCTAACTAGATTTTTCGGTGCTCATTCTCGAACCGTCGCTGGTTGTGGGCTATCAATCAACGGGAAGCCCCCATACCTTCAACGCGCCGGCCGCATGCCGACACGGCGATCCAATTGATCTCCAGATCACTTTCGGCCCCGCCGCTTGCCGGCATTCCCGGCATTGCTGGCGGCACGCTTTGACTTCGGCTGAGCCCCGGCGCGCGCCTTTGACCGTCGCTTTTTCGGTTGAGAAGTAGTCTCCTCGGACTTATTACCAACGACGGTTGCCCCTTCGAGCGCCGAATCTAACCTTGCAAGCGACCACGCTGTCGCGATCGTTCGCGTGAACTGAAGGTAGTTGTCTCTAACGCCGCTGTTCCAGAGCGACCACAGCTCGTGCACGGCACGAGCATCGGCCGAGTCAGTTCGAATTTCGGCGACACCTCCTGCAACGCTCCCAGGTAGCGGGACCCGGATGTACTCGGTACCGGAATCATCATCGGCTAGCAAAAGCCCTTCGAATCCCACGGTGTCGATCAGGCCGAAGACCGTCAGCGAGTAACTAGCGAGTTCGGCTGGACGGTAGTCGGCGAGCAGCGTAATAGCGCGCCCATTCTTGAGTGCTTGGTTGAGGTAGGTGGGCAATTGCTCGGGCGTCGGCATCGATCTCTCCAAATCAGGTGCAAGGCGGCTGTGTTCACAACGGGTGATCTTCTGGATGCGGCGGATCAGCTCCGGATTCGCCGTTTGAAGGCCCTTGGCATAATTCATGGACGGACAGCGGTTCGGGGTCTACATCGAACGCGCCGGTGATCTCTTCGAGCAGGTACGGGCCGAAGTCCTGCGTGCCCGCCAGTCGAAGGACGTAGTACCACCCGGCATGGTCTTGCAAGACGAGCAGCATCTGCTCCGGATGCCCCCGCCGGCGCAGACGGATTTCGCGGGCGAACCGGATGGTCTGATCGGCGGCCATCACCGCCTCCCGGTGCGCTGACTCAGCGCCTGGGCCGCCAGTTCGACTCCGTGTCGGCGCCAGAGCGCCTCCGCAAGTTCCTGGCCGAGCTGGATGTCCATCACGTCGGTGCCGTAGATGCGGTCCGCCATAACAGGAAAGACGAGCCCGGACGGTGCCAAGGCGAATACCGCAACGGGTCCGCAGCTCGCGGTCACGGCAACTTCGTTCGTCGGAACGACGCCGTACTGGTGCCAGCGAATCTCCGGATACTCCCGGTCAGGTCGGTCCTGAACCTGGGGAATCACCTCGCCCTGGGCAATGTGCCGCTCAAGCGCCGAACCGCTCAGCGGCCCTGCATGCAGTACGTCGATCAACTTCGAAGCCCCGCGTCGCGCAGGGACTGACGCTCGAATGCGTCAGCGCACGCGACTTTTCCGGTACGTCTCGGCGTGGTTGGCCAGAAACTCGGTCATCGCGTCGCGGTGCTGCAGCACCGTGGCCGGGATCTGCAGGTTTAGTTCACGGGCGATCGCGACCGCGTACTTGACCTGCTTTTCCGAAGGGGGGATCACGTTGTTCTCCAACATCGACGAGATCACCTCGACGATGCTGGACGACAGCTCCAGCCGCCTGCGCTCCTGCAAAGGAGACTCCAGTGGCGCCCTCATCAGGCGAATCAGCTTTTCTTCGACATGCGCTTCGAACTGCAGCGGAAGCGCGATCTCGTGATCGCCGTAGACGAGAACAAAGGACACGCTCGACCCCTTGATTTTCCGGTGTTCTGGATGGGTTCGACCGCATGCCCCAGCTTGCCTGTCGCGGCTTCGGACTGTCCGCTGACACATCGACAGGCATTTCGAGCGCCAGGGAGCGCCGGCACGCGCATTATGACCTATAGGTCGTGGACAGTCCACGGCCCGGACCCAAGCCTTCGCGCATGGTCCGGCCGCGCAAAATCAGCCTTCGAGAGAGGCTCGCAGTGAATGTGCGGAATGAACGTCACGCACGCCAGTGGACCCAAGAGGATCTGGCGCACCGCTCGGGTGTGAGCCAGAGATATATCAGCCGTGTTGAGTCCGCCAAGTCGGCGATCTCTGTTGACACGATTGAGAAGCTCGCGGAGGCATTCGGCATCGACGGCGAGCTGCTGCTCCGACGCCCCACATAGATCGCCCTTTGTTGGCCGGGCACCGCCTTGTTCAGACTGGCTGACTTGTGCCGGGTTGGCGCGGCCGGTTACTGTTCGCGGCGATGCGCACTTCATTTGTCCTGCTCGTGCTTCTGCTCCTGGGTATGGGGCAAGGACTGCTCGTGCACACCCACGAGGCGCATACGCACTCGGAATTCGCGCTCGACGATTCGCCGCACGCCCATGTACATAGTCACGTGATCGATTCGGAGGCTCTCGACCTCGATCACCTGCAGGCGCTCGACGAGACTCAAGCGGACGCACCGTTCCGTCCGAGTACGACCCTGTCCCTGGGGATGCTGGCGGCGATCGTCTGGACGGTTTTCGCTGTCGTCTTCTCTCCCCGATCTGGCTTTCTGATCCGGACTCCGCCCCCACGACCTGCGATGCGGGCGCGACCGCCGATCTGTTTACGCCCTGCACCGCAGGGCCCGCCCTGCTGATCCTCCCCTAAGCATTCGTTTCTCCTGAAACCGCTGCGCTGAGTCTGCGCGGCCACTGCCTTGGGAGGCAGCCATGTTCTCCATCCATGCGCACGCGCGTACTGCGTGCGCCACCGCTATTTCTCTTTGCTTGGCCTCGGTTGGCCTGTTCCCGCTCAGCGGGCGCGCCGCCAACGCCGAAACCCCCGTAGACCTGTCGTATGCGATCGCTCAGGCGCTACGACACAACCCTGACTTGGCCGGTACCGCCTACCTGCTGCGTGCAGACGACGCGCGCATCGCGCAGTCCGGTTTGCGGCCGGCGCCGGAGCTCTCGGTTCAGGTCGAAGACTTCGCCGGAACCGGCCGCGCGCAGGGCTTATCCGGTGCCCAGGCCACATTCGCGCTGTCCCAGACGATCGAACTAGGGGGGCGGCGCGACCGGCGCATCTCCGCCGCCGAGGCAGCACGCGACTTGACGCGCATCGAGACGCAAGCGCGTCAGCTCGACGTCCTGGCCGAAGTCACCCGCCGGTTCGTCGAAGTGGCTGCGGGTCAGGAACGACTTGCCCTGAGTCATCGAGGCGTTGACTTGGCCCGCCGTACCGTAGACGAGGTGCGCCAGCGCGTCGAAGCGGCCAAGGCCCCGGAAGTGGATCTGCATCGCGCGCGCATCGCCCAAAGCCGCGCGCTGCTGGCCGAGGAGAACGCCGAGCATGAACTGCTGAGTGCCCGCTACAAGCTCGCCGCGATGTGGGGCGCGACGGATGATCGTTTCGGCGCCATCGAGGCGGACCTGTACCGATTGCCCGAGGTCGCGACCTTCGAGTCGCTTGTCGTGAGGCTGAAAGCCAACCCCGACTTTCTACGCTTCGCGTCCGAAGGCCGCTTGCGTGACGCGGAGGTGCGCCTGGCCGAATCCAGACGACGCCCCGACATCCAGCTCGCAGCAGGCGTAAGACGCCTTCAGGACACGCGGGACGAAGCCCTCGTGGCGTCGATCTCCATCCCGCTTTTCGCGGGCGATCGCGCAGAGGCTCTTGTCGCCGAAGCCCAGAGCGAGCGGGCACTCGTCGATGCCCATCACCAGGCGGCGCTCGTTCGCGTACGGGCACAGCTTTTCGAGCTGTACCAGGAGTTGCACCACGCCTTGATTGAAGCGAAGACGCTGCGCGACGAGGTGCTGCCGGCCCAGGAGGCCGTTCTTGAACAAGCGCAGACCGCTTACCAGCGTGGCCGCTACTCCTATCTCGACTGGACCGCAGCTCAAGCCGAACTCCTAGAAGCGCGACGCGCGCTCATCGAAGCCGCTGCTGACGCACATCGCTACCTCGCCGACATCGAGCGCCTGACGGGTGAGCCCGTCGCGACCTCCCCGAACTGAAGACGACGCCCATGAACCGATTCCTGATACTTGCACTGGGTCTGCTGCTGACGGCCTGCCACTCCCACGACCCGCACGAGGACGAGCATGGTCACGGCCATGGCGCCGAAACCGCCGCCGAGGAACCTGAAAAGGGTCCGCATCGCGGGAGGATGCTGCGCGATGGCAACTTTGCCCTCGAAGTGGCGATCTTCGAAAGCGGCGTGCCGCCGGAATTTCATCTGTACGCGACACAGGCCGGCAAGCCGGTGCCGCCGGAGCAGGTCAAGGCACAGATCGAACTGATCCGGCTTGGCGATCCGAAGGACCAGTTCACCTTCACGCCGGAGGGGGACCATCTCAAGGGATCGGGTGTGGTCAAGGAGCCACACTCCTTCGAGGTCAAGGTCCGTGCCGAACACGCCGGCAAGACCTATACGTGGGCCTACGAGTCCTTCGAGGGGCGCACCCAGATTGCGGAGAAGGTCGCGCAGGACGCCGGCATCAAGGTCGAGCCGGCCGGCCCCGGCGTGATTCGCGAGACGATTTCTCTGTACGGAAGGATCGAGCCCGATGCCGATCGCGTGCGCCGGATCGTGCCGCGCTTCCCCGGACCGATCCGTAGCGTCGAGGTGCAGGTGGGTGATGCCGTGAAAGCCGGACAGACGCTCGCCACGGTCGAGAGCAACGAGAGTCTGCGCAGCTATGCCGTCACTGCGCCGATCACCGGCGTAATCACCCAGCGCCATGGTGGGCCGGGCGACGCTGCCGACGGCACGCCGTTGTTCGTGATCGCCGATCTCAGCACCGTCTGGGCGGACTTTGCCGTCTTCCCGCGCGACCGGACGCGCATCAAGGCCGGCCAGTCCGTGACGATCACCGATCCCGAGAGTGGAAAGGTGGGTAGCGGCACGATCAGTTACGTCTCCCCCTTGGGCACACCGGTCGATCAGAGCCAGACCGCTCGTGTGGTCCTGGACAACGCTGATGGCGCCTGGGTGCCCGGCATGTTCGCGAAGGCCGAGGTCGTCGTCGGCGAGCACCAGAAGGATCTGGTCGTGCGCAACGACGCCCTGCAGGGCTTCCGCGACTTCACCGTGGTCTTCGCCAAGGTCGGCGACCAGTACGAGGTGCGGATGCTCGAACTGGGCCAGGCCGACGCCGAGAACGTCGAGGTGCTGGGCGGTCTGCTCCCCGGCACGCGCTACGTGACCGAGAACAGCTATCTCATCAAGGCCGATGTCGAGAAGTCCGGCGCGAGCCACGACCACTGAGGGCGGAACCATGATCGACACGATTCTGCGGTTCGCCATTGCCCGACGCGGTCTGGTACTCGTGCTGGTAATGGCGCTTGCGGGCCTAGGCCTGTGGAGCTTCACCCATCTGCGCATCGATGCGGTGCCGGACATCACCAACGTCCAGGTCCAGATCAATACACCGGCGCCGGGCTATACGCCGCTCGAAGTCGAGCAGCGCGTGAGCTTTCCGGTGGAAAACGCGATGGCCGGCCTGCCGCGCCTGAGCTACACCCGCTCGGTCTCGCGCTATGGGCTCGGTCAGGTCACGGTCGTGTTCGAGGACGGCACCGACCTCTACTTCGCGCGCCAGCAGGTGGCCGAGCGTCTGCTTGCGGCGCGCGCGCAGCTGCCGCAAGGCGCGGAGCCGGCACTGGGGCCAGTGGCCACCGGCCTGGGCGAGATCTTCATGTTCACGGTCGATGCTGAGCCCGGCGCCGTGAATGCCGACGGCAGCCCGGTGACGCCGACGGACCTGCGCTCGGTCCATGACTGGATCATCCGCCCGCAGCTGCTGCGCGTGCCTGGCGTCGCCGAGGTCAACCCCATCGGCGGCTACAAGAAGGAGATCCTGATCGCGCCCGATCCGGCGCGCCTGCTGGCCTACGGCCTGAGCTACGAAGACGTGATCGCCGCCATTGAGCGCAACAACGCCAATCGCGGCGTCGGCTACATCGAGCGCAACGGTGCGCAGTGGCTGATGCGGGTTCCTGGGCAGGCACAGGAGCTCGATGACCTCGGCAACATCGTCGTGCGCGCATCCAACGGCATTCCGCTCTACGTCCGCGATGTCGCCAGCGTGAGCCTCGGCCAGGAACTGCGCTCCGGCGCTGCGACGCAGAACGGCCGCGAGGTGGTGATGAGCACGGTCTTCATGCTCGTCGGCGCCAACAGTCGAGAAGTGGCGAATGCGGTGGCACGCAAGCTCGACGAGGTCAAAGCAAGTCTGCCTGACGGCATCACCGCAACGGCCGTCTACGATCGCACGCGACTGGTCGACAAGACGCTGGCGACGGTTGAGAAGAACCTGCTCGAAGGCGCTTTGCTGGTGATCGTCGTGCTGTTCCTGCTGCTCGGCAACGTGCGTGCGGCCCTGCTGACCGCCGCCGTGATCCCGCTGGCGATGCTGATGACGATCACCGGCATGGTCCAGAGCGGCAACTCCGCCAACCTGATGAGCCTGGGCGCGCTCGACTTCGGGCTGATCGTCGACGGCGCGGTCATCATCGTCGAGAACTGCCTGCGCCGGCTCGGTGCCGCCACGCATGCCGGCCCGCTGCCGCTGCGCGAGCGCCTGGAAGTCGTCTTCGAGGCCACGCGCGAGGTGATCCGACCGGCGCTGTTCGGCGTGTTCATCATCACGGCGGTCTACATCCCGATCTTTGCCCTCTCCGGCGTTGAGGGGAAGATGTTCCATCCGATGGCGCTGACCGTAGTCATGGCGCTGGTCTCGGCCATGATCCTGTCGCTGACGCTGGTTCCGGCGATGGTTGCGCTGCTGTTTAGCGGACCGGTCGCGGAGAAGGACGTGACGGTGATGCGCGGCGCCCGAGCCGCTTACGAGCCAGTGCTGCGCTGGGCGCTGCGTGCGCGGGGACTGGTCGTTGTCGGCGCGGTCGTGCTGGTCTTGCTCTGCGGCGCGCTGGCGACCCGCCTGGGATCGGAGTTCATTCCGAATCTGGACGAGGGCGACATTGCCATGCATGCGCTGCGCATCCCCGGCACTTCGCTGACGCAGGCAGTGCAGATGCAGAACCAGCTCGAAGACGCGGTACGCACCGTGCCCGAGGTGGAACGCATCTTCGCCAAGATCGGCACCGCCGAGGTGGCGACCGACGCCGTGCCGCCGAGCGTGGCCGACAACTTCATCATCCTCAAACCACGCGAGGATTGGCCCGATCCACGCAAGTCCAAGGCTGAGGTTGTCGCCGACATCGAGCAGGCCGTGACGCCGATTCCCGGCAATCGCTACGAGTTCCTGCAGCCGATCCAGATGCGCTTCAACGAACTGATCGCCGGCGTGCGCGCAGAGCTGGCGATCAAGGTCTTCGGTGACGACTTCGACGCCCTGGTCGATGCCGGCCACCAGATCGAGGCCGTACTTAGTGGCGTGCCGGGTGCGGTCGATATCCAAGTTGAACAGGCCACCGGTCTGCCGGTGCTGACGATTGCACCCCGGCGCGAGACGATGGCGCGGCTGGGACTGAACGTCGCGGACCTGCAGGATGTGCTGGCCACGGCACTGGGCGGCACTGTCGCCGGCACCTTCTACACGGGCGATCGCCGTGCGGATGTCGTGGTTCGCCTGCCTGAGCAGTTGCGCGACGATCCGCAGGCCATGGAACTGTTGCCCGTTCCGCTGCCGCAAGGCGGGTATGTTCCGCTGGGTGAGATTGCGGAGCTGGGCCTGGAGAGCGGACTCAACCAGATCAACCGCGAGAACGGCAAGCGCCGCGTCGTCGTCACCGCGAACGTGCGCGGACGCGATCTGGGCTCCTTCGTCGCGGAGGTGCAGCGACGGGTTGCCGAGCAGGTTACCGTCCCGGCCGGGTACTGGGTCGAGTACGGCGGCACTTTCGAGAATCTCCAGTCCGCCTCGCGGCGGCTCGCCGTCGTCGTGCCGGTGACGCTCGCATTGATCTTCGGACTGTTGCTGATGGCGCTGGGCTCGGCGCGCGATGCGGCAGTGATCTTCAGTGGTGTGCCGCTTGCGCTCACGGGTGGCGTACTGGCGCTGCTGCTACGGGACATCCCGTTCTCGATCTCCGCCGGCGTCGGCTTCATCGCGCTGTCGGGCGTCGCGGTGCTAAACGGGCTGGTCATGGTCGCCTTCATCCGCGACCTGCGGGGCGAAGGGCTCGGCCTGGACGAAGCCATCCTGCGCGGCGCCCTGACGCGACTGCGGCCCGTGCTGATGACGGCGCTGGTCGCGGCGCTGGGCTTTGTGCCGATGGCCTTCAACACCGGGATCGGCTCGGAGGTTCAGCGGCCGCTGGCAACGGTCGTCATCGGCGGCATCCTGAGTTCGACGGTGCTCACGTTGCTTGTGCTGCCGGCGTTGTACCGGCTCGTACATGCGCGTGCCGCGCAGCCCGGCGCCATTCAAGGAGCCGTGCATGCTTGAGGTGCTGCGCCACCGGACCTACTGCCAGCTGTTCCTGGAGCAGGTCGTCGCGCTGGTCGGTACGGGGTTGGCGACGGTGGCACTCAGCCTGCTGGCGTTTCGGCTTGCCGGCGAGAATGCGGGCGCGGTGCTGGGCACCGCGCTCGCGATCAAAATGCTGGCCTACGCCCTCATTGCACCGCTGGCAGGCGCTTAGCCGCGCATCGTTCGCTGCGCCTCATGCAGCAAACCCTCGCGCTCGTAATAGCGCACGGCGTCAATGTTCACACCGGCTTGCTTGCCCACCTTACCGATCGTCAATGTGTGCATGAAGCTCTCCGGTTGCTAGGCAGAAGCGTAAACCTTGAACACGGGTCCGGAGTCAAGCCCGGTTGCAGCGGAGTTACTCCAATCTGGATGATGGAGCGATGTGGACAGGCAAAGCGATCATTCAGCCCGGATGGGCCATCTTTTTCGGCACGGCAGGCGATCACCTGCCTCACCGTCATCACGCGGTGCAGCTCGTGGTTGGCCTGACCGGGACCGTTCGGCTGTGGTCTGAGAAGTCGGGCGAGCTGGCAGGGACCGGTGCGGTGATCGCCGCGGACCACGCACACCGGCTGGCCGGCGGTCGCGATCCCTTACTGCTGGCGTACGTGGAGCGAGAAACGGATCTCGGCCGACAGCTGGATGCCTGGTGCGGCGCCGGAGCTCGCGCGCTCAGTACTGGTCAGGCTGAGCACCTGCGCGGCTTACTTCAGCAGCCTGAGTGCGTCACCGTGCAGACACTGGAGCGGGTGGTCGCAACCATCCTGGACTCCGCTGCGGCGAGCGGAACGTCACCGTTCCACGATCCGCGCATAGCACAATTGCTAGCGACGCTTCCGCGTCCGTTGCCTGAGCGCATCAGCACGTCGGAACTCGCGGCCCGGGTGAGCCTTTCACCCGGCCGGTTCGGCCATCTGTTCCGCTCGCATACAGGGATGCCGTTGCGGCCTTACCTGCGGTGGCTGCGGCTGCAGCAAGCCCTGGCCAGCGTAGCGCAGGGCTGCCGTCTGACCGAGGCCGCGCACGCCGCCGGATTCGCAGATTCCGCCCATCTGTCGCGCAGCTTTCGACGGACCTTCGGGATCGCGCCGCAGGTGCTGCTCAATCCGGCCTTTTCGCTCAAGACTGGACTTGAGTGAGGGTTCAGCCAATTCGTTCAAGCGATTCTCGATCCTCGCGTCGTAGCGTGTATCCATCGGTGGAACCAGCGATGGAGCAAGACGCATGAAGCCCGCAGTTCGATATCTCTCGTATCCCGCGGTCATGGGTGGTTTGGCCCTGACGCTGGTGGTACTTGCGGCAAGTGGCGTGGCCTATTGGCCAGTATTTCCCTTGCTCGTGGTCGCCGGCATGGCGGTGGTTGCCCTGTTGGAGAGACTGGCGCCCTTTGAGCCGGACTGGAACCGCGATCACGACGGCGATACCAGGGTGGACGTACTCCATCTGCTGGTCAGTCATGCTTTGATCCAGATCAGCGTCGCGGGTGCGTTCGGACTGCGGCTGTGGGTGCCGCAGTGGCCGCCTCTATGGCCAGCCGCGGCGCCCATGTGGGCTCAGGTCCTGGTCACCGGCGCAATCATGGATCTGGGGCTGTACCTGATGCACCGGGCTAGCCATGCCAGCGGCTTTCTCTGGCGGCTCCATGCGATTCATCACATGCCGGAGCGCCTCTACTGGCTCAACGGTGGTCGCCGCCATCCGCTATCCGCTCTGGTGCTCGCGGGCCCCGGTTTGACCGTGCTGCTGGCATTAGGCGCTACGCCCATTGCGGTCGGAGCCTGGCTCGGCATCATGAGCGTGCACTTGGCGTTTCAGCACGCCAACCTTGACTACCGGCTCGGACCGTTCCGCCATCTGCTGGGCGTCGCCGAGATGCACCGCTGGCATCACAAGCGTGACTTCGAGGACGCTCAAGTGAATTTCGGCGAGGTATTCCTGATCTGGGACAGGATCTTCGGCACGCATCACGACGCGCCGCACAGTCCCGCACGTGGTGAAGTGGGGCTGAATGAGGCGGACATTCCAACAACCTACATCGGCCAGCTTCTGTGGCCGCTCAGGCGATCATCAACTTGAGCCGACCTAGCGTTCCGGCGGTTCAAGCAGCAGCCGCAGATATCACGAGCCGCTCGATGCCCGCCCCAAGTGGGAGTCTGGGCTTCAGGCGGGTCATGCCTGCGCCGCGCTCTGCCGGAGAGCGAAAAGCGGTACTGGCATGCCCCGCAAGGGAGAAGGCAGGTCGCATCCCATCACCGCCACGTTTCGCACTCACGTTCGGAGGTATGGAGCAAATGATTGTTCACGCTCAAAATTGGGCGCCGTGCGTTGCGAAGACAGATGGGTCACCTTCGCTGGCGAAGAGCAGAACGTCGTATCGATCAATGCGGCTCCCGCTTTCCATCCCAGGAGATCCGACGGGCATGCCGGGGACCGCAAGCCCGTCCGCATCGGGCCTGCGGGCGAGCAGCGCTCGGATGTCTTCGGCAGGTACATGCCCCTCAATGACGTAGCCGTCCACCTGGGCGGTGTGACAGGACGCGAGCGACGACGGCACGCCGAGGTCGCGCTTGACCGCCGCCATATCTGAGCGATTCTCGACTGCAACCGAAAAGCCGGCCCTGCGCAGGTGATCAACCCATTTCGTGCAACACCGGCAGCCCGCGTCCTTGTAGACCACGATGGCGCCAGCGTCCGCCGTAGGCGGCAACCCTCGCCGCGACTCAATCACGATAGCGACGCCCAGCGCAATCGCGACCACAGCGCCGAGCCCGGCCATGGCCCGCCGTCTGGACCGGAATGAAGTCTGTTTTACTCTCGCGTTCATCCTATCGGCTCCGATCATTGCGTTGACGCGTGATCGCGTGAAGACCAGTGCAGGTGCGTGATCTGCCACCCCTCTGCGCCGAACTCGAGCACCGCCGTCTCGGTGTTCAGCAGACTGACGGGTTGATCCTGCGAGGACGCCTCGATTCGCGACTCCGTGAGAACGACGACGGCGGTGCCGACCTTCTGTACCACGCGATTGCGGATGTCGATGCGGGCCTGGCTCAGGAAGGCCATGTCGGCCTTCAGGTGGTGATTCAGGTATTCATCACGCGAGCGCTCAGCACCGCCGCCTTCATAGATCAATACCTGAGGCGACAGCAGTGTGAGCGCAGACTCGGCATCGCCGGACCGGAGGGCGTGGGTGAAGGCGTCCAACGCTTTGACAGCACTTTGGTCCGTAGGATCAAGGTTCGGTTTCGGAGCTTCGCCGTGCCCGGTATCGGAGTGCGATTGTCGGCTTGCACCTGAATCTGCGGCATCGCGTGCCGTCAGGATCTGATACTGAGCTGGTGTGAGCTCCGGCAGCTTCTGCAGAAACGCTACGAGCGCCCATATCCGCTCGTCATCATGGGTCGGACCAAACGCAGCCATCCCGCTCGCCTTGATGCCGTGCTTGATGATCCAGAACTGACGCGCTGCACTGATGGCCGGATCATGAGCATGACTGTGATCATCGCTCGCTTCTGCCAGATTCGGCGGTTGCGGGTACAGGCCTTGACTCAGATCGGATGCGGAGCGGCCCGGCTTGAGATGGCAACCGGCACACATATCGTTGTAATCCGGGCCACCTGCCAGCAGCAGTTGTGGATCACTCAGATCCGGTGCTTCGATGTCCCGGATCGCGCGTGCAATAGAGCGCTCGCGCAACGTCTCCAACGCCCAGTAGACCGGGCCGGTGTGCGGGGTATCGGCGCCCATCGGATACAAGCCCGAGTACAAGAACCCGACGGCGCCGATCGTCGTCGCAAAAGCAACCAGTAGTACAGCGCGTAGTAGCTTCACGGGATGATCTCCTTAACCGCCATGGCGGGAGTGATCCATCTGCGGCTGCTTCACCTTGGCCGGCGTGTCGGTCGGTGAGCCGTAGGGGTGGCGACGATGCGGCTGGCCGAATCCCGGATCGACGCTGATGCGTCGAGCCATCTGGTCTTTCGGCGAGCGATACCAGCCCGGATCGGTGTAGTCCCCCGGCTTCTGGTCGTCGCGCACCTTGACGATCGTGAACATGCCACCCATCTCGATCGGCCCGTGCGGCCCTTCGCCGGCCATCATCGGCAGCGTGTTCTCCGGTCCGGGCAACCCCATGGCCACGTGCCCACTGTGCTCGCTCATGCCGTACCGGCCCATGGCGCCGTAACCGGGCAGCATGCGCCGGATCTCGGCCTCGACACCGGACTGGTCCACGCCCACCGGATTGGGCACACCGTGGCCCATCGGTCCCATCGTGTGGTGGGCCATGTGGCAGTGGAAGGCCCAGTCGCCAGGCTCAGTGGCGACGAACTCGATGTCGCGCATCTGGCCGACGCCGACGATTTCGGTCGTCTCGCGTCGCCACTGACTCTGCGGCCAGCGGCCGCCATCGCTGCCGGTGACCCAGTACGGATTGCTGTGCAGGTGGATGGGGTGGTTCCACATCGACAGGTTGCCGATGCGCACGCGCAGGCGTTCTCCGGTGCGCATCACCAGCGGCTCGGTGGCCGGGAACACCTTGCTGTTGAAGGTCCACAGATCGAAATCGACCATGACCGACGGATCGGGCCTGTAGGTCCCCGGGTGCATGGACCAGTTGTGCAGCAGGAAGGCGTAGTCGCGGTCGACCGCTACAGCCTCCGGTTCGCGTGGATGGATGATGAACAGACCCATCATGCCGAAGGCCATCTGCGTCATCTCGTCGGCATGCGGGTGATACATGTGCGTGCCGTGTTGCTTGAGCGTGAACTCGTAGACGTAGGTTTCGCCGGGGCCGATCGCCGGCTGGTTGAGGCCGGCAACGCCGTCGTAGCCGACCGGCACGTCGATCCCATGCCAGTGGACGCTGGTGGGCTCGCCCAGGCGGTTGGTGACGTAGATCCGCACGCGATCGCCCTCGACGACCTCGATCGTCGGCCCCGGCGTGGTGCCGTTGTAGCCCCAGCATTTCGCACGCGAGCCGGGCGCGAACTCGTGTTCGATCTCCTCTGCGACCAGGTGGAACTCCTTGACGCCGTTCTTGATCTCGTAGGGCAAGGTCCAGCCGTTGAGGGTGCGAACCGGCAGATAGCCCTGCGCGTGACGCTTCTGCGCCCTGGGCGGCTCCAGGCCGGCAGGCACGGGAACTGTGCTGGACGCAGGCGTCGCGCTCATCCGCGACATGTCATGCCCTTCATGCTGGGCCAGCGCGCGGGACGAAGCGCCCGCGACGATGCCCGCGCCCATCATCTGCAGCAATTGTCGACGGCTGGTCATTAGTGCTCCCCGTGGTGGCTGGACGATGTGGACAGCTCGTCCGGCTCGGACTTCGTCTGCGCATCGGGGGATCCATGACCCTCGTGAGCTCCCCCGTCACCGTCCTGCATGCCGCACTTGGCCATCAGCGCGCGTGCCACCGGGTCGGCGGAATCCATCGCGCTGTGGTCCAGCGCGGAACAATCGGCGGGCTTGCCCGCCGCTGCAGCTTCCTTGGCGTGCTCGGCCGGATCGTGGGCAAGCGCCATGGAAGACGCTGCGAACAGCAGCGAAGCGAATAACATGCGAGTTTGGTACGTCATGCTGTGTCTCCAGTGAATTGAGCGTTTGGCACCGCGCATCAGTGATGGGCGTGTGCGTCGGTCTCGCGCGGCGGCGCGGTCGGCTCGGATGAGGATTTGGCGGGCGGATGCATGTCGCGCTGCGCGTGTGCATCGCCTGTAGATTGGTGGCTCGCGCCGTGATGCATGCCGGTGTGCATGCTGTGACCGCCGCCAGCAGCAGCGTCCGGAAGGCGGATGGCGCCGATCCTTGCCGACCCGTCCTGTCCATTCGCCGGCAGGGCGGCACCAACGGCGTGCTGCAGCGCCACGCGCGCAAGCCAGTAATCACGCAGCGTGTCGAGATAGCCGGCGTAGGCCTCGTACTCCTCCTGCTTGGCGACCAGCAATTCGAACTGCCCAACGATCATGTAGTTCTGCAGTTCCTGCATGCGCGCGACAACGGCTTCGCTTTGCGGAATCAGCCCCTCCCGGAATCGCTGAACGCGGGCCTGCGCCGCTTGCATCCGCGTCAGGGCAGTGGCGACGCCGTTGGCGACTTCGGCACGAATCGCCTCGGCCTCGGCGATCGCCTGTTCGCGACGCGCCTGCATCCGCAGCACCTCGCTCTGGCTCTTGCCGAACAGCGGAATCTCGATCGCGACCGTCGGTCCCAGCAGGCGCGAGCCATCGCCCTCGCGCTCGCCTTCGATCCCGACTTCGACGAAGGGAATCCAGCGCAGCGTCCGCGCCAGCCCCAGCGCGCCCTCGATCGCGTCGATTTCGCGCTGCTTGGCGATCAGGTCGAGCCGCTGTTTCAGCGCGGTCGTGACCAGCGCATCGGCAGACAGCGTCTCCTCGATCGGCAGCGGCAGACGCGTATCGAGCGTCCAGACCAGCGGTGGCGACAGGCCCATCGCTTCGTTGAGCGCCAGGGCTGCGCTGCTGGCCTCGGCCTCGGCGGATTCCTGCTCCAGCACCGCACGATGGGCTGCCGCCTTTTCGCGCGCCAGCTCCAGCGCATTGATGTTGCCCGCGTCCTTGAATCGCTGCGCCAGATCGGCCGACGCCGTAGCGGCGTGGGCAATGACACGGCGCATTTGCGCAGTCTGCGCGGCGCCAACCGCCTCGTAGTAGCGGCTCAGCACCTCGGCGGCGAGATCCTGGATGGCCGCGGCCGCGTCCGCCTCAACCTGGTCCCGACCATGTGCTGCGATGCGGCTGCGGCTGCGCAGGAACAGCAGGTCGGTGAAGTTCTGAACCAGGCCGTAGCCCAGCCGCGTGCGCTCGCCGGACGCACTGGACTCCAGCGCCGAGAACGACAGGACCGGGTTGGACAAGCGGCTGGCGTCCAGCCAGTCAGCCTGCGCCAGACCGAGCTGCGCATAGATGACGCGCAGCCGCGGACTCTTGAGCAGGGCGACGCTCAGGGCGCGGTCCGCTGTCAGCGGAGCGGCCATCAGGGTGGCCATTTGAGTGTCGATGGATTCGGGATCAGCCGACAGGGCTGTCTGGGCAGACGCCAGGGTGGGGTCGCGGGCCTTCAGCAGACCTTGCACCTCGCTCAGGCCGCGATCGGCCGGTGCGGTAGCGCAGCCCGTCAGGACGGCGGCGACGAAAACGCTGGCGAGCCGCCCACGGGGGACGGTGTAACGCACGATGGGATTCTCCGTTGAACGCTGGACAGCAGGCAGACGCGCGTGCAGCGGGCGCCCGCCTGCGCGAGGCAGGCGTCAGACGAAGATCGGTGGTCGCAGCGGGGTGGACAGCGGCGGTGAAGTCAGGTCCGTCGGCATGCCCGCCGGCTGCAGGCGCGGCGCAGGCCAGTCCGCCGGGAGGACGGGGAACGTGGCGGTCAGGGCAGACGCGCAGTGCGTCAGACAGCTGCTCGCGCAGACGCAACCACAATCGCAAAGGCCCGCGAATGTGGCACCCACGGCCGGCGTCACGGCAGCTGAGGCGTCTGCGTCGGTGGAGGCGTGCATCCGATGGTGTGCGTGCGGGTCCGGCGCGACGTCAGCAGCCGCTTCGACCACCGTCGCAACCGCATTCGCCGCATGCGCGCAGGCCACGCCGCTGGCGAAAGCCCCACCCTGCAGGGCGAGGCTCAGCGCCAGCAACCAGGCGAACAGCCGGCTTGCACGCATCAACATGGTTGGATTGAACACCCGTAGCGCAAATAGTTCAACGGCCGAACCGCCTTTCCCGAGTCGACAGACCAGCCGTCACGACGCGCGTGCCGGGTACCCTGCCTTGGCCAATGCCGTGCGCAGATCCGCTTCCGCCGCGGTGGACTTGACGCCCACCCGTTTGGTCGCGAGGTCGACGTCGACCTCTGCGTTGATGTCGCAGCCGCGCACGGCCTGCGTCACGGTCTTGATGCAGTGCCCGCAGCTCATCTTCTCGATAGTGAATTCGTACATCTCCATCTCCATTGCTTGCCGATATGGCGAGAAAAGCATCCGGCTTGCCATGGTGGGAAGGTCAAGCCGCCGGCTCCGCTGGCAGCAATCGCTTGACCTTCCCACCATGGGAACGCCCAGCCTGTCACCACCGCTTCCAGCCGAGACTCTCAATGACCGCTGCAACGACCACCGTCACCGACCTTCAGATCGAAGGCATGACCTGCGCTTCCTGCGTATTTCGCGTCGAGAAGGCGCTCGCGGGCCTCCCAGGTGTGACCAATGCCCAAGTCAATCTGGCCACCGAACGCGCCAAGGTGCGCCACGCTGCAGGTGTCGACCTGAAGTCCCTGGTCGCCGCAGTGCGCGACGCGGGGTACAGCGTCGGCGGCTCCGTCGGCGGTTCCGCGGCTGCGGCGACACCGCGCAGGGCCTCGGATGGCTGGCGCGTCGTTGCTGCCGCCGTCTTGTCATTGCCGCTGGTGCTGCCGATGTTGTTGATGACGGCGGGCATCCACGTCGGGCTTCCCGGCTGGCTGCAATGGCTGCTGGCAACGCCCGTGCAGTTCTGGCTCGGCGCACGGTTCTACAAGGCCGGGTGGAAGTCGGCGATGGCGGGCACGGGCAGCATGGATCTGCTGGTCGCCATCGGAACCAGTGCGGCATACGGGCTGTCGGCCTACCTGGTTCTGGCTGCTGGCGCACACGCCCATGCCCTGTACTTCGAGGCGTCCGCCGCAGTGATCACGCTGGTGCTGCTGGGCAAATGGCTGGAAGCGCGCGCCAAGCGCCAGACCACGGCGGCGATCCGCGCCCTGCAGGCACTTCGGCCGAACGTGGCGCGCGTCAGCCGCAACGGCGTCGATAACGATATCCCACTGGATGAGGTACAGCTGGGCGACATGGTGGTCGTTCGCGCAGGTGAGCGCATCGCGGTCGACGGCGAGATCATCGATGGATACAGCCATGTCGACGAATCGATGATCACCGGTGAAAGCCTGCCCGTGGCCAAGGCGCCGGCGGACAAGGTGACTGGCGGCGCGGTCAATGGCGAAGGTGTCCTGCGAATCCGCACGACGGCGGTTGGCGCGGAATCGACCCTGGCAAGAATCATCCGGCTTGTTGAAGACGCCCAAGGCAACAAGGCACCGATCCAGAAGCTCGTCGATCGCGTGACGGCCATCTTCATCCCTACCGTGCTCGCGATTGCCGCTTTGACCTTCTTCGGCTGGGGGTTGGTGAGTGGCGATTGGACACAGGCCGTATTGCATGCCGTGGCCGTGCTGGTGATCGCCTGCCCCTGTGCGCTGGGGCTGGCCACGCCCGCCGCGATCATGGCCGGTACCGGCGTCGCTGCACGCCACGGCATTCTGATTGCCGACGCCGAGGCGCTGGAACGCGCACGCCAGATCGATACGGTCGCGTTCGACAAGACCGGCACGCTGACGCAGGGGCGCCCGGTGCTCGAAGCGGTCGTTCCGGCCGACCAGGATGCCGACACGCTGATTCGTCTCGTCGCCGGCATTCAGCGCAACAGCGAGCATCCGCTGGCGCGTGCAGTTGTCACCTACGCTGCCGATCACGGACTGGAGCCGACCTCCGCAACCGCCGTTGAAGTGCTGCCCGGGCGCGGAATCTCGGCAATCGTCGAGCGCCGTCCGATTCTCATCGGCAGCGAGCGCCTGATGCAGGAACAGCAGATTGATCTTGCGATGCTGCAGACGGCAGCGGGCGACCTTGCCTCCGATGGGCGAACGCTCTCCTGGGTGGCGCAAGTCGGCGAGCAACCCCGCCTGCTGGGCTTGCTGGCCTTCAGCGACGCTCCCAAGTCCACGGCAAGATCGGCGGTGCATCGCCTGCAGCAGCGCGGCCTGCAGACCGTGATGCTGACCGGCGACCAGGAGGCTGCGGCGCGCAAGATCGCTGCGGCCATCGGCATCGATTCGGTACGCGCGAACGTCCTGCCTGCCGACAAGGCGCGCGAGGTCGAAGCCCTCCAGCGTCTTGGCAAGCGCGTCGCCATGGTCGGCGACGGCATCAACGATGCACCGGCGCTGGCGCAGGCGGACGTCGGCATTGCCATGGCGACAGGCACCGACGTGGCGATGCACGCGGCCGGCATCACCCTGATGCGCGGTGATCCGGATCTGGTGGCCGATGCGCTGGAGATTTCCGATCGGACCTACCGCAAGATCCGCCAGAACCTGTTCTGGGCCTTTGCCTACAACGCCGCTGGCATTCCACTTGCCGCGCTGGGCATGCTGTCACCGGTGGTGGCGGGTGCGGCGATGGCCTTGAGCAGCGTCAGTGTGCTGCTGAATGCGCTGACCCTGATGCGCTGGCGGCCGGCCAGCGCCCATCCGCACCGTGAAGGCGAATTGACAGGAGCAGACGCATGAACGCAGCAGCAACGCGTTACCGATACCGGGGCCCGCGGATCGAAGCGTCCGAGGCCCGGCAGTCGGGCTACTTCAACATCGGCGACGCTGCCCAAGCCACCGGCGTGTCCGCCAAGATGATCCGCCACTACGAATCGATCGGCCTGATTCAAGCAGCGGATCGCACCTTTGCGAACTATCGCATCTATAGCGAGAATGACCTGCACACTCTGAGGTTCGTCAAGCGCGGCCGCTCCCTGGGATTCTCGATCAAGCAGATCGAGGCCCTGCTGGAACTCTGGAGCAAGCGCGGCCGCAGCAGTGCGCAGGTCAAGAAGCTCGCGCTGCAGCATGTCGACGATCTGAATGCCCGCATTGCAGAAATGCAGGCCATGCGCGACACCCTGCAGGACCTGGCGAACCGCTGCCATGGGGACGAGCGCCCGGACTGCCCGATTCTTGAGGATTTGGCTTGCGCCAAAGGACACGATCAGAAGCATCCCTGACGTGTTCATTCGCCGCTCAGCGCAGATTAACGCCGCCCTGGGATTATCGACACCGACCCTCAACAGTTGGGAGGCAAGAATCGTGAAGATTTCGTACGCACGCTTCGCCGCGATGATCGGCACGTCCACCGTCGTGATGTACGCGGCGATGTATCTCAACACCTATGCCATCGACCACGTGCTCTGGAGTGAAACAAGGGCCTGGATGGCGCTCCTGATGGGCGCAGTCATGGCGACAGTGATGCTGGGTTTCATGGCAAGCATGTACCCCAGCCAAAGAATTAATGCAGTGATCTTTGGACTCAGCGCGGCGGTATTTGCAGGGTCGCTATGGCTGGTGAGAAGCCAAGCCACGGTCGATGACGTTGACTACATGAGTGCGATGGTGCCGCATCATTCCATCGCTATCATGACCAGCGAGCGCGCTCACATTTCCGATCCGCGCGTCCGCGAATTGGCGGATGAGATCATCAAAGCGCAGCGGCGTGAGATCGCTGAGATGAAGCTCCTTCTGAAAGACCTTCGGGGCATGGAGTAAGTGGCCGTGGCTCCGGAGTCAGCTCCAACACCGAAACTCATGCTTCGCCTGCATGAGGGTGCTTGCCATGTCAGTTTCTAAAGGGGAGTTCCGGAGCATCAATTACAGCGCTTTTGATGGACAGACGCTGTTCGCGGTCACCGCAGGCGATCCGAAGCTTTCATCCCTAGTCCTCATGCATGGAGGCGGGCCGGACCATCAGAGCTTATTGCCGCTCGGTCGTCAGCTATTGAATTGTTGCCGGGTCATCCTCCCGGACATCCGCGGCTATGGAAGGTCCATCTGCAGGGACGCGGGCCGCCACACCTGGGCCCAATACGCTGATGACGTCGCCGCACTGCTGGATCACCTCGGTCTCGATCGAGCATTTGTGGGAGGCGCGGGCCTCGGGTCAACGGTTGCGCTTCGTTTCGCCCAGGCTTATCCGGAGCGGGCGAAAGGCCTCATCCTGATCAGCGTCGAGGACATCGAAGACGACGACGCCAAACAACTCGAGGTGGCGTTCATGGAGGCCTTTGCAGAGCGGGTCCGCACAGACGGAATCGACGCCGCATGGGCGCCAATTCTCCCGGATCTCGCTCCGATCATTGGCGTCATGGTGCGCGATGCGATTCCCCGGTCTGACCCCGCCAGCATCGCCGCTGCGGCGTCCATTGGTTACGACCGCTCATTTCGAAGCGTGAATGATCTCGCAAGCATTGAAGCGCCTGCACTCATTTTCCCGGGAATGGACGCTCGGCACCCGCCGGGCCTTGCAAGGAATCTGGCGCGGATGCTCAAGGGCGGCGAGTACGCTTGCACGATAATGTCGCCAGACATTGACACAGCGCACACGTTTGCCAGTGCGTTCGCACCAGAGATCGCAGAATTCATCGCTCGTCAGTCGGCGACCTAGTCCCAGTGCGGGGGCGGCGGCGCTCTGGTAGCACCAAGAGATGATACAGGGGAAGTTGAACTCGCCGAGTTGCCTTCCCAGCAGCGGTCATTGACTCATCGCACCGCAGTCAGGGTGTATATGCACGCGGGTAGAAACTTTCCCTTGGGACAATTCTGAAACGCTGCGATCATCGGCCTCGTTTGGGTAAGCGTTAAATTAAGTAGGCCGAGTTTTAGGACATTCTCCTACGCAAAACCTTCGCACTCGGTGCTATGCGCCGCCGGGCACTGAAGGCCAAAGTCGCCTTCTGCCATCACGTTCATGGGAAGCCTCGCTGACTAGGATCTTCTCGGAGCTCATTGTCGGACGTCGCTGATGATCGGCTATCGCCGGAAAGGCACCAAACCTACGATGTCGGCCGCATGCCCTTCACGATAGGAGGTTCAGCAAGGGCGCCCGCTACCAGCGGCCTGTTCATTTTGCGCACGACACCACGCAGCGTGCTAATTCCTCTTTGCGCAAAGCGGCAGAGTCCTCATATATTCGGCAATGGAGATGATCCTCTGTGCGTTTGGATCCCAGAGTAGATATTCGAGCGATGGCAGCACGTCGGACAACCGTAGTCGTCGCACGTCGCGGAACAGTGTTGCGTTCTCGGCATGACATGCCGCGAGCCGATAGCAGGGAATGCGCGCGCACAAGTGATGAACGTGGTGATAACCAATGTTTGCCGTAAACCAATTGAGCCACGCCGGTAGTACGAGGTAGCTGGTGCCGTGAATAGCTGATCGGTCGTAGTCCCAGCCCTCGTCACCAGCTGCGTAGGAATGCTCAAAGTTGTGCTGCACGGTGAAGAGCACGATACCAACTGCACCTGCCAGCGAAGTGCTAGAAAGGTACACCGAAGCGAATAGCCACGGTCCGATCCATGCGCACATTGCGCCCCAGACTGCAAACAGCGTTAGGTTGTTGAGCGTCATGTGCCGGTATTCCGCGGACGTGCTCCAATGGCGACTGCGGAAGGCGCGCACATGGTCGCGAATTGAAGCGCCAGGGTCAGATCGCTTTCGACGTACGACATGGTTCACAAGGCTGACCGTGCCGAGCAACCATGTCAGTCGCGGGTTGACCACCACGTACAGCAGGCCTGCGAGCGGCGCCATGCGCAAGCGACGGGCACGCGCATAGGACTGTTGCTGTGCCGGCGTTAGCGCGGCGTATTCGTCTACCGACAGCGTGGCCAAGGGACCGCGGTATCTTGACCAGTTGCCATTGGTCGCGTGGTGGTACTGATGATGCCGCGACCACACGTGTTGCGGCATACCTGACAGCACGCCGAACAGGAAGCCGAACCACCTGTTAAGTGCTCGGCACTTGAACAGCGAACCATGCCCGCAGTCGTGCATCAGTGCAAAGCAGCGCAGGATGAATAATCCGATCAGCAGCGTGGAAAGCACTACAAGCGCAGGAGATTGTGACCCCGCGAACGATACTATCCACCATAGTAATGCCAGCGGGACGAGCGTAACTCCGACGTGCATCATCCCCAGCCAGTCGCTGGCTCGGGCGTGGCGTGCGATAAGCGAGCGCTTGTGTCGCTTGAGATCGGCAAGCGCGCTGCTCATGGAGACATCCCGACGGGTTCGGCATGCGCGACCATCGACCCGGGCTTGCGCCTCCACACGATGTGGTATAGGCCTGGTAGCACGAGCAAGGTCAGCAACGTGGACGACACAATTCCGCCGATCACCACCGTAGCCAACGGACGCTGCACCTCCGCGCCAGTGCCGACGTTGAGCGCCATGGGCACGAAGCCCAAGCTTGCCACCAGCGCGGTCATCAGCACGGGCCGTAGACGGATGAGCGCCCCCTGCACGATGGCGTCATCAAGTGCCATTCCTTCCGCGCGCAGGGACTTGATAAAGCTCACCATCACAAGTCCGTTCAGGACTGCGACGCCTGAAAGTGCAATGAAGCCTACGCCCGCACTAATCGAGAGCGGAATGTCGCGCAGCCAAAGAGCGAGCACCCCACCGGTTAGCGCCAGCGGCACGCCGCTAAATATCACCAGTGCATCTCGCAGATTGCCGAAGGCCAGCACCAGCAGGCCCAAAATCAGTGCCAGCGTGAGCGGCACGACAATAGACAGCCGCTGGGATGCGGATTCCAGCTGCTCGAATGTGCCGCCATAATCGATCCAGTAACCGGGAGGGATCGCAACTCCTCGGACGGCCTGCTGAGCTTCGGCCACAAAGCTCCCGAGATCGCGATTTCGCACATTGGCGGTAACGGTAACGCGGCGCTTGCCGTCCTCACGACTGATCTGGTTTGGGCCGGGCGCAACTGTCAGCTTCGCAACCTCGCCCAGCGGCACTTGATTCCCCGTCGGCAAAGGCACCGGCAGGCGTTCAAGGGCGCGAATGTCATCGCGGCGACCCTCAGGCAGGCGAACAACGATGTCGTAGCGTGCATCACCCTCGTAGACCAGTCCTGTCTCCTGGCCGCCAATGGCGGTGGCGACCACATCTTGGAGGTCCGATATCGCGATGCCGTAGCGGGCCAGTGCCTCCCGGCGCGGAACAACGGACAGGACAGGAAGGCCGGTGACCTGTTCAACCTTAACGTCTGCAGCGCCTGGAATCCCGCGCACCACCTTTGAGATCTCATTGCTCGTAGAGAGCATTAGATCGAGATCATCGCCGTAGAGCTTTATGGCGAAATCCGAGCGTACGCCGGAGATCAATTCATTGAAGCGTAGCTGGATTGGTTGACTCATCTCATAGGCGTTTCCAGGGAGTTGTTCGAGCGCTTCCTGGATCTCCGCTACCAACTCGGCTTTGGGCTTGTCAGGGTTGGGCCACTCGTCCCGAGGCTTGAGCATCACGTAACCGTCCGAGATATTGGGCGGCATTGCGTCGGTTGCGACTTCAGCGGTGCCAGTACGCGCGAAAGCAGTGAGCACCTCAGGGAACTGCAGCAAGCGCGTCTCGACCTGCTGCTGGAACGCCACCGACTGGGAGAGGCCTGTTGCCGGTATACGTAGAGCCTGCACGGCGATGTCGCCTTCGTTCAAGCTAGGCACGAACTCGCTGCCTAGGCGCGTCGCCAGCCAGCCACAGGCCAGGACCAGAACTACCGCTGCGGCTAGTAGGGCGACACGAGCGTTGAGCGCCCAGCGCAACAGCGGTTCGTAGCCCTTTCGAGCGGCCTCCATCACGCGATTGTGCTTTTCACGCACCGGGCCGCGAAACAGTAGCGCCACTCCAGCGGGAACGAAGGTCACAGACAAGAACAACGCGGCCGCAAGCGCCATCACCACTGTTTGTGCCATCGGGTGAAACATCTTTCCCTCAACCCCCTCAAGCGCAAAGATCGGCAGGTAAACCGCCATGATGATGAATACGCCGAACAGACTGGGCCTGATTACCTCCGCAGTGGACTCGAAAACGGTCTGCATGCGTTCTTTGAGATTGAGGGCACCCCGCTCCTCGCTCTCCTGCGACAGACGGCGCAAGCAGTTCTCGACGATGATCACCGCACCGTCCACGATCAAGCCGAAATCCAGTGCCCCCAGGCTCATGAGATTGGCAGACACGTGACTCTCGACCATCCCCGTAATCGTCATCAGCATGGCCAGGGGAATCACCATCGCGGTGAGCAGCGCGGCCCTGAGGTTGCCGAGTAGCAAGAACAGGATGACGATGACCAGTAGCGCGCCTTCCAGAAGATTTTTCTGAACTGTGGCGATGGCCTTGTCCACGAGTACCGTGCGATCGTAGGCGGGCACGGCCCTGATCCCCTTCGGGAGGGACTCGTTGACCCGTGAAAGACGTTCGGCGACGGCCTTGGCAACTTCTCGGCTGTTAGCACCGATCAGCATTACGGCCGTGCCCAGTACAGTCTCATGGCCATCCCGCGTCGCTGCGCCAGTTCTCAACTCCTTCCCTAAGCCCACTTCGGCCACATCGGAGACATGAATCGGCAGCCCCCCGCGAGTCGCCACCACGATGCGACCTAAGTCGGGGATACCGTCTACCTGGCCGGGGATGCGGACCAGCAGCTGCTCGCTTTTGCGTTCCAGATATCCGGCGCCGCGATTCGCGTTGTTGCGCGCAACCGCCCTGATGACGTCGGCGAACGTTAGGTCGTATGCCAGAAGCTTTTCGGGATAGGGCTGCACATGGAACTGCTTGGCATAGCCGCCGATACTGTTGACTTCGGTTACCCCCGGAACCTGCAGTAGCTGCGGACGGATCACCCAGTCCTGCAGGCTGCGTAGCGCGGTAGCGTCATAGGGCGTGCCGTCACGCTGCCGCGCATCGGCGTCGGCCTCGACGGTATATAGGAAGATCTCGCCAAGGCCAGTGGCAATCGGGCCCATTGCTGGCTCGACATCGTCCGGCAAGCTGCTTCGCACCTGTTGCAGCCGCTCATTGATCAGCTGCCGCGCGAAGTAGATGTCGGTGCCTTCTTCGAAGATCACTGTGACTTGCGACAGACCGTAACGCGACAAGGAGCGTCGGTAGTCCAAACCCGGGAGCCCAGTGATTGCCGTCTCGATTGGGTAGGTGATCCGTTGTTCAACCTCCAGCGGTGTGTAACCAGCTGCTCGCGTGTTGATCTGCACCTGAACATTGGTGATGTCGGGCACTGCATCTATGGGCAGGCGCTGATAGTTGTAGATGCCCAGCGCGGCCAGCATGAGCATCAGCACCATGACGACACCGCTACGAGCGATGGAAAAACGCAGAATCGATTCAATCATGGCGATGTCCGGTGGAGTCCGTACCAGAAGACTGCAGCGTCTGATGCGCATCCTTGAGCGTGCGCACCCCACCACTGATTGCGACGAGCGCAATGAGCAGGGCGACCACCAGGTCAGGCCAATTCCGCCCCATCAGCACGACCAATCCGCCGGCGAGCAGGATGCCGAAGTTCGAGGCGAAATCATTAATGCTCATGGTCCAGGCGGCGCGCATATTCACGTCTTCGCCATGCTGCGACCGCAACAGGAAGATGCACCAAAAATTGATCGCAGCTGCGCCGACGGCTGCCGCCATCATCCATGGCCCGAGCGGCTCGGACCCGACCACGAATCGTCGTAGGGCATCCACCGTCACGCCCACGGCCAGAACCAGCAACATCACACCGGTGACGCTTGCCGCGGCCACCTTCCAGCGGTCCGAGCGAGTGACCGCGAAAAAGCTGAGGGCGTAAGCAGCAGCGTCCGACAGATTGTCGAGCGCGTTCGCAATCAGGGCGCTGGACTCGGACGCCAAGCCGGCAACGATTAGCCCTGCAAACAGGCCCGCGTTCAGGCCCGTGACCTGGAGCAGCGTGCGGCGCTGCCGATTGTCGCGCGGATCGAGAGAAGTGCCGTGCTCAGTGCCCATGTTCAGCCTCTCCCTTGCCGAGTTCGGCCTTGAGGACAAAGCTGCCCTCGACAACAACCGACTCACCAGCTTTCAGGCCTTCGAGAATCTCCGCGTTCCGACCGTCGTTGCGACCAACCCTGACTGGTCGCACTTCAAGCTCGCCGTTGTGCTCGACGAACACCGACGTACTGTCCTCGATCTGCTGCAGTGCAGCGTCGGGCACTGCGACCGAGACGGCGAACTCACCAATCGCCACATGACCCTGAACGTTGAGTCCCGGCGTCCAAATACCATCGACGTTCTCCAGAAGCACCCTCGCGGTTTGCGATTGCGTTTCTCGAGCGGACATCGGTGAGACGAAGATCACTTTTCCGAGCGCGCTTAGCGGACCCTCCGCCGAGATCTGTGCGGATTGCCCTACTTGTACCCGCCCCCGGTCGCGCGGATACAGCGCCAGGTCGACCCAAACGCTGCTAAGGTCGGCCACGACGAACATGGCCTCGCGATCTGCCTGTTCGCCGGGGTTGGTGAAGCGATTGATGACCGTGCCATCCAATGGGCTGGTAACAGCGAACGTCCGAAGACTCTCGTTGCTCTCGACCGTGGCCAGCATCGCGCCTTGGCGCACCCGATCGCCAATACTGACATCAACGCTTCGAACCATTCCCGGGAATCGGGCCGAGACGGCGCGTGTGCGCTCGGCATTGGGGACGACGGCTCCATAGAGCAGCAGCGTCTCCACCAGAGTGCTGGGTCCGGCCGGTGCGATCGTCAGTCCAGCAGCATCGCGTGCCTCGGGAGTCAACCTGAGCGTTTCGCCGTGCGCAGTTTCCTCGTCGTGCGTATCGACGTCTGACTGCTTGTCGGTCTCGTGGCGATCCCCCTCCTCATGTTTTTCGGATTCACTGTGAGGGGCGTTTTCGCCATGACTGCGTCGGTCTTCGTGTTCGTGACCTTGCTCGTCCAGATGGGGCGATCCGCTACTGCCACCGCAGGCGCCTAGCGCGAGTGCGATTAGCGCCGGGACGACGATGAGGTAACGCTTGGTTGTGTTCATGTTCATGCGACGTGTCCTTCAGCGACTTACGGCCGTAGCAGTAAGTCGCTCGATTTCGATCAGGATGAGGTGGTACTGCATGGCAGCTTCGATCAAGTTGTCACGCACGCTGAGCAGTTCGCGCTGCGCATCAACCAGTTCCAGGTAGCTGTAACGCCCCCGCTCGTAGGCAGACTCAGTCCCTTTCAGTGCCGCTTCGGTCCGCGGCAGAGCCCGCTCTCGTAATGCACGCACCTGCTGCCCAAGGTCTTGCAGTTCGCGGTGATTGCTAAACAACTGTGTGCGGGCCTTGAGCAGGGCAGCGATGCGATTGGCTTGTGCACCCGCCTTGAGCGCCTCCGCCTCGGCCACGGCGCCTTGGTTGCGGTTGTTGACCGTCAGTGGGATGCCCACATTGAAGACGAATGCCGTGTCGTCAATCTCCGCGAGCCGCCTGATGCCCGCGCCGATCTCGATGCCCGGACGCTGGCTGGCTAGGGCGAGGGTTACCTCGGATTCGCGTAACCGGCGTTCACTCAGGTATCGCGAAAGGTCGGGCGTACGCTCAAGCGCAGCGACCAGATCCTCATACGCGGAAAGTTCCGGCAACGCGTACAAGTCGGCGGCGGCTTCCACGAAATCAGGTTGGATCGCGCCCCACGACGCAGCCAGCTCGTAGCGCGCTGCGACTAGCGCATGTTCGGCATGAGCATCAGCGATGCGCGCACGCTCTAAGGCGACCGCAGCCCGATCCCGCTCGGATTCAGGCGATATCGCTGCAGCGACACGACGCTGCACGGCTTCCGCGGTCTTCTCGGAGAGTTCGACGGCAAGGTGCGTTAGCCGGTGTTGCTCTTGCTGGCCGACCAACTTGACGAACCGCCGCGCCGTCTCCGCGAGAATGTCGAGGCGTCTGATCTGACCGTCGATCTCAAGGCCTTCACGGGTGAACTGTGCACTGGTGACTCGCTTGTCCCGCAGGCCATCAAGCTCGATCAGCTGGCTCAGACCGATCGTCAGTTCAGTGGCGTCAAGACCGCGCGTTTCACCAGTGCCAAAAGCGTTCTCAACGTCTGCAGTGATAACCGGATTGGGCCGCAGGCCAGCCTGTGTGATCCGGCCATCTTGTGCCCTGAGTACGTACTCGTAGGCCGCGAGGTCGGGATTGGACTCCAGGGTACGCGCCAGCGCGTCTCGCAACTTGAGCGACGCGCCGCTGGCAACGGACGGATCACTGAAAGCCACCGCAAGCAGAACCACGGGCGCAAGGCGCCCTGCGGCGATGAGTCGAAAAAACATGGAAAAACTCCCGACTGCGTGAACGGATGCCCTGATCAGGGCATGAAGGGGTTCAGGCGAGGGAGTTCATGGGCGGGCCGCGAGGGGCCGGAGTGAAGAATGCGGGGCGCGCAGGGTGCAGGACGGGAGGGCCGCGTGGAATGCGAACACTCAGCCAGCCGGCAGACGATGTTGGGTCCAGGCGATCAGGACCGATCAGCGCAGGCGCGGTATCGCCATCGGGGTCGAGGTATTGCCCAGGGAAGCCGACTGACGTGAGTTCGACTTCCAGGTGATCCGGATGATCATTGGCGTGTTCTTCGCCGAACAACAACCCGGCGTCAGCGTAGTGTGTGGACTCGTGAACGTGGCCAAGGCTCTCGATGCCCGCACAAACATGCAGATGCAAGCCGAGCAGCCTCGTTACAACGAGACCCGCGACCAGTGACCAGATGGCAAGAGAGCGAAACATCGAACGCTAGACTACCACGACCCTCGACAGGTTCCCGTTGCGTTGACGATCTCCGAGATCGACCCGCGGCCGCGAGTGCTGCTGATATCGATTGCCCAGCGCCGACCCTTCGGCACACCGCAGGTCACGCGACGTTCTCCCACTGCGGTGAGAACCGCTGAATCGAGATGCTGCCCATGATCTGCACAACGATCAGTGCCCCGTGCAGCGTCATCAGCAGGACAGGCGCCAAGACGCCTTGAGGGGGAATCATCAGTACAGCCGAAGTCGAAACCTCGACCAAGCTGATATGGCGCTTTGCCAGACGATGATGCAACAAGTGCAGCGTTTGCACCGAGATTAAGGCGATCCAGGTCAATTCAGGTGTGAGCATGTCGAACTCCGGTCGTCGCCAGCTCACGGCGAGCTTGGGCGACCACTTGCTGGGCTGCCGAGATTGCCAAAGCACCCATGATCCCGGCCACGACTAGATCAGGCCATGCGGTGCCGGTGCCGAATACGCCGATGGCTGCAAGAACGATGGCGACATTGCCGATCGCATCGTTGCGCGAGCACAGCCACACCGAGCGCATGTTGGCGTCGCCATCTCGAAAGGCGTAGAGCAGCACCGCTACGGCGAGGTTCGACGTCAGTGCCAATACACCGACAACACCCATGGTCACCGCGTCCGGGGACACCCCTTGCAGCGCGTTCCAGCCCGCCTGTCCCAAGACATACAGGCCATAGCCACCCATGACCAGGCCCTTGGTCAAGGCTGCACGTGCTCGTGCGGTCAGCCCCATCGACAGGACGAACAACGAGACGGCGTAGTTGGCCGCATCGCCAAAGAAATCGACTGCGTCAGCGAGCAGTGCCGCCGATGCGGCATTCCAACCGGCAGCGATCTCCACTGCAAACATCGCCAGATTCACGACCAGGGCCACCCAGAGCACGCGGCGGTACGCAGGAGGCGGGGGCTGGCGAGAGCTGCATGGGCCGGAGGAACAAGCGTCAGACATGGGGTGCTTGGAATGGAGCGGTGGCGGTATTGCACACCCTGTAGTAACTTCAGGGTCAAGGAGGTGGGTGTGCATGCCCGAGACCTATCGCATCGGCGAGTTGGCGCGCGAACTGTCCGTGCCGGTGGAGACCATCCGCTACTACGAGAAAGCGGGTTTGCTCGCGCGTCCGGCCCGCAGCTATGGCAACTATCGCCTCTACAATGAGAGTCAGCGCCAGCAGCTTGCGTTTGTGCTGCATTGCCGCGCGCTGGACATGACGCAGGCCGAAATCCGTCAACTGCTGGATCTGCAGAGCAGGCCAGAGCAAGGCTGCGAAGAGGTCAACCACGTGCTCGATGCGCATATTGATCACGTCCTGGTCCGCATTCGAACCCTGCATGCGCTGGAAGCCGAGCTTCGGAAAATCCGGGCCTCCTGCCATGCCGGGGGCACCACAAAGGACTGTGCGATCTTGCAGGAACTAAGCGGCACGCGGGCACGTGCATCGCGAATAGAATCGGCCGCGACCCCTCGCGACTGACAGCGTCGTAGCGTAGCAAGTACCCGAGACGGACTTGGTCGGTCGCGATGTCAACGCTGATATGTCGCTTGCCGCTCGATATCCAATGAAGACCAATTTCGAGTCGCGATACGAAGTTGACTCGCGTCAGCGCATCGACTTGCGCGGGAATGAAGACGTGGGCCCTCTAGCCGAACGTGGCTTGCATGAGCTCCCTGAACGCGACGAGATCGCTTCCCTCCGGGACACCGCCCCAGATCTGCCAGTGAATCAGGTCGTCAAAGACCGCAAGGGCATCGTCGCTTAGCTTCCAGCCGCAGGTCTTGTACGCGTGATAATGACGACCAATCGGCTGGATCTGGTCAAGCCTGAGAATCGAGGTCTGCGGCCCACCTTCGAGCGGCAGCTGATCCCACATGAACTGTGGGTACTCGCAATGCCGAATCCGATCGATGAAGCCGTCGTTGAAGCCGGCGCGCGAACCGTCCTTGTCGGCACCGTAGAACGGCGCCACGAGCATTGTTGGGGCGGTCGTCGCGTTCGGCATGCCCTTGGTGAGCCCGCGATCCACGGTTGGACATTCATCGGAGATGACGATGCACGGGCGGCGCTTTGCGCGGTACGCGGCCCATACCTCGCCAGGCTTGAGCGGAAGTGCTGCGACCGGCAACGCCGTCACGGGCTTTAACGGTTCGCCTACTTTCAGGGGGGAAACCTTGACGGTCGCGCTGCCGTGCTCGGTAGGCACCGTTCGGCCAACAGGTTCGAATTGGTAGGGCACCTGATCCGTATGTGCAACGAAGCAATACAGCAAGGCCCCTCGGCACAGCGTATGGCCCTCATCCGGGACCCACCAGCGCGAAGGGTCCTGGATGATGGCCTGGACGCAGTCGTCAGGATAAGTCCGAACCCTTGCGGGTCGATGATGTCCAGACGTCATCGGAGAACTCGGCCACCAGATTGCCTTCAGGAAGTGCTGGCCCCGCCAGACTTTCCAGCCACGCCACACCCTGTTCAAACACCTCGTCGTATCGGGGTTGATTGAGCTTCACGATCTTCTGGCGACCCGCCGAGCGGGTGCTCGACTGCTCGCGGATCGTCTTGAGCCGTTCCCGCAGCTTCTTCTGTTTGTTCGCTGAAAGCGTCGACGTGGTATCGGCGACGTCGGCATTTCTGATCGGGCGCGCGCGCGCCTCCAAGGCGAAATCCAGCCTCTGGCCCGGCGCGGCATCCAGCATGGGCGCGGTCCGGTAGACAAAGTCGAGCAATGCCGGCGTGTCTTTGCCGAAGCGATGGACGAGAGGGCGCAGTTCCCGTCGGATGCAGGACGGCAACGCGTTCTCCTTGGCTTCGAGAAGTCGGTCATCCGACTTCCACCACCGAAACCAGTCCTGACGGTCGCCATAGTCACTGGCCATGACCTTCTCGTCGGCCTGCACCATTCGCACGGCAGGTGCGATGCGTGCGTGTACGTCCTGCGCCCAAGGCCCGAACTTGTAGAAGGTCCAGTTCGCCCCGGTGAATGTCCGACCGTCCTCGTAGCGCGCGTGGATCAGGTCCGCGAGATAGCAGTACTTCAGCAGATGAATGGGGCCCAGCTGCCGATCGAAAAAATCATCCTCCTGCCCGGCGAGCAGCAGGGCGTACTGGAGGATCAGATCCGCTTTGGCGGCATCAACAGGCATGCGGGGGCGCGCCGTGCGCGCGGGCGAAGACGGCGCGCATTATTGCGATGTCTGCGGAAGACGCAAGTCGTGTGCGCTCACCCTGGCTCGTCTCCGACGTCGTGGTCCGCGGCCGTGTTGGTCGATGCATCGTATCGCGATGAGCCGCTGCGGCGGCGCCCGTGAACCAGCAGATTCGCCACCTTTCGTCCGACCATCGAGCCCGAGTCTGAGTATCGTACGACGCTCTTCACAGTCCGATGTCCCGTCATCGCCATGGTATCGGACAAGGGCACGGCGTTCATGCCTGCCTCTGTCGCGAAGCCGCGCCGCAGACTGTGTCCGGCAAAATCGCCATTGAGCCCCGCCAGCGACGCGCGCGACTTGACGACCTGGCCGACCGAATGCGGCGTCAGTCCGCCACCGAGCGACGCGCCACCACGATACAGACGACGAAAGATCGGACCGCTCCGAATCTGGGCGCGATCGAGCCACGCACGCATCGCGACCGCCGCCTCGTCGACCACCGGCTTGGGCCCGACGTCGCCGGTCTTGGACCGGCGCATCCTGAACACGGCGCTCCGATCATTGAGCCATTCGAGATCCTCGACGAGGGCCGCCGCGATCTCCGAGCGGCGGCGACCCCCGCTGGCCCACCCGAACAGAAGCAGGGCTCGGTCCCGCAGGCCCTCCAGTGAATCATCGCAGGTGTCCAGCATTGCATCGAGGGCTTCCTGTGTGGCCGCCGCCTTGGGCCTTGGCGCCTGGCCAAGCTCAAGCGCCAGCTTGCGACAGTCGGTGAGCAACCGCCGTACCGATGCGTCCTCGGTCGGGCTGATCAACTGCTTTTCGTGATGCGCCCAGGACAGGATGGCAAGACGGTGGTCGATCGTCGACATCTTCAAGGAGCCCAAGCGTGCCTTGAACCGCCCGTCGACGAGGGCTTGGTCGACGGCGGGTGGCATCACCGTTTCGAGTGAGAGCCTGCCGGCCGTATCCCGCTGCGGCAGGCCGAAGTGGTCGAGCACGAACTGGACGACGAGGGCGGGCGGCGTGGGCACCGGCAGGGGCTGTCCGAACCGGGCCTGCGCCCAAGCGCAAACGTAGCGCAGCGCCCGGGCGTAGGTCTCCCAAGTGCTGCTGGGTGTCGCCGCAAGCCGAAATGCCCGCAGCGCCGCTTGGGCGCCGGCTTCGAGGCTGGCACGATCGCCGACGACAGCGGCTTCTGGCAGCACGGCGCTCGCGGATCGGGCCGCTGCGAGCAGTGCTTCGCCGGTGATAGTATCATTTTTTATCATACGTAATACGTTATATTAACAACGATATAGGGAAATAGCTTTCGATAAATATCCATTATCGAAACTTATCGGAGTTTTCGGCGTTTTGAAAGTTGGGAGACCGTCATGCGTCCTGGCGTCACTTTGGAAGATGTCACCCGAGCGGCCGATTTGCTGCTCGAAAAAGGCGATCGGCCGACCATCGAGGGCGTGCGTGGCGTCCTGGGCACCGGGTCGCCAGCCACCGTCAACGCCCATCTCAAGGCGTACTACCAAGCACTGCCGGCGCGCCTGAACCTGCCGGCGCCGATCGCGACGGCGGCCGCTCAGCTCTACCAGAGCATCCGGGATGCCGCACAGGTCGAGGTCGACCAGATCGAGGGTGAGCGTCGCGCTGCCCTGGACACCGATCGCGCCGCTCTTGAGGGTGAGCGCCGCGCTTACGAATCCGAGAAGAACCAGCTGCAGGCGCAGACCACCGCACTAGCCGCGGACCTGGCCGCAGCGCGCGATCAGCTTGCGGCCAGTCAGCGCCAGCTGGCCGCGCTTCAGGTGCAGATTGCGGACGCCTTGCGGGCCGTCAGCACCGCCGAGGCCCGTGCAGAGGCGGCGATTGAAGAGCGCGACCGCGCGGCGCGCAAGCATCAGGAGGAGATTGAGCAGTTGCGCGCCCGCGCCGACGGCAACGAGCGACACCTGCTGGCCCAGATCGAGGAGCAACGGACCCAGAACCGCCGTCTGATCGCCGAGCGTGAAAAGGAGCAGGCGGCAACCGTCAAGCGGATTGCCGATCTGGACGCGGCGATCGCACAGTTCTCAAAGGACCTCGCGGAGCAGCGCAAGGACGCGATCCGCCTGTCGGCCGAGCTGTCACGAGAACAGCGCGCCCGATCGGTCGCAGAGGCTTCGTTGAGCGCCGCTGCGGACGCGCACGAGCGCGAACTGGTGTCGCTTCAGACCCAGCGCGACCAACTCCGAGCCGACCGCGATCATGAGCGCGCACGGGCCGATCGACTGGCGCACGAGCGCGACTCCGCTGCGGGCGACGCCGCCGGACTGCGGGGGAGGCTCGAAGGACTCGAAGCGCAACTGGACCGCCTCGCGCCGGCACCCGCCCGCAGTAAGTCAGGCCGTACCAAGGCCGATTCGTGAAGGACTTTGCGAGCTTCCGAGAAGGAGCGATGAGGCCAAAGTAATGGCCTAAGCTCAAGGCCTAGCTCGGGCTGAAGGACTTCAGTACCGAGGAATGGGAACACGTGGTTCGCAAACCTAGTAGCCGGCTGAGTAGGCGATGGCCGGGCTCGGCAGCCGTATAGCAATCAATGACTTATCAGGAAATCCATACATTCAACACGGTTTCCTGATAACCCGTTGAATTGACGGCATTCAGTCCCGAGCGCATCGGAAGGCAACACCAATCTACTGGCAGCCGAATTACCCCATAGAAACAATCGCTAAGCCGGGTTCTGTACACATTTTTCAGGAATCAATGCCGAGCTTCAAACAGGGCCGCGTATAGCCGCCAAGAGGGGTGGCCCGCGGCCCCCGCCACCGCTACAAATTCCTCGAACATTCATCGACCCCTGCATCGCGGCACTCGAGCATGGCATTGCGTAGACCGATTCTAGTGCGCGGATTATGATGGACTTTTCTGGGGTTTCTGGGCGGCGGCCTGTGAGCGCCACCGCAACAAATTCCCCGGACATGCAGCACCACTCGTCGATTGGCTGATGTCCGGCGCGGTTTGGCGACCGCTACTCCGTACAGGTAGGCTCGGCCGCAACGGGTCGGTTGCTCGCCCAGGACATTCGAGCACCGCTCGGTCGTTGGCCTTTCGGACGGAGAGCAGGGATGGCACGCCTTCGGGACGACTACCTGGGTTGGCAAGCCCTGCCGCGCGAGCTGCTGGATCGCGAGATCGAGTTCTTCCGTCTGCCACCCGCCGATATTGCCGCCATCAAGGCCGCCCCCTTCGACGAGCGTTTCCACATCGCTATCGGCCTGCAGCTGGCGTTTACCCGGCTGACGGGGTGCAAGCTGGAGCGCCTGGACCTCGTTCCCAAAGCCATTCTGGATCTGCTCGCGGGGCAGTTCGGTTCGCGGCCGCCGCGCATCGCTTCACTCAAGTCCCTCTACCGGCGCCGTCAAACCCAGTGGACCCACCAAGTCTGGACGATGAACCGGTTGGGGATCCGACCCCACGAGCGGCGAGAGGAACTTCTGCTGATGGAGTTCCTGCGGGAGGCCTGCCGCGGCACCTCGTCGATCGATCGCCTGCTGCATTCCGCGTTTGTCTGGTTCTACGACCGCAAGCTTCTCATCCCGGCCGAGAGCACCGTCCGCGACATCGCCGTGCGCGCGATGAAGGACATGGACCATTGGATCTACCTGGAGATCCACAAGGCGATCCCCGAAACGACGATCAAGGAGTGGTGCCGTATTGTCATGGAGCCGCGGGATGACGGGGAGACGACACTGGCCTGGCTGCAGGAACCTCCAGGCCGGAAGATCCAGGGCACCTTCATTGAGATCAACAACAAGATCGCCTACCTCAAATCGATCGGGGTGGCCGATGTCGATCTCTCGCTAATTCCGCAAGAGCGCCAGGAGATCTGCTACCGGACCCTACTGAACTATCGGCCGTCGCAGGTTCGCGCGATGTCGGAGACCAACCGTGCGGTCCATGTCGTGTGTTTTCTGCGCACCGTGCTGGGCCGCTTGACCGACGTCGTCATCAAGCAGGTTGCGGACACGACGACCAGCATCTACTCCCAGGCGCTGGCTCATGTCCGCAGGAATCAGCCCAGAACCATCGCGGAGTACCGGCACGTCATCAAGGCCTTCGTCGATCTGATCAAGCTTGGCGACATCGCCGACCCACGCGTACAAATCCAGCTCAAGGAACTCGCCGACGCGCAGGACACCGGCGGTCCCAAGACGCGGGCTGAAGAGGTCCGCGTACAAATCACATCGGGCAACGACCCGCGTCCCAGAAACCTTCTCCGGAAGTTGCTGGAACTCGATATCCGAGCCGCTCCTGGCGATTCGACCCTTGCTCATCTCGGCAAACTCGGCGAGCTCTACGGGAAGCACAGATTCGATCTTCCGAAGCGGAAATTGAAGGTCCCCGGCGTCTGGGACAAGCACATCAATCAGGAGCCCGATCGCGAGAAGGCCCTGAAGGCCTTCGAGTTCCACACGCTCTCAGAGGTCAGACGAAAGCTGCGGGCGGGCGCATGCTGGATCGACACGAGCAACGATCACCGCAATCCCGACCAGATGTTGATCTCACCGGAACTGTGGGCCAAGAACAAACGCGGTCACTACGATCGATTACGGCTGCCAGAAGATCCCGCAATCTATGTGGCATCGATCCGCGGGCTCGCGGAGGAGCGGGTGTCGGAAGTCGCCGAGAAAGTCCAAAGCGGCGAAGTTCAGATCAAGAACGGCAAGCTGGTGTATCCGCAGGTCAAGGCCGAGAACCTGATCGGCGGCAAGCACAAGATCGCTCGGGATCACGTCATCAAGGCGCTGCCGGACGCCGAGCTTCCCGAAGTGCTTCTCTTCGTCGACTCGCACACTCGTTTCAGCGCCAAGCTGCTTGGGCGTCCGGCACGTTCAGAGCACGAACTCAAACTCTGCTACGCGGGGCTGCTTGCGCTCGGCACCGACATGGGGGCTGCCGGCGTCGCGAAGATGATTCCCGGCATGACAGAGGAGCAGGTCGGGACGGTCGTGCGCACGCTTCAGCGGGAGGCAGTGCTGGCCAAGGCGAACCAGGCAGTGCTCGCGCACTACAAGAAGCTGCCGTTTGCAGCGGCCAGCGGAGACGGCTCGACGGCAGCGGCAGACATGATGTCGCTGCAGTCGTCCTGGACACTGTGGAATTCCCGGGTCGATTACAAGCGCCGCACGCCGTCGATCGGGATTTACGACCACGTTCTGGATAACCGCGCCTACGCCTATAGCCAGCCGCACGTGGTCAACAACCGTCAGGCCGGCGTCGCCATTCAGGGCGTCGTGATGCAGACCGATATCCAGATTCTTCGCCTGGCGGTCGACACGCACGGGTACACCGACGTGGGACTGGGGTTTGCGAAGGCTCTGGGATTCGACCTGTGCTCGCGCATTCGCGACATGAAGGACCTCGATCTGACGATGCCTCGCGGTTACAAGGTCCCCGAGGTGCTGAAGGGGGTCGTGAGCTGTGGCGTCAAAGAGAGTGTCATCCACGAGCGGTGGGACGAGTTCGTTCGTGTGGTCGCGTCAATCGGCAACGCGACTTGCTCGGCGGTAACCGTGCTTGAGCGATTCGGCAGCGCAGCCAAGGGTAATCGCACGTACCTGGCAGCCAAGCACCTTGGGAGGCTGCAACGCACAATCTTCCTGTGCGATTACCTGCTGAACGAAGAGTTTCGAAAGGAGATCAATCGGCTGCTGACACAGGTCGAGAACTCCCACCGGCTCAAGCGCGCGATCTTCTATGGACCCCTTGCTCACGACAAGGGCCGTGACAAGGACGAGATGATTGCGATTTCGAGCGCGCTGAATCTCATCGCCAATATCGTCCAGTATTGGAACGCACACTTTCTTGAAGATGCAGTCGCCACTGTTGAGAAGCAAGGAGTTGAGGTGAGCCGTGAGGCACGTGCGTCGATCAGCCCGTCGCGATACCGACACCTGAATCTCCGCGGGCGTTTCGAGTTCCCGATCTCCAAGTATGTGGGGCTGCTTAGGGACGATACCGGCCGCGCCCGAGCGTTTCGGTAGGGTCGAGATCGCGAAGGTCCGCTAGGGAAAGTCTGAACAAGTCTCCCGGATGATGGTCTGATCGCTGACGCTGAGAAAAGGGAATCGGGATGAAGCAAGTGAGCTTCGGTGACGCGGAGTACACGGCCAAGCGCAAGCAGACGCGGCGCGAAGCGTTCCTGGCGGAGATGGACCAGATCGTGCCGTGGAGCACGCTGCTGTCGTTGATCGAGCCGTTCTACCCGGTGGCGGGCCGAGGGCGGCCGCCGTATCCGATCGCGACGATGCTGCGGGTTCACCTGATGCAGAACTGGTTTGGCCTGTCGGACCCGGCGATGGAAGAGGCACTGTACGAAGTGACCTCGATGCGCCGCTTCGCGCATCTGTCGATGGACCGGATTCCGGACGAAACCACCATTCTCAACTTCCGGCATCTGCTGGAAGCCAACGACCTGGCGCCGGAGATCCTGCGGCGGGTCAACGCGCACCTGACGCGCAAAGGCCTGCTGCTGCGCCGGGGCAGTATCGTCGATGCCACGATCATCGCCGCACCCAGCTCGACCAAGAACGCCGACGGCGAGCGTGATCCCGAGATGCACCAGACCAAGAAGGGAAACCAGTGGTACTTCGGCATGAAGGCGCACATCGGCGCTGATGCTGATTCCGGCTTGGTCCACACCGTCGTCACCACGCCGGCCAACGAGGCCGACATCGAAGTCGCCGACGAACTGCTGCAGGGCAAGGAAGAAGTCGTCTACGCCGATGCTGGATACACGGGCGCCGACAAGCGCCATGCGCGCAAGCGGCTGCGCTGGGAGATCGCACAGCGCCCCGGGCGGATCAAGGCGATGCCGGAGGGTCGGCACAAGCGCGCCGTCGAGAAGGCCGAGCATCGCAAGGCGAGCATCCGCGCCAAGGTCGAGCACCCGTTTCGCGTCATCAAGCGCCAGTTCGGCTACATGAAGGTCCGCTTCAAGGGCCTGGCAAAGAACACAGGACAGGTGCTGACGCTGTTTGCGCTGGCGAATCTGTGGCTGGTGCGCAGGAAACTATTGGCGATGACAGGCGGATTGCGTCCGCAGTTCGCCAATGCAGGATGATGGAGCGCAGAAACGATGCTTGAACGCTGCAGATCGAGTGGATCGGCGCTCAGAGCCACCGTCAGATCGTCACAGTGCATTCGTCGCCAGCAGCCGTCGTGCTGGCATGTGACTTATTCAGACGTTCCCTAGCGGATGAGGCCCGCAACATCGACACTCGTGCGACAGGTATCTGAGGAGACCGCAACAAATTCCGCCTTGTTATCGATCAGCCCACGAGTTGAGTTCAATCAACCAGGCATGAATGAATAGCCACCGAAAATTTCGTCGGCCGGGGCTGGTGCAAATGGTGGCCCACATATCAGCGGCGATCATCTGTTGTCGCCGGCGCGAGAAGGATGTAGGGAGATCCACGTTGGCCTCGTCCAGCCGTTGCATGTAGGTGTCTGCTGCCGCAGCAAAGAAGGCAGCGTGGCCGGCGTGCTCGAGGGATTCGGCCTGCGCATCGTAGAAGAAACTCATAGCCGGTGATTTGGAGGCGTGGTAATGGGCCTTCTGCCATGAGCCATCATACAAAGGAAGGCGGCCGAGGACGGCAGGCATCACACTCAGGAAGTGGGCGAGCCGCTGGCCACGCGACGCCGTATCGGCAGCTGTTCGCTGCGCCGGATCGGCAGAGCGAACACGTAGCTCACATTGTTCCGCTGTGGATTGTGCTGACGGATAGTGGTTGAGAAAGTGTTGCGCTGGTGACCCCTGGGGCGAGCGGACTGCCTTGAAGACGGGTTCTCTACAAGCGGGGCAGACGATCTGGAATGCCTTGCAATCGTGATAGTCGATTTCGCCGGCATCGACGTGCTCTCCCAGCAATATGCTGTAGCCACTGCGCATGATCATTACTCCTTGTGTCCGAAAGCATCCGCACCTGTCTGGAAGCCAGAATCCGATGCACGATGGCAGCGATCGCGGACACCATAGCGCGAAGTTCCGTGTGTGATGGTGGGCCGGATGACGGGGCCGTGGACTTAGCTGGGCTTTGAGCGCAATGAACCCTTGTATCGGGCCATGGCGCCGCGGCCTGATTCGATTCGCTCTCCGTAGCGGACCACCATTTGCGCATTCTTCCAGCGACCCTGTTGCTGAATCTCAGGCAATCCATATCCGGCCGCAAGTAGGTCCTGGGCGGGGCCCACCCGGGTGCTGTGCGCGGAGATCTTGAAGGTATCCAGTCCCGCAGCACCCACACGTGCCTTGAATATCCGGGAGATATCACGCTCACTAAGCGCCGCGCCCGCCTTGGGAACCTTGGCGCGAGGCACCGCCCTGAATAGGGGCCCCTCACTGATTTCGGCTTCTGCGACCCAGCGTTGGACCAGGTTCCAGCTTGGGGGGGAAAGGTAGAGTAGGGCGCCCTCGCCCTCCTGGTCGGTCTTGCTGCGCCGAATGAGGACTCGACCGGAGCCGTCGGGCTCGCAGTCGACATCGTTCAGCGTGAGAGCCACGAGCTCTGATGCGCGCGCCATCGTTTCGTACGCCAAGGACAGCAGTGCCGCGTCACGGGCATCACGCAGTTTGCTCGGGTCCAGGGATTGCACAACAGATTCGATCGCATCGCTGGTGAGCCCTGTAGCTTGTTCTTGGCGCTCGGTCAGCTGCCGACGAATGGCCTTCCACATCAACCGGCCGGCTTGAGTGTCAACCGGCCATGGGACATCAGCCATGCGGTGCATGGAGGCGAGAGTCGATAGATAGCGGTTCAGGGTCGCGCGCTTTTTACCGGCTGCAACCGAGTCCTGCAGAAATCGCCTCAGGTCATCCAGAGTCGCAGGCAAGGCGGTAACGCCATTCGCTGAGCAGTAAGTGGTCCACACCCTCCAGTCAGCTGCCATGGCGCGAACGGTGTTGGCCGAATAGGCAAGCCCGAAGTCGTTGGCCAGCGCCTGGAATCGTTGGATGAGGCGTTCAGAGTCTGGTCCGCGGCTGTTGAGGGCCGTTACGTCGGAAAGAACGGGAATCACACTGCGCCTGTCATCCATGCTCATCGATCTCCGCTTCTCACTGCCGCTCGGATTCCTTACCGAGATCGCTTCCAATGTTGGGACGCCGCGGCCGGCGCGTCGCGGGCCCACTATATCATGTCTGATAACTGCCATTATCAGACACGTTAAATAGTAACGTAACGAGGCTGTTACGTTACGATAACAAGCAATAAATACTAGTGTTATTTGTTACGTTATGGCACGATGCCGACGGAAAGTCGCCGATACGGAGCGAAATGTGGCCAAGACAGGCGTTGAATACGATGAAGTGGCCCGTGTGGCGGATTCGCTGCTGGGTAAGGGCATAGAGCCAACCAACCGCCTGGTACTGGCCGAGGTCGGCGGCAGCGCGACGACAGTTCACAAGCACCTGAAAGCCTGGCGTGAGGCCCGCCCTAAAGCCGCGCCGGCGGCGCCCGAGCTACCGGCCGGGGTTCAGCCGAGATACGTGTAAAAATACCCCATAGGATCCGATTTCATTTTTGGAATCATGGGGTTGCGGGATAAAAACGGCGCCTAATCGGGGGCTATCCACGACCCCGCTCCCTTCTGCCCGAGGTCGTGTCGGCAACGGCCTGATCGGGTTTCAGCTGCGCCAGTAGCTGCTCCAGTGTTTCCATACGCACGCCGGCACGCAAGGCATCGGCTTCGGCCTGCTCGCGACGTTCCCGTTCCTTGATTGCTTCGGCGCGAGTGCTGGTCAACTCGACCCGCACAATCTCCAGGGCCTGCGCGTCTTCGGCCCACCGCCCTTGCAGCGCCTGATGCTCGGATGCCGTCAGCCGCAAGGCATCCAGTTCCTTCTGCTGAGCCTCGATGCCGCGGCGAGCTTCGGCCAGTTCCCGCTCTAGGCGCCCGTGGCGCTCCAGCCACTGGCTGTTGTCGCGGTTGAGCTGCAACAGTTCGTGGTTCTTGGCCGTCAGCGCTTCGTTGACCTGGCGCATGGCCACCTGCAATTCCTGCACCTGGTGCTCGTGGCGACGCTGCTCCTGCTCGCGCTGCTCCTTCACCGAGGTCCGGTAATGCTCCAGCGCTTCACGGGCGTGAGCATGCTTCTCTTCCAGCGATTTCGCATGGGCTTCGTGCTCGGCCACACGGGCGGTCAGGCCGGCGATGCGCTCGCTGAGCTGGGCGATTTCCGTCACCCGCTCCGCCAAGGACTGTTGGGCCGAAGCGTGGGTGGTCCGCTCCTCGTGCAGCGCGGTTTCGGTTCGCTGGAGCTGATTGCTCAAGGCGGTCGCTTCTTGCCGAGCCTGTTCCAGCGCCTCGCTGCGTTCCTGTAGTTGCGCGGCAAAGCGCTGCTGGGCTTCGGCCACGACCGCCTCGGCCTCCTCGTGCAGGCGCGCCGCGAGCCGGCCGACCAGGTCCTGCAGGGCCTCGCTGACCGCAACCTTGGCGCCGAGGCCTTGCCCTTCTTCCTCCTCCAGTTCCTTCAGGTAGCGGTGGATCGTGGTCTTGGAGCCGGTGTTGCCCAGCGCCACCCGCACCGCATCCACCGACGGGTGCTTGCCCTGCGCTCGCAAGCTGTCACGAGCCTTCTGGACCTCACTCTTGTATACCCCGCCGCGGGCCATGACCGCCTCCTCGGATGATTTCGTAATATATTACGTACCACGTAATTACATACCAATTGAATTACACAATTGAAGCGAATGTCAATGTAAATTCAGACGGGATAATAGTGGATTATCCCGCCTGATCCTGGTTTGTCGGCGTGGTGGCAGGAATTTCAGTACGGCAGAGCCGTTGATGGTGGCCAATCGGGATCGCGCCGTCACGCCTGTTGGTGCGCCTTGAATCGGCGCAGAAGCGAGGACTGGGGAGCCTGCAGCAACTCTCCGAGTCGACCGGCCTCGACGACCTGGCCGCTCTCCAGCACGACGACCCGTTCGCAGAGCTGGGCAACTTCCGCCGGATCGTGCGTGACCAGGATGACCGTGGAGCCGAGGGCTCGGCACAGGCCGGCGATCTGATCGAACAGCGCGTCTTTCGTCACCAGATCCAGTCCGGCAAACGGCTCGTCGAGCAGCAGGAACTTCGGTCGCACCGCAATGGCACGGGCGATCGCGACCCGCTGCTGCTGGCCGCCGGACAAGCGGCCAGGCCGGGCATTTGCCAGATCCAGGATTCCGCAGCGCTCCAGCGCATCGAGCGCTTGGGCCCGAACGCGTGACCGCGCATGCCTCAAGCCCGGCAGTCCGAGCACCACGTTATCCAGAGCGCTCAGATTGGGCCACAGCGCCAGGTCCTGGAATACCAGACCGATGTGGCGGGCATGCGGAGGTACCAGGATGTGACCGGAGGCGGACAGGAGTTGGTCGCCGAGGAGCACCTCGCCGCCTGTCGGCGCATCCAGGCCTGCAAGCAAGCGCAGCAGCGTGGTCTTGCCGCAGCCGGAAGGGCCGATGATGGCGGTGTGCTGCCCGAACTTGAAATCCAACGAGACATCGGAGAGCACGGCATGGTCGCCGAAGATCTTACTGATCCCTTCGAGGCGGAACTCCGCTGGGTTCATCCTGACCACCTGCCAAGGCCAAATCGCACCATCCCTAACACCACCATCACGGCCAGGACATAGATCAAGCACAGCGCCGCGGTCCAGGCCTCCGGGGCATTGGCCATGACGGTGAAGATGGTCAGTGGCAGCGAGGGCTGGCCGGGCGGGTGCAGGAGCAGCACGGTGCTCACGTCGGAGCTGGCCAGCAATGCCACCAGCAATACCGAGGCCATCGCGCTGGGCCCCAGCAACGGGGCTGCGACACGGCCCAGATAACGGGCTGATCGAAAAGTAGGCGGAATTTGTTGCGGTCTCCCTAGCTAGAAGAGCCTAGATGGAGCGCGGCAGTTCCCCTCGACCGTGGCTGACGCGCCTGTAGCAGCCGATCACGAGCGTCTGCTTTGAGGTACTCCACCTCCACTGCGATTCCTAGGCGGGGCGCGGTCCGAACATGATGATGGCCATTCCGAGCAACGATACGGTGACGCCAACCCAATCGGTGGCAGAAGGTTTGATCGAGTCCACGGCCCATAGCCATGCAATTGCGACACCGATATAGACGCCACCGTATGCCGCATAAACACGGCCGGCGGCTTGCGGATGAAGCGTAAGCAACCACGCGAACGCCGCGAGACTGAGCGCGGCAGGGATAAGGAGCCACGCACTCCTACCCTGCTTAAGCCAAAGATAGGGCAGATAGCACCCCAGAATCTCCGCGATTGCGGTGACGGCGAACAAGCCAACAGTTCTGAAGATATCCACGCTGCTCACTCGACGCCGGTGGCATGGCACGCGCAAGCCTCTCCATGGGCCGCGGCAACCAGTTCCTGCAATATTCCACACTCGGCGGCCCGGTGGCCGCTTTCACAGTGGGCGCGCAGCTTCGTCAGCTGTTTCTCCAGGGCGCGCATCGATTTAAGTCTGGCCCGAACCCGCACCAGGTGCTCGTCAATAAGTAGATTGATATCGCCACAATCAGCCTGAGGGTTCTTGATGAAGCCAATCAGCCGCTGGACGTCTGCCAGCGGCATATCCAAGGCACGACAATGGCGAATGAACGCCAAGCGCTCCACGTGGACGGGCCCGTAGCTACGGTACCCGTTTGCCAGGCGGCTCGGCTTCGGCAGCAAACCCGATCGCTCGTAGTAGCGGATTGTCTCTACTTCAACTCCCGTCGCTCCACCCAATTCGCCGATTCGCATGGCCACCTCCTGATGGGGAGGATATTAACCGCTTGACCCTGGAGTGACTACAGGGTGTTCAATAGCGCCATCGTTTTGGGAGAACGCCATGAGCGATTCCTGTTGCGCCAGTAGTTCCTGCCAGAGCAGCACAACCCCGCACTACCGCCGGGCACTGTGGATTGCCCTGGTCATCAACGCGGTCATGTTTGCAGTGGAACTCGGTGCGGGCTGGGGTGCCGGCTCGGTCTCGCTGCTCGCTGACGCGGCTGACTTCCTGGGGGATGCCGCGAATTACGGCGTATCCCTGTTGGTGCTGTCGATGGCGGTGATCTGGCGATCCCGTGCGGCGCTCGCCAAGGGAGCAACGATGGGTCTTTATGGGGTGTTCGTGCTGGGGCATGCGGCCTGGAACGCGATCAACGGAATCGTGCCCGAGGCGTACACGATGGGTCTCGTCGGCGCTCTGGCGCTGACCGCCAATCTCTCCGTAGCCGCCATGCTGTACACCTTCCGGGATGGCGACGCCAACATGCGTTCGGTGTGGTTGTGCTCGCGCAACGACGCCATCGGCAACATCGCCGTCATCGTGGCCGCTGGTGGGGTATTCGGACTCGGGACTGCCTGGCCCGATCTAGTGGTCGCCGTGATCATGGCGGGTCTGGGCTTGTCAGCCGCCCGTTCCGTTATCGCCCAGGCCCGCGCTGAATTGAAGGAGATATCTCATGTCGCTCACGCCTGATATCACATGGATGGCGCTATTGGCTGTCCAGACCTTGCATCTTCTGCATCACGTACTGGCCAAGCGCCATATCAGCGTCGTGGAAGTGCTGGCGGGCGCCGCCCTTCTCATCCCGATTCCGGCGGGCGCCGCGGCCGGGACGCTGCTGATGGTCTTGCATATCGGCTTGATCGTGGTCCAACTGGTCGGCAGCATCTGGATACGCCGACTCTCGCCGGGCTGTGGCGATGAGAAAAGCTTCTGGGCAAGCCTTGGCTGAATTCCCGATGTAGGAGACTAACGTGAGTGAAATCTGTGGCAGCCGGGAGATCCCTGCAAAATGACTGCGCAAGGAAATCGGTCGGCTTTACGGAAGGTGCTGGCCATCAATCTTTTCCAGTCGGTCGCCGGCGGTGGTATCGGTGCCTGGGCACAGTCCACAGCCTTGGTGGGGGCTGCACTCGACAACCTGGGCGACGCGGGCGTCTATGGCGTCAGTCTTTATGCCGAGGGCCGCAGTGCTCGACACAAGGCTCGCGCGGCACGCATCAGTGGCTGGCTGCTGATTGGATTCAGCCTGATGCTGGCAGTCGAGGTGCTGCGCCGCTTCTTCTTGGGGGCTGAGCCCATCGGAGTTGCGATGATGATCTGGGCCGCCTGCAATGCCGCTCTGAATCTGATTTGCCTAAAGCTCTTGCGTAGCCACCGCGACGAAGGCGCCCATTTCGCAGCGTCCTGGATATTCACTAGCAACGACACCTTGGTGAATCTGGGCATCGTTGTCTCCGGCGCGCTGGTGCTCTGGATCGAATCGCCGTTTCCCGACCTGATAATCGGTCTGATCGTCGCCGTGATCGCCTTCAGGGGCGGTCGCGAAATTCTCGAAATCGCCGAAGAGGCGTCCGAGCCTTCCTCCTCCAAGAAGAATTGATCACGTGAAGCATCTACGTCCCCTGTTTGCGCTGTTGCTCCTGTGGCCCTTGATGTCCCTGGCAGCTGGCGATGCTCAAACTACCTGGAGGCTGCTCGACTACATCGCCGTTGACTATGCCGGTGCCGTGGACAAAAACGGGACCGTCGTCGATGCGGCCGAATATGCCGAAATGAGCGAGTTTTCTGACTCGGTGAGCCGGCAGCTTGGCGCGCTCGCGCCAATGCCGGCACAGCCGGCGCTGGTCCAAGCCGCAGAGGACCTGAAGTCCGCCATCGCGGCCAAAGCCGATCCCGGCGCGGTGGCCACACAGGCACGCGGGCTGGGTGCGAAGCTTCTTGAGGCCTATCCGGTGCCGCTGTCGCCGAAGGCCGCGCCGGATCTCGTAAAGGGGCTGACGCAGTACGCCACGCTTTGCGCCGGCTGTCATGGCGCCAGCGGACAAGGAAATGGGGCGCTTGCGGCTGGCATGGACCCTCCGCCCGTCGACTTCACCGACAGCGGCCGGGCCCGAGAGCGCAGTGTCTTCGCTCTCTATCAGGTCATCAGCCAGGGCCTAGAAGGCACCGCTATGCCGACCTTTGCACACCTGTCGGACAGCGAACGCTGGGCGCTGGCCTTTGTAGTCGGGCAATACGCCTTCCCTCAGGATCAAGCGGCAGCGGGTGAGCATTTATCGCAGGAGGTGGCAGCGAAAGAGGCCATACCGGATATGACCGCGCTTGCAACGGTAACGCCTGCCACGCTGGAAGCTCGTCTCGGTGCCGAGCGGGGCCAGGCGGTCACCGCCTATCTGCGGCGCAACCCGGCTGCAGTGCTGCGAACTACGCAGGGGTCGTTGCAGCTCGTGCGCGATCGACTGGAGTACGCGGTCGCCGCGTATCGCAAAGGCGACCGTGATGCCGCTTCACAAGCGGCTGTTTCGGCCTATCTCGATGGCTTCGAGCCTGTAGAGCCGATACTGGCCGTCAAGGACCCGGAGCTGATGCGTTCGCTCGAAATGGCGATGACCGAATTGCGCGGGCGCCTCTCGGCCGGTGCCCCGGTGGATGAAATCAACGCGAGAGTGGAGTCGGTGCAGTCCCGGCTCGGCGCGGCTGAGCTGGCACTGCAGGCCACAGGTGCAGACGCCGGATCTGCCTTTGTGGGGGCCTTTACCATTCTCTTGCGCGAAGGTCTGGAGGCGCTATTGATCGTGATCGCCATCATCGCGTTCCTGCGCAAGGCCGGTCGAACTGAAGTGCTGCCATATGTGCATGCCGGCACAGGCGTCGCGCTGCTGGCAGGCATCGCGACATGGGGCGCGGCGACATATCTGATCAACATCAGCGGCGCCAGTCGAGAGTTGACCGAGGGAATCGCGGCCTTGTTCGCGGCAGCCGTGCTGTTGTTCGTCGGCATCTGGATGCACGGCAAAAGCCAGGCGGGCGCTTGGCAGAAGTATGTCCAGGAGCAGATCGGTGCCGCCTTGTCGCGCCGCTCGGCCTGGTTCCTCTTTCTGCTGGCCTTCGTTGTCGTGTATCGGGAGGTCTTCGAGACCATCCTGTTCTACGTCGCACTGTGGAGCCAGGGTTCGGGCCATGCGGTAATCGCCGGCGCGGCAACCGCCATCGCAGCCCTCGCTGTCATCGCTTGGCTCATGCTGCGGTATTCGCGAAAACTACCTATTGGAACGTTCTTCACGGTCAGCGCGGCACTGATGGCGATCTTGGCAGTGATGTTGACAGGCAAGGGAATCGCGGCCCTGCAGGAAGCCAACCAGATGTCGGCGGTGTTGCTGCAACTACCGCGTTTTGAATGGATAGGCTTCTACCCCACGCTGCAGGGCCTAGTTGCGCAACTGGGGGTTCTAAGCCAGAACCGCCGAAATTTCCGTCATCCCAGCTCCAGCCCCGCCACGAGCGCATCCAGGTCGATCATCTTGCCGTCGCTCTGGAAGGTGTAATGCCCGTTCAGCAGGATGTGCCGCCAGGCCGCCGGCGATATCTGGGTCAGGAGAGCGTGCGCCTTGGCGTTGCCGCTCGCCTCGTACTTCATCAGCAGCCGCGAGAGGATGGCCGAGTTGTAGAAGATGACCGCGTTGGCGATCAGCCTGGCGCACTGGTTGCTGATCTCAATTTCGATGTCGGTGCGCCCGGTCAATTCCTTCTTGCCGCCGACCTGGGCGATGGTTGAGCGTAGCTGGTGATAGGACTCGATGCGGTTCTGTGAGCGGTGAACGTTGCGCTCCAGTTGCGGATCGCGCAGGTAGCGCAGCGTGTAGATGCTGCGGATGAGCTTGTCGAACTCGAACACCGCGCGCCGCGTGGGGTTCGGCGCGGTGTAGGTGCATAGCTTGCGGATCAGCGTGCCCTGCGTCATCTCCTTCAGTCCGAGCGTGGCGACAATCTGGTCGAGGTTCGGCTTCTCGCTGACTATGAGATCGCGGTCGATTCTCCCGGCCGGCCGGATCAGGCACTGATCGTACAGCGCCGGATCGTCGGCACTGTAGAGTTCCTTCAACTGATCGCCAAGGTCGGTGAAGCGCGGCTCGAAACGCAGGCCGAACCAGTGCAGGATAGCGAAGTTGGCCTTGTTGACGCTGTGCATGTCGCCGGTGATCGCGGTCGGCACGATGTCCGACGTGTTGCGATACCAGATGTCGAACACGTGATGGGCCTCGTAATCGTGCGCGCCGATCAGGTAGCCGTTGAGCGGCACGTGGTTGCACAGCAGCGTGTAGGCGACCACGCCCTTGCCGCGCCCAAAGTATTTGCGCGAGTGGCGCGCTTTCACGGTCGGCCGCTCGACGCCGAATTTCTGACCATCGACGGCACCGTACAGTGCATCGAGGTCGAACGAGTAGTACGGGAAGATCGGCAGCGCGGCGATGGCGTTGCTGATGCAGTCGTTGGCCGCGTGCAGCGTTGCGTGGCGCAGGTACTGTTGGTAGGCGCTCTCCAGCACGTGGTACGGGATGTCGCTGGTGCGTGCCATGACCTGGTTGCCGTGGTTCATCGCCTGCGCGATGATGACCGCCATCAGGCTGTCGGCGTCGGCGACCTTCTTCGCATAGCGCGGCTGCAAAGGCGTCAGCGCCGACAGGAACTGGCACTGGCCGTTGACGAAGCGGAACACGTCGGCCACGTCGCAGAACGGCAGTTGCTCGTAGAACGCCTTCTCGCGCGCCTTCTGGTTCTCGCCCTTGGGCTTGCGCCATGTCAGCTTCTGCGTGTCCTTGTCGTATTCTAGGTGCGTCAGCTTGCCCTGCTTCAGCTCGCGGTTGAAGGCCAGCCACTGAGCGCGCAGCTCGGTCGCGAGCGCATCGAGCTGGGCATCGAGTGGCTGCCGCAGGAACGGGATGTCGATCTGCGCCAGCACGGCGGCCTTCTCATCCAGCGAAACCAGCTCGTCGGAAAAATGCCGGTGCTGCAAGCTGTCGTCGAGGTAGAGTTCACCCGACTGGAAGCGCTTCCTGACCTGGCGGTACAGCCAGAACTCGTAGCGGTCGGCATGCAGGTCCGTCGGCTTGCCATCGGCATCGAAGGTCAGCAGGTACGGTCGCAAGCGTTTCGGCAGCGTGGCCGCTGGACATTCGGCGAGCGGCCGTTGCGATAGGCGCTGCTGTTTGGCGAACACGTCCTTGGCCCAGGCCAGCGCCACGAGCCACGGGCTGCCCGGATCAGTGCCAGCGAGGTCGAGCGCGACATACAGCGGCCGAAGATGGCGGCGGATGCGCTCAGCCAGGCCGTCCACCGCCTGCCAGTGCAAAGCCAGCTTGCTCACCGGCTTCACGCTCATGCGCTGCGCGGTGGTTTGCAGCGTATCGCGGGGCATGATTTTGTAGGCGCGCTGGCGCACATCGCCGAACGGCGTGGGATCGGGCACGCTGTCGTCGATGTAAAGCGACAGCAGGCGGCCGACCTGCGGTGTGTCTTGCTGACGGCGCACCTGCTCGGCGACAAAGGATTGCTTTGCGCCCGCACTGCTTTCGTCCTCCAACTGCTTCATGTGGTAGGCCATCGCATCGACCAGGTTGTCGGAAAGCTGCCGGTAGCGCACCCAGGCATAGCAAAGCAGGTAGAGGTAGGTCTGATCGGCCTTCAGGTTGCGTAGATCGTGGACGGTGTAGAAGTTCGCCAGGCTGGCGTAGTACAGCAGATTCTGCTGCGAGACGCCGAGCTTGGGCAGCAGCGCCTTGGCGATCCGGTGCAGCGGCTCCAGCGTGGCGCGCTTTTCGCGTTCGCGGGCCATCTGACGCCAGCCAAAGTCCTTGGCGTCCTGCTTGAGCGCCGCCAATTGCGACAGGGTGTCGTCACGCACTAGAAGCCGACCCAGCGCGGCCTTGGCCGATTCGTCCAACACTTCCGACAGCAGGCCAGCCAGCCGCCGACGCTCGGCGGACAGGGCTTCGCTCACCAGCTCTTGCAGGGTGGTATAGCCGGGCCGGATGATCTTGTGCTCGTTTAGCCAGACGATCAGCTCGGCGGCGATGAACCCCGGCATCACGTCGCGCCGCACGGTCTGCGCGGCCTGCTGCGCGAGCTGCGCCAGGAACTCGGCCGCCCACGGCCGGTAGCCGAACAGATCGGCAATCCACTCGCGCTGGGTGTAGTGCTCGTGCTTGGAGATTGGCTTGTGCTCGAAGGACTCGCCGTGGAAGTAGCGGCTCAGCACGAAGGCGCAATCGTGCTCGACCTCACTCCAGTCGAAGCGGAAGAAGGCATGCTTGGCCTTGAAGTAACCGATCTGCAAGATGCAATAGACCTGGGCATGGAGACCAGGCCGGCTGCTGGCGAGCGCCAGTTCGGTTTCAGTCAACGCCAAGTATTCCAGCCGCTGGGCGTCGTCGAAGTCCGGCAGGCCGTACAGGGCTTCCTGCTCGGCGTCCGACAGGACGGTCAATCGTTCGCTCTTGGTCGTCATCGCGATGACGCTCCACGAGAGCCCGTCCAACCAACCCGTGCCAGGGTCTCGATCAGCGTGGTTCGCTTGACGCCGAAGTTGCGGCACACCGCCGCCTTGGACATGCCGCCATCGAGCGCAGCGACGATGGCCTCCAGCTTCTCGCCGGTGATCGCCTGCGGCCGGCCGCCGATCCGGCCGCGTTTGCGGGCGGCAGCCAGACCGGCGACGACACGTTCCTGGATCAAGGCGCGTTCGTACTGCGCGAGCGCGCCGAACACCTGGAACAGAAACTCGCCCGAGGGCGTCGTGGTATCCAGGTTCTCCGTCAGCGAGCGGAACGCCACCTGCTTTTTCTTGAGCGAGGTCACGATGGCGAGCAAGTGCGACAACGAACGGCCGAGCCGGTCGAGCTTCCACACGACCAACACGTCGCCAGGGCGAACGAATTCGAGCGCCCGCGCCAGGCCCGCGCGGTCGTCCTTCGCGCCGGAAGCATGATCCTCGAACAGATGCCGCGCATCGACGCCGACGGCGAGCAGCGCATCGCGCTGCAAGTTCGTGCTCTGGCGGTCGGAGTCCGACGACACGCGCATGTAACCTACCAACATAAGCGGAAAACCATTAAGACGAGGTTTCCGTATGGTAGCGTCTGGCGACAGAGTTTTCCGCACAATTTTGCGGCCACTCGGAGGTTGGTGCAGAGGACCGTTGAAGGCCTGTCGAAAAACAAATGTTTTCCGACAGGCCTTGGCCTAGCGCACGCCCGCCTTGCAGCGTTCTGTGAATAGCGCTTAGTAATGACGGCGTATATACTTTGTTAGTATCAAGTGGCAGGAGGCCCCGATCATGTCAAAACAAGCCGTTTTCACGATGAAGCTGGAGCCTGAGTTGCGCGCCGAGTTTATGGCCGAAGCCGAGGCGGCCCATCGCCCGGCGTCGCAAGTGCTGCGCGAGCTGATGCGCGAGTTCGTTCAGCGCCAGCGCGAGTCGCGCGAGTACGACGAGTTCCTGCGCCGCAAGGTCGAAGCCGGCCGGGCTTCGATGCGCGCTGGATTGGGGCGGTCGAACGATGAAGTTGAGGCCGAATTCGCCGCACGGCGTGCCAGTGTGGCGAGCCAGGCGTGAGGGTTGTTTGGACGCCCGAAGCGCAGCAAGACCGTGCCGATGTGTGGGACTACATCGCAGCCGACAATCCGCGCGCGGCGGCCCGGATGGATGAGATTTTCAGCGACGCGGCCGCCCGCTTGATCCAGCACCCCATGCTGGGCAAGCCGGGAAAGATTCCCGGGACCCGCGAGTTGATCCCGCACGAAAGCTATCGCCTGGTGTATCAGATCGACGGCGAAACGGTGTGGATACTGACGCTGGTTCATACTGCCCGCCTGTGGCCGCCTGTGCGCGATTAAGATATGATCATGGCAACAATGAAACGGCGCGTTGACAGACTGCTTTCGAGCCAGACCGCGGTCGGCGGCAGGCGGCCAGTTGCGGACGGTCAAGCATCTTCCCGGTAGCGGACGTTCAATAGTGTCTCTGACCTGCTTCGCTCCCTCTATGAAGGGAGGTCGCTGGCCCATCCGCGCACTCACAGCCTGCCAGTAGGCGCAAATTGGCAGCGCTCCGTCCGGCAGCGCACAGACTGCGGCCGTACGTCCGCGTAGGTTCGCTTCAGCAGTTTCGATTCGAAAGTTCAATGTGATTGCTGCGGGCGGTCGTCGCAGTTGCGCGGAGGCGATGATGCACAAGCACGGGATCGGCAGATAGGTTCTTCGAAGCTGCAAGAGTTAAAACATTCACACATGAAAGATTGAAATGGATACACGATTATTTGCTTTCGTCGGCGCAGACATTGGCCCTTGGCGGATTGTCAGGGCCGAAACGAGAGTTGGCGAGCCCCTGCCTGAAGCCAAAAGGCTCAACGTCGTATCCGCTTCAGAGTTGCAGTCTGAAACCAATGCACCCTGGATACTTCGTGGAATAACCAGCAATGAACGATATGTCATGCGCGCAGAGAAGAATGAAATTGTAGCGAAGCAGCAAGGTCTGGCGCGCCCAGAAGCAACGTGCGGTGCGCTAATACCGATCCGGAAGAACGCAGCTTGGTGGGAGCTCACGCAAGACGAACGCCGGAGCGTTTTCGAACAGTCGAAGCACGTCCAAATCGGGCTTCAGTATTTGCCTGCAGTAGCGCGCAAGCTCCACCACTGCCGCGACCTCTCAGAGAATGAACCGTTCGATTTTCTGAATTGGTTCGAATACGCGCCAATTCATGAGGTTGAGTTCAACAGGCTGCTTTCCGAACTGCGTGCGTCAGAGGAATGGAAATACGTCGACCGAGAAGTCGATATTCGTCTTACGCAAGCACAGGTCTAACCCGCCGATGAACACGGACCCCCAACAGCGGCGCGTTGCGCCGCCGTTTCGGGCCGGTTATCGGCAACGTAGAACTCTCGGATACAGTTGTTCTGTAATAACTTCTCAAGCCAAATTGATTTTTGGAGTGGATATGGAAATGGAATCAAGAATATTTTCGGTAACAGAATATATTCGTCCGTCTGACGGCGAACCAATTCGTTCAGTGGTTCTGGAAACCAAGGACTCAGCAGTTGTTGTTTGGCATGCCCATCCTGGGCAAGAAATAACCGCTCATGTTCACCCGGACGGCCAAGATACTTGGACGGTTATCTCTGGAGAGGCTGAGTATTACCAAGGAGGCGGCAAAGTCGCTCATCTAAAGGCTGGAGATATTGCCATAGCAAAACCTGGCCAAGTGCATGGCGCTCTAAATACTAGTCCAGTGCCGTTTGTATTTGTCTCAGTGGTTGCATCTGGCAACGCGGGTTTTGCGTTGGCTGAAAAATAGTCTTTCTCAAATGTGTGCCCCAGAGAGTTCTAACCCATCCATCAACACGGACGCTGCGCGATGAAGCCGCGCCGCGCCGGCTAACTCCACGTTGAGCGTCAGCTTTCCATATGTCTGGGGGTCTGCAACGGGTCGGGTGCCGTCGCGTGCGCAGTGTCAAAGCTGACATGACTAATACATGAGATGGGCTGATGCTCGCCGTCCGGTCAGGCAGCTGCCCCCCTGCAGGACTCACAGCAGTTGTATGCCACCCGTCATCCGAGACGTCAGTCGGCCTCATCCAGACCGGAACAATCTGGACGTGACGTCCGGCTGGCATTGCCGTGATCGAAATGGCGGCTAGTGACACGACTGTTGGGTCTACCCCATCGACCGGGCGCGGGACAAGCCACGTTGATCGGCTGACGGAATTTTCGGCGGTTCCGGCTTAGAACCCCAGATCGCCCCGAACAAGCGCTACCGCTATTTCCAGCGCATCCGGGATTATCTGCAGGTACGGGCCTACGCCGATGGTGGCCTCGACGTGGCGGCCCGCGCCATCCATGAAGCGGCCGCCGTCATGGACAACCCGGCCGACCTGATCAACGTGGCGATCGAACAACTTGTCCGCGACCGCATCGAGCTACCTGCGTTTTCCGCGCTGGACCGCCTGGGGCGCCGGATTCGCACCCTGGTCAATGGCCGTTACTTCGCCCTCATCGACTCGCGGCTGACGGCGGACGAGAAGCAGCGGCTGGACGATTTGCTCATCGTCACCGACGCTCGCATCAAGAGCCCGCTGCATGCGATCAAGAGACTGCCAAAGCGGTCCTCGCTGCAGCACTTCCAGGAACTGATCGACCATATCGCGGCGTTGGATGAACTGGTCGGCAGCGAGCTGCATCTGGCGGACATACCGGAACTCAAGCGCAAGCACTTCGCCGCCGAAGCCCGGGTGCTGGACGCCGCCGAGTTCCGCGACTTCGGCCAAGCCAAGCGACACGCGCTACTGCTGTGCCTGATCCATCGCGCCCGGGTGCAAACCCGTGACGACTTGGCCGAGATGTTCATCAAACGCATGGGCAACCTCCACAACCGCGGCAAAGAGGAACTGGAGCGGCTGCGTGCCCGCTATCGTGAGAAGACCGAGGCCATCGTCGCCACGATGTCGGACGTGATCCAGGTGCTCGACCGCCACCCTGGCGACACCGATGCGGGGCGGGAAATTCGCCGGTTGGTCAGCACGCGCGGGGGCGTTCAGACCCTGCAGGCCGATTGCGATGCCATCGCCGCGCACAGCGGCGACAACCATCTGCCGCTGCTGTGGCCGTTCTACAAGAGCCACCGCGCCACCATCCTGCGCATGGTGCGCATGCTGGACCTGGAATCCACCACCGAAGACCGTTCGTTGATCAACGCGATCGAACTGATCCTGTCGCAGGAGCGCGCCCGCGGCGACTGGCTCGACGGACCGGTCGATCTGGCATTCACAACCCAACTCTGGCGAAAGACCATCACCCATCGCACCGAGCAGGGCGAGGAGCGCATTCGCCGCCGTCTGTTCGAGGTCTGCGTGTTCTCTTCATTGGCCAACGAATTGAAATCCGGTGACGTGGCCGTGCGTGGTTCGGAAACCTATGCCGACTACCGCGAGCAGCTGCTGCCCTGGGAGCAATGCGAGCCTCTGCTGGACGACTACTGTCGCCAGGTGGGCTTGCCGACCTCTGCGGTGGGATTCGTCAATGCCTTGCAGTCCAAACTGATGCAAGTCGCGGACCTGACTGACCAGGGTTACCTGGAGAACGGCCAGGTGATCATCGGCGACGATGGGTTGCCGGTGCTCAAGCGCCACAAGGCCAAGGACATGAGCAGCGGTGCCCGTGCTTTGGAAACCGCGATTCTTGCTCGCCTGCGCGAGCGCAGCGTCATCGAGATCCTGTGCGACGTGGCCCATTGGACCCGCTGGCCGAGGCATTTCGGACCGCTGTCCGGGTCCGATACCAAGATTGACCAGCCCACCGAACGCTACGTGCTGACGGCGTTCACCTACGGCTGCAACCTCGGCCCAGCTCAGGCCGCGCGGCACCTGCGTGGCGCCGCTTCCTCGCACATGCTGTCGTTCGTCAATCGTCGTCACGTGGATGCGAACAAGCTGGCGGCCGCCTGCCGCGACATCATCAACAGCTATGCCGGCCTGCAGCTTCCCAAATTCTGGGGCGATGGCAAGCGTGCCGCAGCCGACGGCACCAAGTACGACCTGTATGACCAGAATCTGTTGGCTTCCTACCACATCCGCTATGGCGGTTACGGTGGCATTGCCTATCACCACGTCTCGGACACCTATGTGGCGCTCTTCAGTCACTTCATTCCGTGTGGCGTCTGGGAAGCGGTGTACATCATCGATGGACTGCTGAAGAACACCTCCGACATCCAACCCGACACCGTTCACGCCGATACCCAGGGTCAGTCGCTGCCGGTCTTCGGCCTATCGCACCTGTTGGGCATCCAGCTGATGCCGCGCATCCGCAACTGGCGCGATTACCGGTTCTTCCGTCCGGACGAGGACAGCCGCTACGAGCACATCGATGCGCTGTTCCGGGAGGACATGGACTGGGACCTGATCGAGACCCACTGGAAGGATCTGATGCAGGTGGTGCTGTCGATCAAGTCCGGCAAGATCGCCGCCTCGACGCTGCTGCGCAAACTGGGCAACTATAGCCGCAAGAATCGCCTGTACCAGGCCTTCCGGGCACTGGGTGCCGCAGTGCGCACGTTGTTCCTGCTGCATTACATTTCTGACCGCGAACTGCGCGAACAGATCACGGCCTCCACCAACAAGGTCGAAGCCTATAACGGGTTCTCCAAGTATTTCTTCTTCGGCGGAGAGGGCGTGATCGCCGACAACGATCCGCTCGAACAGGAGAAGGCGGTCAAATACAACGACCTGGTCGCAAACGCCGTCATCTTCCATAACGTGGTCGAACAGACCCGCATCATCAAGACGCTGATGCGAGCAGGCTGGAAGATCACCCAGGAGGACGTGGCCGCACTCAGTCCCTATGTGACCAGCCACGTGAAGCGCTTCGGCGATTACCTGATCGACGTGGACGCGCTTCCGGAACCGTACGAAATCGAGCTGGCCCTGGCGGCGTAACGTGGGTCAATCGGCACTGCCGCAGCAGGAACTGTGTTGCTGGATGGGCGGGCACGGCACCGTGCCGTAGGAACAGAATACGCAGCAATCACCTGTTTTCGGGCGCAGCAGGGTGTGACAGGCGAGGCACTCGTAGAAGAACTGGCATGCCGTGGTGGGCATGGTTTCGATCGCCTGATGCCCGCATGCCGGGCACGTGAGCGTGCTTTGCAACTGCACCTCAGCCACTTTTCGCACCCGCCTTGGCGGTGGCCGGAAAACCGGCATCGGTGATGGCCTTCGCGATGGCGGCCGCGTTGGTGCGCTCGGCATCGAATGCCACCGTCACGGTGGCGGCCTGGGTGTCGACACGTCGCGCCGTCACGCCCGGGACTTTGTCCAGCGCCTTTTCGATGGTGATGCTGCACGCTGGGCAGGTCATGTTTTCCACCTGCAGGACAACCTGCTTTGGGGTAGCCGCCCAAGCCAGGCCCATCCATGCCGTGAATACCAAACCGAGAAGGATCTTGCGCACGGGGAACTCCTACAGGAACCAGCCGATGTAGTAAGGAAAGAGCAGCAGCAGCGCTATCAGGCCGGTCGCGTTCCACAACCAGCGCCGCCGGCGGCGCAATCGTGCAGAATCGACGCAGATGCCGTCGATACGGCAGCGCGAGGCCGGGCCATAGAGCATCCAGAATGCCCAGCCCAAACACGCCAGCGTGGCGGCGCTGAACCACGGGCGCCACGCGTCCAGGGCGGTGAGATTGGCGATCCAGGCACCGCTGATACCCATCAGGACCAGCACCAAGGGCACGACACAACACACGGACGCGCCAATAGCCGCGACCGCGGCGCCCAAGAGGGCAGGTAAGGAGGACTGTGCGGGACGTTGGGCCATACCCACATGGTAATCTCCGTACCTGAGTACGGAGTCAAGTCGATGGCCTCCAACGCAATGACCATCAGCCGGCTGGCTGCCACCGCCGACGTGCACGTTGAAACGGTCCGTTATTACCAGCGGCGAGGCCTGTTGCCAGAGCCTCAGCGCCCAATGGGCAGCGTGCGCCGGTACGGTCCCGACGAAGTCGGGCGGCTTCAGTTCATCCGTCGAGCACAGACGATGGGGTTCAGTCTCGACGAGATAGCGGGGCTGCTGGAGGTCAAAGGCCAGCGCGCCTGCGAGCAGACACGGCAGCTGACCGAACAGAAATTGGCCGAAGTGCGCCGGCGTCTGGGCGAGCTACGACAATTGGAAGTCGACCTTGAGCATTTGGTGGACGAGTGTCGCCAGGTGGAGACGGGCGCGCCGTGCCCGACGCTCGATTTGTTGGCGCAGCCGGCCGAGAAGAAAAATATCGGCTAAGTCATTACCCCAAAAGAATTATTTGAGTTCTGTGGGGCATTTTTACACGTATCTCGGCTGGACCCCCGGCCGCTTTGCAGCGCGCCATTCAAGAGGAATTGCGGCGTCAGCAAGCCGAGGCCCGGAGTGAAATTGAGGCGCGATTGGTCACAACGCAGTCCGAAGCCGAGGACCTGGCACGGGCGGCCGAGCGCGCCGAAGCTGAGGCCGAGGATCTGCGCGCCCAGGTAATGGCGCTGACCGGTGAACGCAATCGACTGAACGGTCAGTTGGAGGAACAGCAGCGCGAGTCGGTGCGTCTGACCGAAGCGCTCAATCGCGAACGAACGGGGGCCGAGGCCGCGCGGGTCGAACTCGCGCAAGCCCGGCTCAAAGTCGAATCCGCCGAAGAGGCGACGGCGACGTTGCGCGCCGAGCGCGGTGATCAATTGAAAGCTGTAGAGGCTGAGCGCTCCGCGCGAATCGAGGCAGAGCGCGGCCTTGCCTCTGCAGCGGCCTCCTGCGAGGAACTGCGCCGCGCGGCTACCGAACTAGCTGCAGATGTGACGGCACTCGAGGACAAGCTGGAGCAAGCGCGCGAGCAACTGGCGGCTGAGCGCGAGCAACACAGCAAGACCCGAAGCGCCCATGCCGCAGAGCAGGAAAAGGCGCGTGCGGCCGAGACACGCGCCGACGACCTCCGCGAGCGCGAGGCAGCGCTGCGAAAGGAGTTGGCTGACCTTCGTAAGCCGGCCGGGAAGACCGGCAGAGTGGATAAAAACGATGACACTGGCCCGCGCAGATGATCCGTGACCTGCCGGACAAGCGCTGTATCGGCATGAAAGATGTGCCATTCAGCGCCTACTGCCGCGTTTGTTGGCACCCGACCTATCTCGCGTGGAACCCCGCGAGCGACGGTGTGCATGGACTGTGCGTGCACGGACACACGTCTGCAGCCCACTGCCAGGAGGCGATCAATCGCACGCGCGACTCGATAAAGATGCAGAGACTTCGGGATTCCGGCCTCTTGCCGGCGGTCAGTGATCCGAGATGAGAAAGGTGCCATAGGCGGCATTTAGCAAGCAGATTCGGTCTTGGCTTCGGTCTACAGCTTTTGAATTTCACCGTGAAATCGGAGCTGTTGCATGGACGTAATCGCTGCAATTGCAGTCATGAGCGTGGTGCTGGGTCTGACGTATCACTACTGGCGCGATCGGATCTGGGTCCGGGCCGCCGCGGACTTTCCGTATGAGCGCAGTGGAGGGTTTCTCTCCGAGGCGGAATCGCGGTTCCTTCAGGTGCTGAAGGTTGCTACCTCGAATCGCTTGTTGGTTTGCCCGAAAGTCCGAGTCGGCGACTGCGTGTCCGTGCGCAAGGGGCTGAAACGGCACGCCAGCCAGATCGCCAACAGTCGCATGGTGGCAAACCACTTCGACTTTGCGATTGTCGACGCGATCGCGAGGCGCGTAGTTCTGGTGGTCGAGCTCGATGATGAGCCCATCCTCTCGCGCAAGGCGCGACAGCGAGAAGTGTTCGTCTCGGGTGCGTGCGCTGCAGCTGGCATTCCACTCGCACGCTTTCGTGCGGCGCAGTCCTACGACGCCGGACAGGTCCGGGAAGCGCTGGCCACGGCTATCAACTCGGTGAAGGCAGCGGATGTTGCGCCACCACCGCCGGCAGGGCCAAGGTGCCCCGAGTGCGCGGGTGAGCTCGAACTCTGCGTGATCAAGACCGGGCCGTTGAATGGCACTTCGGTGTGGCGCTGCGTCCGGCGGCCGGCCTGCAGGGGGTTCGCTCTCGACAGCTCCCCACCTTCACATCTCATGGAGGCTTGATAGGGTCAGGCCGAACTTAGTCAGTTGAGATCGGAGCGCATATATTCGGTGAATCCAGAATGAGCGACATCGTCTGATGGTACAAAACCTCGATCCTGCAACACGTCACAGTGCCCAAATCGCACAGGCAGCAGCCTATGTTGAGAAGGCATACACGGCAGCCAACGGTTTGGTTTCGGTTGGCCAGAGTCTAGGGATCGAGTCGTTCGAGTTTGAGCAGCGAATGAAGTGGTACCGAATCAAGGGGCCGGTTGAGCTACAGCTCCTGGAGCGCGGTGCAATGAGCCTTGGCGAGACTCACGAACTGCTTGAGCGGTGGATCAGGCTGACGCGAAGCGGTACCGGAATGGACGCTCTTCCGTTGCTGGGCAAAGCACGTGGCGCCAGCACCTACGCGGAAGCGATCCTCCGGAGGGCGACGCACAACGAGTGGATCACCCCGGCGCGGCGTTTGATCCGGATCTCGTACCGGGCGCTTTACAGGATGAAATGCGTGATGAGTGGGGTCACGGTAGAAGACCCACCCGAGGACGATGCGCTGGTCATGGTTTGTTCACACATGGAAGACTCCACCCGGGATGCGGGATGACCCGTCCAAAGCGGCCAGTTGTCCACAGGTACCAAACAGTTTCTGTGGATAACCACACGCGACGATAGAGAGGCATGGGCTGCCCGCGGGGCTGGGGACGGTCTATGGATGCTGAGCCTTCACCGTACAGCTTCCATGAGCGCCATCATCATCCCCGACTACATTGCCGCCCGGAGGCAGATCGAGAGCCGGACCGGCGCGGCAGATGCAGAAACAGAGGCGAATTCCCCAGCGCGAGGCAAATCGATCACCCCAGTTACTCTCGTGCGGGCGGAAGATCGAAAGCTGCGTCGTGTGGCCGCCTGGACGCTGTTGGTAGCGATTCTGGTTGGCGGGACCACCCTATGGCTCACTCTTGGAATGCGCCACATTCCCCCTGGCTCGGTGGGACTGATGCCGTTCTCAGACGGCTCCGAGGTTTATCCAAGTGGCACCTACTATCTCGCGCCCTGGAGCCCGCAGCCGCACCTTCTTAACGTAGGCGTGCAGGTCACTACGGTTGAGCTCGGTGGAATGGTTGCAGACCGTGAGGGGCTACCCATCCCATCGCTGCGGATCGAGGTGGTCCACCGCTTCAATCCGGCATTCGCACAGCGAATGCTGTCGGCCGGTCCCGCCGGGAGCGAGAGGGTGCGGGTTCGAATTCAGTCTGCAGTAGCAGCTTCGATGGTTGAGGTTCTGTCTGAGCTGACCTCGTCGGAGCTGTCCCGAATCGGCTTCCGCTTATCCCCCCTACTCGATGAGCGCGTCAGGGCGTTGGTTGCTACTGCCTGGCCCGATGATCTGCGCGATGGAATCATTATTGAAGAGGTTCGATTGGCTGCCTTGGCGGTCGATGAAAAGGTGCAGCGTGCGCTGGTGGAGACACAGCGCCAAAAAGCACTAACTGCATTGCTCGAGGGTGTTCAGTGAGCACCGGGAGCAAGGGAACAATCGCTTTCTTGCTCGTTCTGGCCAGTGGCTGCGGAGGGGATGAAGTCGCCGGAATCTCGGTACCGGTTGCTCAGCCACCGCATTGCGTAGTTGCTTCAGACGAAGGCCAACGGCCCGCTGGTCCGCCGTCTGTCTGGATCGTGAAAATGCCGAGAGCGAATGAAGACCTCACGGCGATGGTGATGCAGTCGGTAGTCGGCCTGGGTGTGAGCGGCGCTGATCACTTCGATGCGGTCACGGTTGACCTGGTTGTCGAGCCATGGACATTCGACCTTCGGGATGGTGTTGAGTTATCCCGCGCCTCCAACGGCGTGGGTTATGACCTCAGGTTCCGATCGGACTTCGCAAGTAAGGTGGCGAACATGGTTCAAGGCCAGCGCCGGGCTGTTCTGGTGGTTGGGATCGGCCCTGAAAGGACGGAATTGCGGATGATCGCCCGGCGCAAGAAGCAGGACTGCCAGGCGTGAATGCGCTTGGCGCCGTGCCAGAAAAGGGTTCGGCAGCCGAGGAGATCGCCACTGCGAACGATCGGCCGCTTCTGCTCCCTTGCGGCTTCGACGATCTGACGGTTGGGCCGATTCTGCGATTCGGGTACTCAGACCTCCAGCCGCTCAATGGCCGGCAGGTTGTGGTTCAGGCGAGATCTTTTCGAGTGGTCCCCGATCGCCGCGGCCTTGGGATTCTGGGGGTGATCTTTGGCCAGTCAGGCGCTGGGATCACGATCCTTGGCGGCTCCGATGCTGCGCCTGTGCTCAGGTACCTCCTATCACCAAAGCGATCAGACTTCCTGTTGTTTGGCCGGATCAGGAAGGAAAGCGGCCTTTGGTGTATGCGAGATGTGGAGCCGATCTCGCGAGAATGGTGCGGCCGCGTCCGGCCTCGCTATCCCTTGGACGGTCGGGTGGTCGCGGCGCAGGTGCGGCGAATAGCCGACATCGAGAAGGATAGCTATTTGGCAGAAGCTCGGGCGCAAGCTATTCGGCGGGCGAAAGTTCGCGGCCAACTGGACTCTATCGTCCAGTCGGCGGCGGCTACGGTGCTCGAGGAATCGCTCAAGCACCCGAAGAGCGTGGAGGCGGCCTTGGGCGTGACGAGGAGATCGGAGGCCAGGACGCAATTGCGCGCCATCCTTCGGGCCTTACACAGCCCAGAGTCGATGGAAACGGCGACTGCCGCCTTACACAGGATTCAGGTCGTTGCCGCAGTATGCATGCTGCAAGAAGGCGTTGAAGCGAACTTCACCGAGTACCAGAAGCGGCGGAGATTGAAGCGCGACGCGCCGGCAGTCTCACCTGACATTATTGCGGGTGGAAAGGCCGCTGCCATGGCCCGGCTATGCGAACACTACCCCTATCGGCTCACCGATGAACAGCAGGATACCGTGTGGGATTGCCTGCAGGAGCTGAATGGCGAGCGGTATGTGCGATGGCTCATTTCGGGGGATGTCGGAACTGGCAAGACCGACACTTTCGGGGCGATCGCGAGGGCAATGGCACTCTCTGGGCATCGTGTTGCGATCCTGTGCCCGACTGCGAATCTTGCCCTGCAGACGTTTGCCAAGGTCTCAGGCTGGAATCCGGAAATCGGAGTGAGTTGTAGTGCTGGGCGGGATATCAAAGGCGACCCAGCATCGGCCATGATTCAGGTGGGGACATTGGCCCTTCGGAAGGCCGATATCCGGTTCGACCTGGTCGTGGTCGACGAACAGCAACGATTCGCACGGATTCAGCGCGAGGAGTTGATGTCGGCCTCCGGGCATCTCATAGAAGCCACAGCGACCTGTATACCGAGAACCCAGGCACTCGCGGATCTTGGAGCGATCAAGGTCAGTAGGCTGCGGACCTGCCACGTTGAGAAAAAGATCATCACAAGGATCTTCGAGAATGGCCAACGTCGCGAACTTTTTGCTGGGGTTAGGGCGAGTGTGGACGCTGGGCGCAAGGTGCTGGTGTTCTACCCTGCGATCCACGGGAAGGGAGCTGCTCAAGTGGCCACCCTGATGGAGTACGAGGAAACCTGGAGAAAGCTGTTCGGGGATCGTCTGGGGGTTGTGCACGGCGGGTTGAAACCGGCGGATGCTCAGGGCGTGATCGACCAGTTGCGCTCGAGCCAGGTGGACGTGGTGCTGACCACCACCCTCCTGGAGATGGGGCTCGACGTGCCGGACATACAGCGTGTCGTCATCGTCCAGGCGCAGAGGTTTGGTCTCACGACGTTGCACCAGATCAGGGGACGAGTCGCGCGCGCCGGGGGTGAAGGCTTCTGTGACCTCTACATGCTCGGGCAGTACCCGGCTCGGTCCAAGCGGCGCATGGAGGTGATGACACGCACGAATGATGGCTTTGTAATTGCCCGAATGGATGCTCAGCTGCGCGGTACCGGCGACGTAACAGAGCATGGGCACCGTCAAAAGGGCTCTCTGCCGGGAAATCCTTTCGTGAATCTGCCGGTGCCTCCCAAGGCAATGGATGAAGCGGCCAGGGCGTTGCACCAGGTTTGGTTTTCGCCTCTCAGTCCGGACGGCGGCGGCGAGGGCCGCGCGGCGGCTCGATGCGTAGGGCGAAAGCCAGGCGCGCCATGAGGGTGGCCAAGTTCCCTTATCAAGTATCAGAAGCGCAGTCTCGCGGGTGAAGTGTTGCCTCGATCTTCAGACAAAAGCGAGCCAGTTCAGCGGCGCGCTTGGATGCAGCCACGGGGGGAATAGAACCATGCGGGTCGAAAAGCCGGAATGGGCTCATCCAGATCTGCTCGTCGTTTAGTCCCATTGAGCCAAGAAGGTCCAGCATTTCAGGGTCCCACACGTCCCCAAATTGCTCACACTGACCGCAAACCCCGCAATCGGCCACAACATAAGAAGGTAAGTTATCGCGACGTACTTTAGTCCAGCATGTCTCGCATAGATTTACGTTCATGATCGGTCTGCTTTGTGGGGTTAGATTAATCGGCTGCCCGCCAGGATCAGGCAATGTGGTGGAAATGCGAGCTATCTCAGCGGGCCACGTATGGCGACAACCTTGGCGCCGGCGTCCCCCTCGTCGTGGGGCTGGATGTCGGATTCGGATGCCGGCGGTGGCGACTCCGCTGGCGCTGGCCACAGGTCGACGTCAATTTCACTGTGCCCACGTTGCCGATATCTGGGCATGACGATCCCAGCTGCGGTCGAGCCGCCAGGGGGCAACGGCCGGAGCATTTTGGCCAACGCAGAGTCAGTGCCACGAAGCACCTGGCCTTCGGCGCTGGTGACCAGTGAGAACAGCGGAAGCGCCTCCCAACTGTAGGCCTCATCAAGCCGAACGAGAGACCACTGCAGACGCGGCGGCGCCATTCGTGGCGACGGAATCGGACCCTCGAGGCGCCATGTGTAGCCAGGGGGTAGTTCCCGGTTGACCATCGGTAGAAGTTCACCAGAGAGCACCGATCGTTCGATCAGAGTCCACTCGTAGGCTGCTGATATGGCCCAGATGTCCCGCATGGCGGCGTAGGTGGTGATCGCCGGCATCAGACCCGCCAGCTGGTCCAGGCCCACCCGGTCGACGTCGACGGCGAATAGAAGGGCCGGATGCGATCGGACCGCATTGAGCACGCACAACTCCAGGCCTTGGAGGTAACTCAATGGCCGACGGACATGGTTGTGAATTACGCTTTGAAGCTCCAGTTCGGAGAGCCGGAAGCATGTTCTGGACTGACCGTATGAGATGTCGCCGGTCAAACGTCCGACCTGATAGAGCGATATGTCGGTGACCAGCTCATTCCCCCGCCCGACAACAACCACCATGCCTGGCGCGCCAGCCGGGACCAGTGTGGACAGCACCTCGGGGCCCTGAGCGGGCCGAAACAGTGGATCTGTCGGGGTGGGGGCGGCATTCAGGCCCGCGATCTCATCGGCCACGAGCGGCTACCTCCGGGCAACCGTTTGCAGCACTGGCGGGGCGGCTAGCGGGTCTGTTGATCGTGGGCGGGCTCATTCCTCATTTAGAGGCGTGTCGGTGCCAGAATCGCTCGATTTGGCCTCTCGCCGCTCGCGGTATTGATAGAGGTACCGGTACACGTGCAATCGCGGCAGCAAGGGCTCGAGCTCGACCTTGCGATCGCTGCGGCGGCTGGTGGGGGCGTCGACCAGATCGGGCAGCATGCTCAAGGTGGGCCATCGCCCGGCCGGAATGAACAGCGGCAATGCGCCGGGAATCGGTGGTAGTGGCTGGCCATCGATCCAGGCGAGCAACTCCACGTGCGGCGCTACAGGCTTGCGAATGACCAGGACCTCAGCATCATGGAGGCCCTCCAGGGCCGCCAGTTCGCGTTCGATCGTTTCATCCGAGAGAGTGCCGCGCTGCCGGCGCTCGGCGTTCTTGATCCGCCGGCGGACATCAGCCGCCGTGAGTCGTTTGCCGGTGGTGGCGCCGCGGTTCCAGAAAAAGCTGACGCGCTCCGGCACCTGGTGAAGCACATGGAGTTGGCGGTAGACCTGCAGGCGCTGCACGTGGGCGAATGGGCGCATTTTGCGAATCAGGGTGAACGTGTACTCGTCGATCGCCCTCCCCCGCTCCGCGAACACCTTCTTCGCCCGGTTCACGTCGTCCAGCGCTTCGAGCGTCTGCGGTGAGCTCGCCAGCAGACCTGGTGCTCGAACGCTGGCCACCGGGGCTTGGCCAGGCCGGTAGTTCATGCGGGAGAGTGCTGCGGCCGCCCAATTGCGAGCGCCCTCGCCCTCCAGACTGTCGACCGACATCGATCGCTGCGCCTCCGGCGCCTCTCGATCGGCGAGGACGGCCGAATAGGCTGGCAGACGTGCGTCAACTCGACGGACGCAATCGGAGAGCTCGGATAAGGCGCCCCGCACGCGATCATAGGCGTCGAGCAGCCCCACATAGATTTCAGGGTCGACCATGATACGACTCCACTATAAACCATCCCCCTAATATAGCAAGGCCGCATCCCCTGCCACCGCCGGCCACTATCACACTGAATCACCGGGATTTCTTTTTCTCTTTTCCCCCGCTTTTCCTCCCCTATTAAAGACTGGGCAGCCGGGGCGGGCCCTTGGCGCCCTCGTTTAGGGGGATGGTTTATAAACGGGGCGGCGATCGGTCTAAGGCTTCATGACTCGACGCCGCAACAGAACAACCATCGACGGCCGCGTCATGCGTGCCTGGCGAAGTCCGACGGGATCGGCGGTGGCTCAGCTGCAGGTCGATAACGAGATCGTGCCGGTGCTGGCCAGCAATATGGCGCTGGTCAGTGACGAGGTCGTCTGTCTGGAAGGGAAATGGACCCCCCATGCCGGTTCGGGCCGACTGTTTCTGGCCGCCAAGATACGGACACGCCCCCCCGAAAGCCTGGCGGCCTCAGCATCGATGCTGGCGGAGGCCCTTGAAGTTGATATCGGCGACGTCAACCGGCTCATCAGTCGATTCGGGGACGACCTGCTGAGCGTGCTGGACGGTGGCCACGCGAAACGGCTCACCGACGCCGGGTTCGACGCCGGCATGGCCCGCACGATGATGACGAACTGGGCTGCGTATCGATCGCACCAGGCGTTGGCGCCGCTGCTGGGCAAGCTCGGCCTTGATGAAGCGGCATTGGAAGCCCTTCGCAATGTGTTCGGCAGCTCGGTCGACCTGGATCGCCAGCTCCGCGAGAACCCCTACAGCGTCATTCTCCATCTGCAAACGGCACAGTGGGATCGCGTCGAGCGAGTCGCTCGTGAGCTGGGGATTGCCGAAGATGCATCCCAGCGGTTTGATGCTGCTGTCATTGCCGAACTGCGTGCCCGGGGATTCAGCGGGCACACCTACATGACCCTCGACTGGCTGCGCGAGGCTGCCCTGGCCAGGTTGGGGCTGAGCGAACGGCGAACCGCGAGACGCACCCTCGAGGCGCGGATCGACACACTGCGGGCAGAGCGCCTGCTGACAATCGATGCCGACCGTGTATTCCTGCCTCAGGCTTTCGAGGAAGCAGCTGCGCTGGCAGAAGGCGTGCTGTCCCACAGCCGAGCCTTGGCAGATATCGACCCCCCGGATGATCGAGAGGCCCTTGGCCACGCACTATCGCAGCTGACCGTTCCGGAGGGAGTTGATCCTTGGGACCTCGGCACGTTCGCCTTGGGCGGAGCACTGTCGGTGATATGTGTGCAGGGGCTCGAGGCGGCGCTCGACGTGGCGACGGGCCTGGATCAAGTGTGCGGCGTCCTGAAGATCAAGATGGGCCTCATCTGCCCCACGATCTGGGCGGAGGCTTCATTGAACGAGCGCGGCCTGATAAGTCAGCCGGTAACGCTCCACGAGATACTCGGGACCCCACCACGATACGACAAGATCAGCGGCCTTCAGGTCGAGTTGATCGTCGTCCTCGGCGCAGACCAGCTCTCTTCCGACCAGCTGCACGGGCTGTTCCGCGCTCGGCCCGACGGCGTCGGGCTGGTTCTGATCGGTGATGACGCGCTGGACACTGGATTCATCCTCGGCCGTCCCTTTCGTGACATCGCCAGTGCCGGCGATGAGGTCGGAGAGGCCATTCGCATGATCCGCCATCGAACCGGTGGCGCACTGGTCGCCAGGGCTCGCCGCCTGATGGAGGCCCCGGACGCGATCGGTCGGCTGCAGCGCCGATTTCAGTTGCCGCTGTCAGCTCATGAATGCCCTGCTGATGAGGTCGCGGGCGCGGTCTGCAACATCGTGGAGCGTGTCCTGCCACGGTTGGGTGCCATCGACGAGAGTTACGCGGTGTGCTACCCGCGCAGGGCGGGACTCCCTGACCCCACAATCCTCGCCGACCGCCTGGAACAGATCGAAAGTACACAGTCAGCGGTACCGTTTGGCCGAAGATCATGGCGGCCAGGGGCAAAGCTTTACTTCACGGAGCCACTTCCGGGGGAGATCCCGGTGCCGGCATTCACTCGGCTCGAGCTCCGACAGGTTGACGCCAGTCCGGGGCCCTTTCCGGCGCGCACCATCGATGGCCGGGAGCTTGCCATCACGGCAGCGCAACTCGAGCGGGCATTCCCTGCGCTCGTGGCCCCGGTTCACGTGCTGCTGTGGCAACCGGTGGATACCCTCATTCTGATGTTGCCCTCTGGTCGGCTGCACCACGCAAGACGCATCCTGTATTCGATGGCAGCAAGTGCACGACGCCGCCTCATCCTGGTAGGAGCTACCGAGGCGTTCACCGCTGCCTTGGCAGATGACCATAGCGAGCCATCAAGCCTGCTGAAGACCACGTTGGTTGGCCGCGCCCATCACGAGCGAGTATCCCCATGAGTGCGCGCGAGCGTTACAGCTCAGAGGCCCGTGTGCGCGTCCGCGCACATGATGAGATGCGACGGCTGAAGGCCGCGCCGTTTACTCCACTGCTGGCTGCAATGGCGCCGTTCCTGCCCGCCCCGGCATTCGGGGCAATCGGCGTTGGCGCCGGCGTGTTTGCAGCGAACCGACTGCAGGCGCTCAGGACTCTCAGAAAGCCGCCGGAGCTGGCGAAGCAACATCGCTTTGCCGGCCGAGAGGAGACGGGGATTGCCGATCGCATCTATCTCGGCCACAGCATCGATTTTCTGACCTACAAATCGGGACTGGAAGCGCTGAGAGAACGGCAGGGCCGGCTGACCGCTGAGGAGCGGACAGACTACGACAACAGCGTCATAGCGAAGATGTTTCCATCCTTCACCGACGACAAGAACATGGCGTCGCACATGGCGCTGCTCGGAAGTCCCGGGCAGGGGAAAACGGAGTTCCTGCTGTCACTTTGCTATCAGCAGGCGAAGCGCGGCGGCGGGATGATCATCTTCGACCCCAAGAGCGACGACAAGGTGTTTGCGCGCATCGCCGAGATCATGCGATTGACGAACCGCGAGCACGATCTACGCTACTTCAACCCCGATCGGCCGAATCAGAGTCACACCTACAACCCGCTCCTGTTCGGCGATGCGCGTCACGTGGTGAGCACCGGGATGAAGCTCACCAAAACGCCTACCGGGGGTGACTCGGACTTCTTCTACCGGATGACGCGGATCGGCATGCTCGCTGCCGTGGTTTGCCTGAAGGCGCAGCCTGAGTGGACGCCAATCTCATTTCAGGATCTCGCACCTCTGTTCTCGGATCTAGGATTGTTCGCGGAGCTCTATCAGCGCATCCCGGACGAGAACGTCGATGCCAAGGCGTTCGTGTATCAGTTCCTGAGGATGTGGCTGACCCAGAACCGGCAAGGGCAGCTCGGACCCGACTACCAGCAGTATCTGAAAGTGCTTGCCGGCCTGAAGGGCATGGTGATGGACTTCTGTCACGGCCCCTACATCCGGCTGCTGAACTCGTACAACCCGGATATCGACCTGAAAGACGTAATCGAGAACGGCCGTGTGTTGTACGTGGGCTTCTCAGCCCTTTCTGACAAGCAGGGCAGCAACGTGTTCGGCAGACTCCTGATGGCGGATGCAGCACGTGCCCTCGGGGAGATCTACACCCAAAGGGTCAGACCGGCCGTGTCCTGCATGATGTTCATGGACGAATATGGTTCCTCGGCTGACGAAGCTGACCTCGAGCTGTTCCAGATGGGTCGTGATGCAAACGTCCCAATCGTGGCCGCGGTGCAGGGCCGGGGCTTTCTCGACACCGTCAATCAGCACTTCGTCAGCAAGCTCCTCGACGCAACCGGCTCCCAGCTCTTTCTCAGGGTGTCCAGCGAGGAAAGCCGCAGCACTGCAGCAGCTCTGGCGGGGACAATCATCGCTCGATTCGGTCAGGGCACCGACAGCAGGAACTTCGGCAGTAGCCACAAGAACTTCGAGACCGGGATGCTCAACCAGGAGAGCCACGGCCGGAGTGTCAGTGTCGGGTCCAGGGAGATGCGAGAGGACCTGCTGCAGCCAGAGGACTTCGCGCTGGCAAAGGGCGACGCAATCCTATTCTCCTCATCAGGTGTGCACAGGATGCGATTGCCATTGCTCACCTTCAAGACCGCCATACCCCCTAGCGAGAAGGTGTGGCTACCGCGCTTTGCGCGCCCGGAGGTCAAAGGTCTCGACCTGATGCGGCGTTCGATGGAGCACGACACCCACTTCCTCCAGGCATTCGCCAATGGGGCGCTCGAAGACGAGGACAGGTAATGTCAGCATCAGATCCGTTATTGCAACTGGCGTTGGACTGCTGGTGGTGGCTGCCAGTAATGGGGCTGTGGGGGTGGTTGACCGTCCAGATCGCCTCCATGATTGTCGCGATCTACCACATCCCTGCAGCCGCCCTCCCGGGCATGCCCCTTCCGTTCCGGACTTTGCGTGGTACCGCAAGCGATCAAACTTTCCTGGAGCGGCTGCGCGACTGGGACCTTGACCTATGGGACATCTGGCATTGGGCTATGCGCCTGGCGCGCTACTACATCGAGACCTTCGGGATATGGGGCTATCTGGGCGTCGGAGCGGCAGCGATTGTGATCCTGCTGAGCTTTGACCTCACGCACAGCCTGACCAGTCAGATCATTAGTGGGACCTACAAGATCCTGATGATTGCGGTGCTGGCGGTAGTGGCGAGGTTGCTTCAACTTCTTGCCGCGGCCACTGCATCTACCGCAATCGCCCGTGCCCGAGATGCTGCTCGGTTCTATGAGAGCCGGTATCGCCGGGAAGATCCCGTGGAGCCCGAGTAGATGGCTTCCAGAAATGTCGGAAAACGGGTCGGTCGCGGGTCTAAGGGAGGCATGAAATACGCAATCGCCTTGATGCTGTACCTGAGCCTATCCGCGGCAGCAGTGAATGCTGCCCCGCCTGGAGCCGCCTATGCCGGCCCCGGGATACTCGACCTTCGAAGCCCGCCGGTTCAACAGTCTCTTGAGCGCACCGCGAGGGCCTCACAGGCACTGGATGCCGCCATCAAGGACCTCACCGCGGCCCGGTCGGCCTACGCATTTGCAGGGTTTGACTACGAGCGCCTGCTGAAGGATCTCTCAACCGCACGCGAGGCACTCGATCCGATGCTTCTGATCGAGGAGCGCCGACTGCGGTACCAAACGCTTGTGCCAACAGCGACCTATATCCGGCAGTCGCCGGCAACTTTGTCCACCCCGGAGTAACACCATGATGCGCTTCGCCAAACCACACCTGCCGTTGTCCAAGGGAGCGGTCGATTTTCTGACGTTCCTCTTGTTGTGCCTCCTTCCGGTGCTCTGTGCCTTGCTGCCGGAGATTGCCTTTGCCGAAGACAGTTATGGGGGTGGGAGATTCATGGGCGACACCTCCGGCTTCATCGAAGACATCGGAGGCATGTGGACGGTGTTCAGCTTTGTCTGCATCTTCATCGCCCTGCTGCTCCTCGTATTGGGGATGTTTATGCCGATGGCCTCGTTCCTGAGGTGGGGCGCATTGGGGGCATTGATTGTCGCTGCCTTTGGCGAGTCGTTCGTGACCTGGGCATTTGATGTTGGCGGCAACAACAACGAGCTCTTGATTGAGCGGCAGCAGGGTTAGGCGACCATGATTTGATGCCCGCCTGTGGCGCATCAAAGACGATGCGCTGCAGGCGGATATCGCCCTGACGATGAGAATGCGAGATGAGACGCTGTCCGGTCAATGCACTTGAGCCGTTTCGATTCCTTGGCCTTCGATATGAGTACCTGATGATCGGGGTTGTGTGTTTCGTCGTTCTGCACCTTACGCTGCGGAGCCCGGTGGGTCCCCTGGGACCGTTCGTTGCGCTCGTATCGGGCGTGTCCTTAGCTCTGCTTCTTCAGAAGGCCACAGAGGACCAGCCTGGAGGCTGGTTGCAACACTTGCTGTTGCTGTGGGCGGTCAACCCGGCGCGCGCGAAATACTGGCCGCGCCTCGCGAAAGGACTGGACAGCCAGTTCCGACTTCGCGGGGTACTGCCGCCATCTGCACTGATAGACGAATACGAGGTTTGAGCAAATGAACGAGGCAGGAGGCAAGGGTGAGGGGTGGACCCTTTGGGCCAGTCAGGAGCTGACGATCGCCAGAATGCAACGTTCCCGGGTCTTTGTAGGCGCAGCAGGGGGGATCGTTGCCCTGATCATGGGGATCTACATTTCGCACCTCCACGGAAGGGTCGACTATCTGTCGACCAATCAGCTGATGTACTGCGTCGCAGATGGTGAAGGCATGTACCGCTCGACCCGGGAGATCCCCGAGGCAACGATTCTGCACTTCGGCCAACGCTTCCTGGCGAATTTCAAGCAATACGATGCCTCCACTGTTGATGTGAACTTCGCCAGGGCCCGGGACATGATGCGGCCAGACCTGGCGCTCAGCTACAAGGCAGCGATGGACCAGGAGGCGGCACGCATCCGCCGGCTATCGCTTTCGCAATGGTTCACTCCCCTGACAGAGAGCATCACGGAGACGGATACAGGCTATCTGTACACGGCTCAGGGCCGGATCGGCGGGTATACCGGATCGACGGCGCTGAAGCCTTCTGAAACGACGGTTCGCATCGAGCTGCAGCGAATCGTGCCGAGCGAAGGCCGCCCGGAGGGACTGCTGGTCGTCAAAAGCAGCGGGTAAGCGGCGCGTCTAAGGGATTTGAGTCCCTGACACAGAATTCTGATGCTTCACTACTTCCCGATTCTTGCAGCCTTGATGTTCACTTCGGCAGCTGCTGCCGCTGAGCCTTGCGACCGGGTGCAGCGTAGCGCCACATGGTCAGGGGCCCCTCTTGAAATCGCGGTTTCGCCGGACGCCTACACCGAGGTTGTCTTTCCAGAGCCTCTGGCCGGAATACTGCCTGAGCGTGAGGAGGGGCTTCGCTACTTCGAGAATCCATTCCCCGATCGTTTGTTCTTTACCGTTGATGATCCGGGCTACAACGCCATCGCCATCATTCAGGGACGAACGGGTCAGTCATACCACCTTCGTCTGGACGCCCGCAGCGGTTGCGCTGACTCGACCGTGACGATTCTTGGGAGAGGCTCGGCAACTGTATCGGCAGTACCCGAGGCGCTTCAGAAGACGACAAGGCGCAAGTTGATCGAATACATGATCCTGGGCGAAACCCCTCAGGGTTACGCGCGCAAGCAAATTACCGGTGACTTCTCAGACCGCGAGATCATCCGCCAGGGTTCGGTAGGGATCTACCTCACTGAAACCTATCGTGGTGTGAACTACACCGGATACGTGCTCTTGGCCGTAAATGAGGGCCGTACGCCCTTCAGGGTCGCGCTCGAGAGCATCGACTTCGCGGCCCGCGGCTTTACAGATTCGGTTGGCGTCGTTCGAGAGATAACGATGCAGCCCTACGACTTCCGCCTTGGCCCGGCTCCGGAGTATGCCGCTGACGCGACCAATCCGAGCCATCAAGGCCTGATCTACCTCGTTACGGATAACAATCGCCGTGACAGATAATCCGAACGTCATCAAGGCGCGGGCGGCGAAGCAAACTGCAGCCGGTCAATCGCCGCCCTCTCGATCGCGAATGTTCTTGATAATTGCGGTCGCGATTGTTGCGCTGCTGCTGTTCATTCGAATGGGCGGCTCTGACCGAGAGCCGATCCCGCAGGCCGGACAAACCACTCCAACACCCCCGCCCATCGATTTTGGCACCGTCTCAAGCGAAGCGGCGGAGGCGCAGCGCCAACTCGAGCTGGCAGAGCTGAAGCGCCGACTGTCTGAGCAGGACAAGGTCCTACAGACGCAACGAAGCGATTTTTCGCAGCAGCTGGAGGCCGTAGAGACGAAGCTCACACGTGAGGTCCAGGGTCTGCTCGAGGTCATCGAGCGGGACTCAGAGATGAGAGTTCGCAGTCAGCGCACCGGCGACGCCCTGCCCGGTGGTGTGAGCAACATGCCGCTACCACCGGGTGGTGGTGAGTTTGTGGACCCCCAGCTGCCGGCGCAATCCCGGCAGAATCCGTATCGCCGACTAGGCGGTGCCGCCGACGGAGCAGCGCCCCCGCTGCCGTTCACGGCCGGACCAGGTGAGGACGTGAACGGCGGCATGCCCACCGGAAGCACGGTTGCTGGGCCTGCTCATTTCGCCGGGAAAGAGCAGCCCGCTACAGCAGAGCCTGGCCTTCCCACGCCGGCCCGAACCTCCGGCAGGTCCATCCGGGATGGATACACCCGGATTCCCGCCTATTCATTTGCCACCCTGCGCACCTTGCATGGTGTCCCTTGCCCTGTGGCCACGGGGCTTTCGGGATCAATAGGCGGTCTCGGGACCACAAGCGCGCCCGTAGTGCTCCCCCTGGTGTCGAGCTTCAAAGGCCCGCAAGGGACCGAGTTCCAGGTTCCCGCGGTCCACTTGCTCGGCCTGTGCGAGGGGGTCGACAGAAAGCGGCCAACGGCGATGATCAAGGTCGAGCAGCTATCCATCATTGATGAGGCTGGAACTGCGCATGTGATTGAGGTGAATGGGTACGTCGTAGACGCTCGCGACAATGACTTAGGGGTTCGCGGGGTCAAAGAAAGCGTGAAGGGCACGCAAATATCCCTAGCCCTCCTGGCAGCGGGTGTCAGCGCTGCAGGTAGCGGGATCCAGCAGGGCGCCACCGATACGGTGGAGACAAGCGGAGGAAACATCCGGGAGGTGGTCCGTAGCGGGCGCCTGGGCAACTTGATCGCTGGGTCAACCATTGGCGCCGGCGCGAACGAGTTGGTTCGCTACTTCCGGGAAAGGGGAGCAACCCTTTTTGACGTTATATCGATCGACGCAGGCACCGAGTTGAGGTTGATCATTACTGAGCCAATCGATCTGCCGATTGGTCAAACTGCTGTGGAGAGCATCGATGGCCGTCCGTTGCTGTAGTGCCGCCTTCCTGATTCTGGCGATGGCTGGTTGTGCCAGCGATCGCGCCTTTCGACCGATGGAAGATGTATATGACGAGGTGCATCGACAGGGCCAGAGGGACACTGTCGCGGTTCTGCGGGAGAGTCTTCGCGAACGCCTCGTGTACGGGGCTTCCGACCCGTATGTGCCATTACGTGTCCCCGAGGAGATCGCACCGATATGGATTCCTCCTCACGTTGATCCCCGCACTGGTCGCCGTGTCGACGGGCATTGGGAGCACACCGTCATCAGGAGATCGGAATGGTTCACTCAATGAGGGGCGCCACGGCGGCCGCTATTGCGGCAGTCGCGCTGGTCTCGGGCTGTGCGACCCACGGCCCCAATGGGATGGCCGACGACTACAGGAACGCGCAGATCCGGCAGAAGGCAATGCGCAGCATCCTGGAGCGGCCGTCGGCTGACAGTAGGCTGCGCGAGCTGCACTTGATTCCGGGACCCTTGAATCCGTCAACCAGTGCCGTCCACACAGCGCCACTGATCCTTCCCCCTCCGGTGACAGCAAAGCTCACGGCAATGATGAAGGTATCTGAGCTTGTGACTCTGTGGGGAATGAGTATCGGCTATACGCCGGTCATCACTTCAATGGCCGCAGGCGAAGCAATTATCGGGAGCTTTGCCGCAGTTGACTTTACCGAGGTCGACATGGGGGGGTGGATCGCACGTAACGCCGGCGTGCGAATTGAACTGATCCCAGAGGTCCGGTTGATCCTTGTCAGTCGGATCCAGGCATGACAGCGCCAAGTGTCAATGAGATGCTGGGCGCACTCGGCTACACGAAGACAATTCGGCTCGAAGACGCCATTGACCTCTACACCTTCGTGGATAGCGGAGGCTATTGCTTGACGGTGGATGGACGAATGCTGGCGATGTGGCGCCTCCCCAGCATCCCTGGTGACAGCTTGACCGAGGACCAACGCACAGGGATCGCCAATGAGATTGCGCGATTGGTCGATCTCTATCCTGAGGGGTCCTCGGGACAGTACGTGCGCTTTTCCCATCGCGACGTGCGCGACAAGCTCACGCGATACCGTGATGGGATTCGCCAAGAGGGGTTCCTTCCGGTAATCGGGAAGTCTGTTCTGGCAGTACAGGAGCGGGCAGCACGATTCGGGTTCTTCGCCAATGCCAAGCAGGGAGCCGCACTGCTCGAGCGGGTCAAGAAGATGGAGATGGATGGCGACGACGGATCTGAGGTCGGCACCCCCGACCCCCTTCCGAATCCGGGAATCACCCGCGGAACAGTGGCAATGGTAGTGGAGCACTACCTGATATTTGCCATGGATTCCTCACTTCGAGAGCGGCGTGGCTTCAGTCAAGCAACTGAGGCCCTGCGCAGTGTCTTTGGGCTCTCCGATGGCGAGGCATTCATCAAGCGAATGGAGGCAGACGAGCTCCGCTTCCTTGAGGCTGTAAGTGAGTTGGAGTTCGGAATGGAGGCGATCGGTCTGGCGGCCGAACGGCAAAATGCTTCAGGTATCTGCAAACTGCTCTATCGCATTCTGAATCCACGGCGGTGCCTTATTGCAGCGCCGCCCGAGCCAACACGTTTCGAGACGTTGGCAGACGCACTGTCATTGACCGGGGTCAGGACGAGTATCGGATCCGCTGCAACTGGTACCACGTTGAAGACCTCGCCGGAGTCGTGGGCGTTGGATGGCTACCATCACTACGCCACATCGGTGCGGGTAATGCCTGAGGAAACCCGCGCCGCGATGCTGCTCGATCCGATTCAGAAGACTGAGGGCGAGGGCTGGTGCACGGTCAATTGGTGGGTGCCAAAGCAAGGGCTCTACCGAATGAACCTTCGGATCAAGGCGCAGATGCTCTCCAATCAGAAGGAGCTCTCCAAGTATCCGATCATCGCGCCGGACCCAATGAAGCTCGAAAAGAGAGACCAGGATCTGACCTTCGTCGGGAACGCCATCAATCCTGAAGAGCGCGAGTATCACAAGGTTGTTCGGACCTCTGTTCACATTGTCGCGCGCGACAGCAACGCCGGCCTGGCGAAGCGTCGAGCGAAACAGATGGAGAAGCTGCTATGGAATGCCGGCTATCTCGAGCAGCTGCGCGGTGACGCGGTAATCCACCACAGCCTGCCAGGCAACTTCCGCCAGGAGGCCGCCCAGTTCATCAGTCGGGACCTGCCGGTGCTGAGCACGAATCTTGCGGACTTGTTGCCCATCTACACGGGCTTCAATGGCCTGGATGACGGCAAGCTAATGTTCAACAACAGCGTTGGGGAGCCGATCGGCTTCGATCTGTTCACGCGCCACGCAACTGCTGGTCACGCCCTGATCTCCGGAGGAACGGGAACCGGGAAATCGTTCCTTGCGAATGGGATCATCAGCCAAAGCCGGGTGCAGGCTCCCACCAAGACCTTTGTGATTGACAAGGGATTCAATTTCGATTCACACACGAGGGCGACTGAGGGTCAGCTGATCGTACTCGTACCGGAACCGATGGATGGCTACGAGCCACCTTGCCTCAATCCATTCTGGATCGATGATAGTAAGGGCCACAGGCAGCCATCGAGCCTTGAGCTGTCCTACATGCTGAGCGTTCTGAACGCCATGTTGAAGTCCGGCACGACCGATGAGTCAGGCAGGACTGAGCCCGTGCGAAAGGAGGAAATGAACATCCTCATGGGGCATCTCACTGGGCTATTCGCTGCGAGGCAGCCAGGTGGCGAGCTGATCATGAGCGACCTGATGAGAAGTCTGCGCGCTAACCCGAGTGACACGATCTCTAACGAGCTGGCACGTCGACTTGTCGACTTCAGTCAGGAAGGGATGTGGGGGCGCCTCTTTGACGGACCGCTCTCGGTGAACTGGGACGCCGAGATGGTATGCGTCGAGACCAGTCTCATGGCTGACTCGCCTGCTATGGATGTAGTGATGCTCGTTCTGTTCATGCAGATTGAGTCATACGTCAAGTTCAAGCTGCCGCGCGGAGTCCGAAAGCTTCTCCTCATCGATGAATCCTGGAAGGTTCTGGCCAAGCCGCATCTGGCGAGGATCGTTGGATCGTTCTTCCGAGAGCTTCGAAAGTATCTGGGGGCGGTCGTGTTGCTCAGCCAGGGGCTTGCAGATTTCCGTGCACTGGTGAACGCCGAGGGCGGGGCTGACGACGGAATCATGATGAACACCCGTCACTTCATCATGCTGGGGGCAAGCAAGCAGGACATGGATGATGCGGAGGCAATGTTTGCAATTTCTCCTGAGGACCGTGCGATGTGGGGACGCAGCAGAAGTGCAATACCCCAGTTCACTGAGTTCTTTTACCTGCTGCGCCACCGGAGCAACATCAACGTGACGGCGCTGATGCGCTACTGCTCCGACCCGGCAACGTACTGGTTGTCGTCAACAGAGCCAAGGGAGGTGGACCTTCGAAAGGCCCGGTTCCGGAAGCTCTCAGAAGAGACAACATCGGACGGCTCTACCAATGTCATGGGCGCCGTCATTGCTCAACTTGCTGAGGAGTATCCCTATGGACTCACGAGTGGCGGCTAGTGCCGCTCTTACCCTGGCCCTGTCGATCAGCGTGTCGCAGACATGGGCCGGACCGCGCGGCCACAAGGATCGCGCGAGAACGCCGGTGGCGACTGCTGACGAGATGCATCAGCGTGCCAGAGATGCCGCGATCTCCGACCTTCGCGCTACACAGCGCAATCGGCTTGACGACGCCTACAGAAAAGGGGTCACTGACACGCTCGAGGAGTTCGAGGGCAGGATGCGCGCCCGTCAAGGGTTCACCTATGAGCCGCCGATCATTGAGTACGTCGACATGCCGGCACAGGTGATGAATGGCGCACTCTACCCACGGCACAAGGCGCCGGTCATTATCAGCCCGGGGCGCTGGATCGAATCGAACGGCGTGCCAGTCCCAATCGAAGTCAACCCTCGCGTGAGTGACACGCGGGTGGAGTACGTTGATGAGTAGTGATCCGAAAGACGATCCGCGCAATCCGATCGACGACTTTCTTGATTCAATTGAGGACGACGCCGGCAGCGACCCTTTGGACAACGATGGCATGGCAATGCCGGCAACCGATGATGAGCCGACCGGTGAGGCACAGGTGCCCGAGCCTGGCGCTCAAGAGGGCCAGGAGGATGATGTTGCTCTTGGCTCCACTGACGATCAGGCACTCGAGTCCGGCGAGGCCGACGTAGGTGCCTTCAATGCTGACCCGATTGCAGAGGACTTCAGGCCTCGCGTTGATCATCAAGAAGACACCATCGATTCAGCGAGGCCGGCGGCCCCAGGCGACCACGTGCGTAGTGCTGCTGCTTCCGCGAGGACTGCCTTCAACAAAGCTGCCGGCCTTGTCGCTGGAGGCTCGGCTGTACTGTCCGGACTCGTGTCGAGTGTGCGTCAAGGGCGACGCCACGACCATCAGGAATCCGCCTCGGCCGAGAAGCCATCCAGTGCCGATCAGGTGGCATCACCTAATCGGTCGACTCCTGCAGGCAGCGAGAAGACGAAGCGGCTGAAACGAAATGGGGCGTTCGTTGTCGCCGCGGTGCTCATCCTAGCCGTAGCCGGAATTAATCGTTGCAGTGCGCCGGCACCGATGCCCCCATCGGAGCAGTCTCCGACAGGTCTTGATATCACGCCACTCCCCCAGGGAAGCGCGGAGGAAGCGTCAATTGAGCTACCTCCGTTGGAGCCACAGCGTGACGATTCACTCGACTTGTTGCCGGAGGTTGAGGCTGATTCGGCATTGGGCGACCCTCATCAATACCAATCGATTTCATTCGGGCCACTGGGCGCTTCCGCATCGCCAGCGCTCCCTTCGCAACCCGGAAGCGTCGCCTCCTCAGGTGAAGCGGCGCTTGGTCAGCCCGAGCAACCGGCTACATCGCCAAGCATGACTGATCCGGTACCGGAGGAGAAGGCGGAAGCGGAGGAGAAGGCGGAGGCGGAGGCGGCACCAGCTACGTCATCGAAGCCCAGCCCGACCCCCGCCGCCGGGACGCAGGCCAAGGCGCCGGCTACGCCAAGGACGGTAAGCCCGCCTCCGAAAGCCAGCCCGCCGCGGCGTACGGCCAGCGAGAAGCCAGACATTCGGATTGGCGCAATTGTTTCTGCGGCAGGTTGCTGGAATTGCGCTCCGTCAGTCCTGGTCCTTCACAAGGCGGGCCGCGATATTGTCGCAGCTGGCGATCAGTGGAAGGGCTACACGGTTTCGGTATTCGGAGACCGGGTGACCTTGACGTCTAAGACTGGGAGTTGGAGCTTCCTACCGGAGCGGTGATGACCCCTGATGCGCTCGTGCAGTGTGCCCAAGATTGCCTGAACCGAGTGTTGCGGCGGCACTTTCGCACGCGCCTGGAGGTCCGGGTCGAGGTTGGTGTTCCTACGGCACAAAAGGTTGTCCCGCTCAACGTGAATCAGGCTCCTGACGTGGCACAGCCAATGAGACGCATGATCTGCAGTGTGGAGGGAGACCCTGTGCGCCGTGTCGTGAGGCTCCATCCCCAGTTGGCCGTGTCACGAGTGCCGCGGTATGTGTTGGTGAATCTTCTGTACTACACGGTCGAGTCATTCATTGAGGCAGTCCACCCAGACGGGTATGCACCACGTGATCGGGACCGTGCGAACGCATGGTTGGCGCGCCATGAATTTCCGCCAATTTAATCGTGCTCGAGCCGCATTCGTCGTCGCTTCGCTCCTGTGGGCACAGGTAGCGTTCGCCCATCCACTCGTGGCGCAGGTCGCAGGGATCTATGGACTGGACGAACGCCTCCTTCGCGCTGTGCTCATGACTGAGAGCCGTGGTCATCCTTGGACACTGAACGTACAGGGAGAGTCCTTTTTTCTTGGTAGTCGGGAGGAAGCGGCGGCACTTGTGAAGCATGTGCAAGTAAACCCGTGGCTAGTCCGATACAGGCCGAGAAGCGGAGGTGGCCCCGTACGTTGGTTCCTCCCAACCGAGAGAGCGGCCAAGCTTCATGCCTCTACCCTTCCGGCTGACCGAACGTCTGTTCGGCGAGTGAATCCGAGGATGATCGATATCGGACTGATGCAGATCAACCTCCATTACCACGGAGACAGGATGCCGAGCATTGAACGTGCCCTAGATCCGGACTGGAACCTATCCTACGGCGCCTACTACCTGGCTTCGCTGATACGCAGACACGGTTCGATCGCAAGGGGTCTCGGCTACTACAACGCGAGCGACCCAACAAAGCGAATGATCTATTCCAAGACGGTCCTGGCGAACTACGAAAGGCTCGGTCCCGGATAACAGATTCTGGGCCGATCGGGCGTCTAAACAGGGCATGAACATGACACGCCCTGAGTCACTTCGCCCAGCCATTGCACTGTCGTTCCTCAGCGCCATGCTCCTGTGGATGGGGAGCGGCATGGCTGCCGATACGGCAGAACGCGACCAATCAGCCGAGGCGGAGCACCCGCTGCTGCGATGTGAACGACTCCACTGGCTGAAGAACTGCGATTCCTTGAATGAACAGGCCACCAAACACCCGTCGGCTCCGCTACGCCTGGTTGACCCAAAGGGTCTCGAGTTCCACTTCGCTCCAGGGACGCCGAGCGTAATTATTGAACACGTTCTCGATCCGTCCAAGGCAAGCGCGGCAAGGGTCATCGATTACCAGAATGCCGTGCTCGAGCGGAACCTGCTCGCTGCCCGATTCGCTCAAGAGGTGATGATGGAGCGTGGCCACAGGGATCAGTACGCCTTGCATATGGCGATGAACCCACCCCAGGTTGTTGATCCAGGCATGAGGGCAATCGCTCCTCCGAAGACGCAACAGGCTGCACCAATGGCCCGCCGCGCTCAGGTCAGTCGCGTACGGGCCTGGCTGTTCTACAGCGCGTCCTGCCCAGCATGCTCCCTTCAGATAGCTGAGGTGAAGCGCCTACTGCGGCTATATCCGGAACTCGATATCACGTTGCTTCAAATGGATGACGACCCAGCCTTTCTGCAGCGTTTGCGCGACGTCGATGGACTCAAGGCCGGGGCTATTCCGCAGGGTCAGCTGGCCAACTATCAGCAGCGGGTTCGTTTGACGCCAACCATCTGGGTAGAGAACAAGCGCTCCAAGGAGACATGGCAGCTTGAAGGCGTAACCACTGTCGAATCAATCGAGCGCGCGATTCTGGAGGCCTCCGAATGAGAAAGCTTGCCATTGCTGCTGCAATCGCCATGACAACCTCAGTCAGTCACGCACAAGGGCTCGGGAGGGACACGTCCTCAGCTGACGTCGGCGCCCTCTTCGACGTTGCTCTACCGGACGATCAGGGGCGGACATTCAAGTACATCGACGGGACAGTGCAGTCAAATGTTCGGGTCGGATGCGACGGAATGACGACAGGGAATCTGGGCGCGCAGGTCATTGGTGACGTCCAATCTTTCGTCACCTACTTTCAGTCAAACGTTGCCGGGATGGCGATCAACTTCCTCATCTACTCGTCACCTACGCTCTATCAGCTGCTCGAAAACCTGAACATCCATAAAGATTTCCTGAGAGAGCTCAATGCATTCAACTGCGCCAGCGTGCGCGATATGGCAAAGGATCGCCGCAATGCGGAGATCTCTGAGGCAAAGAACAAATGCATTGAGTCGGGCGAAGCTCCGGGAGCATGTGACGACGGCGACCTGATCAAAGAGTACATGCCGGACGCAATGCGTGATCTGAACGATCGCCTGAAGGAGATCACGTCAGCAGCGGGTGACTTTGATCTTCAGCAGACCATCAAAGAGTACCTCGGCCAGCTGGGGACACTTCCGCCCGGCGCCACCAGAACCGAGGTTCGCAGCGACGGGGTCGCCAAAGAGTTGGCGGAGGTTCGCGAGTCGATCAGCTTCAACATGGTCACGGTACCCGAGGGGGCAGGTGACGGTCTTACACGATTCAACTTCGAGCCCCCTAAGAAGAGCGTCCAGCAAGTATTCGACGAGCGGGTCCCGAAGTATCGGGAGCTCCTGGATGCCGTGACAGCCGCCGGCATGGGTGGACAGGACATCACCGAGTTGGCTGAGTACCAGCGCCTGAAGGCTGATCCTGCCTTCCCCGTTCTTGATCGCTCCACCCTGGCCACAATGTTTGATATGCGCCGCAACATTCCTCTTCGCTATATCGAGGTGGAGAAGGCAGCCGCGCGACGGATGACCCTGGCATATATTCGCTTCGCTATCGCCGAGCAGGAAGCGATCTACGCGAACCTCCTTGCGGGTGGAACTGGCGCCAAACTGGATCGTGTCGCAGAAGACGTCATCGTTTGGGTTGAGCGAGACATCACGCGGCTGAAAGCACAGCTACAGCTGGAGGAAGTGCGGGTTCAGAACACCGACTACCTGAAGGGGCTCGAACAGAAGCTGATCGGGATGTGACATGAGAACGCGACTTCTAGGCTGGCTGGTGGGCTCTCTGTCAGGCCTGGTCTCCTGGGCATCATGGGGCCAGGCTGAAGTGGGGACTGTCGAGGACACCGCGGTGTCAGCGACGAAGGCGTTTCGACCGTTCTTTGAAGACGGCAGGCTGGCGCAGGATCTCGCGACGTACATTGGACTCCCCTACCACAGCATATTTGTTCAGGTCTTCTGGACAGTTGGATTGCCGTTTCTCCTGATCGGCCTGATCGTCCTGCTTTGGCGGGCGGTTACAGCGGATTCCAGGGGCATGCTGAAGCACGTCTTCGGCCTGATATTGGTTCTTCTCGTTCTGATTCCAGTGAACGGTTCTGCAGATTGGGTTCAACGCTCGCTCTACCACAATGGTGGTGCAGGAGCTCCTCACATTGATCTGAGTACAGGAGAAGCGGACCAGCGTGAGTTGCAAGTGGCGCTTGGCGTAGTGGTCTTCAGTCGTGTGGTCAACTTCCTGGAAGGTGGCACCTACAATCTTCTGAGGGATGCGACTGCCGCCCAACGAAGAATCAGTCCGCTCGGCGTTTACCGGGAAATGGACATCGCCTACTTCTCCCTTTTCGGAGAGGAGAGCTTGCTTGCCCCGATTCGCGACTACTACCGGTTGTGTGGGAATGTTCGGACCCTCCCGGGCGCAGAGAGCGTTGACGACGGTCAGTGGGATGCAGTGAGTCTCAATGGAACGGCGACATTCGGGCGCGAGTGGGTAGCTGGTCGACGCGACCTAAAATCCAACCCATTCTTCAACTTCGCTCGGGCATGGTCATCACAGGCAAGCTGGGTTACGGGTAAGGTCTATTCCCCGCTCGCGAAGCTAATGGACCAGGTAGAGGGATATGCTGAGGGGTGGGACCGTGGCGAGGATGCACGTGCGCTTCTAGCCGGATACAACCCGTATAGCTGCGGTGCGGACTGCGCAATGAATGAGCGTGGTTATCGGCCGCCGGACTCGACCTTCTGGAAGCAACGCCTGACGACCGCGGCGGAAGACTCCGTTCCGATCGGGACCAGGACGATCGATTGGGGTGATCGCTTCCAACACCCAAAGGAGTCTGGTGCGCCGGGTGCCTTCGCAACGAACTGCCTTGAGCTGTTTGAGATCGCTGATGCCGCGGTGACCGAAGTGTACGAGGCTGACCCGGGTTATGAGGAGGTCAGCATCACCGATGACCTCATGTCAGCGTCTCGCAGTGCGAGGATGCTGGGGATCGTCACTGGATTGAATCAGCGCATCAGCAACTTCACCGATGCGGAGAATGAAATCGGATCGCGTACGCTTCCGGGCCAGAAGATCGGAGCAACGGACATGGGCGCGCTCGCCCGGTCCATTGATGCCGGCCTGAAGGAGTTCGGCCTTTTCAAGAAAGCTGCGCTGGCTCTACCGGATGCGGTAATGATGGCCATTGGGATTTCGGCGTTCATACCTATCCTGGTGATCCTTCTTCTTCCGATCGTTGCACTTGCATCGGTAATCTTCGGCGCAACCTTCCCACTCGAAACCAGCTTCCGGCTCATCATAATGGGCAAGCTCGTAGCCCTGATTATGTACGTGATCATCCAGCTCGGATCGGCGATAGGAGAGCTGTTGCTTGGGTACTGGGAAGCGTCGGCGGTTATCAACTATCAGACGACTTACCCGATTCTGCCCCTGGTCTATACGGCGAGGACTGGCACGTTGCTGATGGCCCTCGGCCTTCCTCCGGTGCTGGCTTACATGCTGGCATTCAGCAATTCAAAGGCGCTCGGTGGTGTCTCAACCACGCGTCCTGGCTCGACTCTGACTCGCGATGGGATGCAAGTTGTGGGCACTGGGGTTGGACTGGCGATGGGAGCGTCTCGACTGGGCATGATCGCGAATCGAGGGACAACCAAAGCTGCAGGTGCAGCTGGAGTGGCAGGCGGTGGTGGCGGCGGTGGTGGTGGTGGTGGCGGTGGTGGCGGCGGTGGTCCCATCCCGTCGGGCACGGGCGACTTCTTTCCACGCCAGCTCATGAACTCCGGCCAACCCTGGTCCAAGGATAATCCGGGCTTGGTCTCGGGGAAATGGGTGGCGCCGCCCGGAGGTCATCCGCGTTCACCGCCTGGTGCTACGCCCGGGAGGAGTTCACCAGGTGCTGGCCGCGGTTCGAACGGAGGAGGAGCTCAACCCGCTGGCCAAACCGCCGCCCCTTCGCAAGCTGCAGCGGGCACACGCTCCCAGCTCACGAATGCGACCATGACAGGCGCCAGACCTTCCGTGCAAGCTCCCTCAATGGCCGGTCAGTCGCGCTCTACCGACCGAGTAAGTTCGCATGCAGGCAGCGCCGCCCATATCACACAGATCCCGGGCACGGCGACCTCGCGCACTCGGAATACTGATCGATAAGGGTCTAAGTGACTAGGTTTGGGCGCGGTGGGCTGCCATATAGTAGGCAGGAGGCTCATCATGCGCACATCGTTTTTCTCACTGCCGATCATTGTAGGTATCGCTTCGCTCTTGTGGTTCGGGGTTCAGGCTGCGGATGTGCTTCGTGGCTACCCTCGCGTGCAAGATGCGGCCAGCCTCCCTGGTGAACTGCGCAAGATCGGTCCGGTCAGCGATAACCCTCCTCCGATCTACTGGATTCAGACCCGGATGTCGCAGGTGCAGGCGAGGAAGACCAAGGGAATGCTCCACACATATTCACCTGTTCCATGGAGCCAGGTGACTGGCCGGTGGGTGCTGATGGTCATGGCTCATCAAGGTGAGTACGACCGGAAGTTTCTTACGGACGAGGATCTGCGGCGTCTTGGGTATTGGACTCAGTTCGTCCGTGCGGAATTCCGCGCTCAATTCGGTGAACTGGCGGAAGTGTGGTTCGTCGAGCTTGGCGAGGTCAGCAATCCCGTTGCCGGCATCGGCAGCAATGCATTTCTTCATGGATGCGGCCGCTCAGGCGAAAGTTGGTGCATGGACCGATTCCTGATATCGCAGGTCGCGGGTTCGGCAGAGTACGCAGATGGGCAATGGGCATCGGTCCCTGTCTGGCTGATGCAAGTGGTCCATCCTGAGCTTCGTCTCGACGATGTGGAAGCCGCTCGGGCGATGCTGAATCGGTCGATGTCGCCGTGCCTCATGGCAATTGATCCCTCGGGAGACCTTTGGGCGCTTGATGATCGGTCCGCGAGCTGTATCGGTGATCGCGGGGTAAACCATGTTGCTGCCAGGATGCGTGAGTTGGCAGACCGGTGGGAGGAATCTCAGTGACATTTGACACAAGCAAGTTCGCTGTTCCGACTTCGCAGCTTTGCACGCGGATCGCGCTGGCCGCAGTTCTTGCCCTGGTCGGTGGGGCCGCATGGGAGTACGGAAGCGATCCGGACTCAGCCGCCTACGACTGGCATATGCTGCTGCAGGACGCGGCCGAGAGAATGAACGCGCTTCGCGCAATCGGATGGATCGCTGTTGTAGCCGCGATTTCCGTTCTCCTCGGGAATCCGCGCCTCATGGTCGTTGCCGCTGCAATCGGCTGGGTGATGTCTTGGGGACACGTGGAGTACGGCGTCCGCGCCGGCTATGAGCGCCAGGTCCATACCCGTGATAGCGGCTACATGATCGGTACCGTGGGTACTTTCGGGCCCAGCCATCTTCGGGAGCAGGCAGCGCGGCTGGAGCAGATAGACGAAGGCATGGTGCCTTTCATGAAGGATCTTGTTTCAGGGACGGCTGTAGGGTCGCTTGTTGCTGGGGTTGGCACCCGTAAAGGTGGGCGCGCGGACCGCCTCCGCCGGCGCTACAGGACCTCTCCCCCGGTAGATTGGGACTCAGTCACCGACGTCGATCGAGGCAGGCCTTCAATGACGCATCGCGACATTGGTCTGCCGCAGCTTATTTGCCAGACTGGGAGTGCAGTCTCATGCTGACCGATTACAGTGGCGCCACCTTGTGGGAGGCCGACATCGCGTCTCGGATCGGTCGAATGCCGAAGCACCAGTGCGTTGTTTTCGGGTTCGAGGTCGACACTTCAGAGCCGGACAAGGTACGCCTCACGCGCCGGCACTATTGCATTCAGGATGTCCAGGGAGACATCACGTTCTTGTGTCCGAGTGTCGACGCGGCCTCCCGAGCGTGCCAAGCATGGGCGGCTCTGGCGAAGGAAGGTGTTCTACCTGACCGAGGGCTGATTATCTCTGCGCCAGGGGCTGTCTGGCTACGCATGACCGCAGAGGATCTTCGCGATCGCGGCAACAGCAGCGTCACACCTCGTCGAGTAGGTTTTGGAAAGGCGGTATTACGGGAACAGGACTGGCGGGCTGCTGGCTGCCGGCGGATTTTGGCTGACTGGGCTGAGGTACTTCGCGCGCCCTCGCGGCCAGGGCCCGCGGAGTTTGTGTCCGCCGCGGCGTAGACGACCCTGATTCTTCCCCTGATGTGGCCTCTGGATTGGCCGGCGCCTCAGGCGAATGCTCTGAGACTTGAAAGCCCAGTTCAACCAAGGCCAGGAGCAGCGCTGTTCGTGTATTGCGAGGCTCCCGCCCGTAGATCTCGCTCAGGTTCGGGTGGAGTTGCTCATTGATACGGACATGGCCAACGAACTTGGTGGGCTTCAACTGTGAGGCCCGAAATAGGAGGGCTGCACGATCAGGGTGCTCGGAGGCAGCGCGTTCAGCGTAGGCCGCAGCAAGAGCCGGCACCAACGAGGACGCTGCGATCCCCTCCAGATGAGCGGCGAGATCCTGCTGTCGCTCAGGGTCGATCAGTAATCGAGGTCGCCTCATGCTGATGCACTCCGGGCGCCACTCCGCTGGCCAGCATAGTGCCTTGCCGCCCTGAGATACCCTCTGGCATTGGCTAGATGTGGCGCGTCTGGGATCATAATCCGAGCCTTCGAGAACTCCTTGACCAGTTCGTCTCGGCACAGAGCTGCACCACCTCCGGTAACGATGAGAGCGTCGAGAGACGTCGCGTTCGTCCAAAGGTCGATGACAATGTCTGCGACAGCCTGGACCACCAGTCGCTTCGCCTCTGCTATGGGGCGCTCAAGAGAAAGCACCTGTTTACCGTCTCGAATCTGTCCTGCAGCCATCACGCTCGGCATATCCGCAATGCGCGCGGCAATGCCCTTGCCACGGATGTAGCTGTGAAGATACTCGTAGGCTCTGCTGACGCCCCGTGGCTCGCTGGCATGAACGGTCCAAGAGACTTTGGCGTGGTTCAGCTCAATGGCATCCACTGTCCCACCGCCGATGTCGACGATGCCAACCCGGGTATTCGCGAAGCCTTCCTGCGCATTGCCCGCATCGTCCATCGCGAGATAGAAGTAGCTGCCGACGGGCTGCGGAATGATGCGGAGCACTTCGAGATTGATGCCAGATGAACTCCAGCTCTGCAGAGTCTTTTGGAGATGTTCCTTATGCTCGGCGTGGTACCGGACTGGCAGACCCGTGACGACCCGCGCGGAACGAGTGCCCATCTGTTCGAGTATGTAGCGGGTCAGCACTCGAAATTCGGGCTGTCGATACCACGATGAGTCCACTTCAGGGAGTCGAGCCCTGGCCAAGCGATGAGCATCGTCGCCCACCAGCCAATGAACCTTTTCATCGACGATGAGGTTCACGCGATCGAGAGCCATGGCATTGTCATTGACACGTGCAGTCCAGCTCGGAACACACAGCTCGTGCCCGGAGTCCGAAACGCCTTTTGTCTGGCCAAAGCCTACGTCGAATCCAATTAGCGGTACGGATTTCATATTTAAGCCTCGTGGTAGTAGTAGGGCTTCACCGCCTTCGCGGCGCTGAGTAGCTGTTGAGTTAGCTGACGCCTGTGAATGCGCTGATCCCATATCTGTTCTGCGAGCGACACAATCCGGCCTAGGTCACCCCGATATGCAATCCGCGATAGGAACGCCTTAGTGATCGGATTGCGCTGACCCCGAGAACCAGTTACACGACGGCTGTGGGTTCTATTGCCATCGCGAATGGCCAAAAAGAACCACGGTCCATGGGGGCCGTGTGGGAGGAACGGGTGAAGTGGCTCCGGCTCCCACCGAACCATCAGTCCGCCCTGTGCCCTCTTGGTCGTGGCATTGAAGTTGAGCATCATTTCGTCAAGGGTGGCTTCAACGTTTGATATTTCATCGGCAGTACGAATCAGCATCGATGACAGTGCTGCCAGATAAATCGATGCCTCTGGGGGGCCGGCAACATCGGGAACGAGGTCGTCAACGGGAAACGCCTTGAGGAGTCGCTGCAGGGCCACCCTACAGATTGCTCGATCCGCCAGAGTGTCGAGTAGCCGATCGACTGCCGCGGCCTGGACCTCCCGGTAAGCGGGAAGGCATCGTTGCGATACGGAACTGGCTGTCACTCGGCGCAGCTGCGTGCGCTTCCCCTGCCGATAGTGAGTCCAGCGAATGCCGGATGGCCCCACCAGGCTAGGGCGCTTCTCGGACTGCCATCGGACACCCACGACGGATTCAGGCTTGTACCGAGCAGACTCAGATACTTGCTCGATGAGTTCGCTGGCCACCGCATTGATGTAGGCCCACTGCGATCCAAGTTGAGTCATCACCTGGGCCAGGTGCTCGGCTTTACGGGTGCGGTCATCCCTGGAACGGTAGAGGCGAGCTAGGAAGGCGTGAACGCGAGCATCTGTATCGGTCATACACCCTTAGACGGCGAGCGCCCCCGCCAGAACGGAGGCGGTCCACCAAAGCCTGTGTTCTGGCTGGTGCCCCACATTGCTCGGCAATCACCCACCGATGCCATTCGGGATCTCCAGAGCGCGAGCCACGCAACCCTGAAGAACGTATGGTTGCTCTAGGGGGCACCATCAGAGATCAGTCAGAGCTGTAGAGCGCGAATCGTTGCCGCTCATTGCTTGCTGGAGACGTAGAGGCCCCGGTGAGGCCGTATGTGGGACTGTGGCCCCCACTATTGTCTCTTGATGACCGCTCAGTGCCGCAAAAGGACACCAAGAGCAGCAAACGCGCAGACTGGGTCTGAATGTAGCGAACGCCGGGGGAGATGTGCGCGGACGCGGAACGGCGAAGCCGCTCCAATCTTATATTCCGTAAAAAGCTCAGCTTGTCGAAAGCGACAGCTGCTGAACTTCGAGCAGCCGCCCCAGTATGAGGGCTGAAATGTTTCTGCTGGGCTCGACCGAGGCGAGGCAGAGGGCCTGGTGATCATGCCTGCACTGGAACGTGATGAGGCCCTTGCTCTTGCTGGTTCTCTTCTCGGCCACCACGACGTGAGCAGGCTCACTGATTGGCTGAACTAGATAGACACCGCCACGCTCGGGTTCGCGCTCTCGGTCCGAGAGTCCTACCGAGCAGAGGGCTGAACGCAGGCCCAGAGGAGTCATCATGTCCCAGGCAACGCGAATTCGAACCGGGAGGCTGAAATCACCTTTGAACGCCGCCGTCAGGGCCAACTGCAGGGATTCGTCAACCCGTGGGCCGGCGAGCATGAGTGCTCTTTCCCTCGCGTTTAGTAGCAGGAACTCGGCCCATTCGGACTGGGGCAGCCTGACCGTGGGCAGATCGATGGAGGCAGGATCCACCATCGCTGGAATCAGGGTTCGGTCCCTTTGGTGGAGCCGCGCCACCGCATTGAGCGCAAAGAGCGCCGGCAGATCGCGGCTTGGCACGCTGAGTAGTGAACACAGGCGCAGGAAATGGCGTTCGCTTGCTCCTGGCTGTGATCCGCTACTGAGGCGCTTGAGTTGGGGGACAGAGATATCGAGGAGTTCGGCCAATTGCTCGAACTGATGGGTCTTCCTGAGCATTGAGATCAGGACACTTGCCGGGGTTGTAGGCAACGCTTTTGACGGACGGGGCAATCCTGTTTTCCTCTTCTGAGCTACTTTTTTGGTTGTCAACCATGCCCCCTAGTGTTATAGGATCAAAACATGATCCCTGGGGAGGGAATGTAGCAAATGGCACACTCACAGGTAGCTGCTGCGCAGCAGCTTCAGGATGAGAGGTTCATCCGCAGCGTTGCAGTGGAAACGGGAGTCAGCGCAGAGGCTTCGAGGCGGGCGCTAACGATCATAAACGCCGGGCTCAATCGCTGGACGCGGGCGCTCATGTCCAAGGTCTGCAGGGCGCCCATGAACTACAGAGATTTCGCCGAGGAATACGAGGCCGATATCAGGTGGCTCATATGGAGCACACTAGTTCGGTATGTGCCACAAATGGCCGCAACATACCCCGACGACGACGAGCTGGGCAGGCGGGTCAATGTGTATGCCAGCCAGGTCCTCAGCAAAACTGCCCGCCAGGCCTTCTATGCGTCGATCAGCTCATGTGGGAACTGGTCCTTGAGCCTCGGCACAGCCGGGGAGATTCAGTATTGGAACTCTGGGGCGCGGGCTCATGCAGATGTCGCCCACGAGGCTGAGGGTGGCGTCCACGGGATTGACCCTGCAGTGCTGCTCGAGGCCCTGGAGGATGAGAACCTCGAGCGGGTCGAGGTCGAGAGGCGCATCGAGGAGCTCCGACCCACACTGACAGCTGTCCAATACCGAACGCTGAGGCTGGTCCTCGTCGACCGACTCGAATTATCCGTCGTTGCTGCCACCTGCGGTGAAAACACGAGCGTTAAGGCTGTCAATCGCCGGCTCGACCGGATCATGGAGCACCTCTCTGGAAAGCCGAAGAAGGCGCCCTCGAAAGCGAAGGCTGCTCTGATCCACGGGAAACTGGCAGAACTGAAGACAGCCGAGCGCAATGACTGACTGCGGGGCTGCGGGTGCCATCCGACCAACATCATAGCGCCCACCGCCTGCCGGCGGGCCTGACGGCCCGGCCCTGCGGCCGGCGTATCGGCCCGCTGCGGCGGGCCTGTCCCCTTCGGGGCGCCGCCCTCGGACTGCCTGTCGCCATCCCCGCTGGCGCGGGGGCCCGGCGCCATGGCCCCGGCCGGCTGCGTTGTAGCGTCACCCACCGGCGGCGGATCGCTGACCGCCGTGCTTCAGCGTGAGCTTCTACGCGCCCCGGCCACGCCGGACTGACGCCCGGCCTGGGTCGGGTCGCGCCGACCGCAGGCGCTCGCCCTGGTGGACAGCTCATCTCCCCGGCTACTTGCGGGCCTACCGGCCCGGCCCTGCGAGCAGCGTATCGGCCCGCTTTCGCGGGCCTGCCCTTCGGGCGCTGCTCTCGGACTGCCTGTCGCCATCCCCGCTGGCGCGGGGGCCCGGCGCCATGGCCCCAGCCTACCGCTGTGCGAGCCTACCGCCCTCCCAACGCACTCTGCCGGCGTTGGGCGGCGGGGGCATCGCCTGACGCGGGGAGCCGTAACGTCTATGAGTCCATGAGCACTCACTTCCTATCGGATGAGGTCTACCCTCGCATCGATGTCGGTGATGCAGGCCTCCTGGACGCCCTCAAGGCCAAGCGACACCAGCGCTACTGGTCGTTCACCTGTCCCGTATGCGATAGGCCTGACAAGGGGTTCTACTACCCCGGCAGCAGTTGGCTATCTTGCTCACACGTCTCCTGTAGCGGGATGAGCCTGTGGGAGTGGGTTGGGCGCACACACAACAGCAAGGCCGAGACCTTCAAGGCGCTATGCTCCCTTGCCGGCGTACAGCCGCCTGAGCGACATGGCGACCCGGCAGCCCTCACCGAGGCCGCCCGTCTGGCCGGAGTAACCCGGGAACTGCTGCGTCTAGCCCTCGTGGAGAACCAGGAGGCGCGCGCATACCTCGAGAAGACACGGGGCTACAGCCCGGAGATCTGGCCGCGCCTCGACCTTGGCTACTACCCGTCTGCCCGATGGCTGCAGGCGGCACTCGAGCAACGCCGGTGCAACATCGAACTGGCACGGCGCTGGGGCTTGCTGCCCGACCCGGCGTCCGGCTACACCGACTCCACAATGGCCCGCCGGATTGTCGGCACGTGGACACAGGAGGACGGGTCTATCCGGCTGTGGGGGCGCAGCATCCGGGGCGAAGAGCCGAAGTACCGGTACACCGAAGGCACGCTGAAGCGCCGGCCGTATCTCTTCAACCGCCCGGGCCGGAATACCTGTGTTCTCGCTGAAGGGCCGTTCGACGCTCACGCTCTGCAGGCCATCGGCATACCCGGCGGAGCGGTTGGCGGTGCGGTGGTCACCCGGGACCAGGCCGGCTACATGGCAACGCAGGGCGTGACCAGCGTCATCTATGTCCTGGATAGCGGCGACGACACCGACATCCGCATCGAGAAAACCACCCTCGCGCTCGAATCCGTCGGCATCACAGCCTTCTTTGCCTGGCCGCGGGGTAACGCCAGCGACGTCGACGAGATGCGGCGCGCTGGAGACGAGGCCGGCATACGCGAAGCCGTAGAGGGCGCCGTCAACGCCGGCAAGTGGCTAGGTGAGAAGCTGCTGACTGGCGAGCTCGGCACCAGCGAGCACTACGAACGGGTACGCCAGGCCCTGGTGGTGGCCACCCATCTGACGCCCTACAGCAATGCCGCCTTCATGACCGCCACCGGTGGCGTCATTGGACACCCTCGCGCACAGGCGCTGCGGGCCCTCGCTGGTCTACTCGATGCTGGGCTGTCCGACGACGAAGCCGCGCGCCTGATCGGACAGCGTTACAGCCTCGATATCGACGTCAGGAATCGCCGTGAGTGAAGGCACGTCCAGCGGACCTCCATCACCGGTCTACCGGGTCCTGCGGACCCTTCGCTTCTTCAGCATCGCCATGATGTTGGTGGTAGCCGCCCAATTGGTTCTCAACCCGGCGCACAAGCGCCCGCACGTCCTGTGCTGGCCGATCTATCTGTCCGGCAGCTTCTTCGGCGTCACCGTTGTACGGACCCTGTTGCCGGGAGAACCCCTCTTTGCGCTCCAGAACGTCATTCGATTGGAGCGTTTCTACGACCAGTGCGTTGCACTCACCGGCCGCTTTCCTGGATTCGAAGATCCCGACCAGGCGGGATACCACAGCGTAGGAGGTAGGGAATGAACAGCAACAGTCACGACACCGCTGGAGCCGCTGACCGTGGCCACAACGGTACGCCCTCGAAGGAGAAGATCGAGATCTACGTCAACTCGTCGGTCACCCGCGTGTTGGCCTTGAAACTTCGCGAGCTGGACCGCCTGTTCACCTCAGCCGATCGGGCACTTGGCGGTGGCCAGCTCTCGGTTGAGCACTACATGGAGCTGACCGGTTCATCGGCCGCCATGATCAAGACCATGGACAACCTCGCCAACGAATACCGGTCGCACGGGGGCATCAAGGTGGCCCACGATCAGCTCACCGGGCGCCGTCGGCCGTCCAACTGGAAGAAACAGGCGCCCTCCACCGCCAAAGGGGCTCCCCAGGCCAAAGCCAAGCCCAAGAGCGCTGCCAACGGCTCGACACCCGCCACGTCCACAGTGACGGATGCGGTCACAGCCCCCGAGACCGCGGCTCCGGCCGGGACAGAGACCGCGAGCACACCGCCGGCGGCCGAGACGGTGGCCAAGGCAAAGGCAGGCACCGGCAGCAAATCCACCAAAGCGTCGGTCAAGGCACCGGATGTCGCCGTTTGATGGGCGAGCCCGGCCACGGCCGGTCGGGCTCTCGTGCGCTGCACCATGCCCCGCCCCGAGGCGGGTCATGGCCCTTCGGGCTTCGATCCCTCTCGCGGGCTGGACCCTGGGCCGTCACGCAGTCGCCTACCGCACTGCCTTCGATGGCTGAAAAAAGGGAACAGCAAAAGCGTGAGCGACAACAGGGTTGCCAGGGTGCGGGGTGAAGGCAAGTGCTCATTGGTCGAACCTTCGCCCGGCGCAAGTGACTAGGTTTGCCGCGGGGCTCCGCCCCACACCCCAAATAGCGGTGCGCTTCGGGATGGGCACGGTGGTGGACAGACCTTTGTGGATCTCCCGATGCGCCTGCTCCTGAAGCTCCCCGCCGAAAGTCCGTTCGAGTCCGTGCTGCTCGACTACAGCGCTGCGACCGCATACGTGCGTCACCGGACTATGGGGCACTGGATCAAACTGCTGCCATCGGTGGGGCGCGTGATCACCGACGTCCGCCGCCACGGGCCGGTGATCCTGGAGGATATGGGGAAGGCCTACACCCAAGATCCGATTTCGACCGTCGGCGCCATTCGGGTCGACGACGCCGAGAGCCTGCCCATGACAGCAGCAGCGGCAGCCGCCCGGTACCGCGAGCGACAGGCTTTGCGCGACAGAGACGACAACGCATTGTTCAGTTGATCCAGTTGCGGGGCGGACGGTGGTGGCAAAGGTGGGTTATCGCCACCGGAGTTGCCCCCATGCGCTACATCGTCCATCCCCCCGCCGACTCGCTGTACGACATGGTGGTGTTCGACTTCGAGTCTGATTCCGTCTGTGCCCGCGCCGCGTTCACCGGCCGCTGGCGGCAGGTTGTCGACAACAGCATCACCGGCGTTCGGGCCATGATCGGCCTGAATGGCATGGTCAGCGCATTGGCCAGCCTGACCGTGAAGGGGTGTACGGAGCCCACTGGCTTGGCCGAGGCGGTGACCTGCGAAACCATCTGCGCCATGCCTCACAACCGCAGCGACGCCGAGCGCGACGCCGAGGTGCATGCCCTGCAGCGACTCTGCGCCCGTCTCGACCCGGCGCGCATGGCAACGCGCAACCACATCGCGCTGTTCCGCTGATTCAACCTGACGGGAGACAGGACATGGAACACCCCGAAATGCAGTCAGTCGCGGATTCCGGTACGGCGCCGGACGTGTGCGAGTTGAACCCCACAATTGTGGTGGAGAGGCTGCGCGCCGGCGAAAGCGTGCGGCATAACGGCCGCTTCTTGGTGCATGATGAGGACGACAAATGGGTCTGGGGAACCGACGAATACGGCTGTGACTGCGTCCCTGCCACCAGTCAGGGCGACGGTGATCCCTACCTTGAACGGGCCGCGGCGTGGCTGTTCCATGTGCGAGAGATCCCTCACCCCTTGGAACGTGGGTTCTTGGAGGGCAATCTGCTCGCCGACTGGAACCCGCTGGCATGAGCGCTCAGAATCCGATCCTGCTGTGCGAGGGTATGACGTCGAGCACCATTGATGCGGTTGCCTACCAGCAGGCCAATGGAACGCTCTGCATCCGGTTCGCGGCCACTGGAAAGACCAAGACCAAACGGTGCTACACCGGTGTGGGGGACTACAGTGTCTTCCGGATGCTGGTGGACTCAAGCTCGCCCGGCAAGGACTTCAACCGCATCAAGGACAAGATCTCCCTTGCTCAGGATGCTGGTGGCGGGCTGTTCGCGGTCGCGGATGCAGGACAGCTACCCGTGTTGCGGGTCGATCAAGGCGAAGCACCCCCGACCTATCAGCAACTCCTGTCCGGTCAGCGTTCCGTCAAGGGCATCTTTCTGGATCGCGAGCGCCTTCGTTGGCGCAACGAATCGGCGGTGTTTTTCTGACCCTGGCAGCCCGTATCACGCCGGCATCGGCGTGTTGACAATCGATATACGCCTGACTAAAGTGTGTATCGGTTCAATACACAGGCATCGTGCCATGAGAGAAGCACCCATCAACTTGCGAGCCCGCCCGCAGCAGCGGGAGCTTATCGATCAGGCTGCGGAGAAGCTGGGCAAGACACGCTCGGACTTCATGCTGGAAACTGCCTGCAATCGGGCGCAAGAGGTTCTGCTGGATCAGGTCTTCTTCCGGCTTGATGCGGACCGGTACCGCGAGTTCACCGAATTGCTGGATGCGCCGGCGCGGCCGAACAAGGGTCTGGAACGTCTCATGTCGACAACGCCACCGTGGGAAAAGGTCACAGCGAAGAGTGCGAAGGCGAAGAAAACGATGACGTCGGCATCGAAGGCGAAGCGCCCAAGGACGATTCTGAGTGTCGCTTGAGGTCTCGCCACCGGAGTTGCTGACAGACCACCACGAGATTGCCGATTTCTCATGTGGGGTTCCCCAGCTCGATGAGTGGCTGCAGCGCCGAGCACTGGCAAACCAACACTCGGGTGGGAGTCGGACCTTCGTGCTCGCCGATGCAGACCACCGCGTGCTGGCGTACTACGCGCTGGCCGCTGGTGCGGTAGCGCCGGCTGACGCGCCGGGGGCAATCCGTCGCAACATGCCCGCGCCGATCCCGGTGATCGTGCTGGGCCGACTCGCTGTGGACAGCCGAATGCAGGGCCGCAAATACGGCGCCTTCATGTTGCGGGATGCAGTGCTGCGTGCGCAGTTGGTGGCCGAGAACGCTGGCGTGCGCGCAATGATTGTGCATGCCATGAGCGACGCTGCACGCGACTTCTATCTCGGGTACGGATTCGTACCGTCTCCGACCGATCCCATGGACCTGTTGCTGAAATTGGGGGCGTAGCGGCGCCATTGCGGTACCGGCGCCAAACCGTCAGGGTCCATGAATACCGATTGATGGAGCCTGAGATGCCTCACCCAATGCAGCAGTATCACGACCTCCTTGAACGTGCATTCCTGACAGGCACGATCCAGCACAACCAGCGGACAGGCATCGACTGTCACGTACTGCCGGGGGTGCAGCTGCAGTTCGATCTGCGCGACGGCTTCCCGGCGGTCAGCACCAAGAAGCTGCATTTCCGTAGTGTCGTGGCGGAACTGTTGGGGTTTCTCCAAGGCTGCGACAGCGCCGCACAATTTCGGGCGCTCGGGACCCGAATCTGGGATGCCAACGCCAACGATACGCCCGCTTGGGTGAACAATCCCAACCGCCGCGGCCCTGATGATCTCGGCCGTATCTACTCGAAGCAATGGACGGACTGGCGCGACTACCGCGTCGTGGGCTCGCTCTCGGAGGCCGAGACGCTGGAACGGCACGGCTACAGCATGGTCATGCACGATTCCCGGCAGCCGAGCTGGTTGATGCTGCGGGGGATCAACCAGGTCGAACGTGCTCTCGATCTGATCATGACCAACCCGTCTGACCGCCGAATCCTGATCTCCGGCTGGCGCCCCGACGAGTTCGACCAGATGGCCCTGCCCCCGTGCCACAACACATACGCCTTCATTCCGTTCGAGGATCTCCGCGAGCTGCACATGGTGATGACCGTTCGCAGCTGGGACCTGTTCCTCGGCGCGCCGTTCAACATCGCCTCCGGAGCCCTGTTCCTCGCCATCATGGCGCGGCTGTCCGGCTATCAGGCGGCGACGATGACGATTCAGGCGGCCAACGCTCACCTGTATGCCAACCACCGCCAGCAGACGGCAGAGCAGCTTGAGCGCGATCACCTCCCACTGCCGAGCCTGGCGATCGCCGATCACATTGGACCGCTCGAAAGCGCGGATCTGGTACCGGGCGTGTTCTCTACCCTGAACCCTGAACACTTCGCATTGCTGGACTACCAGCACCACCCTGCGATCAAGGCGCCCATGGCGGTCTGAGGGCTTGCGGGGAAAGGGGTTTCTCGGAAAGGTGGGGTTGTTGATTCGATCCACCTCCGTTCGGGGACCCCCATGAAGATTTCAGATTTCGACTCCATTGCGCAGGCCTCGCTGTTGATGAGCCAGCGCCAGTGCGCTGAAAAGCTCGTTGACCTGCACGTTCAGATGCGGCGACAGTCGTGTGGTGCCGGTGCGGTAGCGATCCGGGTCGAGTTCTTCGTCTATGCAGTGATGATGGATGTGGTGAGAACGCTGAACGGGCTGGCCGACCTGCATGCGCCATCATCGGAGTTGAGTGACCGGTCACTGGACCTGGTGTTTGAGGATGAGGATCTGACCCCGATGGTGATAGCGCAGCTCGTGATCTTGGCCGATGCCTGCCCGCGCTTTGCCGACGCCCTGATGGCCTCCGGATACCGGGAGAGCCTGCAGCAGTGGCGGTCGCGTTCGCAGAGCGATCTTTTCGCTGCCGCCTGATACGAACGAAAGGATTGGTAGACGATGAACGGGAAAATGACCCTTGGTGACTTCCGCCACCTCGCGAGAGGCCTCCCTGACGAGACAGAAATCGATCTCGGGCCGTCTGAAGAGTGCACGGGACTCGCATGGGGTGGGTTTACGCCCGCACAGCCATGCGTGGACGACGAATCGGTGATGGAGCCTCCGCGCATCACGCTTTCGCCGACAAGCCACTGACTGAATAGCCGAACCTTTACCCCCTATCTCCAGGAGGATCTCCGAATGCCACAAGTTGCCTACTCCGATGATCGCGTGAGTTGCTTCCACGAGGGGCAGGTATGGCGCAGCCCAAAGGGCACGCTGTATCGGGTCGTGGAATGCCGCCGGCGGGGACAGGCAGTGCTTCGACAGGGGATCGATGGCTCAGGTCGGGTGGATCGACGGCCGTGGGATGCTGTGTTCGGCTGGGTTCTCCACATGGAGGCCACGGTGAAGACGCACGGACTCACGGCAACGATGATCTCACCGTCTCAAATCGAGCTGCAGCTATCGGTCTTGCGTGAGCGTGGCGATCGGACCCTGATTGGCGTGGCCATCGTGGACCTGCAACGCCGGGGGTTTTCACTCGCCGGGTCCTCTGATGCTGCAAAGGCGTCGGGCGCCCAGATTGGTGTTCGCCCCTACATGGGCCCCGGCTGGAAGGCCGCAATGCTCAATGATGCAACGGCCGCCCTGGCGAACGAACATCGAGTGGACCCTGCTGCGATCGACTCGCAGCGAACACTGGCGCTGTTCATCACCGGGAAGGGCTAAGATCGATATGGCTATCACCGACCCAATGCCGGCGTGGCAGCGCGCTGATGGACTGGAGTCCCAGCTTCATGAGGCAGTAACGCCATGGTGCGTGCTCTACTGCCACAAGGAGCGTGCGGCGAACGGCGAGTTTCCGATCTATGGCACCTACACACCAACGGATGGGCGGTTGTCGATCCGTGGCGACACGCCGGCGGATCTCAAAGAGGTGATTCTGGAGCGCGTGCGCGAGGTCTGGGGCGAGCCTGACCTCGGCTCTGACTCCAATCCCTTCTGATTCTGATCCTTCGGGGGTGACCGTGGCGGATTCAGCCTGTTTGGAGCTCGACTTGGCCCCCAGCGGCGGCGAGATCGAGATGCGAGTGGCGGTTGACCGACTTCACCTCGCTACGGCGATCTATACGCGATCCCCTGTCGTGGACGCATTGTTGACGGAGGCCGGGTGGCCCGCGGACGGCAAGCGCCTTTGTGACCCGTCGGCGGGCGACGGGGCCTTCCTCGATGCGGCGTTGCGCCGCCTTCTCGAAACCGATGGCCGGTGCGACGCAGCCACGATCCTGCATAGCATTGAAGGCTGGGAGATTCACCCCGGCGCGTGCCGGGATGCACATGGTCGTTTGGCCAGAACCCTCGCGGGGCATGGCTGGCGCACTGCCGAGGCGCAGGCGCTGGCAGAACGCATCGTGCACCAGGGCGACTTTCTCTCCGAGGCAGCACAACATCCTCAGTGGGACGTGATCGCTGCGAACCCCCCATACCTGCGCTACAGCAAGGTGCCTTCCGCGCTGCGGGCGGTCTACGACGTGGCGGTACCGGAGCATGCGCGAGCGGATCTGCTGCATGCGTTCCTGAGCCGGTGCGCGGGCATGCTGAACCCCGGGGGTGTGCTGGCGGCAGTGACCAGTGACCGGTGGTGCTTCAATGCGCAGGCGGCCAACCTGCGTGCGGTGCTCGGCAAGACCCTTCGGGTACGCCACCTGGCTCGGATCGACGGTGCCAGCGCCTTCTATCGTCCGAAGAACCGCCGCTCCGGAACGCCGCCCAGGGTGCATCCGGTGACGGTCATCCTTGAGCGGTCCGACGACCGCGGCGTCGCTCGCCTGGATGGCACTCCCATCTACCCGGGATCCCCGGAGGTGGAAGCAGGCGGACGGACCCTGGCCGACATCGCCACGGTGAAGCTCGCTCCCTGGCTCGGCACACCCGGCATCTTCGTGGTCAAGCCCGATGTGGCTGCGCGGCTGCCGGCGGACTGGCTCATCCCGGTTGCCGACGGCAAGGACTTCACCGGCGGTGTGTTCTCCGGACCCAAGGCGTTCGCGATCCGAACTGAAGGGGCATCCTGCATGGAAGACCTGCCGGGGGCCATCATCGACCACCTCAAGCGTGAACTGCCGCGGATGTGCCAGCGCGGCCGGCGTGAGCGCTGCTGGTTGCCGCCGGAAACCTGGATCAACAAGTTCGACCTGTCACAGCCCTCCATCGTCGTGCCGCGAATTTGCCGAGGGTTGACCGCGGTCGAGATCCCACCGGGAATCCTGCCGATTGACCACGGCCTGAGCATTGCTCAAACCGCCGACGTGTCTCTTGATTCGATCCAGGCTGCGCTGCAGGCCCCGCGTGCGCGGGAGTGGATCGCCGCTCGGGCGCCGAGGCTCGAAGGGGGCTTTGTGAGCGTCACCACCACCTTGCTACGCACCTTGCCGGTGTAATCGGAGGCTCCGATGACGGCTGACATCGATTCAGACACTACGCAGGCGGCCAACAGGCCGTCGCCAACAGGCCTCAGCGACTTCGAAGCCTTGGGCTATCGAAACATTCGGACGTTGCCGGACGGTCGCGTCGTGGGGCTGCATCCATTCCTCTTCACCGTGGGCCTGGTGGTAGGGCTCACGCCCACCGGCTATGACCACCGCTACTGCTATCCGGACGCTGAAAGCGCCTGGGCGGCGATCATCCATTGGGACGGTACGGGCCACCCCCCGGGGCCTTGGATCAAGCGGAAAGGGAGAGGTGGTGAGTTCCCCAATCCTCAAACGTTCAAGGGCATTCCGGTCCGCGAGGATCGCCAAACGCGGAAGGCGCATGTCTAGTAAGCCAGCACTTATGGATGAGGGAGCACAATGAAGGCGCAGATTCGCTGGACCTGCGGGCCGCGTACGAAGAAGGCTGATTACGAGGCGGAGGAAATCTGCATCGATGTCGAGCTCCCGCTCGTCCCCCAGATTGGCAGCGTTCTCAAGCTCACAGCTGCGGGCGAGTTCGTCCGTGTCGACGATGTCTATCTGGACCTGTCCGTTGGCGGCGAGGGCCTGGTGGTGTTCCTGAAGGACGCGGCGCCAGGCACGCCCGACTTCCGCCCGTGGAAGGAACTGAGGGCCCAGGGATGGCGGCTCGTCGAGTAGCGCTTGCGGGGCTTTGGTGCGGGGGTAGCCTGGCTGTCTAGGAAGTAAGCGCTGTAGTCCGTCATTGATCGAGGGTGCGGCCCCAGTCACCCGCTCAACCGGGAATCTCCCAAGAGGAAACCGTATGGATGCCATTTCAGCTGTTGAGATCACCCGCGATGCCAATGGGATGTGGACCCATCCGGGCTTCCCGTGGGGGGTCATTGGTTCTGCCAACACTCTCCAGGAGACCATCGAGGCGATGGGCTATGAAATGACCCACGTGTTGATGGAAGAGGACGGGCGCATGCCCTTGACGCAGCTCTACGCCACCACGTTGGATGTGTCGCTCTGCAGACAGTGGGCCCCCTCACGTCCCTTGGGCGACGGCTGGATTCTGGTCTCCATTCACGATTCGGAGGACGGGCCGTGCGCGACGTGGGTGCGCCAGTTGTCAGGTCGGCGCATTTCACCGGAGGGGCGGGCCGACGTTGAAGCGCATCTCATGGCTGAGCTGGGCTCGATGCTGGAGCTGCAGATGACGATGAATGAGGTGGTCAACCCTTCCTGGCTCAGCTCTGGATACCCGTTTCTTCGGGCGGTCCTGATCGAGGGTGCCGAAGGGATCGAGCACGTTGGGTGGAAATGGTGGAAGGCGCAGACCCCGGATGAGGCGCAAGCGCGTCTTGAGGTCATCGACAAGCTGCACTTCTACCTATCCCATTTCATCGTTGCCGGAGCGCGGCAGCTCGGATTGGACCGCTACCCGGACCGCGAGACACGCCAACAGATAATCGAGGCAGCGCGAGAGATCATGGTGACTTCGCTTCGCCATGAACTTGAACGCTCCGATATCGACTTCGATGGGATGCGCTATGCATACGACAACCTCTCCGTCTGCGAGCGGTTCGAATTGATGGCGGGTCTTGCTGTCGCGCGGCGGGCCTCTTTGCGGCTTTTGATCGAGACCTGGGTGCAGCTGGGCGGGAAGGGAAAGGACCTGGTGCGCGAGTACATCGGCAAGAACACCCTCAACGTCTTCCGCGCCCGTCACGGCTACAAGGACGGGCGCTACGTCAAGACGTGGGACGGTCGCGAAGACAACGTGCACCTGGTTGAGCTGCTGCTGGACATCCCCACCGAGGGTATGTATGCAGCACTGTGGTCCGCTCTGGAGCAGCGATACCAGCAATTGGCGGACCCAGCCTAGTTTATCGATCGCATGTAGCAGTGGTTCGGCAGGCCCCGCATTGCGGGGCTTCGTCGTTTCTGGAGGTTGGTTGGACGTTCCTACAAGAGACCGTCCACCATGCACACCACACCATTCGCCAGCCCGCTGGTGACATCGATGGCAGGGCTGTCGGCCCTGTCGTCGGTGATCCCCTCGTTGGACCAGCTGATTCAGGATATCGAGGCAGCACTGGCACAGACCGCTGGTGCCGATCTCGGCCTCAGCGAACTGCTGGCCTACGCCCAATCCGTCCGGGCGCGGGCGGTACGGTTCGCTGCCGGATCCGACCTCGCGGACGGGCTCGACTATGGTGATCAGCTGGAGGCTGTGCAGTTTCCTCCGAATGACGGATTCGCCGCTTGTGATTGGAAGGTGGCGTCGTGAGCGCCGCTGGAGGCGGTCGGCCCGACGTTCATTTCATTGAACTTCTGCATGCAGCGGGATGGAAGACTCTCGATTTCGAAGACCCGCGCGTCTACCGGCGCGCCAATGTCTCCTACGCTACCTTGGTGCGCCAGGAGGTTCGTATCGCCCTGACGTCGTTGACGTTGCTGTCTGAGCGGCGTGGCACCATTTTTCTCTGCCACGGCAGCACCGCAGACGTGACTCTTCTGGCAGTTCTGGTCGATCCGGAGCATCGTCGGAAAGGTCAGGCCAGTGAAGCAATGGAATCGGTCTGTGAAGCGGCCAGGACAGCCCAGTGCACGTTGTGGTTGGAGGTGTCCCCGATCGGAAAGGGTGGCGCACCAGTTGGCGTGCTGCGCCGCTGGTATAAGGGACTGGGCTTCGAGTCCTGCGGGCGTCGCATCATGAAGCTGGGATGCGCGCCACAAGCGGCCTGAGTGCGCCATCTCGTTGAAGCGGGTACGTGCCCTGTCTACATACGGACTATCCGGGAGGAGTAGACGTTGGAAATATCGATGAAGGATGTGCTGCAGCGCCTGATGGAGCTGGATGGCCAGGATGGGTACGGAGGTGGCCCGAGTCGGGCTTCTGAAGCCAATCTGGCGTCTGAATCGGATTGGGCAATCACGGACATCGATCCCGCCTACCCGCTAACAATCCCGGTTCTCATTGATTGCACCGAGAGCGTTCTGGCGCTCCTTGAGGTCAATCGCTTAGTGGTCTCGCCGTGGCGCACTGTCGAACTGGTGGTGCGCGTCGCGCTTGTAGTAGTTGGACAGTCAGAGCAAACCGAGACATCGGGCACTACGTACCCCCCGCTATCAGATGAGGTGATTGGCGGACACTTCAAGCGGTGTGCGATCGCGGTTGGTCAGCACCCGAGCACTCCCCCCATGGACTCCAGTATTCCAGCTGGGGTGTTTCTTGGAGCCGCACCCAGAGTGCTTCGCATGATTGCGCAGGATCACCTCGTACTCACTTCGCAGCAGGAGGCACAGTTGGTGATGGCGGTGGTGTGGGACTGCTACATGGAAATGCAGAATGGCTAGCTCATCTGGGGTGTCTCTCTCCGACGATTGCTTGCTACGCAGCTACCGGCGAACCATTGGCCGTTTCGGGGGCGTCTTTGGTGTCATCAGCTTTCTGCTCGGGTCGGGCGTCGTGGTGGCCGTGCATGCGGTCGAAGGTCTGGCCTACGTGGGGCTTCTCCCGATTGCACTCTCGCTGGCAGCGACATTGGTCACCGTTCGCGCCCTCAGGGCTCGCTGGTGGATGGCACATGAAGTTCGGAAGCGGAGGCTGGTACGCCGCCTGGGGATGAGCCCGCGACTATTTCTCGGCGGGGCCGTGCTTCTGGGCTTCGGCGCGGGTGTGCTGGTCGTGACGTTGATCTAGCGGCCTTGCGGGGCCCCCCTTCCCGGGTACTGTAGGTACATGGAAACGGGAGGTTGGTGATGGAAACGGAATATCTGGTGGCGGTGATCGGTGTGGGTGGCACGCTTCTCGGTGTGTTGCTGTCCGGTCTGCTTAATCTTGTTAGCGGCTCGCAGCGCGAGCGTCAGGCGCGCATGAAGCGGCGGCTGACTCAGGCCTATCTCGATCTGTTGGCCTTCTATGCTCTTGAGTCCCGGTATGCCGAGACGGTAGCGCGGTGGCAGGCGGAAGTCGGTGATGACCGGACGCCGGAAGGTGTCCGCCGGGCTTCGCGCAAGTGGCTGCGCGAATCGGAGGGCATGGATATCAGCGAGGACGCCACCCCGCGCGTGCTTCGTCGCCGGCTGCAGGCGCTGGGCGCCGATGTGGAGGGTCTGTGATGCGCAACAAGACGCCGATCAAACTGCTGGTGGTGATCTCGGGAGGGGTGGTTCAGGCGGTCGCTTTCGACACCGAAAGTGAGGCGCTTCCCACGATGGAAGTCCGCGTGATTGACTACGATTCGCCGGGCGGACTGCCGGTGGTCGATGTTGAACAGGGGCGCGGTGGAACGGCGCCGGCGGCGACGTATTCGGTTGGGGCTTCACTCGGGACCGTGGGATTCGTGCCGCTGTGGTCGCAGATCGACGCCGTGATCACCGCGGCGAGCGTCAAGAGCGGTGCCACTACGCTTCTGGCTCCGCGAGTGGCCATCAATACTGATACCGGGGAGTGCGATGACCTGTGCGTCGATTCTGATCTTGACTCCCAGTGCTCGCATGACCTGGTGCGCCTAGATCCGCCGCCCCGGCGCGAGGGCGGAGCGGCCCGCGACCAGCTGCCGGAGTGCCCGCCGTTGTCCTGCTATGAAGAGGACATGGCACGTGCCGCGTAGGCAACGTGAGCCCGTACTGTTCAGAATCCCGCTGCGCGGAGGGGGGTCGCTGTTGTGCAGCGCCTCCGTTCGTGGCCACGCAGTTCAATACGATGCCTGGTGGCGCAGCGATGAATGTTCGCCGCCGGCGCGGGGGCGCAAGGGGCTCACAAGAGGCGAATTGATCGACATCGCCTCCTCGGCGGACCCCGGGGCCAGCTGGGAGCTTTCGGCCCTGTTCAAGTTGCCGGTCCTTGATTCGCCAATCGGTCGGACGATCCTTCTCCGGAGCGCAGTAGGGCTGCCGCTGGACAGATCTGACCTTGCGTCGTGGGCGACAGCGGTCGACGGGGCTGGTGCTGTGCGCCCGGCACGGGATACCCGTGCGCTGTTCCGATAGAAGGCCTGGGGAACGCTCGTGGACTCTGAACTCGATCTCTTCGTGCGTTGGATACATGAGCGTGAGGCCATCCGGAAGCGACGGGCGGCCGGTGCGGCGTGGCCCTGGACCGATGACCCGTTCCTGCGTGCATACCGGTGGTGCAACGTGCGTCGCATGGACGATCGTGTGAGCCGCGAGCTATTCGATCGCTGGTACCGGCCGGAGGCGGGCGAGAAGGAGACCCTCCACCGTGCCCTGCTCGGGCGACTGGTGAACTGGCCCGATTCGCTGGATGAGATTGGGCTGCGGTTGGAGGACGCTCGCGCGGTGCTGGCGGCGCGGGCAGCCTCGGGTGCCAAGGTGTGGACAGGAGCCTATGTGGTGCCCGGGGTCCAAGGCCAGGCTAAGGTCGACTCCATTTGCGACTTGGTGGATCGGGTTGTGGCTGCTGCGGATCGGGTTGTCCGGGGCTCGATGCGCAGCACTTGGCGCGAGATGGTTCGATTCGACGGAATGGGGGGCTTCTTGGCTGGCCAGGTGGTTGCTGACCTTGCGCACCTGCCGGTCGGGGCACGGTGGGCCGACGTGGGGGCGTGGGCACCCATCGGCCCGGGCAGCGCGAGGGGGATCAACCGGCTGCGCGGGATCCCCAAAGACAAGCCGGTTGCACAGGAGCAGTTCGAGCTGCTGTTGCCGAAGTTGATCGGGGTCGTGCGGCCGTTGATTGCCGAGATCTGGATAGACCGGCGGCTCCAGGCGATGGACATTCAGAACTGCCTATGCGAGTACGATAAGTATCGACGCCTTCAGCTTGCGGAGGGTACGGTCAGGGCTCGCTATGTTCCGACCGGTCTTTCTGTTGGCCAGGGTTCTCTGTTCGGTTAGAGCCCCTCGGGGCTTGCAAGGAGCTGGTATGGACTCTCAGATGGACGATGTCCCGCCCGATCGTCATCAGCAGACGATTGTTGACGGTGTGCAGGCGCGCGAGCGAGCGCGTGTGCAGGCGCGAGAGCGAGCGCGGGGGCCTGCCCTGCTGGGCCTGAACCGAATCGTCACGGCCATTCGCAGCAACCCCGGTTCAGGCCAGGTGCGACGATTGGTGGCCTTCCTTGGGGGCTTGTACAACGGCGAACGGTTTCCGTTCGACATGACAGAGCTGCGTTCACTGGATAGTGGCCTGTCCGACGCCTGCCTCGATGTGCTCGCCTACGATCGCTTTGGCGTACAGGAGATCCACTGCTGGGGTGTAATCAGCGGTGACGATCTGAATGATCTGCTGGCAGCCTATGGCCACTACTATCGCGCGCAGCAAAACCGGATCGGACGCTCTCTGTACCAAGAGCGCTACGGCGACGATGGCCATGCTGATGAAGGTCTGAGCGCCTGATTCAGGACTCTGTGGCGGATTGCGGGGGGCGTCGGCGTGGGTAATGTCAAGGCTCACCCACCGTTGGAGCGTCGCCATGACCATCCTTCTTTTTATCGCCATCGGCCTGATTCTGATCCCTCCGCCCGAGACGGAAGGCTAAGTCGCGCCGTCACCATTCGGGCCGACGGCAAGAGCAAGTTCGCCAGATCGAAATCACCGTGGATCTCATATCTGTGAATCGCTTCCTTCGCGAGGTTGCTTCCTTTCTTGAATTGATCGGCCTGGAGACTGAGGAAGTCGCTGCCGTTCCCGGTTCATTCGTGCCTTGCGTGGAGATTCAGTGTGGGCGCCTCAGGTTTACCCCCGATGCGCTCCCATCCGACCTTCTGCACGAGGCCGGCCATGTCGCGATCATGCCCGCCAACTTTCGACGGATGCTGACGGGTGACCTCGATGATGTCGTTGGTCAGGTGTTCGAGGATCTCATCAGGCGGGGCCTGGAGCCCGATCACCCGATGACGCGCGCTCTGCTGCAGTGCTCAGACACGGAGGCCACGGCTTGGGCCTGGGCGGCGGGTCGCCACCTCGGTCTTCCGGATGATCAGATCATCACTGACCAGGACTACGACGGCTCCGGCGCGGAGGTTCGGGCGTGCCTGAAGATGCGCTGCTATTTCGGGATCAACGGTCTGCAGGCCGCCGGCATGTGCGCTGCACGGCACTACCCAAGTATGACCCGTTGGGTCCAACCCCACTTCATCGAGTCGTGAGGTTGACATCGATCGGGCGTTTCCGCCTTCCATGCGCCGTGGTGCATCAGGGTGGCGATTGGAGCTGGGCACTCGTGGGCGCCGGCGAACCCCAGCACGGCTGGGCGTGGTGTAAGGGATGGATATCGCATCTCGGAATGCACCACGTCGCAGTCTGGCCTAGCGGGGCGCTGTGGCCACCCGCAAGGTGATCACTCCTAATTGGAGACGCCGGACATGATTCAGGCTTTGATACAAATGGCGGCTGCCTTTGGTTATCGCGTCAATGCCAATGGCATCGAGATCGACGAGTACAACAATGTATCGCTCTCCGTCGCGGATGACGTGAATGGAAGCGCTGTCAGTGTCTCGACGCTTCTGGCGAGGAAGGTTTCCGCTGATCTTTCGGCACTTACGGCCTCCCATGGATGCCTGCTGGAGTCTGTGGAGGGAAAGGTGCGCGTGTGTCTGACCGGAAACAGCCCCCGTGGCCTCGATCAGCTGGTTGACACCGTAGAAGAAGATATTCGTCGCGACATCAGCTCCATTCAGGACTCCATGACGGGGCTCCTACATGCCCTCGACTACCGCCGCGCCTGCAGTGAAGGCGCGGGTAGCTTCACGACCGCGTGTTACCGGGTCAGTTGGGATCTGGCCGCTGATGGCACGGAATGGGAGGATGCCAGCGTGCTGTACCCTCTACTCGAAGCGGTCGATATCGTGAATGACCCTCAGTGCCGGTGGGGCACGATGACGGTTCGGGTGGACTCCCGGGATTCCATTGACGACCCCGTCTGGCGGAATATCGCTATCGCACGGCAGCCGTTTCTCGGCATTGCTCTATCCGATCTTCGTGCTACCCGGCGAGCGCTTCTGGCTGATGCGCTGGAGGATGCAGACCTTTCGAGCCGCAATCGCCATCCGGAGCGGAAGGCTTTCGAAACGCCACAATCTTCTGCCCCTCAGCAGCAAATCTCAGCCCCGGCACCGAAGCCGTACTACCCTCAGTACGGCTCGATCTGTCCGGAGATTCTGGGTGAACTTCGCTTGCTGCGGGTCGATATTCAAGGTCGGAGCCCGACGTACTGTCAGATTCAGTTGGTTGCCAATCCGGCAATGGGTGGGTGCTTCGTACAGTGCGAGGATGAGGTGACTGGCAGTGTTCTCAGCCGGCAGGGCCCATTCGGATCTCTGCGAGAGGCAGAGAAGGTCTACTTTGCCGCCATGGAAGAGTTCACCTCGAAAGGGTTTGGCGTTCTGACCGATCCTTGGGACTACGACATTACGGAAGGCCTGTCGGACGTCCTGCGCGTGATTGAATGCGGGCAGGCGGAGCGTGAGCGCTCCATTGCGGCCCGGGCGGGGACCGCAGTGATGCGCTCTGATCTTGCGCGTCGAAATTCACAAGCACTTTTCGTTTGATGGGGGGTCGACAATGTCAAACAACAGCACTGATGGAAGCTGGTCGCTGAAGCGCACGGTCCAATGTGTGAAGTGTCCGTGGCGCACCTCGACGAACCCGCGAGACATCCCGAACGGGTACTGCGAGACCCGACATCGGGCCCTTGCCTCGACAATCGCGCGCCCAGGACAGCTCCACTTCGGCGGTCCGCTTGTCGCGATGGCGTGCCACGAAACTGAAGACGCACACTGCATCGGATGGCTGGCCAACCAAGTCGGCCCGGGAAACAACATTGGATTGCGACTTCATCTGACTCGGTGCCTGAATGCGCGAGAGATCACGCTGCGAGGCGAGCAGCACGAATCGTTCGAAGCTACTCTTCCGCAATAACGATGAACCAGGTGGTGGCGGCGGCCGCTTTCAATGGATGACTGGAGGTACGCATGAGTCAGCATCACTGTGACAGCACCTATCAGGGCAAGCCGGTCCATGTCGTTATGGGCTGGGATAGACCCCTTCAGTACGTGTTTCTCACTGTTGAGCTGGAGAGCGAGGTCGACGACGACGATGAGCCGATCTACGTCTACCACAACTTCGATGAGCCGGAGGATCAGCCCCTGACCCTGGATCATGCAGTGGCTGTCCTGAAGCGACTCGATATCGCCGTTCCCGACTCGATGATCATCGAAACGGAAAAGGACCGCGATGCCAACGTCGGCAATCGACAGGTGTTTCACTCTCTCTAGGGAGCATTCACTTCAGCGGCGACCTGACCGCCGCCCCTTGCGGGGGGCTCTCGTATGGGAATGATCAACCTTCAGACATTGGAGGTTCGACATGCACGGTGACACTTCGCCAGCGGCGCCCCGGCAAGCTCCGGCTCACTTCACCCACTCCGCGGCCGAACTGCTCGTGCTGGCCTATGCGCGGGCCGAGCGTAGTGGGTCGGTTAGCTGGGAAGACTTGAATGAGGCGTACCGCGCTGCGCTGTGCGAACTGGGGGGCCAGCGAACCTCGCAGCTCGTTGAGCTCGCGGCTTTAGCCGACTCGGAGTCCTGATTGGCCCTTGCTGGCCATCACCTCTGCGACCCATGGCGGTCGCCTGAATTGCGGCGCCACCCTTGCGGGGCAATCGACCCTTGCGAGGGTGGTGGTTCGCAGACACCGATACCTCCCAATGACGAAACTCACCCGCCAAATGAAGGCGAAGGCGTTCAGCCGAAGCAAGCTCGATCTCTTCATGGAGTGCCCCTTTTGCTTCTGGGCTGATCTCCACCACGGGGTCCGCCGTGTGAGTGGTCCGGCCTTCTCGCTGAATATCGCGGTTGACGCCCTTCTGAAGGCTGAGTTCGATGTCCATCGACGGAACCAGACCGCCCATCCCGAGTTCGCCCGGGTTGGGCTTGATGCGGTGCCCTTGCGGCACGCCATGATGGATGAGTGGCGGAACAATTTTGTCGGCGTTCGCTGGACTGATCCTACGACTGGCTGGACCCTCTTCGGCGCCATTGACGACCTTTGGCTGAATCGGGACGAGTGGGTGGTCGAGCTGGCCGACTACAAAGCGACCTCAAAGTCAGCCGAAATCAGCGCTGACACCCTTTACCCCCGTTACCGGCGGCAGTCTGAGATCTATCGGTTCTTGCTGAAGAAGAACGGCCTCAAGGTGTCGAATCGATCGTGGTTTTACTACGTCAACGGACTGAAGTCCGGCCCGGGCTTTGGGGGCGCTCTCCAGTTCGACACAGTGCTCGTGCCTTACGTCGGATCCGACGCGTGGGTTGAGTCGACATTCCGGGCAGCGGTTGCGACCGCCGTCTCGCCGGTACCGCCGCAGCACGGCCCGGATTGCCAGTGGTGCGCTATGCGGGCGGCAGCTGAGGGCCTCATCTGGAAGCCGACGCCGATCTCCATAGCTGCGTCCGTCGACCATCTGAGTGCAGCGCTGGCACCTCCGGAGTCCGCCGGAGATGGAGGGGATGCAGCGCGCTGCGATAAGCCCCGGCGCAAGAAGAAGAAGGCCATTCCCATTGAAGTGGAGCTGGTGGTACCGCCGCCGGTCTACAGAGACGTACCAGAGGAGGTTGTGCATGGATGTGAATCTGTCGAGCCGCGAACGCGAGGTTCTGTCGGCGCTCTACCATCATCATCAGCAGCAGGCTGAGCTGGCTGAAAGGCCTGGGCGGCACCCGCAGGATCGGCGTCGAGGGCTGATTGACCGGGAGAGAGCGAGTTTGCTTGGAAGGATGTTGGCCACCATTTCCCCGCCCTCGGACTACGAGTTTGGTAGCTATCTGACCATTTCAACGAAGCACCTGAGCGCCGACGACGCCACGCTGCTGGCCAGTCATGCTGGGCAGCCTGGTAGCGCCTTCATGGTTGCGGCTACGGGATACGGCTGGATCGTCTCGTTGGGCTGCGATGAAGACGAAGGGGATGCGGAACTTGCTTTGCGCGACGCTGGGTTCAGTGAAGGGTTTGTCATGCTGCGAAGGGCGTTGCGCCAGTACCGCGGTGGTCGCTACAGGCGGGTCGAGTTCGACCGCGATGCTCCAGCTCAGGCCGACCTGCTCTCGCTCCAATCGACGGGCGAGGAACAGATGCCCGCCGGTCGGCCCGCTGTTCGAGCGAGCGCCGGCCATCCGGCCTGAGGAGGAGGGTTTCCCCATGGTTGCCATTCTGTTGCCGTTCTTTCTGCTCCTGGTGTTGAGTGTCGCGGTTGGGCTCGCTCTGGAGACCCTGGCCAAGTTCATCCCCAGGTTGGGCTTGCGAATTGCCGTAGTGGCCGTCATCAGGGGCTGCTTCTATTCGGGAACGATGGTCGCTGACACCTATATTGCTGCATTCCTCCCCACTGTCTTGGTGCTGCCGCGGTGGGTCTCTTTGGTCGCTGAGGGTCGCTTCGACGTGATCATGGCAGTGCCTGCTCTAGCTGTGGCGGCAGTGTCGCTACTGACCTCGGCTGCGGGCTTCGGCATCTATCGACGGAGCGAGGCTGGCCGTGGGCAGCGGGACCGCCAAAGTGATCGGGCGCACTACGCGGCCGCCCTGCGGCGGCTCGGCCCAGTGGGGGGTGGAGAACCGCGACATCCAGACCATGATTCGAGCCAAGGGAAAGCTGACGATGAAAAGTGATATTGCATGCTCAGGGGATCGCCTGAAGGATCTTCACACGGCAATGACTGACGCTGTCCAGCGCTATCTCGATGGTTACGAGGTGTGTGTTGAGGGCGGATACTACCCTCCTGACGAAGAGGGGCAGCGGCTGATTGAAGGTGCGGTTTGGGGCCTGATAGAAGATCCCGACTTCAAGCGCTCCTTCATCGAGCGGCATGCGGTGCGACCGGTGGACCCGGACGCCTCGCCAGGAGAGCAGCCGCATCAGGATGACCTGGCGGTGGATCGGTTTGCTGCCGCCATGAAGGTAAAGCTGGCGGCTAGTCGCATGAAGGGCCGTGGGGGGTGGAGCGACCCGCAACAGTGCGCCGTTGAGACCTTGGCGGCGTTGCTTCATGGACACACGCGGAAGACCAACGCTGGGGCATTCGAGGACATCGGCGCATTCGCAATGATGCTCCATCAACGCGGCGCTGACCCTGCCGTGCTGGGCCGAACAGCGCCTCCGGTGGTGGATATCGCCGGGCTCCGAGTGGCACACCAGAGGCTGACCGAGCTGACGCTCGGCACTGACTGCACTCCCGGCTTTCGAGAGGTGTGCCGGGAGATAGCCGGGATCCTTGGGCAGTAGAGTGTGTACGCCTAATGAATGAGCCCATGCATCCGGACAAAGGGCAGCGGCGCTAGGCCGCGAATGTGCGGCGCGGCATATCCCGGCGCTTGCTGATTCCATGCGGGGCTAGCGGGGCGTTCCTTCTCGTGCACCGTTGAGGCACGTCTACAGGAGCGACCTCGATGGAAACAGCGGCCGGGCTTTTCGATATCTGCGATGGGCAGTCGACCTCTGGCACCCCCTTCGGCTCAGATGAGGGCTCGGGCCTTCCCCAGGTTGTGCGCCACTACATAGCGTCTTGGCCGGTCTACCTGCAGGCGCTGGATGATTTCGAAGCCGCAGTAGCAGGGTTGCGTGAGCGTGAGAAGGCCGCATTCCCTCAACTCAGTGCCTCGGCATGGACCGCGGAGTTCGGACGGCATGGCAGGCCCTCCAAGAGAGAGCTTCGAGCGGTACTGCGGGGGGCCATTGCCCGCTATGCCAGGGTTCATTTCGGCGACAACGGCGCCGAGGTGCCATTGAGTGACCATCAGGTTGAGTCGATTGCCCGAGACGTTCAGTTCGATACCGCCGAAGATGAGGTGGTGCCGAAGGCCATCGAGCGTTTGTGGTATGCCTTTGACGCTCAGCTTGGTGCAGGACGTGGGGCTGCGCTGGCTCGGGCCGAGTTGGCGCGGCAGCTGCGGCGTCATCTGCACGTCTACCAGTACGGCCGGGACAAAATCGGCTTTACATCAGGTTACGCCCCTGCCCCCGTGAAGGGTGGCATTGCGTTCAACATCGGACGCGGTGTGGAGCGGGCCATTGTCGGTGACGGCTATCAGTTCACCTACGATATTTCGCGCGTCCTGGCCTCAATCGAAGAGGGCGCCCGCCAGCTTCTGGCAGCTCGGCTTCCGGCGCTGAACCTGGGGTTGTCCCCGTCTGTTCGCCGCTACGACCTTCATGAGAAGTTCAAGATTCCCTTCAGCGTTCCCGTGGGTCCGGCTGCTGTATCGCTGCGCTTCTTCAAGGACAAGACGATCCTTGTGCTGCCGATCGAGTTGTCAGCCGAACTGTTGGCGTCGATTGAGGCTGCTGACCCCAAAGGGGGGATTCGGTGAGCATCGTCGGCTGGTATCAGGATATGGCGTTGGTTCGCTCGCGCGGGCAGTGCGTCGACAAGGCGACGACTCTCGGCGAGCTGCATTGCCGGCGGCAGGAGACTCAAGGTCAGTTCTTCACCCCGGAGCCGGTTGCGCGGCTGATGTGGGATATGGGGCACGCTGCGCTCGGAGCGAGGGACGACGCCCTCCCGATCAGTGTATTCGACCCTGCGATCGGGAGCGGGCGCTTGGTGCAGTTTGCTGACAACGGCCATGTCGTTTACGGATGCGACATCGACTCCGCGTTGATCACCGCACTTGGCGAGCGCCTAACAGCGTCCGGTGTCCGTTCTGTGCTCCGGGATGGGTCGATGGCCAACAAGCGAGCCCTGTGCATGGATCTAGCGCTTCTCAATCCACCGTTCTCGCTTCATCTGGAGTCGCCGCACCTCGAACCCTTCGAATGCGTTAGCTTCGGGCGATTCGGGCCCAAGTCCTCGGCTCAAAGCCACTGGTACGCGCTGTACCAGGCGCACCAGGCAGCGAGAGTGACCGTGGCTCTCCTGCCGCGAACCTGTGTCAACGAGTTGGAGGCTCATCCACGTTTGGCGCGCCACGTTCGCAGCATCGTTGACCTTCCGGATTCGACGTTCGTGGATGAGGGTGCGCGCGTTGCCACAGCGATCGTACTGTTCGTTAAGGCGCCGCACGTGGGGGCTCCGATTCGGGTCCGCGGGTTGGATGCTGCGCGGAGCGCATTCAGGTCACTGGTGCCCCAGTCGGCGCCTGAGCCGGTGTGGCTGCGACCGACGTTTGAAGACTGTGAGATATCTGACAGCTCGCCTGTATTCACCGGCCCGGTGACCGGCGACGTGAGAATCCGGATCGATCGCTCGGGGCGGCGGGTCAAGCTCGGCTTTCGTTGCGCACTGGTTGAGGCGCGCGCCATGAACATGGTCTTGGTGCGCCGGCTCGGCCTGGATAATCACAAAGGAACGCGGCTTCCGAAGGGCGTGCAATTCGCTGGTGATGGGAAGCTACTCATTGAAGGGCTGCTGACCGGAAAAGGTCCAACGGACAGGCTCGAAGCGCTGTGCGAGATCCTGCGCTCAGCTGGTGGGGTGCCGGAGCCGACTCGGGATCTATTGGGATATCTCCATCGGCGGTGGCGTCGTTTGCGGGTAGAGAAAACCCCTCTGCAGAGGACCATTTTCGACCCCGATGGACGTCACGATCCAGGGGGCATGAACGGGGCCCGATGCACTGCTGTCAGGGCGCATTTCCCGGACCCCGCGAATCTCATGACTGGCGCCATCCCGGCCGGGGCGGTTGTTGTGCTGGAGCGTGCCGAGGACAGTGATGCGGAACGGTACCGATACGTCGGCATGCCGAACATGCCGGCAGTATCGATTCAGAAGTTGCGCGAGCACCTGAGTATCCCGAAGTCCGCATCTGCGGAGTCCGGATGGCGTCAGATCGAGGCTGGAAGGGCCGCCGCCTTTCCTCTCCAGGCTGCTGCGCTGTCGCGGCGGCTCACGGCGGCAGGTGGAGATAGCTTTCTCGGGTCCTGGCCGTTCCAGCGCGAGGATGTTATCGAGCTGTGCATGACACGCGGGGTCGTTGCTGGGCACATGATGGCACTCGGAAAGTCCCGCATTGCTGTCGGTGTCTGTCTGCTCGGCGGCCGGCACAATGCAATCATCGTCGAGTCGGGTCTGATCGATGAAATGCTTGCCCAGTTCAAGAGCTTCGGACTGCCGGAGCATCTCTACAAGGTAATTGCCGGGCCTCAGGACGTCGCCGACCTCCGCCGCATCAACCTCGTCTCTTACAAGCGACTGCGGGACCCGATCCGACCAGGGACCCGCCGCACGCTAGCGGCTCTTCTGAGGCGGCGCTTTCACACCGTTTGTGCGGACGAAGGGTCGTTGCTTGCGCACACAGACACCCTACAGACGCAAGCGCTCTACCGGCTTTCACCTCGGCGAAGGGTTGCGCTGGACGGAACTCCCATCGCGAACCTTCCGAGAAACTTGCTGCCGCTCGTGGCGTGGACAAGTGGAGACGGCACAGAGTCGCAGCCTTACGGTGTCCGGCACCCATTTGTTTGCCCGGATCTCTTCACGTCCGGGGCACTGGCCGAGCGCGGCATTGATCGCTTTCGTGAGGAGTTTGTTGTCACCGAGTGGGTAACCCACCAGTTCGCTGATGGAATGCAGTCAGGCGCGAAACGCGAGATTCCTAGCCTCAACAACCTCGATCTGTACCGCGAGTTTGTCGGACGACACGTTCTCCGGCGGGTGCGCAAGGAGCCCGCCGTGCAGCCCTATCTGAGGATTGAAGACCCCGACACTTCGATTGAGACCGTTGATTGGGACACTGCCCATCTGAAATTTTACGTCGACGTAGCCGAACAGTTCGTGGACTGGTACCGGTCAGTCCGCTCCGATCTGGCTGCCAGAAAGCTGAATCTTGTCGTCGTTCTGTTGCGGCTCAGTGCAGCCTGTCGAGCCGCGAGCATTCCCCAGGATCTCAAGGGCCCGGTTCGTTGGCCCGGCGGTTTGACCAGCAAGCAGCGTCGTTGTGCTGAGCTGCTAGGGGATCTGGAGGATTGCCAAGCCACTACCCTCACATACTTTGAGAGTCCGGTCGCAGCTGAGATCATCGCAGGCCAGCTCAGAGCACAGGGGCGCGAGGTGGTTGTCTATACCGGGCTCCACTCTCCGACCAAGCGAACCCGGGCATTGAACGATCAGTTCCGATCTGGGAGGGTGCGCAATGCGCTGTTGACCTATGGGGTGGGTGCGAGAGGCCTCAATCTTCCGGAGGCCTCTCACTGTGTCTTCTACGACCGAATGTGGGGCGCTCGCCAGGAAGCGCAAGCCCAGGATCGGGCGCAGCGCGCTGGGCGCCGCGGCCGGCTCCAGGCGCTCTATCTCCACCTTGCAGGCAGCACCGACGAGTATCGCGCCCAGATGGTTGCGTTCAAGAGCGACACCGCCAATGCTGGCCTGGACTTCGCTGAGCCAGAATTCCGGCCGGATGAGTACGAGCATTGGTTGACTATGCTCGACCGATTCTGCGAATCAATCGGCCGGTCCCGATTGGAGCTTCGGAATCGGATCAAGTGCGCGGCATGATCTCCATTCGCGGCTCCGAGATACCTTAGATACTTGGATTGCCTTTTCTGGTGATACTGAGCGATGAAATTGAAGAATACGATAGGCCGGGTGGGTGCCGCGATAGAGTGGGTATCCATCTACATGGTGAGGAGTTGGTTTCGCCCCATTGCATTCTGGGCCTGTCATGCACTCACCCTATTGATGTTTGTCGCAACGTGTGTGATTGCGGTAGCGCTGACGATGCCGGGTCAGCTCCCGATTGCCAATGACCTATTGCTGTTGAGCTCCGTTTCGCTCTTTCTGATTGGTCTCTTAGGGCCGATCCTTGTCGCATTGGGGTTGTTTGTTCATCAGACGCTCGAGGACGAGAAGTCATCTCCATTGGGGAAGTCCTCGTGGTGGCTGATCTTTCCAGCGATTGCTTGCGTGGCGGCCGGCGTGTTTCATCACATTACCGAGCAGAAAGTGCGCGGCATCACCGACTTGCGCTTCGTTGTCAGCGACCATGAGGTTAGCTGGTGTGGTGATGTGCCAGTGGGTGCCGTCGATCGACTGGCTGCAGCGTTGCGTCATGCGGATGGTGACGGAGATCATCCGCCGCGGCGATTGACGATGGTTGAGAACGGTGGTGGTGAGGTCATTGAGGTACGACGATTCCTGGATCGTCGCGAGGAACTGGGGATATCCGAGGTCATGGCGGTAGGTCGGTGTCTGAGCGCGTGTGCCTTGATCTGGGCCGGTTCACCAGACGCAAGCATCGAGCGCCAAAGCGCACTCGGCTTCCATGGGGCATTCAACAATGTCACTGGTGACCCGGCGCCGGACCTGGATGACCTGAAGATCATCGACCAGATTCTGTCTCTTGATCGCGGATTCGACGAGGGGACGCTGCGAGGGTGGCTGCGCTACGGCCCCGCAGAGATGGCAATGCTCGGTGTAGCCGATCTACAGGCGCTGGGGATTCGACACGAAGTTGTTGACCGCGGCCCGTCGTTCCAGGATCGATGCGGGACTGCAGGTAGCTCCTGATGTCCTATGCGGAGTTCATCGGCGTGATTGTGGAGGCGCCCTACAACAGCGGGGCGGACATCGGCTGTCGTGTGCGAGTGGTTTACAGGCCTGGATATCTGGGACTGCATTTTCAGTACAGCATCGGCGATGGATGGTACGCCCTTGGCCAGGGCTACAACCACAGCAGACTCCTGGACCAACTGCGGTCAGGGGAGCTTCCCGAGTTTCGCACAATGGTGGCCAGGCACAGCAGGGGCGTCGCTGATGCTGGACTGCCGATAGTCGCGGTCACGTCCCCGGAACGCCTCCCAGGGAAGACCAGTGAAGCTCAACAGCTCCTTCTCGCTAGGTGCATGGCACAGGATCGCATGGCGGTCCGCAATGCAGGCGCTCTGTTCATGTAGTGCTCCCCTTGCGCTCGGAACTGTTCGTTCATACAGTATCCCATGCTCCCCTCACCTCCGAGTCGCCCGTCGCACCCAGCTGGAGCAGAGCTGCTGGCCCTTGATGTCGTGAGCGGGGGCCCGCGGGACCGTCTGCGGATCGCAAACTTGCTTGCGAATGACATCCTGCGCATCAGCTCAGGCCTTGCAGACGCAATCGCGTTCATGATCGTGAACCAGCAAGGCCGTGCTCACGATCTGAACAACAAGTTCCAAGGGCTGCGGGACCGGCTCGCAATGGCTCAATCGGTTCTCCAGTTGATCGATCAGCATTTCGATGCGCGACGTGGGGAGTGAATGCTGCGTAAAGTTGCACAGTGCGCGACTGCGGCATAAGTTCAACGGGTGGACGCTGCGATAGCGGCGTTCAGATCAGGGAGAAGTCGGCTCATGGAAAAAGGGAACAGTAAGCACGGCTGGTTGCGTCATGTCGGAGGAGCGGTCGCAGCGGTAGCGACCAGCGCAGCGATGGCGGCCACAGGTATCGACGGCTGGTTATCGTGGTTCGTTATTTTCGTCGGCGCGATCGGCGGCACAATTCTCGTCGGCGCGCTGATAGACCGCCACGCCCGGAGTTTGCCGTGCAGAGATGCAGCCCATGAAGCGCAGCGGAGCTAGCAAGGTGATGAATTCTATGCGCGCGCTCTCTTCGGTCCTGTTGGCATCGCTTGTCTCTGGTTGTGCTCATCTGAGCACCTATAACTCGCTCGATGATCTCAGCGAGGAACGGAATCAGGTAATGGTGTTGGATGCCAAGACCCGTGTCGTTCATTCCAGGCTGGTGGAGCCAAAAGATTCCCATGGAATCTATCGGAACATCGTCTGCGCCGAGCCGAGTCCGGATGCATTGTCGGCGCTGATCGCTAGCGCCGATACCTCTGTTCCGCTGCGTGGCGACAACACGATTGCGGCGGCGCTGGCATATGGAGAGTCCGCAGCTTCAATCGGCTTGCGAACACAGAGCATCCAGTTGATGCGCGATGCCATGTATCGGCTTTGTGAGAGCTACCTCAACAATGCAATCAGTGAGGCATCCTTCGAAACGCTCCAGCGGCGCTTTCAGAGTTCGATGGTGGCCATTCTTGCCATCGAGCAATTGACAGGTGCCGTCCGTGCCCCGTCGGTGGTGCTCGGTGGAAGCGCAGGAAACTCAGCACTGGACCAAGTGGAGCTGCTGACCGAGAAGACAGTTGCAGCACAAGCAGCCGTTACGGCGGCCGAAGGGGCTGCCAAGACGGCATCCGACGCGGCTGGCAAGCACAAGGCCGAGAAGCTGGCGATCGCAGAGAAGGCCCTGGCCGATGCGGAGGCCGCCAAACCGGCAGACCAAGCGAAGATCGATGCAGCAAAGGCGACGCTAGAAGGCGTGAAGGCGGAACAGGGGAAGCTCGACAAAGCCGCCGCTGATGCCACCGCGGCCGTGAAGCTGAAAGCCGAGGCGCTGACGCACTACGAGGAGCTATTGTTGGCCGCGAAGAACGGAATACCGACGGTTTCTTCCGCTGGCCAGCTAGAGGTCATTTCGGGAGGTGCCCAACGTGACCTCTCGTCGGTTTCGGCGGCAGTTCAGAACATTGCCGTTGCCAGCATGAATCGAGAGTTTGGTGACGAGTTGTGCACAACCGTTCTTGCCCGGCTGGACGTTGGCTCAACTGTGCCTGCCGATGGAAGTCCGGCGAAGATCTGCCACGACTATCTTTCTCAGACCGTGGCTTACCTCAAGGCTGACATAACCAAGCTGAACGGCGGCAACGCTGCACTTGCGGCTATCGACGATCTTTCCCGGGATGAGGTTGCGATTCTGACCAATCCGAGTTCCAGCAACTCTGAGCGGAACGCATCTATTGAACGCCTGAGGGTGCTTCAGGAAGTCCGAAGCACCATTGAGAGGACCGTGATTCAGCGACAGACTGCTGTGGCAGATCCGCCTATTGCGCCAGTGAATGTAATGGCTTCTGTCCCCTCTCGGCCGACCATGATGTCGGAGGAACGGCGGGAGTAGGCTTTCACTCGATTCAACTGCGGCGCCACCTTGGCGATCTGAACTGGCCGGGGACCGCCTGCGTCTACGGACTGATACGGACCGCAAGGCGAGCGATCAGCATGAGTTCCAAAAGCGACATCTTCCGTGGCGTGCACGCCTTTGGCGTCATCTATTCAGCAACCGTGCGCGGCGCCAACGGCGAGTTCTCGATTCTGGCCGAGCTGGACTGGCCAGATATGCGCAAGCGCATTCGTACGAGCGAGCCGCATCTGATCGAGAGGATCGAGCGCGACCTGCAGCAAGTTCTCGATGCGCGCGAGCGTGGCGATCCACTTGGGTCGCTCCCCCTGCCCTGAAACCTGTTGCGGGGCATTCTTGTGGCGCGAACCTGGTGCCTGGAGTTCGAGGACATCAGGATGACTACGCTATTCGACCAAATGTTGCGGCAATCCGCCGGCGGTGGCTGTATCAGGATCATTGCCTCGCGAGAGCCAGACTGTCGCCAGGGGCGATATCGGCTTGCCGTGCATGTGGCTGACCGACGAGGTGATATCTGCCGCCCGGTTCAGCGCTTTGACGACCCGTTGTCGTGTATTCGTGCAGCCGTGAAAGCGAATCTTGACTTCCCGCTGGCTGATGTCGTCTCTGAGACGATCATCGGTGGCGCCGATCCAGACGCAAGGCTGTGCGAGCGTCTTCTGACCGGATAATCTTGCCTCTCGAAAGGCACATCCAGGTCAGGGTATGGAGCGCATTCCGTTCGGATTGCACGTCGGACGCGGTGAATTGGTCGATGTTACTGAGGTGCCTCGCGGGCGCAATTGCGGGTGCATTTGTCCATCGTGCAAGGCCCGCCTCGTGGCGAAACACGGCGACGTGTACACATGGCATTTCGCCCACGATACAGACACCGACCAGAATCGACCGAGTTCGACCTGCGACTATTCAGCGTGGGTGTCGTTACGCCAGATGGCGCTGCAGCAACTTGCGAAGATCCACACATTGAGTTTCGCGGTGCCGGATTTTCGGTTGCGATCCGGCTATGGCCCCGTCGTTGCGAGCCCCGGTGATGTCGTGATCGAAAAGTGCAGCACATTGGTTGCCACCCCGTACGGCACGGCCGATCTCGAGGGGTTCGTCGGGAGCCAGCGCGTCCTTTTGTTCCTGTTTCACCCCGAACGTTCACGACCACAGCCTCGCCTGGCTGCCGCGACGGATTCATGGGTGCTGGGGATGGATCTTGGCCCCGTCCTCAAGATGATGTTGACCGAAGCATCTGCCACCCGGACTTGCGCGCAAATCCTTGGTGACCAGCTCAATCGTTTGGACGGATTACGATGGATCGACCACCCCGATCTGAATGCCGTTCTCGCCAATGAAAGCGCTCGCGCAGAGCAGCGTCTTCAAGAGGTGCGTGAACAGCAGCGTGCTCACCAGACCGGATACAGCGGGCGATCAAGCTCCCCCGCTAGGCAAAGTCGATATACCTCCGAGTATCCGTTGGCAGCGGCCTCTGACAACAGCATGCCGAGATGGCTTCACTGCTCGCTCTGCGGACACGACTGGGAAGGCACCGTCAAAAGTTGTCCCAAGGGGTGCGGCTCGATCTGCGTTAGCTCGTCACCGTCCTGGAGGCGATAGCGCGGTCCGCGCGCGGCCCTGGCATGCCTCCAATGTAGAGTCGTGTCCGACCCGATTCTGGGCTGATAATTGTGGCCAGATGCTCAGCGAAATGCTGCTTCAGCTCGCTCGTTTCGGGACCATCAAACCGGTCCCATTCGGCTGCCAAGCGCCCTGAAAGTCCAGCTCGAAAGCTGGAACGGATCGAGTCTCGTTCTGCGCTGGTCATCAGCTCGTAGACATTCATGCGGAACTCCCTCGCAATGGCCTTCTGCGCACGGGAGAAAGCCGCGTCGTTCTCGGGAAGTGTCAACGGCTGCGACAGGCACTTCGCAATGTAGGCGCCAATGTTCTGCAGTGTTCGCTGGCCAGCCTCAGCCTTTTTGGCAGACTGGTAGTGAGCGTAGGCCATCGTCTGCAAAATGGTTTCCAGCGGCAAGGCGATCCCGAACTCCCTCGCCCGCTCTGGCGTGACCGACCTGGATTGGAGCATACGGATCGCTGCCGTCGTCAGGGGGCTGAGGGCTTCCCCCTCTTTGAGCGAGATCTTGAATCGAAATCCCGAGTATTTTCGGCCTTCCTTGAGGGGGATGTAGGTCACCGTCAGATCGGTCGTCTCATTGATTCTCTCAAGCGCCGGCCGCAGGATGCGCTGTATGAACAGGGCTGTTCGCTGGTACTCGGTCGGGCCGATATTGAGACGCCGGCGTAAGTCTTCGAACATGACATCAATCTCATGCTCGTGGGTGTACGAACGCAGGAATTGATAGAGCACGATCTGATAGTTGGTCGAAAGGCTTGCCACCGATCGGAGCTGATACTTGGTGAATTTCCCCTTCAGTCGGAGCAAAACCTCGTGCATCTCCGGATCAAACTGCACAAGCAACCCCCGGCCTGGGTGGTATTGCGACGAACGCACCAGGTTCACCTTCCGCCATCCCTCGCGGCCGTTATACGTCTCAGCGCGCAGGCCCAGGAGAATTTCAGCTGCGTCGTCCAGAAAGGTTCCCAGGGCCTTGCTGCGGGAGTAACTCGGGAAGATCTCTCTCAGCTCCTGTGACGAGATGAGGATCTGATCGAATAGGTCACCAGCCTCATGTTCCACTTTGCTGATGGAGACCAGCAGGAGGCGCGTGGCGTGGATCGAGATGTCTCGATCGACGCGGCCTCGCGCGAGGTTGTTAGCCTGGATTACGTAGCTGTCTGGCGTCGCCCTTGCTACTGCATTCGCTGCCATGGAATCTCCTTGTTTGGCGAGTCTCGGAATGCTTCCCTCGCACTGACAAGTGCTGGACGCCCTAAATCCGGCTACCGATAGACCATAACCTATTGCGATGCCTAGCAATGTCTGCCGACGAACGGTCACTTCCAGACACCCTTGGCGTAGTGAGCTGGGGCTAAACCCCGTGCGAACGAGCTACAGATTTAGGGTGTCGATGCCCTGAGGTGCCCGACTTTAGGGGTTCTGTGGCGTTTCGGGTGGGTACCACCCGGGCTCAACGCCTTGCGGTATACGCATTTAGGGCCTTTGTCGGCAGCCGTGTGACCAGGCGCTGTGATTCGAGCCCCTGTGTTGGGCGAACGCATGAGCCGCGGGATGTTTTCGATTGCTGGTTCGAGGTCCTAATTTCGGCCACCTTTCAGCAGAAGCGGCTCTGGCAGCGTCCCGGCGTGCGTCTCAACAGCATGTTTTTATGACGTTTCTTGGGCGCCATCGCCCTTGGTGTGCCGATGGCAGCTCGGTAAGACGTGAGGGGTGAGGGCTACGGATTTAGGGTGATTGGGCCTAGCCTGGCTCCACCGCAGCAGGGAAAGGTCGGTTCACCGGTGAAAGGTATACAGATTTAGGGAAAAAACGGGGCAGAGTCCTGACCTAGACCGTGATTCTGGCCAGACTCCCCCCCTAAATCCGGCGCCCTCAGCTCCTCAGCCCCTAAATCTGGTCACCTCAGGAGATCACGCCCCCTAAATTTGTAGCCCTTTCCCTAATTCTGATGCCCTCATCCCCTAGATCCGGTGCTCGATTGCCCTAAATCAGTAGCCCTACGGACCTAATTTCGGCGTCTTCAGACCCTAATTGTGGCGCCCTTACGCCCCATAGGTCGTTGTTCTAATTGAGGTTTTGAAGGCTCTAAAAGAAGTTGTTAACCTGTTGAAAATGTAGAAATGCTCAGCGCAAGCCCTTCAACAGGACAACATCAACAGCTCAGCATCAGCTGGGACCAGGACGGTCAACATCATGCTCATACTCACGCGGCGCATTGGCGAAACCATCATCATTGGGGGTGGGATTGAAATAACACTCCTCGATATCAAGGGCGGTCAGATCCGGCTTGGCGTAGCGGCTCCCAAGGAGGTCCCCGTGCACCGGGGCGAATTGCTGCTCAAGAAGACATTCGGCGGTGGAGCCCTCGAGAAGTGAACACCAGACAATTGCGCGCCGATCGTGAGGTCACCCTGGATGGCCAGACGCTGACTCTCGCTGAATGGGCACGGCGGTGTGGCATCAGCACTTCAGCGATGGCAGCCAGATTGCGCAGGTGGCCAGCGCGTCGAGCACTGACGCTCGTTGCAGGTTCTCCGAGTGACCACGGTCGCCGCTGCTCGCGCAACAGTCCCTGGCGGCGGTACCCGGCCTGCTGACCCCCTTGCGGGGCGCCCTGCATTGGCCAGATTGATTGCTCCACTACACCAGGAGCGATCATGGAGCCGCAGACACAGGCTCAGGCCTATACCGCCTCGGACGACCGAGTGAATCAAGCCGCGATGGAAAGCCGCGGTCTCATCGTCAAGATCCGATCGGCGCTCAAACGAACGTTGCGTGTCGTGACGCGAGGCGAAAGGGTGTCAGCGAGCGTCGATGGACACCTCTGGTTGGAATGTGACGGGGTAGCAGGCGTGAGCCCTTCAACCGATGATGCCGTGGTGATCTCTGTTGCCGCGGCGTTTGGTTTCGACCAGGGGCCCTTCTGGGATGCTGGCGATGCAGAAGATGCTCGTGTACTGGTCTCCCCAGTGTTGCGCCTCGTGTATCAGCTCTCCACCGTTCGCCGGCACTTGGGGTGTGAAGAATCCCTTCAGCTTGATCCCCTGAGTATCCACAAGCTGTCTTCGGACCGGTGGCACTGATGGGCGCCGCAATCGGAGGTATTGGGCACTGCAATGCTCACGAGACGTCCCCCACTCTTGTGCAGCTGAGTGAGGACTACTTTGCGCCTGACTGCAAAAAGGCGGTCATTGATGCTCTGCGAAACAATCGAATGAGCCTGGCAGCTCTTCATGATTGGCTTGAGCGAGCGTTCGAGCTCAGCGAGTTGGTTGCGGTGGTGGAGCTGCTCCTTGCCGAGGGCAGGGTGGCCGTCGAGCGCTTTCCAGGATTCACGCCCCTGCTGAGCCTCGCCGGATCATCCGCGAAGCCGCAAGCGGGAAGCCATCGAGTGCCAACCGGGCGCCGTCGCGGCCGGCCAGTGGGACGCTCCGAGGTATTTCGAGCCATCACCGTGGCACCTCGCGGTGTGACATCAGGCGAGATCGCGGTCGTACTGGGCACCACAGCTGACCGGGTAGGAGCCGTCGTTCTGCGACTCGAAGAGGCTCGACGCATCGAGCGGCGCGAAAGCGAGCGGGGCCGCTTGTGGGTCCGAGCGGGATCTGGAGGGCAGGTCTAGCGGGTTGCGAGAATCTGATCCATCAGCAAAGTGGTAGAGCATCCGCCGGCGCCAAATGGGCACGTCGGACACATCGAGGACGAGAAATGACCGATGGACCGGGTTCAGGCGGGTATCTCGAGCGAGTAGCTCGGAGTCGTCTGCCAAGGCGCAAGCTGTCACCCGGTGAGCGGGCGTTGGTCCCGCGCTGGTCGGTTCGATTCCCGCCACCTACAGTTGGAGATTGAGATGCTGAATTCGGCAGCTTTGGACGAAGCAACATGAGCCAGGCGCGCGGCCATGTGAGTGGTTCCGTCGATATCGTCGGTGACGTCGCGACGATTCGAATTGCCAGATCCTCCGAGGTAATCGTTGCTCGGGTCCTGGGTGTCGTTGTTGAGGCCGACGAGCGCGAGGCCATTTACCTCGATCGCCTTGTTCACCGGCCTGGGCACGACAGCTTCTGTGGTTACGAGACTGACGGTTGTGTGTCTACCATTCTGCGCGTGCCTCGGAAATGACGCGAAGTGGTGGACTGAGCCGTCTAAAAGGTTGTGGTACGAGCGCGCAGGTCGATTGCTTCCTCCCTCCTCAACGTCACCTGCGCAGATGTTCAGCCCGGCTTCGGCCGGGCTTTTTTATGACGCCTTGGTCACGAACTGAGAACGGGTCTCCCGAGCGTCTAAAACTCAAACCTACAGTGAGCAACAGCCATGGATGCAAATGCCGCTGCACAGCGATTCGTTGACCACGTATGGCCCGATATGGAGCCGTCCGCGTACCCCGAGAATATCGACGAAGCCCATGAAATGCTCGACACGTTGCTCAGTGTCAGCGGGGGTGTGCAGGAGTTGGTTTCTGATATCCAGTTGGCCCCGGGCTCCAAGGAAGAGCGCCAAATGGTGGAGGCAGCATCGCGCCTGCTGATGATCAAGGTGGAAGTTGCTGGCTCCGAGGCGGAGTCGGTGGAGGATGGGTGGCACTGATGCCGCTACTCATGAACGGTGAAGATCCGCTGCAGTCTGAGTACAACGTCGGTGTCCGCGCTCGACTCGATCGTGAACGGATGGCCGCCCGAGACAATCAGCTGGAGGCTGGAGCGCGACAGCAGGGTTGGCATGCGGCTGACAACGCGCTAAGTCAACAGACTCGACGAGCTCAACTCTGGCGCGATATTGCCTTTGTGCTTGGCGTGATGTTGTCGCTGTTCATGGGGGTGTCGTTGGCGGAGCTTGCCGGTTGGTTCGACTGATTGCGGGGCAGACATCCGCTCGAAGAATGAACCATTCCGACAGGAGTGGTTATGCCCGAAATAACACGAGTCGAATATCGCTGGCTGGTATGCGCGCAGCGTGGCTCGAACAAATTCTATGAGATCGAGGCCCGAGATTTCGCTGACGGCTCGGTATCACTCCTGGCCCGATACGGTCGAGTCACCAGCTCCCACCAGGGAGGGGGAACCGTACGCGAGATTGACCTTCGCGGCCGTGACTTGATGAAGGAGTTTGCCAGGCTTGTCCGCAGCAAGCGCAAGAGGGGGTACAAGGAGACATCGGCCATCCACGGAAAGGTGTCCGCCATTGACGGTCGTGGAATGCCTGCACAACGGCCGGGCGGCGAGTGTGGAAAGCGAGTCAGCGGTAGTTCGAGCACTATCGTAGAACGGATGCAGGGGCGAAACGAGCGCGCCCTGTTCTTCTAGTCATGGCCGTGAGATTCACCGTCGAGCATGCGCTTCAACGGGGTTGGATCTCCGAGCGTCCGGGCATTCCTGACCGTGTCGCATCACAGATGTCGGTATACCGACAGATCTGTGACAGTACGTCGCCGCCCCATGAGATTCTTTATCAGCGGCTTTTTGCGATCTACGGGGCAAAGGTTGTGAAGGAGTTCTCCGGAGCGGTGCCAGGCCGGAGATTCAGGGTCGACATCGCACTTCCTGACGAGCGGTTGGCGATTGAAGTGGACGGGTGGCAGCACCACGGGAAAACCCTCAAGGGGTTCAAACGAGACCGGCTCCGGCAAAACCTCCTGTGCATCAACGGCTGGCGTGTTCTGAGGTTCTTTCCCGCAAGCATCTATTCGGACATGGCCGGCGTCACGTCCATAGTGGCTCAGGCGGTGGCCGCTACTGCAGAACGGCGATCGGAATCCGAGACTGCTCTGGGGCCGCGCTCGGTCTAGGAGCGGAGGAAGCTCAGGAGAAGGAACATGCTTGAATGGGATGACCCGGTTGAGGGTCCAGCAGGTCCAATACCGCCCGTGCCTCGGCCGGAGGACTTTCAGCTGACGCCGTCGCTGTCGAAACAGGAATCTGGGGCAACAGGGCTCGAATCGTTGCAGATCGGCGCCAGCCGCATTCAAGTGGATGACAAGAAAATCATCAATTGCCGGGCCGATCTCAACCAGTTGGTGCCGTTCAAGTACAAATGGGCCTGGGAAAAGTACCTCGCGGCGTGCAACAACCACTGGATGCCGCAGGAAATCGAGATGGGGACCGACATCTCACAATGGAAGGACCCCAACGGCTTTTCTGATGATGAGCGCATCATCATCAAACGGGCGCTGGGCTTTTTCGCCACAGCGGATTCGCTGGTGGCAAACAATCTGGTCCTGGCTGTGTACCGCCACATCACCAATCCCGAGTGTCGCCAATACTTGCTGCGGCAGGCGTTCGAGGAGGCAATTCATACACATGCCTACCAATACTGTATCGAGAGCCTTGGGATGGATGAATCCGAGCTCTTCAATATGTACCGCGAGGTTCCGTCGGTGCACGACAAGACCGCTTGGAGCCTGCCCTACACACAGAGCTTGGCCGATCGCGACTTCCAGACTGGAACCCCCGAGAATGACCAGCGGCTACTCCGCGACCTGGTCGCGTTCTACGTCGTGTTTGAGGGCATCTTCTTCTACGTGGGATTCGTTCAGCTCTTGAGTTTCCGTCGGCGAAACCGGCTTCCTGGTGTTAGCGAGCAGATCGAGTACATCCTCCGGGATGAGTCGATGCACATGAACTTCGGCATCGACGTGATCAATCAGATCAAGGCCGAAAATCCTCACCTCTGGACCCCCGCATTTCAGCTCCAGCTTCGCGACATGATCGCAGAGGCAACAGAGCTGGAAATCGCATACGCACGCGACACCATGCCGCGTGGGGTACTCGGCTTGAATGCGGGGATGTTCGTCAACTACATGCACTACATCGCGAATCGTCGCTGCGCACAGATCGGGCTCGATCCCCTCTATCCCCCCACAGAAAGTCCATTCCCCTGGATGGCGGAGATGGTCGACCTCCGAAAGGAGCGCAACTTTTTCGAGGGGAACGTGCAGGAGTACAGCAGTGCTGCCGCGCTGCGTTGGGACTGAAATCGATCAAGTCCGGGTTGCGGAGCGGCGTCGCTAGTGAAGGGTGTTCTCACATTGGGAGGACATCTATGAGCACCGCAACATTTTCAGCGCCCTCGTCTTGGATGGAGAGGGCGATCAAGGTCGATCTGGTTGGGTGTGGCGGTACCGGGAGTGAAGTCGCTGACGCTTTGGCGCGGCTTCACCTTGTTCTCATCGCGCTCGGACACCCCCAAGGTTTATCGGTGCGGCTGTGGGATGGCGATGTTGTGTCGGAGAGCAATGTTGGCCGGCAGCGCTTCTACCCAAGTGATGTCGGCTACAACAAGGCAGAAGTGCTTGCAGCCCGATTCAACGTCGGCTTCGGCCTGAGTTGGAGCGCTAGATCGGAGTTCGCAACTCCACGGCTGTTGGATGGCACCTTCGGTCCTGGGCAGGACTTGCTTGTCACCTGCGTGGACCGCGCCAGCGTGCGGGTCGATATTGGTGAATATTTCCGCTGCAAGCGAGGTAGGGGGCACGCGCCATGCCCCACGTCCCGAGAGTCGATGTGGCTGGACTTCGGTAACGGCGCAGTCACTGGGCAGGTCATCTTGGGGCATCTGCTGACCTGGAATGATGACGCCGGCGCCCGGCTGCCAAATGTGCTCAATCTGTTCCCCGGGCTTCCTGATGTGGACGACGACGCTGAGCCGTCGTGTTCTCTTGCGGCAGCTCTCCGGGCGCAGGAGTTCGGCATCAACGCCTGTGTCGCGCAGGCGGGCATCAGCAGTGTGCTGACCCCGTTGCTGACAAAGGACCGGATTGGTCACCACGGGGTATTCGTGGACATTTCCGCCGGCACATGGTCCCCACTTCAAATTGATCCTGCTGCGTGGGACTTCATGCAGTGTGGGTCGGGCACCTCCAGTAGAGCGAGGCGCCCCCGACGCAAGCGCCGCAAGTAAGGCGGTGCTGGCCCGATTTCACTGTGAAATTAAAAAGCTGTTGCGGGGCGGGTCGGGATGAACAGGGTGGTACTTCGATCAGATCAGGAGTGTGAGATGGATGAGGCGACAGTGGTGCCGGCGCAGGAGTTCTTCGCTGCGCTGGACGAAATCAAGACGAAGGAAGGGCACAATCCGCGGCGCCACTTCAACGAAGGTGCCCTACAGCGGCTCGCGGCAAACATTGGACGTCGCGGCGTGGTTCAGCCAATCGTGCTGCGGCCCTGTCCTGAGGGGGGGTTCTGGATAGTCGCTGGCGAACGTCGGGTGCGTGCGGCACGCATTGCTGGCCTCACCGCTGTGCCCGCGATCGTTCGCAACCTGACCGACGCTGAAGCGTTCGAGGCCGCCATCACCGAGAACGACAACCGCGAAGACATCAGCGCTGCCGAGGAAGCCAAGGCAGCGCAAAAGGCTCTTGATCTGGCAGAGGGCAACGAAGAACAGGCAGCCCTGGCTCTGGATTGGAGTCGCAGCAAGCTGCGGTCCCGTCTGCTGCTGTTGCACGCATCCGAACCGGTTCTTGATGCGCTCATGACCGGGGAAATCAAACTTGGCCATGCCGAGCTCTTGGCCAGTCTGCCTGCCGACACTCAGGAGAAGGTGCTGACGAAGGTGCTGGCGGGAGGGGTCACTATCGATGTCCTGAAGTCGCAGATGGGGGCATTCACCCAACAGCTTTCGTCCGCGATCTTCGACACGCGGGGCTGTGCTGGATGCCCGAACAACTCGACCACCCAGGCCAGCCTCTTTGAGCAGCATGTAGGCGAGGGGCGCTGCTCGAATCGAACCTGTTGGAGCGAGAAAACGGAAGCGCGGCTCTTGGCGCTCAAGGTTGAGCAGGCCAGCGAGTTTAACGTGGTGTGGCTAGACCGGGAGAAGGCGTCGGACGGATACACCCGATTGGTGGTCGACGGCGTGGGCGGTGTCGGTGCCGCACAGGCTGACGCCTGCAAAGGGTGCGCGAATTATGGCGCGTTGATCTGCACCGCACCCGGCCGTGAGGGCAAGGTCGCATCCGGCGTGTGCTTCGACACTGCGTGCAATCGCGACAAAGCTGCAGCTCATGCCGAGAGTATGGCGCGTGTCGAGGATGGCGCGTCAGCGGGCGACGGGGCGGCGAAAGGGGCGGCGCGTCCCGCCGGTAAGGCCGGGAAAGCGGGCAAAGGCGGCAAGTCCAAGGCGCTCACCACCAAAAAGGCGCAGAAGGTGGCGGTGGCGGCCGTGCCGAAGAAGGCTATTGCTGCCGACTGCGGTCTGATTCGGCAGGTTGGCAGCGATACGCTGCGCGGTGACTCCCGTCTTCGATTGGCGGCGACGTGCTTCGGAATGGCATCGATTGTGCGGATGCCCGACATGAGCGGGTATGGGCTCACGTCCACGCGGTTTGGGCTTCGTCATTTTGCGGCCCTGCCGCTGGAAAAGCTGGAGGCGCTGCAGGACGAGTTGTTTGGCCTGCTGCTCAGCCTCAAGGGCGACAAAGACCACGGCTCGGGCGATGACCACTGCAAGCGCGAGCGTGTCATCGACGCTGCTGCGGTAATTGACGCGCTCGGCGTCAGCCTGACGGGTCGCTTCAAGCTGGACAAAGCGTATCTCGAGACGCTGACGAAATCTGGCATCGAGGCCCTCTTGCTGGAAGCGGGCTTCGTGGACTCTTGCGCCGGGGATGACGCTGCCTCTCGCGAGAAAGCCTTCAAGAAGCTCGTGAGCGGTTCGCGGGGCGACCTCATCACTGCTGTGATGGATTCACAGCACAACTTCGACACGTTCGTTCCCTCAAGTGTTCAGCGCTGCATTCAGGATGCGCTGAAAGGCGAGGCGGAATTGATGGGGCGGGCGCGTGATGCTGCTGGCCAAACAACTGGAAAGGAGTCGTAAGCGATGTGGAACGAAATCAAGGCAGCCTGCGGCAATGGGCAGGAAGTCCACCTGCAGGTCAAGTCGGTATCTGGCGGGCTCGATGTACTGCTGATTCCCCGCATTGAGTTCCCGGAGGGGTGGGAGAAGGAGGTGGCATCTGACGCGGAGCGGGCAACGCAAGAACTGCGCGCTGCCCTGCTGTCACCGCTACACCTTCGCCTGCGCGGGGGTGACCTGGACGCTGAGTTCGATAACGCGCTTCGCGTTTACGCCCGGAGTCGCTCCGAAGCGATGGATGGCCTCGCGGCTGTTGATGCGGCTGGCGCGGCGGCAGCGACGATCAGCGACAAGACGGCAGCAGTCCGCAATGTGGCTGACAGTTCCGCCAAGAAGTCCGGCGGGCAGCAGGTCGCCAAACAGGAAGCCGCTCCCGCTGACGCGGAACCGGGTGCAGCTGCTGCTCCGACGGTCAATTTGTTCGACGACGAGTGAGGATCGGTCACATGGAACATTCTGAAATTCAGATGCCGCGCCGCGTTTTCGTGTCAGGGTCGGTGCATATCCCCGATCCAGACCCGACTGGTCGAACGCCCCCGGAGGAGGCAGCACGGCTTATCGCTGTGGGCCGGCCCTATCTCGCCAACGCGGCCTTGTCGGGGCCTGAGGTGCAGGAGAAGGGGGCGTTGCTCATCTATCGATTCGAGCCCCCTGCGGCCAAGACGAAAGGGTAGAGCGGTGGCGTCCCGGCACTCGGTCAAACAGCCGACCCGCAAACCGGATTGGGAAGCTGCGCTCGAAGCATGGGCGGTAGATGGAGGGGGGAAATCCCCTCCGCTGCCGCCCTCGGAAGCTCGGCCCGACCTTCCTGTTGAAGTGATGAGGGTTGCTGCCCGGTCGAAAGGACCGCAGCCGCTCTCAAGTTGCTCGCTGGGTCAGTTGGGGGCAGGGGGGATTCTGCCGCTGTAGAACGGGCATCGCAGTGTGGGGCTGCCTTGCAGGACTGTTCCACGTGAAACATTTTTCAAAACCAGCCGGAATTCGTCGGGCAATTTCACAGTGAAATTGAAAATCGGGCGTAGCGATCTCGCCTGGGTTCGGGCAATTGAATCGGCGCTTCGATGCTCTTGCCATCGGCCTGATGGTCACCTTCGGCAACCCTCCCCGTAATTGGACACATAGTCATTCCATAGTGATTGCTATGTCGATAGACTGCCGCAATGGCTGACAAACCCGGCAACTGCACGATCCACTACGTGGTGTCAGAACACGTTGGGGATTACCTTCGCGAGATCGCTCAAGTAGGGCTATACGGGCGGACTCCGACCGAGGTTGCGCGAAATCTGATGCTGCGCCAGCTTGAAGTGTTGATCATCGACAAAGGGGTGGTGCCAAAGCGGCTCGCTCCTCCAGCGCCCGATGATGGCGCGGACAGTGGCGGGCCCGGCGAAGCGATGGGGGCACCGGCGATACGGAAGCGGAGAGCGAAGAACAGCTAAGCGAAAAGCCAACTGTTTCTTAACTCCGTTTCAAACAGTTTGAACCACCATATTTCGCAGCTTATTCAGTCACTTGTGACGCTTTGCGTGTACCTCTGCGTGAACGCGACAAACAGACCTCGTGTACTTCTCCGGGGGCGTGCGCGCTGAAAGCCCAGTAGTTACCGGACTTTCATGTGTCCCTTTGTGGGGTCTCCGTGTCCATTTCCGGGATTTACGTGCCTGCTTACGGGAACAGCAACCCCGGAAACGGTAGTAGCTTGCAGGGACCCAGGGCATCGTCCATGTGTCCTTGATCGGGACGTGTCAGCGAGCGTGAACCAGCAGAGCAGCGTGGCTGGCCCGTCTACGTGTCCCTCTACGGGAATCGGATTGAGATCGGCGTTTATGTGTCGGTACACTTGGTCCGATGGACACACTAAAGGTCACTCGGGGAGGAAGCGAAACAGGGCGATCACTGTCGCTGGTCCTGAAGAAGCACGTCGGATTGATTCATATCAGCGGCACGCTCAGTCTGCTGCAGCATAAAGTGGTGAACGTGCTGCACTTGAATGCCTACGACAATCTGTTGACTCAGCGTGTGCACGAGATTCCGATCTCAGCTTTGTCAGCCCTGGCAGGATTCAACTCGAACGACGTCGATTACCTAGCAGACGCTGTAGCCGCTCTGCAGACGACGCTGGTGCGTTTCGCAGTTTTGGAGCCCGGTGGGAGTGGCCAGGGCGGCGCCGGTGGGAAGCGAAAGCGTCGTAGCACGCGATCAGCAGAATCCCCATTTATTGGTCAGGGGACCCTGATTGCTTGGGCTGAGTTCCAGAACGGCATGTGCCGCTATAGCTATATCGAGCAGATGGCGGAGCATATGTACAACCCGGAGGTGTACGCCAGCATCGATGTGGGCCTCAACCGGGACATCAGCAGCGGCTTTGCTATTCGGCTTTACGAGAATACGGTTCGGTACCGAAATCTTGGATGCACGAGTCGTGATCCGCACTTCTGGAGCACGGAGGTTTTCCGTGAAATCATGGGCGCCACGAGCCCCGCCTACGACGATTTCCGAAATCTGCGACGGAAGGTCGTGGAGCCAGCAGTCCGAGAAGTCAACGAGCTGTCTGACATCCTGGTTGAGCCTGAGTATCGCCACGCCTCGGGTCGAGGACGACCGGTAACGGGGATTCGCTTTCGGATCAGAGACAACCCCCAGCGGACCCTGATTCCTTTGGAGAGCACAGAAGCAACAGAGCTTAGAAGCTCCGATCCTGTGATCAGATTGGTGGCGCTTGGATTGAGCGAGCGAGTCGCGATCATGGCGGCCCAACGAGATCCACAGTGGGCACTCAACATTGCTGCGACCGTTGAGGCAAAGCAAGCCAGCGGCGCGATTCAGAAAAGCACTGCGGCATACGCCAGGGCGTTGATCGACCGGCTCGCGGTTGTCGACAGGCCTGCTGCAGTTGATGCTCGCCCGGCTCCCGCTTCTGCTGACGATCAGCTCAAAGAACGTCGCCAGCGAGAAAAAGCGGAACGGGAGCATCATGCTCAATATCAGACGGCGGTCGCTCGCCTTGGCGACGAAGGTGTGGCACGTTTTCGCGCTCAGTACCTTGATGATCTCCGCCGGCGCAGAGACCCTGACTACCATGCTTGGGACTCCGTGAAGAAGCGCTGGATTGGAGCCTTCCCGACTCACCGGTTTGAGATTGCCCTGGTCCAGCACGTGGGGCACGATCAGTAGCGTCGTCACAGCAGAACATTGCGGGGCACGTGGCGCCGGTCAAGGTGGGGTATGGACGCCAACAGACATCTTGCTTCAGGAATTGCGCTTCCGCTCCAGTGGCGAGCTAGAGCGTTCGACTCTCTTGCCAAACAGGGAAAGTTGCTCGCCAGCGACGGCACTGCAGGGGGGATGTCGCCGGACACTCGCATGGTGATCGCAACAGCGCTGGCCTGGTTTCTCCGATCAGGGCGAATCACACGCGGGGCACTGGCGAGGGCGTGGCGCTCGCCGCAGGCGACGAGTGAACTGCGTGCGCTTCTCACCACGGCCACCAAACAATTGGGAGCGGACCTTTCAAGTTCCGACAGCCGATTCATGCTGTCGGACATTGGGTGTCCGCAGCTCAGATTGGAGCAGGGGGACGGTGCCCGTGTATTCGTCATTCCGGACGGCCGGGGAGGCCCGCCATCTGCCCTTCGATCCATCGTGTGGTGGGTTGCCTTGCGGTGTGGCCGGGGGGCCGAGACGCCGTCTATCACTGAGTTTCTGGAGGGCGGTTGGTATGGCGGTGAGCTTCTGAGCTACCTCAAGGGCGCTCGTACCGAGGCGGCGCTCGCGGCGGCCATCGATCGCCTCGCGGAAATGGACGAGGAAGAAGCTGAGGGGACTGGGTTGTATGCAGCCCAACACACACTGTGGAATCTCGAAGATGGGCGGCGGCGCTTGGTTGCTGGAGAGATGGCCCGTCGATGCTCGGAAAAACACATCCGGGAAAGCAAAAGGCTGAGAACCCGTACCGCTGCGGTTGCTGCCTTCGAAGCGCTGCCGAAGCGTGTTCGACGGTCAGTTTGGGGGCGTTGGGTGGAGGCGGGCTTTGAGGTGCTCCGCAAGCATGAGCGCTCGGCAAGAAAGCTTCGCAGACACTATCAGGAATGCGAAGTGTCGCTGATGAATGGGGCCATGCTTGTTGGCAGTATCGATGAATTGGCGCTTTGCGATATCGAGTGGCGTGTGATCGACGAAACGGGTGAGTTTCCCGCTGTGACGGTCGATGGTGATCCTGGTGTGGCGCGCGAAGTAATTGCGGGGCTGGTTGGTATGGCAAGGCTATTGGAACACCTGCAAAACCTTCCGGAAAAGAAAGATGGCAATTGAAGTGCACGCGGTCAATACGGAGAGCGGGGACTCGACCCCTTACTCGGCCGACACAGCGTTGGTCTTTGGTGAGATGGTTTCGCGAGGTCGACGGATCACAGTGGTAACTCAACATCCGGTCGCTCCCTCGGGGCTCGGTGTCGGAGTCCTCGTCAGCGAATCGAGTGTCCGCCGGTTGCTCGAAAGGCTGGGATACGATGATGCGGGCGATCCGGAGAATGTTCTTCTTGAGCCGGACGTTCTCGCGGTGACGCCGGGATTGGTGTCATGGCTCGTTCCCGGATCGGTGCGCCCCATGTGGTACCGGCTGGGGTCAAAAGACACCCACGTCACGGTCTGCTGGCCGGACCTTGTGTTCGCCGTCACGGCGCGCGGCACGTTGGCTGTTGCGGCGTGCTCTGCCTCGGCATGCAAGCGCAAACGAAACGTAGATCTCTATCACGCGCCGTTGATGAACATTTATTCAGATGGGCGGGTCTGTTTGCCCAGTGGCGTGAACCTTCGTGCCAGTCTGAGTGACAGGCCGGCGGCCGAGGACGCGATGTTCAAGACGGCGTTTTCGCATGTGAATCACACGGCGGTGCTGCCTGGAAACACCGCGACGACGAATGCCAACGTACTGCGGTTCTGGCGGACGCAGGGAGAGCGTCCCGTTCGGGTCAAGCAGCTGCGTCCAATGGGTATCAATCTGGCGCAATGGTTGCGGGGCTTGTCGTGAGCGTGATCGCGCCGACCTACATGACTGACCTTGTGGATCGGTCCCTCTTCGAAACTACGCCGGTCGTTGTGGCCCCTTCGCGGAGCCCGTTGCCAGAGTTGGCGGTGGGCGGGGCTCGCTATCTGGTCACCAATGATGGGCTGAAGATCGAAGCTCGCAGCAATGTCCTCAGGGCCGTGATGGCGTTGTCGCGTGGACTTCGGCTCCCGTACGGAGAGGTCGCGGACACGATCGAGCTCAGGTTCGGACCGATTCCAACGGCACTTCTGAAGGAGGCTTCTGAGGCTGCAATATCGGTCAGCCCAAATGAATGGGCGGGGTGGATCTATTGGGATCGCTCGCAGATGCGTTACCGGCTCTGGGATGCCAAGGGCCCAAGAGTGTCGGCATCGCCGGGCTCCATCAGGTACGAGCTGCCGAGCGTCGACCCCCTTGATGTTGTGTTTGACCTGCATTCGCACGGGGAAGGCCCTGCATTCTTCAGCGGTGTTGATGATGAAGATGACCGGATGTTCCCTGGCCCGGTGGTACTGGCGGGGGTTCTGGGTCACTGCATTGCGGGGCGGACTCCCAGCGCATGCAGTCGGGTTATTGCCAACGGACGGCTATTCCCCCCTTGGCCGAGCCTGAGCGCGATTTCACTGTGAAATTAAAAATGGGCTCAGTGGTCGTCTAGGCATCATGCAATTACGGGAGGTGTGGTGTGCTTGAGATTGTGAACTCTGAATGTATCGGGTGTGGGTGCACCGACTTTCAAGCCTGCGTCCATCCGGTTTCGGGCGATCCCTGCTCGTGGTTGAGCGTCGACAGGGAGCGTGGAATCGGGGTCTGCAGCGAGTGCGAATCGGAGCTTCCTCGGTGGGAGGCTGGTGACTGCCACAAGGCGGCCCGGCGTCCAATTCGGACTTCATCTCAGTAGCTGCGCCGCAGTCGTAGGTGTGGTTTTCGCTTTGGGCTGCGCGGTGACGGCCATTAATCAGGAGAGGGTGGATGAAATACTTTGCGGCGTTGATCGTCGGTGTCATGGGCTTTGTGGGGGTCGTCCAAGCAGACTGGCAGACCTGTGCCGTCTATGGGGTGTCCGATGGCGACACCATCAAGGTGCGGTGCGGTGAGCAGCCCGAAGCCCGGGTGCGGCTCGCCGAGATCGATGCGCCGGAATCGAAGCAGGCTTACGGACAGACTTCGAAGAAGGCGCTGTCCGATATGGTTTATCGACAGTGGGTCCAGATCAATGTCGTTGATGTGGACCGATACGGTCGCTGGGTGGCGCACATAGCTCGGGACGGGCAAAGCGTTAACTTCAGAATGGTGGACCTCGGGCTGGCCTGGTGTTACGACCGGTACGTGCGTGATCGCTCGTGCTATGACAGACAGGCCGCCGCAAGCGGTGCTGGCCGCGGTCTGTGGAAGGACCAAAATCCGATTCAACCGTGGGAATTTAGGCGACGGAAGTAGTGGCCAGGACCGCCGGGGTTTACGAACCTCCGTTGTTGCTTGCTCTGGAATCAATGAGATAGCCTGCCCGGGTTGCACGGCCCGCTCGGGGGCATGGAAACCGAGACTCGTTCCCCCAGTCCTGGCCCTAGCCTACGAAGTGTCGGGCGCGGTACCCGGAGACTCAAACTCAACCGAACATACAGTCTGAACCCATGATTCCCTTGGCATTTCGCGGCCCCAAGGACGGCAGATGCAACATCTGTGGCGAGTATGGGAAATTGACCGAAGATCACACTCCGCCCAAGGGTTGCTTCAACCCGGGCGCGTTTGAAGTTCAGCGGCTAAATGACGCACTCAACAACCAGCACAAGGTGCGCAAGGTCCGGGCGAACACTGGATTGCGCTTCAGGTCGTTGTGTGCCAAATGCAACAACGAGAAGCTGGGCGGTATCTATGACCCTGCGTTGATTGCGTTCACGAATCAGCTAAGCAGTATGGTCCGGTTCCGTGAAACTCTACCCCCCACTCTTGCTGTGCAAGCTGAGCCTCAGAAGATCATGCGTGCTGTATACGGGCATATTGCTGCAGCGGCTGTCGATGCATATGGGACACACAAGGACCATGAGCACTTTCGTGATTGGTTTCTGAATGGGCGCGGACTGGCGCCGGCCGGGGCCCATTTCCACTACTGGCTCTACCCATTCAAGCCTCAGGTAATCGTTCGCGGGTTTGCATTTACGCCGGCGATCGGAGGCAATGCGCTCTTCGTCGGGTGGTTGATGAAGTTCTACCCGGTGGCGTTTCTGATCGTCATGAGCCGACAGGATGCTCGCTTGAGGCTTCCCGATCTCCGTGACCACGAAGGTCTCCCACTGGATGCAAAGGTGGACTTAGCGATAGACCTTCGCTCGACAATTCCGCCGAACTGGCCGGAACTGGATCCTGGGGAGAATGGGCTGGTGTTTTCTGGCGATCATGCTCTTCGGTCGACGGAGGCGAGGCGGCGGCGGCGATAGACCGACCTCCGGGGGGCTCAGGCCGCCAACCGATGTTCGTAGTAGGGGCGTTCGCGATCATCCAGCAGCTGCTCGCAGGCATCAGTATCGCCACCTGGTTTCAGCCATCGCTTCACGTTCGACGGTTTGAGTGGGACGATGCAGCGATCGTGGCCCGCCGCAGAAACTTCGACTGGAGGCTCGTCGGTGATTGCTGCGAACGACAGCAGTTCCTCGCCGCCAGGCCCTACCCAGCGCGACCATATGCACGCAACGTGCATGAAGTCGAGCTCGCGCGGCCGGAATTCGAGAACGACGTTCGCCGCGCGCTCCTCTTCTTGCAATGGACGTTTTTCAAGATCATGGAGGGCGACGTTCTCGTAGAAGGCAGACGCCAGCAAAACTCCGTGGTTGATTCCGTACTGGCCCTTCCAGAACCGCGTCAGGTTGTCTCGTCGAGCGTTGTAGCACCCAGGGAACCGATCGTCATAAGAGGCGGGCTTTCCTGCGGGTCGACAATGGAAGCGCATCGGTTTTATCACCAACTGGTCGTCTTCAATGACGATGATGGGTGCATACCACATCGGGTAAATCCGGGCCGCTGCAGGTGATACATCAGCGGTCTGGATCGCACGAATCCGAGCGGTCAGCCGGCGGATTTTGAGGCTAGCGACTCTCTCGTCATTCAATGCCCTCTTTGTTGATTTTCCCTCCAAAGAGCGTTGCGCTTGGACAAGGCGCCTCTTTTGCCTAAAGAGCTCCTGTTGCCATGCGCTGACCTGTGCCTGGTTAGATGCGTCGAGTAGTGCCTTGACAGCCCCTTCCTCTGGGGACGCTGGAGCGAATAGCAGTGCGTCAAGGGCTTTCGAGCGCTGAGGTACCCGATCAGGGTGTGCAAACAATGCGGTGAATGCGGCGATATCGAGGCGTGCGCCAGAGTCACGCATGTAGCGCCGATAGTCGCTGTAGACCTGGGCGGAGTAGCACATGAGGCTTCTCGGTGAGTGAAGTGATCGCAGCATCAAGGCTTGCGGGGCCGCGGCTACGGGCAATGGTAGGACTTCGTCGATGGGAGTCCTCTCATGCACTATCTCAGCAAATGCCAGTTCTCGGAATACCGTTCCTTGCGAGCTCAGGGCCTGCCGGCAGAAGCGATCGCGGCAGCACTGAACGTCGCGACCGACACTATTGAGGATCTCATTCGCCGCCGGCCCGGACGGGCGAGACGTCAGGAGCGGTGGAGTCTCTGCGAAGTCCCGGGTGTTTCTCTGGCTGCCCCGATGGTCGAAACGGCACTGGCGATTGGATTGCTGGCCGAGTTTCACCTGGCGACCAACGAGTCGAGGAAGCGAATGGTCTGGGTTCCGCGTCGCTCCATGAAGAATCCTGGTGGAGCTGTACGTATTGCTATCCAGAAGGTTCAGGAGATTGCGGACTCTTTGTGTGAGGCCCCCATCCGAGTGACGGGTGTCCTCGAGGGGAGGGCGCTTACGCTGGGGCCGGATCGTCAGGTGGTGCTGCCGGGTGCGTGAAAATCGGCAACGGATACTTGCCCATGAAGGTGAGGATGACCTGCAGCCGCGCGTCAGAATAACCGCTGACTTGGCCGTGAAGAACGTTCGCGGCGATGGTGGCCACCAGGTAGGGCAATACCTGTTGAACGTACTGGCGCGGGTGGGCATACAGAGGATCCGGATCGATCTTCAGCGAGACGTGGCCACGCTCAATGTCCCAATGGATACCCGCGCCCTGCCCCGGGCTCACAACCAGATCAATGGTGGGCATGCGCCGTTGGTATGCAGGACGCAGCACACTATCGAGCTGTTCGCGCCAGTAGGCTACGCTCTCCTCAGCGCGTGAAACAACGGCTTTTCGTCGCTCAGGCGGCGTCGGCGGCTCCTGATCCCACCGTGGTTTCATCGTGTGCTGAGCGGGCTGTTTGCCTTGAGCACTCCTACTTCTACCCGAAGGCCTTCAACAATCTGCTCGATTTCCCGGATGTCTACAGGTCGGACGATCGGAGCCTGAGCGAGTTGTTCGACGCGATCCTCCAGCGTCTGGAGCGCGGATTGATAGCTGCGCAGCCGAGCTGCGTTAGCCTGATCTAGCTCCCGCACTTCCCCGCGGAGCGTCGCCACATCGTGTTCAGTGGCGGCCGGTGGTTTCGCAGGCGCCGGGGACTGCTGCGGTGCCGATGCACGGCCGAACGCGAGCTCGACGCGATTCAGGTCGCGACTCAGCCGTTTCACGGCTTGTTGGGTTTCGATCTCACGTCTATCGAGGCGCGTGCGTAGTTCGTTGTCACCAGCGTTGGCCGCGGCCGTGGTTGCCTCAATCTGTTGCTTTAGGGCAGCACTTGCAGCATCGACTTGTTCGATGCGGAGCATCATTTCGGCAGTCGCGGCCTCGATCCTGTCCTCGAGGCCCCGCATTTGGGCCATCTTCTCTTCCACACGCACGACCAGCTGTTCGTGGGCCTCTTGTGCAGCGGTTGTGCGTTGGCCGAGGGTGTGGATAGTCGTTTTCGCATCGGAGAGCTGTTCCTCGATGGTCTGTAAACCCTTGAGTCGGTTCGCCAGCGCCTCCGATGAGGTTTCCATCGACGACAGACGTGTGCTGATACCGTTGAACTTGTCGTCAGTGACAGTCAGCTGCCTCTTTATGGTGGCCAGTTGATCGTGTGTTGGTGCCAATGACTGCACCTCGCCAATCCGGGCCCTCAGCTCCTCATCGGATCGGCGGGATGAATCCTCGAAGGTATTGATTCGATCTGAAAGGCGGTCGCTCAGCGTGCTGATGTCGTCCGACTGACCGGCAGTAGCAATTTGCCTTTCAAGGCGGTTTAAGCGGTCTTGGGCTTCGGCAAGCTGGGTTCGCAGGGAGGGGAGCACGTCGGGGCTGGGCATGCTGGATTCGATAGCCCCAATCCGGTTCGTCAGATCTTTCAGAGGCTTGCTGACGTCAGGGTTGCGATCGTTGCTCAGTGCGTTGAGCTTTGACGTTAGCTGTAGCACTTCCTCCTGGAGCTCCAAGAGCTTGATGCTTACAGGGGGCCCCAAGGATTCCGCCGACCAGGCATGGTTGTGGGCGGCCAGAAGAAACAGCGGCAGTGTGACGTAGACAATGGACCGTTTGATCGTCATCAGAGGATCTCGATAGTGAGTATCACAGTAGACGGGCCGGTCCCCCGCGGACATCGGGGGTGTAGCTTTCGTCTGATCGACCCGAAACCCGCATCGAAGCTGGAGATTGCTTCTGCTGTCGCCTGCCTGGGCGCGGTGTTCTACGAAGGCGCCACAGGGATGCGTCTGGATACTGGGGCCGTGGCGAGGGACTGTGCGAGGGGGCGGCGCGGGGCGACCACGGGCAGGCTGTGTGTTCGCACGCTTGCAGACCAGCTGTTCGCGCCAGACTCGGCAACGCCAACGTGGATCTTGGCGGACCGCGCAGCACGTCTGGCCGCCATGTCGATAGCAGCTTGGCCCCCGGTGGTGGGTCTGCAGAGGCCCCGAAGGGTGATCCTAGTGGATGGACTCCATCGCCTGTGGCTGGCAAGTCAGAGTGGAGTCCGGTGGCTGCCGGCGGTGGTGATTGGCAAGCGACTGTCAGCGTCTTCGGCGCGGAGATTGCCGATTTCACAGTGAAATCGAAAATGGGAGCGTACGGGGTCCGCTTCCGTCTAAGCGGTCATGGGCATAAATCGACGCAGTTTCTTGAAGGGTGCGGCGGCCGCCGGCGGGGCTGCGTTGCTGCCTCAAGCCGCACTTGGTCAGGATGCCTTTAGCAATCTGACACAGGCGATAGTTCGGGGCATAAATGAATGTCTGCGGTACAGGATCGCCGGATTCTTTGTTACTCCCTACGGTGACCCTTACGTCATCATTTCTCACTTCATGCCAGTTGGGCTGATTGAGATCACCCGTGCGCCTGGCGATTCGATCTTCTTCCCTAGTGGGAGCCACATCATTGGCACAATCGGGCAAGGGGTGACCGGCTTCAGAAGCGAGGGGAATTACGAGGCGAGGGTTTGGGTGATCAAGAAGAGGCTTCGGCAGCTGTTGACGGCGGGTCTGAGCGATTGCTTCTTTTGCGAGGACCCTCGCGATTCCGGTTTGGATACAACTCAACTCACCTCTCTGATTAACCAAGCGAATGGATCGGGTCCCAGTGGTCCGCTGGGCGGTGCCGAGACTCTCCCGGGCGCAGTTTGCGAAGCCGGAGCAGAAGAGATCACGGACCAGCTTGCCAGCTTTCTGAACGAGGCCTTTGGTGACTTCCTGGAGCTTGCCTATGACAGTGTTCTGGATGGGGTGAATTGGCGCAGCGGATGTCGCGATACGGGGGCCGCCCTGGCCAACACGCCAGCGACGATCTTGAAGTGCCCGACCGTGGGGTCTCATATCGGAGGGCCCTGGGGCGATGATCTGTGCATCGGACGCTGGGGGCCACTGCTGCCCCGACAAATGCGATTCGATTCAACCCCCAATGCGGCGCCGATTGGCCTCGCATACCGGGCGCTGCATATCGCGCATCACACCCTGAATTCTTTCGTGTGGACTGTAGACAGGCAGCAGCTGGTTCAGATGATGCACCCCCGGGTGACGTCAAATTGCCTCCATCCCGGGGCCAACACGGTCGAGCTCGATCTCACAATGAGAATGAGTGGATTGGGTGATCGTGGCAACTATGGCTATGTGTGGTGGGTTCAGACCTTTTGCGCCAAGCCGGTTCGTGACTTCGTTGCGTGTTTCTAAGCTGAGGTGGGCACCTGATGGATCAATCGAAGCGGCGGCTTCTTCTCGGCGACACGTCAATCTCGGCACCTGGCCGGCCGAGCGGAGAGCTTCGGGGTCAGGCAGCCACCTATGCTGACCTGCTGAAGGCTCAGGAACAGGCATTGGCAGAAGCTGCAGCGGAGCTCGGGCCCCAAGGTACGCCAGCTTACAAGCGGATTCCATGGAACCAGGTGACCAAAGAAGATGTTCGCGAGGCGATGCGCGGCATCAACAAAACGCCAACCGTCTCTCCGGATCGACCGTCAGTCTGGGTGTTCTACCTTGTAGGGGATGAAGAAAGTGATCGGCACCTCGGTGATGTCATACCGGTTCTGAAGTCCTATGCGGATGTTGTCCATGCCGAGTTCTTCGCGGTTCTTGACACGACCAAGCTGCTGCTGGCCGAGAGGCCGGTGAGGTACGAATCGAGTTGGGCAGCAATGATCGAGGCGGCGCCCGACATCGGTGGAAGAACCGCGGACGCATACGCCGGCGGCCGCCACAACAGCACCATCTGGGTCTGGGGCGGCAACAGGGAGTTGTTGGCCAGGGGTGAACTGGCTGAGCGGCTCGCTGCTCTATTCGGAGAACGGGCGAGCGACTCCAGCTCGCGCGGAGGCCAGTAGGCCGGATTCTCGCGGTTCGGCCCTGTTGACACACAAGGCCGGATTCCTTTAGAAAGTGGCCTGACCACAGGTATGGGGGACGCGGGTGAGCAATCAGACCGAGCAAGAGATTGGCGTGCTGGTAAAGCGCGCAGAAATTGGCCGCAGGATTCTCATGGAGACGGCGATCGAGCCGCATCGCCGTAAAGAACGCCCGACATTCACCGGAAATCGGGCCGCAGCCATGCTGGGGCTGACACGTTCACGGGTGCAGTCCGCGTTTCGGAGCTATCAGGAGGAGCTCGGCGGCGCCGGCAAGGGACGTGAAATGGACGAGGCCTTCCTCAGGCGGCTGACCCCCGAAGCACCGCGCTCGGGCCCCGGGCGTGTTGTCGCGATTGCCAATCAAAAAGGTGGCGTCGGTAAGACAACCACGGCGGTTCACCTGGCTCAGTATTTCGCCCTGACGGGCTACAAGGTGGTGGCGATCGACCTCGATCCGCAAGCAAGTTTCTCGCACTTCATGGGGCTCAACCCCGACCTCGAGATCGAAGACGATGACACCGTGATTCCGCTGCTGATCGGGTCACGGCACGACTTGGCTGCGCAGGTGGTGAAGGCGCCACACTTCGACAGACTGTCGTATGTGCCGAGCAGCTTGGGGCTGGCCTGGGCGAACGAGGAAATGGCTCGGCGACAGGAACGAAACCTCAAGTGCGACGATGGCTCGCCCTACCTCTTCTGGGACCGGCTTCGCACGGGCGTTGATCCGCTGAGGAATGATTTCGATCTGATCATTCTCGATACGCCACCGCACGTGGCCCCCGTAACGTACAACGCCTTGTGCTGCGCGGACTCGATCATCGTGCCGACCGGCGGATCTGGGATTGATCTGGCCAGCACGCTGCGATTCATCGACTGGATCAACGAAACCAATGAGATTTTCAAGAAGGTAACGCGGACCAGCCAACTACACTTTGAAAAGCTCAGATTCCTGGTGACCGGGATGGATCACTATCAGGCATCAATCGAGGGCTTGGCTCAGGTGCAGGCGGTCATGGGGGGATACGTTCTTCGATCCATTCTGCCCAGGTCGAGCGAGGTATACCGTGCTGCACAGGTATACAAGACCATCTATGAGCTGCGGCAGCCGATAGCTAGCCGGACGCACTGGTCTGCGGCGTGTGAGGCGTTCGACGCCATTGGGCGCGAAGTGCGCGACTCGGTGTTCGGCATGAAGAAGGGAGGTGCCGCGTGAAGAACAGCAAAGCAGATCACAAGGCTGGTATAAACCGGCGGCTTGAGGCAATCAGCAGCGCGGTATCTGCGGCCGCTGACACCGATGTCGTGCGCAAGCAGGTTGGCGAGGACCTGAGCCTGCGTGAAGTCGACCCAGCGAAGACACGCATGAATCCAATGCATCGGCGGTCGCCAGCCGGGTTGACCAGCGCAGCGCTTGAAGGGCTGTGCGAAGAGATCACGCGGAACGGCCAGCAAATGCCGGCACTGGGCTACTGGCTGGCGCAGCCGGATGGTGATGTTGAGATCGAACTCATCTATGGCAGTCGTAGGCGTGCGGCCTGCCTGGCTCTTGGGATCCCGCTCAAGGTCAGATTGGTTGAAAGGGTGGCTGACGAGGAAGTGGCTCGGATCATGTTCTCCGAGAACAACGAGCGCTCGAATTACTCATTCCTGGAGCAGGCACGGGAATTCCAAGCGTCGGTCGAGTACTTGGGATTGGATAAGGAGAAAGGGAAGGTTATTGCCGCTCGTTTGGGTCGAACCGAGGCAACGGTGTCGAGGATGAGGCGAACGCTGCGTTTGCCGAAACCGGTGCTCGCGCTCTTCGACAGTCGCCCGCAGGAACTGTCTGTTCGTCTGGCCACAGATCTCGCGGCGATCGCTGAGGACAAGGATGCTGCGGAGCAGATGGCGGCTGCTGCTGGACGAATTGCAGCAGAGGATCTTCAGCCTGATGAAGCCGTTCAAAGCCTTCGGAAGGCGCTAGGCCTTGCATCGGAGACCCATAGCGGAAGCTCAGGGAGCGCCCGCGCCGCGGTGCCGCGTGCGAATGAATCCAAGAAGGCCGATGCTCCGAAGCGGAGGCCGTTGTACTCAGGTGGCCGCAAGGTCGGAATGATCGCCGGCGGAGAGGCTGGCGAGGTGGTGACGATCCGGCTCGGCGCTGGGGCGCCGGCCGAACTGATCCAAGCGCTGGAGAAGGCTATCGAGGACTACCTGACGCCGTGAGGAACGACTCGGTACACCATAGCTTCTATGGGGTCAGGCAAGCCAAAAAAGAACTCCACGCCCAGCTCTGTGGGCGTGACCCACAGTGGCGACACACGACCTGCCGAGGGAATAATCGTCCGGATCAGCTCGATGGAAGATCTCACTTGCTCGACGTGGATGGGCTGATGCGCGGAGGGGTCCAGGTCGCCAATGAACGATCGCTTGAGCGCATTGATGTCGCCGGCGGCAAGAATGCTGGCTGCTCGATGCAGCCCTTCCGTGTTCTCAGGCTCGGCCACAGGAATGATTCGTACACGAAGGTGGCCGGATTCAACGTGCTCCGCCAGGAGCGCCGGAAGGGTCAGGCTGTGCGGATCGGTCGGATCGTATGTAACCCAGATGGTGTTGGGTCCGCGGCCCCAGTCGATGGCAGGCAGAGCATTGATTGCTGCCACACGCTCGTCATTGAGATAGCCATCAATTCTCGGGAGCACCGGGCCAGTATCTTTCAGTCGGTTCAGTACAGAACCCTCCGTCCGATACATCACTCCATCCAGAAGCGCAGACCCGCGCGGCGACGCGTACATGCGGTACATATCGCCCGATATCACATGGCGCATGCCGACGACATGCAGTCCATCAGCGGTGGGCTCAACACTCACCACCTGCAGAGTGCCCATGCTGATTCGATCCACCAGCATTCGCAGCCGGGGTTTCGCTTTCTCGACAGCGGTCTCTGGGTTGAGATCCAGAACCATTGATCGGCGGTCCTGGAGTAGCAAGATGATGGACCCTGATAGAACCACACCCGCAAGCCCCAGAAGAATCATTCTCAGGCTTCTGTCGTCAAACTTGCGGCTCCTTGAGAGCAGCTTGGTGACGTCGGGGCGCGGCGGGCGTTTCATGTCCGGACTTAGACGACGGCACTACCCGTGGGGGTGCTCGTGAATGCCGTCATGGTGGTTGGAGAGATTCGGACCGGGCCGAAGGTAACTGCGCTTTCCGACGGCACGCTTGAGCTCCGGATTCGGATATCTGCAGACACTAGGGCGCCACGAAGCAAGCAATGGGTGACCCTGTTGCTGACCGATGAATGGGCAGAGGCATGGGAGCCGCATCTGCTGATTGGCGTAACAGTCGAAGCCAAAGGAAGTCTCAAATGGCGATCCTTTGTACACAAGCAGGTTCGCTATGACGTCGCTGAGGTGCACGTTGAACACCTCTCTCTCTCCGACCATCAGGATGCCGGGAGTCAGGCGTCTGTCAAGGGGGATGGCCAAGAATCGGCTGAGAAATCGAGCCCTGTAGCCGTTATCGTGCACGAGCAGGCAGGGGGCGAGACAGTAGGATCAAACAATGATACACCGGCGCTCCCCTTTGGCCCCCCTTCGATGGACGCGCTCGAGAGCCTTCGTCACCGCGGTGACAACACAGAGCGAGAACAAGCCTCATCTACGCCGCTCTCGCAAGAGGGAGCATCTGCTGTGAATCCGGTCGCGACCAATGAAGTGACCTTGTCTGCCATTGCCGAACAGCCTGGTGAATCGCAGAAAAATGGTGATTCCGGCGCGCAGGGGGTCGAGACTGGAGCGTCGAATGCCGGGATTTCGCAGGGCCTCCCAGCCGGAGGCTCTGCAGGAAGCCCTACGCCTGGCCCGCAGCCGAGGCCCGGTGCTAGAAGCGCTCCAGCCCGAAAGGCAATCAAGAGTGTGTCGCGAATCGATCTTGAGGGCGGCACCGACTATTGACAGCCAGGGACTCCCTGGATGCTATGCAATGGCATGGTGGATGGAGTCGGGTATGGAGATCGAGAATAAGTTTGAAGATTTGGAGCGAGAGCTTCAGGCCTTGTGGCGATCAGCCATCAAACTGCAGTCCTTTCGAGTGACTTTGCTGGACGCTGCTCGAAAGATGACGCGCGAGCAGCTCCGCCGCCATGTGGTCGCGCCCGATGTGCACACCGAAGCCGATCATAGTGCGCTACTGGTGATGCTTGCCCGGATGGTGCGCGACCAGGCCGCCATCAGCGCGGTTACGCTTCGAGGCGACTGGTTGCTCGAGTTGACGGCGAAGTTTCGCGGGGACTCAGCCGCTGAGCGCGAAGTGATGGCGCATCGGCTGCGCGCCAGGGCCAGCGAAGGGGCAATCCTGAAGGCAGCTCTGCCTACCATTCGGAGTCGTATTCGAAGCCTGGTGTCGGGGCGCCCCGATGATGATCTTGTCGATGATCTGGTCCAAGAGGGACTGCTGGAACTCAGCCGATCCATCTACAGGTTCGATCGAAGCCGCGGCTTCCGGTTCATGACCTATGCGTCTCGTGGTCTTGATGGGGCACTGAAGAGGCTCCTGTCGAAGGACTGGAATGACAGGCTGACGTCCATATCCCTGGATGACCTTCCGCCTGAATCTGACGCCGCAATGGTCGATGACTGGGCTGCGCTGGTTGACCAATGGGACTTGGTGAAAGTGGTCGAGGCTTTCGCCAAATTGTCGCAACGGGAACAGCGGATTCTCCGCTGCATCTTTAGCGACAAGCCGGAGGGTCTGATGCCTCCTTCCGAGTACGCTCGATGCATGGGCATTTCAGTTGCCGATGCGCTGGCCGATGGCAATCGAGCACTCCGGGTTCTGCGGGAAACGGTCGATCACCAAATCGCGGCGTGATAGTTGCGGGGCGACTCCCCTCGATCAATCTGGTCATGGAGGAACGGCTGTGGCTGACGAAATTCGGTTGATACTCGACGGCGGTTATCGCGTGGTTACACCCATCAAGCTGCCAGACGGGGCGAAATGGGTTGGGACCGACAATCAACACGCTCATTTTGAGGTGTTGGGTGAGCAGCGGGAACGAGTGGTGATCCTTCCGATCCCAGATCGCTGCCGGTGTCGCATAGAGCCACGAGAACTTCAGCTGGAGGGCAGTGTGGCCAGGATGTATTGGCTCACTCCCGACGAAGCCGGTTCGTTCCTCGCGGAGGTGCGGGTGGTTCACGACACGATCGAGTGGTACGCCGTCGTGACACCAGTGCCAATCGAAACTTCGATGGAGTAATGCGATGACCAGTGCGGACAGTGGTGGGCGCGAAAAGGCGCTGCAGACGGCGATTGCCTCTTTGGACAAGCGATTTGGGAAGGGGAAGGTGTTTGTGTGGGGGGAGAAGGCGGTCGTGAAAGTGCCGGCGTTCTCTTCGGGCTCGTTGGGACTTGACCAGGCGCTGGGCGTTAATGGCCTGCCTCGTGGGCGGGTGGTGGAAGTGTTCGGGCCAGAAAGCAGTGGCAAGACAACGCTGGCCCTCCATGCTATCGCCCAGATCCAAGCTGAGGGTGGGGTCGCTGCATTTGTCGACGCCGAACACGCCCTTGATCCATCGTGGGCCAGCCGCCTTGGTGTGCAGATGGAGCGCCTGGTGATCTCGCAGCCGGACAATGGGGAAGAGGCGATGGAGATCGTTGATCGGCTCGTTGCCTCGTGTGCGGTCGACCTTGTGGTGGTGGACTCGGTGGCGGCCCTCGTTCCGAAGAAGGAGATCGAGGGGGAGATGGGGGATGCAATCGTCGGAGTGCAGGCACGGCTGATGAGCCAGGGACTCCGGAAGTTGGTCGGTTCGGTGCACAACAGCAACACCACGGTGCTGTTTATCAACCAACTACGAATGAAGATTGGTGCGATGCCTGGGTCGAACCCTGAAACCACGACAGGGGGCAATGCGCTCAAGTTCTATGCGTCAGTCCGATTGGACGTACGGCGAATCGGGGCGATCAAGGAAGGCGATGAGATCGTTGGCCACGAGGCCAAGGTGAAGGTCGTGAAGAACAAGCTGGCCCCTCCTTTCAAGCAGGCGATCGTGCCGATCTACTATGACCGCGGCATATGCATGGCTGCGGAGTGTCTCGAGCACGGTGTCACGGCGAAGGTGATCGAGAAGTCGGGTGTCTGGTATTCGTTTGATGGCGAGCGATTGGGCCAGGGTGTCGGCAATTGCGTGAAGCGGTTGCGTGAGGACCCCGCTTTGCTGGCCCAGGTCATGGATCGCATCCGGACACAGTGGGGCTGTTCGGACGTCGTGCGGGATGAATCTTCAGTTGGAGACTGTTCCAACGAAGTGGAGTTGGACGCTGACTCCGAGGCCTGAATTACGGGTGGGTGGCGCCGCGTACGCGCGGCGTCACTCACTCCGGGGGCAAGTCGGTCGGACCAACCCTCTCAAGTTTCGGCAGGGTCCACACCGAGACAGTCGTAGTCCCAGGGCGAGGGGGTGCAGTGATCAAACCCCGCCGCCATCGAGCGATGGGCTGAATGGCCAGCAACCGCCCTCCCAAGGCTGTGGTGACGTCACGGGGGCCGGCCTCCATTACAGGAACAGCCGCAGGCATCGTTGGGACGGCGAACCGGCCAGGCGGAATGTCGACCGGAGGGTGCACGCGGATTACCGGGTCTCCCGACAGGTAGCCCCAAAGGATGAGGGAGAACTTGAGGAGCGGACGCAACGTGAGGCGCAGGCCTGGATCGAGCGGCAACAGCGCAGCTTCGATCTGCTGGGTCGCTGGTTGGTTGTAGTGAAGAGGTCCAAGCTGAATAGGCACCGTCTGAGGCTGATCAAGGCTCCGGTGTCGATAGACCAGGGTGAGGTCCCAGTATTCGCCGGAGGCGGCACGGTGGGGCGCGAGATAGTAGCCCTCAAGGCTGCCGGGTATTCCTGCGGCTGCAGTGCTGCGAAGAAAGGGCAGCATCTCAGGGAGGTCCGGGAGCGCATAGTAGGCCGGACCATCAAGCGGCATGAATGCACCGAGCCCGGCGTTCGGGTCGATGTCTGACTCTGAAATCAGAAAGGCGAGCGCGTCGGTCGGCACTACGATCGCGCTGTCCTTGTGCATGAGCAGCTCCGCAGCTGAGGGGTGCGAGGGGTGCCTGATCGGGTGTGGGTGCATTGCTCCTCCTTTGAGATTTAGACGCGAATCATCCCCGGCGGCCGTCTAGTGAACGATGCGATGCCAACAGGAGACAAGGGATCCAACATGCCTGGGGCGGTGATCCTCAATGGCGAAGTGACGGCCGTTCGATACCGGAGCACGTCGAGCGGTTGGTCAGTGCTGCTGGTTCGGGAATCTTCATCTCAGCGGGAGATCGAGGTTACTGGAGTCGCCGAAGGGGTGGAACCCGGCCATTCGGTTGAGATCGAGGGTGAGTGGGTAAAGGGCCGTGGAGGCGGTCGCCAGTTGAAGGCCAAGCTGATTCGGAGGGACCTGCCGGTTCGTATCGATGGCATTGAGCGCTTTCTCAGTGGAGGACATTTCAAAGGAGTGGGGCCCGGACGCGCCAAAGCGCTGGTCCAGGCCTTCGGGGAGCGCACCCTGACCGTAATCGCTGACGATCCTGCCCGTGTCGCTGAGGTGCACGGATTCTCGCGCGAGCTTGCTTTGAGAATGAGGGAGCTTCTGCAGCCTCTTAGGGTGCGTGCTCCGGCTATGGCATCACTTCAGGAAGTGGTTGGCGCCGGTACCGCAGATGGCCTCCTGAACCAGTTCGGCGGTAATGCCGCGACAATCGTTCGGGAGAATCCATATCGGCTTTGTTCCGAGGCGAAGGGGTTCGGGTTCCTCAGAGCCGATGAGATTGCCCGGAAAGCGGGCATGCCGGCGGATAGCCCTCATCGACTGGCTGCCGGCATTGGATATCTCATTGATCAGGCGGAAAGCCAGGGGCATGCAGGGCTGCCCGACGACTATCTTTACTGGCGCCTTGCAAAGATCACGGGGGTGCCCGTGTCGCGGGCGCGACGAATTTCGCCAATTGCCGAGCATGACGGACTGGTGGTGACCTCGATACCGAGTGGCGGTCTGGTCCAGAAGCGGCATATTCACGAGACTGAGCAGGCAATCGCCGATCGGCTGTTGGCGATGATCAACGCGCCGGCTACGGCGCCCTCTGTGTCGCATATCGACGGGGCAATTGGGAGGGCCGAGCGGGCGCGGCGAACCGTCCTTGATGATCGGCAGCGCGCAGCAGTTCGGCAAGCGGTGACGTCGATGGTGAGCATCATCACCGGCGGACCTGGAACCGGGAAATCGGCCACCCTCGGCGTGCTGGTTGGTGTTCTGGGGCGGGCACAAATCGCTCAAGCGGCGCCGACTGGAAAGGCTGCGAGGAGGATGCAGGAAGCTACAGGGCATCGGGCTGGCACCTTGCATGCCCTACTGGCATTCAATCCGAATACGAAGCGCTTCGGCCGCAATGAGGATCTGCCAATTGATGCGCCCGTTGTGGCTGTGGACGAGGTGAGCATGCTTGACATCCATTTGCTGCTCGCATTGTTGAAAGCGCTGCGGCCAGGCCAGAGACTCATTCTGATGGGCGATCCCGACCAACTCCCAAGCATCGGAGTCGGCAACGTCCTGCAAGACCTGATCGACTGCGGGGTGATTCCGGTCACGCGGCTGGAGACGGTCTATCGACAGGGCGCCGGCAGTGCAATTCTGGCCAATGCTCGAAAGGTGATTCGGGGAGAGATGCCGGACCTGGAGGCAGGGAGTCAGGAATTTCGCTTCCTGGAGGCCGACAGCGAGGAGTCAGCCCTTCGTCTGGTGATGGACCAGGTGTCTCGGGTATTGCCGAGGCACGGGCTGGACCTCAGAAGGGATGTTCAGATGCTCACGGCCATGAACAAAGGCATGGTTGGGGTCGAAGGGCTGAACGGGGAGATTCAGAGGTTGTTGCCTGAGGCTCCCGGGGTGGACCTGCAGGAGGAGCGAGCCTGTGTGGGCGACCGCGTGCTGCAGACCAGAACAAACCACGACCTTGGCCTTTACAACGGGGACCTGGGTCTCGTGGTCGACGCCAACGAGGAACGAAAGGTGCTGAAGGTCAGGTTCGATGGGCGAACTGTGACATATGGTCAAGAACGGAATCAGCTTCGACTAGCCTGGGCGATGACTACGCACAGGGTTCAGGGCAGCGAGTTCAGTGCTGTGCCAATGGTGTTCTCGCCGCGGATGTCAGTGATGTTGGACAGGGGGCTGCTGTACACAGCGATGACCCGCGCGCGCTATGAGCTCGTAATCATCTCGCCCAAAAGCCTGATACGTCACGCCGTGTCCAGGAAGCGGGTTCGTCATAGCGGCCTGGTGCCCAAGATCCGCGAGGCTGCCGGCGCGGGGAATGTCGCTGTCTAGGGACCGCGAGGAGTCAATGGAGGAAGCACATGACAGCATTTGACGGTTTGATGGGGAGCGCCTCGCCGCCGGCGAAGGGTAAAGCGCGGACGAAGGCCAGGCCAACTGATAATGCTACCAGCCGCGTTCGGGTCGACCAGCTGCTACCGGACCCCTTCCAGCCCCGAGAGGTGGTTGATCCTGCAGCGCTGGATGAGCTCACTGCGTCAGTAGAAAGTGACGGGCTGATCCAGCCCATAGTCGTACGGCGGTCACCCAACAATGATGACGCATTTCTGGTTATGGCTGGACAGCGACGATGGTTTGCAATTAGGAAGCTGGGCTGGAAGCACGTCGACGTCATCATTCGCGAACTCGACGACGAGTACGAGATTCGGCTATTGCAGAGCGCGGAGAACAAGCATCGCCGCGGCATCAGCTTGGTTGAAGAGGCCCGAGCTGTAGCGGCGACCCTAGCCGCCGGCGCCGCCCGAGGCCACAACAGGAGCAGCATCGCGGCAGCAATGGGCTATCGGCGAGACCACTTCAACAACCTGCTGACATTTGCTGACGCGCCCGCGGCCGTAGTGGACCTCTACAAGGATGGTCTCACCAGAAATCTCGAGGCATTGCGCGCTGCTACGGACATCCATCGAGCATCAACGGATCTTTTCGCGGCAGTCACTCGGCCCAGGATAATGACTGCGAGGCAGATGAGAGCTATCGCACTCCGGCTGAAATCCGGCGATCCGGCTCAAGCCGTCCTTGAGGAACTGTCGGCGGAGAAGGGCCTGACCCGTCCGAAGCGCGCAAGGGTTTCCCTGGACGGCAGATTCGGGTGGGTGGCTCTGGGGAGGCTTCCAACACTGCAGACGAGCCCCGAGATTGAGGTCGCCTTTGATGATGGCGACAAGGTCCGCATCAATGTCGAGAGCGAACCATTGAGCTGGTGCGGTCTGGGCTGATTCGAGGGAGCGAGTTGACAACGCGAACGTGGACTGGTACGAACGACGTAATTGTGGTGCTTTCCTAGCAACTATTGCGACGGAAAGTTGATGTTCGACAGCCCCTAGTGGTGTTGACATCGACCTGGAAGGAGAACTCTCCCGACAGGACAACCTGATAGACGAGAAATTCTCGTCTGAGAGCTGCGAAGTGTCTCCCGCGCTGCGGTAGAGACCTGTCAGTTGTGGCTCACATATTCCTGTGCATTCCTCCAGCGAGAGCCATTTGGTTATCGAGCGATGGAGTGCGCTTGAACGATCAATCACAAGGTGCAGCTTGTGATTGCGCTTTCCATTTCTGCACACCCCGAAGGGACGATCTTGCTCCCTTCGCGGGCCTCGACGCCCTTCATTCCTTTGGAGGTCGTCATGTTGAAAGCATTTTTGTTGATTCTGTCCGGTCTCTTTGCTGGGGTCGGGATCATCGCATTGCTCGTGGATGGACTGCGCAGCCCTGCGATTCCGCTCTTCGCCATGAGCTATGTGGCGTATCGGATGCTCAAGGCGGCAAGTGACAAGCAGTTCTTTCTGGAGACTGTTGATGTTGCTGCTCTGCCTGAGAATGGAAGCAAGGAAGTCGCGAACTGGTTTGACGATCAGCTCGAGATCTTTGTAGGCACGCTCGCTGTACTGGGCTATGCCGCCTTGACCCTTGACCCGGTGTTCTTCGGAACAGCGGTGGTGATTTACTTGATCGCCAGTTACTGCGGCTATCGAGCGAAGCGGGAGGAGGTTGCGTACTTCACGTATTACGGTGCGCACTTCTAACCATTTGTACCCTGACGGGAGGCTTATGACTTCCCGCTCGGGACGTCTTTGCCTCCATTTTTTTGTTCCGAGCGATCGGAGAAGGAGGTAAGGATGAAGACTCTTGAATGGGTTGGTTGCGCGTTCGGACTGGCTGGGACGCTGATTGCCGCCCTCAATGCGGACTGGATTTTCTGGACCTTCGTGGTCTGGATGATCAGCAATATGTGCTGGATCGCCGCGGGTGTGCTGCGCAAGCAGAAGGCTCTGGTGATTCAGATGCTGGGGTTCTCGATTGCTGGAGTTGTCGGCCTTGTCAATCATTTCCCCAGTGAAGAGGTCGGCTGTTTCATGAAGCGTGATCTGCCCGATTGGATGCAATCGAGTGAATGCCTCAGCCCGGCGGATCAGCTGAAGTATTGGGGAGGGCAGTCAGAATGATGGCTCTCTCTCCGATTGCATTGCTGAAGCATGGGGCTTTGGCTCGAGAGAGCCTCGGCTACCTGCTGAAAATGTTGGCCACGACCCTGAACGTTAGGCTCATGTTCGGTTCGACGCCGGCAACGGATGGTGAGGTGGTGTACCTGCCGAACATCCCGTACAAAGCGACACCGGAGCTGGTGGAAATGGTGGTGGGGAGCCTGTTTCATGAAGTTGCCCATCTCTGGTTCACTGATTTCGACGTCGTTGGAAGGGCGGTGCGTGATTCGGATAGACCCAGCCTCTTCAAGGGTCTTATCAACGCGATCGAGGACCCGCGGATTGAGGCTTGCTTGCGTGTTCGCATGCCTGGTGCGCTGGGAAGGATCTATTCGGGAAGACAACAGGCTCGGTTGTTGGGCTACGTTCGTCAACCTGATGGGCCCTTGAACGCGCTGCTTCTGGTGGTTGTGCTGACCGGACATGGCATGAATGGCATGGACGTCTCGGACCACCTTGGAGCGGCTCGCTCGATTCTTGAGGGCGCGCTATCCAAGGATGCCGTCGACGAGCTCGAGGAAACCCTGAAGGTGGGGTTCCCTCGGCTGACGTCTTCGGCTGATGCGGTGCGGTTGGCTTCAGAGATCATTGTGTTGATCGAAAGAGCCGAAGCATCGAAGTCGGATGCTGAGTCCGATGGCGATTCGGCGTCGAGCGATGGAACCCCGACCTCTGATGGTGATGGGGCAACATCTGTTGACGCTAAGGACCCTGGCGACCAGCAAGGCGGTGGCGCTGATGAGGCTACCGATGAGGATGCTGGCATCGATGGCGGTAATTCGGAGGACGGTGACGGAGTGGGCTCGGAAGAGTCTGCCGAGGCTTCTGCCTGCGATGACTGTGGATCGATACTCGATGGCGAGGTGACCAACCCTGGAGAGGCGGATGTGGATCTGAAGGCTGCGCTTTCAAAGGCAGCAGAAGACCAACAGAAGGAACAGTCACACTCTGCACCCTGCACTGCAGGGAGCGCGGGGCGGGATCTGGACCGGACACGTGGATCCGACGGGTATGGCGATACCTATGGTGAGTTGAGGGTGCAAGCAGCCGCACAGGCAGATGAGGTGCGGAAGCACTTTCTGGCGCTGATGGGGCGGGCTCGGTCGAGACGACTGCAGCCGCGCTCGAGTGGTCGACCACGCCCAGGGAAGTTTTTGGTTCCTGGCGCGAAGCCGTTTGGTCGTCCAGCAGAAAGCCTGGTCCGTGAAACTGCGGTTGGACTTGTCGTGGACTGCTCAAGCTCCATGAGAGGGTCGCCTGCGCGTCTTGCGGCTCAGGCTACGGTTGCGCTGGTGGAAGCAGCGTCCGGTGGTCGTTTGCCAATCGGTGTGTGGGCGTTTACTGGCTCGGAGATGGTTGAGCTGAAGCGATTCACGCAAACGGTAGGTGACGCCGCGGGCATGATTGGAGCTCTTCCATTTCTGCCCTCGGGCGGAACACCACTGGGGCAAGCTTTGGAGGTCGCCGGCGAGCAGATGTTGGCTCGTTCGGAAGCCCGAAAAGTGCTCTTTGTCGCTACAGACGGCTCACCAGATAATCCAGCGCATGCACAAGCGGTAATTGCTGGACTGGGTGGGCTTATTGATGTTGTGGTCATCGGAATCGGTGGCCATAGCGCAAAGAGCCTAGTGCCCGATGCCATTGATGTTTGCAGTATTCAGGATCTCGGTCCTGCACTTATTGAGCAGCTGAGGGCGCGGGTCATTCGAAGCGCCGCCTGAATCTGCTGTTACCCACCTGGGGGATGACTCTTTCCCCTGGTGGGAGAGGCCATCCCCCTTTTCTTTTGGAGATGGTCATGGAAATGCAACTTGATATCCGGCGAGCGATTGCAACTCTGCGGAAGCAGCAGATGCAACTCGCGGACAATCGGAAGAAGTACGCGGAGGGAATGGAGCCCATTGGGGCACTATTTGTCCTCTATCGCGGCTGGGCTACTGAGCGGCTCCATCCACTGCGGCACCTCTGGGTGCAGCGGGAGCGGGAGATTCGTGAGCAGCTCGGACCGGCGGCTGAAACGGTGATTGAGCTTGTCAAGGTCGCTGCAATGGACCTCGATCGACTCGACCCGCAGCTGCTCGAACGGCAAGTTCGCAACGCCTGCAAAATTCTGGGTGCAAGCACCCAGGCTGCAGCGGCCTAAGCGTTAACGATTTTGTACCCCAGCGGGGATGGTCATCCCCGCGTGGGGTGTCATCCCTTTTTCTTTTTGCAATGCGAAGGAGAAGGTGATGGAACAACTCAAAAGACTGAAGGCAGAACGCCTTCAAAGGGCTCTCAAGGCTCGTCAGGAGGCGATGGGGGCAGACCCCATCTCCTCGTACCTGGTTCTGGAGGCAGCCGCACGTGACGGGTTGCCGACCATTGGAAGCTTTCGTGATCGTGCATACGATCGACTGACTGCTGTTTATGGGCCTGACAGGGCGAGCCAGATTCGTATCTTGATCCACAGAGCAATCCGGGATCTGGACGATGTTCAGACTGCTGACTTCGAACGTCAGCTTGGTGATGTTGTTGGTGAGGCGGCGCAGGCCGCATAGCTTCGTTTTAACCCCGTGGGGGATGTACTTCCCCCATAGGGGTGGTGCGTCTCCCGTTTTCTTTTATGTTGCCCGAACGGGCAGGAGACGCACATGAACTTTGTAGAACGTAGCGATGGCGCAACGCCCCAGATGATGAATCTGAGCGGTGCATTCAACATCACCGGTGTTACGGACCCCAGCCTTCCAATCAACTGTCCTGGCTGGTCCAAGCCGACCGCAGCTTCAACCAAGGCGCTGGAGCGCATCCCGCCCAGCTTCTCTGCATCCATCCAGGATGTGCGGGCTGTTGCAGCCTCACTGTATACCGGGCATGCCCTGTGTATCGTAGGGCCGCAAGGGTGCGGCAAATCCACGCTGCTTATCGCGATCGCAGCACTCTGCAATTGGGACTTCGAGATCATCACTGGTGATCCGTCGGCCGAGTTGATGGATCTGATGGGAATTCGGCTGCCGGAGGGCGGTTGGCTTCCCAACGGGGCCCTGGAGTGCTTCGAGCACGGGAAGTTGCTAATCATTGAAGAGCGGGACTCCTTCAATGCGTCAACGACCACTGGCCTAAACCCATTGATCGACCGGACAAGCCTTCGTGTTCCTTATCGGGGAGAGACGGTGCACTCGCACCGGAACTTCCGGCTACTGGGCACGGCGAACACGGTCGGCAACGGGGAAGGGCTGGAAACGTTCGTTTCATCTCAGACGCAGACGCCAGCGGCGAACCGCAGGTGGATGTTTCGCAAGATGGATTACCTCTCCCGCAAGGAGGAGGAAGCCATCGTGCGACAGCGCTGTTCGGCTGTGCAGGATGAGGAACTCGATGTCATCTTCTCCATTGTCGAGGCAACTCGACGAGCAGCGCGTGATGGAGCGATGACCGCAATGTCGACCGGTGAAGTCGGAATGATTGCCGACCTGCTCAATGTGATGTCGACCTCTCTGTTCCGTGACGTGTTCGACCTCGTCTTCTTCTCGAAGCTGCCGGCAGCTCAGGCGGCTGCCGTTGAGGAGATGTGGAAGACCGCCGCGGGAGACAAGCTGGCAGCAGCGATGTCGGGAGGTGTGCAATGAGCGCCGAGGAGGTGATGACCAGGGGTGACCTGGTTGCCGTCAGGTTCTCCTGCCACCAAGTATCACCAACCAGAACCCTTGACGGGGAGACGGTGAAGTCGGTGCTTGGTACGGTGAGTCTTCCGAAAGGGCTGGACACGCTTCTTCGGCAGGAGGTCATCAGCCGAGAGGTTCTTCGGCCATTTGGTGCGGTCGACAAGCGGTGCAAGGAGTGGTTTGAGTTTCGGGCTGTCAAGACGGAGCTCGGCTACATCATCGACCCCCGTTTGATGCAGGAGGCGTCAGCGAAGCTTGCTGAAGAGAAGGCCAAGTACGAGGAGGAACTGCCGAAGTTGGTGGCCTCCTATGCGGACGCCTGCAGCAAGCGCGATGACGAAATTGCCAAAGCCGTTGCCGGGTTGCCTTATGGGCCCGGTCTTCTGGCTGCGGTGAAGGCGGCGCGGCCTTCGCTGAGCTCACTCGAAGAGAGTGTCTTCATGGAGTTTTTCTTCTTCCATGTGGGGCAGATCAACGAAGGGTTCGACGAAGAGGCGGAAGCTGCCGTTCAAAGCGGCGTGGTCAACCTGCGGAAGGATCTTCCAGGGATGGCCTGTCGTGAGGTGGCGAAGCTCTTTGGCCAACTGGAAAAGGAGATCGCCCGGCGGGAACAGGAGCGAGGAATGACGGGGAAGATTCGTCAGACCACTGTGGGGGTCGCATTGAAGAGTGCTGAAAAGCTCTTCGCTGTGTCCTTTCTGGATCGGAAGATCCAAACGCTTGGGAATCAGGTTCACGCAGCCCTCAGTGGCTACGTTGGCACTGGCCCACTAGATGGCGATCGGCGCAAGGAGTTTCTGGCCTTGCTCAATCGATTGTCTAGCCAACGGCATCTAGTCCGCTGCATGGAGACTGGTGCTGACCCGACGGCTGCGCCTGTAAAGGCTCAGAGCCAGCAGGTGGCATCGCCAAGCCCCCAGATGGGACTGATGCAGAGCCCGGCCCAGCCGGTGCCCGCATCGGTCAGTGTAGGGGTGGTAAGGCCGGTGTCTACCGGCAACGCAGCTCCTGTCAGGGGGTTGTTCGGATGAACTGACCATCCGGGTCCGCAGCGGGGAGTGACGCGAAAGCGTCTCTCCCCGCTGTGCGTTTCCGAGAGGCCTGGGCCTGTCGAAAGCGCATCCTGCGCGACAGCGATTTTGTGGTGCCCTTCAGATCCCTAGTGAGATGAAGGTTTGAGTTCTGACAGCCGACTATCGGTGTTGGTCTCACCCTGTGGGTTCTCTCCGGTTCCCCAGGACAAGCTGGAAACGGTAGCAAGCAATGATTGCTACCTTGATGGGCATCTGATGCGCTCGGATCATTCCTAGAGCGCATTGCCAACGCTGCCCACCTTTTGAGGACGTTGGATCACTGAGCTGCGGCACTTTGCAGTCTCTGCGGTCTTGTCATCCTCGTACCTGTTGGTTCCCTGGGGTCATATCTCTCCCCATGGGAGCGGCATGACCACTTCTTCTTGACAACGTTTTGATAGGAGGTAGGTCATGTCAGAGGTACTTGATATCGAGATGTTCACGAACGAATCAGGACTGTCCTGTGCGGTAGTGAGCAAACCCGATGGTTTATGGACGCGGCTGATTGAGGCTCACGCTTCGCTCGGCAATGTCGTCGTCTTCTCCGAGGTCGGCTGCTACATCGATGTCGATGAAGCTAGAAGCGAACTGCTGGGTCTTGATGTACACGGGCACGGTCGGTTCGATGGAGTGACCTTGTTGGAAGGGCGAGCAGCTGCAGCCTGAAGGAGCTGTTCGCTGATGCAACCCACTTGCAGTTGCTACGTGGTCGAGTGGGGTTGGTCGTAGCCTGATGGCTACTTGTTCGGGCGTTTCGTCACATTCGTGATCGCGATGCTCATTTTCTTTGTATCCCTGAGGGGGCCTCACTGCCCCTCCTGGGTGCCGTGCTGCCTCCAAGTTATCTAGGAGGTTGTCATGGCAGCAACAATTGTTGATCTATTCTCGTTGGCGGGCGTGCAGATGCCACTCGGATTCAGTCCGCGTGGTGTGTGTGACTCCGTTGAGAAGGAGAGAGTCTTCGTGGAATCTGTCGTCTTCGGCGTTGGATTTCGCGAGTGGGATCATGACTCGGTCTCCGCAACTGAAAGCCCGGCATGGGAGCGGTACCAGCATCATCGCACCGAGGGGTACAGCCCCCTTGATGCGGCGGTCCTGGCCATTCCGGAACTTACGAAGCGGCTGCGTCCGCCCGTCTCTGAGCTTGAGCGTGCAAGCAAGATGTTGGCTCCGTCAGCGAAGCGTTCGTCTGGCTGGGGGTCGATGTCGGGCAAAGCCTATGCGCGTGCTATGCGGAACATCATCGAATCTGTTCGGAGCTATCTGGATGTTTTCGAGGACGCAACGGATGAGTACGCTCGTTCAAGTAGTAGGCTTGCGCTGTACGCGCTCGCTCCGTGTCGACTGGAGGTGTCGGAGGATCTGGAAGAGTCGCTCACGTGGCTTCTTCCGGAGATGCTGGCGCCGCAGGAGCTTGTGGAGGACTGGCGTTTGAAGGGAGATACCGAAAGGAATCGCCACAAGAATGCCAATCGACTTGCGGCTCACGATGCGGAACGTAAGGAGAAGGTGGCGGCTGAAGCACTTGTGCCGAAGGCTGCGCCACCCCCCGGCGGATTCCGCTCATCGCCCCCCAGCTATTCGGAGCTTGGTCTCCGCGTTGTTGGTGGCTGGGAGATGAGTTGGCGCAAGCCGAAGGGTGACAAGCCACCGCCGCCCAAGCCGATTCGTGCGCCGCTACCTATGGTGCGGCTCAAGGACTGGGTGGAGGCGGAGCCGAAGCACGTAGTCGAGATCAAACAGGAGAGTCGTTGTGACTTCTTCGTGATTCGCGATCACGACGGGGTACTGGAGGTTCAGTATCGCGCCTTGACTGATGGCAAGGGTTCGATGATCGACTGCATCGTGCTTGAAAGGGACCGTGGCTGGAATCGTACCCGCCTTTCGGGGTGGTGTAAGTGCCAGCTTCAGGACCCGTTGCTTGGGTTCACGGATCCGTTTGAGGAGCTTCGTAGTTTGGAGCGCTTCGGCGGGACCATTTCGCCTGAGTCGTTGAGGAGCACCGATCGCTATAGCGATTCCGATGAAGTAATGGACCAGACACGGGGTATCCGCACAGATGACTGCGCGGGTCTTCCGGACAACTGGTTGGTGCTGTGAAGAAGTCTGAGTTGGAGGAACAGCGGCGCAGACTTGAGCGGCTCGGAGCGGTTCCGGCCGTCATGGTTGAGTCGCAGGACCTTTGCCTTCCCAGAGAAATCCTAGAGGGGTTCTTTGGAGGGCGGGATCCGATTCTGGCTCGCTTCTTCCTCGATGGGTCATTGGTCAGGGATGGCCAGTTCTTTGACGACTGTGGCAGGGACATTCCGATAATCCCGGAGGTTACGTATCGGCTTCGCAAATCGCAGGGCTGCTTTGCTGTCGCGATGTGTGTAGTCGAACGCTCCTGGTCTGAAGCGGTCTTGTTCCCAGTAGCGCTTTGAGAGGCTACGGTTAATTGACGAAATTCTCCCGGCCCTTCGGGGCCGGGAATCTCTTCGGTTGATGCCGGCTAGAAGCGGGCGCTCCACCGAAGCACATGCGTGTCATGTGTTTCGGGGAGCGCTCGCTCCTACGTCCTGTAAACCGGAGACTTCACATGACGACATCACTTTGTAGCGGCAGCATCAAGCGCCGCGAGTTTGCACTGCGGTTCTTGTCTGACACGCCTGACTCAGTGATTGAGCAGGCGGTTGGATACGCTAACAGCCTGCTGACTGAGCAGGTCACCGGGATGTGCTTCTTCCCCCTCAGCTTTACCAATGATGTTCTCGGAACCGTGCCTGTGAAGGCGGTGCACCTCCGAGCGGACGATGAGAGCTGGAAGAACTTTCAATCTCGGGGCGTTAGCGCTACGCCCACTTTGGTCCAGGCCATGAAGATGTCGACGGTACGCCGTCGCCGTCCTCGTGAGTTGGCAGCGATGTGGGATAAGGCGCACGTCGGGTGAGAGTTGGCCTCGCCCCGGACCGGAATCGTATCGAACCACATGAGGCGCCCTGAGCAATCGGGGCGCCTTTTTTTTGGACCCCGACAGGAATGTAGCGGTGTATGCTTTGTCGCATCAATCAAGGCACAGGTACCTACTGCGGCGATGGAGAAGGATGACCTGATCAACTGGATGCGCTCTGATCTCTCCGAGCGAATCGCGGAGATAGATGACCTGCTGCAGCATTCCGATGGCCTTCGAGTCGTCATCGTGCTTGAAGACCCATGTGGCCGCATGCACCAGGTGTCCGCACGGGTTGAGTATCGAGGTATCCCCGATACGCTGCTGCATACGGACGAAGGGGTGCTTTCACTCAACGAATTTGCAGTCGTGCGGTTCGGTGTCTGATCCGAGTGCGTGCTATGCCTGGGTGACGGGGCTTGCGGTGGCCCCAATGGATCGGTAGAGCTTCTCCATAACCACTGGGAGTCGGTGATGGGGAAGGGTGCGTTTCTGATGCAGCATTGGATCTTCGGGGCCGGCATCCGGTTCGGGATTATCGATTACGTCAGGCCGTCATCGGCTGGCGGTGATGAGAAGCGCTGCATCCGGGTTCAGGCCAATCGCTTTGAGAAGGGGCGCCAGCCTGAGGAGCCTGCGTCACTTGAACTGACCCCTTCCACCGCGGCCGCATTGCTTTCGGTATTGAGCGGGGAGCGGGATCGGTGTGCACAGCGCCTTGTCCGGCCCGGCTTGTTGAAGATGTTCGGTTGTATGGCCAAGGACCGCGAGGGAACACGAAGCGCCCAGCCCTTTTCGATATACCTGTCGGCGGCTGGCCGCGAATATACCTGTAGCGTGTCTGAGGATGATGCGCTTGACGGTGCGGCGGTGATTCTCCGTCATTTTGCTGAGACCGCGCCGATCGACGCGGCTCTGTGGGTCGATCAGGTTCGCCGACACGGGCGGTGTGTGGCAGGTCGATATCAGAGAGCGGACCTCCCAATCGAGGTGCAGCCGTGAAGGGACTGTTGCCGGAGGAGGAACAGGCCCTGATCCAGATTCTCAATCTGCGCGCGTCCCCGCGCCGCGAAGCAGCGCTCCAGGTGGTCGCACTCTGCAAGGCCAGGGGGTGGCTTACACGAGGTGAGATTCTGGATGAACTGGCGACAACGTTCTACTGGAAGTGCCTTGATCGAGCGGTGGACGCACTTCTATCGTGTCGGCTCATCGAGGTGGTTGACGGAGTCGCTCTGACGCAGGGTGGGGGCCGGAGGTTCCGACTGCGAGCTGCGGCGGGAGTGATGGATCCAGACAGCATTGACCAGAGCATTGAGGGTGAGGCCTTCGAATGTCACGCCGATCCGGGGCCTGGCGGGGTCTATTGCGAGGTGAATGATCTGGAGGCTGCCGTTGAATGGGACATTGACATCTGCGGATGAATCTCACCCGGTTACGGATCTCGGCGTGTCGGGATCGGCCTGGCACCCGCTCGCGGACGAGGCCCGGCGGGTCGCGACTTTCTACTTTAATGCGGTGATCAGCCGCGGGGGCTGGCCGTGGGCGAGGCTACCTGTTCGGATTGAGTACAGCGTGGCGGAGGGCCGAGTGGCGCGGTATCGCCTCGAGGGTGGCGAGATCCATGAAGATGGATTGCACGGCGCCGTCATTCTTCGACTTGACTTGCACTATCTGGTACAGCAACCCGAGGTTGTGCTGCGGTGGGTACTGCCGGAGATCGTCTGCAGGATAGTGGAAGCGATCCAGAGAGCGAGTGGGAAACCAGCCCTATCATGGGCAGCGATCTACGCAAAACTCACAGGCGGTGCGGCGCGCACGGCGTCCGAGATCGAACAGACATTCAGCCGACTGGCGGAACGGGTGGGCAGCGGGGGTCGACTGGCGGCCTGCGGATGTTCTGGGCGGGGTCGCTTCCGGGTTATGGATGATCAAGAGGCAGTACGGATGGCTGAAGGGCGCATCCGTTGTGACACCTGTTCTGAACGATTTGAGCTGGTGAGCGCGGGCAACCATCCAGACTGGCTACGCGATGAGCTCGCATTCATTGCTGCTGCACGGGAGGCTGCTGAGGCTGGCGCACTATCGGCTGGGGCCGATTCTCAGGGCGAAGGGGTTGTCGCCGAAGCGGTCGAGTCGAGCGACGTCGCGTTCAGCCAGGGCTCTTCGGCTGAGGAGGAGGCAGGGGCCGACGTTGATGAAGCCGCTCCTGACCGTGAATAAGGGAGGGACTGGGCTCAAGTCGCGATAGCCCTTCATGAGCAGGCCCATCTCGTCGAGCACTGTGATGATGGGGGTGAGGGCTGGATGGGGCATGCGGGGCAATGGCTTGGCCCGGATAGCCAACGCGTTCTGGACGTCCTCGGACAGAAGGTCCAGCAACCTCGCCCGGAGGGCACTTTCCTGGACGGCTACGTAGCTGCGCGCGGTGCAGGTGAATCCTTCGGACTTGGCCTTCTCGTCGAAGGCCTTATTCACATTGCAGGCGAAGATCGCGTTCGGGAGGGCAGCTGAGAGCTCAGCGCGGACCGCGGGGTCGGCCAGGGCGTCGCGTGCGCTGAGTTGGTCTTCCCGGGTGGTTAGGCCGTCAGCTACCCGGATTGCATGAACCAAGGCCCGCACCCGATTGTCAGCCTCTTCGTTGATGATCGGAACGGTGGGCGTGTTATTGGCATGGGCGTAAGCCATCGTTGCCGACAGAATGCGGCGGTCAACCGAAGGCAGGGCCTGAAACTCTCGGATGGTCCGCAGAATGTGGGCAGATAGGTGGTCATGGTTTCGACTGACCTTGACCCAGATACTCTTTCCCTCGACCCCCATCTCCTGTTGGTACGCGATGATCTTGCCGAGATCGTGGGCGAGACCGATGACCGGGGCCAGGGGCTCGTCAGGGAGCATCTCCGCCATTTTCTCTGCGACTGAGATGCTGTGATCTCGTAGTCCAACGTTTGCGTGGTGGCCAGCAGGGTCACATGACCAGTCTGAATGGGCCTCCAGCACCTCCAGTAGTGCCACCTGGAGGACGTTGGCCGGCGTCATGTCCGGGTTGCCCTCGAGCTCCAGGGGTGCTCGCTTGAGCCAGAGATGCGCCTCGGGGGCTGGTTCCTCGATTATGGAGCCACTGTAGTCATAGATGGCCAGGACGCAGGTGGGCGTATCGACCACTTCGCGGGTATCGAGCTCGTGCAGTGCGACATAGTCACTGCCAGCGGAGCGGTGACGCGACGCGCGGATGAGCAGCACGCCGGTCCAGCCAGCGAACGCGACGATCCCAGCGCCTCCAGACCAGAGCATTGCATTCAATCCGGCGACCAAAACGGCTGCCCCGGCGCCGGTCAAGCCTCCACCCTGTAGGACTCCTGCGAAGTTCTGCGGCACCCAATACAGGCTCGGGATGGTGCCATCAGACATCACGTACCTGGCAAAGGCTAGGTCGAGCCCCAACGCAGTGATCGATATGGCCGCGATCAGGTAGAGGGATATGAGGACCACCGCGGTGGCGAAGAGTCCACGCCAAATGCTGATGGTCGCTATGGTGGTGTGCTGGGGTGTGGCCATAGAGCATTAGACGCCCTGGCCACCCCACGGGGAATCCGTCCGTCTAAGGCTTCATGAGCAACGACGGAGCGCTGAAAATGAAAGTGATGGTGTTGGTCGCAGGGCTGGCGTTGAGCCCGCTGGCCCTGGGGAGCCCCTATTGGGGCGCCAATGACCCCCCTAAGGGCCGTTATGATCTCGCGGCGGCAGTAGATTCAGTAGTGCCAACGGAATCCTGCTGGAAGATCGAAATTGGGCACAGCTTGAAGGGGCGAACGGTAACTCCTCCGGAGCCCGGGCTCGAATGGCGCGAGCAGCTCTACTACATGGCCTACCACGGCGACTTCGACGTTGAGTTTGATCCAGATCGATGTGTGGTGAAGATCGTGAAGGGAAGTCCGGCGCCGCCGCGGCTCGCCAGTTCCGCGACGGGCACGAGTCTGGGCGGCGGAGCTCAACTCCGTTCAGAAGCAGCACCTGTCGATGCGGCGGCCGTTGGAGGCGCCGCTAACGTTGCAGGAACTCACGAGTCGATGTGGATTCCTGTGGAACAGACCGCTTCGGTCAAGCAGGCGACTCCGCTTGAGCTGGACAGCCTCCGGGAAGGGGTTGTTATCGACGACGCTGGCGCCGGCATCCCCGGTGACAGGAACGCGGGGCCACGAACTTACGAGTCGCTTGAGGAGCTGCTCAACGAGCGAATTCGAGTTGACAACGTTCGGGATGCAACTGTCGAGGAGGCCTTGCGGGCCGTGCTACCAGATGGCTGGGTGATTGACACCGGAGCCATGGAGGAGAGCATCCGGGATCTCCGGGTCGACCTGACCACCGGCCAAGCTCGGGGGGCAGTGCTGTCGGATCTGGCGCGTGAACTCTCCGCCTCCTACCACCCCTATGTCGAATTCAATCGGTTCGTTCTCGCGCCGAAGCGCTGATAGGTGACCCCATGCAGAAAGTTCTCACTCCCCTGATTGCAGGGATTACCCTCTTGGCCGGGTGCGCAACCCAGATCAGCGAGGAGCGTCGGACCCAAGTTCTACTGCCTGAAGAGGATACAGCCCTGACCGTCGGGCGGCGCCCAGAAGGGGCGCCTACCTTTCTGCGGGTGTACCGCGTAAGTGACGCATCCGTTCGTCCAATTCGTTTGGCCGGGGTGCCGTTGAGCTATGTGCTGGCGGAGGCGCTTCCTGATCACCAGGCTGTAGCGATCGATAGTGGCGTTTTCATGGATGGGGCTGTGAGTATCGCCTCGCGCGGCGGATCGGCGGCTCAATTCCTGGAGGATCTCGGACGGGTGTCGGGCTACGACTTCACGATCGTTGGCGACTACGTGGAGGTTCGAAGTGTCATCACTGAAGAATGGACGCTGGCTGCGGTAGCTGGGCGGTCGAGATCGGAAGCCCGGGTGCAGGGAGGGTCGTCTTCCCAGAATGGACAGGGGGCCCAGGGCGTCGGCGGTGCCAGCCAAAGCTCGTCAAGCGGTGGGGAAGAGCGAAAGCTGTCTGCAGAGTTCACCAGTGAGATCGATGAGTGGGATTCCATCGTTGAGGGCGCGCGAGCAATCCTCGAAGGCAAAGCCGGAGCGCCGAGTGCTCCAACCCCGATCCCCGTATTCACGGATAGCGCGGGTCAGCAGCTGAACGCGGTATCTCAAGCGGCGCCGGCGCAGACAAACATTCTCTCGGTTCGCTCTATCGGACTCATTCAGGCCACCGGACCGGTATCGCGCATCCGCGCGATCGATAGCTACCTTTCTTCGGTTCAGGCAAAGAGTCAGCGGCAGGTTCGGCTGTCGGCGAGATTCGTGGAGGTCTCACTCTCGGACAGCAAGAGTCAGGGCATTGACTGGAGCGCTCTCGGTCAGCACTTCTTTTCCAACGGGGTGCAGTTCGGCCTCGACGCCGGCGGGGACTTCTCCGTGGGGACCGATGGGCTGGGCGGCTTCAATCTCGGCATCGACCTTGAGTATGGCGACGAGTCACTTACTGCCTTGATGAGCTTCTTGGCGCGCTATGGTGACGTGACGCTACGTGATCAACCGCAAGCCACGACGACCAACGGGAAGACAGTCTATATCGGATCTGGCGAAGAGTTCGGGTATATCAGCGCGATTCAGCAGGCCGTAACCCAGGGCGCGATCGCTACCACGGGTTCCACGCAACGGATTCTCATCGGTGTGGAAATGGCTGTGACTCCACGTGTGCTTGACGACGGCCGTGTGCTGATCGAGATCGTACCGGTTGTGTCGACGTTCCGTGGGTTCGACGACTATGAGATCGATGGCAATGTGTTCAGCCAGCCCAGGATCACATTGAAACAATTGGCCACGCAGGTGATCACCCGCTCGGGAGAGCCGGTTCAGATTGGCGGCCTCATCTCCTCGCGGCTTACCTCTGAACTGAGAAAGTTGCCGATCGGGGACAAGGAAACGCTCGGCCTCGGACCATTGTTCGAGGCTCAGCTAAACACGCTGGATCGGACGGAGCTCATTCTCCTGGTCACGCCTTACCTCGAGGAGACCTGATCGTGTTGATGCTCGATTCCGCCTTGGAGGTCGGCAAGCACACGGTAGTGTTGATAATGGACGAGGTCGCACCGACCTCATCCTATGAAGACCAATCGGTCTTCGTAGAGCCGAGCACGGCGTCTCATGAGTTTATCTGGTGCCGCGAACAGGACGTCGTCAACGCCCGAGAGCGGCATCCTGGTGTGCCGGTGTTCGGAGTCTGGCAGGTCGCACTTCTGAACGGCTGGGTGGATGTCGGCTCGCGGATCTCATACATCCGTACGGACATTGACTCCGGGCTCTACCTGGCGAGTGATGGCGAACGGTTTATCGAAAGCGGCCGATTTGCCGCTGGTCAGATACTCGGCAGTCAGTTCGACCTCCCTCCAATAAGCGAGGGGCGCGAAGTTGATGCCTTCGATACGGCGCGGGTGGTTCGTCTGCCGGCGCAAGGCATACAGACACCATCCGAACGGCACGCAGCGCGTATGCGCAGCCGGCACAGGCTCATCATGTTGGGTGCGGTTGGGGCGGTGGTGGTCGCGGGAATTGCGGGGGCGGTCGACTTCTCACTCGCACTGGCTGGGGAGCGCAGGGGGGCCGAGATCGAAAAGCTCAAGGCTCAGACCAATGAACTCATTGCCGCGGCCCTTGAGCTCGAGAAGATCGCTGACCCCTTCAGCGAGGCCCAGAGGGCCAAATTCCTATTGCCGCTTGGGCGGACTCTGGAAGTGTTGCGAGGGACTGGACCGCGACCGCTGCGGATGGAGAACAACTTCGATGCAGTTCAGTGGACCGTCGCTGCCACTCGAGTGCCTCTGGATCTGACGTTCCCGGTCTATCTGAGCGCGATTCCTGGCGCGCCAACAGTCTATGCGTTCTCCGTAACGGCGGACATCGAGCCTGGTCCACCGGAGGCCAATCAATGAAGCTGGGTAGCGTGAACCTCAAACGAGTTCTGCGTGTAGCAAGAAGCCCGGCGGGCGCCGGTGTGTCGGCGACCGCGAAGGAGAGGGTACTAGCACTTGGCGTGGTGCTTGCCTTGGCTGGGGCTGCCGGCTACCTAGTCGTCAGCCGTGATGCCGAGCGGCCATCACGGGCCGATGTTACTGACGCCGAGGGAAAGCTGGCGAAAGCCAAAGCCACTGTGGACGAGCGGATGAAGGCTGATCGGCTCCCACCGCTGCCAAGTTCATGGGCACGAATTACCAATGTTGCGGGGGGTTGTGGCGTTGAGTTGGAGCCGAGAAACCCCACCGACACTGCAGCTGGCGACTATGGCGGGTTGGCGCCAAAGTGGAAGGGAACACTGTCTGGCGAAGCTGGCATGGTGGTGTTGTGCGCCATGACGCTAATGAGAGACCTGCCAGTTTGGCCTTCGAGCATCAGCATCACCGGAGATCCTCTGGATCGGCGTGGAACGTTTCGCTTTTCTGTACTAGGGAGGCTCGATAATGCGAGTTAAATCTGTTGTGACGATTGCGGGAATGGTGTTCGCAATGAACGCCTATGGCCAGGTTGAAGCAGTTCAAGACGGGGTCGCCGGGACTGGCCCGGTGGCACCATCGCTCTCGCAGCAGGCGCAGAAGTATGAGCGTGACCTCCGGGAGCACAATGACCGAGTCGCGGACCTCCAGCGCCAGGTGCTTGTGAAATCCCTGGAAGTGGAGCTGGAAGAGCAGAAGCGCGCGGAAAGGGAGGCTAAGGAGGGACCAGTTCCGGAGGCGAACAACTTTTCAGCCGGGCTTCGTGATTCGACTGTTCCGATGGCGGCCCAGCAGCCATTTGCCAGTTCGCCGGCGGTCACCGCAGACCTGCCCGAGCCTGAACCTGTCGCGCCACGCCTCGTCGGCATCGTCGACGGGCGGGCAATTCTGCAATTGAACGGAGGTTCGCTTCAGAAGATTCAGGCGGGTGGAAGGGTGGGTGCCTTCACGGTCAAGCGAATCACCGATCGTGATGTAGAGCTGAGCTATCGCCACCAGGGTACGGCGCGGTCAATGACCCTCTCGACGCTGAACTGATGCGCGATGACACGCTAAGTGTGCTGGACCAGGTCATTCTCCCTCTTAGGAAGGATGAGTCACTATCCGAGCGCGCCGAAGCTCAAGTACGAGAAGAGTGGCGGCGAAATGGCCTGTCTCTTCTGGTGCCAAAACTGCTGGAACTCGGTGTCGCAAGCGGGAGAGTGGCGGCGGCCGTGGCAGACGCGCGGCGGCTACCAGTCTATCCGGCGTCAAAGCACGGCAGCGACGGAAGCGGAGAAGAGCCTCCCATTGCCATAGATCGAGGTGACGACTCCGAGTGGATCTACTGCGACAACCGTATTCTCTACGTCGTAAACCCCTTTGACGTAAAGCTATTGAAGCGGCTGCAGGGCGATATCAAGGAAATCGCGGCTCTCGGGGTCATAGCGAGAGCCAGGCTGAAGGAGAGTGCGGCACAGTCGCTTGAGCCGTTGGTTGTCGAAGATGAGCAGTATGTCGTTGCGCTCGAGAAGGTCCTGACTGTGATCCGCAACGCTGCTAGGGCCAAGGTGGCCGATATCCACCTGACTCCATGGGACGACAGATGCGACGTCGCCTACAACATCGACGGTGAGCTTGGAACGCCGGTAGCTCGACTCACGCATGATGAGTTCAAGCTCTGGATCAACAGTGTCCAGGGGAAAATCCAGAAGACGCCAGGCAACTACGTTGAACCTGAGAAGGGGATGTTCACCGTTACCGTTGATGGTGGGCACGTAATCAAGCTTCGCGTCCAGATCTGGCCAACGGTCATCGGGAAAGACGACAAGAAGTGGCCGAAAATGGTGCTGCGGCTGCTGAACAATGAGGTCGAGACGAAAACCCTCAGGCAGGTCGGCGTGCCTGATTGGTCGACCAACAATCAGCTGTTGAAAATGAGGATGTTGATCGAGCGTCCTGAAGGACTGATGGTGCTGACCGGACCGACCGGTTCGGGCAAGACGTCCAATCTTGCAGCGGTTCAGGGTGACCTCGTGAGAGCGAATCCCAACCTGGTCATCTATACCATTGAGGACCCGGTTGAATTCTCCCAGAGTGGGGTCGTGACCGCTGAGGCTGAGCCAAAGGCGCGCTTCTCGTTCGCGGAGGCGGTGGAGGCGTTTCTGCGTGGCGGCCCCCACGTGATCATTATTGGTGAGGTCCGTGAGGAGGAAGTCGCGGCTCAGGCGCTACGGGCAGCGATCACGGGGCATTTGGTCTTTACGACACTTCACACCAACAGCGCCCCGGGCGCGATCACACGTTTGCTGGATCTGAAGTGTGATCCCTACATCGTAAGCGCGGCCCTTATAGCTGCCACTGGGCAGCGTCTGGTTCGCAAGCTCTGCATGGACTGTTCGATAAAGGTCCGGTGGGGGGAGTTAATCAGCGGTGAGCATAAAAGCCTTCAGGGACTTGATGCCGAGACGCTGAGGACGAGGTACGTCAATGCGGAAGCCCTATATGGCGGGCTCGATTTCTATCCACGATCTGGGGATCACGATGTAAGAATACCCCGAAAAGGGGGCTGTCCGAAGTGTCAGCAGCGAGGATATCGAGGCCGCGTTCTGGTGCATGAGCTGTTGATGATCAGCAAGCGGATCGAGCGGCTGATTGCCAACGGCGCAGCTGAGTCTGAGATTGTCCGCCAGGCCAACCTCGAGGGATTCAAGCACATGGGCGAACATGCCATGAAGCATGTGTACGACGGAACGACATCCCTGGAGGCGGCTTCCAAGGTCCTGGACCAGTTTTCCGACATGGATGACTTGATGCTTGGCGACGAGGTGAGGGCGCCAGCTGCGCGGCGCCCCGAACTGGTCGTCTCAATGCACCCGGAGCAGAACAGGGTGGTGCTGGACGTCCTCGGGGACCCGAAGGGTGTGGAGCAGTTGGTGGAGGATATTCGTGCGGGGCGGGATCGCACGGCGGAACTCGCCGAGCTATTGAAGGTGCGTGAAAGGCTGGATGACCTGCTGTCGACCCATGATGTGGCGAAAAGTCTGCCCACTTTGTCACGGCGCGCCGTCTAAGACAGTGCAGCCCTGCAGTGGGCTGTTTCTCTCCAACTGTAAGGGACCTGTCCTATGTACAAAGCAAATCTCAAGGGTGCTCGTGGGTTGAGCGCCAAAGCGGCAAAGCAAAAGGGTTTCACGTTCATCGAGCTGGTGGTCGTGCTGGTCGTTCTCGGTGTCTTGGCCTTCGCTGCCTATCAGTTCGGCGTTGGCAAGCGCGGGGAAACGGATTTCAGTCGTGGTGTTAAGTTGATGACCTCCGACACCCTGGAAGTCCTCGGGGCGATCTACGAGAACAACGCTGGAACCTACGGAAACCTCGGTGGCGCAACGTTCGATGCCGATGCGGCAAAGGATTCGCTGGTCGCCCGGGGTCTTCCGACAGACGCTCCGTGGCGTCAGGACTGGGAGGTTCAGTCGCGTCCGGCCGGTGGACAAAGTCTGGTTCTGGATTGGCCGTGTGCCAACCTGCCCGCGGGATGCACCGAGCTCCTGAATGCCCTCAATTCGCGGGTTGCAGCGGACCCCATCGGGAACAATGCGGCGGCAAATCGCGGCATCACGGCCGTGACGACCGACGGCACGGGTGCGACGGAGGCAATCCGAATCACCTACGGGCGCCCGGCCTAATTGCGTTGACGTGACAGGCGGGGCCGGTCTGAGGCCGGCTCCGCCATTTTTTTGGGTGTCTTTTGCCGGCCGTGAATCCACACATCAAGTACGTCAACCAGGGATTTAGCCTGGTTGAACTCGTCTTCGTGCTGTTGCTGATATCGGCAATGGCTGTGGGCTTATTCAGGTTCAACGAGGGGCGACGCGCCCAGTTGATGTTGAGTGCAGCTGTTAGAACCATCGTTATGGATGTCCCCGGGACGCTCCGTCCATTCTGGGAGCTCAATGGCTACAGCTATGCCGCCCTTGGTGCTCCTGGGTTCGATGCTGAGAGAGCGAAGGCAACCCTGGTCAAGCGTGGAATTCCCGCCGCGATGCCATGGAGGGACACCTGGGTGGTCGAGTCACGCACGTCGGCGACGGTAACCATCGACTTTGGTTGCGGTGGTTTTCGCCTCGGATGCAGAGAACTTGGGGCTGCAGTGGCGTCAGCGCGAGAGAGCGATCCCTTGGGGAACAGCAATCTTCGTGGGGTCACGTCCACAGCGGTGCACAGCGAGGGACCCGTAGCGGCGCTTCGCGTCGTCTATGGACGTTGAAGGAGACACACACGATGCGCCGTAGTCAATCGGGATTTACATTGCTTGAGGTCTTGGTGGTGGGCTCCTTGCTGCTCGTGTTCGCAGCAGGAATCACACGTCTAGTTGGTGGCGGTCGTGCATCTGCTGATGCAACCCGTGGCGTTGCGTTGGCGACGGGTCAAATCCCTGATGCGTTGGGCCGGTTCTTCTACGACAACGGTCGAACCTATGCCGGAATATCGACGGGGTGGAAGCCGACCATGACTTCGCGGTACCGAATTCCGCTCGACATGCCTTGGGGTGGAGCGTGGACCATAGAGGCGGTGAGCCCCGGCGGCGACCCAACCGCAATCCGAATTCGGTTTCCGTGCGTACAGCACCGCCTTGGATGCCAGGACTTCCTCGAGGGGATTCAAGCCCGTGATGTAGCGGGCGATTTGATCTCCGCTGTGGTTGGCGTTGGTACGCCGACCACTTCGATTGACGTTACCTACTCGAGGCCCAGGACATGAGCGTCATTTCTCCATACAAGATCAGGTTCATTGACTCCGCTGGCGAACTTCACTCTCGAACCGTAGAAGGCCGATCGGAACAGGAAGCGTTGACGGTTAGCGGCATTCCGAAAGGGCGCGTGCGAGCCATTGGAGTGGATCGAACCCGGGAACTTCTGCGCAAGTTCAACTCCCGGGCTCCTAGTTTGGAGGTCCAGGAGAACGTCATCATGCTCTTCGCCCCGGCTGTGAAGGCAGGGCGTCCAGTATCGACCACGTTCGACAAGATCGTATCCGGCTACGCACAATTCCGCCCGAAAATGCCTCAGGTGCGGAGGGCTGACAGGATCAGCGACAAATTACGAATTCTCAACTTCGATAGTCAGGTCGTGTTGATTGCCGAGATTGGGGAGCGGACCAACATGCTGGGCGAGGTGTTGGGTGACCTGCTCAATGACCTAAGGCAGCGCTCGGAGATCCTGGGATCGATGTATAGGGGGATGATTCCCGCGGTGCTGACCTTGCTCGTCGGCCTGGCGGGTCTAATCGGCCTTCCCCTATACATGGGCGACGAGCTGGCGAAGTATGTTGATACCCCGGGGATGAAGTTCGAGAACAACGCGGCTACGGACGCGCTGATCCTTGTGGGGGATAAGCTTCCGTTGATCTGGCCGATTCTTATCGCGGGCGCTGTGGCCATGTATGTCTTTCGCGGTCCGATATGGACGGTGGCGCGGCATCTTCCGCTTCTGTCGAGCATTGAGCACTACCTCAGCATCTTTCGGGCCTACGGGTTTGTGTCAGCCTTTCTCCCGCTGTACTCGAGAAACGTGTCGGTCAATGAGTCCATCGCACTTCTGAAGCAACGGTCTGTTGGCCGGACCAAGCGCCTCTATGCCGCGATCGAGGACGGCCTTTCTCGTGGGGGGTCAATTGCATCGGCGTTCGATGATGACTCCGGCTGGTATGAGGGCCTCCGCTTCAGTATGCAAGGCTTCTCCGAGGTGCGAGACGAGGATAGGCCTAAGATCCTGGAACATCTGCGGCCGTCACTCATCGAATCGCTACGCCGCAGCTCAGCCAAGGTGAACACCTCGATCATGTTGATAGGCCTGATGTTCGGGGTGCTCAGCATCGTAACGCTGGCCTTTGGCATGTTCTTCCCCATAGCGGGAATGTCGCCGGATACCGTTTATGGGTGAGAATCGTCAGGTCGGATTTACGATTGTTGAGCTGCTCGTCGTGATGGCGATCATTGCGGTGTCTGCTGCTGGCGCAGTGTCATTGGCGCGGGGAAAGCTTGAGCAAGGTCACTTTGCCAACACAGTCATTCAAGCGGAGACGGTCGCCAGGGTCGCTGACAACTATCAGAGTCGAGTTGTGAGCTCAGCTCCCGTTGGGGGTGCATCAGTACAGAGAACTTACGTTTACGCAGCTGACTTCGCAGCCTGGGAACCGAGCGCAACGTTGGCGGCAGCAACAGGGCTGCCATTGGCGACACAGACACGATACGGAACTGATATCGAATTCCGAGCAGCGGGCTTTGTCGCCGAGGCCCGCTTCGTGGTGCCTTCTGACCAGGCCGCTCGACTCACGATTGGCGGAGCCAACGTGAGCACATCTGTCGATGGAAGCGGAGACGTCACTGTGATAGTGGGGGTGGAACGTCAGCTAAGTGGGTACCAGACTCTTAGGGTTAGGGGCCATCGCACGGTTCTTATGACGGAGGAGACACGATGAGCCATTCTTTCAACCGGCAGCGCGGCTTCACCTTTCTCGAACTTATCGCGGTGGTCGTCACGCTCGGAGTTTTGGCATTCGCTGCGTACATTGCTGCGACCGGAACCAAGGCAGAGGCCGAGATCAGCGATGGCACTCGATTCATCGTCACCAATGCCAGCAGTACCCTCGGACAGGTCTACATGACGACCGATGGGTCGTACAACGTTTTGCGTGGAGCGAGCTTTGATCAGACTGCCTCGCGGAATGCGTTGATTCTCAGAGGAATGCCCCGACAACTGCCCTGGGGACAAGACTGGATCATTGTGGACATACCGGCCGGTGCTCAAAGTGTAACGGTTGATTGGCCCTGTTCAGCGTTGCGATTGACTTGTGAGGATCTCCGCGCTGCAGTACAGGCGCGTGTTAGTGCAGACCCCCTCGCGCATTCCACGGTTGGGGCTCGAGGGATTCAGTCAGTGGCATTGGAGGGCGCCGACGAAACGGAAGCCGTCCGAGTTGTTTATGGCCGCCCAAGCTAAGAATCGGAGCATGAATATGAACAAGAGCGAGTATCGCAGTCGCGGGTTTACTCTGATCGAGGTTCAGGTTGCCCTGCTCATCGCAACGGTTGGGACGCTGCTGTTGATTCCGAGCTTCTTCGAGCGGGCGGAGAGAAAGATCGCTGATAGCGCGATTCATCAGATGTATGTTGTCGGAGACGCATCGGTTCGACACAGTCAGGATCTTGGTACATTCCCGGATGAAGCGAACGGGTGCGCTGGAGCGATCGATACTCTCATCGCGTCCGGTTACCTTGTCGGCTTTCAACAGCGAGGCGGGAGTTACGTAACTTCGTGGGGAAGCCCTATCGTTACCTCGTGTACTGCTTTGCGCATGGATGTTGCCAACGCAGCACCGGAAGACCGGTGGGCCCAGATGATGGCGAACGTTCTAGGGTCTGCGAGCATTTCGGGAACAACAGTTACAACCAGCTTCTCCCGGTCGACGATCAACGATAACCAGTACCTCTTCCGAGTGGCCGTCCCGGGGCAGCCCGAGCGGAACCGGATGGAGACGGATCTCGATATGAATGGATTCGATATCCTGGGCATCGAGACGGTGAATGCCACCACGGTGAACGCAACAACGGTGAATGCAACCGACGTCGCGGCGACAACCATCGACGCGGATACCGCCAACCTCGACACGATCAACTCCATCACCATCGTGAATGACGGAAACATAGCGACCGACACGCTGAATGTTGATACCAGTGTCACGCTGGGCCCAGATAGCACCTTGACCGGTGGCACCAACACCGTGATCAGCAATACTGCACCTGGATCGCGGACTGAGACGCTGGCACTGCGGTGGGGCCCCGATGTGCCTGCTGGCCTTTACAGTGAACTGGAATCGTCGAGTGGGGGGATCGAGCTTGGGGGAACCAACGGGACAGCAGGATTCACTCAACCGTTCATTGATTTCCACTTCACTGGCCTCACCGAGGATTACAACAGTCGGATCGTGGCCGATGCCAATGGCAGGCTGTCGATCGAAACGTCTGTCCTACGCGTCGACGGGGACGTTGTTGTTGAGGGCGCAGCAGTTGCAGACGAGTTCGCGCTTGCCGACGGGGTAAACCGTCGTCTTGGATCGTTTCTCGGCGACGCGGCAATCATCGCTATTGATCCCGCTGGCGGCGTAGCGAACTATGTGCCGAAGCCGACATGCGGAACCGGGTTGTCACCAAGAATCTTCACTGTGCCGGCCGGCTGGGCGGCAGGGCCCGTTGCCAAACCGATCGGGTTGACGCATGCATACGCGGACGACCGTGGTGCGAATTGGGAAGTCTTCCTGCAGGTGCTGACGGAGGATGGATTAGCCACACCGGCTGCCGGATTCGGTCGGGTGCAGGTTATTACCCAATGCGGGTGATGTGACGATCGCATCACAAAGGGGGCCGGTATAAACCGGCCCCCTTTTTCGTTGTGATGTGGCTCTTCAACGGTTGTCGGTATACCGACATCCACTCGGCGATTTGGTGGTCCGTGAATCGTGTCGGTATACCGACATCGATCGAAGCGCCCAAGGCACCGCGAGGACGTTGTCGGTATACCGACGTCGACTCCCAGCTCGAATCCGCCCAGTAGCTGGCAGGGGTTACCTGGCTGAATTCCCGACGGCTCTTCGTCGGAGCCAGGTGGCGAGCAGTGCCGGCAGCAGTGTGAAGAGGCCAAAGGACCCGCCACCGCCACCACCGCTGTCACCAGGCGCAGGAGTGGGCGTGGGCATGGGCGTCGGGGTCGGGGTCGGCGTGGGCGTCGGCGTGGGCGTCGGTGTCGGCGTGGGAGTCGGCGTCGGCGTCGGCGTCGGCGTCGGCGTCGGCGTCGGCGTCGGCGTCGGCG